>FLOH01000097.1_pt1 | contig 253237 bp, 242 predicted proteins | sample 756751 | NCBI WGS metagenome assembly FLOH01 (sample SAMEA4026879, study PRJEB14308) | marine metagenome | biome: coastal water; material: water | depth 74 m
CGTCGTCGCTTGCTTGTGAAGATGGATCAGCATGGTTGCACTCCCTCCCTAATGTTCCTCAAAACCGATCTTGCCATGAAAAGGGCGAAGCGACGAGGGGAAATGTGATCATCCGGGATGGAACAGATAGCCAGTAATGCGCTGCATGTCGTTCCGGTGGCGTTCGATTTCAATCGGTCCGCCAGTCAATTTGACTACCCGTTTCGTCTCGTCCGTCGTGATTTCGAGCAGTTCAACCATTAATTCATCTCCAGTCCTGTCTTGTTTCATTAAGCGGCCCGCGCCATCAGCACTTTGAGCGTCTAGCGTTGAATCAGGCTCTGGGTGTCGCCAAGACCGACAGCTCACACCACCAGACCCCGAATGCGGCAAGCCCCAGGACCGCAATCGCCGCAAGGGTGCCGACGCACAGGTTCATCTCAGATATCCTCGACCGCCTTCGCCAGAGGGTCGCGGACTTGGCGCGAGACGGCCGTCAATTCGGCTCGGCCGGACCCTCCGTCAGCAGCCACGCTGCGCACGACCGTGCCCTGGCGCTTCTGAAAGAACGCTTTGCCAAGGGCGAGATCGACTCGATCGAGTTCGCCGAACGCAAAAAGCTGCTGGCAGAAAGATCCGCGACGCGTCGTGTCCTTTCAGGACACGCGAGACTCCGGTCGCACCAGCAGGACGCTGCTCGCGTTTTAGTCTCGTGTTCCGCCATGACGCACCTCTTGGGCGTGTGTCATGGCGTCCGTGCGTTGCGCCTCGGCAGGCAGGGCGGTGAATGCGACGACCGCCAAAAATGCCGCGCAGCGAAGGATCATCGGGGAAGACAAAGACAACGGCGACCTCATCCCTTGAAGCGCGACATCGCGCTGGTGAAGGAGTTTGAGAAGCTGTCCCACGCCTTGTCGAAGCCAGACTTCATGTCGTGCCAAGCGTCGTCGCTGGCTTCGCGCAATTCCTTCAGCTTGGCTTCGGCCTCTTTGCGCTGCGCCTGCATCCTATCGATCTGCTTTTGATAGTTGATCTTGGCGTCGGCCTCTGCTTCGTCGACCTTGGCCTTCATCTTGTCGATCTCGGCGTTCCACTGGTCGATGTGCGCTTTGGCCTTCTCGATATACTGTTCGCGTTCGGACATTCGTGATCTCCTTCTGGTTTTGACCGGAAAAACTTGAGAAGTTGAAGCGTAGCTCACCGTTGCGCTTGCCCGACTGACTTAAGTTAGCGACGGCTCACATCTCTGAAGTCCATCCTGTGGCTTGTCATCAGTGCCGAGGCGGTGATGCCGGGGTTGTTCGACTACGAAGGTCTGGCAGCCCTCTTGCGCCAGGTTGATTTCCAACAAACCGTACTTGAGGGCATGCTCGCATTCCTCTTGTTTGCGGGCGCGTTGCATGTCGACGTTGTCAGCCTGCGTAGCCGTGCGCTGACCATCGGCACGATGGCGAGCTTGGGTACGCGATGCTTTGTCTTTGATGGCATGGTTCCAAGGTTTAGTCGCTGGCGAATTGGCGGCGCTGGGTGCAAATGTTCCCATCGTTGTTTCCTGCACTTCCATTCCCACTCTGTTTACAGGTTTTGATGGACTAAAACGCGTTCCATTTTCCAACCGGCAACTAGTCGATCAACTTGCCCGCCAGACAAACCGTGGAAACATTATTTTTGGCGATTGGGGTAGCACGCGACCGCGTGTCGAGCCTGGTTTCGCAAACCGCCCTCTTGATCGCATCGACTACCCAATGAAAAATTCGTGGTGCTTTTCGAGAAAGAACGACGGAACGTGGGATTTTCAGATGGCCGCCGCGAACCTATTAGGCGACGAAGAAATTTGGAATGGCCATCTTCAAATTTGGGGTGAGGAACAAATTATCGAAACTGCGCGAAACCAAGATATTGGGATTGACTCGCCACAGAAAAATATTTCTGCGCGCGTAAACATTCATCTTCACCTGCAAGCGTTCTATGACACACCCGATTTGGGTTCGCTCAACCTCGACGAAGATTGGCAGGATGAATGATGCCGTTTTAGGCTTTCAAGCTATCATCATTTTGTCCGACCTCAGAATAGGTTTGTCGGTCTATTTTCCATCAATATCTCAATAAATAGGCTTCAAACCGAGGTTGGACAGAAATCGGTGACGGCCCAGAAAGTGTCCGACCTCGCGGCCAACCAGTTGTTGATTTCATTGCGTTTTTTGTTTTGCGACAATTGAACATGCCACATCCGCTGCCGAGTTTCTTTCGTTTAGCGAAGCACCCAATTTTCTCAGCTAAACCCTCCGATCATCACAAGCCACTGAATACACGCCATTTTCAGCCCTTACCGGTAATTCCCACTTGTTCCCGGTAAATGCCCTTCTTTGCCAGCATTACTTTCGCTCTACAGCTTGAGAAACTAAATTGAGACTAAAAAGAGACTGGATAAGAAAAAGGAGTCAGCGATATTCGGCTAAGTTTTTGATTTTATTGGTGGCGGCGCAGGGATTTGAACCCCGGACACGCGGATTATGATTCCGCTGCTCTAACCAACTGAGCTACGCCGCCACGGTGATGGGGATTTAGGGGAGTCGGACTCGCGCGTCAAGGGGCCTCTGGTGGTGTTTCCTGCTTCCCACAGATGGCACGAACCGGCGCAAACGAAAATTCGGTTCCATCAAAGCGGGCGGTGGGACATAGTGGCCGTATTCCGGTCAGACGATCAAATCACAGAGGGGAGTATCACGCGATGTTTAATGGAGCCCGCGGGCCGTTGCGTCTTGATGTCGAAATGCCGGTGACAGGGTATTTTTCCCGCCAGTCAGCATGTCATGGGCAAACGTTACAGTTAAAGGTTTCGGCGAACAAAGGTGGGCCGGTTGGCGCAAGGATTTTAAGGCTGCGCAGCGGCGATGCAAATCCGGCTGGGCCGGGCATGGTTTTTGATGACGTGAAGGTCCTTCCGACATTTCAGGGGGTTCGCCAGAACATTGATATAGGGTCATATGCCGTGCTGCCGGAGGTTGCGACCGACGGCAGTACAACTTTTGCAGTTAATATCCAGCCCTGGTTGATCAGGCCCACAGGCGCAGTTATCGCGCAGGGGTCCGGATGGTGCCTGCGGCTTGATGAGACCGGAATAACGGCTCAAGTTGGCGAGGTTTCAGTCGATCTGCCGGCTGTCTTGGCGCGAAAATACTGGTACCGCCTTTGGCTGAGTTTTGATGCTGATCGGCAAGTGATTGGTCTGGGTTGCAAAGGGATCCAGGGGCCGCAGCGACCGGCCAATCCAACCGCTGACGGTTATGTCGAAAGTGACGCTTTGGTGACTGGGTTCACGGGGCCAACCAACTTGGCTGCCGGTCTTGAGGCCGGGACTTCGGAAGGTCACTTCAACGGCCGGATGGAGCATCCTTGCCTGCTCGACAGTTCCTTCGACCAAGCCCCGCCAAAGAACGCCAAAGTGCTGGCCTTTTGGGATACATCGCTTGGCATTGCTACACAGATCATGACTGATATTGGCCCAAAGGCGGCGCATGGTCGACTGGTGAATGTCCCGACACGCGCCTTGCGTGGTAGTGCTTGGCGGGGCGCGCATATGAACTGGGCCGAGGCACCGCAGGATTACGCGGCGGTACATTTCCACGAGGATGATCTTTATGATTGCGGTTGGGAAACTTCGACAACGATCAAGATCGAGCCGGATTGGCCAAGTGGCGTTTATCTGGTCGAACTGACCAGTGGCGAGGCAATCGACAGGGTGCCGTTTTACGTTTTGCCACCTAAAAACAGCGCAAAACGGATATGTTTTCTGGCCTCAAGTTTCACCTATCAGGCCTATGCAAACTTCGCGCGACGCAATCTGGATGCGGATTTGCGGGGTCGGATGGCAGCATGGGATGTACCGCAACATAACCCGGATGACTATGATATTTATGGGTTTTCGATGTATAATCTGCACCCGGACGGGTCTGGGCATCATTTCAGTTCGCGGCTGCGCCCGGTGATGACGATGCGGCCGGGATTTCTGACGTTTTGTGACAAAAACGGGTCTGGCATCCGGCATTTTCCGGCGGATACCCATCTTTTGTGGTGGCTGGAAAATCAGGGCTATGATTTTGATGTTGTGACGGACGAGGATCTGGATGATCAGGGGGTTGCGCTGATCAAAGGCTATGATATTTTGCTGACCGGCTCGCATCCGGAATATCACACGACCGGCACGATGGACGCCTTGCTTGACTATCAAAAACAGGGCGGAAATTTCTGCTATCTGGGTGGCAACGGGTTTTATTGGCGGGTTGAACGTAACGAAACCCTGCCGGGAATGCTGGAACTGCGCCGCGCCGAAGTGGGTATGCGGAACTGGGGCACAGAACCGGGCGAGAGTTATCACCAGCTTAAGCCAACCTATGGCGGATTATGGCGCCGCGCCGGACGGGCGCCGCAACAATTATGCGGCGTTGGGTTTTCGTCGCAAGGTTCGTTCACCGGCAGCTATTACCGGGTTAACGAGGCGGCACGTATTGGCCCTGCCAGCGGACTGCTTGACGGCATAGATGGGCCGAAAATGGGCGATTATGGCCTGAATGGCGGCTTTGCAGCAGGGTTCGAACTGGACCGTGCAGACGAGGAATTGGGGACATCGGTTAACGCGGTCATTCTCGCCAGTTCGGAAAACCACGACGCCAGTTTCACAACCGTCCCCGAAGATGTCTTGTCGCCCGGTGTTTCCAAAACCGGGGTGGAATTTGAAAAGCTGATCCGTTCTGACATCGTCTGGTATCCGACTTATTGGGGCGGGCAGGTGTTTTCAGCGGGCTCGATATTCTTTTGCGGCGCGTTGCCGGTGAACAACGGCAAAAACGAGGTGTCGCGGCTTTTGGATAACGTATTAAAGCGCATGCTGAACTAAACCTGTCAGGCGGTGACCGAATGCAGACCAGCCCAATTTCTGGCGGTGCCAACCGTATTGATCTGATCCGACCCGATGCACCGGCGCTCGCGGCGTTTGGGGAATATGCCATCGGCGTCCGGACGGACCGGTTGGTTCACCCGGATCAGATCGACGTTCGGAATGTGACGGAAACCTTGGAACCGCGTTATGACCGGCCATTGGTTTTGGAAATCTGGTACCCTGCGGTTGCCGATACAACGGCAGGTACGCAATATCACACGCTGATCCGGGATGGCGTGACCAAGACCACCTTAACGGGGCGTGCTTGTCGCGAGGCGGTGGCTGCGAACGGGCGGTTTCCTTTGGTGATCCTGTCGCATGGTTATCCCGGTAACCGGTTGTTGATGGCACATCTGGGCGAAAATCTGGCCTCCAAAGGCTATGTGGTTGCCGCGATTGACCACACGGACAGCCTTTACGAGGATTACGGAGATTTTGGCTCGACGCTGGTGAACCGACCTTTGGATCAGCGGTTTGCAATAGATGCGCTGAACGATCCGATCCATCCGCTGGCGGGGATAACGGACACCGAAAACGTGGCGGTGATCGGTTATTCAATGGGCGCTTACGGGGCTTTGGTATTCGGCGGGGCTGGGGTGTCGCAGGTGGCCGTTGATTTTGACGGTGGTGCACCGCAGGGCCTGCTTGCGGGTCATATGGCAGGCAGCCGAACACTCGCGGGTTTGGTTGACCCCCGGGTGAAGTGCATCGTTCCGATTGGGCCATGGGGTGCGCAGCGCGGCGTCTGGCAAAATGGCGGGCTTGCCGGGCTTGCCAAACCGGCGCTGATTATCGGTGGCAGCCGTGATGTGACGTCAGGGTATCGGGATGGTATCCGGCGGATATTTGAGCAGGCAAAAGGCACGCAGCGGCATTTGCTGACGTTTGAAGGTGCTGGCCACAATGCTGCCGCGCCGATTCCAGCGCCGGTTGAAAGTTGGATCGAATCCGAGGCGTTGGGGTTCTCGCCGTTTGAACATTACGCCGATACGATTTGGGACAACGTTAGGATGAACAACATCGCGCAACACTTTGTCGCGGCGTTTCTGAGGCTGCATTTGAAAGCCGACAGTGAAATGGCGGCATATCTGGGGTTGACCCAAGGCACGCCTGATCCATCTTTTGCACCAATCCCTGATGGCGCTGATTGGCCGGGATTCCCGGCAGGCAGCACATTGGGCTTGCGGTTTGAGACTTTGGCCAAGGGGATGTGACCATGCGTTAATCGTTGGCTTGCAAGAGGTCCGCACCTGTTCTCAGACGGCGCAGTAGGTTAACATCATCGCTTTTAGATGGACAAAAGCCGCGTCTCAGGGCATCACCCAAAGCCAAAGCGTGAAACACATACACGCGCACAAAATACGATCGGATTGCCTGATGAACATGATGAAAATCGTTGCGGTTCCCACCCACCCCGAAGGCTGGCGGTTCATCGCGATTTTCGCGCTCATTACGTTAGCGCTGGCATGGCTGTGGGCCCCGTTGTTTTGGCCCGGTTTGGGCCTGACGATCTGGTGTTACTATTTCTTCCGCGATCCTGAACGCGCTGTGCCGCAACGCGAGGGACTGATCGTTTCGCCCGCAGACGGCGTGGTGTCGTTGATCGTGCGGATGGTGCCGCCGACAGAACTTGATCTGGGTGTTGAGGAACGGGTCAGGGTGTCGGTTTTCATGAATGTATTCAATTGCCACGTGAACCGCGCACCAATTGCCGGGACGATCCGCAAAGTGGTGTACCATTCCGGTAAATTCCTGAACGCGAGCCTTGATAAAGCCAGTGAACATAACGAGCGTAACGCGATTACCATTGAATATGCCGACGGCAAACAGATCGGGATCGTGCAGATCGCAGGCTTGGTTGCGCGCCGGATTTTGTGTTGGAGCAAGGCCGGGCAAGACATCGCCACCGGAGAACGCTTCGGCTTGATCCGGTTTGGCAGCCGACTGGATGTGTTCTTACCGGCTGGTGTTGAACCACTCGTCACACTGGGGCAATCCACCACGGCAGGCGAAACTATTCTGGCCGATCTGAATATCTCCGAGCCCGCCCGCACCGCACGGATGATTTAATCATGGTGAAAATTCGCACCCGCAAACCTCGGTCTTTCCGCCAGTTGATCCCGAACCTGCTGACGATATTCGTGATTTGTGCTGGCTTGACCTCGGTCCGGTTCGGGATGGATGGAAAATACGGGTTTGCGTTGCTGCTGATCGTTTTAGCAGCGGTTCTGGATGCGGCCGACGGCAAGCTGGCGCGGTTTTTGGACAGTGTTACGCCGATTGGGGCCGAACTGGATTCTTTAGCGGATTTTTTCAATTTCGGCATCGCGCCAGGGCTGTTGATTTACTTCGCGATTTTCGCTGGGACCGAGCACGCCAATCTTGGCTGGTTGGCGGTTCTGGTTCTGGCGGTATGCTGCGCATTGCGGTTGGCGCGGTTCAATGTAGCCCTTGATTCAGATGAGGAACCTACCTGGAAGAACCAGTATTTTGTCGGCGTTCCTGCTCCGGCAGCCGGGTGCCTTGCGCTGTTGCCAATGTTTTTTCTGATGCTTGGGATTGCCGAAATCCGCGACTTTCCGGTATTGATTTTTGCCTATCTGGTGATCGTCGGGCTGTTGGCTGTTTCGACCGTGCCCACAATGTCGATCAAGCATCTTAAGATCGCCCAGGAGTGGTATCTGGTGGTGCTGCTAAGTGGCACCGCCTTTCTTGCCTCGCTGGTTGTTTACACTTGGCAGACGCTGATTGCGGGCTGCGCGATCTATCTTTTGTCCGTTTTCTTTTCAGCCAGTCGTTATTACCGGCAACTGAAACGCGCCGAAGCTGGCGCCGATGACAAAGCGCCCAAAGCCTAATGCAGGCCGCCATTTTCCACCTTAATCAGGAGTCCCGTCCATGACCGCCCAAATGCAACGTATCGTTCTTGCCTCCCGTCCGAAAGCAGCCCCTCAGCCCGAGAATTTTCGGTTTGAAACTGCGCCAATTCCGGTGCCTGGAGCGGGTCAAATGCTGGTGCGGGTGATCTGGCTGTCGCTTGATCCCTATATGCGCGGTCGGATGGATGATGGTGCGTCTTATGCGCAACCGGTGCCGATTGGCGGCGTGATGGAAGGTGGGGCAGTGGGCCAAATTGTTGCCTCAAATATTGGTGGCTTCAAGGTTGGTGAATTCGTTAACGGCCCGTTTGGCTGGCAAAGTCACGCGATTTCCGATGGCACGAAGGTACGCAAGCTTGACCCGGCCCTGGCGCCGATTTCAACTGCTGTTGGGGTGTTGGGTATGCCGGGGATTACCGCCTTTGTCGGCCTGAACGATCATGGTCGTCCAAAGGCCGGCGAGACGCTGGTGGTATCGGCGGCAACCGGGGCTGTGGGGTCTTTGGTCGGCCAATTGGGCAAGGCCTATGGCCTGCGGGTTGTTGGTGTCGCTGGCGGCGCCGATAAATGCGCATATGCGGTTGAAGAACTGGGTTTTGACGCGTGTTTGGATCACCGCGCAGCAGGAGATGCGCGCGCATTACGTGCACAGATGACCGAGGCTTGCCCGAAGGGTGTTGATATCTATTTTGAAAATGTCGGCGGCAAAACGCTGGAGGCAGTGATCCCGCTGATGAACGTCCATGGCCGTATTCCAATTTGCGGTATGATCAGCTGGTATAATTCCGGCGGTCTTGGGGCCGGTGCCTCTGAGGGGGCGAACCTGTTGCCGCAGGTTTGGCGAAACATATTGGTGAAACGTCTGAGCTTGCGCGGCTTTATCATCAGCGATCATTATGACCGTTTCCCGGATTTCGTAAAAGAAGTCTCAGGCCATATCCGCGACGGACGGGTCAAATACCGCGAAAGTGTCGCCGAAGGTCTGGCAGCCGCTCCTGAGGCATTCATGAAACTGTTGCAGGGCGGCAATTTCGGCAAGCAATTGGTGCGGATTTCGGATGATCCCACCCGTTGATTTGCTGATTAATGCTGACCTAAGCCATTGAGCTGACGCTAGTCATACAGCCATGTTGCACAGAAAAGGGGTTGCGCCGTGAAAGTCATCCATTCCGAAGATCATCGCTATCATTTCCCTCAGGGCGAAATTTCCGGTGGTCAGTTCGTCACACCGTTTGAACGCCCCTCGCGGGTTGAATATATCCTGTCACGGCTGAAAGAGGTCGGGATGACGGATATTTCTGCCCCGGATGCGATTGACTGGGCGCCGGTCAAAACCATCCACGATGCTAAGTTTCTGGAGTTTCTGGAAACCTGTTGGGCGGAATGGGTCGCTGAGGGATACCTCGGTGAAATCCTGCCTTTGGGATTTCCAGCTCGTCGGATGCAATTGCGACGGCCGAACCATATTGATGGTAAGATTGGCTATTATTGCCTGGCCACAGAAACCGCGATCACCAAAGGCACGTGGCGGGCGGCACAAGCGTCTTGCGCGGTTGCCCAAACGGCGCAACGGTTGGTATCTGGTGGCGCACGCAGCGCTTTCGCGTTATGTCGGCCGCCCGGACATCACGCGGCAAGCGACATGTATGGCGGGTATTGTTTTCTGAACAATGCGGCAATCACAGCGCAGATGTTTCTGGATCAGGGGGCCGCAAAAGTCGCTATACTGGACGTCGATTTTCATCATGGAAACGGCACGCAAGATATTTTCTATGAACGCGATGACGTGCTTTTCTGCTCGATGCATGGTGCGCCCGAAGATGCATTTCCGTTCTTCCTTGGCTACGGCGATGAAACCGGCGCAGGTCGCGGCGAGGGATTCAACGTCAATTATCCCATGCCGCCGGGGACTGGTTTTGCGGTTTGGAAATCGGCATTTGAGGACGCTTTGCAAAAGATCAAAGCGTTTGGGGCCGAGGCTGTGGTCGTGTCTTTGGGGGTTGATACCTATAAAGACGATCCGATTTCCTTTTTCAAACTCGATAGCCCGGATTTTCTGGTGATCGGCCAACGGATTGCAAGTCTGGGCCTGCCAACCTTATTCGTGATGGAAGGCGGTTACGCGATCGACGCGATTGGCCTGAATACCGTCAATGTGCTGGAAGGGTTTGCAAACGGTTAATGCCCCACCTTAACCGAGGTTCAAACCAAACCGTTTGGGGCGTTTTCCAGCCCACGGTTGGGCTTGTTCAATTGCCGCGCAAAGACTCATCAAAACATCATCCTCACCAAATCGTCCGGCAAGATGCGCGCCGATTGGTAAGCCGTCTTTTGACCATCCCAATGGCAGTGAAGCTGCCGGCTGGCCCGTCGCATTGAACGCGGCGGTAAACGGCGAATACTCGAACACCCCGCCGGGTCCGACACGATAATTAAGGAAATCTTCGGACTGGTGCCGGTAGCGGCCGATTTTTGCAGGTGGCTCAGCAAGCGTGGATGTCAGCAAAATGTCGTAATCCACAAAGAACCGCGCCATTTGTCGTCCATAAGCATGGATTTTCCCGACTGCCTCCAGATAATCCGCACCATCCATGCGTTCTGAAAGGATGATTGCACCGCGCGCGACAGGTTCGATTTCGTCGTCCAACAAGGGCGTTCCGCGCGCTTTGACGGCGTTTCTGATCCAAAGTGCGGTGCCGCAGGCGACAATCGTGGTCCAGCTGTGCATCATGGCACCGACATCGGCGCTTGGCAGGGCCTCGACAACCTCGTGGCCCATATCTGCCAGCAGCTTTGCTGTTGCAGTAACCGTAGCCGCGCAATCCGGATCAATCGCGGTCCCGTCAAGCGATGTGGTTGCAAACGCGATTTTGAGTTTGCGTGGCGGATGCTTAAGCGACTGCGCAAAGCCTTCGGCCATTGGCGGCGCACAGTAGGGGGCCCCGATTTCCGGGCCTGCCGTTGCGTCGTGTAGAATTGCGGTATCGCGCACTGTATGGGTCAGAAAGCCGTCGATGGCCATGCCCGCCCAACCTTCACCGGCTTCCGGCCCGTATGGCAGACGCGCGCGCGTTGCCTTGAAACCAAACAGGCCACAACTGGCAGCAGGTATTCGCACCGATCCACCGCCATCGGATCCATGGGCCGCCGGCAAAATGCCCGCTGAAACCGCTGCGCCGGCCCCACCGCTTGAACCGCCTGGCGTGCGGGACAAATCCCAGGGATTGCGGGTTGGACCGCCGTAAACTGCTGCCTCGGTCACCGGTCCAACGCCGCCTTCCGGTGAGGTCGTGCGCCCAAACGTTACCAGACCGGTTGCCGCAAGACGGGAATACAATGTGTCGTCGTAGGAATAGGTCGTATTGGCCAAAAGGCGCGAGCCATTATGGGATGGAAAGTCTATCGCCGCAGTTGAAAGGTCTTTCAGCAAAAACGGCACGCCGCGAAAGACGCCGTCGGGCAGGCCGTCTTTGATCATCTGCCGCGCCACCTTGACCTGCATGTTCACAACCGCGTTCAGATCGCCGTTTTGCACGTCAACGCGCGCCAGCGCACAATCCAGCAATTCGTCAGGACTGACATCACCTTTGGCCACCAGTTCGGCTAGTCCGGCGGCGTCATAGTCATCGTATTCGGCAAAAAGGGTCATGTTGGCCTCGGGTCAGGTTTGGTTTCCTGTGACGGTAAGCGGCTAAAATAGCCGGTGCAAGTCTAACTTTGGCGCAACATTCAGCATTCGTTTCAATCATCGCCAAAGCAGGTGTTTTTCGCTATTGCAGCGGCAGATGTTGAAACGAGGGTTTTTGATGCAGGCGTCCTATCCGATTACCGACGAGGTTGTGCTGATTGGCGGCGGTCATGCACATGCGCTGGTCCTGAAAAAGTGGGCGATGAAGCCAGTGCCGGGTGTGCGGCTGACCGTGATAAATCCCGCCCCGACGGCACCTTATACCGGGATGTTGCCGGGCTATGTGGCGGGGCATTACGCCCGCGAAGCGCTTGAGATTGATCTGGTTCAATTGGCCCGCCATGCAGGCGCGCGGCTGATCCTTGGGGCGGCGACCGGAATAGATCGCGTTTCGCGGCATGTATCCGTCAGCGGTCGGGCAGATGTGTTTTATGATCTGGTGTCGGTTGATATCGGCATTACCTCGGAAATGCCGGAAATACCGGGGTTCGGTGATCACGCCCATGCGGCCAAACCGCTTGGCCCTTTTGCTGCAGCTTGGGCGGATTATCTGCGTGCGCCGATGGGCGATATCGTCGTGATCGGCGGCGGTGTGGCGGGGGTCGAGCTTGCTTTGGCAATGGCACATAGCGTCAGGCAACTGGATGCGGCGATAAACCTGACGGTCATTGAACAATCAGACCACCTGCTGGACGGGATAGGATCGTCAGCACGCAAAGCATTGTTGCGCCATTTGACGTGCTTGCAGGTAAGGGCAATGACCGGCGTGTCCGTGACGAAGGTCGCGGTGGACCACGTTGAATTAAGCGACGGTCGGGCGATCAATACCAGGTTCGTCACCGGGGCTGCTGGTGCGCGCCCGCATGCTTGGCTGGCAGATAGCGGCCTTAAGATGCGGGATGGCTTTATCACGGTGGACAAGACGTTGCGTTCGCCAACCGATCAACGGGTTTTCGCGGTGGGCGATTGTGCCGATCTGGCCTTTTCCCCGCGCCCCAAGGCCGGGGTTTTTGCGGTGCGCCAAGCGCCGGTGTTGCTGCACAATATTGGCGCCAGTTTGCTGGGAAAAAAGCTGCACGAATTTCGACCGCAAAAGGATTATCTCAAACTGATTTCAACCGGCGGGCGGGGGGCTGTCGCTGACAAATACGGCCTTCGTCTTGACGGGCCTTGGTTGTGGCGGTGGAAAGACCGCATCGACCGTAAGTTCATGGATCAATTCCTTGAATTGCCCACAATGCCCGCCCCGCCGATACCAAAGGATGCCAGCCAGTCCCTGCAAGCAGAATTGGCAGGGGCGGAACCTTTATGCGGCGGCTGTGGGGCAAAGGTCGGGCGCGGGGCGCTAGAACAGGGGCTTTCCCTACTGCCTCTGCCCAAGCGCCCCGACGTGCTGTCTGGGCGGGGCGATGACGCAGCGATTTTGGCGCATGGGGATCAACAGCAGGTCTTCACCACGGATCATTTACGCGCCTTTGTCGAGGATCCCTGGCTGATGACTCAAATTGCCGCTAACCACGCGATGGGCGATATCTGGGCGATGGGGGCCACGCCGCAAGCCGCCTTGGTGCAGGTTATTTTGCCGCAAATGGCAGCACGATTGCAGGCTGAGGTTTTGCGCGAAATTATGGCGGCGGCCAATGCGGCATTCGAACCCCTTGGCGCTGATATTGTGGGAGGTCATACGTCGGTTGGGGCCGAATTGACCATTGGGTTTTCGCTGACCGGCCTGCTTGATCGCCCGGCGATTGGAGTCGCCGGTGCGAGAGAGGGCGATGCTTTGATCCTGACCAAGCCGATTGGCAGCGGCACCATTCTGGCCGGAGAAATGCGCAAACAAGCCCGTGGAGAATGGGTGGCCGAAGCATACCGCCTGATGCTTGTTCCGCAGGCAAGGCCCTCAGAAATTTTGGCGCCGGTTGCACATGCAATGACGGATGTTACCGGGTTTGGTCTGGCCGGGCATTTGATGACGATCCTTAAAGCCTCGGGCGTCGGGGCGGCGATAGATTTGTCTGCCGTACCTGTGATGGACGGCGCGTCAGTACTTGCGTCACGGGGCGTGAGGTCGTCGCTTTGGCAGACGAATGTTCAGGCAGTGCCTGAGATTTCGCCAAGGGATGATCCGCGTTGGAATATGCTGTTTGATCCACAAACGGCAGGCGGGCTGTTAGCAGCGGTGCCAGCGGACAAAGCACAAACTTTGATAGCTGAATTGGCGGCGGGCGGCATTCCAGCGGCGATGATTGGCCATATCACAAAAGGCGCGCCGTTTATCAGGTGCTAGTTGCGTCCATTCGCTAACAACCGATTGCCTTCACAACGATCGCCAGGCGTTCAGCGCCGGAATCAAGCGCCTCTTCGTTCAGTGACGGCATTTCAAAGGCCAGCGGTGCGTTGCGCCCAACCTGCATGCGCTTTTTGCCGTAACGTGGGTCGTAATGCGCTTGCATCAGACTGGCCGCCAATTCGCGAAAAGCGCCGCTTTGGGCCAAGTTTGACCAGTCTTCGATCACGGTCGCAGCATGTAGGGGCGACAGGCGTTGCACAAGGGCCAGCAATGTGGCTGGATTGTCCGTAAGGTCAACATAAGTGCGGGTTAAATAGTCTGCGCGGGCGGTCAATGGGGCTGCAACAGCTATCCGCCTTGCAGCCTTCATTGGTTCCCACAAAATGGGCGGGATGGTCACGTTGCCGATCCGGCTTGATTCCGCTTCGACCGCGACAGGGCGGGTTGGATCAAGTTGACTGATGGCTGCCGCCAATGCACTTTCAAAGGCGCGCTGGCTGGGTTGGCCACCAACACGTGCCCCAAAGATCGAGCCGCGATGGTTTGCCAAGCCTTCAAGATCAATCACCTGAATGCCGTGAGAAGGCAAGCGCAACAACAGATCGGTCTTTGCACAGCCGGTATTGCCATCAAGCACCAGAACCGGACAAGGCAAAGGCGTCTTATATAGGTTTTCCGACACCAACCGGCGATAGGTCTGATAGCCACCTTCAAGCAATTCAACCCGCCAGCCGATCTGTTGCAGGATCGCCGCAAACGAGCCGGATCGCTGCCCGCCGCGCCAGCAATAGACCATAGGGTGGTAGCCGCCGGGCTTGTCGGCCAGATAGGTCTGTAAGTGTCGCGCAGCGTTTTGTGCAACATAGGCCGCCCCGATCTTGCGGGCGCGAAACCGGTTATCCCGAACGTAAACCGTTCCAACTTCGGCGCGCTCCGTATCGTCCAGCACCGGCAGATTGACAGCACCGGGGATGTGATCAAGCGCAAATTCTGATGGGCTGCGCACGTCAATCACCTCGTCCACGTCAAGGTTGCGCAATTCCAGGAGCGATGAAGGGTTGAAGGCCATAATCCCTCATATCCCATCGACATGGTTGAATGAAAGCCCGATCCGATTGATATGACGTTGGACGGCCCTCGGGTTACAGTCGGCGTAAAAGACCAGCGACGTGGTCAGTTCACCTATCACCTGAGAATTTTTGACGAACTTGCCATGCACACAACAGATACGCGGATCAGTGAGGCGCGCAAATTGGTTTGTACCTGGATGAATGGCTTGTAATTACCTGCCGTAAAAACAAACAAGGGCTACAACTTACGTTGTAACCCTTTGATTGGTCTGTCCCAAATTGGAGCGGGCGAGGCGATTCGAACGCCCGACCCTAACCTTGGCAAGGTTATGCTCTACCCCTGAGCTACGCCCGCATCCTTGGGTGGGGCTGATTTAGCTTCTGTTGGGATACCCTGCAAGGGGAAAAACCGAAAATCGGTGGAAATATTTCAGGATGGATTGTCGCGATTGCGACGGCTGGCACGAAACAGGTTCAGGGCTTCGACCGCGCCGGCGAATACCATGGCGGCATAAATGAAACCGCGTTCAACATGAAAGTGCAGGCCATCTGCCAACAACGCCATGCCAACCATCACCAAAAACGCCAATGCCAGCATTTTTGTTGACGGGTGGCGTTCAACAAAGCTGCCAATCGGTTCAGCCGCGGCCATCATGATCAGGACGGCAATGACAACGGCGGCGATCATCACTTCGATATGTTGCGCAATGCCGACCGCGGTGATGACGCTATCAAGCGAAAACACCAGATCAAGTACCATGATCTGTAGAATGACCGCCAGAAAACCCGACGTGCCTTTGGTTTCGGTTGCCTTGTAGGGCTCCATTTCAGCGAAAATCTCGGTGGAGGCTTTATAGAGCAGGAACAGGCCGCCCGCTGTCAGGATAATATCGCGCCAACTAAACGCATACGCCCAAATGGATGCCACCGGGGTTGTCAGGGTTGCTATCCAACTGATTGAAAACAACAGACCGATGCGCATCAACAAGGCGCCGCTTAGCCCGATCAGCCGCGCTTGTTTCTGTTGGTGCGCGGGAAGCCGAGAGGCCGTGACCGACAGAAAAATGATGTTGTCCACGCCAAGAACGATTTCCAGAACTGTCAGGGTCAGAAAGCTGGCCCAGACGGCAGGATTGGTCAGGAGTTCAAGCATCACAAGCCTCTGGTTAGGACATGTCCACAGGTAAAAGGCCGCGATGAAAGGTTCAAGGGCAGACTATTCCAGTTCCACAAGTAAATCCTTGGCGTCGATCTGATCACCGGCACGAACATGCACGGCCTTGACCACTGCTTTGCGATCCGCATGGATGCCGGTTTCCATTTTCATAGCCTCAATGGTCAGCAACATATCGCCTTGCATGACCTTTTGGCCCACTGAGACCACGACACTGGCGACAGCGCCGGGCATTGGCGCGCCGATGTGATCGGGGTTCGAGGCTTCGGCCTTGGGTCGTTTTGCGGTGACGGCTTTGACTTTGCGGTTTGGCACCCGGATCACACGAGGCTGACCGTTGAGTTCAAAGAACACTTTGGCTTCACCGTCGTCATTGGTTTCACCGACCGCTTGCAGGCGGATTTCCAGGGTTTTGCCGGGGTCAATTTCGGCTTCGATTTCGTCGCCCGGCTGCATGCCATAAAAGAAGTTCAGCGTTGGTAGTGTGCGAACAGGGCCATAAACGCGGTGGCGACCCATGTAATCAAGGAACACTTTGGGGTACATCAGATATCCCGCCAAATCCTCGTTATCGACTTTGAAACCTTCGAGTTCCTTTGAAACGGTTTTGCGCAGGCCTTCGATATCTTCAGCTGGCAAATGCAGGCCTGGGCGTTCTGTGTTAGGGATTTCGCCTTTGAGGGCCTTGTCGATCAGAGCCGCCGGAAACCCGCCCGGCGGTTGGCCGATATTGCCGCGCAGCATGTCAATCACGCTGTCGGGAAAGGCAACTTCGGTGTCTGGGTCTTCAACCTGCGCCCGGGTCAGGCCCTGACTGACCATCATCAGGGCCATGTCACCGACGACCTTGGAACTGGGGGTGACCTTGACGATATCGCCAAACATCCGGTTCACATCTGCATAGGTTTGTGCGACTTCGTGCCAGCGATCCTCGAGCCCCAGACTGCGGGCTTGGGCTTTGAGGTTGGTAAACTGGCCGCCGGGCATTTCGTGCAGGTAAACTTCGGATGCAGGCGCTGCGGTGCCGCTTTCAAAGGCCGCATATTGGCCGCGCACGCCTTCCCAGTATTCGCTGATCTCGCTGACGGCTTTCATGTCGATACCGGTGTCGCGATGCGTGTGTTTCAACGCTTCCACGATCGAGCCAAAACACGGTTGCGAGGTGCCGCCGGACATGCTGTCCATCGCGACATCAACCGCGTCAACGCCTGCATCACACGCGGCCAGAACTGTCGCTGCCGACAGGCCGGATGTGTCATGCGTGTGGAAATGGATCGGCAAGCCGACGTCTTCCTTCAATGCCTTGACCAGCACCTTTGCGGCTGCGGGTTTCAGCAGACCTGCCATATCTTTCAGACCCAAAATATGTGAACCCGCATCGCGCAGTTGCCTGCCCATTTCGACATAGTATTTCAAATCATATTTCGCCCGGTCGGGGTCGTGAATGTCGCCGGTATAACAAATCGAGCCTTCGCAGATTTTGCCGTTTTCACGCACCGCATCCATCGCGACGCGCATGTTTTCGACCCAGTTGAGGCTGTCAAACACCCTGAACACATCAACGCCACTTTCGGCGGCCTGACGCACAAAGAACTGCACCACATTATCGGGGTAATTGGTGTAACCAACCCCATTGCTGCCGCGCAGTAACATTTGGGTCATCACGTTCGGCATCGCAGCGCGCAGATCGCGCAGGCGTTGCCAAGGACATTCTTGCAGGAACCGGTAAGCCACGTCAAACGTCGCACCACCCCAGGTTTCAACGCTGAAAAGCTGCGGCAAGTTATGGGCGTAGGCGCTGGCCACTTTGGCCATATCATAGGTGCGCATTCTGGTCGCCAGCAATGATTGGTGCCCGTCGCGCATCGTTGTGTCAGTCAGCAGAACCTGCGGCTGATCTGCCAGCCAGTCGGCGACGGCTTGGGCGCCTTTTTCCTCAAACAGATTGCGGGTTCCGTAAGGCGCAGTTTCAACCTTGTTAAGGGGTGCTTTCGGGCTGCGGGCTGCTGCAGCGGGCAGGGGGCGGCCTTGGGTTTCAGGATGCCCGTTGACCGTGATATCGGCGATATAGGTCAGGATTTTGGTCGCGCGATCCCGTCGCTTGCTGAACCGGAACAGATCCGGCGTTTCGTCGATGAATGTGGTGGTATAGCGGTTTTCCAGAAATGTCGGGTGTTTCAGCAGGTTTTCCACAAAGGCGATATTTGTGGACACACCGCGAATACGAAACTCACGCAGGGCGCGGTCCATCCGGGCGATGGCCTGATCCGGCGTTGGTGCCCAGGCGGTGACTTTTTCCAGCAACGAGTCATAATACCGCGTGATCACCGCCCCGGAATAGGCCGTACCCCCGTCCAGCCGTATCCCCATACCTGTCGCCCCGCGATAGGCGGTGATCCGGCCGTAATCGGGGATAAAGTTGTTCTGCGGGTCTTCGGTGGTGACGCGGCATTGCAGGGCATGGCCATGCAGTTTGATATCCGACTGAGAGGCCATGCCGGTCGCCAAAGCCAGTGTAGCCCCCTCAGCGATCAGGATTTGGGCGCGCACGATATCAATGCCGGTGACTTCTTCGGTAACGGTATGTTCGACCTGAACGCGGGGGTTTACTTCGATGAAGTAAAATTTGCCGCTGTCCATATCCATCAGGAATTCAACGGTTCCCGCACATTCATAGCCAACGTGCGCGCAGATTTTCCGCCCCAAGGCGCAAATTTCCTCGCGTTGGTCTTGCGTCAGATAAGGGGCAGGGGCGCGTTCGACGACTTTTTGGTTGCGCCGCTGGACAGAACAATCGCGCTCCCACAAATGATAGATCGCACCGTGCTGGTCGCCAAGGATCTGCACTTCCACATGGCGCGCCCGGCGCACCAGTTTTTCCAGATAGCCTTCACCATTGCCAAAGGCAGCTTCGGCCTCGCGTCGGCCTTCCCGCACTTTTTCGGCAAGTTCAGACTCGGACATGATGGCCCGCATCCCGCGCCCGCCGCCGCCCCAGCTGGCTTTCAGCATGAAGGGATAGCCGACTTCTGCCGCCATGCGCCGCACCTCGACAATATCATCGGGCAGTACGTCGGTGGCTGGCACAACCGGCACACCGGCCGCTATGGCCACCCGCCGGGCGGATGCTTTGTCACCCAAAGCGCGCATGGTTTCGGCCTTTGGGCCAATAAAAACAATGCCGTTCGCCGTACAGGCATCAACGAAATCCGGGTTCTCGCTGAGCAGTCCGTACCCCGGATGGATCGCATCGGCGCCCGACATTTTGGCGACGCGGATAATCTCGTCGATTGACAGGTAAGCCGCCACTGGCCCCAGCCCCTCGCCGATTTTATAGGCCTCGTCAGCCTTAAAGCGGTGCAGGCCCAGCTTATCCTCTTCGGCGTAGACCGCAACAGTCCGCTTGCCCATTTCATTGGCGGCACGCATCACCCGGATTGCAATTTCTCCACGGTTGGCAATCAGGATTTTCTTGAATTTGGCCAAAAGACGGCTCCTTGCGGTAGTGGGTTTTATCTGTCCTCCCAAGTTTATGAGATGCTGCGTTGCAGCAAGCAAGGGGCAATCTGCCGCAATGTAACGAATTGTAACAAGTTGGACGGTGGTGTTCGGGCGGGTTTTTTGAGTATTTGGGAAACAAAGATTGCAGAACATATTGCGAACATGGGTTTCAATTATTTCAATAGCTGGCTAAATTACCGCGCATGAGCAGTTTTGATGAATCAGACGCCTTTGAACGCGCACCCCTTAGCCTGTCCGCACAGGCGATGGCCGCACGGCATGGCCAGTATCTCGACGAATTGAATCCAGCGCAGCGTGATGCGGTTGAGGCTTTGGACGGGCCGGTTTTGATGCTGGCAGGGGCCGGGACCGGCAAGACCAAGGCGCTGACAGCACGGATTGCGCATTTGTTGCATACGGGGCGGGCGAGGCCCAATGAAATCCTGTCGGTGACCTTCACCAACAAAGCGGCGCGCGAAATGAAGCTGCGCGTGGCCCGCCTGCTGGGTGAGGCGGTTGAGGGCATGCCGTGGATGGGGACGTTCCATTCGCTATGCGTCAAGATATTGCGCCGCCACGCCGAACTTGTGGGCCTGAAATCAAACTTCACCATTCTGGACACCGACGATCAGGTGCGCCTGTTGAAGCAATTGATCCGGGCCGAAAACATCGACGAAAAGCGCTGGCCTGCGCGAATGATGGCGCATCTGATTGACAATTGGAAGAACCGCGCCTGGACGCCGGACAAAGTGCCAAGTTCGGAAGCGTCGGCCTATAATAATCGCGGCACCGAGATTTATGAACAGTATCAGAACCGCCTGAAAACCCTGAACGCGGTGGATTTTGGCGATCTGTTGTTGCATGTGGTGGTGATTTTTCAGACCCATCCGGATATCCTGAAACAATACCAGCGTTGGTTCCGGTTCATCCTTGTGGACGAATATCAAGACACCAATGTCGCGCAATATCTGTGGCTGCGCCTGTTGGCGGCCGAGCACAAGAATATCTGTTGTGTGGGTGATGATGATCAGTCGATCTATGGCTGGCGCGGGGCCGAGGTCGGCAATATCCTGCGGTTTGAAAAGGATTTCCCGGGGGCCAAAGTGGTGCGTCTGGAACAAAACTATCGCTCGACCCCGCATATTCTGGCGGCTGCGTCGGGCGTGATAGCCGGCAATGAGGATCGGCTGGGTAAGACGCTTTGGACGGCTGAAAAAGAAGGCGAAAAGGTTCGGTTGATCGGCCATTGGGACGGCGAGGAAGAAGCCCGCTGGATCGGTGAGGATATCGAGGCTCTGCAACGCGGCACCCGTGGGCTTGATCCGGTATCGCTTGATTCTATAGCGATTCTGGTGCGCGCCAGCCACCAGATGCGGGCGTTTGAGGATCGGTTTCTGACCATCGGTCTGCCGTATCGGGTGATCGGTGGCCCACGGTTTTACGAACGCTTGGAAATCCGCGATGCGATGGCCTATTTCCGCATCGTCACCAGCCTTGACGATGATCTGGCCTTTGAACGCATCATCAACACGCCCAAACGCGGTCTTGGTGACAAGGCGATGCAAGACATCAACCGCGCCGCCCGCAGTAATGGTGTCGGCCTGATGGAAGGGTTGCGGATCGCGCTGGACGACGGCTCGCTTGGCAACCGGTATCGCAAGACGGCGGGTGCGTTTCTGGCAAATGCAGACCGCTGGGCGATGATCGTGCGGCAGGGTGCGCACAGCCATATTGAACTGGCTGAGATGATTTTGGAAGAAAGCGGTTACACCGATTACTGGCGTCAGGAAAAAACCCCCGAGGCGCCGGGACGACTGGAAAACCTCAAGGAACTGGTGAAGGCGCTGGAGCAATTCGAAAACCTGCAGGGGTTTTTGGAACATGTTAGCCTGATCATGGAAAACGAACAGGAAGACGCGGTTGAAAAGGTGTCGATCATGACCCTGCACGCCGCCAAGGGCTTGGAATTCCCTGCCGTGTTTCTGCCCGGATGGGAGGACGGCTTGTTCCCCAGCCAGCGATCGATGGACGAAACCGGGCTGAAGGGCCTCGAGGAAGAACGTCGCCTCGCCTATGTCGGCATCACAAGGGCCGAAGAAATCTGCACGATCTCCTTCGCCGCAAACCGCCGGGTTTTTGGCCAGTGGCAATCTGCCCTGCCATCGCGTTTCGTGGATGAATTGCCTGCTGCCCATGTCGAGGTGCTGACCCCGCCCGGCCTATACGGCGGCGGTTACGGTGCGGCAGCCCCGGTTGCCGGTTTTGACGGCGTGGTGCGCGGATCGGACCTTGAAGAACGAGTTTCAAAGGCCGACGCTTATAACTCGCCCGGCTGGAAACGCATGCAAGCCCGCGCCGGACAACGCGGCCTTGGTCAACCAAAGGACGCCCGCAATGTGGTGATCGACCTTAACGCTGTGTCCGTCTTTGGCCTTGGCGACCGGGTGTTCCACCAGAAATTCGGCTATGGTGCTGTGATCGATATCGAAGGCGACAAACTGTCGGTGCTATTTGACAAGGCGGGCGAGAAAAAGGTGGTGTCGAGCTATGTCAACGGCGTGGATGATATTCCGTTTTGAGGGTTGCCCGAATGAGGTTTCCAACGGCCCGGCCCATACGCTTTGGCCGGGCTATCGTGCCGCAGCACAAAACAAAAAACGGCGACGCAAGGGAGAGGTGCGCCGCCGTCTTTTTGCAGGACCACCGACGGGAGGGACGGCGGTCTTACAGGGAGAAACTGTTAGTGATGCGCGGAACCGATTGTGGCTTCCATCGCGGCGCGGTCGATATCGGCGCGTGTCAGGCCAAGGTCGTTCAGGCCGTGATCGGACAAGGCATACAATTCATTGCGGGTGCGAACAAAGGCGCGGTGCTGTTCAAAGCCGCTGCCGATTGCGCGGAAGAATGCCAAAGCGCTTGCGATCAGCGCGGATTTCTGTGTGGTTGACTGGATATAGGCCATCGGTACGTCTCGTTTCATTTTTGCTTACCTGTCATATCTAGGCATTTGCTGCACCGCAGCAATCCCGAATTTGATCAAATCCGATATGCACAAAGCGCATGGCTTTGGGGGTTTACTAGTCGTTATCCGCCGGGCAGGCGGTGCGGTCGCGCAATTTTGCGGTCAGATTGCTGGCATTCGGGCAGAACGCCTCGAACCCCTGAATGCGAAAGGCACCGATGGCGGCCTGACCTTCGGTTGATACCAGCCAGTCTATGAAAGACCGCGCATCGGCGGCTTTGACATAGGGGTGGCGTGCCGGATTGACCAGAATGACGCCGTATGGGTTGAACAGGGCGTTGTCTCCGGCAAACAGCAAGGCAAGGTCGCCCTTGTTGCCGAAGGTGATCCAGGTGCCGCGATCGCTCAGGGCGTAGGCTTGTTTGACTTGCGCAAGGTTAAGGGTGGCGCCCATACCGGAACCGGTTTCCAGATACCACGACCCGGTTGGGGATATGTTGGCAGCCGCCCAAAGCTCCTGTTCCTTTTTGTGGGTGCCACTGTCGTCGCCACGCGAGGCGAAGAGTTGTTTGGACGTTGCGATGGCCCGCATGGCGCTGATCACATCAGGTTGGCCTTTGACACCAGCGGGATCATTGCTTGGGCCGACGATGACGAAATCGTTATACATCACATCGCGGCGGTCGATACCGTGACCCGAGGCGACAAAGGCGACTTCCGATGGGAGGTGATGCACCAGCAACACATCGGCGTCGCCGTTCTGGGCAATCCGCATGGCCTGCCCGGTGCCGACCGCAATCACATGTACCGTGATGCCGGTTTTGCTGGTAAAAATTGGCAGGATTGCGTCAAGCAGACCCGAGTTTTGGGTCGAAGTCGTTGACGCCAGCGTGATGAAACGCTCGGCGGCTGCAGCCGGCAGGGTGGCCAGAAGAAAAATCAAAAGAACCCGGATCATAACTCGCCCTTAAGGTACTTTTGCGCGGCTTGGCTGATCGGGTTTGCAAAAAACGCCGCAGCACTAGCCTGTTCGATCAAAAGCCCTGCATCAAAAAACAGAATGTCGCCCGCCAGCCTGCGTGCTTGTGCGATGTCATGGGTTGACAGGATGACCTTGGTGCCAGCATCGCTGATCCGGCGCAGGCTGTCTTCCAGTTCTTTGGTGGTAGCGGGGTCAAGGTTGGCGGCAGGCTCGTCCAACAGTATGACCGCGGGATCAGTCACCATCGCGCGGGCCAAGGCAAGGCGTTTCAATTCGCCCCCGGACAGCGCCGCGGCGGGCTGATGTGCCTGTGAGGTCAGCCGTGCTTCGGCCAATGCGCGTGCGACAAGGGTGGCTTTTTCGATGGCCGGCATTTTGCGCGCTGACAGTGGGAAGGCGACGTTACCGGCCACAGAACGGCGCAAAACAGGAGTGTTCTGAAAAACAAAGCCGCGCGATTTTCGGCTGCTGTCAGCCGGTATTCCGTTCCAGATAACGCGCCCACGATGAGGGGCGACCAAGCCATGTGCGGTGGTAAGGAACAGACTTTTGCCTGCACCATTTGCCCCCATGATTACGGTTATTCCGACCGAAGCCAGCCGCATGGAAACCGGGCCAAGTACCTGTTCGCCGTCGGCCAGTACCTCAACGCTGTCAAAGATCAGGTCCGGTGCGTTCAACGGGTGACCTCGTATCGCCGCCCAAGCCGCGCAAGCAGGTGAACCGAGGCGTTGACGGCAATTGCAATGCTCAGCAACACCAGCCCTAGCGCCAATGCCAGTTCCAGATTGCCCTTTGATGTTTCCAGCGCGATTGTCGTGGTCATAACGCGGGTAAGGCCACTGATATTACCGCCCACAATCAAGACCGCCCCAACCTCGGCCAAGGCGCGTCCAAACCCTGCCAAAAGGGCAGTCATTACACCGTAACGCGCGTCCCAGATCAATGTTGTCAGTTTCAAACCCGGCCCGGCATCGACCGACAGCAGCAGGGCGTCGTAATCCCGCCTAAGCGGCAAAACCGCCTCGCGCGTCAGGGCCAGAATGATCGGTGTGATCAGGATTGTCTGGGCGATAATCATCGCACCCGGCGTGAACAACAGCCCAAGATCGCCCAAAGGTCCGGCGCGGGATAACAGCAGATAGACACACAGACCGACGACCACAGGCGGCAATGCCATCAGGGACGACGACAAAACGACAAGCACGCTGCGCAGTGGGAAATTCCATATTGCCAACGCGGCCCCCAATGGAATGCCAATCAATGCTGCAAGAAAACATGCGGTCAGACTGACATAGAGTGAAAGACCGACGATCTGCATCAATGCAGAATCGCGTCCGGTCATCAACTCGGCGGCATGTTGCAACGTTTCCATGCAGAATTCCTAATAAACCTTTGACGGGCCTTGCCCTAAGGCACGATTTGACCAATGTAAGGTGCAACTGCCCCCAAGGGCAATCGAACGAACAAAGGTGCGCCAACATGTCTGTAAAACGCGACGAGATTCTGGAAGCCCTAAAACGCATAATCCTGCCGGATGGCGGCGATATCGTATCGCGTGACATGGTGCGCGCTTTAACCGTGGACGGAGGCACCGTGCGGTTTGTGCTGGAAGTTCCGGCCGAAATGGGCCCGCGAATGGAACCAGCGCGCGCCGCAGCACAACGGGCTGCTGAATCTGTGGCAGGTGTTGAAAGTGTTTCGGTAATCCTGACGGCGCATTCCGCTGGCCCCAAAGCCGCGCCGCCACCGCCGAACCTGAAAATTGGGGGCCATCCGAAACCGCAGGCCGGGCCGGAACGCGTGGCCGGGGTTGACCGTATTCTGGCGATTGCGTCCGGCAAGGGCGGGGTGGGAAAATCCACTGTGTCCAGCAACCTTGCAGTGGCATTGGCGCGTCAAGGGCGGCGGGTTGGGCTGCTTGATGCGGATATCTATGGGCCAAGCCAGCACCGCATGATGGGGCTGAACGAACGTCCGGCTTCACCTGATGGCAAGGAAATCATTCCACTGAAAAACCACGGCGTCACCTTCATTTCGATGGGTCTGATGCTGAAGGAAGACGAGGCCGTGGTCTGGCGTGGCCCGATGTTGATGGGGGCTTTGCAGCAATTGCTGGGGCAGGTTCGCTGGGGTGAACTGGATGTTCTGATCGTCGATTTGCCGCCGGGCACAGGCGACGTGCAGCTTTCCTTAAGTCAGAAAACCGAGGTCACAGGGGCGATCATCGTCTCGACCCCGCAGGATATTGCGCTGCTGGATGCGCGTAAGGCGATCAACATGTTTGAAAAGACCGGCATCAAAGTGCTGGGTCTGATCGAAAACATGTCGACCTATATCTGCCCGAATTGCGGTCACGAGGATCATATCTTTGGCCACGGTGGGGCCAAAAAAGATGCGGATCGTTTGGGAATTCCATTCCTTGGGGAAATCCCGCTGGATATTTCCGTACGCCTTGCAGGCGATGGCGGCACTCCGATTGCCGTGGGCGACGGGCCGATTGCCGACAGTTATGTGGCGATTGCCAAGGGGTTGATTGAACGCGGTATCGCCTAGGGTCGTGTATCCGCAAATTGCTGCATGTGCCGGTCGATAACGGCCGCACATTCCGCCGGATGCGTCGAAATCAGAAAATGCCCGGCCCCGGGTTCAACATGCAATGTCGCGTTCCGGGCATTGGCGACGATCTGTTCTGATACGTCAATTATCGCCGGATTGGCCAGCCCGCCACGCGCGACGGTGCAGGGCATATCGAGGCACTTGAAATCTGTGAAATCGGCGGCGAAACCTGTCCCAGCTTTCCAGTCCAGCAGGTTGGTTGCGGCTTTGGTCTGGCAAAATGCGCGAAAGGAGCCTGGCGTCGATTTGAAATTGCCCGGATGGCTCCAGAAATCGATGATCACCCCGGCCGCTTCTGGATCACCCGCGTCGATTGCGGCGCGAAAACGGGCTTTCATGTCAATCATGCCGTCGGCCCAGTGAAACGGGTCGTCGCCGGTTCTGCAAAAAACCGGATTGCCCTCAAATGTCACGATACTGAGTGGCTTTACCTTGCCGGCAAGCACCGAGGCATAAAGACTCAGGCCACCAAAGGAATGTCCGACCATGTGCACCGGCTCGCCGACCTTCTCGACAACCTCGGCCACGAAATCGGTGATCAAGGCAACATCCTTGACGTCGATCGGGCGTATTTCAGGCGTGTCGCCATAGCCCGGCAAGCTTGTTGAAATTGTCCGGTAGGAACCGTTCAGTGCCTTTTGTACCCCGCGCCAAGCGCTGTGGCTGCTGTAAGAGCCCGGCAGGAACAACACGGCCGGACCGGTTCCTGTATCGGTGAAATCGAATTCCAAAACAATTCTCCGTATTCACCATCAGAAAATGGAGATATTTGCCAACACCTGACCGTGAATGCGAAATGCTGAGAATGCAACGGTTTTGTCGGCCTATGGGCCTGCCGCGCGCGAATTCGAATCACCAAGATGTGTGATTCGCTGCATGGGTTCCGGATGTTCTTTTTATGTTCTAAGTGGTATTGGTAAAACAAGGGATTTTATGGGAAAAATTTTCCACCCGTCATCTCACTACATGTGGTGTGTAGAATGAGGTATGCCACAATTTGAGCTAAAGATGCCAATAATTTCGTGCCTATTTGCATCTTGCATGCCCGGTTCTTTGGTCTGAATGGCCAGAGAGCCCATGCAAAACTCTTGCCACCCATAAATTCCCATAGTATCCCTTGATGCAAGATGAAGAACGGGGAATAAAAGGGCACCAAGACCCGCAAAACCCAAAACAGGTTTCATACAGGCCTCCGATTTTCATCACCAAGAAGATCCGGCGCGCAAGCGAGCAGACACCTCCCCCAGGTGGCAGCGTAGCTGGACAGGTCCGAAGACGGAACCAGACGGCGGATCAAGCAGTGGCAGCAGCTTGATCCGCCGTTTTCCGTTTAAAGGCCAACGCAACAGAAAGGGTCACGGTACAGTGGCACGTAAGTTCAGAGGCGAAAGTGTTCACAAGGTGGACAGCAAGGGCAGGGTATCAATCCCAGCCCCGTTTCGCCGTGTGCTTGAAGAAAACGATCCCGAATGGACTGAGGGCTTGTACCCAAATCTGGTGATAGTTTACGGCGACAAAAATCGACAGTTCCTTGAAGGCTTTACGATGACGGCGATGGCCGATGTCGACAGCCGGATCGAGGCGTTGCCGCGTGGATCGCGCAATCGGCGGATATTGGAACGGATGTTTTCAGGACAAGCCGTATCGATGCAGGTTGACGAAACCGGGCGGTTGGTTTTGTCCCCCAAGCTGCGTGAAAAAATAAATATCAAAGACGAGGCCGTGTTTGTCGCCTCAGGTGACACGTTCCAGATTTGGGAACCCACAGCCTATGCTGCCAACGAAGCAAAATACGAAGAATGGATCGAGGAATTTGATGCAGATTTTGATCCCTTAACCCTTTTGGATGCCGAGCCCGAGGTTTAAGCCGATGTCGCTGAACCCCAAAACCGCAGCCCAAACCGCCTCGCATATCCCCGTATTGCTCGACCCGATTATGGACGCAATTGCGCCCGTCAGCGGCGTGTGGCTTGACGGAACTTTTGGGGCTGGCGGTTACAGTCGCGCGTTGTTGGATGCCGGTGCCGAACGGGTTTTGGCGGTTGATCGCGACCCCGAGGTTTTTGAACGTGCCGAGCGCTGGGCCAATCAATATGGCGCAAGATTGGTTATGATCGCCGGTGAGTTCGGTCAGCTGGACCTTTTGGCGCAGCGCGAAAATGCATTTCTGCTGGATGGCATCGTGCTTGATATCGGCGTTTCATCAATGCAGATCGATCAGGCCGAGCGGGGGTTTTCCTTTATGCAGGACGGCCCGCTTGATATGCGGATGAGCCAATCCGGCACATCGGCCTCTGATATTGTAAATTCCGCCGACGAAAAAACACTGGCGGATATCCTGTATCAATACGGCGAAGAACGCGCTTCGCGGCGAATCGCCCACAAGATCATCGAGGAACGCAAGACCTCGCCGATCATCAACACCACGCGATTGGCCGCGATCATTTCAAGCTGTTTGCCGCGTCCCAAGCCGGGGCAGGTGCATCCTGCCACTCGCAGTTTTCAGGCGCTTAGAATTGCGGTGAATGACGAGTTACGCCAGTTGGTTGATGGCCTCTGTGCGGCCGAACGCGCCTTGAAACCAGGCGGTGTTTTGGCGGTTGTCACGTTCCATTCGCTGGAAGACCGGATTGTGAAACGCTTTTTTCAGGCGCGTTCCGGTGACGGCCCACGCGGCAACCGGTTTGCGCCGGATGTCGAAATAGAAGCGCCAAGGTTTATGCGATTGACGAAAAAGGCAATCACAGCCTCGCCGGCTGAAATGGCCGCAAACCCTAGGGCGCGGTCAGCAAAACTGCGAATGGCGCGCCGGTTGAACACACCCGCCGGTCCGGTGGATGCCGCAGAAATGGGTCTGCCAAACCTTGCCTTGGATGGTACATTCTGATGCGGTGGATGTTCTTTCTCGCGCAAGCTATGGTGGTGATTTCATTGGCATATTGGGCCTATAATGAAAATTACGCCACCCATGATGCGCTTCGGCGGGTGGACAAATTGCAGCGTGAAATCGGGCGGTCGCGTGAAAGTCTTGGCGTTTTGAAAGCTGAATGGGCCTATTTGAATCGCCCCGACAGATTGCGCGAACTGGCTGATCTGAATTTCGATACCTTGGGCCTTATCCCGCTTCAGGCAGAACATTTTGGCGATATCGAACAGGTGGCTTATCCGAAACTGAATCTGTTGGATTTAACCAAAACGGTAGACACCAGCGCCAGTGATGACGTGCTGACCACGATCAATCCTGATGCTCCCGACCAGAAAGACGCGCAATGATCCGCACAGCTTTGCGCCCATTACCACGGGTCATTACCGCCCGCCAGAACGGCGAAAACCCCGATCTGATTGAAGCCGAAAACCTGCGCCAGCGCCACGAGGAAATGCGCGAAAAAGAACGCCTGCGGGCCGAAAGCCGCTTGTCGGTTTTGGTGTTGGCTTTTCTGGCTGCCTTTTTGACTGTCGGCATCCGCCTTGGTGTCATGGCTGCCGGTGATCCATCCGAACCTGTGGCCGAGAATTATTCATCAAAAATAATGACACAGCGCGCTGATATCATTGACAGAAACGGCGCCATATTGGCGACCAATCTGGTGACAGATTCGCTTTATGCGCAGCCACCCCTGATGATCGACAAGCCGCATGCGGCACAACAATTGGCAATTATCTTTCCGGATTTGAAAGCTGAAGATCTGCTGGCAGATTTTCAGTCCAAGCGTAAATTCATCTGGCTGCAGCGCAAGCTTTCACCTGAGCAAAGGCAAGCCGTCCACGATATTGGCGAACCCGGCTTGCTGTTTGGGCCACGCGAAATGCGGCTTTATCCCAACGGCACGCTTGCTGCCCACATTCTGGGCGGGGCCAGTTTTGGACGTGAAGGCGTAAGCTCTGCCGAAGTGATAGGGGTGGCCGGGGTTGAAAATCAGTTCGACGAATTTCTGCGCGATCCGGCGATGCAGGGTAAGCCTTTGCAATTGTCAATTGATCTGACGGTTCAAGCGGCAACACAAAGAGTGCTTGCCGGTGGAATGAAGATGATGAACGCCAAGGCCGCCGCTGCGGTTTTGATGGATGTGCACACTGGCGAGGTGATCGCGCTGGTGTCGCTTCCGGATTTTGATCCGAACAACCGCCCGCGTCCGGCAGTCACTGGCGACGCATCTGACAGTGTGTTGTTCAATCACGCCTCGCAGGGGCTTTACGAACTCGGTTCGACCTTCAAATTGTTCACTGCCGCAATTGCGCTTGAAGACAAGATCGTCGGGCCTAACGGAATGGTGAACATCAAGGGTCCGCTGAAATGGGGCAAATTCACCGTTAGAGATTTCCATAATTACGGCAGCACCCTCAGCCTTACGGATGTGATTGTCAAAAGCTCAAATATCGGCTCGGCCCGGCTGGCGATGGAATTCGGCGGCGGGCGTCAGCAGGCGTTTTTGGACAGTATCGGGATGTTTTCACCGGTGCCGATCGAACTGGTCGAGGCGCGGCAATCGCGCCCGCTGTTGCCGAAACACTGGTCTGAGCTTTCAACTATGACCGTTTCTTATGGGCACGGGATTGCCGCAAGCCCGTTGCATCTGGCAGCCGCATATTCGTCGATCCTTAATGGCGGCACCCGCATTCGACCGACAATCCTGAAATCCGAGGACGTGACCAAAGGCGAACGGGTTGTTTCCGAAGAAACTTCTAAGGCGTTAAGGATTATGTTGCGTCAGGTTGTGTTGCGCGGCACTGCCAGTATGGGCGAGGTGAAAGGTTATCACGTTGGCGGCAAGACCGGAACGGCAGACAAACCAAATCCAACTGGCGGCTATTATAAAGATAAGGTTATTGCCAGCTTCGCAGCGGTTTTTCCGGCGCATGATCCAAAATACGTTTTGGTCGTCACAATGGACGAACCGGTTGACACATCCGGGTTGGAGCCGCGCCGCACGGCTGGCTGGACAAGTGTTCCGGTTGCCGCTGAAATCATCCGTCGGGTTGCGCCTTTGATGGGTATGCGCCCCGAGATTGAACAAGCTGGCGGTTTGGAATACATGCTGTCAAAATACTGATCCTTACACAGGGCCGCTTGCGAATGGGCCAAGTTTCGACTCCAAAAATGCCTTTGTCCGCCTTGGGTCTGACCGTCCTTGCAGGGCCAGATACCGCAGTGACCGGCCTCTCGGTTGACAGTCGAAAGGTGAAGCCGGGCCACCTTTTTGCTGCCCTGCCGGGGTCTTTGGCACATGGTGCAGAATTCATTGGTTACGCGGTACGGATGGGGGCGGCGGCAATTCTGACCGACCGGCGAGGCGCTGACATAGCTGCCGATGCCTTGGCAAATCCCGGCCTCTCGCTTGTCATCGTTGATGACCCGCGCTTGGCTTTGGCGCAGGCCTGCGCCCTTTGGTTTGGCGCGCAACCCGCGACAATGATTGCAGTCACCGGCACCAATGGCAAAACTTCGGTCGCAACTTTTTGTCGGCAGATTTGGGAGGCGCTGGGTTTTTCAGCAGTAAACTTTGGCACAACCGGCGTTGAAGGCGCGGTCACCGCACCTTTGAATCATACAACTCCCGAACCGATTATGCTGCATCGTCTGCTGCGTGATTTGGCGGGGCAGGGCATAACGCATGCTGCAATGGAGGCGTCGTCGCACGGCCTGGCGCAGCGCCGGTTGGATGGGGTGACGTTGACAGCGGCGGGATTCACCAATTTCACGCAGGATCATTTAGATTACCACCAAGGTTTTGAGGACTATTTCAACGCCAAAGCAGGTTTATTTACCCGTGTTTTGCCGCCAGACGGCATCGCGGTTGTCAACGTCGACGACCCAAGGGCGGCGGATATCTGTGCCATTGTACAAAGACGCGGGCAGACTTTGCTGACAGTCGGCGCGTCTGATACTGCGAAGTTGCGCATTCTTGGCCAAAGGTTTGATGCAACCGGTCAGGATGTGCGGTTTAGTTTTCGCGGTGAAACCTATCTCAGTCGCCTTGCGCTGATTGGCGGGTTTCAGGCGGCAAATGTCTTGATGGCGGCGGGCTTGGGGATTGCATGCGGGGCTGATCCTGATGCTGTTTTTAAGACCTTCGCACAACTTGTCACCGTCCGCGGACGGATGGAACTTGCGGCCACCCGCAAAAACGGCGCGACGGTGTTTGTCGACTTTGCCCATACGCCAGACGCCCTTAAAACCGCCTTGCGAGCGTTACGCCCGCACGTAATGGGTCGGCTTGTCGTTGTCTTTGGCGCGGGCGGCGACAGGGATCAGGGAAAGCGCCCGCTTATGGGCGCGGCTGCTGCTGCCGAAGCGGATCTGGTCTTTGTGACCGACGATAACCCCCGCAGCGAAACGCCGGCGGCAATCAGGCAGGCTATTTTGGCCGCTTGTCCGGAAGCCAACGAAGTCGACGACCGTGCCACTGCGATTTTGATGGGTGTTGATGCGCTGGGGCCAGGTGACACGCTGTTAATCGCTGGAAAGGGCCATGAAACCGGCCAGATCATCGGGAACGACGTTCTGGATTTCAACGACGTGGAACAGGCCAGCATCGCTGTCGCAGCACTTGACGGAATCGCGCCGTGACGCCGTTATGGACAGCTGCCGACGCTGTTTTGGCTACCGGCGGCACAACGCATGGCGCTTGGGCAGCTTTCGGAGTCTCCATAGACAGCCGCGCAATCGAAAAGGGTGACTTGTTTGTAGCGCTTAAAGATGCGCGCGACGGCCATGAGTTTGTTGCCAATGCGCTGGCCAATGGGGCGGCAGCGGCCATGGTGTCTTTTCGGCCGGAAGGCGTGGCTGCAGATGCCCCGCTTTTAATCGTGTCGGATGTTCTTGTGGCCCTCGAGAATCTGGCGGTCGCGGCACGCAAGCGTACATCGGCAAAAGTTGTTGCTATTACCGGCTCGGTCGGCAAGACCTCGACCAAAGATATGTTGCAGACGGTTCTTGGCAAACAAGGTCTTGTGCATGCCGCCGTCAAAAGCCTGAACAACCACTGGGGCGTGCCGCTGACATTGGCCCGTATGCCCGAAAAAACCGAGTACGCGCTGATTGAAATCGGCATGAACCACCCGGGAGAGATCACGCCGCTGTCACGCCTTGCCCGACCGGATATCGCTATTGTAACGACGGTGGCCGAGGCCCATATGGCAGCTTTTGCGTCGGTTTCCGAAATCGCCTGCGCCAAGGCCGAGATTTTCGAGGGTCTGCCGGTTGGTGGCACTGCCATCCTTAATGCTGATATCCCGACTTATGATATTCTGGCCCAAGCGGCGGCACGGGCTAATGCCACGATCAAACGCTTCGGTGAAAATCCGGATGCAGAATTTCACCTGTCGGAAGTCAGGTTAAGCGGTGGTACCACTTCGGTTCGCGCGACTATTAACGGCGCGCCGATCCTTTTCAAAATCGGCGCTCCGGGTCGTCATCTGGCGTCAAATGCGCTGGCGGTATTGGCGGCGGTAGAGGCCGTGGGTGCCGATCTTGCGATCGCAGCACTTGATCTTGCTAACTGGTTTCCACCGCAAGGACGTGGCCAGCGACATTGGATCAGGCTTGACCCGATTGAAGAAGCCTTGCGCATTGAACTGATAGACGACGCCTATAACGCCAATCCCGCTTCGATGGCTGCAGCCTTGGATGTGCTGGCCGCCAGTCACCCAATCAACGGTCTGGGCCGTGTTTTTGCTGGCCGGCGCATCGCAATATTGTCGGACATGCTGGAACTTGGCCCCAACGAGGCGGAAAACCACCGGGTGATTGCCGATCACCCCGCGGTGGCCCTTATTGACCAAATACATGTGGCCGGACCACTTATGCGTAACCTTCACCGCGCGCTGCCTGCTGAAAAACGTGGCGAATGGCATGAGACAGCGCAAGAATTGGCAAAGCGCGTACATCGTTTGTTTGATGCAGGCGATGTTGTAATGGTCAAAGGGTCAAAAGGATCAAAAGCCGCACTGGTGGTTGACGCGATCAAGAAACTCGGCCAAGCCAACGGAACATAAACAGGGACGGGCAACATGCTCTACATGCTCAGCGAGCTTTCTGACGGTGGGGGGGTTTTTAACCTTTTCCGCTATATCACTTTCCGATCAGGCGGGGCGTTTTTCACCGCATTAATCTTTGGGTTTATGTTTGGAACGCCGCTGATTAACCTGCTGAAACGCAAGCAAACCAACGGCCAGCCGATCCGCGAAGACGGGCCGCAAAGCCATATCCTTGACAAGGCTGGCACGCCGACAATGGGCGGAGTTCTGGTGCTGGGCGCGCTTATTGTCTCGACCCTGATCTGGGCGCGGCTTGATAATCCCTATGTCTGGCTGGTGCTGTTTGTCACGGTGGCCTTCGGAATGGTTGGTTTTGCCGATGATTACGCCAAGGTTACCAAGAATAATTCCAAGGGCGTCTCCAGCCGCGTGCGGTTTGGCATCGGTTTGGCTGTGGCTGCTGTCGCTGGATATTGGGCCGCGCAAGTGCATCCGTCTGATCTGTCAAATCAATTGGCAGTGCCGGTTTTCAAAGATGTGCTGATAAATCTCGGGATAATTTACATTCCCTTCACGATGCTCGTGATTGTTGGGTCGGCCAATGCCGTAAACCTTACCGATGGTCTGGACGGCCTTGCGATCATGCCCGTGATGATCGCGGCGGGTACGTTGGGGGTGATTGCCTATGCCGTTGGCCGCGTTGACTTTTCGCAATACCTTGATGTGCATTACGTGCCCGGCACCGGCGAGTTGCTGGTGTTTTCGGCTGGCCTGATCGGGGGCGGTTTGGGTTTTTTGTGGTACAATGCGCCGCCTGCTGCGGTGTTTATGGGTGATACCGGGTCTTTGGCGCTTGGTGGTGCCTTGGGTGCCATTGCCGTTGCCACAAAACACGAGATCGTTCTGGCGATTGTCGGCGGTTTGTTCGTGGTCGAGGCCTTGTCGGTTATCATTCAGGTGCTCTATTTCAAACGCACCGGCAAACGGGTTTTCCTGATGGCGCCGATCCACCACCATTATGAAAAGCGCGGCTGGTCAGAAAGCCAGATCGTAATCCGGTTCTGGATCATCTCGCTGGTGCTGGCACTGGTCGGGTTGGCCACGCTGAAACTCAGATGAACCCGCCGGTTCGCGACCGCAACGCGATGATCGCAGGTATGTCGCCGGTCCGGCGGGATGGGGTGTTCCATTTCTGCTCGATGCCTGAAGCGGTCAATCCTGAAGTATTAGCCATAGCTATCGGAACCTTCCGCGAAGACGAAGGTCTGTCATTGATCCTTCCGGAAACTGCTGCATTAGAGCAGGGCGTCACTACCAACCAACCGATGGCCTGCATCACTCTTAACGTTTTTTCCGCCCTTGACGGTGTCGGTCTGACGGCTGCGGTTGCGCAGGTTCTGGCGGATGCGGGTATTCCGTGTAACATGGTGGCGGCCTTTCATCACGACCACGCATTTGTCCCGATCGCTATGGCCGACAAGGCCGTGGCCCTACTGATCAATCTTGCGCGCGGAACCGGTTCAGGTTCGGAGCCAACACGATAAGGTTGTTTGAACAAAGCAGGAGCCTGATTTGCCAAACCAAAAGATGCGCCTGACACCTGCGCTTGTCGCCAGCGTTCCACCGTTCACCGGGCAGAGTGGCCGCCTTGCGGGCCGAACTGATCTCCCGGAACTTGCCGACTACGACCCGGTTCTTGATTTGTTGCTGGCCGATGCGCCGTCTAATGGCGATGTCTGGATGTTTGCATATGGCTCGTTAATCTGGAACCCGGATTTCGACATCGTCGAGGAACGATTGGGAACGGTTTCGGGGTGGCACCGGTCCTTTTGCCTTGGTTGGGTGCGTATTTATCGCGGCACACCGGAAAGTCCCGGAATAATGCTGGCACTCGATCGCGGCGGTTCTTGCAAAGGCGTGGTGTTTCGCTTGCCGCCTGAGGCGCAGCGCGAGAATTTGCTGAAAGTGTTGCGCCGGGAAATGCCGCTGAAATGGGAGCGCATTTCGGCGCGTTGGATGACAGTGCAAACTGACCAAGGTGCAGTTCGGGCCATCGGCTTTCCGATCAGTCGCAGTTCCGCGAATTATTTGCCGGGCCTGACAACCGAAGCCGTGGTAAATGCGCTGGCGACTGCCACTGGCGAGCGCGGTTCAATGGCCGAATACCTATACAATACAGTTACCCATCTGGCCGAACGTGGCATTCACGACCGTTATCTGTGGAAAATGCAGGATCTGGTTGCCCGCCAAATCGAAAGTATCAACGCAGGCGATCCGGATGAACGCAATTAGACGAACCGCTCGGGGCTTGCACATACCTGGCGGAAAAGGGCAATGTCCGCTCTAAATCGTCTGGAGGCGTTGAATGATACCGGTTCGCGGATATGCAGGTCACATGGTGGCGGTTCTGGGCTTGGGGCGCACCGGTCTTTCGGCTGCCAAATCGCTTGAGGCTGGTGGGGCCGAGGTATTGTGCTGGGACGATAGTGCCGAGGCCCGCGCCAAAGCCGAGGAACAGGGCCTGCGCCTGTTTGATTTGTCACGCGCCGACGATTGGGGTGGTATTGTTGCGCTAATCGTCTCGCCGGGTATTCCGCATCTTTATCCGCAACCGCATCCGACAATTCGCGCCGCCTATGCGCAGGGCGTGGCGGTTGATAATGACATCGGGCTGTTTTTTCGGTCTTACGCGACCGAAGACTGGAATGCGTTCGAAGTGATCCCGCGTGTGGTCGCTGTGACCGGATCAAACGGGAAATCCACAACAGCGGCGTTGATCCATCACATTCTCGAGGATAACGGCAAGCCCACTCAACTGGCCGGTAATATCGGGCGCGGTGTACTTGATTTGCCACCCGCGCGGGACGGTGAAATCGTTGTGCTGGAACTTAGCAGCTATCAAACCGAACTGGCCCGTGCTTTGTCGCCAGATTGCGCGGTGTTTCTGAACCTCAGCCCCGATCACCTTGACCGTCACGGCGGCATGGGCGGGTACTTTGCCGCCAAGCGACGTTTGTTTGCCGAGGGCGGGCCAGAGCGTTCGATCATCGGGGTGGACGAGGTTGAAGGGCAGTTTCTGGCCAATCAGATGCGCGAAAAGGCGGATGGTGGCGAGCCAGTGATCCAGATTTCGGCCGCGCGCAAACTGTCTGGCCGGGATTGGAGCGTGTTTGCCCGCCGGGGATTTTTGGCGGAATGGCGAAAAGGCAAACAAGTCGCCTCGATCGATTTGCGGGCAATTGACGGGTTGCCGGGCGCGCATAACCACCAAAACGCTTGTGCCGCTTACGCGGTCTGCCGGACTTTGGGACTTGGCCCCAAGGCCATCGAAAAGTCGTTTGCCAGTTTCAAAGGCCTGCCGCATCGCAGCCAGATGATCGGCGAACTTGGCGGGGTCAAATTTGTCAATGACAGCAAGGCGACCAATGCCGACAGCGCTGCCAAGGCCTTGCAAGCCTTCAGTAACATTCGCTGGATCGCCGGGGGGTTAGGCAAAGAAGGTGGAATCAAGTCGCTGGCACCGTATCTGGGCAGTGTCACAAAGGCCTATCTGATTGGCCATTCAGCCGAGGAATTCGCGCTGCAATTGGGTGAAACGCCGTATGAAATCTGCGGCAACATGAAAACCGCCGTGGCGCATGCAGCCGCAAGTGCGGTCAGTGGTGATACAGTTCTTCTGGCCCCTGCGGCAGCCAGCTTTGATCAATATCCGAATTTTGAAAAACGCGGCGAGGATTTTGTCGCCTGTGTGACCGCCTTCCTAGATACCTAGGGATCCGGTTACAGATTTGATCACGGAATATGCGAAAACCGGCTGCCGGAAATGCGCGAAACCGTGAAAACTTTCTGGTCTAATGCCGCAAAACCGGTTACACTCGACGCATAAGAATAGCTGAGCGGATAAACGGTCGGCACGAGGCGAGCAAAGGTTAAGGGCAGCATCCTATGACAGAGATGGTGTATGGCGCGATTCCGGTCAGAACCGGCGAGCCCATTTTGCCGAAATGGTGGCGTACGGTGGATCGCTGGACTCTGTCCTGCATCCTGATCCTGTTTGCTGTTGGCATACTTCTGGGGCTTGCGGCATCACCGCCTTTGGCTGCCAAAACCGGCTACCCGCCATTTCACTATGTAACAAGGCAAGCGGTGTTCGGTGCCGCGGCGCTGATCGCTATGATCATCACCTCGATGATGTCACCAACTTTGGTGCGCAGGCTGGGGGTTCTGGGCTTTTTCGTGGCCTTCGTCGCAATCGCTTTGCTGCCGGTATTCGGTACAGATTTCGGTAAAGGTGCCACGCGGTGGTATTCGCTGGGCTTTGTGTCGGTGCAGCCATCTGAATTTCTGAAGCCGGGCTTTGTGGTGTTTGCCGCATGGTTGATGTCTGCTTCAAGCCAGATATTCGGCCCGCCTGGAAAGCGTTTATCGCTTGTGGTGGCGCTGATCCTGGTGGCTTTTCTGGTAACGCAGCCTGATTTTGGCCAGGCCAGTCTGGTTTTGGCCAGTTGGGGTATCATGTACTTTGTGGCGGGTGCGCCTATCCTGATCTTGGTTGCCATCGCCGGGGCCACGGTGTTTGGCGGCACGCTGGCCTATCAGCATTCCGAACATTTTGCGCGCCGCATTGACGGGTTTCTAAGCGCCGATGTGGACCCGACAACCCAGTTGGGTTATGCCGCCAATGCTATTCAGGAGGGCGGCTTTTTCGGGGTTGGCGTTGGGGGCGGCACCGTGAAATGGTCACTGCCCGATGCGCATACCGATTTCATCATCGCGGTTGCAGCCGAGGAATATGGCTTGGTTCTGGTGCTGGTGGTGATCTTGTTGTTTATGACCGTCACCGTGCGTTCTATGTATCGCCTGATCCGCGAACGTGACCCGTTCACGCGGTTGGCCGGCACGGGCTTGGCGGCCTTGTTCGGGTTGCAGGCGCTGATCAATCTCGGGGTCGCGGCGCAATTGCTTCCTGCGAAAGGCATGACCTTGCCGTTTGTATCTTATGGTGGTTCATCATTGATTGCGGCCGGTATTTCGCTGGGCATGTTACTGGCATTTACCCGTAGCCGCGCGCAAGGCGAGCTCAGTGATATTATTCGGCGCGGAAACAGGTAAGCGGTTATATGGCACAGCAAAAACTTCTGGTCATTGCGGCAGGTGGAACCGGCGGGCATATGTTTCCGGCGCAAGCCTTGGCCGAACAGATGCTCAGGATCGGCTGGCGGGTCAAGCTTTCGACTGACCCTCGTGGCGCGCGTTTTACCGGTGGCTTTCCGCATTCGGTCGAAATCGAAGTGGTCGACAGCGCCACTTTCGCGCGCGGCGGACTGCTGGCAAAACTTGCCGCGCCGTTTCATTTGATACGCGGTATTGTCTCAGCCGTCATGCAGATGCAGCGCGAAAAGCCCGATGTTGTGGTCGGCTTTGGCGGTTATCCGTCGATCCCTGCGATGACGGCGGCATGGCTGCTGCGCAGGCCACGGATGATCCATGAACAAAACGGCGTTTTGGGCCGGGTTAACCAGATTTTTGCGGGTCGGGTCGATGTTGTCGCCTGCGGCATCTCACCGACAGAACTGCCCAAAGTAAAACGTGCGGTTTTTACCGGCAACCCGGTGCGCGCCGCAATTCTGGAGCGTGACGGCGCACAATATACTGCCCCTGGCGAATACCCGATCAGCCTGTTGGTTATCGGCGGTTCGCAAGGTGCGCGCATCCTGTCCGAAGTGGTTCCTGCCGCAATCGCCTTGGTTGAAGAAGATATTTTGCAATATATCCGCGTGTCACATCAGGCCCGCGAAGAGGACATGGACGCAGTGCGCGCCACCTATGAAAGCAACGGTATTCCCGCAACTGTGCGCACGTTCTTTAATGATGTCCCCAGTCGGTTGGCGGAATGCCAGTTGGTCATTTCGCGGGCCGGTGCGTCATCAATTGCCGATATTTCTGTTGTTGGCCGTCCATCGATCCTGATCCCATTGGCCGCCGCCATCCGTAACGAGCAGTCGGCAAATGCACGCGGGTTGGAAGCCTGCGGCGGGGCTTTGGTGATTGAAGAGGAAAACCTGTCAGCCGAAAGACTTGCGACCGCAATCGAAGGCATTCTAAGTGATCCCGAACTGGCCAATAGCATGGCGTATGCCGCGATGGATCACGGCAAACCCGAGGCCACAGAAATGCTGGCTTTGCTGGTTGAGGAATTGGCAGATGCAAATGACGCAAAGTCCGGGGAGACCGCATGAACGCTGCAACCAAACTGCCGACCGATATTGGCCCGATCCATTTCGTCGGTATTGGCGGCATTGGCATGTCCGGCATCGCCGAAGTGCTGTTAAATCACGGCTATGATGTGCAGGGCTCGGACCTGAAAGCCTCGCCTATTACGGAACGCCTTGCAGGTTTGGGCGCGCGGATATTTGTTGGGCAACACGCAGAGAATCTGCAGGGGGCCGAGGTTGTGGTGATCTCGTCTGCCATCAAGGCCGGCAATCCCGAACTTGACCAGGCGCATCGTCTGGGTTTGCCGGTGGTGCGGCGGGCCGAAATGCTGGCCGAACTGATGCGGATGAAATCCAACATCGCGATTGCCGGTACGCATGGCAAAACCACAACCACAACCATGGTCGCAACGCTGCTTGACGCGGGTGGGTTGGACCCGACCGTGATCAATGGCGGGATCATTCACGCATACGGATCCAACGCGCGTATGGGGCAGGGCGAATGGATGGTGGTCGAGGCCGATGAAAGTGACGGCACATTCATTAAACTGCCTGCAACCATCGCCATCGTCACCAATATCGACGCCGAACATATGGAGCATTACGGCACGTTTGATGCGCTTCGTGACGCGTTTTACACCTTTGTTCACAACATCCCGTTTTACGGTCTGGCGGTCTGTTGCACTGATCACCCAGAAGTGCAGGCGCTTGTCGGGCGGATAAGTGACCGCAGGGTAGTCACCTATGGGTTCAATGCACAGGCGGACGTACGGGCGCGTAATCTGACTTATGAAAACGGTGTGGCGCATTTTGATGTGGCTTTGCGGGCGGATGACCAGATTATCGAGGGCCTCAGCCTGCCAATGCCCGGCGACCATAACGTTCTGAACGCCTTGTCTGCCATCGCCGTTGCCAGGCATCTGGGAATGAAAGGCGGCGAAATTCGCGAAGCTTTGGCGAATTTCAAGGGCGTCAACCGGCGATTTACCAAGGTTGGTACCGTTAATGGTGTCACCATCATTGACGATTATGGCCATCACCCGGTTGAAATTGCCGCCGTATTGCGCGCCGCAAGGCAATCGACCAATGGACGCATAATAGCCGTTCATCAACCTCACCGGTACACGCGACTTTCCAGCCTGTTTGATGATTTCTGCACCTGTTTCAATGACGCAGATGTTGTGGCCATTGCCGAGGTTTACGCCGCAGGCGAAGACCCGATTGCAGGCGCCAGTCGCGATGATCTTGTGGCCGGTCTGATCAAACACGGGCACCGCAATGCCAGCGCCTTGCTGGAAGAAAAATGCCTTGCCGAACTTGTGCGCCGTGAAGCAAAGCCGGGCGATATGGTTGTTTGTCTGGGGGCTGGTACGATTTCAGCTTGGGCAAATGCCTTGCCGAAAGCACTTGGCGCATGAATGTTTCGTTGGTGGTCACGATTGCCTGGATTCTCGTGGTTTCGTTCGTCGGCATGTTGCCGCGCGACTATCACAAGCGTTTCGGCTTTCCGATGTTGATCCTGTTTCCGTTCGTGCTGGGGTATCTGGCATGGGATATGGGCCTCTATTGGGCGCTGGCCCTGCTGGCGGCCGCCTTGTCTATTTTCCGCTACCCGGCAAAATATTACGGACTGGCCCTGTGGCGCAAGCTGACGGGTCGGCCAGCGGTCGAATGACGGAAAGTGCCGCAGACTGGAAATTTCCGCTGCCCGACGTCGCGGGGCGGATCGCCCTTGATCGCCCTATGGCAAGCCTAAGTTGGCTGCGGGTCGGCGGGGTTGCGGAAATGTTGTTTCAGCCCGCGCATATGGCCGATATTTCAGCTTTTATGCAGCAAGTGCCTGAAAGCGTGCCGGTGATGCCGATCGGCGTTTGTTCGAACCTGATCATCCGCGACGGCGGTATCAAAGGCGCTGTGATCCGGCTGGGCAGCGGGTTTAACGGATTTGAGGTGATGGCCAACGGTAACCTGCGGGTTGGTGCCGGAGCACTTGACGCGCAAGTGGCCAAGCAAGCTGCAGCTGAAGGCTATGATCTGGCGTTTCTTCGAACCATTCCCGGCGGCATTGGTGGGGCGATCCGGATGAACGCCGGGTGTTATGGCAGCTATATGGCGGATGTTTTCGTCAGTGCCACAGCTGTGCGCCGTGATGGCAAAGTGGTGACATTGCGCAAATCTGATCTGGAGTTTTCCTATCGTCACAGCGCCATACCCGACGATATGGTCGTTGTTCAGGCAGTTCTTTCGCCACCGCGCGGTTCCCCCGAAAAAATCATTGAAAAAATGACCGAGGCATTGGCCAAACGTGCTGCAACCCAGCCGGTGGATGCGTTATCCTGTGGGTCAACGTTCCGCAATCCGGCTGGATTTTCCTCTACCGGTCAGGCCGACGATGTGCACGATCTGAAAGCCTGGAAAGTCATCGACGACGCTGGCTTGCGCGGCTTTCAACTGGGCGGGGCGCAAATGTCGGCGATGCACCCCAACTTTTTGATCAATACGGGTGGTGCAACCGCCGCAGACCTTGAAAATCTGGGCGAGTTGGTGCGAAAAAAGGTTTTCCAACACAGCGGAATAGAGTTACAGTGGGAAATAAGAAGGGTCGGCGAACCGGCCCCTTAAAAACAATAAGAAACAGGGTGTCAAAAAGCCCTTGAAGCAGGTAGTTGGTGTGGGCAGGTCGAGCAGCGACACATCCCCCCATGTTGTGGTCCTTTTGGGCGGCCCTTCGGTCGAACGCGAGGTATCGCTGGTGTCAGGACGCGAATGCGTCGCGGCACTGAGGGGCGAAGGATTTCACGTGACCGAGGTGGACGCGGGTCCTGACCTTGCGCAGGTGTTACAATCCGTAAAACCAGATGTTGTGTTCAACGCCCTGCATGGCCGTTGGGGCGAAGATGGTTGTGTTCAGGGTCTGCTGGAATGGCTGCGCATTCCGTATACGCATTCCGGCGTGCTGGCCTCGGCCCTTGCGATGGACAAGGAGAAGACCAAAACGGCTTATCGCCAGGCTGGATTGCCGGTGGTCGAGAGCTGCCTTGCCAGTTCCAGCGAAGTACGCACGCGTCATGTTTTGCCACCACCCTATGTGGTGAAGCCGAACAACGAAGGCTCGTCGGTTGGCGTCTATATCGTTCATGAATCGGCAAATGGCCCACCGCAATTGTCCGAAGATATGCCGGAATTAGTGATGGTTGAAGCCTATGCGCCGGGTCGGGAAATGACGACGTCAGTGATCGGAGATCGTGCGCTAACCGTGACCGATATCCTGACTGACGGCTGGTATGATTACGACGCCAAATACAAAACAGGCGGATCAAGGCATGTGCTGCCCGCCGATGTACCTACAGAAATATTCGACGCCTGCATGGATTATGCGCTCAGGGCGCACCGGGTTCTGGGCTGCCGCGGCCTCAGCCGCACTGATTTTCGCTGGGACGAAAGCCGCGGACTTGCCGGACTGATCTTGCTTGAAACCAATACCCAACCGGGAATGACGCCAACCTCGCTTTCCCCGGAACAGGCGATCCATTGCGGGATGAGTTTTGGAAAATTGTGCCGCTGGCTGATCGAGGATGCCTCATGCAACCGATGAAACCCTTCAAGGCGCGGCGCGATCCGGCGCCCAGCAAGACGTCTTACCGCTTTCAGCGCTTGTGGCTGACGCCGGTTTTCAGGTCGATTCTGCGTACCGGAGTCCCGGCTTTTACGATTTTGGCAGCCGTGGTTTGGTATTTATCCGACGACGCTCGGGTTGATGCCTTGCGCGAACATGCCGCCGACCTTCGGGCCAGCGTCGAGCAGCGGCCTGAATTCATGGTCAATCTGATGCGGATCGAAAACGTATCCGAGGAAGTTGCAGAAGATATTCGAGAAATCACCGCCGTTGATTTTCCGGTCAGCAGTTTTGATCTTGATCTGGCGTTGATGCGCGCGAATATCGAAGAACTGGACGCCGTGGCGCAGGCGTCCCTTGTCGTCAGGGCTGGCGGCATTCTGGATGTTGAAGTCGTTGAACGTGTGCCCGCGATTGTCTGGCGGGGACGTGAGGCCTTGGAACTGCTGGACGTGACCGGTCACCGCGTGACGCCTATTGAAGCCCGTGGCGACCGGCAGGATTTGCAGTTGATTGCAGGTGACGGTGCTGATGTCGTTGTGCCCGAAGCGCTTGAACTGCTTGCCGCAGCACAGCCCATTTCCAACCGCATACGCGGGCTGTTGCGGGTTGGCGAGCGCCGGTGGGATCTGGTTTTGGACCGCAACCAACGGATCATGCTGCCCGAGGCTGATGCGGTCACGGCCCTCGAAAGGGTCTTGGCCCTGAACACGATAAACGAACTGCTTTCGCGTGATCTGGTGATCGTTGATCTGCGCGACGCAAGGCGACCAACTCTGCGACTGGGTGTTGAGGCGCAGGAATTTTTGTTTCAAATCAGCAATGATAAAGCCAAGGACGACGCCTGATGACAATGCTCTACCAAACCCAGCGGGCCATGCGAAACCAGCGCCTTGCCGCCATGCAGCGTGGTGTTGTGGCGATTCTGGATGTGGGAACTTCGAAAATCGCCTGTCTGATCCTACGGTTTGATGGGGTGACGCCAAACTCGGCCACTGAAGGCGTTGGGGCGATGTCCGGCCAGTCGCGGTTTAGGGTTATTGGTGTCGCCACAACCCGGTCACGCGGGGTTAAGTTCGGCGAAATTGAAACCATGGAGGAAACCGAACGCGCCATTCGCACGGCGGTTCAGGCAGCCCAAAAAATGGCGAGTATCCGGGTTGATCATGTGATCGCGTGTTTTTCCGGCGCCCGCCCGCGGTCTTATGGGCTGGCTGGTTCAGTAGATTTGCATGAAAAAGCGGTGTCCGAGCACGATATCGCCCGCGTGTTGTCGGCTTGTGACGTGCCTGATTATGGCCGCAACCGGCAGGTTGTGCATGCGCTGCCGGTCAATTTTGCATTGGACCACCGCTCTGGCCTGTCCGATCCAAGGGGGCAGATTGGCAACCGTCTGTCCGTCGATATGCATCTGCTGACCGTCGATCAGGCGGCCGTTGAAAACCTGCTGCATTGCATCAAACGTTGTGATTTGGAATTGGCAGGGATTGCCAGTTCGGCCTATGCAAGCGGCGTGTCATCTTTGATCGAAGATGAGCAAGAGCTTGGGGCGGCCTGTATCGAACTGGGCGGCGGCGCCACCAGCATTTCGATCTTCATTCGCAAACACATGATCTTTGCAGATTCCGTCCGGATGGGCGGGGCACATATCACCTCGGATATTTCACAAGGCCTGCAGGTGCCGATGCCGATGGCCGAACGGATCAAGACGTTTTACGGCGGGGTCGAAGCGACAGGTATGGACGACCGCGAAATGATCGATATCGGCGGGGAAACCGGCGATTGGGAACATGATCGACGGCAAGTCAGTCGCGCTGAACTGATCGGCGTTATGCGCCCGCGTGTTGAGGAAATTCTGGAGGAAGTCCGCGCACGCCTGGACGCGGCGGGATTCGATCACCTCCCCAGCCAACGTATTGTTCTGACCGGCGGTGGCAGCCAGATCCCGGGTCTTGATAGCCTTGCCGCCCGAATACTGGGTCAACAAGTCCGCCTTGGTCGTCCGCTTCGCGTGCAAGGATTGCCACAAGCCGCAACCGGACCGGCTTTTTCCTCTGCAGTAGGATTATGTCTGATTGCAGCACACCCGCAGGACGAGTGCTGGGATTTCGAAATACCGATGGATCGTTACGCAGGCCGCAGCTTGCGCCGCGCTGTCAAATGGTTCCGTGAAAATTGGTAATCAGTCATCAACTATCGCCAAATCGGAGCCGATAAGCGATATCATGCCAATAAAATACCACAAACCGCTATATATTGTGAAAATATGGGTAAATTTTTAATGACCACCGCTAGCCGCTCGGTTACGGTGTGGAATCAACAGAGGCAAATAATACCGGCAAAAAGGCCGGAACTTGCAAACAGGCGGACAACACAATGGCTTTGAATCTCCGGATGCCCGAACATAACGACCTAAGACCCAAAATCACCGTTTTTGGTGTTGGAGGGGCAGGGTGCAACGCGGTCAATAACATGATCGACAAAATGCTCGAAGGAGCAGATTTTGTCGTGGCTAACACGGATGCTCAGGCATTGGCACAGTCCAGAGCGCCGGTGAAAATTCAGATGGGCGTCAAAGTTACCGAAGGTTTGGGCGCTGGCGCCCGACCTTCAGTGGGAGCAGCTGCCGCCGAGGAAAGCATCGAAGAGATCGTGGATCAGCTGGCTGGTTCGCATATGTGTTTTATCACAGCAGGTATGGGTGGCGGCACCGGTACTGGTGCTGCTCCAATTATTGCACAAGCGGCGCGCGAACTGGGGGTCCTCACGGTTGGTGTTGTCACCAAGCCATTCCAGTTTGAAGGCGCCAAGCGGATGCGTCAGGCCGAAGAAGGCGTCGAAGCCCTGCAACGGGTCGTTGACACGCTGATCATCATTCCAAATCAGAATCTGTTTCGGATTGCCAACGAAAAAACCACCTTTACCGAGGCGTTCTCGATGGCCGATGACGTACTGTATCAGGGCGTCAAAGGTGTCACCGATCTGATGGTTCGCCCCGGCATCATCAACCTTGATTTCGCCGATGTCCGGTCTGTAATGGACGAAATGGGCAAAGCAATGATGGGAACCGGCGAAGCGTCTGGCGAAGATCGCGCCATCCAAGCGGCAGAAAAAGCGATTGCAAATCCTCTGCTTGACGAGATTTCGCTGAAAGGCGCACGTGGCGTTTTGATCAACATCACCGGCGGCCATGATCTGACCTTGTTTGAACTGGATGAAGCCGCCAACCGTATCCGCGAAGAAGTCGATCCGGACGCCAACATCATCGTCGGCTCGACGTTGGATGCGGCGATGGAAGGTATGATGCGGGTTTCGGTTGTAGCAACCGGTATTGATGCGTCAAAAATCGAAAGCGAAATGCCGGTGCCGCGCCGCAAGATGTCGATGCCCCTTTCGCCAAGAATGGTCGACGAACCGGTTTCAACGCCCGTTGTCGAAAAAATTGCTGCCCGTGCACCGCAGATAGCTGCAAGCATGGACTATGAAGACGAACAGCCAAGCTTGCTGCGCGGTATGGAAGATGATCCTGTGTTCGGTGGCCATGATGAGGTCGATGAATTTGACGGCCCATCGCTGCCAGAACTTGGTGACGAACTGCCTGCGCCAGTCTATCGGCCCGAAGCCCGACATGTCGAACAATCGCATGTTCAGGCTGATGCATTTACCGAAGATGACGGTGATCTCACCGGATTTGTTGCTCCAAAACCGCGTGCTCTGGGCAAGCCTTCGAATGAAGCAATGAATCGCTTGCAAGCTGCGGTGAACAAAGCACCAAAAGCACTTGGTATGCGGGCGCCAAATGCCAGTCAGCTGCCACAAGCGGAACGGCAGCCGCGATTTGGGATCAACAGTTTGATTAATCGCATGACTGGACATACGTCCGAGCCTGCGCAACGTCAGGACCGCCAACCAGTGCCGCCGCAGGTAACGCCAATTACCGAATCAGAGAGCGACCCTGAGCAGGAACGAATTGATATTCCAGCGTTTTTGCGGCGCCAGGCCAACTAACCTCGCTTCAGTGAACACAATTTCAAAAGCGTCCCGCAGCAATTCGGGGCGCCTTATTGCTGTAGGAACAGCCTGTTTTCACCATAAATCGGCTATTCCTGCAGCCATCGGCAATTTTCCGCGCCGTATCGGCGCAATTGTTGCAAACGGTCACAAAGATTGAATTGAGGTTAACAAATCCGTTCTCTAGGAAAAGGCCAAGGCGTTAAGCGCGAAAACCAAGATCAGGCCAACTTGTGCAAACAACACTGAAAAATTCGATCAATCTGGTGGGGACAGGACTTCATTCAGGTAAGCCGGCGCACCTGCGTATTTTGCCGGCCTCGGCTGAATATGGCATCTGGTTTCGCCGGATGGATGTGTTTGACCGCGACAATCTGATTGCCGCGCGATTCGACAATGTTGACGACACCACCCTATGTACCCGGATCGCAAATGACGCCGGCGTTGCGGTGTCAACGATTGAGCATCTGATGGCCGCCTTTATGGGCTGTGGCATTCACAATGCGCTGGTAGAAATCGATGGCCCAGAAGTACCGATCATGGATGGCAGTTCGGACCAGTTTGTTCGCGAAATCCTGAAGGCAGGTATTCGTGGCCTTGATGCACCTGTGCGGGTGATCCGTATATTGGAACGCGTCGAAGTGAACTTGGACGGTGTGAAGGTTTCAATCGAACCGTTTGACAATCTTGAGATTGATTTCAGCATTGATTTCCCGGATGAGGCCATTGGACGCCAAACAAAGCGCCTGAATATGGCCAACGGGGCGTTCGTACACGAGTTGTGTAACAGTCGCACGTTCTGTCGCCAGTCTGACGTGGATTGGATGCGCTCGAACGGGATGGCACTGGGCGGCAGCCTTGAAAACGCGATTGTTGTTGATGGCGCCAAAGTGCTCAGCCCGGGTGGATTACGGCATCACGACGAATATGTGCGCCACAAAATGTTAGACGCTTTGGGTGACCTTGCCCTTGCCGGTGCGCCAATCATTGGACGGTATCACGGCATCCGCGCAGGCCATGCCGCCACCAATGCGTTATTGCGGAAATTGTTCGCAAATCCGACGGCCTATGAGATGGTCACTTGCGATACAGAGACCGCAACCAAACTGCCGGGTGCCGGGGTTCAGGCTTCAGATATCGGCTACGTCGCCTGATCTGCTTAAACATCCACTCAGATTACGAAAATTGCACTGAAAGCGTTTTTACTCTTGGCAGAATGTGCTAGGTAACGCCAATATGTTGTGGCGGATTCTGCCGCGAGGGATATAGGGCTGGCAATATGATAAAGGTCGGAAAACTGGCAGGGCAGTTACTGATGCTGGCTTGCGTCGTTTTTCTGGTATCTTGCAGCAAGCGCGATGACGGTGGAGTGCCGCTGGAGCAACAGCCACCCGAACAGATATTCAAAGCTGCTGAAGCGGAACTCGCCAACAAAAAACCCAAAGATGCTGCCGTTCTGTTTGGCGAAGTCGAACGTCTGTACCCTTATTCGGAATGGGCGAAGCGCGGCATTGTAATGTCGGCATTTTCCTATCATCAGGCCAAGAAATACGATGACAGTCGGGCTGCCGCACAACGTTATCTGGATTTCTATCCGGCGGATGAAGATGCGGCTTATGCGCAGTATCTGATGGCGCTCAGCTATTACGATGCGATTGAAAATGTCGCACGCGATCAAGGCAACACATTTCAGGCGCTGCAATCTCTGCGCGTCGTTATCGAACGCTATCCCGACAGCGAATACGCCAAGTCGGCCCGTTTGAAATTTGATCTGGCGATTGACCATCTGGCTGGCAAGGAAATGGAAGTCGGGCGTTATTACCTGAAACGCGGCCATTTCACAGCGGCGATCAACCGGTTCCGCGTGGTGTTGGAAGATTACCAAACCACAACCCACACACCCGAAGCGCTGCACCGGATTGTTGAAAGCTATCTTTCATTGGGTCTGGATGCAGAAGCCCAGACAGCAGGCGCCATTCTGGGGTATAATTTTCAAAGTACGGATTGGTATCAGGACAGCTATAACCTGCTGAAAGGTAAGGGGCTCGAGATGAAACCAAAGGGCGATGGCTGGCTGCGAACCATCTATCGGCGGATGATTAAAGGCAGCTGGATTTAGCGGCCTCAGGCCGGGGGGCAAAGGCCGATGCTGCGGGGTCTGACCATCCGCGATATCTTGTTGATCGACCGGCTGGATCTCGAGTTCCAGCCCGGCCTCAACGTGCTGACCGGCGAAACCGGAGCCGGAAAATCCATATTGCTTGACAGTCTGGGGGTCGTTTTGGGCTGGCGTGGACGTGCCGATGTGGTGCGCGAAGGGGCCGAGCAGGGCGAAGTTACAGCTGTGTTTGACCTGCCAGCAAACCATCCGGTTTTCGCACTGCTTGACGAGGCAGGGCTGCGTTCAGACGACGAACTGGTGATGCGGCGGGTATCCGGGCGCGACGGGCGCAAACAAGGCTTTGTCAATGACAGGCGCTGTTCGGGCGAGGTCTTGCGCCAGATTTCGGAATGCCTTGTGGAACTTCACGGTCAACACGATGATCGCGGGCTTTTGAACCCACGTGGCCACCGGGCATTGCTGGACGATTACGCCGCTTTGGCCGGGCAACTTGTTGTGGTCAGGCACGCATGGCGCAGTCTGGCGCAGGCGCGCTCGCAACTGGCCGAGCGGCAAGCATATTTGACAAAGCAAGCCGAAAACCACGAATATCTGACCCATGCCGTTGCTGAACTAAAAGCTTTAGCTCCGCAAATTGGCGAAGACGCAACGCTGGACACCAAACGCCGCCTGATGCAGGCGGGCGAGCGTATTCGCGAAGATATTTCCAAAGCTGGCCAAGCCCTGAGTTTGCAGGGTGCCGAGGGATTGTTGAGTGACGCGCGGCGTTGGCTGCAAGGGGTCGAAGCCAAAGCCGAAGGCCGGTTGACTGCGCCTTTGGCCGCCCTCGAACGTGTAGCGATTGAACTCGATACCGCTCAGCGTGGGGTCGAGGACTGCTTGCTTGCCCTTGATTTTAACCCACATGAACTGGAACTGCTGACCGAACGGTTGTTCGCAATCCGTGGTCTTGCCCGCAAACATGGCGTTTTACCGGATGCCCTGGCGGATCACACCGCGAAATTGCGTGCCGATCTGGCCGAGATCGAGGCGGGCGAAAAAGATTTGGCCGATCTGCAAGCCATTTTGGATAAGGCCAGGGCCGATTTTGATGCTGCCGCTGAAAATCTGTCTGCCACCCGCCAAAAAGCCGCCCGTAAACTTGATACGGCAATGGCGGCTGAACTGGCGCCACTGAAAATGGAACGTGCGGTCTTCACCACTGAACTTAGTCGCATCGAGGCCGGGCCCGACGGTCTTGACGCGGTGCAATTCACTGTAGCCACCAATCCGGGCGCACCGTCAGGTGCTTTGAACAAAATCGCGTCTGGTGGCGAGCTGTCGCGGTTCCTGCTGGCGCTCAAAGTGTGCTTAAGTGCGCGAGCCGAAGGATTGACCATGATTTTTGACGAGATTGACCGCGGCGTCGGTGGTGCAACTGCAGACGCGGTCGGGCGACGTTTGGCGGCCTTGGCTTCCGGCGGACAGGTCTTGGTTGTAACGCATTCGCCGCAGGTTGCTGCCCTCGGCGACCATCATTGGGTGGTGGAAAAACAAGTCAGCGGCAAGATCACCCGTACAACCGTTTCGCCGGTCACCGGCGACGCGCGAACCGCCGAAGTCGCCCGGATGCTGGCCGGTGACACCGTGACCGATCAGGCCAAAGCCGCCGCCGAAGTCCTGCTTAGAGCGCAATAAAACGGCACTTCAGTTCGTCCGTACCAGTTTGCCCGGATTCATGATGCCCTTTGGATCAAGCGCGCGTTTGATGTCGCCCATCACCGTCCAGCCCTCGCCGTGTTCGGCCACCATATAATCAAGCTTGCCCATACCCACGCCATGTTCGCCGGTCACGGTTCCGCCCATCGCCAACGCGCGGTTTGCCAATCGGTGGCTTAGATCAAGCGCTAGACGTTTTTCCGCAGCATTGCCCGGCTCGATCAGTAATATCGCATGGAAATTCCCGTCGCCAACATGCCCAAGGATTGGCCCCGGCAGTCCACTTGCCAAAATGTCCGCCCTGGTTTCGCGCACGGCATCCGCCAGCCGTGAAATCGGCACACAAACATCAGTAACCACTGCGGTGGCACCGGGTTTCAGCGCCAATGTAGCGTAATAGGCGTTGTGGCGCATCTTCCACAGCGCGTTGCGATCCTCGGCTTTGGTGGTCCATTGAAAATCATGCCCGCCCATATCAGCCACAATCTCGCCAACCCGTTCGGCCTGTTCTGAAACCGCCTGATCCGAGCCATGAAACTCCAACAGCAAATGTGGTTTTTCCGGCATCTTGGCATCGGCATAAATGTTGAATGCCCGCGCCGTTGCCTCGTCAACGAACTCGATCCGCGCCATTGGGATTCCCATCTGGATCGTCGCGATCACGGTGGCAACCGCTGTGTCAATGTCGTCGAATACGCAAATCGCCGCCGAAACTGCCTCGGGTTGGCCATGCAGGCGCAGGGTCAGTTCGGTGATCAGGCCAAGCGTGCCTTCCGCCCCGACAAACATCGCCGTCAGATCGTAACCCGCCGACGATTTGCGCGCCCGCGTGCCGGTTCGAATAACCCGCCCATCTGCCAGCACCACTTCCAGCGCCAGAACATTTTCGCGCATGGTGCCGTACCGCACCGCCGTTGTGCCACTGGCGCGGGTCGAAGCCATACCGCCAATTGATGCGTTCGCACCGGGATCGATTGGAAAAAACAACCCTGTGGCGCGCAATTCCGTGTTCAAAGCCTCGCGCGTGATCCCAGGTTGCACCACGGCATCCATGTCGTCGGTGTTGATCTGCAGCACCCGGCTCATCCGGCTAAGGTCGATCGTCACGCCGCCATTCACCGCCAAAGCGTGTCCCTCCAGCGAGGTGCCTGTCCCCCACGGGATCACGGGGCAATCATGTCGATGGCAAATCGCCAGCGCGGTTGAAACTTCTGCGGTTGTTTCCGGATAAAGCACCGCATCGGGCGGCATATGGGCAAAATGCGTTTCGTTTTGCCCATGCAGGTCCAGTTCTGACTTGGAGGTTGTTAAACGATCCCCTAAAACCGTACCAAGTTCTGCGATTGCGCTGGTGATGGTCATAATCCGCCTCTGGTTTTGATTGATGGAATGCTAAGTCAAATAGCGCAGTAGCGAAAGGGCCGGGGCATAGTGGCCGAGACATCACGCGAGTTCCTGAAACAAAGCGCGCGCCATAGCGCCACAAGCTTTACACGCGGCTGGGCTTTGATGCGCCGCCACGGGCCGGATCAGGTGCAATTCTGGTTCATTGCCCTGATTGTCGGGATCGCTGCGGGTTTTGCGGCCCTTGGGTTTCGCTATCTCGTGGCCCAGACCCAAACCTTTGTTTACGGCACCGATGACGTGATACTGGCAACAGTTGCCCGCACTTTACCGTGGTATTGGGTGCTGATCGTGCCGATTATCGGCGGCTTGATTGTTGGGCAGTTGTTGCATCATTTCACACCGGATGCGCGCGTACGTGCGGTTGCCGATGTGATCGACGGAGCCGCACTGCGCAATGGGCGCGTCGAAATAAAAGCAGGCATCGCCTCGGCTTTTGCGTCGCTGATTACATTGTCCACCGGCGGTTCAACTGGCCGTGAAGGCCCGGTTGTGCATTTGGGGGCGATGATCTCGACCTGGGTCAGTGACCTGATCCATGCCAATGGCATTACCGGGCGTGATTTGCTTGGCTGTGCTGTGGCCGCAGCGGTGTCCGCGTCGTTCAACACTCCGATTGCCGGGGCGTTGTTTGCACTTGAAGTCGTCCTCAGACATTTCGCGGTCCATGCCTTCGCGCCTATTGTCATCGCGTCTGTCGCAGGTACGGTGGTCAGCCGGGTGTTTCATGGCGACGTTACTGAATTCTACCTGCCTGCCGACAACGTATTAGAGTTTTACGTCGAACTTCCGGCCTTTGTGCTGCTAGGCCTTCTGTGCGGGATGGTCGCTGTCTTACTGATGCGCGCGATCTTCTGGGCCGAAGATATGGGCGATCATTTGCAACGCTCGCTTCACATGCCGCGCTGGCTGCGCCCTGCTGTGGCGGGTGCGCTGCTTGGCGCAATCGCGATCCTGTTTCCGCATGTGATCGGGGTTGGCTATGAAACGACCTCGGCGGCCTTGACTGGCAAGCTGGTGTTTTGGGGGGCGGTGATCTTTGCGGTTGCAAAAGCCGCCGCCGTCGTCGTCACCGTTGCAGGCCGGATGGGCGGCGGTATCTTCTCGCCAAGCCTGATGCTGGGTGCGCTGACCGGACTGGCCTTTGGCTATGCCGCCACCAGCATTTTTCCGCAAGTGTCCGGCTCGGAAACGCTTTATGCGCTGGCAGGTATGGGCGCTGTTGCCGCCGCCGTGCTGGGTGCGCCGATTTCAACGACTTTGATTGTTTTCGAGCTGACGGGCGACTGGCAAACCGGCCTTGCCGTCATGGTGGCGGTGTCGATGTCAACCGCTTTGGCCAGTCGTCTTGTCCACATGTCCTTCTTCCTCAGTCAGCTAGAGCGGCGCAACGTCCATCTGGCCGCCGGGCCGCAAGCCTATTTGTTGGCAACCTTTGGCGTGGCCAAGGTGATGCGGATGATTGGTGACAAAACCTGCGCCCCTGAAGAGGATTGCTGGGCCTTGGTCGAGCAGGGCGTCTATCTTGACGGCAATGTAACGCTGGAAGTCGCAATGCCGATGTTTGCAAATACCGCGCGCGCGTTCATTCCCGTCGTGACACTTGCCGGCGAGGATGAGCCGCCAAACCTGTGGGGTGCGCTTTACCATGTGGACGCTTTGCAGGCCTACAACGAGGCGCTTGCCGCCGTCAGCAGGGAAGAACATTCCTAGGTTGCGCAGTCCGCCAGGAAATGGCCAATTTGGTTTTTTCGACCAAACTCAAAGCTCTTCAATCGTAACTTTGCCGCCAAAGAACGCCAGATACCCGGTGATCGCCGCCATAGCGTCCAGCGGCGTTTCATATGACCAGGCAACGTCCGGAACGATGCCGCTTTTGCCGTGAAATGCGTAATAAGTCGCAGCCCCTTTATGCGGGCAAACGGTTGAACTGTCGGTCTTTTCCAGAAAAGCCATGCCGACATCGTCGCGTGGAAAATAAATTACGCTTGGATAATCGCCCTCGGTCAATTCCAGAACATTGCTTGATTCCGCCAGAACCGCGCCTTTGGCGCGGACGGTCCATGTGCCTTTAGGTTCACGTATCTTTATATGTTCAGTCATAGCTTCCTCCGGATTTTGCGGTATCATACATCACAAGTCACCGATGTCGCACTGCTAAAGCGGCGCACAGGCCCGTTTCATCCATGCGTGCGTGGCGGTCGAACAATTTAGCCCAATCTTGGCTAATGTGGCCTGATGATACGCATTCAACCAACCGCGCTCTGTTGGTGTTAACATATCGGTCTCAATCAGATTTCGATCAATTGGCGTGAACGACAAGGTTTCAAACTCCAACATGGTGCGGTCGTCCTGACCATCAAGCCTTTTCGCCGGCTGGACGACGACAAGGTTCTCGATCCGGATGCCGAACGCGCCCTCACGGTAATATCCCGGCTCGTTTGACAGGATCATCCCCGCCTCAAACGGTACATGGCTGATCCGTGACAAGCGTTGCGGCCCTTCATGCACCCCCAGAAACGACCCCACCCCGTGTCCGGTGCCATGATCGAAATCCTGTCCGGCCTGCCACAAAGCAAACCGCGCCAAGGGGTCCAGATCGCGCCCGGCCAGCCCCTTAGGCCAACGGGCCAGCGATATCGCAATCATACCTTTAAGAACCCGGGTGAAGCATTGGCGTTGTTCCAGCGTCGCCTCACCAATTGCGATTGTGCGGGTGATATCCGTGGTGCCATCGCGGTACTGCCCCCCGCTGTCAACCAACAGCAAATCCCCGGGCTGGATCTGCCGGTTGCTGTCTTCGGTCACGCGGTAATGGTTGATCGCGCCGTTCGGCCCTGTGCCACAGATCGTCTCAAAACTGATATCCACCAACAGGTTCGAGGCAGAACGCAAAGCTTCAAGCTTGGTGACAACATCAATCTCGCTCAAATCCGGCGTGGCCCCTTGCGCGTCAAGCCATGCAAGCAATTCGGCCATAGCAATACCATCGCGCAGATGTGCCGACCGGGCGCCTTCAATCTCGGTCGCATTCTTGCAGGCCTTCGGCAAGATGCAGGGATCTGGCGCGTAAGCAATGCCAATGCCCGCCTTGTTCAGACGGTTGGTCACCCATAAAGGCGCCGTTGATTTATCAAGCCGCACCGGTCCGATCATCCGGTCAAGGGCATCCCCAAACGCCTCCCACGGTGCAAGTGAAATATCCGCACCAAGATGCGTCAGCGCGGCGTCGTCGGCCTTTTTGGGATCGGTAAACACCTCTGCATGGCCATCGGCCCACAGCACCGCAAACGCCAGAACCACCGGTGTGCGATCTAAATCTTCGCCCCGGATATTGAACAGCCAGGCGATGCTGTCCGGCAATGTCAAAACGACCGAGCTCTGGTCTTCTGCCTTCAATATATCGCCAATCCGCTTGCGCTTATCACCACTGGTTTCGCCCGAAAATTCAAGACCATGCGGGCGGATCAAGCCGAAAGGTGCTGCCGGCTGGTCGGCCCAGATGCGATCAACCATATTGTCGCATTCTTGCAAGGTTATCCCTGCCGGGGCCAGTGCCGTGCGCAATTCGTCGATCTGATCCTTTCCATGCAGCCAGGCGTCAAACCCAACCACACCGCCGGTTGGTATCGCCGTTTTCAGCCAATCTGCCAACTTAACCTCAGGCCACGGCACCGGCGTGAAATGTTCCATCGCGATCTGGCTTTTCACCTGAACCCGGTAACGCCCGTCGATAAAAACTCCCGCCGATTGTTGCGTGACAGCGCAGAATCCGGCTGACCCCGTGAAGCCGGTTAACCAAGCCAACCGCTCGTCGCGCGCGGGAACCCATTCACCCTGATGAACATCTGCCCGTGGCACCAAAAATCCGTCAAGACCGGCGGTGGTCATTTCCGCGCGCAAGGTTGCAAGACGCGGCGGGCCTTCTGATGGCCGGGTGGAGGCTTTGAACGATTGCAACATGGAAACCTCGCAGAAATAAACACGTTTCAGCATCGCCGAAGGCTATGATTCATACAACCCAAGTTTAGCTTCTCAATGGTAGAAATATCCCCGCTGGAGGCCAGAAAGTCAGGCTCAAAATCGCAGATTTTGAGCCGGGCCCAACGGAAAACGACCGCAGGTCGCTTTTCCGGCGGGAGAACTCCTTGGCCTTAACCCGCGCGACGCGCCTTATTGATCCCCAAGAAACGCGCCCGCGCCCTTGGGTCATTGTCAAACAATCCGGCCAGTTGTTCGGTAATCGCACCGGCCAGTTGTTCCACATCCGTGATCGTCACAGCGCGTTCGTAATAGCGCGTCACGTCATGGCCGATCCCGATTGCAATCAGTTCGACCGCACGACGCTTTTCGACCATTGCGATCACGTCACGCAGGTGCTTTTCCAGATAGCTGGCCGAATTCACTGACAAGGTGCTGTCATCAACCGGTGCGCCATCGGAAATCACCATCATGATCCGTCGCGCCTCGGGCCGTGCACACATGCGCCGATGCGCCCATTCCAGCGCCTCACCGTCGATATTTTCCTTCAGCAAACCTTCTTTCATCATCAGCCCCAGATTGGGCCGGGTGCGACGCCACGGGGCATCCGCACTTTTATAGATGATATGGCGCAAATCATTCAGTCGCCCGGGCGTCTGTGGGCGCCCCTCGCTTAGCCATTTCTCGCGGCTTTGCCCACCTTTCCAGGCGCGGGTGGTGAAACCCAAAATCTCAACCTTGACCTGACACCGCTCCAATGTGCGCGCCAGAACATCAGCGCAAATCGCGGCAATGGAAATCGGCCGACCCCGCATCGAGCCCGAATTGTCGATCAACAACGTCACGATCGTGTCGCGGAACTCCGTGTCTTTTTCCTGCTTGAACGACAGCGGTGTGGTCGGGTTGGCCACAACTCGCGCCAGACGCCCGGCATCCAGAATGCCCTCTTCCAGATCAAACAACCACGACCGGTTTTGTTGGGCCTGCAAGCGGCGTTGCAATTTATTGGCCAAGCGTGACACGGCGCCCTTCAGAGGCTCCAGCTGCTGATCCAGATAAGCCCGCAGCCGCTCCAGTTCCGCTGGTTCCGCTAAATCCTCGGCCTTTATTTCCTCATCAAAATCAGTGCTATAGACTTTGTAATTCGGATCGGCATCAGAATGTGCGGGCGGTGGAGGCGGCTCTAACGGTGGTTCGCCATCCGCCATTTCGGCATCGTCAGACATGTCCATATCGTCCATGTCTTCCATGGAAACCTGCGCCTGACTTTCCTCCATCTCGGACTGTTCGTCGTCAGGGTTCTGCTCAGACTCGTCGCTTTCATCCTCCTGATCGCTGCCCTCACTATCCGGCTGATCCTGTTCTTCGGCGTTCTGTTCGGCGTCCTCGTCCTGATCCTGATCCTGTTGATCCGGGTCATCGCCCAACTGGTCGCCATACCCGAGGTCTTTGATGATCTGCCGCGCCAGCCGTGAAAACTCAACCTGATCTGCCAGCACATCGTTGATGTTTTCCAGCGTCGAGCCTGCTTCGGCCTCCATAAAGTCGCGCCACAGGTTCATCACATTGTCAGCACCCTTGGGCAGGGCGCGCCCCGTGGCAAGGTGGCGTACGAGGTATCCGGCGGCCGTTGCCAGTGGTGCTTGCGCTGCTTCGGTGATCTGCGCATAGCCAAGTTTGTCAGCTTCGCTTTCGATTTTGGCGTCGATATTGCTAGCCGTGCCGGGCATAGCGCGCGCACCCATCGCCTCGACCCGCGCGGTTTCCATCGCCTCGTACATATCGCGCGCCATCTGGCCTTGCGGTGCATATTTGGTGTGGGTTGCTTCGTTGTGATAGCGGATGCGCAGCGCATAGGCATCCGCCGTACCGCGCGCCAACAAAACCTCACTACGCGTCATCCGGCGAGTCACCTGCGGCAGACGCACCGTGTCGTTCGTCATGCCCGGAGGGTCGACCGAAAAGGCAACGTTCAACTCAGGATCATTCGCCATCGCCTTGGTGGCCTCGGCGAGGGCCTTTTTGAACGGTTCAGAAGGGTTGTCGTTAGGTTTGGTCATTTTCTTCCCTAGCTTTTAGGACTCCCGCTCGGACTTTTTTTACTTCGCTTTTCTTGCACCAATGGTAGCGACCGAAAGTATCTAAGTAGCCAAACTTTGACAATTTTTCTTCTTCAAACCACTCAGCAGCTTCTGGGAAATAACTAGAGAACTCCCCGCCCACTTCCAACTTCTTTGGGAGGCCACCGCTAAATGGGCCGTCTGACTCAAAATCGTGTGGGTAATTGCGGTAGGGATTTAGAATTCCCAAGTTGAACTTTCTTGCAAAAAAACGATTTCGCGGTTTCGCAACTGCATGTTTTAGGGTCACGTCGACAGGACCAAAATTAGTAGCGTGGAGTGCAACGCAGGGATGTGAAGGAATTTCGCCATCACGAAATGTGTGCATCCGAGACATGCTGACTTTAACCTTGGGTTTTGGGTAAATCCATTTCGACCAAACGCCCCAAACAAAACTCGCAAGAGAAATAGTTAGGGAGCTAAGGCTGATTAAAATTGCCCAGTCGGCTGTCGTCAACTACTCACCCCAAACTCACACTCGCCGCACTTTCCGGCAGTTCTTCGTCAAAGCAGCGCTGGTAGAACTCGGCCACGGTCTGGCGTTCCAGTTCGTCACATTTGTTGAGGAAGGTCAGGCGGAAGGCAAAGCCGACATTCTTGAAAATCTCGGCGTTCTGCGCCCAGTTAATCACGGTACGGGGAGACATAACGGTCGAGATGTCGCCGTTCATAAAGGCCGACCGCGACAGGTCGGCGACGGTGACCATCTGGCTGATCTGCTTGCGGCCCTTGTCAGTATTGTAATGCGGGTTCTTGGACAGCACGATCGCCGCTTCGGTGTCATGCGGCAGATAGTTCAGGGTCGCAACCAGCGACCAGCGGTCCATCTGGGCTTGGTTGATCTGCTGTACCCCGTGGTAAAGCCCGGTGGTGTCGCCCAATCCAACCGTATTGGCAGTGGCGAACAGCCGGAAAGACGGATGCGGCGTGATAATCTCGTTTTGGTCCATCAGGGTCAGTTTGCCGTCATGTTCCAGCACCCGCTGGATCACGAACATAACATCGGCACGGCCCGCATCATATTCGTCAAACACAATCGCAACCGGGTTGCGCAGCGCCCATGGCAGAATGCCTTCGTGAAATTCCGTGACCTGCTTGCCGTCCTTCAGTTTGATCGCGTCTTTACCGATCAGATCAATCCGGCTGATATGGCTGTCAAGGTTCACCCGCACGGTGGGCCAGTTCAGACACGCGCCGACCTGTTCGATATGCGTCGATTTGCCGGTGCCATGATAGCCTTGGATCATCACCCGCCGGTTATGCGAAAACCCGGCCAAGATCGCCATCGTAGTGTCAGGGTCAAAAACATAGGTCGGGTCAATTTCCGGCACACGGTCGCCGCGCTCGCCAAAGCCATAAACTTCCATATCGGTGTCGATCCCGAAAAGGTCGCGGACCGAAAACCGCTTGGTTGGTTCTGCGATTTGTTCCATTTTGCCGTCTGCCATTGTTATTTTCCAAAAATATTTGGCCCCAGAAGGGGCCATGTTCCAGCTCTAGTTTAGTGGAACATTATATCGCCAAGCGCAAGAGGGCCGCGGCGCAAAGGCATTGAATGACGCAGTCTCGTCAGTTTTTAAAGCTGCGGCTTTCTTTGATCTGCTCCCACGCCCAGACAACCTCCTGCAGCCGATCCTCGTCTGAGCGATTGCCACCATTGAGATCAGGATGCAGGTCTTTCACCAATGATTTATATTGTTTACGGATTTCCAGCTTGGTCCAGTGATCCTTGGCATCCAGAATATCCAGCGCCCGGCGTTCGGTCGGCGGCAGACGGCGGGCAATGGATTGGCCACGGCCTGATCCCGGGTTGCGTGTGGCGTTTTCACCCAGCACTTCCATCGGGTCGTCAATGCCAAGACGCGCCCAGGCCTTGGCCTCAGCCTCGGCTGACTGGTTGCGGGTTTCACCGGCCTTGCCGAAGGGTTTGGTCGGGCGATCCCACACACGATCAGCAGCAAACTGCTTTTCCAGATCTTCTTCGGAATGGTTTTCAAAGAAATTCCATTTCAGATTATATTCCCGCACATGCGTTAGGCAAAACCACAGAAAATCATCCAGATTGTCCGGGTTCTTTGGTGCACGGTATTTCCCGGCATCACCACATTGCGGATGGTCACACTTGCGCTGCGAGGTTTCGAATGCCCCGGACATCCCCCGACGTCCCTTTGCACGACGCTTTTTATCGGCGGACACCGAGATATCAAACTGAAATGGGGTTCGACCAGCCATCTGGGTATAATCCTTTTGCTTTTCGACTCGGAGAAGACAGTTTAGAGTTTTGACGGCGCGGGCCAAGGGGCAAACGCGCCAGAAAGGTAAAAAAGTGCGAATAGCCAACGAAATGACCGAGAAACTGAACGAGGCCTTTCAGCCAGAACATCTTGAAGTGCTTGACGAAAGCGAAAGCCATCGCGGCCATGCCGGTTGGCGTGAAGGCGGGCAGACGCATTTTCGGATTGTCATCAAGGCGCCATCCTTTGCTTCAATGAACCGGATTGCGCGGCATCGGGCTGTACATACTGCTTTAACACCGGATCTGGTGGCGCGTATTCACGCGCTGTCGCTGGATATCACAACGTAAATTATCCGGCGGGTGTCGGTGGTTCGTCGTCGTCTTCGATATTTGGAGGCGGCGGCGTCACCGAAGGGGCGTTGCTGCGTCGAAATCCCGGCAAAGATGGTTTGGCTGTAACTTCGTGATTTTCATTTTGCGCGTCAGCATCCGCTGGTTCAGGTTCCGCCATGGGCGGGAGTTCAACAACGTATTCAACAACCGGCACCACGTTTGGGACTTGCGGTGTCGCCCGACGAAAAACCAGAACTGTCTGAAAATTTGCCACCCAACGGGTAAATCCAGATTTTTCCTCGCAAGGCAAGCTATCGGCGCGCTGATACTCCCAGCCATCCACCGCCATCTCGTTCATCAGGTCGGTCAGAACGGCGGCAAACCGGTCCTGATGATTGCGCATTCCCTTCACCTTCTTTGCCCGTTTGGGCGAGGACATGACCCTATATTCGTATTGCGCCGACGATCGGGGTTTTGGGGCTGTGATTGCTGCAGTTCTGAAAGGGATCTTCAATCAATCTTTCCTTAGGCAAAGGTGAACATATCCGCCGACAATTGCACGGTGGTTACACCATAAATTATCAGTTGGTCACCCGGAAAGTCGACAATCAATCGCCCATCAGAGTCGCGAAAATCCGCTGTCGCCAAAAATGATGTAAAATCTGTTATGCCTGCAAGACCGGTTAAAACGATATGGTCGCCCTCAGTATCATAGTTGAAATCCCGCAGAAGCGTTCTTTCGTCGCCCAAAGCAAAGTAGAAAGTATCAGCGCCCAGACCACCCCAGACCTGATCTTTGCCAGAACCGGCATTCAAGATATCTTGGCCATCGTCGCCAAACAGCCGGTCATTTCCTGTCCCGCCGAATAAAATGTCATCGCCGGCCCCACCATAGATCTGATCGTCTCCGGCCATCCCGGCAAGTTGGTTTTCTCCGTCATTACCTTGCAGTCGATTGTTGGTAGAGTTCCCGTCAAGATTGAAATCAGCTTGCCCGTAGACATAGCCGCGCAACAGGCCTTCTGCCAGCGTCAGAGTGCCGCTGATACCCGCAGCACCGGTGATATGGAGGGTGTCAATCGTGATCATGTTTGGGCTGTCCGCTGACAGAACCGTCTGGTCCAAAATCTCGAGTCCGCGATTTGCTTTGAGGTCCTGCATTGCCATTGCCAAGGTCGAATAGGCACCTATTTGTGTGGTAAAGCTGCTGTTGGAAAAGCTTGTCAAATGCGGCGTTCCGTCAAGAACGGTTACGGAAATGTCGATATTTGCGCTGTCCAGGTAGTAATCACTGGCGTAGACGTGAAATGTATAGGTTCCCGCATGATCAAAGCCGGGGCGAAAGATGATTTCGTTGCCGAGCGACGTGTCCATATATATCCCGCGTTGATCGAGATAGGCATAAAACCACATTGGGTCGTTTTCGGCATCGGTAAAGAAACTGCTGACATCAATGCGGACTTCGTCGCCTACGGTCATGATCAACTGTACAGGTTCTGATTGAGTGACCACTTGCGGTGCGGTGTTGCCGGTCGCGGTGCTGCCGGGATTGGCCCTTTCGGCCAGGATGTTCTGATATTCGGCCCAGAACCGTTGATACCCGTATTCAACCAGGGATTGCCCGTCAAAGTGGATGCCAAACTCGTCAAAAGCGTGCAGTCCTGTTGAAGATACGAACCCCAGATTGGGGTCGGTTTCGGACATTTCAATTTCCTGAAATACCCGGTTTTGGGCAAAATTAACCCCTTCGCGTGACAGTTCGCCGATCAGGATGGCAGTTTCGCTGGCGCCCCAGTCACTGGTGTGGATCTGATCAAGCAACGTCAGAGCGTATTGCTTGTAGGTTTCGTTCGCCACCGGATAATCACTTTCGCCTTGCAGCCAAGTGAACAGGTCGATCTGGCTTTGGCCGATCATGGCAAGGGCGTCAGCGATATCTGTCGAAAGGTTGGTAAACAAGCTGCCGGAACCCGGGTTCAGGGCGTCCTCGATCCAACTGACGATGCTTGAGCCGCTGACGGGGCGGGCGATGACCAGAACGGGTTGATCAAGGGTTTCTGCCAAATGATTTGCCAGCGAAAAATAAAGGTTGTTACGCAGAGAAGTTCCGGTTCTGACACCCAGCCCGCCTGCGGGTGCCACGCCGTAGTCGGCCAGCACCAGTTCGTCGTTCACCCAGTCATAGGCAACAACATTGCCGTTCATGCTGAAGTCGCCTCCAACCCCGGCGCCAACCATGTTGGACTGACCTGCGGCGACCAGAACAAAGTAATCCGGACTCCACCATCTGCCGCTGTCGTCAGCGTATTTGTGCCCTTCATGCAGGGGTTCACCGTCCCGCAGGTGATAAATTGTACCATTGATTGCAACCTCGGTCACGCTGTCGGCCTGTCCGCTGGCCAAAAATGCATTGAAGGATCCAAAACCTGTGTCGGGTTGATGTTCTATCGTCAAAACTGTGTCGGTCAAATCGGCCATGTTGACGTCGCGCAGCAGAATAATGCTGCCGTCGTTGCGGATATAGGTATAGCCGTTTTGCTGAAAGACCTCGGCCTGTGCCATCAATTCTGACAGGCTGAAGACGCCTTCGATTCCCGAAATCACCAGCGTATCGCCGTCGTTTACTGAAAAATCATAGATGACGGTGCGGCTTGCAGCTGAGAGGTTGACATGAAAGCTGTCTGCTCCGGCATCACCCCACAGGTTGTTCACCCCTTCTGTTGCAATCAGGATGTCCTGGCCGTCGCCGCCGTGCAGGGCATTTCGCCCGCTGCCACCGCTGATCCAGTCGTTGCCTGCGCCTCCAAATAGGATGTCATTGCCCCCATGTCCGGCAAGAATATCATTGCCGTCTTCGCCTCGCATCACGTCGCGGCCGTCATTGCCGATCAACAGATTGTCGCCGCCGCTTCCCCAAAGACTGCCGCCGGCAGTGCTGGTGCGTACCGTCGCGGCCCAGTCGCCGTAGATGTGAAACACTCCTGCATCTTCACCCAGATTGATGTGCGCAAATGAACTGTTGAGAAAAATCGAAGTTTTGTAGTCGTTTATCGTAATAGGTTTTGTGAAAACTGCGTTGCTGTCCAGAACCAGGGCCCTGTTGCGGCCAAGTTGTGCGAGAGCTTCTTCCAGAGTTGAAAAGCTGTTCAGCAATTTCCCAAGTGTGGAATCACGATAAAGATCAAATGCCATACTACATGGTATCCCGTAAGCTTGGTCCCCGCCACCGTTTATGGGTTTGTGGCGGGATTATGTCAAATTCTTGTCTGGAAACAGTGTGTTTCCAGACGATTTTGTGGCGGAGCTGGGGCGAGTATTACTGTTAGGGACTATTGCCGGGAGCGTTCAATCAAGTCTGCCAGCCGGAACTGTTTCTATCACCGGTTGGATGACGTGCTGAAAAAGGTAAGGAATTCATGACTTTCAGCAAGCCCCTGTGCCGAAATAAACTGCCTTTGAACGAGTCTCTCGGGCGTCCCCTGTCCCAGATCAAAGGAACAGAAAATGCGGAATAATTCATCGTTTCTGGTTACATTTATTTTGCTGGTGGTAGGCACGCCTACCGGTGCGGACCAGACGCAATGTGACGGCTATCTGGCTTTTGAGGCCGCATTGCCGCCAACCGCAAACACGCTGGGCAACATTTAAGACAACGCTACCTGACTGACTTCAAACGGTTTTGATCAAAGGCCGAGTTTGACCGCCACCAGATCGCTCACCGCTTGCGGATTGGCTTTGCCACCCGTGGCTTTCATCACCTGACCCACGAACCAACCGGCAAGTTTCGGATTTAGCTTGGCCTTTTCTACCTGATCTGGATTGGCAGCAATAATCGCGTCAACCGCTGCCTCGATCGCGCCGGTATCCGTCACCTGCTTCATGCCACGGCTTTCAACGATCTGAGCCGGGTCGCCACCTTCGGTATAGACGATTTCAAACAGATCCTTGGCGATCTTGCCTGAAATGTCGCCCTTGGCGATCAGATCAAGAATACCGCCAAGCTGGCCAGCACTGACCGGGCCGTCGTCGATTGCCAAACCGTCCTTGTTCAGGCGTCCGAACAATTCGTTGATGACCCAGTTCGCCGCTTGCTTGCCGTCGCGCCCCTGCGCCACACCTTCGAAATACGCAGCATTGGCGGTGTCAGCGGTCAGCACGCTAGCGTCATAATCCGTCAGGCCGAAATCGCTGACGAACCGCGCTTTCTTAGCATCCGGCAGTTCCGGCAACCCGGCCTTGATTGCGTCAACCCAGTCTTGTTCTATGTTCAGCGGCAGCAAGTCAGGGCAGGGGAAGTACCTGTAATCATGCGCTTCTTCCTTTGAGCGCATCGACCGGGTCTCGCCCTTGTCAGGGTCATAAAGCCGGGTTTCCTGATCGACCTTGCCGCCGTCTTCGAGAATGGCAATCTGACGGCGGGCCTCAAATTCGATCGCCGCCTGAATGAACCGCATGGAGTTCATGTTCTTGATCTCGCACCGGGTGCCCAGATGGCTGAAATCCTGACTGGCCTGATATTTTTCGTACTGACCCGGGCGACAAACTGAAACGTTCACATCCGCGCGCAGATTTCCATTCTGCATATTGCCGTCGCACGTGCCCAGATAACGCAGGATCTGGCGCATTTTCACCACATAGGCGGCGGCCTCTTCCGGGCCGCGAATGTCCGGGCGACTGACGATTTCCATCAATGCCACACCAGTGCGGTTCAGGTCGACAAACGACATATTCGGGTCCATGTCATGCACGGATTTGCCGGCATCCTGTTCCAGATGGATACGTTCGATCCGCACCAGACGCGCCTCGCCATTGCCCATTTCAACCAGCACTTCGCCTTCGCCGACGATCGGGTGGTAAAGCTGGCTGATCTGATAGCCCTGCGGTAGATCGGGGTAGAAATAATTCTTGCGGTCAAACTGGCTGAACAGGTTGATTTTAGCGTTCAGACCAAGCCCGGTACGCACTGCCTGTTCAATGCAAAACGCGTTGATTACCGGCAACATGCCCGGCATCGCTGCGTCAACAAACGCAACATTCGAGTTCGGTTCGGCACCAAATTTCGTCGATGCTCCGGAAAACAGCTTGGCGTTGCTGGCGACCTGTGCGTGAACCTCCATCCCGATGACAATTTCCCAGTCATCGCGCGCACCGGCAATCACTTTGGGTTTCGGTTCAGTGTAAGTCAGGTCAAACATGGTCAGTTCCGTGAGGCTAATGGCGCGGTTTTAGGCGAGGTTGACAGGCGAGGCAAGAGTGAGCGCCGGTCGGCAACCCACCCAGATCGACAGAATCACATGTCTCAGCGCGCGCCGCTGATATCTAGTGACGTTGACGTGATATAGGCCGCCTTATCAGACATCAAAAACAGGATCGCATCGGCGACTTCTTCTGCCGTTCCGGCGCGTTTCATAGGCAGGCTGTTTGACACATTCGCCACTCGGTTCGGCTGCCCGCCCTTGGCGTGGATGTCGGTGTCGATAATGCCGGGCCGAACCCCGACCACGCGCACATTATCCGCCGCCATTTCGTCGCCCATACCCTTGGTCAGCACGTCAACCGCTGCCTTAGACGCGGCGTAATCAACATATTGCCCGCCAGAACCCAGTCGCGCCGCAATCGACGACACATTCACGATCACCCCACCAGCCCCGCCATACCGGTAAGCCATTCTGATCGCAGCTTGTTTTGAACACAAAAACGGCCCGATCGTGTTGGTATCAAACATCCGGCGCAGCCGCTCATACGACATTTCTTCAACCCGGGCTATGTCGTCAACCACGCCCGCATTGTTCACCAACACTCCAAGTTCATCGAACTCGGAATCGAATTTTTCAAACATTGCCTCAACGTCTTTGGGATCGGCAACATTGCCTTTAATGACAACCGCGCGACGCCCCAGATCACGGACCTTTTGCGCGGTGGCTTCAGCCCCTTCTTCATTGCCGTGATAGCAGACGGCGACGTCATAACCAGCGCGCGCTGCGGCCAAAGCGGTTGCGGCGCCAATGCCGGAACCGGCCCCGGTGATCAGAATTGTCTTAGGCGTTTGCATTTAGCCCCCCGCTGAATTTGACGAGATATTAACCCTTTAGAGTGTAATGCTCAACTGGGATGTCACTTGGTCATCATCACGCAGCCCAAACCGGTTCATCTGGCTTGGGTTCAAATGGCGGCATCACAGTGAACAAAGCAATTCGCACTGTTCGTACCATGTCAATTTCCAAGCCAAATCGCTGAACCGCCGCCGTTTCAACCTTTAAGAATGCGCTCAACCATTTCACTTGTGTCACGTGACAAATCTGGCTTTGCAGCCAACCGTTCAAGCTGCACCCGCATCATAGACTGCCTGTTCGCGTCATACCGCCGCCAGGTCTCAAACGCGCCGCACATCCGCGCGGTGGTTTGCGGGTTCAACGGGTCAAGTCGGATCAGCCAATCGGTGAAGAATGCATAACCCCCACCAGTTGCGTCGTGAAAACCGGCCGGGTTCATCAGCCCAAAACCAGCGATTAGCGCACGGAAGCGGTTTGGGTTCTTCCAGTCGAAATCTTTATGCGTGGCCAAAGCCTGCGCGGTTGCCACAGCCGCATCCGGTGCTGCGTGACTGGCTTGCAGACCAAACCACTTATCAATCACCAGTGAATTCGCTTGCCATTGATCATAGAATGCGGCGGTTTCAGGTTGACCAGCACCGATATTCAGCAGGCAGGACAAGGCCGAAAGCTGCTCGGTCATGTTGTCCGCCGACGCGTATTGCGCTTGGGCTGCCGTCACTCCATCCCGAACAGTCAGCAAGCCAAGGGCCGCTGATCTGAGAGCGCGTTTTCCAGCCGCCGCAGCGTCGGGCGTATAAGGGCCGGGAACCTGCATTTCGTGGTATATCCGCGCCAAATCCGGACCCATAGTATCTGCAATGGCGCGACCAAGATCGACCCGCGCGTTATAAACGGCTGTCGGATCTGGGGGTGTGCCCTGTTCAAACAAGTTCTGCGCGACATCATCCTCGGACGGCAGGGCCAGCGCCAAGGCCCGAAAGGCCGGATCAAGCGAATTGTCATTGGCCATCAATCGCATAGCATCCAGAAAGATCGCATCAGGCTTGGCCGATTGCGCCACCATATCTGTCAATATATCCAGCGCCAGTGCGCGACCTGCATCCCATTTGTTAAAGGGATCAGTGTCATGCGCCAGCAAAAATGCACGCTCAGCCCGGTTGGTGGCACGGGTCAGGATAACTGGTGCTGAAAACCCGCGCAGCAATGATGGAACCGGCTTGCAGGTAAGGCCCTCAAAGGTGAAACTTTGCTCGGCCTTTGTCAGTTCCAGAACCGTGGTCGGCACCACTTCATCGCCATTTGGGTTCAGCAAACCAGTGGCAATCGGGATCACTTGCGGCAGCTTGTTATCCTGCCCCGGTGTTGGAGGATTGCTTTGGCGGAATGTCAGCGTGTAAGTGCTGTCCTTAAAGCTGTCAGATACCTCGACCCGCGGCGTGCCCGACTGGCTGTACCACAGTTTGAACTGGCTCAGATCACGCCCCGTCATGTCCTCAAAAACCTGCAACCAGTCTTCGATCGTGCAGGCCTGCCCGTCATGGCGGTTGAAATATAGGTCAAGGGCGGCGCGGTACTGATCCGGGCCAACCATCCGGTTTAACATACCAATAACTTCGGCCCCTTTTTCATAAATGGTCGCGGTATAGAAGTTGTTGATTTCCTTATATTCCGATGGGCGAACCGGATGGGCGAGGGGGCCCGCATCCTCGCGGAACTGGCGAGCGCGCAATTGCTGAACCTCGGCGATGCGTTTTACCGCATGGCTGCGCTGATCGCCGGAAAATATCTGATCGCGAAATACCGTCAGACCTTCCTTTAGGGACAACTGGAACCAGTCACGGCAGGTGATCCGGTTGCCGGTCCAGTTGTGGAAATACTCATGCGCAATAATGCCTTCAATCAGCTCGAAATCTTTGTCGGTCGCGGTTTCGGGGCTGGCCAGAACGTATTTGGAATTGAAGATGTTCAGACCCTTGTTTTCCATCGCCCCCATATTGAAATCATCCACGGCGACGATCTGAAACAGGTCCAGATCATATTCGCGCCCGTAAACCTGTTCGTCCCATGTCATCGACCGCTTCAAGCTGTCCATCGCATAGGCACATTTATCCTCGTCCCCGGGTCTGACCCAAACCTTAAGGTCAACCGCCCGCCCCGAGGCCGTGGTAAAGCCGTCCTCAAGAGCCACAAGATCACCCGCCACCAACGCAAACAGATAGGCAGGTTTGGGCCATGGATCATGCCATTCGGCCCAGCCATCCCCACTTGCAGTCGGGTTGCCGTTGGACAACAGCACCGGCATCTCGCCTTCGATCCGCACGGTGAACGTTGCCATCACATCTGGGCGATCCAGGTAAAATGTAATGCGGCGAAAGCCTTCTGCCTCGCACTGCGTGCAATACATGCCTTTTGACATGTAAAGCCCTGAAAGAGATGTGTTATTCTCCGGATCAACCTCGACTTCGGCCCCGAACGTGAAAGCATCAGGCAGGCGGTCGCCTTTAATCGTCATGTGGTGTTGTGTCAGGTGGTAGTCTGTTTCCAGTAACTGCTGCCCGTCGATACTGGCGGCAATCAGGCCAAGTTTTTCGCCATCAAGCCTTAGGTCGCCCTTGCCTTCAGGATTGCGCCGGAACCTGATCCGCGACACTACCCGCGTAGCGTTTGGAGCCAGTCTGAAGGTCAGATGCACGTCCTCAATCAGAAACGCAGGGACTTGATAATCGGCAAGGCGAATGGGGGCGGTGGTCATTGGCAGCTCCGTCAGGTTTCGTGGCTACCCTAGCGCCGTGGTGTGCAGGAGCAAGCCGAAACCGGCTTCGTTAAGCCCGGCATCATCCGCCGGTATTTGCCAAACAAATAGCGGTGGTTATTCGACCAGAGCCGCCAGTTTGGCAAATGTGGTTTTGCCAAGTTCGACCGCACCAAAGGCTTTGGCGCCTTCGCAGGCCTCGGGGGTCGCAAAGCGCATGGTCAGTGTCAGGAGTGTTGCATCGCCGTTCGCAGCAAACGCGATCGTTGCCTCAATCGGGGGCATGCCGCCGCCATCGTCATCCAGAATATAGGCAATCAGCCGATGTTTTTCATAGGCCGTATATCGCTGACGGTTCGGATAGACCGCGCCGTCCGGCCCGATCATGTCAAACCGCCAGATGCATCTGTCGCGCAGGTCGATCTGTTTGGTTTTACAACTGAACCCCTTTGGCCCCCACCATGTGGGCAAGATTTTGGGGTCGGTGCAGGCGTTCCACACCACGGCAACCGGTGCCTTGATCTGGCGATCAAACGTGATTGTTTTGCGGTCAGTCATTTCATCAGCCCCCGCGCATAGTCTTCCAACTGTCTGGCGGCGATGCCCCAGCCGTCATGAAATCCCATTGTCTTGTGCTGTTCAGCAGCTTCTTTGTTGCGATGACGCACTGTCGCTGTGTATTTGGTGCGCCCGTGGCCAGCATCCTCAAACGTCAGGATCGCGGTCATGAACGGCTCCGGCGCAGGTTTCCAGCCTTCGGTGTAGGTATCCGTGAACACCAGTTTTTCGTTCGGGATCACCTCCAGATAAACCCCATTGTTCTGCATCTCGCTGCCTTCAACCAGAAACGTCGTGTTGCAGGCGCCACCAACGCGCACATTCAGGGTGCAGGCGATTAACTTGTGGGGTTTTGGCACAAACCAGTGCACCAAATGTTCGGGCGTGGTCCAGCAGGTGTAGATCAGCGCGCGCGGCGCGGCGATTTCACGGGTTAAAACAAGGTCGGTTTCAGGGTCAAGTCCCATAATCCTCATCTTTTGCAAGGGTTGTTACATAATCTTCCAGCCGGCCCTGCCACCGGTCGTTCTGTTGTTCCAACCAACCGCGCACCGGTGCCAGCGCTGCAGGCCGCAAGGCACAGATGCGAACGCGTCCATGTTTCTTGCTGGTGATCAGGCCGCCGTCTTCCAACTTTTTCAGGTGCCCCATGAACGAGGGCAAGGCCATATCAAAGTCTTGCGACAGATCCGTGACCGAGGCGGGCCCTGACGACAGTTGCGCCAGCACCGCCCGACGGGTCGGGTCCGCCAATGCCTGAAAAAGGGAATCGAGCTTGGTTGAATAGTAAGTCATATGCCTAAGTAATTTCGTTTCTGATGCGGCGTCAAGTATTATTGAGCCACTTGCCTAACTTTCAGGGAAGTTCCACACTGGGGCGATGAAATTTGGTCGTTGGCCAGTTGTTTGGGAATGCCGTTGTATACCCTAAAAGTTTCCGATAGGAAACGCGCCAAGATACAACAAACTTCAATTGGACGAGACGGACATGACAGACAGAATAGAAAAATCAGGGTTGAAAGTCGCCGCAGAACTTGTTCATTTCATTGAAATGAAAGCGTTGTCCGGCACCGGCATTTCGGCTGAAATCTTCTGGACTGGCCTGTCAGCCCTGATTCACGATCTGGGTCCGAAAAACCGCGCTTTGCTGGAAAAGCGTGCTGATTTGCAATCCAAGATTGATGTCTGGCACAAATTGCATCGTGGGCAGGCGCATGACGCTGCGGCCTATCAGGCCTTTTTGCGCGACATTGGTTATCTGGTTGCCGAGGGGCCGGATTTTTCAATTGATACGCAAAACGTCGACCCCGAATTTGCGACCATCGCCGGCCCGCAACTGGTGGTTCCGGTGATGAACGCACGCTATGCCCTGAACGCTGCCAACGCCCGCTGGGGCAGTCTTTATGACGCGCTTTATGGCACCGACGCATTAGGCGACCTTCCACAGACCGGCGGCTATAGCCCGGTGCGCGGCGCGCGGGTGGTTGCTTGGGCCAAGGATTTCCTGGACCAGACTTTCCCCCTGAAATCCGGCAGTTGGGCTGATCTGGCAGATGTTGCGAATGTGGCCGATGCACTTACCCATAGGGCGCAATTTGCTGGTACAACAACGGGCGGCATCATCCTGAAAAACCACGGTTTACACGCCTTTATCGTGGTCAATCCCGACAGCCCGATTGGCAGGGTTGATCCCGCAGGTATCTCCGACGTTCATTTGGAAAGCGCGATTTCCGCGATCATGGATTGCGAGGATTCCGTCGCGGCTGTTGATGCCGAAGACAAGGTTTTAGCCTATTCCAATTGGCTGGGCCTGATGAAGGGTGATTTGACCGAAGCCGTGGAAAAGGGTGGCAAGACCTTCACCCGCAAACTTGATCCTGATTACACGTATACTGACCGCAGCGGTGCTGAACACGGCTTGAAAGGCCGCGCCCTGATGCTGGTGCGTAATGTCGGCCATCTGATGACCAATCCGGCTGTGCTGGATCGCGACGGCAACGAAGTTTTCGAAGGTTTGCTTGACGCAATGGTCACCACGCTTTGTGCCATCCACGACCTGAAACGCGGCAACGGCAACTCGGTTACCGGATCGGTCTATGTGGTCAAACCAAAGATGCACGGCCCCGAAGAAACCGCCTTTGCCGACGAGATATTCACCCGGGTCGAGACGGCCCTGGGCCTGCCGCAATACACTGTCAAACTCGGCATCATGGACGAAGAGCGCCGCACCAGCGTCAACCTGAAAGAATGCATTCGCGCCGCCCGCCACCGGGTCGCCTTCATCAATACCGGCTTTCTGGATCGGACTGGCGACGAAATTCACACCGCGATGGAAGCGGGCGCTATGATCCGCAAGGGTGACATGAAATCAACCGCTTGGATCAGCGCTTATGAAGATATGAATGTCGATATCGGGCTGGCATGCGGCTTGCGCGGCAAAGCCCAGATCGGCAAAGGCATGTGGGCAGCACCCGATCTGATGCACGACATGCTGGAACAGAAAATTGGCCATCCGATGGCCGGTGCGAACTGTGCCTGGGTGCCAAGCCCAACGGCAGCTACCTTGCACGCCACACATTACCACCGCATAGACGTGGTGGCGCGGCAAAACGAATTGGCGGCTGGTGGCCCACGCGGCAAACTCAGCGATCTTTTGACCATCCCGGTAGCGATGGGGCAAAACTGGTCTGACGCCGAGGTTCTGGCCGAACTTGAAAACAACGCACAAGGCATTCTGGGTTATGTGGTGCGCTGGATCGATCAGGGGGTCGGTTGTTCCAAAGTGCCTGATATCCACAATATCGGCCTGATGGAAGACCGCGCAACTTGTCGGATTTCCAGCCAGCACATGGCCAATTGGCTGCATCACGGCGTCGTCAGCGAAAAACTGACAATGGAAGTCATGCGCCGCATGGCGATCGTGGTTGATGAACAAAACGCCGGTGATCCCCTTTATCAACCGATGGCACCGGGATATGATGGACATGCCTTTTTGGCTGCATGTGACCTTGTGTTCAAAGGTGTTGACCAACCGTCTGGCTATACTGAACCTGTCCTGCATGCCCGCAGACTTGAATTAAAGGAACACTCAAATGGCTGAAATATCTCGTGCAAAAGCCCGCCTTATCATCGCCAAAGCCATCGCTTGTGGCCGTGAAAAGGGCATGAAGCCGCTTTCCGTTATCGTTCTGGACAGTGGCGGCCATGTTAAAGCCTTTGAACGCGAAGACGGGGCGGCACCTGGACGTTATCAAATCGCCGAAGGTAAGGCCTATGGTGTTGTGATGACAGGCATGAGCGGCACCGCGCTTTTTAACCGTGCTGAACAACAGCCCTATTTCGTGGCAGCGCTGAATGGTGCGTATGGCGGCAAGGTTATTCCAGTGCCGGGCGGCGTTTTGGTGCGCGACAAAAATGGCGTTGTGATCGGTGCAGTTGGCGTGACCGGCGACACATCGGCCAATGATGCGATTGCTGCCGTTGCCGGGATCGAGGCGGCAGGCCTGACCGCCGAGGCTTAGCGCCGCGATTTCCCCGCACTGCACTACGTGCAACCGGTTGTGGATTTGAAAACAACAGTAATAAGTTGTGTTGCAATTTGGTATCGACCACTTTGCATCAGTGCGGTATTCTGACGTTCACAGGATTAACAAACGCAGGCAAAACAATGAGCCGTCCGGTTATCGGGATTATCGGAAATTTCCACGTAATCGGCGACGATTACAAAGTGCAGGCCATCGGTATGATCAATATCGAGGCCGTGGCCAATGTGGTGCAAGGCCTGCCGTTGATGGTCCCTGCCGACCCGCATTACATCGACATGCCAACCCTGCTTGATACTTGTGACGGTTTTGTCTGCACAGGTGGCCGCCCGAACGTGCACCCGTCTTATTATGGCGAAGAAGAAACCCCCGCGCATGGCACCTTTGATCAGTGCCGCGACCTGTTGGTGCTGGATCTGATCCGAAGTTGCGTCGCTCGGGGTCAGCCGATCCTGGGTATCTGTCGCGGTTTTCAGGAATTCAACGTGGCTTTTGGCGGCTCGCTTTACCCGGAAATCCGTGATCTGCCCGGTCGAATGAACCACCGGATGCCGCCCGATGGCACGATCGAAGAAAAGTTCGCCCTGCGCCATGCCGTGACTTTGGAGCCCGGCGGAATGTTCGCTGGTGTTTTCGGCCAGAACGAGGTGCGAGTCAATTCTCTGCATGGCCAAGGCATAAAAGTCGCAGGTCCGCGCGTCGTCATCGAAGGATGCGCGCCTGACGGAACCCCCGAGGCGATCCGCATTCGCGATGCCGCCGGTTACGCCCTTGCCGTGCAGTGGCATCCTGAATGGAACGCGGCCAACGATACCGTTTCACGGCCCCTTTTTGAAAGCTTTGGCGCAGCAGCCCGGCAATGGAAATCCGGCGAACGCCCTTTGCCCAAGGTTAAATCAGCCTGAATTTCGCGGCGCTGGGGGCTAACCTTGCCAACGCCACAGCGCTGGAATGAACCGATAGGCGGCGCCTTCGCGCATGATATGTCCGACACCGGGAAACGGGAAATGATAGCCTAAAACCGCGATCCGGTCAGTTGCCGCCATGTCCAGCAGGCGCTTGCGGGTTGTCACCGACAGATCGGGTTCCTGATCATTATTGCCAACCCAATCGGGGCGTTCCGTGTTAATTGTCGCATGGGTCATGGCGTCGCCTGTGATCAGCAATTGCGACCCATCGCTTTGGACCATCACGCTCATATGCCCCAATGTGTGACCCGGCGTATGGATAAGACGCACACCGCTAACCACCTCGTGACCGTCTTGCACCATCGTCCAGTCGACCCCCTCGGTTGACAGGGCGGTTACCGCACCCGCCGCAAATTGTTGCAGTATTTCAGGTACTTGATTGACCCGCCCGTCGGTCATCCACCACGCAAACTCGGCCTCGCCAATGATATATTCCGCATTTGGCAGGATTGGCTCATCGAAATCATCGCGGATACCCCAGATATGGTCGGGATGCGCATGTGTGATGACTACATGGGTGATAGCGTCCAACTCTATCCCGGCGGACACAAGATTGGCCATCAACCGGCCGGCAGTTGGCACAAACCGCGCGCCTGAGCCGACATCGATCAGAACCACTGCGTCACCGGTTTCAATCACCACATGGTTGGTGTGGGAATAATGCTGACTGGTTGACAGATAGTGCGCGGTTAGAAACGCCACAACCTCGTCGCGGTCTGCATTTACGCCAAGCCCGGTTGTCGGCAAATCCAGAAATCCGTCGGAAACGACGGTGATTTTGGCCTGTCCGATAGTTAGGCGGTGGAACGCAGCCTGCGCACCAGCCGGGCCGGACACATCGGCCCGCGCCATTGCCGGCAACGCAAAAGCCGGCGCAATTGCGGCCAGTTTGAACAGGTCGCGGCGGGTTGGTTTCAGGATTGGCATGGGTTAGCTCCGGCTGTTGGGTGTATTCATTATATTCGAGCTCTTGAATTTATGAAAGTGTTTTGCCCTCGGCCTTTGTCAGCAATAAATCGCGCGTCGAACAGCGAATGACAACTCCGCCGGGTAAAGCAGCTACACTGATTTGACTGGTTTTTCGAAGGCAGCAAAACTGTAAGTGTGGATCGTGCCATCACGCAGTCACCTTGACGGTAAAGTAAATTGCACGTGAACGCCTGTGGTAAATGCACGGATTTTTGCATCATATGCACTGGGATTAGCGGGAAGATCTGCAGAGCGGGACTTTGTCGATGTTGGTCGCGGACCGATCAAAGTCAGTGAACAGACTGCTGCGCTCGCAGCGATAAGCTCCTCGACCGGCTCACGCATCACTGCGAGATCGTCGAAGCCGGGAATGAAAGCTGGCGGTTCAAAAACCGAGCCTGATCCTTAAACACACCCACGCAGGCCCGTTTCCGCTGCGTTATATGGAGGCTACGCAGCTCTGGCCAGCTCAGCACAAAGGGGGTCACTATTGGGCGACGATAGGGGGTCAACTTTGAATCCTGATTGACATCGACAACTACGTCGATCAGCCCGTCAAACCTATTCTGTCATCGGACGGTTCCACCCAATTATTCGGTTTCTGTTGATGTCTTTGCGCCCGGTTGCAGAAACGCCGTTCATTGTGGCTCGCATGTAGGGCCGCGTTTCGGCCCCCGTCGGGGTTCAGTCGGCAAAATTAACCGGTTTCATTGCGGCGCGGTTGACTGTCAGTTGGAACACGTCTGGTCTAGCGTAATGGCCGTTGGCGTCGAATTTGCGACGCGAGGCCCGGGCTTCGGCAACATCAATTTCGGTGATCAAAAGCCCTTTTTTCTCATGCATCGGTCCTGCCGCAACACCGCCGAACGGTTTGTAAACCACGGCGTCGCCGGGATTGACCCATTCGTCGGCATTCGGGAATAACTCGTCCCGATAGGGTACATCTGCGGGGATGTCGGACGCTTCCAGCGCAGTGGCACAGCCGACAACCCAGCAGCCGCCTTCGCGGGCGATATGTTGCATCGTCGCCAGCCAGGTTTCGCCGCTATCCCAGGTTGGCGCGACATAGATGTCGATGTTTTGAGCGTAAAGCGCATAGCGCGCCAACGGCATATAGTTTTCCCAGCACAACAATGCGCCAACTCGACCCACGGCGGTGTCCACCACGTTCAGGCCCGACCCGTCGCCAAAGCCCCAGACCATGCGCTCGGGGTTGGTGGGCATCAGTTTGCGGTGATTGTTGGCGATGCGGCCATCGGCATCAATGATGATGCAGGAATTGAACAGGGTACTGCCACTGACCGCGCCGTCAACTTCCTGATACCCGGCGACGATGACCATGCTGTGGTCCTTGGCGGCCTCTTGCAATCTCGCCATGCCGTCACGGCTGAGATCAACCGAATTGGCCTGAAGGCGGGCATATAACGCGTCGGTTTTGCCCATGCCCGCGCCCGGGGGCAGGCGCCAGATAAAGGTCGGATAGCCGGGAATCCAAGCTTCGGGGAAGACAAGCATCTGACAGCCTTTGGCCGCGGCCTCTGCGACAATTGCGACAGCGCGGTCCTTAGTCTTTTCAAGATCAAGATAGACCGGGGGGTATTGTACGATGGCAAGTTTCATCATTCTTCCTTTTCAGGTCCAGAGAGTGTCAGTTGGTGCCTGCGGCAACCACCATTTCGCAGGGCGCGACAAAGCCGGTGGCGGTCTGGTATTGGCCAAGCGCTGTGGCGATTTCACCCCAGACCTCGTCCTGAGTGGCTGCGTCCAGACCGCTGAGCATCTGATGAAGGGCGCCGAATGACTCGCGCTCGAACCGCACGCAGTCGGCGGCAGTTGGCAGAAGCAACGGCGCGCTGATGACCCGTTCTTCGATATTGGTGAAACCGGCTTTGGCCAGCGTTTCCGCCAACACACCGGGGGCACCCAGGCTGAACGGACCGGGCTGTCCGACGGCAGGCGGCGGCAATTTGGCGCGATCACGAATGATCGGCACCGGCACCGAGAAGAACCCGTTGTTCTGGGGTGTCGCATAAACCACTGCGGCAAAGCGTCCACCGGGGCGCAGGGCGCGGCGAATGCTGGCCAATGCCTTTTGTTGGTCGGGAAAATAGATCAGGCCGACCCGTGAAATCGCGGCATCAAAACCGGCCGCAGGGACATCCAGCGCCTCGCCATCGGCGACCTGCGTTTCGAAATTGGCGTATCCCTGCATCCGGGCATTTTCGGCGGCGAATTCCAGAATGTTCGGGGAAATATCCGTGGCTAGCACCGATCCGGTGGGGCCAACGCGTTTGGCGGCAACCATCGACTGATCGCCAGCCCCGGCAGCCACGTCCAGAACGCGGCTACCCGATGTCGGACCCGTCGCAAAAATTGATGCTGCTTGCTGATTTGCATTTTGCGGGGTTGGATTAACCGGGAGGCAATCTGGAGAACATTCACCGCCCGGAATTTGTCGCGACCTGCATTTGCGACGACGCAGTTCGCCCCAATGATCGGCGACTGCGATCCTGCAAAAGCGTTGCAATTCGAGGCTTTCAAATCGTGGAATTGGGCCGGATGTGGCTTTTCCAAATCGTTCGCACACTCTTCGTCGCGTTAACCCGCCTTGCCGCTATCAGGACAGAATTGCACATTGATCACGTAGCGTTTTCTGGATGGCACTTGTGGAAAGGTCGGTGGCGTTTACTGACAATGCAGCCGCCACACCGCAGGCTTGCCCGGTTGCAAAGGCGGTGCCCATTACGCGAATGGCAGCCCCTCCCAAGCGGTCGCCGTCTGCTAGTCGCCCGCCAGCAAATAGATTGCTGGTGTTTTTGCTGATCAGGCACGACATTGGAATTTGGTACGCGGCCCCCTCGGGGGGGATGTCCAGTGTGCTGGTGAAATCCTTGCGGCTGTGCCATTCGGCGCCCCAGGCGCCCAGTGCGATGCAATCATCAAATTGCCTGCGCTCAAGCACGTCGTCCCAAAGGAACATCCGCTTGGCTTCAACGTGCCGGGATTCGCGGGTTCCGAACTCAGGGCCAGTTGAAACCAAATAGGCCTCTTCACAGCCAGGGATTAACTTGATTGCGTCAAGATATAGCCATGCCTGGCGGCGGCCATACTGTTCGGCGGCTGACATTGACAGCGTATTGCGCGGGTCATAATCGGCCGACGCAAGATAGCAGACCAGATCGTGCGAGAAAGGCAGGCGGGTCACAACACTTCGGTCTTTGGTCACGTTTACGCGGTCTGCCCCAAGTTTTTCAACGGCCACAGCTATGTCTACAGCACTTACTTTGACATCCTTCGGAATTCCACCGTACCGTGTTCCAAGTGTTCCCAGGTTTACGTATTGGCCGTTGCCATACCGCGTTTCGGCACCGCTTAGTGCAAGCAAATCCCCTTCTCCGGTACAATCCACAAAGGCATCGGCCGTTATTTTGTGCAAGCCCGCGTGATCAGCAACCGTGACCGAAACAACCTGATCGCCGCGTCGTTCGGCACCCGCAACAAACGCGCCGAACATCACAGTCACCCCGGCCTCGTGGCACAGTTCGTCAAGCACCAGCTTTACCGTTTCAGGATCGAACACAACAAAAACGCCGCGGTGCCGGTGCGGCCCGGTGACGGCATTACGGCGTCTCAAGGCCGCCATTACGCGCGCAGCCACGCCACCTACGACCATCTCGGGCTTTTCGCCAAGCGTATAGAGCCCGCAATACGTAACCACGTTGCGCATAGTGGACGCACCACCAAGGCAGCTGAACTTTTCAATTAACAGCGCCCGTGCACCGGTTTCAGCGCTGGCAATTGCGGCGCTCACGCCTGCGCTGCCGCCGCCCGCAATGATCACATCGTATTTTTCGTGTTGCATTTCGGGTTAGCTCCGTGGTCGTGGAAAAGCGGGTCTTACACGCGCCATTTGAGCAAATACCGCTCCAACCAACCGATCAGCGTACTGACAATCACGCCCATAAGTGACAGAATCGCGACACCTGCAAAAAGCCGTTCAAGATCATAAAGCGAGCCGGCCTGAAGGATATAGGCGCCAATACCGTATTCGGCACCCAGCATTTCAGCCGCGACCAGCAGGATGATTGCAATGGCAAGGCTGATACGCAGACCGGATAGAATGCCTGGCATCGCGCCCGGCAAAACTATTTTGCGCACAATCGACAGCCACGGCAGAGAATAACTCTGTGCCATGCGAATTAGGGTCCGGTCCACGTTGTCGACAGCCCCATAGGTCGCGACAACCGTGGGGGTGAAAGTCCCAAGCGCAATCAATGCGTATTTTGACGTTTCATCAATCCCGAACCAGATGACAAACAGCGGAAGCAGCGCGATTTTCGGAATAGGGAAGATTGCCGCGATCAGAGGCACCAGCCCGGAGCGCGCCAAAGTGAACAACCCGATCATTAACCCTACAGAGATACCAAATATTGTTCCAATCAAAGAACCTACAACCAGTCGGGTGACGGAAGGCACCAGATGCTCAAACAGCAGCCCGCTTTGCCAAAGCTCTACCAGTGTCCAGAATACATCTGACGGTATCGGCAGTGTAAGGCTGGTAATAATGCCGGTCCTTGTTAACACTTCCAGACACAGGATCAGCGCCACGAATACGCCAAGACCCACCCAGCGTTGTGGTTTTGGCGCGAAACCGCCGCCCCTGAATACCACTTGCTTAAAGGGCGCGTGGGTTTGAGAGGTGTCAGACACTTAAAAGCTCCTGATCTGCGGCCAAGGCCTCGTCGCGCATAAGCTGCCATAGCTGCGCTTGTTTTTGTTCCAGGGCGGCATCGCCAAGTGCTCGTTCACCCAACGGGATATCGATTTCGACCACCTCACGCACTTGCCCAGGGCGTCGGGACAAGACCACGATGGAATGCCCCAAACGCACAGCTTCATTAAGATTGTGGGTTACATATACCGCGGTAAATGGCTCGCGCTCCCATAGGCTCACAAAATCACCCATCAATAGTTCGCGCGTCTGACTGTCGAGCGAGGAAAGCGGTTCGTCCATCAGCATGGCCGCGGGGTTGACCGCAAGTGCGCGGGCAATCGCAACGCGTTGCTTCATACCTCCAGACAGTTGCTTAGGAAGCGCCTTTCGAAAATCGCTAAGCTTTGTGCGCGCTAAGACATCCGAAATGATTTCCTGGGCCTCTTTTTCGCTAAGCTTGTGATCTTCAAGAACAAGGTTGATGTTGCCTTCGACAGTGCGCCACGGCAGCAATGCAAAGTCTTGAAATACATAGGTAAGTGGGTTGAGGCATCCGCTTGGAACCTCGCCAACCTGCAAGACCTGCCCGCTTGTTGGGCGTTCCAGCCCACCAATCAATCGCAGCAGCGTGGACTTTCCACAGCCAGACGGGCCGACAATACTAACGATTTTGCCTTTGGGAATATCGAGGTTGATATCCCGCAAGATTTCCATATCCCCGTAGAAATGGCCGATTTTATCAAGCTTCATATCCATCGCAGCGGCCCCGATTGGAGTTGGGTGGCAGGCGACCTGCCACCCATTTCAGACTGCGTTACTTTGCGTCTACGTAGGAACTATCGACCAGCGTGTCGTAAGTAATCGACGCGTCGACCAGCCCTTCAGACTTGAACCACTCCAGTTGCGCCTTGACGTTACCAACATTCAGCGCGGCGTTTTTGTTGATCCGCATTGCCCCGTTAATGATACTTGGGGCCGCTTTTTCATACGGGCGGTCGGCATAGACGTATTTGTGAATGATTTTCACCATCTCAACAGCGGCATCTTCGCCCAGAGTTTTATCAATCAAAGCGGCGTTGAAATCATCAGCGCCCCTCGAGAACGCACGCAAAAATGCTTCGGTCTTAGCTCGTTCATTGGCTGCGTTGTCGGCAGAGGTGAATACCACCGTCACCTGATAGTCAGGAATGTAGTCCGAGATCGCGCCAATGATATGGACAGCACCTGAACCGGCCAATGGCTTTGCTATATGCGGCACAATCGCCCAGGCGTCCACTTGCGATGATTTCAAAGCACCAATGATCGCGCCCACTTTTTGCAGCGGCTTATACTTCAGCGTGATGCCAAAATGCTTAGCAACCTGCGAGCCTGTGTAATGGAATGATGACCCGGTCTGCGTTAATGCCCACGTCGCCCCATCAAGTTTGGAGGGATCAGTGATGCCAGCATCAAAAGCCTTTTGCGAGACGATGATTTGTGATCCGTCAATGCCTGGCTCTTCAGACAGTGCACCACCAATAACCTTAGTTGCGCCTTTTTGCGCCAGCGAGATCAGGCCGCCAGATATTGCGGTCACGGCATAGTCAACGTCTTTAGAAGCAACAGCCACAGCCATCGGCTGTGCGGCTTCAAAGAATCTCAGATCAACCTCAAGACCTTCATCGGCAAAATATCCGCGCTCAAGCGCAACAAAAGTCGCGGCATGGCTGGTAAAACGCAATGCCCCCACGTTGATTTTGATATTCTCTGCATAGGTAGGCGCCGCAGTTTGGGCGAAAATGCCCAGCCCTGCAATCAAAGCAGCCGCCTTCAGTAAGCCTCGCTTCTTGTTATCAATCATCGTATTCTCCCCGGTTTCTATGGCAATTCACATTGCCCAATATGTGTGAGTAGCGCTTCACAACTCGGCTTATGCGCCAATGTGTTCGTTGTCCGAAGTTAAGAGTTTCACTCTGCAACAAGCCTCCGGATTTCTGCCGTTTGTTTTTCGTGCCAGCCAATCAGACGACTTTTGGCCCCACTAGTCAATCGGGCCTACAGCAATCCTTTCCGAGTTACCACCAGACGTCTTCAAAACCTTCCCGCCTTAGCCTGAACAAAGGTGTCGACTATCACGGGCAGACTCCGCTGTTTTCATTAAGCGGACAAGGCGGCGATCTGACACCACGCTATGGAAGGAAGCCGGGCAGCGGATCCTGTGGCCAAGATCAGAAACACTTTCCACGCAGCTATTGCAAAACGCGCAACATGGCCGTTGCCACATAACAAGCCGTGCATGTTCTGACTCTGCGATCACACGGACCCCACTGGCGAGTTTGTGCACCAATGGTCGTTGGCTACCCCTACAGCCGATCAAATTTCAAACTCAAACGCACCGCCGCTCTCGCCGAGTGGCGCCAACTTTGTTCCGCATAGGTTCGTGCCTATTGCGGGAACTGAGACTGGTCCGAATTCGTCCGACACCACCCCCCGTCGAGGGCCATCATCAAGGCTTTGCGTTTTGGCGAAGCAGAAATCTCTGGATTTTTCCACTCGGCGTTTTTGGCAGTTCGCTGGTAAATTCGACCAGCCGTGGGTAGGCGTGGGCCGAAAGACGTTTTTTCACGTAGGCCTGCAGTTCTTCGGCCAACGCATCACTTCTTTCAAAACCATCAGCTAAAACAACGACTGCTTTTACGATTTCCGTGCGTTCCTTATCGGGCACGCCTATCACGGCGGCCTCGGTCACTGCTTGGTGTTCGATCAATGCGCTTTCTACATCGAATGGGCCAATCCTATAGCCTGAAGATGTGATGACATCATCGCTGCGGCCAACGAAAGTAACACAGCCTTTTTCATCCCGCTCGACGGTATCGCCAGTGCGATAAAACCCATCTGAAATTGATTTGGTTTCCTGGTTCCAATACCCTTTGAACCAGAGAAGCGGCGAGTTTTCGATATCAATTGCCAATTGCCCCGGAACATTTGGACCGACGATGTTTCCATCCTCGTCCAGAATTTCAATGTTGAAACCCGGCATTACATATCCAGCCGAGCCTGCCCGAACCGGATGCTCCAGCCCGTGGTGGTTGTTGACCATCATTCCCGTTTCAGTTTGACCATAGTGATCTTTGATAGGCACTTTGATGTGCTCATCAAACCAACGGATGACCTCGGGATTCAGCGGCTCACCAGCACTGCTGACACAGCGCAACCTGCCTTGTACTTTGGCCGCTTCTTTTGGTCCGGCAGCAATCATCAGTCGGAACGCGGTTGGTGCGCCCGCGAAATTTGTAACGCCCATATGCCGCAAAATGTCATAGGTACCGTCCACCGTGAACGGGCTTTGCACCAGCGTCGTTGCGTGGCCCATTAGCAAAGGACCAAGAACCGCATAATAAAGACCGTAAGCCCAACCAGGGTCGGCAATATTCCAAAACATGTCGTCAGGTTGAAGATCGATACCTTCCACCATGTAGGCGCGAAATGATGCCAGCGCATTTAGAGGAACCGGAACGCCTTTTGCAGGTCCGGTTGTACCCGAGGTGGCCATCATCAACATCAGATCGTCACCGCGTCGCATCACCGGCTCAAAACTTGTGGGATGCCCTTTCAGACCCTTGTGGAAATCTATGTCGTTTCCCTCAACTTCCTCCGCTTGCGTGGTCACGACAGCGACGGGAGGACAGTTTTCAACCGTGCTGAGTTTGCTGCGGTTGGGTATATCTGTGACCACAAATTTTGCTTGGCTCATGCGCAACCGATCTTGGATCGCTTTGGGTCCAAAAGCCGTAAACAAAGGTTGATAAACAGCGCCCGCGCGAAGTGTTCCCAGTATGGTCGTAACGAGGTCTGGCGTTCGCGGAAGAAGACCGGCAACAACGTCCCCGGGCTTGATACCTTGCGCCGTCAGAAGGTGGGCGAAACGTGCTGCGTCATCACGCAATTGTTCAAAGCTGTGGGTTTCATGGCGGCCGTCCAAAGCAATCCAATCCAAGGCGCTCGCGTTTTTCCCGACATATCTGTCACAGCATTCGACACAGGCGTTAATGCCCTTAGAAAAGTCGCCTGAGAAAGCCCCGGTCGCCTTGTCTAGTTGGAAGTCGGTCAATGCCTGAGCATATGGCGGCTTAAATGAAGTCTCGATCCGATTTGACATGGCTAGCTTTCGGTTTGGAATTGATGGTTGATCCAGCATGAGACAATAGTCCCGACATTGCCACTTTTTTTCTCAATGGCGATTAGAAAGGCAATCAAGCGGAGTTTTTCAACAGAATAGGCCGAAAGCGACATTCGACACTAAGGGTGGACTGAAGACTTTCGAAGATTAGACCGAAAGAATCTCTCAAATCTTATGCTTTGAATGGTTTAACTCGCTCGCTTGGTAAAAAGCCGGGAATAACCGGGCAGGTTTTGACGCCGCTGCAACGACCCGGATAGAGGCACCGTTTTGGAATACGATCTGCTGCCCACCACTACCAACAACGAGGTGTGGTGGGTGCTGGGAGCCAAGCCGTTGACGCTCCATCACCAGCGAAGGATCGATACTCTGTGAAAAGGATCACACGTTCGTTGGTTCAATCGTCTCCATCTTTGAGGTGTTCGGCCAGCCATGTGAGCAACGCGCGAGCTTTGCTATCTTCCTTATGAGAGGCTTGTTGTGCCCAAGACCGCAACTCGCCGAGTATTTGCGTTTCATTATTGTCCAGTGGCCTGGCACGCCTGTTTGCTTCCTCTACGGCTTCGGCTTCTGCAGCTTCTCGCTGTTTGCCGTCGGCGTAATCTTCTTCGGTTCTGGCTATGGCGCGCCGAAGAATTCGATCGTCCAGTTTACTGTGCTTACGATCCGTGAAACTGCGTCCTTCTATCGTGGCGATATGCTTTTCCAGTGTGGTCGAAAAAGCGGCGGGGGAAGATGACAAGCGTTTTCGCAGAATCTAATGCACAAAGTGATCAACTGCGCGGTTCTCTCTCCTGTTTTTCTCCCGACTGACGATATATTTTTCGAGAAGGCTACGAATGCGCCGTTCTTCATCCGTGTAATCAACCGGTAACGGTTCCAATCGCCGTCGGGGATAAATCCGTTTTCCATCGGCATCGACGAGATCACTTTTCAAGCGCCGGACCATGACTCGCGATAGCTGGGCTTCTCCTAGTATAACATTCCGGGCAAACCTTTGATCGACAAGGAGTTCGAGCAGAGCCGTGAAAGACTCCGTATAGCCATTGTGGGGCGTCGCCGTCAAAAAGAGCTTGTGCTGGAAATGTGGGGCAATCAACCGAACCAAACGTGTCCTGAGGCTTTCAACCGCATAACGCCCCACCGTGGGGGCAATATTGTGTGCCTCGTCGATAATGAGCATGTCGAATTTTCGAGGGTGAGTGACATGAGGAGGCAATGCATCGCGAAATAGCCGCAGCCCTTCACCTTGCTTGGCCCAATCCATCGAAGTGATCAGCCTGGGAAACGAAGTCCACGGGTTGGCATGCAGTCCACGCTCGCGGCGCAACTGTTTCACATATTCGGTTTCCACGATCTGAAATTCGAGTCCGAACTCTTCCTGCATTTCCAGGCGCCATTTTTCCTGCAGTGATGCAGGGCAGAGCACCAGTGCAGTTCTCATTCTGTGGCGTATCAGCATTTCCTGGATGACCAGGCCCGCTTCGATGGTTTTTCCCAGCCCGACGTCGTCTGCAATCAGCAAGTTTGTTCTGGCCATGTCGATAGCCCGGACCAGAGGATCCAGCTGAAAATCTTTGATGCTCACTCCGCTGCGAAATGGCGCCTGAAGGTAGCCGCGATCGGCATTCGTTGCGGCGCCCCATCGCACGGCATCCAAAAAGGCCTGCAACATGTCTGGCTCATCAAGTCCTGTCATTCGAGGTAAACCAGCACTCTCGATCACATGGCCAAACGTTGCCGGGGAAAAGCGATGTCGCAATTCGCTGCGGCTTGCTCAATACAGGTACTTGCAACCGATACCGAAGGCCTCTCGAGTGCAGTTCTCTTCGTATCTCGATCTCTGCCTTCGTACCTTTCTGACGCACCCGCGCCATACAGTGACTGGCCTCACGCGACGAGGGGGTTATTTTCGGCATCGGCCAATCCATCCATATTAATTGAGGTTTGACTCGCGGAGCTCGTGCCGAGATGGGCCGAAATACTTTTCCCAATGATACGGCCCAGCGTTACCGACGCGGCATTGCCGATCAACCGTCCAAGGGTTTTGAAATGGATGGGTGCACCGTCCGGGACGAAGGAATATGATGCTGGAAATCCTTGCAGGATCGCACCCTCACGCAATGAAATCGCCCTGTCCTGTTCGGGATGACCAAATCGTCCATTCCCAAATCCATAAAACTGGGTGGTCAGGGTCGGCGAGGGTTCATCCCAATCCATCCGGCCGTAAACGCCCGGATTTGTTCGCCCACTATCGCGGCGATGACACTCGGCAACCAGGTGCGATGGCCAATCCCGCCAAGTGCCACCCGGTTTGGAAACTCTAATGCGCTCCAAATTCAGATCGGAGAGTTTGGCGACTGTATGCAATGAGTCGGAACCGCAAGTTCCGCCCTGATCCAAAGCAGGCATGTCGCCAATCGCCTGCCGCAAGGTCACGGCTTTCTCGTGGGTCGGAGAGATCAGTTCAATCGGGCCACTTCGAGAGGCGAGCAGTACCGTCCGCCTCCTTCGTTGAGGCAGGCCATACTCGGTGCAATCGACCACATTGCTCCAAACATGATAGCCGAGGTTCTTCAAGGTCGACATGAAATCTTTGTAGACGTCGTGCTTCATGACGGATGGCACATTTTCCATCGTCACGAGTTCTGGCTCGGCGGTTTTTACCAGTCGGGCAAAGTGATAGAGCAACCCCCAGCGTGGCGTTCCAACGGTTTCGTATCGTTGTGAATATGTCGAAAATGGCTGACAAGGGGGCGCAACCGGCTAGAATACGGGTTTTTGCATTTCCAAACAGATCCCTGATTTGTTCCGCAGGCACTTCGGCGACATCACCTTGAATGAATTTGGCCGAATTATTCGCTTCGAAAGGATGCTTGCATGCTACATCGACGTCTATGCCGGCGACGACCCCTTCCTAGATCAGGCCTTGTGTCAGGCCACCAGCACCGCAGAACAGGACGATGCAAGCCAATTCACCAATTTTCAACCTCCCTAAACTCGCAGCCTAATTCTTACCTTTTCCAAACTGCACATTTCCAAATTCGTCCGCAGCCTTCCCGGAGCGAACCCATTCATCGACCTCACCCGCCTTGAATTTCCACAGCCTGCCGACTTTGTGTGCCGGCATATCCCTTTTTGAAATCCAGCCGTATATCGTGTCTTTGCTCACACCGACATAGTCGGCAATTTCGTCGACCGAGAGCCATCGATCCGACATGAGAAATCCTCTCTCGGGTATGATGGTGATATGACGAAACCTACACTGACCGAGCTTCAAATGCTGTTTTAACCGGAATAAGGGTGCTTTAGCCGACTTTAGTGGGTGTTAAGTCAAGGTTGTCCGGTATGTATGACAATCAAGTTAGGCACCTCTACTGGCTGTGCGCCCAAATGCTCGGCCCGTGATAGTGGCGAAATTGCATGCCTCAAGGTCACGCAGGGCAAGATCATGAAAGATCGGGCGTGCCATAAACTGATCCAAATCCACGACACACCCCTTCAATGTCAGGGCTGCGCGCGCATCGGGCGGCGCTGCGGTCGGCAATATATCGACCGACCTGGCGGGCTTCTTCCGGGTTCGCCGGCATTCCCGCCAACGCCATTGATCCGACTCTCACGACGGCGCCTCCGGCGGCCCCGCGCTTTTCGGGTCCGGGTCCCCATCAATTCCAGATGCCCTGCGGCGCTGGCCTACGCGTGTTTCGTGCTCGGCAAGCTCGCTTTATCTGGATCTTCCACCTCATCGCTCGCGACTTCTGTGATCCTTCGAAACTCATTCAGGATTTCGGCGTGGTGCAGATCCAGATGCTTCACGACCTGCCCGTTGCGCAGCAGCGAGGAAACGTAGGCCCCGGCGATCACCAGGTTCAGCTGATCATTACCATAAGAGGACTCGACGTGCTTCATTTCGCGCTCAAGTCTGTCCATTTCGGCCTCCATCCGGGCCATTTGTTCGGGGGATACGCCTTTGGCTACCTTGGGTTTCTTCGCATCGACAAGTTGATCGACGGGCGTGGCAGCCAATAGTGCCTTGGAATACGGAACGGAAAAATTGTTCATGGTGACCATTAGCTGCGCCACTTCCATCTGGCGGATGGGCTTCAACTGCTTCAGGGACCGGAAGGTGTCGATCGGACAATGCCGATCCTTCAGCAGATCGGCAACTTCGGGGCAGATGCCGTCGAGCAGGCTGCGTTTGCGGCGGATCATGGCCACATTGATGTCGAGCGCCTTGGCGATTCTGTCTTCGGGCACGCCGGATTCGATCGCTTTCAGGATCATCTTGTGTTCCTGAATGGTGGCCAGGCGGCTGATGCGCTTGTTGTAGGTGAAGGCCTCGTCATCGGTTGCGATCAGACACATGGTGTCAAGCGCGCCAAAGTCTTTCAGGATCTGCAGGCGGACGTGGCCATCGAGAAGCAGATAGGGCCCCCTTTGTCCGTTTTGGCGAGTAACCACCAGCGGCTCGATCAGGCCGATCTCGCGGATGGATGCGGCGATCTGCTTGTATTTACGCCCGGTTTTCGTTGATGTCGCCAGCTGCTTGACCGGCAGGATGTTGGTCAGGGCGATGCGAATGCCTTCCGGCTCGAAGGCCATGGTTACTTTGTTATGCTTGGCCATCACGCATCCCCCGCTGTGATCAGATCGGCAAGCGGGCGCGGCAGCGTTTCGAGCTTTTCGGCCCGCAGCAAGGTTGCGAAATGCGCATCTGCCAGAACCGATCGCATCGCCGTGACGATAAACAGCAAGCGGTTCTGTGCAATCTCTGCGCGTTTGATCAGCAGGCGCTGCCGTTCCGCCTCTTGATTATATGCCCGCACCAGCGCATTCGAGGACAACTTTTTGCCATTTTCACGGATGCGTCCGACGTCTTGTGACTTGCCCCGCCGCTGGCGCTGCTCGATGATCCGCTTTGCCGCCAGCAGCTTCTTGCCGCGCAGGGCACCGGATTCATAGGCCTTCGCCAAGGCTTCTTGTGCGCCGTCCAGATCGACTTCGGCGATTTCGAGCGCGACGTTCAGGGGAATGCGGCCGGTTTCGACCGCCACGATCAGACGGGTTTCGCCTTCTTCCAGAAGCCGACCGATGGACTTTACATAGGTTTGGGTGAGGCCGGTTTTGGTCGCGATTTCCGGGTCGGAATACCCCCGTTTGCGTAGTTCGCCAATATCGCGCAGCAGTTCCAGCGGCCGGTGTTGTCGCCGCGCGATGTTCTCTACCACGCTGCGCAACATCCGGTCTTCGTCGCTGACCGCCTCTATGATCGCGGGGATTTCGCGTTGCCCCAATGCAGAGTAGGCCTCGAGGCGGCCCTGACCACAGACCAGATCGTATCCCGTACCATCGTCATCATCCTTCCGACGTGTGAGCGTGATCGGCTTTTTCAGCCCGACCTTGGAAATGCTCTCCACCAGCTGATCGAAGGAGAACTTGCTGCGCACTCGCGGGTTGGGGACGCTGATGCGCTCGATGGGCACCATTTTCACGATCAGTGTTTCGCCAGGTTTTGTCATGGGATCGTCTCCGATAGTTTGGTGCGCTCAGCCAGCGAGAAGAACTTCTCCAGCGTGTCGAACCGATAAGCGTCGAGCCTCAGCCCGTTGTTTTCCGCCAACCGCACCCGGGTTTTTGTTATCTCGATTAGCGGCAACAGGTAGCAATCCCGCGGCGCGCTGTTCGCCTTGTCCATTCGAACCGCAATGGTGATGTCGGGGGCAAGACCGGTGTCAAAACGGATGTTCCACCTCAGGGAACCTGCCTTGGTATGCGCGCAACGTGCGATAACGATGGACGCCGTGAACTCGTCGTTAATCCGCAGAAGATCGGTGGCCGGGTTGCGGTCGACAGCTCCGCCCATGGCAGTGATTTCAGTGACAGCGTTCGCGACAACATCACGGTGCAGCATGCGCAGGGCCCGATTGACCTCGATATAGCGAAAGTCCCGATCCGGCGTGAAGCCGACAAGCTGATAGGCCCGTCCCAGACTGCCAAACCGGCGCTGATAGGCCCCGCTGGCGGGCATGCTGTCAGCCTCGTCGATCACCAAACCTGACAGATAGCCGTGACGTTCAAAAAGACCACGCAGGCGATCCAACATTTCGGTGTCAGAATAGCGGCGATTGCGTTCCCGAATGATCCCTTGCACCGTGCTAAACACCTGCGGGACCACAATGGCCTCAAAGACACCGTCGGCACGAATCCACATGTCCGGCGCATTGACCACACGCTTCTTTTTTAGCTTGTAGGATTTCCGGTTGTAGACATTGTTGCCGATGTATTTCTCATTGGTGAGTATCTGGTGAACCACGCTGCTGGTCCAATCGCGGCCAAGATCCGTCTTGATGCCGCAGGCATTGAGGTCGGCAGCGATCCTGATTTCGGGTTTTCCGTCCTCGATAAACTGGCGATAAATGTCGCGCACGATCTCGACCTCCTCGGCGGGGCCGGGGGCGAGGACAACACGGTCGGTCTGCAGGCTCTTGTGTTCGCCGCGCGCCAGCTCGACTTTCCGCTCACCATTCTCGCCGATCAGGAACCGACGCAGGCCGAACCCGGCTGGGCCACCTTGCCGATATCCCAGTTCGATCAGGCGGCATTGGCCGGCAAAAACCTTGACCGACAGCTCGCGGCTGTATTCGCCAGCCATCGCCCGCTTCACGCTTTTTACGATGGTGGCGACAGGGCTGCCGTCATTTTCGAACTGCTCTGCGCAATACTCGACCTGAATGTTCGCGCGGCGGCAGATGTATTCGTAATAGGCAGATTCATCTGCATCCTGAAACCGGCCCCAGCGGCTGATGTCGTAAACCAGAATGACCTCGAAATCCGCCGCGCCGGTTTCGACATCCTTAAGGAGTTGCTGAAGCGCATCACGTCCCTTGATGCTGAGCCCGCTCTTGCCGGCATCGGCATAGGTGCGCACGATCTTCATTCCGTGGGTGGTGGCGTAGGCCCTTATCGCTTCGCCCTGGTTCTCGGTGGAATACTTCTGATGCTCGGTCGACATGCGCACATATTCGGCCGCCCTGATTACAGGACGCATGTCTTCTTCTGATCCACGTAATTCCTTTGCCGCTGTCAAAATCGATCCTTTCCAAAACCCTGGTGTCGTCAGGCCAAAGTACCGGAAGGCGCGGCTTGATTCGTCCGGATCGTAGGAAATTGGCAACAAGGAGTCCATCCAATATGTAGGAAATTAGCTAAATAAGGTGAATCAAGTGGGATTACGTTCCTGTTTTTCAATTACTTACCTACAGGTTGCTCCTGGACAATAGTGGGGCTAATCTGGCCGAAAAAGTGAATTATGTAGGAAGTCGGGCATGAAGAATCGCATTGCCGAGTTGCGAAAGGCGCAGGGCCTGACCCTTCAGGCCCTGGCTGATATGGTGGGGGCCAGCAATCAGCAAATCAGCCATCTCGAGAAAGGCCGAAGGGGGCTGACGGTGAACTGGGTCGACCGGTTGGCAGAGGCGCTCGGGTGTCACCCCTTCGACCTGCTCGACGCTCCGCCACAGGCCAAATCCGAACGCGAGCGCGCGCTTCTGGAGTTGTTCCGCGGCATGTCGGATGAGCAGCAGGACGCGTTTTTCCAAGCGACTGCTGCGTTGGCGCAACCGGTGAGCCGGGAGGAAGGTGATGAGGTCCCGAAGCGACGGGCATAAGGGCGTGACAGGGTGAATGAAATGGACGGGAGCTATCCCTGGATTTTGCTTGCCACAAGATCGATGTTGACGCGCATCACACCGTGCTCTTTTGCAAGCCCCGCCCACGCTGCTAATGCTGTTTTAGTCTTTTCAATCGCGTCCTCAATGATCGAGGTAGGCAGTTTTGCTTCCTGACCGAGCTTTACCAGATGTTCCACCCGTGGATTTCGGCCTTCACCCATTACCATGGTGCTTTGCTCGCCCCCCGGACCGGAGGAAAATGTGAGATCGTAAACAGGGGATAGATGCCATTTACCGGCTTCATCCATTATGAAGCTGAAATTCTTGGAATGGTCATCGCGGTTATATGCCAACACATTGAAAACGGCCAAGCGGTACATTTTTTCGGCCTCGCGAATGTCTTTCGTCAGTATCATAGCCAGCGCGATCAGATCCTCGTAGTCAAGCGAGGGTGTCCTGAAATCGGAATGAAGCAGGCCGCAAACACTATGCGTGTGCAGGCGAGTGCTGCCATTGCGATCAAAGCGCTTGGTTGCGAAGTATCCGGCGGAACCAACCCCCGGGAAAAGATGCACCGATTCCATCTCCAGACCGGCCTCCACTGCCATCAGCGCATAGACATACTCAATCGCTCCGGCATCCTGCCCGTCGGTAACATTCGGGAATTTCACTAGCCACGGCTCAAAGGCCTCGGGCATGGGTTGTGTCCCGCGAATGATGTTTTGCATCTTTGCATCAACGCCGATCATCGCCTTGGGGCGCGCACCGGCAGAAGATCCGTTCAGTCGCAGCAATTCCTGCAATACGTCTGAAGCCTCACCATCCAATACATGCTTGGCGTCTGCAGCCAACCTGTTCAGATCCAGAACCTCGGGTGCATCTTCGGGGCCGAAATCAGGTTTATAAACCAGCGCGCCCATCCCTGAATGCCCGACATAGGCCAGCCTGTCCAGCGGGCTGAGTTGTGCAGGCATTAGCCCCTCGAGGCGGGCTTTTCGATCAAGGAGCAGTCGCCCCCAGCCATCGGGAATACTATCGTTGAAGACACCGGGTAGCCCCTCGAACAGGTGGGGGTCGAATGTTTGCACCCCGGGCCGCAGGGGACATCTCAAGGGAGATATTTCAAGCCCAGATCGGATGAAATCCCCATCATATTCAAAGTAGATCCTGCCATCGCGCAGGGCGAACCGCCCCACAGAAACTGGATCACCCCGTCCAAAATCGAGGCTGATATTGATTTGATTAATCGGCTCAAAATTCATGTCCGCCAGCCTCTCTTGGGTTTGGGTTTCTTGTCGGAATTCAACACGTCGTCAATGGACGAGAATACCTGTTCCGAGGGTTCAAGGGCATTCACAACGGCTTCCAACCGATCCAGAACCATAAGAAGCTTGAGGAACGATTCTAGCGAGATTTGTCCCTTCTGTTCAAATTTGCGCAGTGTCGGCAGGTTAACCCCAGCACGCGTTGCCAGTCCGGCCTGCGTCAAGCCCATCGCAAGCCGCCCAGCCTTGGTCGAAGCCTGGATTTCTTTCTGGGCCTTGGATACTGTCAGAAGTGACTTCATGGGATTACTTATTATCATATTCATCTGTGTAGTAATACTATAGTATGAATTACACCCTAATGCAAGATCAAGGGCCCAAAGGGGCAGTCCATTTGTTCCGTTTGATCGGTTGCTTGCGTGATGTGCCCTGTGCGGAGAATAGGCATCTCAAAGCCTATGCGTTTGAGGGGTTTTGGCTCGTGCCGATTTCGGGCGATTAACCGTTCATACCCATGTTCATTAATACGAGGGTAGGTGCGTCATTGCAGGTCTTGGTTTGTCGAAAGCGGGTTCATTGACATCAAGGCTTCGTGTGAAACCGTTGCGCTTGCTATAAAGATATCTTCATGTTACATAATGCGCGTTTAATGTTATTTGAAGGTATCGTAATGCCAACACCACATCGACCGCCACCGGCTTCCCGGCGCGCTTTGCGCAAGCTGGGAGAGGATATCCGCGCTGCCCGGCTGCGGCGCAAGCTTCCGATGGATATCGTTGCTCAACGTGCGGCGACGAGCCGTCCCACCATTGCCCGGATTGAAAAAGGGGATCCGGGGGTGAGTGTCGGAATCCTTGCATCCGTCCTGCAGGCCCTCAATCTTCTCGAGAATCTAGCCGAGGTTGCCGACCCGTCCAAAGATACCACGGCGCAAAATATTCTGTTCGAGGAACTGCCAAAGCGCGCCTCGGGCCCTCGAAAACGAAACCGGAATTTGAAGGTGCAGGACGATGGCTGACGTCGAGGTATTTCTGGACTGGCAAGGTCGATGCCTGCCCGTGGGCCTGATGCGCCGCCATCTGGCGCGGGGCGGTGAAAGCGTGACGTTCGAATATGATCCGGATTGGCTGGCTTCGACTGCAAGCTTTTCGATTGATCCGGGCCTTCCCAGGGGACCAGGCGTTTTTCGCCCGCCGGCAGGGCAGGAGATGTTCGGCACGCTTGGAGATTCCGCACCCGATACATGGGGGCGGACCCTGATGCGCCGACGGGAACGTCGCGCGGCAGAAGCCGAAGGTCGGCCAGTGCGCACTCTGCATGAAATAGATTTCCTTCTCGGAGTCTCTGACGAAACGCGGCTGGGCGCGCTCAGGTTTCGCTGGGCGGGGGAACGCGAACTTCAAGCCCCGCAGGCCGTCGGTGTGCCCGGAACAGTCGCGTTGGGAGATCTGCTACGCGCGTCCGAGCGAATATTGCGGGGCGAGGAAACCGACGAGGACCTGCTGTTGATCTTCGCTCCCGGATCTTCGCTTGGCGGTGCGCGCCCCAAGGCTTCGGTGATCGATCAGCATGGCGCTTTGTCGATTGCCAAGTTTCCCAAGGAGACCGACGATTATTCGCTGGAACGTTGGGAGGCGATTGCGCTCGACATGGCCGCAGCTTGCGGGATCACTGTGGCACGGCACGACATTATTGAAAATGACGGGCGGCCGATATTCCTGTCCCGCCGGTTCGATCGGCAGGGGGGAATGCGGATCCCGTTCCTTTCCGCCATGTCTATGACCCAACACAGGGATGGCGAGCGGGGCAGTTATCTGGAAATTGTCGATGCGCTCAGTGAGCAAGGAGCCAACGCGGTTGAGGATAAAACCGAGCTTTTCCGGCGCGTCGCCTTTTCAATTCTGGTCTCGAACACCGATGACCATCTGCGCAACCACGGTTTTTTGTGGCAGGGGCAGCAAGGCTGGGCCCTGTCACCGGCTTACGACATCAACCCGACGCCTGCGGATGTAAAGCCGCGCATCCTTTCCACGAACATCGATTTTGATGACGGCACCTGCTCGGTTGAACTCCTGCGCTCGGTGGCGGAGGAGTTTTCCCTGAAAGCTGTGGATGGCGACCGGATTATTGGCGCGGTTGCGGATGTGGTCCGGAACTGGCGCGACTTTGCCCGGGGCCGGGGTGCCCGCGAGGCCGAAATCACCCGTATGGCCAGCGCGTTCGAGCACGACGATCTGGAGCGCGCACTTGCCCTGTCTTGATGAAACGGGAGCAATAATACTATGGCATGCGAGGAGCTTCTAAACTTCTCGATGAAAACCGAAAATTCCCGCGCTGATACATGATTACCGAATAACAATATGCGTACTCAGAGGTGGTCTTGGTAATTTGACCGCTGCCACCAAGTGACTCGCCCATAATCTTATGCAGCTTAACTGCACGCCTGTGAACTAACCGCGAGGGGCCAGAAACGGATATCGGGGCTGGTTTTGAAATACCGAAAAGGGGAGCGTTTTGTCATTCGGCAAGGCTAGCTAGGTGTTTGATCCCACGGTTTGATGGTGCGATCCTTTCGTTGGAATGGAATGATGGGAGAGCGACCCAGCGTTACTCATTCGGCGGACAGGTTGTGCAGGGCGGGGGTGCGAAACGGCCGTCATGGCGGTCTTTGGAAGCCAGATCGGCGGCGCGCCCGGTAGCAGCGGCTACATGGGGTTCGCCTTCGAGATGCCCGCAGGCTGGAGCCCGGTCACCTGGGCAGAAAGCAGCGGGCCCTGAACGAGCCCCTCTCGGCTAGCCCATGCATGGCGGCCAAGAAACGGGTTTATTTGGTCCTGCAAGTAAACGCCCCATCAACTGCTCGCTTGAATGCGCGAGAAGCCAATTTATCTACTGCAGCATAATACGCTCTTGTGGCACGAAGGCAGCTTTTGTCGTTCGAAGCACAAGCGCGGCGAAAGTCCTTTAGGAAGCGGGAATCACAATCGCGCTTCACGTTCGCGATTTCGCTCGAGAATTCCTTTTTCTCCGCCAAAGTCGCGCCAATCATTGATTTTCGAAACTTCTGCTCCATCTTCCTTACGATACCTTCGCCACCCAGCGAGTAGCACTGATCATGCTTGGCGCACGCGCCAACGAAATTTCCGAGCGCCCGATCGGGTACAAGTTTCGCAATCGACTTTCCCTGTGGCCCGCAGTAGTCATTGTTTAAGAGAGATTACCTGATGCACTGTGCGCCAAACGCAGCGGACCCTGCGATGAAGACGGATGTAGCTAAAGCGAAAAGAGGAAGGCGGCGCCAACTTGTCACAATCAAAACCTTTCGTTTTGTTCCCAACGCCCAAGCATTTCCCGAGCGTTCAATGTTTAACCAAAGTTCCACACGTAATCTGCGGTTTGACGACAAGGTTGCCTGATTTCGTAAGTCAATCAAGTGTTATTCGCTCCAATCGGCGTTGCCGCGACAATCCGTGAGAACGCCGGTGCAATAATCCCTCATTGAAGCGGCCAGATTGGACCTGTCAGAAGAAACTGCCTTGAGACGGGCAAGGCGGGGGGGTAGCGTTCTGCCATGACAAAACGCTCCCCTTTTAGGTATTTCAAGACCAGCCCCGAGATCATCCGCCTGGCGGTGATGATGTACGTCCGGTTTCCACTTTCCCTTCGCAATGTTGAGGATCTGTTGCATGAACGTGGCATCGATATCAGCCACGAAACGGTGCGGTTCTGGTGGAACAGGTTCGGCCCGATGTTCGCCGCCGAGATCCGAAGAAAACGGGTTCAGCACCTTCGTGATCATTCGAATTGGCAATGGCATCTGGGTAAGGTGTTCGTGAAGATCAACGGTGAAACCCACTACTTGTGGCGCGCCGTAGATCACGAGGGAGAGGTGCTTGAAAGCTATGTCTCCAAGCGCCAGGATCGCAAAGCGGCATTGAAATTCCTCAGGAAAACGATGAAACGGCACGGCAACCCGCATAGCTTGGTGACCGACAAACTGCGGTCTTACGGCGCCGCGATTAAAGTCGTTGGCAACGCAGACCGGCAGGAAACTGGGCGCTGGAAAAACAATCGAGCCGAGAATTCACACCCATTGCCTGGCAGTGGTTTGATTGCAAACCACGAGAAGGGGCCGTTTCGGCGACGAGAACGCGCCATGCTGCGGTTCCGACAAACGCGAACGTTACAGAAATTCGTCGCCGTACACGCCTCAGTCCACAACCATTTCAACCAAGAAAGACATCTATATTCACGGGCCAATTTCAAGCTCAACCGCGCCACCGCACTTGCTGAGTGGCGTCAGTTAGGCGCGGCATAAAGGACAACGTCACTGTCCTTGCCGAGACTGGTTCGAATTTGTGTGACAGCACCAAGTGGACCAATCTTACGCCACGATTTGGTCCCTTTTTGCGCTGCGATGAAGAGATATGCACATATTGTATATGCGCGCCGCTTCGTTACTGTTATGCCGCCGCTAATAACCTACCAAGCTATACGCCCCGCTTTACCAAATCTGCGGCTGTGTCGGCCATAATCTGGCCTACAAATTTCGCCAATCGCGACACTGGCCGGACAGAATAACCGTAACGTCAGGAGACGATCCAGTGACGACAGCACCTGCCACCCGCGACCTTAGCCAAGATTGGCCAATCGCCCTTTATGAAACGCTCAAGGCCGCCGATATCGGGCATATGTCTTACGTTCCGGACGCCGGTCACACGACATTGATCAATCTTTTGATTGCCGACCCCACCGTCAAAACCAACGTGCTGACGACCGAGGAAGAAGGCATTGCAATTGCCACGGGGGCATGGCTTGGTGGCATGCGCAGTGTGGTTCTTATGCAGTCATCCGGCGTGGGCAATTGCATCAATATGCTATCGTTGCCGGTGCAAACCCGCACACCGCTTTTGTTGCTGATCACAATGCGTGGCGAGTGGAATGAGTTTAACCCCTGGCAAGTCCCAATGGGCCAAGCGACGCAACCAGCACTTGAGGCCATAGGTGTGACAGTGCTGCGCGCCGAAACGGGTCAGGATTTGATTGAAATTACACAACAGGCCGCGACTATGGCCTATGAGGCCGATGGGCAGATCGCAGTGCTGATTTCACAGCGTCTGCTTGGCAAGAAAAAGTGGTGAGCGAAATGACAGAAGCAACAATGAACCGCCGCGAAGCTGTCGCCAAACTGCTGGAAAATCGGGATGGGGCGCTTGTGGTGACCGGTCTTGGCTCTCCCAGTTATGATGTTCACGCTTACGGTGACACAGATGACAATTACTATTTGTGGGGTGCAATGGGCGGCGCGGCGCTGACCGGATTAGGGTTGGCGCAGGCGCAGCCGAACAAGCGCGTTATGGTCATCACAGGGGATGGCGAAATGCTGATGGCATTCGGGGCCATGGCGACAATTGCGGTGGCCAAGCCGTCCAATCTGGACATCATTGTGCTGGATAATCAACATTTCGGTGAAACCGGTATGCAAGACAGCCACACTGGAATGGGCATTAACTTGTCGGGCGTTGCCGCGGCTTGCGGCTTTGCTGAAACCCGTGTGCTTTGCAGTATCAAAGACGTTGATGCCTTGTGCGCTGAGTTGAAGAAACCCGCAAAAGGCCCACGCTTGTACGTCCTTAAGATAGCAGCCCAGAACCTACCCAGATCGCTGCCGCCGCGTGATGCGACATTCATCAAAACGCGGTTCCGGGCGCATCTGGGACTTGCCTCTTGCTAAGGAAACACAACATGATGAGTTTCCAAAATTCAGGCGGTGGACGACGCATTCAGGTGGATCGTGGGCTTGGCCGCGCCGCGTACAACAGGCCGACGGTCGAAGCCGTCGTGATCAAGGGAGAGAGAACATGAAGTTCAAAGGAAAAACCGCCATCGTAACCGGGGCGGCCCAAGGCATCGGACGCGCCTGCGCTGAGCGGTTGTTGGCGGATGGGGCCAATGTTGTGATGGCCGATATTAACACTGAACGTCTGGCAGAGGCTGCCGCCGAAATCGGGCAGCCTGACCGTGTGCATACGGTCAAAACAGATGTGGCATATGTGGCCGAAGTGGATGCGCTGATCGCCAGCGCAGTCGCGAAATTCGGCAGGCTTGATATCATGGTCAACAACGCAGGTATCGCGCACATTATGGATTGGCTCGACGTGACCGAAGAGATTTATGACCGCACTATGTCTGTAAACCTCAAAGGTGCGTTTTTCGGCACTCAAGCCGCTGCCCGCCAGATGATCGCGCAAGGGCAGGGCGGTGTGATCGTCAACATGTCATCGATCAACTCGGGTCTGGCCAACCCCAGAGTCGCCCCTTACGCCATTTCCAAAGGCGGAATGAACCAGGTTACCAGCACTGCCGCTGTCGCATTTGCCCCGCATGGCATTCGTGTGGTGGGCGTCGGACCCGGCACGATCATGACGGAAATGATCAAAGGCGCGTTCATTTCGGATGCAGGCAATAACGCCATTTTATCCCGGACTCCACTGGGCCGGTATGGCGAGCCGTCCGAGATCGCCTCGGTCGTGTCGTTTCTTGCCAGTGACGATGCATCGTACATCACTGGTGAAACGATCTATCCCGATGGCGGGCGTCGCGTTTTGAATTACACGGTGCCAGTGAAGGAAAGCTAGTGGATTGATTCCAACATTTGGAACCCACGATTTCGAGCAGCAATAATTTCGTCTGGATCGGCTTTCCAGATGAAAGGCTTTGCTTGGGTTTTATTGTGCTCGGCGATGAAGCGGTTGATTGCGGCCTTCAGGTCGTCGACGGATTTAAACACGCCGTATTTCAAGCGTCTGCGAGTGAGTTTGGCAAAGAAACCCTCCACCGCATTGAGCCAGGAACTTGATGTCGGGATGAAATGAAAAGTCCAGCGGGGGTGGCGGGCCAGCCAGGCGCGGGTATTTGCGTGTTTGTGGGTGCCATAATTGTCGAGGATCACATGGATTTTCTTATCTCCGGGCATCAGCGGTGACAGTAAATGAAATTCCTTTGCGCATGCCAAAGACTCGCACAATCGCAAAAGTTTGGGAATCCAAATTCGGACTCTTACGTTAACGGCAATCCACTAGTTCTCTCGTCGCTTGATCCCCAAGAACATTATTTCCCGGCTGGTCAATCGCTGTTCCCCAACGGACCGATCGTTCGCATGAAAGCCAAAAACGATTAGGTTTTCGTCAAACGCTGAATAACGTTTCCAAGGTGTTTCGCTGGCAAAATCACCAGCATATTTCGCCGTGTGAACGACAGTGTCACTTGCGCGCTGCGGGTCTGGTTCGACGTTCCAACCCGCCCCATCGGCGAGAATTTGATCCCGTCAATCGGCCATTCAAGCCCCACGCTCGACCCGCTGGCTTCCCCCATCGGAAACAGCGACAACCGGGTTCCGACGGGCAGATCAAGCGTAATCGTCAAAGGGCTCAGGAAACACATATCTTTCCCACTTAGGATCACCACGCGCATGTCGGGAAATTTGCACAGAGCGTTAAAGGCAGCCAAACTGTGATCCAGCCGGTTGCCGGTCACCCCCAATGCAATGACAAAATCCGCCGCAATACTGTAAAGGCATTTTTCAAAATCTGTGCTGTCTTGTTCTGCAATCCTGTGAATCCGATCTGCGGGTAAAACTTTGGCCAATTCGCCCGCATCGCCATCCATATCGCCGAAAACGGCGTCCGGCACCAAACCGTGGCGCAAAGCGGTTAACGCCCCCTTGTCCGCGGCCACAATATACGGTGCCAACTTGACGGCACGACTGATTTGTTGTTTCTTAATCTCACCACCGCCAAAAAGCGTGATCCTGGGCGTCGTGTGAACAATCTTCTGATTCATCCCCTATTGATGTCGATTCTGTAAACAAAGATCAATTTTTTAGATCAAATTTGGCGACAAATAGTGTGATTATGTTTGGTTCCGCGGCAAAACTCGTGGTAATTTAGTCCTTGGGTCGGGGGAGAAAGTGACGAGTTGATGGTAACCTCGAGCAAAAAATTGACCGTATCATACGGCACCTTTTCCTGTACTCTTGAAGGGTTTGACGATCCTTTCACCACCCTGCAAATGGTTGCTGAGTATTTCCGCAAGCTGGCAGCTGAAGATCGCTATTTTGGCGGTGTTCCGCGTGTACCGGACACGGAAACCCTTAAACAAATTGCCCGTAACGCAACCCAAAGCGACGTAGACGCCGAAGTTGACGCAGACGGGATTGTGCTACGGCAGTCAAACGCCCCTGCACCCGAAGCCGAATCCGAAGCCCTGAACGTGGCCGCAGAAGTCGCCGCCGCTCCGGTTGTCGCTGAAATGGCAGAAACCACCTTGTTCCGGTCGCGCCGCCACATACCTGTTGATGAAGCGGAAACCGCGCCAGTTGCAGCCTCCAGCGATGACTTCGCCGATGTGCCGGTCATAGTCGTCGAGGCAAGGACTGCTCTGCCGAAAAATGTCGAAGCAACACTTGCTGCAATTCGCCACAATGTCGAACAGGCCGAATCCGGTGTCGAGATTTCCAGTGCGGCAGACGAACAAGACGAAGACGCTGTTGACCTTTTGGCAGAAGACGCCGGTGAGACGCTGATTCTGCAAAGCAACGAGTTGCTGGATGCGGCTGATGACGACGCCAACATCTTTGACGTAGCGCAAGAATCTGACGCAGAACTGGCTGAAACAGAGGCCGCAGAAGTCGAAGCTGAAATCGAAATGACAGCCGAAGATGAAGTTGAAGCTGACCACGAGGTTGAGGCCGAAGTTGAAGCAACAGCCGAAGTAGTGGCCGAGGCGGAAGCTGAAATCGAGGTTGCGGCATTTGTCGAGCCTGCAGCAGACAGCCAAACCGCGCCAAATGGATGGTTTCAGATCGGTACCGATATTGAAGCCGCCTTTGAAGTCGAAGACGTGATTGAAGCAGTTGCAGCTGACTTGCCAGACGCCGAAGCTGAAACTGAACTCGAAGCCTTTGAGGATGCAGAAGTCGTGGCCGAAGCTGAAGAAGAAGCCCGGGTCGCCGATATGGCCCCTTCCGAAGCAGTCTACACGTCGATGCTGACTGCCGAACAAGAAGCGGAACTTTCCCGTGACCTGGAAGAGGCAATGGCAGACAATGCCGAAGAAGTCGCGATAGTTTCGGTCGACGAAGAGGCCGCCAAACGCCGCGAAGACCGCCGACTCAGAGTTGCAGCTTTGCGCAGCCGTGACGATTTGGCCGGCGAAGAAAGGGCAATGGATCGTCTTTTGGTCAACACCCAAACCCAGATGGACAAGCCGGACCTGATGCGTCGCATCAATGCGCTTGATCAGCTGAAAGCGGCTGTTGCAGCAACCGAAGCCGACCAGAAGGTCAAGGAAATGGCCGCTGCGCGTGGTGAAGAACCGCAAGAAGAAGAGGCAACTGATCTTGACGCGTATCGCGAAGATCTGCGCCGTGCGCAAAGCCGGGCTCACACGCCTTTGCGGTCAGGTGCTGCAAGTCTGCGTGCGACTCCGGCACCGTTGATCCTTGTGTCGGAACAACGTATCGCCGAGCCGTCCACATCGCTTGATCAGCACCGCATTGCGCCACAGCGTGAAGTCGCAGAAAGCCACGGCAATCTGGCGCTTAAGCGGGAACTCCGCCCACAGCTTCAGAATCACGACGACTTTGATCTGAACGACGGCGAAATTCGCGGCATCCCTTCTGACGCCTTCAGCGAGGCAACTACGTTCGCTGATTTCGCCGAACGGGTTGGTGCAGTTGATATGGTCGATCTGCTGGAAGCCTCGGCTGCTTACGCCTCAATCGTTGATGGCATGCCCCGGTTCAGCCGCGCTCAAGTGATGTCAAAGATCGCCAAAATCACTCCCGGCGACGCGTTCTCTAAAGAGGTCGGTCTGCGGGCATTTGGCAAATTGCTGCGCGAAGGCAAAATCTTGCGGGTTCAGGATGGCCAGTTCGCCATCTCGAAATCCTCGCGCTTTTCGGTCGCCGCACGGTTTGACGACTGATCTGACTTGAAATGCTAAAAGACGGGGCCGGGAAACTGGCCCCTTTTTTCTTTGCGGGCGACAATAAAGTCAGTCGCTGCAGCCAATCGCATAGGCCGGTCGAACGGCGGAATATGCGCACTGGGCAGAACCTGGACATCTGCCGCAATGCCTGCGGATTTCACTCGGATCACGCATTTGGCCGAAGAATGTGTTGAACCTGCCTAGCGCCCCAAGGCCATGTTTAACCGCGCGACAATCAGCTTTGTAAACAGCCGCAACGGAAAGCGGCGATAGCTTGGCGCATCTTGTTTTATTTGAGTATCCGCCTGCCTAAAACGCGTGTTCGTTCGCATTTCAACCGGAGGCAAATCGACCTCCGAAAAACGCCGGCGATATGCCGAAACCCAATGGCCGCGTTTGTACTTCAAATACATACCGGAATTGCAACAGGTCGCCACATAACGTTGCGTAGGAGACTGATCTTTGAGCTTAAATCCTTTAACAAGCGCCTCTCCGGATATGCACCTGAACCGGCCATCTCGGTACGTCAGGTACGAAGCACCTCCGTCGTCGTCCAAAACCCGCGATGCCGCGGGTGAATCCTCGATCATCTTTCCACCCGCCTGACAGTCGTCACAATAACAAACAGCCGACAGGATTGGGGCATCAATCGCTTCAAATTGGACCCGGCCACATGTGCAACTGGAAATCCGAATAGTCTTGGACATGTTCCCTCCCTCGGTCAGAGTGATTTCATTGGCATTTCCTGACACCTTTTCCAGCCGGCGTTCGCATTCGTCTGGCGCCACCCCTTTTACACCATTGGCTGGCGCCGTTTCGAAATAACAACGAGCATCAGGATCGTGGCGAGATACGGCAAGCTGGACAGCAGTTGAGACGGTAACGCGACACCCATGGCCTGTACGATAAGTTCACCGATAGAAAGCAAGCCAAACAGGATTGCGCCAAAGGCGACCCGACCGGTTTGCCAGGTTCCAAAGACTACCAAAGCCAGCGCGATCCAGCCGCGGCCTGCGATCATGCCATCCGCCCAAAGCGGCGTGTAAACCGTGGAAGCATAGGCCCCGGCCAGGCCGCACATTCCGCCGCCAAAGGCGATGGCGGCACAGCGGATTGCGCCAACCGGATAGCCTATTGATCGCGCCGCTTCGCTGTTTTCGCCAACAGCTGTGATGATCAGGCCAAGCTTTGTCTTGTTCAGCACATACCAAAGCGATGCCGTCCCGATGACCGTGATCCAGACGACAACATCCTGCGTGAAAAACGTTGGACCGATGACCGGAATTTCGGACAGCACAGGCAACCGATAATCCGGCAGCCCCTTGATTGTGTGGCTTTCGTAAGACTTCCCGAAAAGGGCCGACAGGCCAAGGCCGAGCACACCAATCGCAAGGCCTGCGGCGACCTCGTTGGCTTTGATTACAAGGACCAGACCGGCAAAGACCATCGCAAAAGCTGCACCAGCAATCGCCGCCGCCAGAAACCCGATCAGATGTGATCCGCTGTGATAAACGCAGATAAAGGCAATCACTGCACCTAGGGCCATCATGCCTTCCAGCCCCAGATTAAGACCACCGGTGCGCTCCACCACCAATTCGCCTAGGGCAGCCAGCAACAGCGGCATTGCCGCCGCCAGGGTCCCTGCCAAAAGGAATTCAACCACGCTCATTTGGTGCCCTTTGAGTGGGGTTTCGAAATGGAAATTCGATAGCGGATTGAGGTGAAGGTCAGCAAATAAAAGACCAGCAGAAATCCCTGAAACACCTCAACCGCAGCAACGGGCAAGCCCGCCGTAACGGTCGCACTGTCGCCACCTATGTAAATAACCGAAATCAGGAAACTTGAGACGATAATTCCGATCGGGTTCAACCCGCCCATATAGGCCACGATAATGGCGGCATAGCCATACCCGGACGAGATTGACCTTTGAAGTTGCCCCATAGGACCGGCCACCTCGCTGGCGCCGGCGATTCCGGCAGCCAGCCCGCCAAGCGCCAAGCTAAGCCAGATCATGCGCGGGGCGTTAAACCCAGCATAAAGTGCGGCACGCGGTGCAAGGCCGGCCGTGCGCAGTTGATAGCCGCGAAAATGATGCTGCATCATCAGATAGGCAAATCCGCTGGCGACCAATGCAAACACGAGGGAAATGTTGGTGCGAGTTCCTGGGAACAGCAAAGGCAGAATTGCATTGTCGGGAAACATCACGGATTGCGGAAAATTGAAACCATGCGGGTCTTTCCAGGGACCGAGCAAAAGATAGTTCAGAATTTGGGCCGCGATCAGGCTCAACATCAGCGTGACCAAAATCTCGGATGCGCCAAATCGGGTACGCAGCCCTGCAGCGATCATGGCATAAACCATGCCACCCAACGCCCCGGCAATAATCATGGCAGGCAACATCAAAGGAAAATTGCCGTCAGGATACCAGACTGGCAAAGCAGACGCACAAACCGCGCCGATGATAAATTGCCCCTCGGCACCAATATTAAAAACATTGGCTCGAAAACCAATGGCCAGCCCCTGGGCGATCATGAGCAACGGCGCCATTTTAAGCAGCACTTCGGTAAAGCTGTACCAACTCAGAAACGGTTTCAGCAAAAGCGCGTAAAGTGCTGTTCCTGCCGGTTTGCCCAATAACGCGAACAAGATCAGGCTGGCCAGACAGGCCAGAACAAGCGCCAGGATCGGCGCGGCAATCATGGCAAGGCGCGATGCGGTGTCGCGCCTAACAAGCCTTAGTTTCATGTTTTGGCACCGATCATATATGCCCCAATGTCCTGAGCCGTGGTGGTTGCGGCGTCCAGAGGCGCTGACAACACGCCTTTGTGCAGGACATGCAGGACGTCGCAGATTTCAAACAACTCTTCCAGTTCTTCCGAGATGACCAGCAACGCGGCACCCTCGTCGCGCATGTCCAGAAGTCGGCGGCGAATGGCAGTGGCAGCCCCAATATCAACGCCCCATGTGGGCTGCGAAACCAGCATGACCTTTGGGTCAAGCATGATTTCGCGTCCAAGAATGAACTTTTGCAGGTTGCCGCCTGACATTGACCCTGCTTCGGCATCGGGTCCTGGTGTGCGGACGTCGAATTCTTTAATGCATTCTTTGGTGAAGGTGCGTTCGACCTGGCGTCGAATAAACCCGCCCCGCAACATGCCAAGGCGATGCGCGGTCAGCAGGCTGTTATCGGCCAAAGACATCTCGGGCACAGCGCCACGGCCAAGCCTTTCTTCAGGAACAAATGCAAAGCCCAGACTGCGCCTTTGCGCCGGATCCAATATGCCTGCCTGTTGCCCCATGATCGTGATCATATCGCGCTGTTTGCACCGGGTTTCGCCCGAGATCAACGCGGCAAGTTCCTGCTGTCCGTTTCCAGAAATTCCTGCGATTCCAATAATTTGTCCGCTACGCAGCTCCATGTTGACGGCGCGCAGCGTGGTGCCGAACCGGCTGATCGCCGGGTGGTTAAGGCCATTCAGCGACAGGCGCACCTCGTTTGAGGGCGTGGCTTTTGTCACTGCAAGTTTAGGCATCTCGCGCCCAATCATCAGCGTGGCTAAATGGCTGGCGGAATGACCGCGCGGATCTACCCGGCCGGTGACTTCACCACCACGCAAGACCGTCGCCTCATCGCAAAGTTCGCGGATTTCATCAAGTTTATGAGAAATGAACAGGATCGCCATGCCCTGTGCCTGAAGGCTGCGCAGGGTTGCAAAAAGCAGGCGCACGCTTTGCGGAGGCAGAACCGAGGTCGGCTCGTCAAGGATCAACAGTTTCGGCTGTAGCAGCAGACACCGGATGATTTCCACGCGCTGCCGTTCACCAACCGACAAACGGTGAACCATCGCGTCAGGATCAACCGTCAGGCCGAATTGTTCGCCCAACTCCATGATCTTCTTCGCGAGTTCTGCCAGCTTTCCCGGCACCATCAGAGATACATTTTGCACGACGCTAAGCGTTTCAAACAGCGAGAAGTGCTGGAAAACCATCCCGATACCCAGTGCTTGGGCATCTGACGGTCGTGCCATATGGACACGTTTGCCGTTCCACAGGATATGGCCGCCATCCGGCTGCTCGACCCCATAAATCATTTTCATCAGGGTGGATTTACCCGCCCCGTTCTCACCCAATACGGCATGGATCGACCCGGATTTCACCTCCAGGTCGATCGCAATATTTGCCTGCACCGCACCATAGCTCTTGGACACCCCGGAAAGGCGCAAAAGCGTCGGCGCGGCGTTCGTCATGACGGCAGAGGCGTGGTAACGCCGGCAACATGCCAATCCATGCTGATGATCTCGGAATCGGTCATCGACACACCATCGGCCACACGTTCGGCACTGGCCTGATCCTTCAGTGGACCCTTGAAGACCACGAAAGACCCACTGCTGATTTCAGTCTGCCGCGCCTTGATTAGGGCCATCATGTCGGCGGGAATATCCGCATTCCAGTCGGCGACATAGACAACATCATCCTCCATCCCCAGCCAGAAATTCTTGCCCTCGAATGTCCCGGCCAGATGTTCGTCGACAAGACGTTTGAAATGCGGACCCCAATCGGTACCGACCACACCGAGGTATTTGGAAGGTGCATATTTCGCCATTGATGAATTAAGGTTGTAAGCATAAACACCCGCCTCTTCGGCCACCGCAATCACCGACGGCGTGTCCTGCGCGTTGGAGAAGATCACGTCGACGCCTTGCGAAATCAATGCCTTGGCGGCGTCTTGTTCGGATGCCGGGTCGAACCACGAATTCACCCAGACCACGCTCATTTCGATTTCCGGGTTGACGGAACGGGCGCCAAGCATGAAAGCATTTATCGATGTGATCAGTTCGGGGATCGCAAATGCAGCCACACAGCCCAGTTTCTTGGACTTGGTCAGCGATGCAGCGGCCATACCCATCAGATATGTGCCTTGCCAGTATTTTGCGGTGAACGGTGAAAAGTTCGGCTCGGTCAAATATCCGGAGGCGTGAATGACCGAGACATCCGGGTTGCGTTTTGCGATTTGGATGCCGCCGTTCTGATAGCCAAACGAGCCGAGCAAAAGCACTTTGTTGCCGTCTGCGACCAGCCCGTTGGCGATACGATCCGCGTCGGGGCCTTCGGCAATGTTTTCCAGTACGGTTACTTGCAGCATATCACCATAAGCCTTTTTCACGGTGTCCACACCCGCCAGCAAAGTATGCGACCAGCCGACATCCGCCGCGGGCGAGGGCAGGACAACCCCAATCTTCAAGGGCTCGCTGGCCATGGCGCGCATGGGCAGCATTATTGCGGTGCTTGCAGCAAGCGTGCCCTTCAGAAAAGTCCGGCGTTCCAGTTTTTGTGACATTACAATCCCCCTTGGGTTTGAGTTGGTAAAATAGTGTGAAGTGATTCCTCGGCCGCGTGAAACAGTGCTGCTTCATCGAGGTGCGGAAAAGCGCCATTGGCCCAGACGACGCGACCGTTGATCATTGTCAGATCTACCACTGATCCGATTCCGACCTTTGCAATTAAGCTGATCGGATCATGCCGTGTGCCTACGTAATCAAGTTTGCGGGTATCAATGGCAAAAAGGTCGGCAGCCATTCCCGGCCGCAATGCGCCAATGTCCGGTCGACCCAGCAAAGACGCCCCGCCTTCGGTTGCGTAAGACAAAAAGCGCGCGGGCGTTGGCACCGCATCCTGACGTCCGGATGCGGCAAGGCACTGCAGCATGTAAGCGGAATGCACACAATGCATCAGGTTAGAATTATCGTTGGACGCCGCCCCGTCAACGCCCAAACCAACGCGCAGGCCCAGGGCCTCCATCGCCGGAATATCCGTCACTTCGGCCCCCACCAGATAAACCGGCTCGGGACAATGCGACAGACCGGTGCCGCTTGCCGCCATTTTTTGCAGCTCGGCGCGGGTCAGTTCCCAGCCATGGGCATAGAATGTATCGGGCCCAGCAAAGCCGATGTCTTCGCAATACTCGACCGTGCGTTTGCCGTGGACCTGTGCAATCACCGGGCTTTCGCCTTCGCCCACATGGCTGTGCAGGAACACGCCCTTGTCGCGGGCCAGTCTGACAGATTCGACAAAAGTTTCCCTGTAGCAATTCACCGGCTGGCACGGCGCCACCACGACCTGCCGCATCGAAAACGCCGAGGCATCGTGATATGCATCGATCACCCTTTCGCAATCACTGATGAATTCATCGGTCGTTTCAAGCATTTCATCGGGAATGGTGCTGCCTTCAGACTTGGGCAAAGTGTTGCCCCCCCTGCCTGCATGAAAACGCATTCCAAGCAGCTCGGCTGCCTCGAACTGACGGTCAATGATCCGGGTCCCTGCATGGCGGGGAAAGCAATACTGATGGTCAAAGGCGGTGGTGCAGCCGTGCTTGATCAGTTCGGCCATTGCCACGACCGAGCTGTGATAAAAGCAATCCTCGTTCAGGCGAGAAAATATCGGGTAAATGCGGTCAAGCCACTCGATCACGGAATACCGGGTCCAGTCGAGCTCGGCTCGGTTGCGCACAAAGCATTGGAAAAAATGGTGATGCGTGTTGACCAGACCCGGATAGATAAACATGCCCGCTGCGTTGATAACTGTGCAATGCTCCGGGGCCTGTCGCGACAGGTCCGGGCCGATCGCTTTGATTGCGCCGCCCTCGATCAATATATCTTGGCCCCACAACACCGGATCGGACGCCGAGGTTACAATCGCCTCGCATGATCTGAAGAGTGTGGCTGTCATTCGGGCCTCGCTGGAGCGGGGGAAAGTTCATGCAAGCGGTGAATGCCTGGCATTTCGATAAATCCCGGCAGTGACCGTATCGCGCGCATCCAAAGGCGGATTGACGGATAGGGATCAAGGCTGACGCCCCCGTCTTCGGCCAGCGCCGCATTCGGAAAACAGGCGATATCCGCAATGGTCGGCGCGGCGCCGGTCAGAAAAGTCATGCCGTCGAAGCGCTGCTCGGTCAGCCATTCCTCCAGCTGGCGCAGTTGGGCGACGCCATCGCAGCGCACCTGATCAATATCTGCATCGAACATCAAAACGTCATGCAATCTTGCCATGCCAAGGCTGGCGTTCAGGCGGCTTGCAAAATCCAGCCATTTTTCGGTTTGCGCGGGATTGTCACCCAACCACCCGGCATTTTTCGGGGTAACCAAGTGGCGCAGCATATCGGCGCTTTGCACCAAAATGACATCCCCGTCGACAAGTACAGGCAAAGTTCCCGCCGCGTTGAGGCGCAACATTTCAGGGGATTTGTGTTGTTTTTCGGGATGAAAATTCACAGCTTTCAATGTGATCGGAATATCCAGTAGTGCCGCCATCAACCGGACTTTGTAGCAACTTGCGCTGAGGACATAGTCGTAAAGGATCATGCCGCCACCACCTGCGCCCCATAGGTAAAACCGATTCTTTTCAACCATCGCCGATAGGCCACTGATGTCAGATCGGCCTGGGTTGGCGCCTCCATCCCTGGATCAAGCGGCAATTTTCGTGGGATCTGGCTTTCCAGAATGGAGCGATCCTGCATAAAAATCATCTGCTGAAAGCTGACAAGTTCGGCCAACGGAGATGTATCGTCATAAAGCGCCATCCATGGCCAGACGTCGCACAGCTCTTCGGTCAGGGGCTGCACGAACAGCGTGATGATATCCCATTCTCCGGGGCGCGGCGGGCAGGTCTTGTAAAGTACGGCACTGGTAGGCGCCGCGACGCGGTACATGTATTCGGTGGTGATTCCGCCAGCAGCGGATCGGGCGGCCTGTGGCTGGAAGAATTTCACCTTCGTGGCCCAAACCTCATCTACCTCTTCGCGTATCTGGACGTCATAGCGCGACACTTCGGTATAGGGTTCAGCCCCAAGGATATCGGTATGCACAAAAGGGAAATGCGCAATATCCAGAAAGTTTTCTACGGCCCGCAAGGGCGAGCATTTCACCCTGACAGCGCCACAATCCACCAGCCGCCGACCCGGGGCTTCGGCCTCAGGGATGGAAAACAGATCGCGGTTGGGCTGACCGGGGCTGGTCCACAGATGACCATATCGCGCGATTGCGGGTAGTGTTTTTCCGTGCACATCACGCACCCAAAACTGTTCACCTTCACGCCCTATGGTTATTTCCTGCCCTAAAAGACGGGTGTCGCGTGGGCTGCTGATCCCCGAACACATCGCGACGGGATACCAGTGGTCGGCAATTCCGGCTGTCATGCGAGGTCCAGTTCGATGCTGCGGCGTTGCGATTCAAGCCAACGTGACACTTCTTTGCGATCTGCCGACACGGATGCCAAAGCATGCGCTGTGCAATGGGTCGCATCAATGGGCTGCAATGCCAGTGCGATGTCATTGGTACCGCCGACACACACGACACCTGTATCCGCGCCGGAAAAATATTCCATGACTTTCTCAGCTGAGGCCTTGATCGCCAATGACCGCACTGCGGCCTGCCCCGGAAACGATCGGCAAACCTGCGTTGTCGTCTGCAATGCAACCCAAATAACCCCAGAATATTCGGCACAGGCATAGGTGGTTGCGCAAATTGTTTTGGGCGGGACAAGGTTCGGGTGCGCCGGAATTTGGGTGCATCCACCGTCATTTCCGTATTGCCAGCCGTGATAGATACAGGCCAGCGTTTCGCCACGCACAAATCCGCGTGACAGGCGCATTCCACGATGCGGGCAACGGTCACCCCAAACGTGAGTCTGACCGGATGCAGCCCGCCAAATTGCGAGGTCTTGACCGTCAACCCGAGCCGGCATAGCCATGCTCGGCAACAAATCAGCGCTTAATCCAACAGGTATCCAACCCAAGAAACACTCCACCCCGAACCCCAATTCGAAGAAGACTGGTATTTTTCTCTGAAGACGTCAAGGATCAATGCTCCCGCGGCATCCGGGCCAAATAGATTGTCAAGAAATGACCGAAAATACGCTTGAGTGGTTCATTATCAGGCAGCAACATTGACACCCCATTTGACCAAGCCGCCTGACCGGCGAAAACCCAACCGGCCCGAAGATGCGCGAAATCAATTTCCACCACTTTCAAGGCACTACCGTGAAAACGACCCTGTCTATCAGAACGGTTGCCGGGCCAAGACTGCATCCCACGGCAAGCGCTGTTAACATTTCATCCGGCCCCGTTGCCTGCACTTTCAAGCAATCGTTCTGGTATGTTGTGGTAACTGTGTGAAGACCAAGCTTGTGTGAATGGCGCGATATCCACGAAGGGAAGTCCGTGGCAGTTACGTCTCCAAAAATCAGGATTTCTGCTGTGACGTCCTTGTCTTCTGGTGCAGGTATCATTGGTCTTGTCACGCTTCCATTCCAGTTTCTCAACTCATTTAGACAGCCTTTCGTTCGAAGGCCAAGAGACTATTACCACCTAACGACGAGTGCCGCCGTCGTGAATGATAGAACCCATTAAAATACTGGAAGATCGCACCTTCTGCTTGGCGTCTGGTTTTCCATCGGTTGCGCCAGATCAGCTCTGCATTGCGTTGCACGGCAAGCTATTGCCTTTGCCGCTTATCCGCCGATTTTGGGTCTGGTCTTGGGACACTCTACCGAAAGAGTGGAGGCGCCTATAATCTCTGGCATTTTGGTGCTCATTGTTTTGGCGATGCGGGCAATACCCGAAGTTTCTATGCCAGTTGGGAGGGCAAGTAGTCGGTCGTGACTGCCTACAATACTTGTTTGACCGACGGGCAAATGCAGTCCCTGGACGCGCAAATGGTGAATAGTGCCCTTAAGTAGAAAAAGGGTGCTCACTATCCTTTTGTGCAATCTGACAGCGTTGCGGAACAACTTCTGCTGCGACTTGTTGGCTGAGGTCGGCAACTTGGGCCCAAAGCCGCCATCCGGCACACATGCTCAAGAAATAAAATCGCAGACAGGTCCAGCTTCCCCGCCCCGTCGCCTGCCTGCCTTGCGAATACACCGGATAACCAGCATCGATCAGGCGTCCGGGTCTGCCTGTCCGATGCCTTTGAACACGGATTTCAGGGGCAAGACCCAGACGATCCCCAAAACGACATAGATCGCCAGTTCAAGCAAAAACGGCGGGCGGTCAAACAGCGCTACGACGTTCAGTGCCACGACGATATAGATCGGCAATCCCACCAGCAGGATCACGACCGACAAGCGGCGGCGGGCTTTGAAAGACAGGGCCATCAGTCGGCAAACGGGTCGGTGACAAGGATGGTATCCTCGCGCTCGGGACTTGTGGACAGCAGGGCAACCGGGCAATCAATCAGTTCTTCCACCCGACGCACATATTTTATCGCTTCGGCTGGCAGATCGGCCCACGAGCGCGCGCCTTCGGTCGATTGCGACCAACCCGGCAGGGTTTCATAAACCGGCGTGCAGCGCGCCTGTTGGTCGGCAGCAATTGGCAGATAATCCAGCCGCTGCCCGTCAAGTTCGTAGGCCACGCAGATTTTCAGCTCTTCAAAGCCGTCGAGCACGTCAAGCTTGGTAAAGGCAATGCCGTTCACACCGGATGTAGCGCAAGTCTGGCGCACCAGAACCGCGTCAAACCAACCGCAACGCCGCTTGCGCCCGGTCACTGTGCCGAACTCATGGCCGCGCTCGCCCAGCCTTTGGCCATCAGCGTCATGCAATTCTGCGGTGAACGGCCCCTCGCCGACCCGTGTTGTGTAAGCCTTCACAATGCCAAGCACGAAATCAATCGCCCCCGGACCCATGCCGGTGCCGGTCGCGGCTTGACCCGCGATGACATTTGACGAGGTGACAAACGGATACGTGCCGAAATCAATATCCAGCAAAGCCCCTTGCGCGCCTTCAAACAGGATGCGCTTGCCGGCCTTGCGCTTGTCGTTCAGGACTTTCCAAACCGGTGCGGCATAGGGCAGAATCTGCGGCGCAATCTCGTTTAATGCGGCAAGCAATGCTGCGCGATCCACTTCGGGCAAGCCCAGACCGCGCCGCAACGCATCGTGATGCACAAGCAGGCGATCAATCCGCAGTTCCAGCGTTGCCGGATCAGCCAGATCGGCCACACGGATCGCCCGACGCCCAACCTTGTCTTCATAAGCCGGGCCAATGCCGCGCCCTGTCGTGCCGATTTTGGCCACGGCGTTCTGGTTTTCCCGCGCGCGGTCCAATTCGCCGTGCACCGGCAGGATCAGCGGAGCATTTTCCGCGATCATCAGGTTTTCAGGCGTGATTTCAACGCCCCGGTCACGCAACGTGGCAATCTCGCTGACCAGATGCCACGGGTCCAGAACCACGCCATTGCCGATCACACTTAACTTACCGCCGCGCACGATGCCGGATGGCAGCAACGACAGTTTGTAAACCTCGCCGTCGATAACCAGCGTATGCCCGGCATTGTGTCCGCCCTGAAACCGCGCGATCACATCGGCGCGTTCGCTGAGCCAGTCAACGATTTTGCCTTTACCTTCGTCACCCCATTGGGCACCGACCACAACAACATTGGCCATTCCGCAAGACCCTTTCGCGCAGCTGAAATTCCGCGCCTCGTATAGCCTCAGCAACACACGGGCGAAACCACAAAATCGCCGAAACACTGGACACAGCCAAGCCTATCTGACAATTACCTCTCGATTAACAAGCTTACGAGTACACGCATGAACGGTTTTTTGATCCGCTGGGCGATGGCCTTTGTCCTTTTGGCCGCCACATATAACCCGACAGACTGGAACTACGTCAGTTGGACGATGGTGAATTTCAACCGTGAAACCGCAATGACGGTCCTGATGGGGCTGCTTTTGATGGCAGGTTACATCATTTATCTTCGTGCCACCTTTAGGTCGATCGGGATGATCGGCATGGGGCTGGTAAGCGCGATTGTGGCCGCAGGCGTTTGGGTGCTGATTGATCAGGGTATCATTCAGCTTGGCAATGCGACGGTCAAAGTCTGGTTTGTACTGGTCGGTCTGTCCTTTGTACTGGGCATTGGTCTGAGTTGGAGCTTTGTGCGCCGCGCCATGTCAGGGCAATATGACGTTGACGATGCGGATGACTGAAACCTTGCAACGTTCTGGCCGCATCTCTAAATAAGACCATCGACAAGGCTGGCTGCTTGTTTTAGACATCGCCAACGAAAATCCGACCCCCAAGGGACACGGCATGGAAAATATCATTCTGGTCATTCATCTGATGCTGGCGCTATGCCTGATTGGTGTAGTTTTGTTGCAGCGTTCAGAAGGTGGCGGGCTTGGTATTGGCGGCGGTGGCGGCGGTGGCGTGATGAGCGGTCGTTCAGCCGCCAGTGCATTGGCCAAACTGACCTGGATTTTTGCCATTGGCTTTCTGGCGACCTCGATCACATTGACGGTGTTGGCCGCCAAAAATGCCGCCGGGGATTCGGTGATTGAACGCCTTGGCACAACCACAGAAACGCCGGTTACACCGATTACAGTTCCGGGTCTTGACGGTAATCTTCTGCCACCCAGCACCTCGGATCAGCCAGCGACACCACCAAAAGCCACCGAATAAGCGTTTCACGACAACCGCTCGTTGCTGAATAGGTTTTTATCACAGCATCTTGGGGCGTCTTGGGTTGCCAAAGGCGTGCGAATCTAATATATCTCAAATCCCGTGATATATGGGCTTTTTGCTTGGCATTTTGCCTGTAAGGTACTGATTTAGCAGTTAAATTCACGGGGAGGTTTCCGCAACCAATGGCACGATTTGTTTTTATCACCGGCGGCGTGGTTTCTTCGCTTGGAAAAGGTTTAGCCTCGGCTGCTTTGGGGGCCCTGTTGCAGGCCCGCGGTTATTCTGTACGTCTGCGCAAACTCGACCCCTATCTCAATGTCGATCCCGGCACGATGTCGCCGTTTGAACATGGTGAAGTATTTGTCACCGATGACGGCGCGGAAACCGATCTGGATCTGGGCCATTACGAACGTTTCACCGGTGTGGCGGCGCGAAAAACCGACAGTGTGTCGTCGGGGCGAATTTATTCGACCGTTCTGGAAAAGGAACGTCGTGGCGATTATCTGGGCAAAACAATTCAGGTAATTCCGCATGTCACCAATGAAATCAAAGACTTCATCCATATCGGCGAAGACGAAGTCGATTTCATGCTCTGCGAAATCGGCGGCACTGTCGGCGATATCGAAGGCCTGCCGTTCTTTGAAGCGATCCGCCAGTTTTCCCGCGAAAAACCGCGTGGCGATTGTATTTTCATGCACCTAACATTGCTGCCGTTTCTGGCTGCCTCTGGCGAGCTCAAAACCAAACCAACGCAGCATTCGGTCAAGGAACTGCGCTCCATCGGTCTGGCACCGGATATTCTGTTGTGCCGGTCTGAACACCCAATCCCTGAAAAGGAACGCGCCAAGCTCGCGCTGTTTTGTAACGTGCGGGATGATGCGGTGATCCCCGCCCTTGATCTGAAATCGATCTACGAGGCGCCTTTGGCCTATCACAAAGTCGGTCTTGACCGGGCGGTGCTTGACGCCTTTAATATCTCGCCTGCGCCGCAACCAAAGCTCGAGAAATGGCTGGATGTGGCCGACCGGGTTTATAATCCCGACGGTGTCGTTCGCGTGGCGATCGTGGGCAAATATGTCCAACTGGAAGACGCCTATAAATCCATCGCCGAGGCGTTGACCCATGGCGGCATGCAAAACCGGGTCAAGGTCAAAGCCGAATGGATCGACAGCGAGATATTCGAGCGCGAAGACGCGGCCCCACATCTGGAAAAATTTGACGCAATCCTGGTGCCCGGCGGCTTTGGTGAACGCGGCACCGAAGGCAAGATCAAAGCCGCAGAGTTTGCCCGGACCCGCAAAGTGCCATACTTTGGCATCTGTCTGGGCATGCAAATGGCGGTGATCGAGGCGGCACGAAATCTGGCTAATGTTGACGATGCCGGATCGGAAGAGTTCGACCACGAGGCCGGAAAAAAGCGTTTCACCCCGGTGGTATACCACCTGAAAGAATGGGTCGAAGGCAACCGCACAATCCAGCGCGACGCAAGCGACGACAAAGGCGGCACCATGCGCCTTGGCGCTTATAACGCCACCCTGACGGCAAACAGCCAGGTTGCGCAAATCTACGGCACAACCACGATTTCCGAACGCCACCGCCACCGCTACGAGGTTGACTTGCGCTACCGCGAACCGCTTGAAGCCAAAGGCATGATCTTTTCCGGCATGTCTCCCGATGGCAAATTGCCCGAGATCGTCGAACTGCCTGACCACCCGTGGTATATCGGTGTGCAGTTCCACCCGGAACTCAAATCAAAACCGTTCGAACCGCACCCCCTGTTCGCCGATTTCATCCGCGCCGCCGTAGAACAATCGCGTTTGGTCTGATCCGGAACGCGACCCTTTCCGGGTCGCAATCTGAACAGCACCAAGGCCGCGCCTGTCCGACAGTCAGCCGATGGAAACTGACGCGCAACCCGTTAAACTGACCGACCAATTTGCCTTTGGCCTGGCGATGATCATGCTGAGTGCGGTGTTTTTCGGCCTCGTGCCGTTTTTCGCCCGCTCGCTGACCGAAGCAGGCATCGCCCCGCCAGCGGTTGCGTTCTTTCGCTATCTGATCTCGCCTCTGCTGTTCTTCCGCTTTCTGGTTCTGCGCGGCCCCGGCAGTTCGGCAACCTATTGGGGATTGGCGTCCGGCATCTTGCTGGGGCTTGGCTGGGTTGGCTATGTTAACGCGCTGGAACTGATGCCGGTTTCAACCGCCGGCATCCTTTACATGACCTATCCGATTTTCACCCTGCTGATCAGCTGGTTGTTTTTCGGTGACCGCCCCACCCTGCGCATGTCCATAGCATCCGGGTTGATCCTGCTGGCCGCAATTATCGCGGCGGCGCCGTCGGGCGGTGCTGAATTTCCGCTGCATTCCATATTGTTTGCGCTTCTGGCACCTTTTGCCTTTGGTATTGGTATCAACATCCTGACCCATAAACTGGTGGCCTTGCCGCCGATTTCGCGCATGGTGGCTGGGCCGTTAGGATCCGCCGTTGTGTTATTGCCATTGATGGCAACCTATCCGATCGACGCAATCATCCCCAAAGATCCTTCGGTTTGGGTGCTGTTGATCGGCATCGGTGTGATCACCGCAACCCTGCCGCAGTTCATTTATGTCGTCTTCGCTCCCAAAATCGGCGCCAGCGCAACGGGTGTCGCTGGCAGCGTGGAATTACCAACTATGTTTTTGGTCGGATACATGGCCTTTGGCGAAGACATAACTTTGGCCCAGTTTCTCGCCGGCGCATTGGTTCTGGCGGCGATCACCCTCAGCGGTGCAAAACGCGTGCGTAATATCGCCACCAACGTCGCTGTCGCAAGGTCACGCAAAAAGGCTCGCAAAAACTGACCCTAAAAACTGACATTGTGATAGGCGCGCACAGCCGCTACCAATAAAGCCAAACAAGCAAAGGAGTTTGCCATGGCCAAAGGGTACTGGGTCGCGAATGTTGATGTAAAAAATCTTGACGAATACAAGAAATACGTCGCCGCCAATGCGGTGCCTTTTGGCAAATATGGTGCCAGGTTTCTGGTTCGCGCCGGGCAGCACCAGGTACGCGAAGGTCAGATGAACAGCCGCATCGTGGTAATTGAATTCAAGGATTACGCAACCGCCCTGGCCTGTTACGATTCGCCAGAATATCAAGAGGCGATGAAACTGCGGATTGACCACGCCGTCGGCAATCTGGCCATTGTCGAAGGCTGGGACAGCTAAGCTACCAACTGGAAAGACCCTGATGCTCTCACTGATAAAACGCCTGATTATTCCGATCCCACAGCAGCTTGACGAGGCAGATGCACGTCTCGCGCTGTCGGCCCTGCTGGTGCGGCTTGCGCGTGCCGATCATCAATATGACATGGTCGAAGCCGCCGAAATCACCCGCATTCTGATGGAACGCTACAGTCTTGACCATCAATCCGCCGAAGAATTGCGCAGCGAAGCCGAGGCTGTCGAGGCCGAAGCGCCTGACACCGTTCGCTTCACCCGGGCCATAAAGGACGCCGTCGCCTTTGAACTTCGCGCCGAAGTGGTCGAGGCTTTGTGGCAGGTTGTTCTGTCTGACGGCAGTCGCGACGACAGCGAAAACAGCCTGATGCGCCTGATCGTCAGCCTTTTGGGCGTCAACGACCGCGACAGTGCAATGGCCCGTCACCGGGTCGAGGCGCGCCTGCTATGATTGCCAGCCTTGGCATGTACGACCGGGCGGAAACCGCCTCGGCGAACACCCGGTTCTGGACGGAAATCCGCGATCGCCTGCGCAGGATTGGACTTGAAGCACCGCAAGATCTGGAACGCGCATCGCCGTTCTGGGAAACCTGGAACAGCCCGAATTTGCTGTTCAGCCAAACCTGCGGTCGCCCCTATCGCCTGCGCCTGCATGAAACCACCCAATTGATTGGCACTCCAGATTATGGCCTGCCAGATTGCCAGCCCGGCTATTACAACAGTGTCTTTATCGTGCGTGCACGCGACACCCGCAACGATCTGGCCGATTTCGCGTCCGCCCGGTTCGCCTATAACGAAGAAATGTCACAGTCAGGCTGGGCTGCACCACAATGCCATGTGGCAGGGCTTGGCTTTCAGTTCACTGAGCTGTTGCAAACCGGCGGTCATGCTGCCTCGGCCCGCGCCGTCGCCGACCGCAAGGCCGACATTGCAGCGCTTGATGCGTTGACATGGGAAATGGTGAAGCGCTACGAGGATTGCTCGCTTGAACTCAGGGTTATCGCCAGAACCGAGCCATCCCCCGGCCTGCCATACATAACCAGTAAAACCACCAACCGCGCGACCCTTGCACATGTTGTCGCCGCTGCAATTGATGACATTGATCTCGGCGACCGCCGCACCTTGCGCCTGAAAAGCCTTGTGCAAATCCCGGCCGCGGCCTATCTGGCCGTCCCTAATCCCTGACAGCTTCTTTTTGGTAAAAATATCCTCGGGGGGAGGCGCAATTTCTTCAATTGCGCCCGGGGGGCAGACAGCCCCCCTCTTTAAGGCTTCGCGCAACGCGCGGGGGCAGACAGCCCCCCTCTTTAAGGCTTCGCGCAACGCGCGGGGGCAGACAGACCCCTGCCACCGCCCTCGCGCGCAAGCGCGGGGCTGATTTAAAAGAACGCCTGCAACCCTGTCTGCGCCCGACCCAAGATCAACGCATGCACATCATGCGCCCCTTCATAGGTGTTCACCGTCTCAAGGTTGACCATATGGCGCATCACCTGAAACTCTTCGCTGATGCCATTGCCGCCATGCATGTCGCGCGCCATCCGGGCAATATCCAGCGCCTTGCCGCAGTTATTCCGCTTGATCAGACTGATCATCTCGGGCGCTGCTGACGCTGCATCCATCAACCGCCCCACCCGCAAAGCCGCATGCAGGCCCAAGGTGATTTCCGTCTGCATATCCGCCAGTTTCTTCTGAAACAACTGCATCCCGGCCAACGGTTTGCCAAATTGCTTGCGATCAAGCCCATATTGCCGGGCTGCGTGCCAACAAAACTCGGCTGCCCCCATCGCGCCCCAGGCAATACCGTACCGCGCCCGGTTCAGACAACCAAACGGGCCCTTCAGCCCCTCGACATGCGGCAGCAAAGCGTCTTCTCCGACCTCAACCCCTTGCATCACAATCTCGCCGGTGGTCGAAGCCCGCAGGCTTAACTTGCCCTCGATCTTCGGAGCCGACAGACCCTTCATGCCTTTTTCCAGCACAAAGCCGCGGATTTTACCGCCATGCTCATCAGACTTGGCCCAGACGATGAAAACATCCGCAAACGGCGCGTTGGATATCCACATTTTGGTGCCGTTCAGAATATATCCACCCTGAACTTTCGTGGCGCGGGTTTTCATTCCACCCGGGTCCGACCCGGCATCAGGTTCGGTCAGTCCGAAACAGCCGATCCATTGGCCGCTTGCCAGTTTGGGCAGATATTTCAGCCGTTGTTCTTCGGACCCGTAAGCATAGATCGGATACATCACCAACGAGGATTGCACCGACATCATTGACCGATACCCGCTATCCACCCTCTCGACCTCGCGCGCGACCAGCCCATAAGAAACGTAACCGGCCCCCAAGCCGCCATATTCCTCGGGAATGGTCGTGCCCAACAGTCCCATTTCGCCCATTTCCGCAAACACATCCGGGTCCGCCACTTCGTCACGAAAGGCTGCGATCACTTTGGGCTGCAGTCGTTCCTGTGCATAGGCCCGCGCGCTGTCGCGGATCATCCGCTCGTCTTCTTCCAGCTGGGTTTCCAGCAACAAAGCGTCGTCCCATTGGAACGACGACAAATCAGGTGCGTCTTTGGCTTTCAATTTCGGGCGGTCAGTCATGATTTGTTCCTTAATCTCTGCGAACATTAGTCAATTCCGAGTATCGCAACCCTGACGGAATGACAATCCGCTGCTACAGAATTGCCAGCTAAAGGCGCCTGACAGGTCAAAAAGAAACCTTAACGTGGCCCTGAAATCGCAGCAAACCGAGGTCTAATTAGCAAAGTAACGGTGCAATCCCGTTCCGTAGTAACGCCCTTGTACTGACTACCCGGGAGAATCCTAATGAATAAAGTGAAAACCTTTTCGTTTGCCGTCGCAGCAGCCCTCCTGATAGGCAGCGCCGCACCTGCTTCTATCGTTCGCCTTGGCTCTGTTGCCGATTTTGAACCCTATAACTATCTCGACGACGAAGGTGTTTTGCAGGGTTTCGAAGCAGAACTCGCCACTTTGATGTGTCAGCGCGCCAATCTGGAATGCGACTGGGCGCTTGCGCCTTGGGAAGACATGGTAATGGCCCTTGGCGAAAACGAATTCGAAGTGATCATGACCGGGATGCAAATCACCGTTGAACGCCTTGAGACCATTGATTTCACCGAAGAATACTTTCCAGCCGACCCAAGGGCCATCATGGTAATGACCGGCGGGCTTTATCCTGACAGCGCTGCGGTCGTTGGCGCGCAGGTCGAAACGCTGCAAACCAACTACATCACTAATCAGGGCTGGCCTCTGATGACTTATTCGGCACCGGAAAATGCGGTGCAGGCCCTGATCAATAACGAAGTAACGGCGATTGTCGGTGATCAGGCTTATCTGGAAGAAATCATCGCAGCCAATCCCGGAGTTTTCGCCTTTGTTGCCACCGGAGGCGTAATTGGTGGTGGCATCGGAATGGGTATCCGCAAATCAGATAGCGACCTGAAATCCGCGCTCAATTTCGCGATCGCCGACCTCAAAGCCGACGGAACACTTGATGCGCTGATTGGCCCTTGGTTTAACGGGCGTGACCCGAATTACCGCGGCCAGATCGCTCAATAGACTAACCAAATCCTGGACCAACTGGCCTTCCCCGCGGGGAAGGCTTTTTTATCACCAGGGCCTCAAAACCTGAGGTGACAGTTTGATTTTCCAGCTCGAATTAATCCAACCTTCTGGGGACTTGCGGATATACAGGGCCTTCTGATAGCTTGCCGCGCGTAACCATAAACAGGTGATTGATGAAAATCGGTATTCTGCAAACTGGCCACTCGCCCGAGGGGTTGGTTGCTGATTTCGGTGACTACGGCGAGATGTTTAAAAATCTGCTTGGCGGATTTGACTTTGATTTTCAGGTTTACAGCGTCGTTGACAACGAATTTCCTGCAGACATTCATCAGGCTGACGGCTGGCTGATCACCGGTTCCCGCTTTGGGGCCTATGAAGATCACGCATGGATTCCACCCCTAGAAGATTTCCTGCGCGCCGCCTATGCCGCCAATGTTCCCATCGTCGGCATATGTTTCGGCCACCAAATTCTGGCTCAGGCCCTTGGCGGTAAGGTCGAGAAATTTCAGGGCGGCTGGTCAGTTGGTGCCACGGATTATCAGTTAAAAGACGGCGCGGATATCACGCTTAATGCCTGGCATCAGGATCAAGTCACCCAGCGGCCCGCTGATGCTACTGTTCTGGCCTCGTCAGCTTTTTGTGAAAATGCAATTCTGGCTTATGGCAACAAAGCTCTGTCAATTCAGGCGCATCCTGAATATGGCGGCGGTTTCATCGGCGGTCTGATCGCCAAACGCGGGCGCGGCGTTGTGGATGATGACCTGTTGAATGCCGCCCAAAGCAAACTTGATACACCTTTATCGAATTCATGGATGGCCGAACGCATGGCCGAATTTTTCAAACAGCCACGCGGCTGAGGACGGATATTATGGTTACCCCTACAAACTGGGTCAACGAACTGCCAAAGGCAGCCCAGGATTTCCTAAGCGACAAGCGGCTGGAAGAAGTTGAATGTATCGTCGCCGACATGCCCGGCATTGCCCGCGGCAAGGCTATGCCTGCGGCCAAATTCGCCCGCACCGAACAAATGTTTCTGCCGGATTCGATCTTTTATCAGACCATCACCGGTGGCTGGGCGGATTTTGGCGGCGAGGATCGCTTCACCGATCCCGACATGGTTTTAACGCCAGATTTCAGCACAGCAATGGCGTCGCCCTGGGCGGCCGATACAACATTGCAGATCATCCACAATGTCTGCGATCAAAGTGGCCGGCCGGTGCCGTTTGCGCCCCGCAACGTCTTGCGCTATGTGGTTGATAAATTTGCCGAAATGGGGTTCAAACCGATTGTCGCCCCCGAGCTTGAATTTTATATCGTGGCCCAAAACACTGACCCGTCACAACCCATCGTCCCGCCGATTGGTCGTTCTGGTCGCCGGGTTGCCGCAAGTCAGGCGTATTCGATGAGTGCGGTTGACGAATACGGCCCGATTATCGACGACATCTATGATTTCGCCGAGGCAATGGGCCTTGAGATCGACACCATCATCCATGAAGGCGGCGCCGGACAGATCGAGATTAACCTGCCACACGGCAATCCGATTGAACTGGCCGATCAGGTTTTTTACTTCAAGCGCCTGATCCGCGAAGCCGCCCTGCGCAACAATTGTTACGCCACATTCATGGCCAAACCGATGCAGGACCAGCCCGGCTCGGCCATGCATATCCATCATTCGGTGGTCGATATCAAAACCGGCAAGAACATCTTTTCCAACCCCGATGGTTCAGAATCAGACGCGTTTTTTCACTTCATCGCCGGGTTACAGAACCATCTGCCGGCGGCCATCGCGGTGATCGCCCCATATGTGAATTCCTATCGCCGTTACGTGCCGGATTTCGCGGCACCGGTGAACCTTGAATGGGGGCGCGATAACCGCACCACCGGTCTGCGGGTGCCAATATCCAATTCCGAAGGTCGGCGCATCGAAAACCGGCTTGCAGGGATGGATTGCAATCCTTACCTCGGCCTTGCCGCCAGCTTGGCCTGCGGGCTTTTGGGTCTGAAAGACGCCCAAAAGCCACGCGACCAGTTCATGGGAAATTCATACATAATCGACGATGCTTTGCCGTCTTCCCTGCGCGAAGCTTTGCTGTTGTTTGACGAATCAAAAGCGCTGCAATCCGCGCTGTCGCCGGATTTCTGCAAGGTTTATTCCGCAATCAAATGGGCCGAACAGGAAGAATTCCTGCAAGTTATCAGCCCGTGGGAACGCGAACACCTGCTGATCAACGTCTGAACGCCTCGCAAAAAGCCAAGCAACAGGTTTGCAGCTTTCGGCGCAAAGGTGCCAATAGCGCCTTTGCGCCGCGATTGCGGTGGATTAACCGACAAGCCTGCTTTATTGTTTTTCCGAAGCAGCATTTCGGAAAATACGAAACATGAGCAAACCAACCGCAAGTGTCTATGACGCCGAGCCGATCCCTGAAAGCGCCATTGCCGAAGTAACGGCGTTGCTTAATTCCGGCGATTTGTTCCGCTACACAACACCTGACGGCAGCCTTTCGCCGGTGGCGCGACTTGAAACCGAATTCGCCGCCCTGATGGGCGTGAAATACGCACTGGCGTTAAATTCATGTTCCTCGGCGATTTTCCTGTCGCTCAAGGCACTTGGCATCTGTCCCGGCGATCATGTCCTGATCCCGGCCTTCACCTTCGCCGCCGTGCCTTCGGCGGTGATCCATGCCGGGGCGCTGCCAATACTGGTCGAGGTTAGCGACAATTACCGCATCGATCTGGCGGATTTTGAGGCAAAACTGACGCCGCAAATCCGTGCCGTGGTCATCTCGCATATGCGCGGCCACACATCTGACATGGACGCGATCATGGCCTTGTGCACAGCTCGCGGCATTCCGGTTGTTGAGGATGCCGCGCATTCGCTTGGCACCCTCTGGGGCGAACAGAAAATCGGCACTATCGGCAAAATCGGCTGTTTCTCGTTTCAGTCCTACAAATTGGTCAATGGCGGCGAAGGCGGCGTTTTAATCACCGATAATGAAGACGTGATCGCGCGTGCGGTAATTATGTCGGGTGCTTACGAACATAACTGGCAAAAGCACGGCCTGAATATCAATGGCTTTTCGGAATATCAAAACAGTCTGCCGCTATACAATCTCAGAATGAACAACCTGTCAGCGGCGATCATTCGACCGCAATTTGCCGAGATCGACCGGCGGGTCCGCGATGGTCTGGCCAATCACGATTATGTCGTCGCCCAGCTTGGCGCGTCGCCACATATCGACGTGCCACAGCCCCTGCCGCCCGAAACCCGCGCACCGGATTCTATCCAGTTTAATCTGGTCGGGTTTTCAGAGGTCGAGGCCCGGAAATTGATGGAAGTTTCCAAAAACCACGGCGCCCCGATCTCGATCTTTGGTCTGCACAATGACAATGCACGCGCCTTCTGGAATTGGAAATTCATCGGCAATATCCCCGACTTGCCGAAAACCCGCGCCATGCTGATGCGCGCCTGCGACATGCGCCTGCCAGCACGCCTGACACGCATCCAACTTGACGCGATCATCAGTGGCATCCTTGCCTCGATAGCAGAAGTAAAAACTTAAAGCACTTTCAGCACATCTGCCAACCAAGGCAGGCGCGCAATCGACGGGCTGACGACCATGTTTTGCAATAATGGACGCAGACGGGCAGCAATGTCGGCCGGCATCCTGTCCATCGCCTTGTTGCGGGCAAACAGCGAAATCCGCCGGGAAAAACCTTCGAACGGCAAGGGCATGACCGCCACATCATCGCGAAAACGATGCGCGCGCCGATAACCAAGTGGCGTCGTTATTGCCCAACCAGCCCCGCTGGCGACCATCGCCAATATCGCGTGATAGCTATCAAATTCGAACCGATGCGGAATTGACAGGCCAAGCTTGTGCAAATGCGTTTCGATCTGACGCCCCATCATTTGCCGGCCGGAATAGCGGATGAAAGCAAGGTCCAACAATTGCGCCAGCACATCACCGGTTTCATCGATGACACCGGGCGGCGCGACCACCAGATAAGGATCATTCAACAGCGGATGCACCTCCATCCAGTCGGTCGCAAGATCAAAATCGGCGGCTACAATCACGTCGAGCGTCCGGCTGTCCAGCATATCCGCAAGCCGGTAACTGGCCCCGGTTTCCAGCACGAAATGGCAGGACGTTAGCTCCTCGGCCATATCCGACAGCAGCCGCGGGGTGACTTCGCTGTCCAGATCCTCGATCATCCCCAACCGCAGACGCGTCAATTGGCTGAGGTCTTGCAGCGCCAGTTCGTTGCGTGCCTGCAAAGCCTCGTTCAGGATCACCCGTGCGCGTCTGCGAAACAAATTACCGGCCGGGGTTAACGCCAAAGGCCGCACTGCGCGGTCGATCAGGCGGGCACCAACGGCGGTTTCCAGATTGGTTATCTGCTGACTGACCGCCGAAACACTGGCCTCCAGACGTTTTGCGGCAGCCGAAATTGATCCTTCTTCAATCGCAGCCAGAAAAATCTCGATCCCCCAAAGGGTCATGCGGGTATGGGTTTCAGGCATGTGCCCTCCGGTTTCGAACCTGCCCCGGCGTAATTAGCCCGCAGCGGCCTATTGGTCACGGGCAGCCTGCCAAGCCTCAAAGCGGTCAACCACCTGTCGATACCACAACTCCGCCGGGATCAGAAATTTCGGATAGCCGCCCTGATAGAAAATCCGTGTCGTCGGCGTCGATCGGGAATAAGCGGTTTCGCCGCGCACGTCACCAAGCGCCTGATAGGCGGCTTTCATCCCCAGATACGGCGCCAAAGCCACGCCGCTGCCGGAATAACCCAGTGCAAAATGCGCGCCCTTGTGCAGGCCTACATGCGGCACTTGTTCAAAAGTGAACCCGGTATAGCCGCGCCACGAATGGGTGATCTTGACCTTCTCAAGCTCGGGCCAGACATTCAGCATCGTCGCGCGCAGCCGTCTGGCAGCAAATTCCGGCCCGTAAGGCACCATCCCGGCCCGACCGCCAAAAATGATCCGGGTGCCATCAGGCGAGACGCGGTAATAGGAATGTTTGATCCGTGCTTCGACCATCATCCGTCGCCCCGGTGCCAGTCGCGCGATCAGCTCGGGCGGCAATTGTTCGGTGGCAATGATGAAGCTTGGCAACGGAAACACCCGTTTTGCCAGCCAGTTAAAGGGTTTTCGTGTATAGCCGTTGGTCGCGAAAATCACTTTATCCGCCGCCACAGTGCCTTGCGCCGTTTCAACCTGAAACGCGCCTTCGCGGCCCTGCACAGCCAGAACCGGACAGTTCTGCACCACGGTGATCCCTTCGCGCAGCGCAATCGCCATCATGCCGTCGTGAAACTTCCGTGGCTGCAAGCCACCGTGATCGGGATAAAAAACTGCGCCCTGATAGGCGTTTGACGATGTATGCGCGCCAAGATCGGCCTTGGGCACATCACGCATGTCATAGCCCGCTAAGTCATGCAGCGTTTTGGCCAAGGCCGTTAGCCCTTGGTATTGTTTCCTGGTGTTTGCCAAAACCACCCGCCCGTTTTGTTCAAAGTCACAGGCGATGCCCTCATCCTGAATAAAGCCGCGCGTATAGGCAAATGCTTTGGGGGCTTCGTTCAACAGCGCAATCGCGGTGTCCCGACCAAAAGATTTCTCAAGCGCGCCAACCGCCACACGTGCATGCGCGCCACACATACCGCCGTTGCGCGTCGAGGCACCTTTGCCCGGAACAATCGCATCTATGACAACCACGTTGGCACCGGCGCGTTTGGCGGTAATCGCCGCACTCAGGCCGGTATAGCCCCCGCCGATGATCAGAACCTCGGCCTTGGCCGGCGGTTTTTCTGGCAGATCGGGCAATTGCGCGCCGTCTTCCCACCAATAAGGCGTACCGAATTCGCTCATCAAACTACCCCTGCTAAAGCCCCGAAAGTTTTGCCTGCAATTCCGCCAATTGTCGTTTTATCGCTTCAAGGTCTTCCGCGTTAGGTTCCGGTTTCTGCGGCACGGGCTTTTTACCCCAACCACCCATCATCGCTTCCAGAAATTCCTGTTGCTTGCGCTGCCATTCCTCGATCCCGCCCATTGCATTGACCGGGCTGGGTAGGACTTTTTGAAAGTTATCGATCAAGCCCTGTTGTTGTTCTTTGATCATGTCAAAGCTTTGCGCCAGAAAATCCGGCACGAAGCTTTGCGCCTGATCTGCATAGCTACGCACAAGATCGGTCAAAACATTGATCGGCAAGACATTCTCGCCGCGGCTTTCGTGTTCGGTGATGATTTGCAAAAGATATTGCCGGGTCAGATCATCACCGGTTTTCAGATCAATGATCTGCACATCGCGCCCGCCACGGATGAAGCCTGCGATATCTTCCAGCGTCACATAATCGCTGGTCTCAGTGTTATAGAGCCGCCTGCTGGCATAGCGCTTGATTAAAAGCGTCTTGATTGCGTCGGTCATGCGGTGGCCCTTTCATGTTGCGCCGCAGCAATGCTAGCGCAGCATGAAACAAAAAAAAAGAGCGGGCTCATCAGAACCCGCTCTCTAAATCACCAATCGGGAGGAAATGGTGATTATGCAGCTTTCGCTGTAGCTTTTTTCACGGCGTCTGTGGCTTCTGTCGTTGCTTTTTTAACAGCGGCAGTTGTTTCAGCCTGAACTTCTTTGCCAGCGGCCATCAGCAATTCAACTGTGTCCATCTGAACTTTTTTCGCAACTTCAGCGAAGGCAGCAACATGCTCGGAAGCAGCTTCAACCGAAGTCGATGTAAAGTCGGTGACAACTTTCGAATAGTCAGCAGGCTCGGCCTGGGCTTTGGTTGCAGCAGCAACTTTAACCAGCGTTTCTTTTGTCCATTTGTTGGCAATCTCGGCGTTCTTTTCAGCAGCAGCCAAAGCAACTTTGGCAAACTTTTCGCCCATGGCGGCTGAATTTTTGAAAACGTCGTTAAACGCGTTCATGTCAACTGGCATGTCGCCAAACATTTTTGCGAACGGGTTTTCGTATGTGTTCTTGGTCATGATTTTTCTCCAGATGAGATGTTTGTTTCTTCTGGATCATAGATACATGCCGCAGTGCAGCATTTCAAGTGTCAAATGCTGCACTGCGGCATTATTTTTGAAATCGGCCTAAAATCAATCCTTTGGCCTGACCTTCACATAAGACCCCGGTGCCGCTTCGATCACCGGATGGCTCGAATCACCCGGATTGCGGGCAGGTACCTGCCCACCAGCGCGTTCAGCCAGCCAATCTTTCCAACGCGGCCACCACGATCCCTGATTATAGGTCGCACCGGTTTTCCAGCTTTGCGGATCAATCATCGGCGCATCATTGGTGTAATGCCCGTACTTGTTCTTGCTGGGTGGGTTCACAATGCCAGCAATATGCCCGCTTTCCGACAGAATAAACGTCTTGTCGCCGCCATAAAGGTTCAACCCCGCAAACGAGCTTTGCCAGTTGGCGATATGGTCAGTCTCACAGGCAATCGCGCAGATCGGGGTTTGGATATCGCCAAGGTTCAGCTTTTCGCCCAGCATCACAAACTCGCCCTTGGCCAGTTCATTATCCTGACACAACTGTCGCAGATATTCCTTGGCCAGGCGCCCGGAAAGATTGGTGCTGTCGCCGTTCCAATAAAGCAAATCAAACGCCGGTGGCGCTTCGCCCAGCATGTATGACCGGATCGCCGGGGCGTAAACCAGATCATTGGCGCGCAGATACGAAAACGTCCGCTGCATGAAAAACCGGTGCAAATAGCCGTGTTTATCGACCTCAGTTTCGATCCCTTCAAGAAAATCTCTTTCAAGGAACACCCCCATTTCACCGGGTTCAGCGAAATCGGCAATCGTGGTAAAGAACGTCGCAGACTTGACGGATTTGTCTTTCTTCTTGGCCATATAGGCCAGCGCGATCGACAGCATGGTGCCTGCGATACAATACCCAATTGCGTTGATCTGCTTTTCGCCAGTGATGGCTTTCACCTGATCAATCGCCGTCATGAACCCTTCGGTCATATAGGTATCAAGCCCGACATCGGCATAAGACGCGTCGGGATTAACCCAACTGACGACAAAAACCGTGATCCCCTGCTCCACCGCCCATTTGATCAGGCTGTTTTGCGGTTTAAGGTCCAGAATATAAAACTTGTTGATCCATGGCGGGAAAATGATCAGCGGTGTTTTGTAAACCGTTTCGGTTTTCGGCGCGTATTGAATCAGTTGGAACATCCGGTTCTGAAACACCACCGACCCTTCGCTGGTGGCGATGTTGCCACCAACCTCGAACGCATCCGGGTCTGACAGCGTCACCGATAAAGCGCCGCTATTTGCCTCGACATCGCGCACAAGGTTTTCCAGCCCGTCAACCAGCGATTGCCCCTGTGTGGCGGCAGCTTTTTCTAAAGCATCCGGATTCGTTGCCAGAAAATTTGTCGGCGCCATCAGATCAACGATTTGGCGGGCAAAGAAATTCACCCGCTTGCGGTCGTGATCTTCCAGCCCTTCCAAGTTTTCCACAGCCTTTTCAATCGCCTCGGACGACATCAGGTATTGTTGTTTGACGAAATTGAAATACGGGTTTGTTTTCCACATTTCGTTCTTAAACCGCCGGTCATCCCCGGTTTCTTCGTCGGGTACCAATTTACCGCTGGCCAGACTTTCCTGTGCCGCCACGAAATGCTGCAGCGTTTTTCCCCAATAGGAAACTTGCTGTTCAATGATTTTGCTGGGGTTGGCCATCATTTCGGCCATATAGGCACCCGCTGCCTTCATATACAAATCCTGCCCCGGTCCCTCCAGCGCCTGATTTTTCTCGCGTTGATGCGCAAGTACCTGCACCAAACGCTGCGTCAATTCCTCGATACGCTGCACATTGGCGTTCAGGGTATCTATGTTGTTTTCTGGGGTCACTTTTTCACCGGGCATTTTAATCATTTGCTCCTAGAAGGTCTTTCGCATTATACGCTGTTAATCATATGCAGTGTAAAGACGGGAGGCTTTATTCGGCAATAACCGAACAACCGAGGCGGGTTAATACGCATGAACAAGAATTTTGCAACCTATGATATGTTTGAAAGCTTCCGTCAGGGCGGCGAGCTTATGGGCGCAACCGCCAAGGCTTTTTGGTCTAATCCAATCTTCGGATTGACCCCCAGTCCACTCCCGGCCTCCTTTGCAGCATGGGGCGTTGTCGCCGAACGCGCCTTTTCGCGCATGGTGGCCAAGCCTGACTGGAACATCGAAACAGTCGTCACAGCAGGCCGCGAATATGTTGTCAAAGTCGAAAAGCTGGTGGAAAAGCCGTTTGGTGATCTGATCCAGTTCAAAGTTGATCGCCCTACCCCACCGAATCGCCGCGTTTTGCTGATCGCCCCAATGTCAGGCCATTACGCCACGCTTTTGCGCAAAACTGTCATCAGCCTACTGCCAAATTGCGACGTTTTCATAACAGACTGGCACAATGCGCGCGACATTCCGGTTTCCAAGGGCAAGTTCGATATAGAAGATTTCACGCTTTATCTGGTTGATTTCCTGAAATATCTTGGCCGCGACACGCATGTAATCGCCGTCTGCCAGCCAGCCCCATTGGCATTGGCCGCGACTGCTTATCTGGCCGAACAATCGCCCGATCACCAGCCGCGTTCACTGACTTTGATCGGTGGCCCGATTGATCCGGATGCAGCCGCCACCGATGTCACTGATTTCGGTCGCCGCGTCACCATGGGCCAACTTGAACGTTCGGTAATCCAGCGCGTCGGCGTTAAGCACAAGGGTTTCGGGCGTCTGGTCTATCCTGGATCCGTGCAGTTGGCGTCGTTCATTTCAATGAACCCCGAAACGCATGCCAAGGCATTTACAAATCAAATCAACGCAGTGGCGACAGGCAAAGCTGAAGAGCATGACCGGCACAACAAATTCTACGACGAATATCTGGCCGTGATGGACATGACCGCTGAATTTTACCTGTCAACGGTCGAACGCATCTTCAAAGGCCGCGATATCGCCGATAACCGGTTTTATATTGGCGATCACAAGGTCGATTTCTCGAAAATCACCCAGACCGCCGTCAAAACCGTTGAAGGGATGGAGGACGACATCACCGCGCCAGGCCAATGTGTCGCAGCCCTGGCCCTGCTGACTGGCCTGCCGGACAGCATGAAAGCCAGCCATCTGGAGCCCGGCGCCGGACATTACGGCATTTTTTCCGGCTCGAGCTGGCAAAAGAACATCCGCCCGCTGGTGATCGACTTTATCGACGCGAATTCCGGCAAATCCTAAACCAGATCAGTCGCGCCAAATGGGGTTTGACCATGCGGCGCGACCGGCAGCATCAAAAACCGTGACCCTGATCCAGGGACTGTCGCTAAGGCGCTCGCAATCAATACTGGCGGTCGTCATCGAATCACCAAACGCACTGGCTGTGCCGACGCCCTGCCCCTGCACGATCATCCCGACAACCGCCGAACTGCGCACATCCACCTGATCGCCAATAACCGAGATATCCACCAGATCCGGCCCGGTTGACGAATACATCGCCCCCGCCTTTAGCGCCGCAAGCAAAGCCTCAGGCGAGTTTTCCTCAGCCTTCACCATCACCCAACCGCCAAACGCATCTTTGTTGCCATACGCGAAATGTGCGTCGTCGGTAGCAATGAAATTCAACCGGCGCCCGGCCTTGGCCAAATGATCCGCTGTGTGAAAACCGCGCCCTCGGTCGCATTCAACATGGCAGCCGTGATTGTAAATCTCAACCGCATGTGCTGCCTCAATCGACAAGGCATCTGCCTCGCTTAGACCCGACCATTCCGGATGCGCCACAGCCACAAACGCCCCGGCCGCAACCGCGCGCCGGGCAATTTCAGGCCCGGTTTCCTGATCGGCAATTGGTTGGAAAGTTGGTGTATTCGATGGCGCGAAATCAAACGGCAAGCCAACCGCCAGAATATGCCACAACTCGCCGTTAGCCATACCACCGGAATGCAATTCCGCGCCAATAATCGTGGTGAAATCCTGATCCCGAAACCCGCGGGTGTCGCTGATCGGATAGTCAAAATGCCCGACAAAATGATCTGTTAGCGCTATGAAATCATAACCTTGCGCTTTATAGCGGCGGCAAACCTCGTGATCATCCAGCTTGCCGTCCGAGCGGTTTGAATGGGTGTGCAGATTGCCCCGGAAAAACCGTCCGGGATTGGTAAAAGCATTGGGTCGCATGACAGGCTCCGAAACAGGATTCGCAATTGGGTCTAGGCTCGGGTTGTTTCACCGAAATGACAAGCCTTTGGTTAGGGCATTGGGTGAATTCTTTTTCTCGCCTCAACGGCAAACTAGCGCTGCAACTATTTGCGAAATTTGGTGAAATCTGCCCGCCGCTTTTCCAGAAAAGCCGAAATACCTTCGCCGCTTTCTGCACCACCTTGCGATTCCGCCATTGCCATTGCCTCAAGATCAAGCTGATCTGCCAACGAGTTGGACCGCGCCGCCAAGTTCAACCGCTTGGCCGCCGCAATCGCCTCGGGGCCGACCTTGTTGATCCGCTCACCAATTTCCTGCGCCACCGCCTCGGCTTGACCTGGTGCCGTCAGCCTGTTGATAACCCCAAACTGGTGCAAACGATCCACAGGAACTTTGTCGCCGAACATTATGATTTCATTCGCCAATTGCCTTGGTAATGCTTCGGCAAGAAATGTGGTCGATCCGCCATCCGGCGCCAAGCCAACCCGCAGATAATTCACCGCAAAATAACTATCCTCGGCCGCTACGATCATATCACACGCCAACGCCAACGGCGCGCCAGCACCGGCGGCCCCACCTTCAACAGCAGCGATAACCGGTTTCGGGCAGGCCCTTATCGCCCGAATAAGCCCATGCAGAACTTCAATCGCTTCCAGCCGATCCGGCACAGCCATCTCGCGCCGCTTGATCAGCACATTCAAATCACCGCCAGCGCAGAAAAATCCTTCGGCCCCGCACAAGACAACTGCCGCCACCGTTTTGTCTTCGCCAGCCGCCTTCAATGCCTCGGTCGCGCCGGTTGAAAACGCAAAGCTCAGAGCGTTGCGCGCCGCCGGATTGTTGTTAATGATCTTTACGACCGGACCGTGCCGTTCAACCAGAACCCCGCTCATGCCGCCACGCCCTTGCCCAGTGCGATATAGCGCATCAGATGATAATCCTCGTCGCCCAATTCGTGTCCGATCATCACCAGACGCTTGGCATAATGCCCCAGCGGGTACTCCCAGGTCATCCCCATACCGCCATGAATTTGAATGGTTTCTTCGGCCACCAACGTTCCAACCCGGCCAATCGTCACCTTGGCGGCGGACATGGCGCGTTCGCGATCCGGCCCCGGCGTGCCTTCGTGGAATGCCGCATTGATCACCGCTGATCGCGCCTGTTCAACCTCCAGCAACATTTCCGCCATCCGGTGTTGCAGCGCCTGAAACTTGCCGATCGGCACGCCAAATTGCTTGCGGGTGCGGATATATTCAATCGTCATATCCTTCATCACGTCCATCAGGCCCACCGCCTCGGCGCACAAAGCCAGCAGTCCACGCCCCAACGCCTGTTCGAGCGGCTCAACCGCCTGCCCTTCGGCCCCGATTATCGCATCCGCCTCTAGTCTGACATCGGTCAGTGCAACCTCGGCCGCACGCCCGCCATCAATGGTTTGGTAATCCCTGAGATTCATCCCCGCCGTCCCGGCAGGCACCAAAAACAGCGAAATCCCATCGCGATCACCCGATTTTCCAGAACTGCGGGCCGACACGATCAGAAACGCCGCAGCATTTGCCGCCCGCACAACTGCCTTGTGCCCGTTCAGCACCCAACCGTCACCGTCGCGCGCCGCTGTGGTCGCCACATATGTCGGATCACAGCCGTCATCCGCCTCAAAATGTGCCACAGTACCAAGGATTTCGCCGGCGATCATCGCCTCGAGCCGCGCTTGTTGATCGGCTGTGCCTGCCGTCAACACCGCGCCTGCCAGCAAAACCGGCAGGAAAGGTTCCACGACCAAACCGCGCCCGATCGCCTCAAACACCACCGAGATGTCAAACCCGGCGCCGCCGAACCCGCCAGCATCCTCGGAGAACAGCGCACCAATCACGCCCAGTTCCGCAAAAGCCGCCCATTTTGCCGCGTCATACCCCAGTTCCGAGGCCCCTGCCGCAAGCCGCACGTTAAGCGGATAATCCTGCGCCACAAACCGCGTCAGCGTGTCACCCAGCATTTGGCGTTCGTCTGTATGTTGAAAATCCATGTCTTAAAGCCCCAGAATCATTTTGCTGATGATGTTCTTTTGGATTTCGTTCGATCCCCCGAAAATCGTGATTTTCCGGTGGTTAAAGTAATCCTTGGCAATCGATGCGGCATAATCCGGCCCCACAGAAGGCCCGTTAAAGCCCGGCTCGAACGCTTCGGGCACCAAGGGCGCTGCGTATGATCCGATGGCCTTTCGCTTAAGCGCATCAAATTCCTGCCGAATTTCCGTACCTTTGATTTTCAGCATCGAACTTTCCGCCCCCGGCGCACCGCCACCAGCAGCGGCTGAAACGACGCGCAAATTGGTAATCTTGGTGTTTTCCAGTTCGATTTCCGCACGCGCCAAACGCGCCGCAAACAACGGGTCATCGGCCAGTTTACGCCCCGCCCGTGTCTGATCCTGCGCGATTTCCTTTAACTCGCCCAAGGCCGCCATCGAAAACCCGATCCCGGCAATATTGGTGCGCTCATAGGTCAGCAGGTATTTCGCATAGGTCCAGCCCATGTTTTCTTCGCCCACCAGATTTTCAACCGGCACCCGTACATCGGTGAAGAACACGTCGTTTACCTCATGCGTGCCTTCAAGCAAGACAATCGGTTTCACCTCGATCCCCGGCGTGTCCATGTCGATCAGCAGAAACGAGATACCTTCCTGCGTTTTTCCCTCGGTCGAGGTCCGCACCAGCATGAAAATCATGTTGGCGTACTGCGCCAGCGTGGTCCAGGTTTTCTGCCCGTTAACCACGAAATGATCGCCATCCCGCACCGCTTTACAGCGCAAACCGGCAAGATCAGACCCAGCGCCGGGTTCCGAATATCCCTGACACCACCAGTCAGAGCCATCCAAAATCCGCGGCAACCAATGCTTTTTCTGCGCCTCATTGCCGTATTTGATCAGCACCGGCCCCAACATCGACAGTCCAAACGGTACAATGCGCGGGGCATAGGCCAGCGCACATTCTTCCTCGAAAATATGCCGTTCAATCGCGCTCCAGCCGCTGCCACCCAGCTCAACCGGCCAATGGTTCGCAAGCCACCCATTGGCGTTCAGCGTATTGTGCCAACCCTGCATATCGTCCCGGCTAAGGGTTTGACCGTGCTTGACTTTATGCGCCAGTTCGGTGGAAAGATTCGTCTTTAGCCAAGCCCGCACTTCGGCCTGAAAGGTCATTTCCTCGGGGGTATAGTTCAAATCCATGCTATTTTCCCTTGTTTAAATCGTCAAAATTCCGGCCTTCGGCCACCAAACGTTCCAGCAAGGACGAGGCTCGCCAGAACAGCGCATCTTCTTTGGCATATTCCCTAATTCGGGCAAGAATCACGTCCAAACCCTGCATATCCGCCCATTTCATCGGCCCGCCACGCCAGCGCGGAAATCCATAGCCATAGATAAACGCCACATCAATATCGAGCGGGCGCAACGCGATGCCTTCATCCAATACATTCGCACCCTCATTCACCATCGCCGCCATATACCGGTTCTGAATTTCCCCGGCCGTAAAACTGCGCGTCGTTATCCCGGCGCGGGTGCGTTCTGCATCAATAATCGCCAAAACCTCCGGGTCTTCGCGCCCGGTGCGACCTTCGTAAACGTAATAACCGCGCCCGGTTTTCTGCCCAAACCAGCCGCGTTCGCAAATCCTGTCGGCGATTTGCACGTATCGCGCATTCGGATTGCGGGTTGCCGCCTTGCGTTTTCGCGTCGCCCAACCGATATCGCCGCCAGCCAGATCGCTGACCTGATAGGGCCCCATCGGATAGCCAAACTCGCGCAAAGCCGCGTCGATTTCATAAGGTGAGGCACCGTCTTCCATCATGTGATCCGCCGCGATGCGATAAATTGCCAGAATGCGGTTGCCGATAAAACCGTCACAAACCCCGGCCCTGACAGGTGTTTTTCCCAGCTTTTTGGCCAGTTCAAACCCGGTAACCACGACATCGTCAGACACCTTTGCAGGCACAACAATTTCCAACAATTTCATGATATTGGCCGGCGAAAAGAAATGCAGGCCTATCACATCCCGCGGGCGCGAAATCGTCGCCGCCAATTCGTCAATGTTCAGATAAGAGGTGTTGGTCGCCAGTATCGCACCCGGTTTCATTGCGGCATCAAGCTGCGCGAAAACACCTTTTTTGACGTCCATTTCCTCAAAAACCGCTTCGATCACCAGATCGACATCAGCCAGAACCCCGTAATCCAGCGTGCCGGTAAAACGCGCCATCACCGCCTCCTTTTGCGCCTCGGTCATTCGGCCTTTGGCGATGTTGCTGTTATAAACTTTTTCAACGTTGGCCCGCCCACGATCCAAACTGTCCTGATCCCGTTCGATCATCACCACTGGCAGACCGGCATTCAAGATCGCCACCGCAATACCAGCCCCCATCGTGCCGCCGCCAATCACTGCCAGACGATCCATCGGGCGGGGTTTTGCCGTTGCCATTTCCGGTATTTTTGCGGTCTGACGTTCGGCAAAAAACGCATGGATCATGCCTTTTGACTGATCCGAGGCCAAGCAGGTCATAAAGGCGGCACGCTCCTTTTTCATCCCCTCAGCAAATGGCAGTTTCGCCGCGGCCTCGACACAATCGACAATCGCAAATGGTGCCAACTGACCCTTGGCTGTTTTCTGCAAACCAGCCCGCCGTGCATCAATCACCGCCTGATAAGCAGCCATATCCTGAAAGCCTTCTCGGCGCTGGCTTGTAGGGCGCGGTCTCGCGCCGTTCTTAATCAACTTCGCCGCATAAGTTTTTGCTGCACTGCGTAAATCCCCATCGGTGATTTCATCAATGACGCCCATGTCCTTGCCTTTTGCAACCGAAACCGGCGCACCGGACAGCATCAGATCCAGCGCCGCTTCAGCCCCGGCAAGCCGCGGCATTCTTTGCGTACCACTGGCGCCCGGAAGCAGGCCAAGGTTGATTTCCGGCAGACCGATCCGGGCCTTGGCATCGGCGATCCGGTAATGTGACGACAAAGCAATTTCAAAGCCCCCACCCAGTGCCGTACCGTGCAGCGCTGCGATTACCGGCTTGCTGCAATCCTCGATAATTTGGCAAACCGAGGGCAAAGACGGTTCCATCGGCGGCTTGCCGAATTCGGTTATGTCAGCGCCTGCCGGAAAGGTCCGCCCACTGGCAATAATCACCACGGCTTTTACATCAGGATCGGCCTCTGCCGCTTTGATTCCACCGGATATTCCGGCGCGAACGGCTTGGCCCAACGCGTTGACTGGCGGGTTATCCACAACCACAAAACCAATTCCGTCTTCGACCGTCAGGCTGACCTTGTCTGTAATCTGCGTCATTTTCGCTCCTATACTGCGGCCAGGCCGCCATCAACTGATAACGTCTCGCCGGTCATAAAACTGTTCTGCGGATAGGCTGCAAACAAAATCGCTTGAACCACTTCGTCAACCCGCCCAACACGCCCCATCGGAATGCCGCGTGTCAGCGCGTGCTCAGCCGCCTCTCGGCCATTTGGCGAAGCGTCCAGAAAGTCATTCAGCATATTAGTATTGGCAAATGACGGGCAAACCGCGTTCACCCGCACACCTTTACGCCCGTATTCGGCTGCGGCACTGCGGGTCAAACCAACCACGCCGTGTTTAGCAGCGGCATAAATCGCCAGAAAAGGCGACCCAATCAACCCGGCCGCCGAGGCAATATTGACGATTGCGCCGCCGGTACCAGCGCTTTCAAATTGGGCTGACATCACAGGAAGTTGTGCTTGTAACGCATAAAAAACGCCCATCAAATCCACATCAATAACATTTTTCGCCACAACCGGATCGGTATCCGGAATGCGGCTCATGGGTTGCACGATCCCGGCGTTGTTGACTGCGCAGTCAAGGCTACCGAAACGATCAACCGCCAATGACACCAATGCCCGGTGATAGGCCGGGTCGCGAACGTCGCCGGCCAATGTGATCACATCACTGGTGAAAGTTTTCGCGAGTGTTTCCAACGGTTCGGCGTTCAGATCCCCCAAAACAAGTCGTGCGCCAAGCTCAGCAAAACGTCGGGCCGTATGGCTGCCAAACCCGCCGGTTGCACCGGTAATTAACACTGTCGTTCCATCAAATCGCATGATCAACCTCCCTAAATAAGTTCATTTGCCATGCTGGCCAGTACCGGGATTGCCTTGGCCATTTCCCGCGCCCGCGTCGGGTTGCTGGCATTGCCGTCATCCGCGCGGCGCACGACACCTTGCAGGATCGCAGCCAACCGAAAGAACGAAAACGCCAGAAAAAATGGCCAGTTTTCAATTTCAGGAATTCCCCTGCGTGCGCAATAGGTTGCGATATATTCTGCTTCTGTTGGCAATCCCAACGCCGCACGATCAAGCCCGCCTAACCCGCGCATACCCGATGAATGCGGCAGCCGCCATTGCATACATTGATAAGCCAAATCGGCCAGCGGATGCCCAAGTGTCGACAGTTCCCAATCCAAAACCGCGATCACTTCGGGGCGGTCGTGGGCAAAGATCATATTATCAAGCCGAAAGTCTCCGTGAACCAAAGTGGAGGTCTCGTCGTCCACCATATGGGCGTTCAACCAGTCTATCAGCCGGTCCATTTCCGCACTGGGTTCCAAAGCCGAAGACCGGTATTGCTTGACCCAGCGATCGGTTTGCCGGGCAAAGTAATTGCCGGGGCGGCCAAAATCCGACAAGCCAAGGGCTAAGATATCCACATTATGCAATGCCGCCAACGTCTTGTTCATACTGTCGTAAATAGCGCCGCGTTCAGCTTTTCCACAGTCAGGCAGTGCGGGATCCCAAAATATCCGTCCGTTGAGATATTCCATAACAAAGAACGTCCGACCCAGCGGATTTTCTGCATCCGCAAGGTGATCCATACGCGGGACCGGCACATCGCTGCCCGCCAGTGCCTTCATCACACGGTATTCACGATCCACCTGATGCGCTGATTTCAACAGATCGCCAGTTGGCTTGGCGCGCAGGACATACTCACCCGACGATGCTTTCAGATGATAGGATGGATTAGATTGCCCATCACCGAATTTCGCTGCACTTTCTAGGCCACGAAACCCAAGGATATTACCTTCAAGATAGGCACCAAGCTCTTTTATATCCTGAATATTTTGGTCATCTGGCTTCACCATTACTACCCGTTCTATTTTGTGATCACATGCATTGCCAACTGCTCGGCCACCAGCGCCGGAATGTCCTCGCCTTCAATCTCGACCGAGGTTTCAAACGTGCACAGATGCCGCCCGCCAGCTTTTTCCACCACCGAAACCAATGACAGATGCGAGCGAATGCGTGCATTCACCTTCACCGGGTTCAGGAAACGCACTTTGTTCATGCCATAATTGAACGTCATCACGCGATTTGCCAGATCGGGAAAGATCGTGGCATTCAGATAGCTGAGCAATGACAATGTCAGAAACCCATGGGCAATCGTACCGCCAAACGACGTTTCCACCTTGGCACGGGCATCGTCGACATGGATAAACTGATAATCTTCCGTGACTTCCGCGAACTTGTTAATCCTGCCCTGATCGATCAGAAACCAGTCGGATGTTCCCAGTTTGCTGCCGGCCTTTGCTGCAAATTCTTCGATTGTGATCATCGGTTGCTACTCCAAAGCTGATTGAAAGATGTTTGGCGCGGTCTGTAAGTGGATGCCGCCACACAATGGAACAATCGCACCCGTGGTGTAAGACCCACCGCGACCGCATAAAAACAGCGTTGCCGCCGCGATATCTTCGGGCGCGCCGACACGGCCCAGCGGCACATCGGCCCCGACTTTTTCCGACTGTTCATCCCGTCCGGTGGCAAATGCCGTCATGTTTGATCGAAACGGTCCGGGGGCAAATGCGTTGACGGTAATTTTAGAACCCGCCAGTTCCTTGCCCAATATTCGCGTCAGATGATGCACGGCCGCCTTGCTGGCTGCATAAGAATAAGCGCCGTCCCCCATAGCCGCCGATCCCATCACCGAACCCAGATTGATCACGCGTGCCGGATCATCGTGGCTGGCGCCTTGTTTCAAATCCCCAAGCAGACTTTGCGTTAAATGAAACAACCCGTCCACATTCACCGCCATCACCTTTTGCCATGCCTTATGGGGAAACTGCCCCATCGGCGCGCCCCAGGTGATCCCGGCGTTATTGACCAGAATGTTCAGACTGTCAGTCCGCGACCGCACTTCGGCAACGATGGCCTGAATGCCCTCTTCCGTGCCAACATTCCCGGCAAATGCCTCGACCGAGCCCGGATAACCCAGCGCGTTCACAGCGTCTGCCGCAGATTGAACCGAATCGATTTTGCGCGAACAGGTCAGCACCCGCGCGCCGGCCATTGCCAGCGCTTCGACCACCATCCGCCCGATGCCCGTACCACCACCAGTGACCACAGCGGTTTTACCCGTCAGGCCAAAAAGCAAATTCAGATCCATTTAATCCTCCAAAACCCACCGACCGGAAATCCGGCGATTGACAACATACCCACCAGTATGTTTCTGTTGGGTATCGCTTGTAAAGACAAAATTCCGAACGGACGCAAACAAACTCGTGCCCCTGACCTTTGCTGACAAATCACCACGAAATGCCCCGCAGCAAGTGCTGGATGCCGCCGCGATATGTTTTATGGAAAAAGGCTATGCTGGCAGCACGCTTGATGATGTGGCGCGCCATATGGGGGCAACCAAGGGGCGGATTTACCACTATTTCAACTCGAAATCCGAACTGATGCATGCGGTACGCAAACGCGCGATGGATATCAACTTCGCGGCGATCCGCGACGGATTTGACAGCAACCTGCCACCCGCTCAAAAATTTCGCCTGATGGCAGATGCACATGCCCTGAACATGATGGCCGAACAGCCTTATCAACGGGCATTGTTTGACAGCCTGCACACCCACATGACCCGTGACAAAGCCGCCGGGCACGATGCCATAATGGACGAATTCATCGGTGATCGCCGTGCATTCGAAGATATGTTCCGCGAGGTTTTGGAGCAGGGCAAAGCCAGCGGCGCCTTTCGCTTTAAGACCTTGTCAATCGCCCTTCACACCGTCATCACCATATTGAACAGCTCGATTTACTGGTACAGCCCGCGACCGGACGAAACCGACAAAGACCGCCGCCAAATTGCCAGTGAACTGGTCGATATGGCCCAACGCGCCCTTGGCGCGACCACCCCATAAACCACAAAGGAACCCGATTATGAACCTTGGAAAAACCGAACGCCTGCAACCGCTTCTGGATAAAGTCACGGCAATGATCCGCGACGAAGTTCTGCCGCTGGAAGACGAATATATCGAAGAGATCAACAAAGGCGACCGCTGGCAGTTCACGGCCCGTCAAACCGAAATTCTGGAAGGCCTTAAAGCCAAAGCCAAGGCAGCGGGCCTGTGGAATTTCTGGCTGACCGACAGCAAAAACGGCTATGGCCTGACGACGGTTGAATACGCCTATCTGGCCGAGGAAATGGGCAAAGCGCATCTTGGGGCCGAGGTGTTCAACTGCTCTGCCCCTGATACCGGCAATATGGAAGTGCTGGAACGTTACGGCACGCCCGAGCACAAGGAAAAGTGGTTAAAACCGCTGCTTAACGGCGAAATCCGTTCGGCCTATCTGATGACTGAACCTGATGTCGCCAGTTCGGACGCCACCAATGTTGGCATGTCCTGCGTACGCGATGGCGACGAGTATATCCTGAACGGCGAAAAGTGGTGGTCGTCAGGTGCTGGCGATCCGCGCTGCAAAATTTACATTGTGATGGTCGCAACCCCGAACACCAGCCGCTCAAAGCACCAACAACAAGGCATGATCCTTGTGCCTGCGGATGCGCCCGGCGTTGAAAAAGTCCGCGCCATGCAGGTTTACGGCGAGGATGACGCGCCGCACGGCCATTTGCACATGCGCTTTACCAATGTGCGCGTGCCAGCCAGCGCGTTGCTGCTGGGCGAAGGGCGTGGCTTTGAAATCGCTCAAGGGCGGCTTGGCCCTGGCCGTATCCACCACTGCATGCGCGCGATTGGTCAGGCGGAAAAGGCGCTCGAACATATGTGCAAACGCGGCCTTAACCGCGTGGCGTTTGGCAAACCGATCGTCAAGCTGGGAGGCAATTTCGACATTATCGCCAACAGCCGGATGGAGATCGAGCAGGCGCGTTTGTTGTGTCTGAAAGCCGCGTGGATGATGGATCAGGGTGATGGCCGTGCCGCCGCCCCGTGGATTTCCATGATCAAGGTTGTGGCGCCGCTGATCGCACTAAAAATCACCGACGAGGCCGTGCAGATGTACGGCGCACAGGGGATTTCGCAAGACACGCCGCTGGCGCGTCAATGGACCCATGTGCGCACGCTCAGGCTTGCCGATGGTCCGGATGCGGTTCACCGGATGCAGGTTGCGCGCGCTGAACTTAAGAAACACACGCAGGAAAAAATCTGATGAGCGAACTTCCGGCAAAAATGAACGCAGTCATCCTGCGCCAAGGCGGCTATGCCCCCGACGCGTTGCCTGCCAGCCAAGTGCGCGACGTGGCGCGTTGGCTGGAACAGGCCACGGTTGCCACCCCCGCCCCCGGCGTCGATCAGGTGCTGATCAAGGTCAAAGCCGCCATGGTCAACCCATCCGATCTGGCGTTCATCCAAGGTGGTTACGGCCAACCAAGGGTTGAAGGTGCGCCTGCCGGGTTTGAAGGTGTTGGCACCGTGGTTGCGGGCAACGGCGCTTATGCGCAATCACTGATCGGCACCCGCGTCGCCTTTGTGGCGGCCGGTTCCGGCGCTTGGGCGCAATATGTTGCAGCCGACGCCGCTGTCGTTATCCCGCTGCGCCCTGATCTGCGCGATGAAGACGGGGCCGCCCTGATTGTTAACCCGCTGACCGCCGCTGCGATGGTTGATCTGGTGCCCGAAAGTGGCGCGTTCATCGCCTCGGGTGCCGCCAGCCAGCTTGGCAAGCTGATGGCAGGCTTGGCTCGTGAAACCGGTAAACGGATGATCGGCCTTGTGCGCCGCAATGATCCGATTGCCGCACTGAAAGACCTTGGCGCAAGCCATGTGCTGAATGAAACCTCGGCCAGTTTTGCCGATGATCTGAAAGCCGTACTTAAGGCCGAACGCCCCACCGTTTTCCTTGATTGCGTCGCCGGTTCAGTGTCGTCAAAGGTGTTCGCCGCGATGGGCAAAGACAGCCATTGGGTGATTTACGGCAAGATGACGCCTGAAGCCCCGGAACTGCTGGAACCCGGTCAACTGATCTTTATGCGCAAACGGGTTGAAGGTTTCTGGCTGGTCAGTTGGATGCAAAACACCGATCTTGCCGCCAAAATGAAGGCGATTCAGGCCGTACAGGCCCGCTTTGCCGATGGCCGCTGGCACACCGATATAAGTGCGCGCGTAGCGCTTTCAGATGTGGTTGCCGGATTGCCCGCAGCGCTAGCCCAGCCGGACGGTAAAATCATGATAACAATGGACTAAGGCCAAAAGCCTTGCAGCAGGAGACATCCGTGAAAGCCTTTGAAATCCATGTTGACCGCAAAGATATCCGCCGGGCCAATCTGGTTGAAACCCCGGCCCCAATTGCCGGGCCGGGTCAGGCCGTTCTGCAAATCGAAGGCTTTTCCCTGACCACCAACAATGTCACCTACGCAGCGACCGGCGACATAATCCACTACTGGAAATTCTTCCCAACCGGCGTTGACGGCCAGGGAATCGTACCGGTTTGGGGCTTTGCGCATGTCGTTGACAGCAACAGCGACGCCTTAACAAAGGGCGCGCGGCTATACGGGTTTTTCCCGATGGCCAGCCATCTGACGATCACCCCACAAGCGCGCGGCAGTTCAACCGTGATGGACATGGCCGCGCACCGAAAAGACCTGCCTGTCGTCTATAACACCTATCGCCGCGTTGGTGCGACCGACCCAACCGAGGACGCCAAGCGCGCATTGTTTCAACCGCTGTTGGCCACGTCTTTCCTGCTGTTTGATTTTCTCACCGACAATGACTGGTTCAAGGCCGAACAAATCATCATTGGTTCCGCCTCCAGCAAAACCGGGCTTGGTCTGGCCAAATATCTGGCCGAGGCGAAACCTGACGTGCCTGCGATCATCGGCCTGACGTCCGACAGCAACCGCGCCTTTGTCACCAGCCTTGATGCCTGCGATCAGATCACCACCTATGATGCACTTGAGGGTGAAATCGCCCAGCGCCCGTCGGTTTATGTGGATATGGCCGGCAATGCCGATGTGCGCAGTCGCCTGCATCACCATCTGGGCGACAACATGGTTTACAGCTGCGCCGTTGGCACAAGTCACTGGGATAAATTCACCCCCACCGGCGACATGCCCGGCTCCCGCCCAAGGTTTTTCTTTGCGCCAAGCCAGATCGAAAAGCGCCGCGCCGATTGGGGGCCGGGTGTTATCGACCGCAGAATCGACGAGGCTTGGCGACGGATTGCCGACACATCCGGCGGATGGATGCAGATTAAAACCGATACCGGCGCCAAGGCTGCCTTAAAAACCTACCGCGATCTTGCAATGGGCATCATGCAGCCGAATGTCGGGCATTACATCGCGCTTTAAGGCCTAGCTGCGTTTGTCCAGGGCTTCGGCCAAACTGGCCTCGAGCGCCACCAGATCGTCGGGCAAGGGCAGACCCATCGCACGCATTTCCGACAGTTTCTCGCGCAGGCTTTCCTGCAGTTCGTGGGTATCTTCCGGCCGGTTTGCCATCTGCTCCAGCAGCATCGCAATCGCCGCTTTCATACTTTCAAACGCCATCGTTTCCCCCCTTTTGAGTTTCGTTCTTTCATGCACAATTCCGGCAAAGTGGCGTATAAGGCAGCAGGTCCAGCCTCTGACCCGAAATCGCTTCGCCGCATTTGGTGCACTCGCCGTAAACACTGTCTTTGATCCGCGCCAGAGCCGCCTCGATCATCTCGATTTCTTTCAGACCGGCAGTGCCAAGGCCTTCAAGAACTTCGTCTTCCTCGCGTTCAGTCGCACGATCTTCGACATCCGCCGGCGGCAGTTTATCCAATGTCTTTTCAATGCCATGCAGTCGAACGTTCAGTTCGTTCAGACGTGTTTCCAGCTGTTTTTTGCGTATAGCGACACTTGTGGTGTTTGCCATTCTAACGATTCCCTAAAAGAGTTAATTAAAAAGAGATTAACTCTAAAAGATAACAGGAATATTGACTCAAATCAATTCGATTGCGAAACACGGCTTGGGCAGAAAGTTGCGTGCAGATTGTGGATAACCGACGCAACCCGTTCATCCGCAAGGCTGTAAAAAATCGTTCTGCCGTCGCGTCGCGCCTGCACATGCCCCTCCATCCTTAGGCGGGCCAATTGTTGCGAGACATTCGGTTGCTTGGTATCGAGATTTTTCTCGAGCTCGGCAACCGACCGTTCGCCTTCGACCAATTGGCACAAGATCATCAGTCGCGCCGTATTGGACAAGGTCTTCATCAACGCTGCCGCGTTATCAGCCTGCGCTCGCAAATCTTCGATCAAATGCGCGTTGTTGGTTTCTTCTGACATTACGCCCTGACTTTCCGACTGATTTACGTTAGATTCGTGTTAGCAAAAGATTTCACACTTATCAATATTGCAATATATTCAACAATTGATATATATTGCGAGCAACACGACAGGAGAAATCAAATGTCCCCAACAGTAAAAGCCTTTTTTGACGACGCCACAAACACAATTTCTTATGTGGTTCAGGATGCCAACGGACCGAAATGCGCGATAATTGATTCTGTGCTGGATTTTGATCACGCATCCGGGCGCACAGACACGGTTGCGGCTGACAAAATCATCGCCTATGTGCGTGAAAAAGTCCTGGAAGTTCAGTGGATTCTGGAAAGCCATGTCCACGCCGATCATCTAAGTGCTGCGCCCTACCTTCAGGAAGAACTTGGCGGTAAAATCGGGATTGGCGATCGGATCACTGTGGTGCAGGAAACCTTTGGTAAAGTCTTTAACGAAGGCACAAGGTTCCAGCGTGACGGCAGCCAGTTTGATGCGTTGTTCAAGGATGGCGATTCGATCCATATCGGGCAAATGCGTTGTGACGTGCTGCATACGCCGGGCCACACGCCAGCTTGCCTGACCTATGTGATTGAAGACACCGCTTTTGTCGGCGACACCTTGTTCATGCCGGATTTCGGCACAGCCCGCGCTGATTTCCCCGGTGGGTCGGCGGAAACCTTGTTTAATTCGATCCAGAAAATTCTGGCCTTGCCGGACGAAACCCGGATTTTTGTTGGCCACGATTACAAAGCCCCCGGTCGCGACGAATTCGCTTGGGAAACCACGGTTGGCGAACAAAAAGCCGGCAACGTTCATATTGGCGCTGGCAAAACCAAAGAAGAATTCGTCGCCGCCCGCACCAAACGCGATGGCGAGCTGAAAATGCCGAAACTGATCATACCGTCCCTGCAGGTGAATATGCGTGCAGGCCACATGCCGGAACCGGAAGACGACGGAAAATCCTACATCAAAATGCCAATTAACGGTTTGTGATGCTTGAGCAGGACTGGATATTTGGTTTTGGCGGCGGACTGTTAATCGGCGCGGGAGGCGTTGTTTACCTGCTGTTTAACGGCCGCATTCTTGGCGCAAGCGGCGTTTTAGGCGGGCTGGTTGACGGTACCGGCTGGGACACAATACGCGAGCGGTTAAGCTTTATCGCCGGACTGATCGCGGTGCCGTTCGTACTGACCCTTCTGTGGGTCCGGCCCGACACCCATATCAGCAGCAATATTTGGGTTTTGATTGGTGCCGGATTGATGGTCGGATACGGGGCCCGCATGGCCAACGGCTGCACATCAGGCCACGGCGTTTGCGGTATCTCGCGACTATCCGTTCGCGGCATTGCGGCGACATTGGCCTATCTGTTCGCAGGCGGGGTCGCGGTTCTGGTCTTCAAGCATGTGCTGGGGGTTATATGAAACGCAATTTTTACGCGCTGTTGGCGGGGGGCTTGTTTGGGGCCGGGTTGTTCACATCCGGCATGACCGACACCACCAAGGTGCAAAACTGGCTTGATCTGTTTGGCGACTGGGATCCGACGCTGGCCTTTGTTCTGACCGGGGCGATCCTGCCGATGGCTGTGGCTTGGCGTATCGCAGCACGGCGCACAGCCTCGCTACTTGGCACGGCACTGCCTGCGACCCCGTCATCCACGCTTAGCCCGGCACTGATCATTGGGTCGTTCATTTTCGGTGCGGGTTGGGGTCTGGCCGGCCTTTGCCCAGGCCCGTCGCTGGCGGCGGTTTCCTATAACGGGATCGAAGGTTTGATCTTTATCGCAGCTATGTCCGCCGGTATGTTCCTGGCTCCAAGACTTGGCAAACTGTTCGCCAATCCACAGAACAGCGCAAAAAATTTCGGGTAAACCATGACCATCAATCACGTTACGCCAACCTATTCCGTGTCCGGCCAGATCACCGAAGCCGATCTTGTGGCGATTGCCGCGCAGGGTTTTACCTCGGTCATAAATAACCGTCCCGATGCCGAGATTGAACCTGATCTGCATGCCCAGTTTATGCAGGCCGAGGCCACGCGTCTGGGGCTCGCGTTCACCTATAATCCGATTTCGTCCCAAGGTATGACGATGGACAATCTGACCGCGCAGGCAACAGCAATCGCCGCCGCCAAAGGGCCGGTTTTCGCTTATTGCCGTTCTGGCATGCGTTCAACAATCTGTTGGGCTTATATGAACGCCGGAACTCTGCCGGTTGACGATATTCTACAGGCTGCCGCAGGTGCCGGTTACAATCTGGAAAATATGCGTCCGCAATTTGAAGCTATGGCCGCCCAAAACGGCTGAGCCACCCCTGACATCGGACCCCTGAATACCATGCTAAAACGCTATTTTCCCATTCTTGTCTGGTCTCGCGACTATGACCGCGAAACCCTGACCAGCGATCTTATCGCGGCGGTGATCGTCACCATCATGCTGATCCCGCAATCGCTGGCCTATGCACTGTTGGCCGGATTGCCGCCCGAGATTGGTCTTTATGCCTCAATCGCGCCTCTGCTGATTTACGCGGTGTTTGGCACGTCGCGTACCTTGGCGATTGGCCCGGTCGCAGTGGCCTCGCTGATGACAGCCGCCGCGGTTGGGCAACTCGCGCAGCAAGGGTCGCCGGAATATCTGACAGCCGCCATTGCGTTGGCTTTTTTGTCGGGGCTGATGTTGACAGTTATGGGTCTGCTCAGGCTGGGATTTCTGGCAAATTTCCTGAGCCATCCGGTGATTTCCGGCTTTATCACCGCATCAGCCGTCATTATCGCCATGGGCCAGATGAAAAGTCTGACCGGCATCCCGATCAAGGGCCATAACCTGCTGGAACAAATCAGCTCGTTGTTGGAGAGTTACACCGCCTTCAACTGGGTCACGGCGGCAATCGGTTTAGGCACGATTGTCTTTTTGTTCTGGACCCGCAAGCGGGTGAAACCGCTGCTAAAGGCCAGCGGATTTAGTGACCGTCTGGCCGATACCGGTGCCAAAATGGCCCCGATCCTGTCGATTGCCGTGACGACATTATTGGTCTTCGCGCTGGGGCTCAATGGTCATGGCGTTGCCATTGTCGGCGATATTCCAAACGCCCTGCCCGGCCTTGCGATCCCAACCTATGACCCGAAACTTTGGTTTGAAATCGCTATGCCTGCTTTGTTGATCTCGATCATCGGCTATGTTGAAACCATTTCGGTGGCGCAAACTTTGGCCGCCAAGCGCCGCCAGCGGATCGACCCGGATCAGGAACTGATCGGCCTTGGCACCGCCAATATCGGTTCGGCCCTGTCAGGCGGCTTTCCGGTCACCGGCGGGTTTTCCCGATCCGTGGTAAACTTCGAAGCCGGTGCGCAGACCCCTGCCGCCGGTGCCTATACCGCCATCGGCATCGCCTTGGCCACAGTATTTCTGACGCCGCTTTTGTTCTTTCTGCCCAAAGCCACCTTGGGTGCCACGATTTTTGTCGCGGTTCTATCCTTGGTCGATCTGAAATCCATCCGCACCACATTTGCCTATTCCAAGGCCGATTTCGCGGCAATGGCTGCCACTATTCTGCTGACGTTGACCGAGGGGGTCGAGTTTGGCATCATGGCAGGCGTCGGGATTTCGCTATTTTTGCACCTGCGACGCACTTCAAAACCGCATTACGCCATCGTCGGCCGAGTGCTCGGCACCCAGCACTTCCGCAATATCCTGCGGCACGCCGTTGAAACCGACCCGGCCACATTGTCGATCCGGATCGACGAAAGCCTGTATTTCCCCAATGCGCGGTTTCTGGAGGATACAATCAACGGCACCTTGGCCGCCAATCGCGCGATCAAAAATGTGGTGTTGATGTGCCCGGCGGTCAATTTTATCGACAGTTCCGCGCTGGAAAGCCTTGAGGCCCTGAACGCCCGACTGGCCGACAGTGACGTGCGCCTGCATCTGTCTGAGGTCAAAGGCCCAGTGATGGATCGACTGAAACGCAGCCATTTCCTGCACGATCTGACCGGCAATATCTACCTCAGCCAGAACCAGGCGTTCGAGGATTTGCGCGCCAGTTAAACTACGTTAAAACCGCTGGCCTTCGGTCGCCAGAATACCCGCAAAACAAGCATCGGTTTTCGCAATTTCACCGATCCGTTCACGCGTCAGAAACGCATAGGCCATCGCCCGTCGCAGCACGCTCATTTGTCCCCGCTGACTGTCGGCAAACCGTGCCTCCGGGATCAGGGCCACCAATGGCGTTCCTATTGTAACCACCTGCCGATACCCGCCCAACGCCCGCATTCCGGCCAGCATGCACGTCGCCGGTCGAGCCGGGCAAGTGCGTTCACACAATGCTTTCAAAGGCGTGCCCAGCTTGGTTTCCAGCAACCAGTCCGCGTGTTCAGGTTCGGCCCCCATTGCCATCAAAACCTCGCGCTGTGGATCCCCTTTGGGCAACGCGTTCAGCGCTGCTGCCAACTCATCGTCCCTGTCCCCGTCCTTTTGCCATTCCCGCCAGATCAGATAGCGCATTGCGTCGGGATAGCGCGGGTCTTGGGCGAACGCAGAAAACCCGGTGGATTGGCGCGCCTCAAGCGCGATCAGCCCCCGACGTACCGCGCCCGGCTCGCCAAAATCCGCCAATGTCAGGACCAAACCGACATCCGCCTCGCTGTCCAGAACCTGCAACAGGATCGTGGCAACCGGCAGGTCATCAATTCGGCGCATCCAACTGGTCCCCGAAAGGCCACCCTGATCGCGCAACAGTTCGATACGTTCAGCTTTGGGCAGCAACGCCAGCCACGGGCCTTGCAGGGCAATCGTTTTGTCGATCAGTCCAATCAGCATTTGCGCGGCAGTACTTCCGTCGGCTGCCAGCGTTGCCAGCATCGGCAAGGCATGCGCTTCGTCATCACTCAGCCACAAATCAAGCGCGTGCTGATAGGCCGGGTCGATATCACCGGTAACCGGTCCGGACGCGACCGGGCCTGCAACCGCCACAAAAACACACCACAAAATTGGTGCCAATCTGCGCACGTTATCGCCTTTGCCGTAAAACTTCGACCATTTGGGCCAGCACTGAAACCGCAATTTCCGCTGGGCCGCGCGCGCCTATGTCCAGACCGGCCGGACCATAAATGCGCCCAATCTGCTCCTCGGTCACACCGCCCGCGCGCAGCCGCTCAAGCCGCTTTGCGTGGGTGCGCCGTGACCCCAGACACCCAATATAAAACGCCTCGGTCTTGAGCGCCTCAAAGATCGCCGGATCGTCAATTTTCGGGTCATGCGCCAGCGTCACCAAGGCCGAGCGCGCGTCAAGGTTTTGCGCCATCACCACCTCGTCGGGCCAGTCATCCTGCACCTCAATCCCCGGAAATCGCGCACCGGCAGCAAACGCACCGCGCGGATCGCACAAAACCACGTCATATCCCGCCAGACGCGCCATCGGCACCAAAGCCTGCGCGATATGCACCGCCCCGACAATTATCAGCCGCAGAGGCGGGTTGTGAATGGCAATGAAATGCCCGTCGTCGATCCCCGAGAAATCGCCGGCAAACCTGTTGCGCAACGCGCCGTCGGGATCATCCGCCACGATCAGCCGACGTTCCCACGTGGTTAAATCAACTGAAACCGCCACCGCTTTGCGTGCCGCGCGCGCTGCCAACAAGCTGTCCAGCACCGCGATCGACCAACCCTGCCCTGCATCAACTGGTTCCACCAGCACCCGGATCGTACCACCGCAGGCAAGCCCAACAGCAAACGCATCTTCGTCACTGACACCGAATTCAATAAGGCGACAGGTATCGGTCGCAATCGCCTCGACTGCCTCCAGAACGACCGCACCTTCAACGCATCCGCCCGAGACAGAGCCTTCAAAAGCGCCGTTAGCATCAATCACCAATTGCGCGCCAACCTGCCGCGGGGCCGAACCCCAAGTCGCCACCACAGTGGCCAACGCCACACGTCGCCCTTGGTCAATCCAAGCGCGCGCCGTTTCAGGTATCTGGTCAAACTCAGCCATCGCCGCCCTGCTTATGCCGTTTCTACGACTGTAAGCACCTTGTCGGTCAAAACAAGCCAATCTTGGGGTTCGCTAATTGCGTAAATGCCCAATCAAACCTTACGAAAGCCGCTTTAGTTCGGGAAATGACACGCAACCGAGCGCCCGGCGTCCGCCGTCAAAACCGGCCTGTCCGTATCGCACCGTGCTTGTGATTTAGGGCAACGCCCGGCAAAGGCGCATCCCGGCGGGATGTTCACCGGGCTGGGTGGATCACCGGAAACCGCCGCCTGACGTTTATATCCCGAGGATTTTCGCCGCGCCAGCGAGGGCGCTGAATCCAGCAAAGCTTGCGTATAAGGATGCTTGGGACTGCCGAATATTTCCTTACGGCTGGCATATTCCACCACTTGTCCTAGATACATCACAGCAATGTCGTCGCAGATAAACTGCACCACGCCAAGGTCATGACTGATAAACAGGTAACTTAGACCAAGTTCGTCCTGTAACTTCCTTAAAAGGTTCAGAATTTGCGCCTGAATGGCGACGTCAAGTGCCGAAACCGGTTCATCACAGACGATCAGGCTGGGATTGGTGGACATGGCGCGTGCAATTGAAATCCGCTGACGTTGGCCGCCGGAAAACTGATGTGGGAACAATGACATCTGGTCCGGCCTTAATCCAACCAGGCCAAACAATTCGCTGACACGCGCCCCGCGTTCCTCGACGGTGCCAATACCCAGCAAATCAAGCGGTTCGCGGACAATTGCGCCTACGCGGTCGCGTGGGTTCAGGCTGGAATACGGATCCTGAAAGATCACCTGCAAGTTGCGACGCTCCTGTCGCATCGCTTCGGGATCAAGTTGCAGCAGGTCGTTGCCGTTGAAATGCACTTCGCCCTGATAGGACGGGGCCAGCCTGATTGCCGACATGGCCGTGGTGGTCTTACCCGACCCGCTTTCGCCCACCAGTCCCAAGGTGCGGCCACGAGCAACGGAAAATGAAACGTCGCGCACCGCGTGCAGAAAACGCTTTGGGCCGAACAATCCACCACCCGGCATCTGAAAGCGGACCGACAGGTTTTTCACATCCAACAACGGGGTTATCTGGTCCATCAACTTTTCCCCGCAGCATAAGCATGGCAAGCCACCGCATGCGGCGCCCCGATCAAAACCGGCGAGACAGTGCAGGCATCGTGCACCTGACTACAGCGTTCCGCAAAGGCGCAACCGGCCCCCAGCAAATGCAACGGCGGCACCACGCCGGGGATTTCCGCCAATGGTGGCGGCCTGTCAGACAAGGCAATCGCCTGATCTAAGATCGGAATGCACCCGATCAGGCCGCTGGTGTAAGGATGCCCCGGACTGTCCAGTATCGCATCAGCCGAGCCTTCTTCGATCATCTTGCCCGCATACATCACCGCCACCCGGTCGGCCATTTCACTGATCGCCCCCATATCATGGGTGATCATGATGATAGCGACGCCGAATTCCTGCTGAATTTCGCGCATCAGATCAAAAATCTGCGCCTGCACTGTGACATCAAGCGCCGTGGTGGGTTCATCCGCAATCAGCACCTGCGGGCGGCACGACATTGCCATCGCGATCATCACCCGTTGGCGCATGCCGCCGGATAATTCATGCGGATAGGCCCGCGCCCGGCGGTCCGGTTCCGGAATGCCGACGGTTTTCAGCAATTCAACCGCCCGCGCACGCGCCTCGGCCTTGCTGCCGCCCTGATGCAACAGGATCGCCTCGGCGATCTGGTCGCCAACCCGAAACACCGGATTGAGCGAGGTCATTGGTTCCTGAAAAATCATCCCGATTTCAGCGCCGCGCAACTGGCGAAGACGGCTTTCCGGCGCGCCGATCAGTTCTTCGCCCTTAAACTTTATCGAGCCGCCAGCGATACGCCCCGGCGGCATCGGGATCAGCCCCATCACGGCCAAAGCGGTGATCGACTTACCACAACCGCTTTCGCCAACCACGCCCAGGGTTTCGCCTGCGTTGAGTTCAAACGACACCCCATCAAGCGCGGTGACGTTGCCATATCGGGTGGAAAACTCGACCTTGAGGTCTTTGACTTCTAACAAAGGGGCCATCTTAACGCTCCCTCAGTTTTGGATTAAACGCGTCGTTCAGACCGTCTCCAATCAGGCTGACCGCGAACACCGTCAGGAAAATCGCCAGCCCCGGGAATGTCACCGGCCACCACGCATCCAGAATATATTCGCGGTTCGACCCGATCATCAGTCCCCATGACATCACATTGGGATCACCCAGACCCAGAAACGACAGACCTGCCTCGAACAAAATCGCAACCCCCACCGTCAAAGTCGCCGACACGATCAAAGGTGGCAGCGCGTTTGGCAGGATAACCCGCCACATGATCCGCCCGTCTTTCGCCCCGATAGCACGTGCCGCGGTGACATATTCAAGCTCACGGATTTTCAGGAATTCCGCCCGCGTCAGCCGCGCTGTTTGCGGCCACATCACCACGCCAATGGCAAAAGCAATCGTCGTCAGGCTGGGGGAAAACAGGGTCACCAGAACCATCGCAAACAGCAAGGCCGGAAGCACCTGAAAAAATTCAGTGATCCGCATCAACAGGTTATCGACCCAGCCGCCGAAATACCCCGCAGTTGCGCCCAATGATATGCCGATAAACACCGACAACGCCGCTGCCGCCGCGCCAACGGCTATTGTCGGCGCGCCGCCGGTCAGCAATCCGGTCATCAGATTGCGGCCCAGATAATCGGTGCCAAACAGAAAGCCGTCCTCGCCCGGTGCGGTGTGGGGCGCCCAGACGATCTCGTATGGATCGCCGCCCCAGAATATGCCGTAAAACACAAAACCGACGATAAAGCTCAGTATTGCCACCCCCATCAGCGCCGGTTTGTTGCGCCGGAACATCCGCCATGCCTCGCCAAGTGGCGACACAGGTTTCAAGGCTTTTGCCGGTTCGACCATTATCTTGACCCTCCGGTGCGAATACGTGGATCAGCCAAACGATAGCTGAGGTCGGTGATGATATTGGCGACCACAACCATGGCTGATCCGATAATCAGCACCCCCATAACCGTCGGATAATCGCGCCTTAGGATGCTGTCAAAAGCCAGACGCCCCATGCCCGGCCAGTTGAAAACCGTTTCCACCAGCAAAGCGCCTGATACCAGATTGCCAAACTGCAAACCGGCGACCGTCAGGATCGGCAGCACCGCATTCCTGAGGGCGTGCGAAAAGATCACCCGCATTTCCGGCACACCCTTGGCCCGCGCAGTGCGCACATAATCCGCGCCCAGAACGTCGATCATCGAGGCGCGCGTCAGGCGTGCATATTGCGCCAGAAAGATGATTGCCAGCGTCATGGCGGGCAAAACAAGGTGGTGGGTTACATCAATATAATGCGCAATCAAACCGCCATCGAACCGGGCGGAATACATACCTTCAACCGGGAAAAGCGGGATCCACGAGCCAAACAGGATGATCAGCATGATGCCCATCCAAAACACCGGCAGGGCATAGCCAAGGGTCGAAAACACGCCGACAAAGCCCGACACCCAGCCGTTCGGTTTGCGCGAGGCCAGAACGCCCATCGCCACGCCAATAGTGATCGACAGAACCTGTGCCGCCAACACCAACAGGATCGTAGGGCCGACCCGTGCGCCGATCAGCTTGGTAACCGGTTGGTCAAAGAAATACGAGGTTCCCAAATCAAGGCTGAAGATTTGCTTGAGATAGATAAAAAGCTGCATCCACACCGGCTGGTCCAGCCCGTAGGTGGCGCGAATTTCGGCCAGCATTTCGGCGGTAATACCACCCATTTCGCCAGCGATCACATCAGCCGGATCACCCGGCGCCGCGTGGATCAGAAAAAAATTCAGGATCACGACGCAAAGCATCAAAATGACGCCATAAACCAGACGCCGCGCAATGTAGCCCAATGTTTGCATAATTCCCCCAACAGGATGGCCGGGCCATTTAAGGCCCGGCCATGTGGTTTACTTGATGTAAACGTCGTCCATCGACTGCATGGTGCCCCAGATCGAAGTGGGCACATTGCCGACCCTATCACGATAGGCTGTGTGATAAGGCAGCGAGTTGACCCAATAGATCGGGACTTCTTCGCCAACGATCATCTGGAACTCGTCGTAAAGTGCCTTGCGCTTGACCGGGTCACCTTCGACCGCAGCAGCGTTCAGCAACTCGTCAACCCGCGCGTTGGCATAGGACTGGGTGTTGGACCAGATCACGCCCTCTTTGATGTTGGTTGACAGATAAGTGCGGTGAACCCCGATAACCGGATCACCCCAGTTGAACACGACATCCATCGTCATATCAAAATCGTGCTTTGACACGCGACCAGCCCAAGTCGGGAAGTCGGGTGCAGCCCGCACGACGATATCAAGGCCAACCTTTTTCAGCTGCGATTTCAGATATTCTGCAACCGTTTTCTGCTGTTCAGGAGGGCCGGGGATATAATCAATCGTCATCGTGGCGCGCATACCGTCGGCACCGGGCTTGAGGCCTGCTTCGTCCAGCAGAGCATTCGCTTTGTCCAAATCAACGTCATAAGCCGGGATGTTCGGATTAAAGAACGGGCTTGATTCAATGATCGGGCCGCGCTGCACTTTGGAGGTGCCGCGATGCAGGGCATTGACGACAAAGTCACGGTCCATCGCGTAAGCAATCGCCTGACGTACACGCACATCATTAAACGGCGCTTTGGCGGTGTTGAATGCCAGCCAGTTGATCGGGCCAACACCAGCATAGCCTTCGGTTGTCAGGCTGATACCTTCAACTTGTTCAAGCCGCTTGATTTCGGTTGACGAGGCCACGAACGGATACATATCCGCATCACCGTTTTCCATCGCGATCATCAGGGCCGACGGGTCTTTGATGATCCGGATGACGATTTTATCCAGATATGGCCGGTCTTTGATGAAGAAATCATCATTACGCACCAGCGTGATCTGCTCGCCGGCTTTGAATTCTTCAAGCTTGAACGGGCCGGATCCAACCGGGGCCGAGTTTGCCGGATGGGTTTTGATATCCTGACCATCACCGTAAATATGCTTGGGGATAATCGGGCACAACGCACCGGACAGCGCCAGCATCAAGGCCGGATGTGGTTGGCTGAGTTTGATTATGGCGGTGTTGGCGTCAGGTGTTTCCACTGCTTCCACCGGGGCGAACATCGACTTGAACGGGTGGTTTGCCTTCACCGTCATGATCGAAAATTCAACATCTGCCGAGGTAATCGGCACACCGTCATGGAATTTCGCACCTTTAACCAGATGCAGCGTTACCGACAGGCCATCATCCGAGATATCCCAGCTTTCAGCCAGATAAGGCTGCGGCGTCCAGTCATCGGTGTACCTGATTGGCGACGCAAAAATCTGCGTGCCGGGAACAGCGGTTGCCGTACCGGACTGAACCGCCGGGTTCAGGTGGCGCGGCACCTGAGTAGAGGCGATCACAAGCGTGCCGCCTTTGGTTTGGGCCGAAATCGACCCGCTGGTGATCGATACGGCCATCAAAGCCGCAGCGGTTCCCAGCATCAAACGTCTGGTTAGTTTCATTGCATTCTCCCTGTTTTGGAATTCTCTGGCAGTCAGATGGTACCAAGTTTAAGCTAACAACGCCCGTACCCCTAGGAAAATAGGTTTTATGGGGCGACTTCCACAGTTTTTTGCGGGTATCGGACGGGAAACACTGTTAACCCGTCAAACACCCCCTGCGCTGCCATAGCTTTGCACATGTCGATAAACCTTTCTACGATTGCCGGTCTGCGCGCACCGCCCGGTTGGGCAATGCCAAAAAACGGCGCCTCTATGTCGTCAGCAATCGGGCGGCAGGCATAGCCTGAAACCGCTTCCTGATTGGTCGGATCGCAGATGTTCAGGATCGAAAATCCAAACCCGCCCGCCACCAAAGCCCGCGCCATTTCCGAGGTTTTGCTGGAATGTGCGATCCGTGGTTTCAGGCCGCGCTCTTGGAACAAACTGGAATAATACTGCGTCGCTTGCGGCAGGTCCAGAATGACCATCGGCAGTTTGCACAAATCAGCCAGATAAACTTCCGCATTGGCAGCCAACGGATCGTCAGACGATAAAATCGCATAAGGCCGCGCCCGAAACAGCGGCACAAAATCCAGCCCCGGATCAAGCGAACGGCGATAGGTCAGGGCAATATCCGCCTCGCCCTCCCTTAATTGCTCTTGCACCCAGGTAAGGTCGCCTTCGCGTACTTCGATACGAATACCGGCATAACGCCGCGCGAATTCTTTCAACAACGGTGGCAGCACAAAAGGCGCTGCCGTCGCATAACACCCCAGCCGAAGGGTGCCGACCGGATCACCGGAAACCGAGGCCAGATCGTTCTCAAGCCCGCGCGCTTCGGCCAAAAACCGCGTCACCATTGCCAGCACCTCGCGCCCGCTTGGCGTGGCGCGAATACCCTTGGCGGGCATCCGCAGGAATATGTCAAACCCCAGCTCGGCTTCAAGCGCATCAATCGCCGCCGTCACTGATGATTGCGAAATGCTGAGTTCATTAGCAGCATTGGCAATCGACCCGGTGCGCCCCGCCGCGTCCAGATAGCGTAATTGTTTTAACGTGAATCGCATCGCTTCCCCCAAAAAACCGGGCTTTCTACCAAGTTAAATCCATTTTCCCGATGAATGAAAGCCTTTTACCGTTCCCCAAAACCCAGCGGAGGCCGCATGTCCAATATTACCATTTTCACCGCACGTAAAATCATCACAATGGACCCGAATCGCCCGGTGGCCACGCATGTCGCGGTCAAAGACGGCCGTATTCTGGCGGTTGGCGGGGCGGATTGCGCCGATTTTTGGGGCGGCGGGCAGCTTGACACCTCGCTGGCTGATTCTGTGTTGATGCCCGGCTTTGTCGAAGGCCACGCGCATCTGATGGCGGGGGCAATCTGGGCCTTTACCTATACCGGCTTTTACGATGCCCGCGATCCAAACGGCAAAGTCTGGCCGGGCTTAAAGAATGTCGAAGATGTTATCACAGCCCTGCGCGAGGCCGAGGCGAAACTGCCCGCTGGCGAGCCGCTTTGCGCCTGGGGGTTTGACCCGATCTTTCTGCCCACCGAACGGCTGAATTGCAAACATCTGGATCAGGTCAGCACCGAACGCACCATCATCGTGCTGCATTCCAACGGCCATTTGCTGACAACCAATTCCGCCGGTCTGGCCTCGGCCAATTATGACCGCAACACCAACGTCGAAGGCGTCGCCCGCTTTGCTGACGGCACGCCCAACGGTGAATTACAGGAAATGGCCGCAATGTTCCCGGTGTCGCGCCGTGCCAAGTTCGACCTGCGCGCCATCGCCCGCACCGAACGCGCTCTGATGGATTACGGACGGCTGGCGCAATATGTCGGCGTCACAACCTCGGCTGATCTGGTGGCTGAATTGCCGGATGATGATCTGGAACACGTGCTGCGCGTCACCAAATCCGCCGAATTTCCGATCCGGCTGGTGCCTGCCCTCAGCGGCCTCATGGCCCCACCCGAAGAAATCGTCGCCCGCATGCCGGGGCTGAAAAAACTGTCGCATGACAAGCTGAAAATCGGCATGGTCAAGCTGATGACCGATGGCTCGATCCAAGGCTATACCAGCCGGATGAAATGGCCCGGTCATGTCAACGGCGCCCCCAACGGCATCTGGAACAACCCACCTGAAGTGATGCACCACATGATCGAGGTGATCCACGCGGCAGGCATCCAGATCCATGTCCACACCAACGGTGACGAGGCTTCCGAAGTAGCGATCAACGGCTTTCAGGCCGCGATGCGCAAATACCCCAATGCCGATCACCGCCACACCTTGCAGCACGGCCAAATGATTAACGAGGCGCAGTTTCGCCGCATCAAAGCGCTTGGCCTTGGCGTCAACCTGTTTGCCAATCACATCTGGTATTTCGGCGATAAACATTACGAAGTCACCCAGGGCCCGGACCGCGCATTGCGGATGGATGCCTGCCGGTCAGCCCTTGATCACGGCGTGCCAATGACCATCCATTCCGACGCTCCGGTCACCCCGCTGAACCCGTTGTTCACCGCCTGGTGCGCTGTGAATCGCGTCACCCCGCAGGGGCGTATTCTCGGTAAATATCAACGCCTTACCGTCCACGAGGCACTCAGCGCGATCACCATTGGCGCGGCCTATTCGATGCATATGGACGGCGATGTCGGCTCGATTGAAACCGGCAAATTCGCCGATTTCGTAATACTGGGCGACGACCCGCTGGCAGTAGACCCGATGGCGCTGAAAGACGTACCCGTGCTGGGCACCGTCCTTGGGGGGCAGGTTCAACTGCTATGACAGACCCGCTGCCGCTGACGGTGATTACCGGCTATCTGGGGGCCGGCAAAACCACATTGCTGAACGCCATTCTTGCGCGACCCTTGGGTCAGACGATCACGGTTTTGGTCAATGATTTCGGCGAAATCGCCATTGATGAAAGCCTGATCATCAACAAAACCGGCGACACGATTGCGCTGACAAATGGCTGCGTGTGCTGCACCATCGGCGGCGATCTTTACGACGCAATAGACAAGATCTTGACGTCCGAGCCACGCCCGGACCGTTTGATCATCGAAACCTCCGGCGTCGCTGACCCAAGCAAAATCCTGCAAATAGCGATGGCCGAACCGGACCTTCGGGCCGACCGCTGCGCCACCTTAATTGACTGCGTAAATTTCACGTATTCCTTGGGTGATCCGTTTCTGGCCGACAGCTTGTTGCGGCAAATTCAGGCGGCTGACCTGCTTATTTTGACCAAAACCGATCTGGTCCCCCCGGATCAGGTCGCAGACCTTGTCGATCAATTGGCCGTCACCGCTCCCGGCATCCCGATCCATGTTTCAAGTGCTGCACTGCGCACCGAAACCCTTTTTGGCCTGCGCAACCGCCCTGAACTGGCCCACAAACACCATCATGACCACGGCACCGAATACGCCACGTGGTCCTATCAGGGCCCGGCCCGCCTTGACCCTGAAACGCTCAACACCGCGTCAACAATGAACGCCTCCGGCTGCCTGCGTCTCAAAGGCCATGTCACCACAAAAGACGGCGAAACTTTCGCCGTGCAACGCGCCGGGGCGCAATGGCAATGCAATCCCATCCCCCCCAGAACCGACAGCCAGGTGGTCGCCATTGGCACCGCTCAAAGCTTTCAACCCGCCAAACTTGCCGCTTTAATATCATAGTTTCGAAAATACTCTGGGGGTAGGCGCAATTCCTTTTATTGCGCCGCAGGGGGCAAAGCCCTCTGCCACGGGTCGCTCGCGCGCCAGCGCGGCGAAATCCCACGCCGGCCAAAAGCGCGACCTGCCGCAGACACCCCGTTAAAAGATTCACGTCGCACCCTGCCCCGGCAAGACCCATATCATTTGACGCCTTTACACTGACCAAATCCCGTTATATCCGCGATGTTGAGATGACCAAAACAGCCCTCGTCATAGGTGCCGGTATAACCGGTGTTTGCACCGCCGAATGGTTGCGTCGCGCTGGCGTCAAGGTGACGCTGATCGACCGGATCGAACCCGGCGACCCGGCGCAAACCTCGTACGGCAACGCTGGTCTTTTGGCACGCGTTGCGATCGGCCCGATTGCCGATGCCAGCCTGTTGCGCAAAGCCCCGATGATGCTGCTTGACCCGGACTCGCCGCTTTTTCTGAAATGGTCCTACCTGCCAAAACTGATCCCGTGGATCGTGCCGTTCATCCGGAACATGACCGCCAAACGGATCGAAGAAATCACGGCGGCCCTGCTGCCCCTGACCGAAGACAGCGTTGACCAGCATATAGCACTGGCCACAGGCACGTCTGCCGCCCAATACATTCGCACCGGCGATTACTTCTATTATTATCGCGACCGTGCAGCTTTTGACAAAGATCGCGCCCATAATGATCTGCTGCGCCGCGCCGGGTTTACGGTGATACCGCACGACCGCGCTCAAATGCTGGCCATTGATCCAGCCATCAGCCCTGCGTATTCCTATGCCGCAGCACATCCCGATCACGGCTGGCTGACCTCACCCGGCAAATACGTGGCGGCACTGGCCGACCATTTTCGCGCAGCTGGTGGCGAATTTAAACGCGGTGAAGTGGTCAACGTCACCAACACCACGGTGACACTGCAGGGCGGCGAGGTTCTGACAGCCGACAAGATCATTCTGGCGGCTGGCGCGTGGTCCGGCCCGTTGGCCAAGCAGTTGGGCCAGAAATCCCTGCTCGAAACCGAACGCGGCTATCACCTGTTTCTCAACGGCGCCTCCTACGTACCACCTCATCCTTTCATGGTGTCGGACGCAAAATTTGTGGTGACCCCGATGGAAGGCGGCCTGCGCTGTGCCGGTATCGTTGAATTTGGCGGTCTCACCGCACCGCGTTCAACCGCCCCGATTGCGCTTTTGAAAAAACGCATCCGCCAGGTTTATCCCGATCTGACATGGGACACTGCGGATGAATGGATGGGGTTCCGTCCTTCAACCCCGGACAGCCTGCCGCATATCGGAGCGCTGCCCGATGCCCCCAATGTGATCGTGGCGTTCGGCTCGCAACATATCGGCATCACCATCGGCCCGCGCCTCGGTCGCATGGCCGCCGATATCGCGCTTGGCAAACGCAGCAATATCGATCTGACACCTTACGCGCCTGACCGGTTTCGCTGACCCGTTGCCGAATTGGCCAATCCGCGCACGCTGCATTTACCCGATCCAAACCCCTGCCCGCTAAACCCCGGACCGAACGTTCAAACGTGGTTCACGGGGTCGAGATGGGCAGGGATGCTTACACAGGCCTCACGCCATACCGACAGATCGACAGGTGCGGGGCATAATACCCCGTTTGGCATACGAACCGCATCGGCGGGCCCGCCTTCTTTCCATCCAAAACACCGAGAATGCCGTTTCCCCGGTCAACCAGAACGTTGACCGGGCGAAAACCATGCGGTTCAGTCAGCCGCCAATCCAGCCCCCCGTTTCAAATCTCCACCACACCCCCTATATATGGCCCTGAACAGAACAGCAGGGTGGCCAGAATGACGATCCAATTCTCCAATACTTACGCGCAACTGCCAGACCGTTTGTTTGCCCGGGTGTCGCCGTTTGCGTTTCCGGCCCCTAGCATCGTGCGGTTTAATAACGCTTTGGCAGCTGACCTTGGCCTTGACCACAAACAGCTCGACAGTCCCGAGGGTGCCGCCATTCTGGCCGGTGCCAAAACCCCGGACGGGGCCGAACCTTTGGCGATGGCTTACGCCGGACATCAGTTCGGCAATTGGGTGCCGCAATTGGGCGATGGTCGGGCGATGCTGTTGGGCGAGGTCGTCACCCCGGCAGGCGCAAGGTTCGACATCCACCTGAAAGGGTCAGGCCGCACCCCGTTTTCACGCGGCGGCGACGGCAAAGCGGTGCTGTCAGCGGTTCTGCGGGAATACATAATTTCCGAGGCAATGCACGCCCTTGGCATCCCAACCACCCGCAGTCTGGCAGCGGTCGCCACCGGCGAACAAGTGATGCGCGAAGGGTTGGAGCCCGGCGCGGTTCTGGCGCGCGTCGCGGCCAGCCATATTAGGGTCGGGACATTTCAATATCTTTACGCCCGCAAAGACGCCGAGGGTCTGCAGGCCCTGATGGATCACGTGATCGCGCGGCATTACCCGGAATGCGCAAGCGCTGAAACACCGGCACTTGCCCTGTTGGCCGCAGTTATGGCGCGGCAGGCCGAACTTGTGGCACGCTGGATGCAGGTCGGGTTCATCCACGGGGTGATGAACACCGATAACGTGTCGATTGCCGGGGAAACCATCGATTACGGCCCCTGCGCGTTCATGGACACCTATCACCCTTCGACCGTGTTCAGTTCAATCGACCGGCAAGGGCGGTACGCCTGGGGCAACCAACCGAAAATCGCGCATTGGAATCTGGCGCAGTTCGCGCAAAGCCTGCTGCCGCTGATTGCTGCAGAACCGGAAAGGGCCGCCGTTATGGCCCAAGAGGTGCTGGACGCTTTTGGCGAAATGTTTGAGGCGGCTTATTTCCGGGTGTTTCAGGCAAAACTGGGCCTGACAGATACGACCGAGGCTGACCGAGCGCTGGTGACGGACCTTTTGCATCTGATGGCCGAAGATACAGTTGATTTCACGCGGGCCTTCCGCGAATTGGCGCGCGGATTGGCGGGCGATGATTTTTCGGGCGTAAAATCGCTGTTTGCATCGGAAAGCCTGTTTGAAGACTGGTTGGCAAGATGGCTGTCGCGACTTGGCAATGAAAGGGCGATCGCCGCGACAACTATGCTGGCCAACAACCCGGCCTTTATCCCGCGCAACCACCGGGTTGAAGAAGCATTGACCGCAGCAAACCAAGGCGATTTCGCGCCGTTTGAAACCTTGTTAAAGGTTCTGTCCACCCCGTTTGAAGATCAACCGAACGCCACACAGTTCGAGGCCCCGCCGCGGCCCGAAGAAATCGTGCACGCCACATTCTGCGGCACTTAACCGAACCATATTCTTTTCGGTTTAAATATCCCGGGGGGTAGGGCGCAATTTTTCAAATTGCGTCAGGGGGGCAGAGCCCCCCGGCCGGGCCGGGGGCTTTGCCCCCGGACCCCCAGGATATTTTTACCGAAAAGAAAACAACAAGCTTTGTCCGGCAGGCTGTCGCGCCAGTGCCTCAGAACACAGGTCTAGTGCAAATCAGGCGTTAAACGAACGCTCGATCCGATCAAGCGTTTCCATCGCCCCCAATACATCCGCCACCGCACCGTTCGGCTGACGGCCTTCGCGGATGGCGGCAAAAAACTCGCGGTCGATCAGTTCGATACCGTTGTTGGAGACCGTTGTGCCGGTCAGGTCGATCTGTTTTTCCGCACCGTCAAACAGGTCGTCATACCGCGCAATATAGGTGCCGTTATCACAGATATAGCGAAACACCGTGCCCAGCGGCCCGTCGTTATTGAATGACAGCGACAGGGTGCAAATCGCGCCAGACGGCACTTTCATGCCAATTGACATATCCATCGCGATGCCCAGATCAGGGTGATGCGGGCCTTCAAGACCAAAGGCCTGTGTGCAGGTTTCCCCGGTTTGATACTGGAACAAATCAACCGTGTGGCAGGCGTGATGCCACAGCAGATGATCGGTCCAGCTGCGCGCTTCGCCTTTGGCGTTGATATTTGAGCGGCGAAAGAAATAGGTCTGCACGTCCATCTGCTGGATTTTCAACTCGCCAGCCTTGATCTTGTTATGGATCCATTGATGGCTGGGATTGAACCGGCGCACCTGGCCTGCCATTGCGATCTTGCCGGTTTCGCGCTGTACGCGCACGATTTCCTGACTATCGGCCAGCGTGTCTGCCATCGGAATTTCCACCAGCACATGTTTGCCAGCCTTCAGGCAAGCAATCGTCTGGGCGGCATGCATCTGGGTCGGTGTTGACAGGATCACCGCGTCCACATCCTCGCGCACTAGACAGTCCGCCAGATCAGTGGCGGCGTGCGGCACACCGCGTGCAGCAGCAAAGGCGTCGATCTTGGCGCGGGTCGGCCCCATCACTGAGGTGACGGTCACGCCGTCGATATTGGCGATTGCATCCATGTGCTTCATACCAAAGGCGCCATAGGCACCGGCGACGCATACTCTCATGATTTCAAACCTTATTTTCCAGAATGAGATGCCCAACAGCGGTGTTTGAGGCCGGCACGTGATAATGCCTGTGAACCTCGGTTACGTCCTCGTCCAGCGCACCGCGCATCACGTGCCACATGACCATTTCAACGCCTTCAGACCCGGCTTCGCGCAGGTATTCGACATGCGGGATCTGGCTGGCGGCGACCGGGTCGCTTACGATCATGTCCATGAACCGCTTGTCCCATTCCTTATTGATCAGACCAGCGCGTTTATATTGCAGCTGATGGCTCATCCCGCCAGTGCCAAAAATCACCACGTTCAGGTCTTCATCGAAACTTTCCACGGCGCGCCGAACCGCTTTGCCAAGGTTGTAGCACCGGTTACCGGTCGGCGCCGGGTATTGCACGACGTTCACACATAACGGGATCACGAGGGCTGGCCATTCGTCATCAACGCCGTGATCGCCAAACATCACCGACAACGGCACGGTCAGGCCGTGATCGACTTCCATCTCGTTCATGATTGTGATGTCAAATTCATCAAGCACCAAGGATTGTGCGATATGGCTGGCGAGTTTCTGGTGGTTCTTGACCACAGGCACCGGGCGCGGCCCCCAACCCTCATCCGCCGGATGAAATTCAGCAGCACAGCCCAGCGCGAAGGTCGGAATACAGGAGGCATCAAACGCGGTGCAATGGTCGTTATAGACCAGAAAGATCACGTCGGCTTTTTGGGCTTTCATCCAGTCGCGGGATTTCTCAAAGCCTTTGAACACCGGCTGCCAGTAAGGTTGGTCGGTGATATGAGTATCCATCGCGACCCCGATTGCGGGGACATGGCTGCATCCGACGCCTGCTGTTATTCTTGCCATTATTCTTCACCCCATTCGGATTTATATCGGTTGCCGTCGATCGACCGGCCCCCGGCCAGCATCATCGCGCGGTAGTCTTCATTGCCCATACCGGTCATGATTCCGGCCAGTTGTTGAAAGTTGATGCCGTCATTTGCCGCCAGTTTGCTGGTGTAATAAACATTGCCGCCAAGCGCCAACATGCCGTTCCAGTCGCGGCTCAGAACTGCCGCGCGCTGTGCCTCGGTCATCGGGAACTTTTCAAGATAAGCAGCTTCGCCAGCGTTAAAGACGTCGCGGTTCTTTTGCAGCCGCATCGAGATGCAGAACTGGTTCAGGTGATACCCTTCGCGTGACCGGTCTGCGTCAAACACATAGGTACCGGGGATATCCTCGTAATCTTTTTTCATCGCCATTCAGGTATTCCTTTTTTCAAATCCAAGTGACGCCAGTATGGCGTCGGCACGTAGACCAAAATCGTCAGGCCCGGCATCCAGACCCAGATCGCCAACCACCTGTTGCCAGTCGGCGGTGGCCGTGGCCATGCCATTTGGCAGACCAAGATCGGCAACCGTGATCGCCACTTCCCGCATTTCGGCGGCGCGCCGGATGCCGTGTTGCATCATCCGTTCCAGATTATAGGCGGCCTGATCGCTGCCGCCAATGCCCTGCCCCGAGACGGCAAGGCTGTTCATCACAATATCTTCAACCCCGGCCAATCTGGCGGCCAACAGGCATTCCGCTGTCAGCGCCTCCATGCCCTTGACCATAATCGAGCGGATCATTTTGATCGAGCTGGCGCGACCAATCGGGCCCTGTTCAACGCGGGCATCCATGCCAAGGCCGGTCAGAATTTCCAGTGCTGCGTCCGCATCAGGGCCGCTCAGCAGGATTGGCACCCGGTGCAGTTTGGGGTTAACCGGCGCCAGAATGGCGGTATCGACATAGCGCCCGCCTGCCGCATTTATCACGACGGCATTGGCCTGTTTGGTTTTTGGTGCACAGGAATTGCCGTCAAAGTAAAACGTACCCGGTCTGATATGTGGCGCGGCTGCGGCGGCGGCGATTGCGGCCTGATCAGCGGTGACAAGGCAAAACACCGTGTCAGCCTCGGCCAGAAGATCAGCCATAGACGCCTGCCCGGCCACACCTGCGGCGGCGTAATTCTGCTGTTTTCCGGTGGCGGTTGCGGGATCGCTGGTTTTGATGTCAAACGCCGCAAATCGCAGCCCGTCCGCCGCACTGGTTTCACTTTTCCAGCCTTTGACCAACGCCTGCGCCGCCTCGCCAAACCCTATCGTTGCGATGAGGCGACGGTTGTTACTGGCAAAATTCTGATCTTGCGCGGTCATCCGGGTTTTCTGGTCCTTCGGTCGATTTCACAGCTAACATTTGCGAACGGATTTCCAAAATTGAATAGCCGCGTGACCTATTCAGTTTGCGCATAGCGCTGCCATCAGGCTGTTTTAGCGCGGTGGCGCAGATGATCCAGAAACCGCGCCTGCGTGGCAGTTGGGCGCCAACCGGTGCGAAATGTCAGTCCGATCGGACGGCTGTTGTTCGGCAACGCAACCGGCAGCGCGACCAGCGTGCCGTGTTCCAGTTCGTGGCGCACTTGATTGAGTGATATTATGGTGACGTAATCGCCTTCCAGCAACAGGCCGCGCACCAGCACCAGCGAAGATGAAACGGCCTTCACGGGCGTGTTTTCCATTTCAGGAATGTTCAAAACCATGCTGAGATATGTACCGGCAGGCGTTGGTTTCGGCGGGGCAATCCATGGGTAAACCAAAGTGTCCTGCAAGCTGACTTTGGATTGCGCACAAAGGGGATGACCGGGACGGGTTATGATTGCCAGACTGTCGTCAAACAGCGCCTCCTGCACCACATCATCGGCAGGCAATGGATCGCGCAGCGCCCCGATAAGGAAATCGCTGTCGCCATATCTTAGACCGCGCAAAAGCTCGCTGTAAGGCCCTTCGATGGTGCGGATTTGAATGCTGTCGTAATCGGCCAGAATATCATGCATGGCGCGCGGCAGAATGCGGGTTCGCGCTAAGGGCATCGACCCAACGGTGATCCGGGTGCTGTCGCGGCCTTTATGGGCGGCAAGTTCAAACAGGCCTTGCTGGAATTCGCCTGCCGCCAGTTTTGCGCGCCGTGCCAGACGTTCGGCAGCTTGGGTCAGCTCGATCCCGTGACTGGCGGTGCGAAACAGGGTGAACCCGGCCAGCCGTTCCAGATCGCGCCCGGCGCGGTGGATCGAGGGTTGTGATATCCCGGTATTGCGCGCCGCGATTGAAAAGTTCCGCGCTTCGGCCAGTGCGATCAGCGCGCGCAGTTGGGCCGAGGTGACGAGCCGGTCAAACCGGGCGAAACCCTTGCCGGATTTTCCCGGTTGCAGGCGGATCGCCTCGTCCACCCCTTGGGTCAACTCGTCCAGCATCCGGATCACCCGTTCCAGAAACATCGCCCCGGCTTCGGTGACGATCATGCCGTCCGTCAGGCGCTGGAACAAGGCCACACCAAGACGGGTTTCAAGCTTGGAAATGGCTTGGGTAATCGCCGGTTGCGACAGAAAAATCGCATCCGCTGCAGCCGAGATACCGCGATGCCGAGCCACCTCGCGAAAGGCGCGCAAGTGGCGGATATTGGGGAAATCAAAAGTGGTCAAAGCATCGGTTTTCCGTTGGATTTGCGGCTGAGTATAGCCAAAACTTATGGCTTGGAAAGGCATTTGAAATAGGCAATTGCCGCGCGCACCTCCAGTATCGCTGGCAAGTTAACTTATCCGGGGCGGCATCCCCGAAAGCACAGGAACATGACGATGGCAGACACAAAAACCGCGCTTGTAATCTCGGCGCATTCCGCCGATTTCGTTTGGCGCGCTGGTGGGGCAATCGCCTTGCACCAGAAACTTGGCTATGAAGTGACCGTGGTGTGCCTGTCTTACGGCGAACGCGGCGAAAGTGCCAAGCTGTGGAAACTCGACGGCATGACCCTTGAAAAGGTCAAGACCGAGCGTCGCCGTGAGGCGGAAAACGCCGCCAAAGCCTTGGACGTGCACGATATTCAGTTCTTTGATCTGGGTGACTATCCGCTTGATCTGGGGCGCGAGGCGAAGGACCGGATGGTCGATGTGATCCGCGCTGTGCAACCAAAATGGATGATGAGCCATTCCAAATGGGATCCTTACAATACCGACCATATGAACACGACGCAGTTCGCGCTGGAATGCCGGATGATCGCACAGGCCTGGGGGCATAATCCGGGGCAAAAGGTGCTGGGCGCGCCGCAGCTTTACCTGTTCGAGCCGCACCAGACCGAACAGATGGAATGGAAACCCAACGTGTTTCTGGACATCACCGAGGTCTGGGACAAAAAGCGTGCGGCGATTGAATGTATGCAAGGTCAGGAACATTTGTGGGATTTCTACACAAACGTGGCGCAGAATCGCGGCAACCATTTCCGGCGCAATTCCGGCGGCCAGTCAGGGGGGCGCAATGCCCGTCAGGCCGAGGGATTTCAGGCGGTATTCCCGCAAACCGTGGATGAATTGGCATGAGCTATCCGGCAGGTACAATCGGCGTTGTGGTGCAGAGCATTCAGCGGGTCGATCAGGCAGTGATCGACGGTCTGGCCGCCTGCGGGGTTGCCACGGTTCACGAAGCACAGGGGCGCAAAGGCTTGTTGGCGGATTATATGCGCCCGATTTATCGCAGCGCGCGTGTGGCCGGCTCGGCATTGACGATCCTGGCTCCACGCTGTGACAACTGGATGATCCATGTGGCGATTGAACAGTTGCAGCCCGGTGATATCATGGTGCTGGGCACGATCACGCCGTCAAACGCCGGATATTTTGGCGATCTGCTGGCCACCAGCGCCAAGGCGCGTGGCTGTGTTGGCATGGTGATTGATGCCGGGGTGCGGGATTTACGTGATCTGGCGGAAATGGACTTTCCGGTCTGGTCCAGGGCCGTGCATGCGCAAGGCACGATCAAGGAAAGCCTCGGGTCGGTCAATATTCCCGTCGTCTGTGCGGATGCGCTGATTTATCCGGGGGACGTTATTATCGCCGATGACGACGGTGTTTGCGTTGTGCGCCGCGCCGAAGCGGTGGAAGTTTTGGCGGCAGCACAGACGCGCGAGGCCAATGAAGGCGACAAGCGTGCGCGGTTTGAGGCGGGTGAACTGGGGCTTGATATCTATGACATGCGTCCACGCCTGGCGGCGAAGGGCTTGAAATATGTCTGACGGAATTTCATTCCGCCAGACCGGGCTGGAGGGGGCTGTCTGCCCCCTCCAGGCCTCCCCCGAGAGTATTTTTGAAACTATGATGGGAAAAGAGTCTGTTCATGGCTGAGGCGCGCTGCATGTGGATGCGGGGGGGGACCTCGAAAGGCGGGTATTTTCTGGCCGCTGATCTGCCGGGTGATGTCGCGGCGCGGGATAGGTTTTTGCTTGGCGTGATGGGCAGTCCGGATAGTCGCCAGATCGACGGGATGGGCGGGGCTGATCCATTGACCAGCAAGGTGGCCGTGGTTGCGAAATCGGCGCGGGATGGCGTTGATGTGGACTATCTGTTTTTGCAGGTCTTCGTTGATCAGGCGATTGTAACCGATGCGCAGAATTGCGGGAATATTCTGGCGGGCGTCGGTCCATTTGCGATTGAACGTGGGTTGGTGGCGACCAGGGACGGGATCACGCCGGTGACCATCTATATGGAAAACACTGGCCAGATTGGCGTCGCCACGGTTGAAACGCCGGGCGGACGCGTGCGCTATTCAGGCTCGGCGCGGATTGATGGCGTGCCGGGAACCGCAGCACCGGTGCCGATCGAGTTTAAGGACACCGCCGGGTCATCTTGCGGGGCGCTGTTGCCGACCGGTAATGTGGTTGACCGGATCGACGGGATCAATGCCACGTTGATTGATAACGGTATGCCCTGCGTGGTCATGCTGGCGGCGGATCTGGGCATTACAGGGTTGGAATCTCCGCACGATCTTGAGCAGAACCAACCGCTGCGCCAGCAGCTGGAAGTCATCCGGCTGCAAGCCGGTCCGTTAATGAACCTCGGAGATGTGCGTGATAAAACAGTGCCGAAAATGACGATGGTTTCAGCGCCGCAGAACGGTGGCGCGATTTCCACCCGCACTTTCATTCCGCATCGCTGTCACAAGACCATCGGCGTCTTGGGCGCAGTTTCGGTCGCCACCGCTTGTTTGCTGAAAGGCAGTCCTGCTTATACGCTGGCGGCGCGCGGCGATGGTGCGACGCGCAGTCTGGCGATTGAACATCCGAGCGGGGAAATGACCGTGGTGGCGACGCTTGATGCTGACGACAGCGTGCGCGCGGCGGCGATCCTCAGGACGGCGCGCAAGCTGATGGATGGGGTGGTTTTTGATGGACAGGATTGAACATGGACGCTGATTGGCTGGTCTTTCACCAAAACCCGAAGAAACCGGATTTCATCCTGCCCAAAGGCGCGGTGGATGCGCATTGCCATGTGTTTGGACCGGCGGGCACCTTCCCGTTTGCGCCTGAACGCAAGTATACGCCGTGTGATGCGGGCAAGGATAAGCTGTTTGAATTGCGCGATTTTCTGGGGTTTGAGCGCAATGTCATCGTACAGGCCACCTGCCACGGTAAAGACAACCGCGCTTTGATGGATGCCTGCCGGGCGGCTGGCGAACGGGCGCGGGGTGTGGCCACGGTTGGCACTGACATTACCGAGGCCGAGTTGGCTGAGATGCATGCAGCCGGTGTGCGCGGCGTGCGGTTTAACTTCGTCAAGCGGCTGGTCGATGCCACGCCAAAAGAGGTGTTCATCGGCATCGCTGAAAAAATCCAACAATTCGGCTGGTCGATCGTGGTCTATTTCGAAACCGCCGATCTGGAGGAACTGACGCCGTTTCTGCGCCGACTGCCGGGCATCATCGTGGTCGATCACATGGGCCGCCCTGACGTGGCCAAGGGTACAAATCACCCCGATTGGCGCCGTTTCGTGAACCTGATGGCGGATAACGAAAACATCTGGTCCAAGGTCACCTGCCCAGAACGCCTGAGCATTTCCGGCCCGCCTTACAGCGACGTCATCCCCTATGCTGCCGAGGTGGTTTCGACCTTCCCGGACCGTGTGCTTTGGGGCACCGACTGGCCACATCCTAACATGAAATCCCACATGCCCGACGACGGTCAGTTGGTTGATTTCATTCCGCTAATTGCCCCTGAACAGGACAAGCAGCAAAAGCTGCTCATCGACAACCCGATGCGCCTTTATTGGGCGTAATCCGAAAGGAGGCCACGAATGGAATTGGCACATTTCGACCACCATACCCCGATTGCGGGCACGACCCTGTTTGACGGCGAACAGGCCATGAAAGGCTATCAGCTGAACAAGATGTGTTACAGCTTTAACGCCGCTGAGGCGCGGGATGAATATCTGGCCAACCCTGAGGCTTATTTCGATAAGTTCGACCTTAATGAGGCGCAAAAACAGGCCTGCCGCAACGCCACTGTTCTGGAGATGATCGCGGCGGGCGGTAATATCTATTACCTTGCGAAATTCGCCGGAATTTACAAGCTTTCGGTTCAGGATGTGGGTGCCCAGCAAACCGGCATGACAACGGATCAGTTCAAACAGAAACTTCTGGATGCGGGGAAATAGCATGGCACAGATCCTTGGTGGCATCACCACATCCCACATCCCCGCCGTTGGCAACGCGATTGCCAATAAAGCGTTTGAAGACCCCTATTGGAAGCCGTTTTTTGATGGCTATCCACCGATCCATAAATGGCTGGCGGCCAATAAGCCTGACGTTGTGATCAATATTTATAATGATCACGGGTTGGGGTTTTTCCTTGATAAAATGCCAACTTTCGCGATTGGGGCGGCGCATGAATACCGCAACGAAGATGAAGGCTGGGGCATTCCCAAACTTGATCCGTTTCCCGGTGACGCAAAAATTTCGTGGCATATTATTGAGGAAATGGTGGCTGCGGAATTTGACATAACCTCCTGTCAGGAACTGGCCGTGGATCACGGTTTTGTCGTGCCGATGCAATTGTTCTGGCCGGGGGCACCCCATAATGCCGACATGCCGCGCGCCATTCCGATCAGCGCGAATACCGTGCAACATCCGATCCCGACCCTGAAACGGGCGCTTGATTTCGGCAAGGCTTTGCGCAAGGCGATTTTGTCGTATCCTGCTGATATCAAAGTGGTTGTTCTTGGCACCGGTGGGTTAAGCCACCAGCTTGATGGGGAGCGCGCCGGGTTTATCAACAAGGAGTTTGACCGGATGTGCATGGACAAGATCGTCACTGCACCCGAGGAGCTGACCAAAATTTCACGCTACGAATTGGTCAAACAGGCTGGTGCGCAGGGGACCGAGTTTTTGATGTGGATGATGATGCGCGGCGCACTTGGCGACAAGGTGACTCCGCTGCATCAGAACTATCATATCCCGATCAGCAATACCGGTGCCGGCACGATGTTGCTGGAATGCGCGGCATAAACCTTAAAGGAACCTTAATATGAAAACCCAAGTTGGTATCATCGGCGGCGGCCCGTCGGGCCTGATGCTGTCACAACTTTTACACCTTAAAGGCATCGACAATATCGTACTGGAGAAACACAGCCGCGATTATGTTCTGGGGCGCATTCGCGCTGGTGTTCTGGAACATGGTTTTGCGGAATTGATGCGCGAGGCCCAATGCGGTGAACGGATGGATGCCGAAGGCGAAATCCACGACGGTTTTTATATCGCCAATGGCGAAACCAAACGCCGGGTTGATCTGGCGGGTCATACCGGCGGCAATTCGGTGGTTGTTTATGGCCAGACGGAACTGACTCGCGATCTTTATGATGCCCGGGCGCGGATGGATGGCAAGGTTATTCACAATGTTGATGACGTGGCCTTGCATGATCTTAAATCCGCCACCCCCTCGATCACCTACCGTCTGGGTGACAAGGACCACCGGATCGCGTGTGATTACATCATTGGGGCTGACGGTTTTCATGGGCCAAGCCGCAAGGCGATCCCGTCTGATATTTTGCGCGAATACGAAAAGGTTTATCCGTTTGGCTGGCTTGGGGTTCTCAGCCGCACCAAACCGGTTTCGCCTGAATTGATCTATTCCAAGAATGCCCGCGGGTTCGCGTTGTGCTCGTTACGCAGTCAGGTTCTCAGCCGGTATTACATTCAGGTGCCGCTGACTGATAAAGTTGAAGACTGGTCAGACGATGCCTTTTGGGCCGAGTTGAAAAAACGCCTGCCCTCGGATGTTGCGGCGAACCTTGAAACCGGAGCGAGCATAGAAAAATCAATCGCGCCGCTGCGCAGTTTCGTGGCGGAACCGATGCGCTATGGCAATCTGTTTCTGGCAGGGGACGCGGCGCATATCGTGCCGCCAACCGGTGCGCGCGGGCTGAACTCTGCGGCCAGTGATATATATTACCTCTATCACGCCTTGGTCGATCACTATCAAAAAGGCGATGATACCGGGCTGGAAAATTACAGCGAAAAGGCGTTGGCACGGATTTGGAAGGCGCAAAGGTTCAGTTGGTGGATGACCACCTTGCTGCACAAACTGCCGGGCAACATCCCGTACGAAGACAAATTGCAGGACACCGATCTGGAATATCTGTTCAGCTCCGAAGCTGCGCTGACGTCACTGGCCGAAAACTATGTCGGATTGCCGTTTTAAACGGCTTTAATCCTTTTGAAATACCTCCGCCGGAGGCCTTCATGGTCTGCGGTGGGTGATGCCGTTCAGCAGGCAGCTACAGCCCCAGACAGTGCCGCATGATCGCCTTTTGGGCGTGCAGCCGGTTTTCCGCCTCGTCCCAGACCACCGATTGCGGACCGTCCATCACCTCGGAGGTGACCTCCTCGTCGCGATGGGCAGGCAGGCAATGCATGAAAACCGCTTGTGGTCCGGCGGTCTGCATCAACGCGGCATTTACCTGATAGGGGCGCAATTGGTTGTGGCGGCGTTCGCGCGACGACTGGCTGTCATGCATCGACACCCAGGTATCGGTCATCACCAAATCTGCCCCCTGCACCGCCTTGTGGGGATCACGTTCAATGCTGATTTTTGCGCCTTTTTTGCGCGCATCCCCCAGCAGTTCGGCGACCGGATCAAGGGTGCCGGGGCCGGTAAAGGTGAAATCAAAGCCCAGTTGCCCGGCGGCCTGGATCATCGACGCACAGACATTGTTACCGTCTCCTGACCAGACAACTTTTTTGCCGGCAATCGGCCCGTGAAATTCTTCGAATGTCATCACATCTGCCATGATCTGACAGGGATGGGTGCGGTTGGTCAGCCCGTTGATCACCGGCACAGTGGCATATTCGGCCATTTCGTGCAGCGTGTCTTCGTCGTACGTGCGCATCATGATCAGATCGACATAACGGCTGAGGACGCGCGCGGTATCGGCGATGGTTTCGCCGTGCCCAAGTTGCATATCAGTGCCCGACAGGATCATCGTCTGCCCGCCCAACTGGCGCACGCCGACATCAAAACTGACCCGGGTGCGGGTCGATGGTTTTTCAAAAATCAGCGCAACGATATGCCCCGCCAGCGGGGTTTCATCGTCGGGCATACCTTTGGGGCGGCCCGCGCGGGCGGATTTCATCATCTGCGCGGAATTCAGGATTTTGCGTAAGTCAGCACTGGAGGTTGCGTCGATATCAAGGAAATGGGTCATAAGGTGGCTTCGACCTTGCTGGCGGCGGCATCCAGACGGTGAACCGCCTCGGCGATTTCGTCGTCGGATATGGTTAAGGCGGGCAATAAGCGGATAACGTTTTGACCGCCGGGAACGGTCAGGACAAATTCGTCATATCCTGCCTTGACCACATCCAGATTTGGGATTTTGCAGACCAAGCCAATCATCAGGCCAAGGCCGCGCACACCTTCGAACACGTCTGGATGGGCGGCGACAAGGCCTTCGAGTTTCTGGCGAAACAGCCCGGCTTTACGGTTCACCCCGGCCAGAAACGCCTTATCAGCGATGATATCAACCACCGCATTACCAACCGCACAGGCCAAGGGATTGCCGCCATAAGTTGACCCGTGCGTGCCTGAAACCATGCCGGCCGCGGCGCGTTCTGTGGCAAGGCAGGCCCCCAGTGGAAAGCCGCCGCCGATGCCTTTCGCGACGGCCATGATATCGGGGGTAACGCCCGACCATTCATGCGCAAACAATCGCCCGGTACGGCCCATACCGCATTGAATTTCATCCATAATCAGCAACAAGCCGTGTTCGTCACACAGTGCGCGCAAGCCGCGCAGGAAGGTATCGTCAGCCGAAATAATGCCGCCTTCGCCCTGCACCGGTTCAATCAATATGGCCGCCGTTTCATCATCAATTGCCGCCGCAACAGCCGCAAGATCGCCGAACGGTACGTGGATGAACCCGGCCAGTTGTGGGCCGAAGCCTTTCAGCAGTTTCTCGCCCCCGGCAGCGGCGATGGTGCCAAGGGTGCGGCCATGGAACGCGTCTTTAAAGGCAATGATCTTGGTGCGCTGCGGCATGTCGTGATGGCTGAAATACTTCCGCGCCATTTTGATCGAACATTCCATCGCCTCGGCGCCGGAATTGGTGAAGAAAACCGTGTCAGCGAAGGTTTCGGCCACCAGTTTTTCCGCCAGCTTTTCCTGATTGGGAATCCGGTAAAGGTTCGATGTATGCCACAGGTTTTCCGCCTGATCCTTCAGCGCCTGAACCAGTTTCGGATGCGCGTGACCCAGCGAGGTGACGGCAATTCCACCGCCAAGATCAAGATATCGCTGACCATTTTCCTCGATCAACCAGGACCCTTCGCCTTTGACGAAAGACATTGGCGCGCGCGCATAGGTGGGAAGAACGGCAGAAATCATCGGAGGAGCCTTTCGCGTGGAAGCCTTTGATGTGACGTAAAGTCAGCGGCGAGTCAAATAATAGCAAGGGGAAACGACAGCAAAACCGCGCGCTTGGGTGCGGTGGTTAATTCAGCGTCGGCGTCGCGACGTGGCGCATGTGGTTTGCTGTCTCATGGTCAACGATTTAACGCGGGACTTTTGCATTGTCCAGACCGAGGTTCAGCTTTTCAGGCGATAGCCCGTGGAAAACCAGCGCCAACCCCAAAAGGCCAGAACCAGACACAAGCCACCACAAACCGCGGCACCCAGAACCGGCGAGCGGTCTGACACCCCGATCACGCCATAGCGCATACCGTCAATCAGATAGAAAACCGGGTTGAAATGGGTGATCGTCTGCATAGTGGCTGGTAGAATGTCGATGGAATAAAACGTGCCGGACAGAAAGCTTAACGGGGTTATGATGAAATTGGTGATCGCGTTCATCTGGTCAAACCGGTCGGAAACGATCCCGGCCAGCAGGCCGATCAGGGACAAAAGAGCGCTGCCAAGCGATAAAAACAAAAACGCCCAAAGCGGATGCGCGATGCCAAGTTTGAGGAATGGAAAGGTGACCAAAATCACCGCGAACGCAACCGCGTAACCGCGCAACATACCGCCAACCGTATAACCGATCACCAGCTCGAGCGGCGACAGCGGCGGCATCAGGGTATCAACGATGTTGCCCTGCACTTTGGAAATCACCAGCGAACTGGCAGTATTGGCAAAGGCATTCTGCATCACGCTCATCATCAGGATGCCGGGGGCCAGAAAATGCGCGTAAGCCACCCCCATCACCTGCCCGCGTGACGTGCCAATCGCCAGATCGAACACCAACAGAAACAGCGCGGCGGTGATCAGTGGGGCCAGCACGGTTTGGCTCCAGACAGACGTGAACCGCTTGACCTCGCGTTCAATAACCGTACGCAGGCCAAGCCAGTTGACCCGCCCGAACCGCCGCTGACCCATCGCGTTTATCTGTCTTGGCTGTGTCAAAACCACGCCTCCTGAAAACTTGTTTCTGGTGCCTTGTAACCGGCTTGGCAGTCGTTACAATGGGGGGAACGAAATTTTGCCGTTGAATTTGGGCCTTTGGCCTGATCCGGCACGCTGGTTGGAGCCGGAATATGTCCTGGACAGATGAACGCGTTGATACACTGAAAACAATGTGGGGCGAAGGCAAAAGTGCCAGCCAGATCGCCAAAGAACTGGGTGGAGTCACCCGCAACGCGGTGATTGGCAAAGTGCACCGGCTTGGCCTTTCGAACCGGACGGCGCCTGCCAGCAAAGCAACTGCCGCGCCTGAAAAACCTTCGGTCACTGCAGCGGCCGAGGCGCCCAAGGCAAAAACGGTTGAACGCGAAGTGCCCGTCGAAGCCCAGCCATCTGCCCCCGTGCGCATTTTGCCAATCCCGCCGCGCAAGCCGATCATCAAGGCGGGCCAGCCTTTGCCGCCGCAGCCTTCAGCCAATGAAGTCAGCCCCGAGGCGCTGGCGACGGTCAAGGAAATTGAAAAATCCGCCAAGCGTCTGACGCTGATGGAATTGACCGAACGGACGTGTAAATGGCCGGTGGGTGATCCCGCGACGCCGAATTTCTGGTTCTGCGGTCACGCCGTACAGCAAGGCAAACCCTATTGCGAAGCACATGTCGCGGTTGCGTTTCAACCAATGTCAGCGCGGCGCGACCGTCGCGTCAGTCGATGACTTAAACGCGTCAAGGGTCGGCAACAGGCCCTGACGTCCAACCGGAGGCCCGAGCAGGCAGGCATGATCTCAGTCAGGAAAGTCATCAAGAAATTCGGTGCCCGCACACAGGTCGCCGCATTGTGTTACCGTCTGAATGATCGCAAAGGCATTGAGGTTTTGCTGATCACAAGCCGGACAACAAGACGTTGGATCGTGCCCAAGGGCTGGCCGATCGACGGGCTTTTGCCGCACAAGGCCGCCGCGCAGGAAGCCTTTGAAGAAGCGGGTGTCAAAGGGCAGGTTTACGACACTGCACTTGGCCGATATCGGTTTCAAAACGACAAGGCTGACGCCAAACACCTGCCGGATGAGGCGTATATCTTCCCGCTTGAAGTCAGCAAGATGGCGAAGGACTTTAAGGAAAAAGGTCAACGGCGGATCAAATGGTTCAGCCCGAAAAAGGCGGCAATGCTGGTGCGCGAGCCTAAATTGAAAAAGATACTGCGCGAGTTTGACCCAAGGCTCTTAACGGTTGCCTGAAGCAAAGTGTCAGGCGGTGTGGGACTGTTCGCTGGTCGGCGAAATTGATGGCGGTTTTGGGTTTTCTTTTGAACGCCGATAAATACCACTACTGATTTCCGGCTAATGCACTTATATTAAATCAAAGAAACATCAAAACAGACACAGGCAATGATCCGTTACACGCTGAAATGTGAAAAAGAACATAGTTTTGACAGTTGGTTCCAGTCAGCCGAGGCGTTTGACAAATTGTCGATGGCGCGTTTGATCAGCTGTTCGGTCTGTGGGTCAGAGCACATCCAAAAGGCAGTGATGGCACCCGGTGTGCGTCCGGGCCGCAAGGCGACCAGTCAGGCCGAAGCCCCGGCGCGACCTTTGTCAGCGCCCGCCTCTCCGGCGGAACAAGCCTTAAAAGAATTACGCAAAAAGATCGAGGCAACGTCGGAAGATGTCGGTCGCGATTTTGCCCGCGAAGCGCGCGCCATTCATGAAGGCGAAGCGCCGGCACGAGCAATTATCGGCGAAGTTGCCCCCGACGAGGCTCGAAGCCTGATCAGTGATGGTGTGCCGGTGGCCCCCCTGCCCTGGTCGTCCCGTAAATCAAACTGAGGTAAACATGACAATCCTGATCACCGGCGCCAATCGCGGTATTGGCCTTGAACTCGCCCGCCATTACGTCGCCAAAGGCGAACGGGTTATTGCAACCACCCGCGACCAAATTCCGGCTGATCTGGAAACGAAAGCCGAATGGATCGTGCTTGATGTCACCAATCCGGCAAGCTTTGCGCGTGTGGACGCCGCCCTAGACGGACATGCGATTGATCTGTTGATCTGCAATGCAGGCGTCTTGCTTGACCGGCATGAACGTCTGGACGATGGTTACGCCGCAAAAATCTGGGCCGATACGTTTGCGGTAAACGTGACGGGGCCGTTTCTGACGGTGCAAAACCTGCTGCCAAATCTGCAGGCGGCAAAGGCCGCGAAAGTGGTGATTATCGCGTCAAAAATGGGGTCAAACACCCATGCCAAAGGCGGCTCATACGTGTACCGCGCCTCAAAGGCGGCAGCGATCAATCTGGCGTCCAATCTGGCCTGTGACTTGTCGCATCTGGGGATCAGCGTCGGCGCCTATCATCCGGGCTGGGTTCAAACCGATATGGGTGGGTCAAGTGCGGATATCCCGGCCACAGAAGCGGTGGCAGGGCTGACAAAGGCCTTTGCTGATCTTTCGCTGGCAACCACCGGCTGTTTTCAGAATTACGACGGCACGGACCTGCCGTTCTGACGCACCATACCAGCCCCACTTGCCCTTAGGTCGCCACGCGACTATGAAACCCACGCAATTGACTGTGTAACCCAAAGGGTTGATTTATGCCCCGTCTGGTAATGAAATTCGGCGGCACTTCGGTGGCCGACCTTGACCGTATCAAAAACGCCGCCAAGCAGGTGCAGCGCGAGATTGATAACGGCTATGATGTGATCGTTATTGTGTCCGCCATGTCGGGCAAAACCAACGAGTTGGTGGGCTGGGTCAACCAGACATCGGCCCTTTATGATGCGCGGGAATACGACGCGGTAGTGTCATCTGGCGAGAATGTGACGGCCGGGCTTCTGGCCCTGACATTGCAGGAAAGCGGCACACCGGCGCGCAGTTGGCAAGGTTGGCAGGTGCCAATCAACACGACCTCGGCCCATAGTTCGGCCCGGATCATGGATATTCCCGAGGCCAATATCGCCGAAAAGTTCGCAACCGGCATGAAGGTCGCGGTGATTGCCGGCTTTCAGGGGGTCAGCGCCGAAGGGCGGATCACCACGCTGGGGCGCGGCGGATCGGACACCACGGCGGTCGCATTCGCGGCGGCCTTTAAGGCGGAGCGCTGTGACATCTATACCGATGTTGACGGGGTTTACACGACCGATCCCAGGATCGAAGACAAAGCGCGCAAGCTTGACCGGATCAGTTACGAGGAAATGCTGGAACTTGCCTCGCTTGGGGCTAAGGTGTTGCAGACCCGCTCGGTTGAACTGGCGATGCGCTATAAGGTGCGCTTGCGGGTCTTGTCGAGCTTTGAAGACGTAACCGAAAATTCCGGCACACTTGTCTGTGACGAGGAGGACATTATGGAAACCAGAGTAGTTTCAGGCGTAGCCTATTCCCGCGATGAGGCGAAGATGACGCTGGTGTCGGTCGCCGACCGGCCCGGCATCGCCGCCGCCATTTTTGGCCCGCTGGCGGATGCGGGTGTTAACGTTGACATGATCGTGCAGAATATATCCGAGGAAGGGCGCACCGACATGACCTTTTCCTGCCCGACCGATCAGGTGACCCGCGCGGAAAAGGCACTGGCCGATGCCAAGACCTTGGGGCAGATCAATTATCACGGCCTGATTGCCGATAAGGATGTGTGTAAAGTGTCAGTGGTTGGTATCGGGATGCGCAGCCATGCCGGTGTTGCCGCCAAGATGTTCCGCGTGCTGGCCGATGAACAGGTGAACATAAAGGTCATTACGACATCAGAAATCAAGGTTTCTGTGCTGATTGACCGGAAATATATGGAACTGGCGGTGCAAGCCCTGCATGATGCTTTCGAGTTAGAAAAAGCAGACTAGAATCGGGGGCATATGGCCGAAGTGACGGGATCCAAATCCCGCGACCTGCTGAAACGCTTGCGTGATACGTTGGCGATGGAAGGGGCCGGGCAAGAGCGTTTGGATAATATCACGCATCTGATTGCCGACAGCATGGCAACCCAGGTGTGTTCAATCTATTTGTTGCGTGATCCCAAAACCTTGGAACTGTGTGCAACCGAAGGGTTGAACCCGGAATCGGTGCACCAAACCCGCCTGCGGATCGGTGAAGGACTGGTCGGACGGGTGGCGCGTGAAGCGCAGGCGATCAACGTTCGGGACGCCCCAAAAGAACGCGGTTTTCGCTATATGCCAGAAACCGGCGAGGAGATTTACTCGTCCTTCCTTGGCGTGCCTATTCAGCGTTTGGGCGAAATGCGCGGCGTATTGGTGGTGCAAAGCCGCGAAATGCGGGAATATACCGAAGACGAAGCCTATGGTCTGGAAGTTGTGGCGATGGTTATCGCCGAAATGGCCGAACTGGGGGTTTTTGTCGGCGAAGGCGCTGCCCTTTCAGCACCGCATAAACAAGCGATCACCTTTCGCGGCGGCGTGGCGCAGGAGGGTAACGCAGTTGGGCATGTGCTGCTGCATGACCCGCAGATCGTCATTTCAAACCCGGTTGCAGATGACCCGAATATCGAACTTCGCCGCCTGAATGCGGCGATGGACACGCTGAAAGGCAATGTCGACGACATGTTGAACAGCCAGACCGGTGCGCCGAACGCGGAACACCGGCAAGTGCTTGAGGCCTACCGGATGTTTGCCAATTCCAAAGGCTGGCAAAAGCGGATGGAAGACGACATTTTGTCAGGTCTTGCCGCCGAGGTTGCCGTTGAAAAGGAACAGTCGGCCACGCGGGCGCGGATGGTGCGGGTACCGGACCCATATTTGCGTGAACGCCTGCATGATCTGGATGATTTGTCCAACAAACTGTTGCGATTGCTGACCGGTCAAGGCCGTGGCTCGGGTTCTGAAATGCCGGATGACGCCATTTTGGTGGCGCGCAATATCGGTATCGGCGAGTTGCTGGAATATGGCAAAAAACTGAAGGGTATTGTGCTTGAGGAAGGCTCGGTCGGGTCACACGCTACGATTGTGGCGCGTGCCATGGCTATTCCGCTGGTGATTCACGCCGAAAAGATCACCCGCGAAGCGCTGAATGGCGACCTGATCCTGGTTGATGGCGATAACGGACTGGCACATTTGCGGCCCGAAGAAAACGTGACCTCGGCCTTTGGCGATAAAATCGCGATGGCCGCACAAGCGCAGGAAAAGTATCGTGTGATCCGGGATTTGCCCGCCCAGACACGCGACGGCACGGTCATCGATCTTTATATGAATGCGGGGCTTATGGCCGATTTGCCCAGTCTGGAAAGTTCCGGCGCAAACGGGGTTGGGCTGTTTCGTACCGAGCTACAGTTTCTGATCCGCTCGACCGTGCCGAAACGCAAGGAGCTGGCAGACCTGTACGGGGGCATCCTTACATCGGCCAAAGGGAAACGGATCATTTTCCGCACGCTGGACATCGGGTCGGACAAAGTGCTGCCTTATATGAAGCGCGAGGATGAACCAAACCCCGCAATGGGCTGGCGGGCGATCCGGCTGGGGCTGGACAAGGCTGGCGTCATGCAGATGCAGCTTCAAGCGCTGATCCGTGGCGCCAACGGACGGCCATTAAGTGTGATGTTTCCGTTTGTTGCACAGTTTGAGGAATTCAAAGAAGCCCGCCGTCGCCTTCTGGTCGAGATCGAGCGCGAGCGTGACAAAGGCCATGTGGTGCCGGAAAGCGTTGAAATCGGCGCGATGCTGGAAACGCCTTCATTAGCTTTTGCGCCGGATCAGTTTTTTGAAATGACCGACTTTATTTCCATCGGCGGCAATGACCTGAAGCAGTTTTTCTTTGCGGCGGATCGTGAAAACGAAAAGGTGCGGCGACGCTATGATACGCTGAATGTCAGCTTTCTGACGTTTATCGAACAGATCGTGCGCCGATGCGAGGCGAACGGCACGCCCGTCAGTTTTTGCGGTGAAGATGCCGGGCGCCCTATTGAGGCATTATGTTTTGCCGCCATGGGTCTGCGCAGTTTGTCGATGCGGCCGGCTTCGATCGGGCCGGTGAAACATTTGTTGCGACGGGTTGATCTGGGCGAGGCAAAAGCGGTGATTGATGCGGCGCGGGCATCCGGCGATCAATCGGTGCGGGGTGCTGTGGAAAGTTGGCTGGCCAAGTTTTAGGCCGCTTTACCGTCCACAAGGTCCCGCCACAGATGCGCAACCACTGCATCATAGCCTTCGGCGCGGGTTTTGGCGGCCATCTTGGCGGCAATTCTTTGGCCTAACTGGGCGCGCGGGCCGTTCAGCATGCCTTCGAGTGTCAGGATTGGCGGCACGGCGGCGGCATACAACCCGCACGCCCCAAACAGACCAGGAAATAGCCGGCTTAAAAACCAACCGGGGGCGATATTTGCGTTCCTAAACCGACCGCAGTTTCGCCTTTGTTTCAAGCAGCGCATTGGCCAGATAATCCACAAAAAACCGCACGCGCGCCACCTTTCGCAAGTCGGCATGCAGCAAGACCCACGTGGACCGCTGGGTGTTAATGTCCGTTCCCGGCACCCGCTGCAATTCCGGAAAATGTTGTTCGCACCATAGCGGCAGAAACGTCATGCCGCCGCCTGCACGAGCCAGATGCAGGTGCATTTCGGGATCCAGAACCGTATGCCGAAGGGTGGCGTTGGGAAATGGTGAGGTGTCGATCATGGCGCGCAGTTCCGGCACATCGCCGTAACTGATAAAGGTCAATGCTTCGCCTTTCGGCCCGGCATTGGGCAGCGCCGTGTCGATATAGTCGCGACTGGCAAACAGTCCCATCGCCATCGGAAACAGTTTGCGGGCGACGACGTCTTCCTGAATTTCGGTCGCGTGGCGGATCGAGACATCGGTTTCCAGCCGGTTAATGCTTTCGATGGCATAGGTCAGTCTGATTTCCAGATGGATATCCGGGTAAAGACGACAGAAGCCGGCAAAGACTGGTGCCAGCAGAAAATGCCCGGTCATCGGATCAACCGAGATCCGGATCAGGCCGGTGGCTTCGCGGTCAAGGCCCTGAATGCCACTGCGGGCTTTGGCCAACAATTGTTCGGCCTCGACCACGTCGGGCAACAACGTTTTACCGGCTGCGGTTAATTCCAGCCCGCCACGCGAACGGCGAAACAACTGGACGCCGTAACTTGCCTCGAGCGTTTCGACATGCCGCCTGACCGTTGCATGGGTTGCGTTCAGCTGCTCGGCAGCGGCGCGCAAACTGCCGTTGCGGGCGACGGCAAGGAAATACGGTATTTGCGACCAATCCAACATTTCTGATCCTTAAAGCAGATATCCCCAAGGTTTGTGGATATTTTTTAAACCACTATGGGGGAAATTAGGCAGTGTTCAAGTGTTAAAACAATCCGTAAATCCGGCTCAGGTCGCTCGTTGGATGACGACAAGAAACGCAATTATTAGGAATAACATAATGAAAGCCGCAATTTACACCACTTATGGATCGGCCGATGTGCTGACGTTAGAGGAGGTCAAGAAACCCTCGTTCGCAGATGGCGAGGTATTGGTTCAGATACATGCGGCGTCAGTGACTGCCGCAGACACGATGATGCGCCGGGGTTCGCCGTATCTGGGTCGTTTGATGCTGGGGTTACGTCGCCCGAAACAGCAGATACTTGGCACTGGATTTGCTGGCGTTATTGCGGCGGTCGGCGCAAATGTAAGTCTGTTCAAACCCGGCGACCGGGTCTTTGGGGAAACGGTGTTCGGGTTTGGCACCTATGCCGAATTCACAGTCCTTAAAGAACAGGATCTGATCCTTTCCATGCCCGAAAACACAAGCTTTGATGAAGCCGCCTCGATTTGTGATGGCCCCCTTACGGATATGAATTTTCTGCGCAATCTGGCAAATATTCAGCCCGGCCAGCGAATTCTGATCAACGGCGCCTCGGGCAGTCTGGGAACCGCCGCGGTTCAACTTGCCGCGCATTTTGGCGCCCATGTTACCGGGGTTTGCAGCACCGCCAACATGGACATGGTTCGCGACCTGGGCGCGCATCAGGTTATTGATTATACGCAGGTTGATTTCACCCAAACCGGCCAGCGCTTTGACATCGTTTATGACACCGTCGGCAAAAGCTCGTTTGCACAAAGCAAGCGAATATTGACGCCGGACGGGGTATATCTTTCGCCGGTTTTAAGTTGCGCCTTGTTGTTCCAGATGCTGCGGACATCGGTTTTTGGCCGCAAAAAGGCAAAGTTTTCGGCCACCGGCATGCTGCCAGTTGCAGATTTGCATAAAATGCTGGTTGACCTCCGAGGAATGCTGGCTGCCGGACATCTGATATCGGTTGTTGACCGGCGCTATAAACTTGCGCAGATCGCCGAGGCACATCGGTACGTCGATACCGGCCACAAGCGAGGCAATGTTGTCATTGCACCCGCTTGTGCCGCTTGATTACCACCAGGCCTGAACCACACCGTTTTCAACGCGGGCCTCGAACGATTTCAACGGGTGATTGCCTTTTTCAATGCAGTCACCGGTTTCCAGATCAAACTTCCACGCGTGCTTCGGGCAGGTCAGGTGATTTTCGCAAATCGCCAGTTCGGGAATATTGGTGACCTGATGCGGGCAGGTTGAATCGTAAACCCGGATTGTCTCGCCTTTACGGAACACAAATAACGAGCGGTAGTCGATTTTGATATAAGTCGCCTGCCCGTCGGCAAACCCGTCCAAAGCGCCAAGATCATGCCATTCGGTGGTTTCGTTCAGGGCATCAATCGCGAAATCGGAGATATCCATCGCCAGAATGATATCGACCGCCCAGATGATCTTGGCCAGTCCCAGCGTCGGAAACGCCATCAACAGCGCGTCGATAATCTCGTTGGGCGTACAGCCATTGCGCAAAGCGCGTGACAGATATTGTTTCAGGCCGTTTTCGGTTTGCACATCAACCTTGGTGATGACCGAAATAAGATCGCGGGTTTTCGGATCAAGATGGGTGCCGGCACCTTTCAGGAATTTGAAATAGGCGCCCATCGCGTCGGGCCGGGCCTTTAGAAGATAGTTCATTGCGTCGCTCATGGCGGACCTCCAGTTTTATGTCGTTTACTTTTAGGATGTTAGGGCTTTGCGGATCGGTCGGGCGGATTTCAGGGCCTTGGCGGTGCCAAATTTGCGCACCGTTCCTTTGACGCCATCAAAGCCACCCTCCACCAACTCCAGCGCCAATACTCGATCAGGGTTTGTTGGCGGTGGAAATTTCAAATGGGCAGCGCGCTGAAATCCGAAGCGACCATAGTAAGGCGCGTCCCCCACCAGAATCACCCGTTCCCAGCCTGATTGCCGGGCCATATCCAGGCTTTCAAGGATCAACATCGCCCCCAACCCCTCGCCCTGATGGGTTGGGTGAACCGCAACCGGGCCAAGCAGCAAAGCCGTCGCACCGGTCGGCCCGATTTCAACCGGCCAATAACGGATTGATCCGGCAATGCCGCTGTAATCATCCCGCGCCACCAGTGAAAAGTCGGCAACTTTCGGCACACCATCGCGCAGACGATACGAACTGAGGGCGGTGCGACCGGGCGCAAAACAAAGGTCGAGCAGATACTCGACCTCGGCCTCGTCTTCAGCAGTTTCCGGAGAAAAACGGAACATTGGTGGTGATTTCGACCCTCTGACTGGTTCGCTTGCGGCGAAACCGGCGATCCCTCTGGAAATCCACGTAACACAGCGTTACGCAGGGGGCAAATACCGAAATCATTCGAGGTCTTATGTTCTATCAACCCAAAGACGGCCACGGCCTGCCCCACAGCCCGTTCAACGCGATTGTAACACCCCGGCCAATCGGCTGGATATCGTCGCGCGGGGCGGACGGATCCGACAATCTGGCACCATATTCGTTTTTCAATGCAACAGCTTATGTGCCGCCGCAAGTGATGTTCGCGACAGTGGCATGGAAGGATTCCATCAAGAAAATCGCCGAAACCGGGGTATTTTGCGTCAATATCGTCTCGGAAGCCTTAACCCACCAAATGAACATCACGTCCGAGAATTTCGATGCTTCGGTGGATGAATTCGTGGCGGCAGGCCTTACCAAGGCCGCGTGCGAAACGATCAATTGCGCGCGCGTCGCAGCGGCACCGGCATCGCTTGAATGCCGAATGACTGCGATCCATAACATCGAAGGCAAAGACAACCACGTGATTTTTGGCGAGGTAACCGGCGTGCATATAGCCGACAAATGCATTGTAAACGGGCGGTTTGACGTGACGACATTCAACCCGCTATCGCGCCTTGGGTATCGCGATTATACGGTCGTGCGCGAGGTGTTTGAACTGGCGCGACCAGACGAATAGAGTTTCCCTGACGGGCGGCGGCAGAGGCTGCCTGCGTTTCAAAGGATGTTTCAAAAAGAAAGACGGGGCAGAATGGCGAGTGCGAAAACCATGATCGGGGTAATCGGCGGCAGTGGCGTTTATGACATTGAAGGCCTTGAAGGCGCTGAATGGCGGCAGGTTGAAACCCCTTGGGGCGTCGCGTCGGATGCGATTTTATTTGGCACACTTGATGGCGTTGATATGGCGTTTTTGCCGCGGCACGGGCGCGGGCATATCCAGACGCCAAGTTCGATCAACTACCGCGCCAATATCGATGCGCTCAAGCGCAGCGGTGTGACCGATGTGATTTCGGTTTCCGCCTGCGGGTCGTTTCGCGAACAAATGGCACCGGGCGATTTCGTGATCGTTGATCAGTTTATCGACCGCACCTTCGCGCGCGAAAAATCGTTTTTCGGCCCTGGTCTGGTTGGTCATGTTTCGGTGGCGAATCCAACTTGTCCGCGATTGTCTGAGGCATGTTTTCAGGCGGCAACCGCCGAAGGCATAACCGTGCACAATGGTGGCACTTATCTGGCGATGGAGGGTCCGCAATTTTCGTCGCTGGCCGAAAGCCGGATGTACCGCGAACAGTGGGGCGCCGATGTGATCGGCATGACTAATATGCCCGAAGCCAAACTGGCCCGCGAGGCCGAGTTGTGTTATGCCAGCGTGGCGATGATCACCGATTACGACAGTTGGCATCCGGACCATGGCGAAGTCGATGTCACCAAAATTATCGCAACCCTGATGGGCAATGCCGACAAGGCGCGGGGTCTGGTCAAACGCTTGCCAGCCCTTTTAGGTGCAGACAGGGCGCTCTGCCCACATGGCTGTGACCGCGCGCTGGAATATGCTATTCTAACGGCTCCCGGCAGTCGCGACGTGGCAATGATCGAAAAACTGCGCGCTGTGGCGGGACGCGTTTTGTAAGGGCCAGATGATGGATTTTCAATTATGGCTGGCGTTTGTTGCAGCCTCGAGCGTCCTGTTGTTGATCCCCGGGCCAACCATCCTGTTGGTGTTAAGCTATGCTATCAGTCGGGGGCGGCAGGTGGCATTGGCCACAGCTGCCGGTGTGGCGCTTGGCGATTTGATTGCCATGACCACATCACTTGCCGGTCTTGGCGCACTGGTGATGACCTCGGCCACTTTGTTCACAGCCCTGAAATGGATCGGGGCCGGGTATCTTGTCTGGCTTGGGATTGGTCTGTTGCGCAGCAACCCGCATAAGGGCCTTGGAGCTGACATCCCGAGGCAACGGGTGTCATCGCGCGCGATTTTTGGTCACGCTATGCTGGTCACTGCCCTTAACCCGAAATCAATCGCGTTCTTCATCGCCTTCGTGCCGCAATTCGTTGAAACCGATCGCGCCTTAACGCCGCAATTTGCCGTGCTGATCGCCACATTTGTCGGGTTGGCCAGCGTCAACGCACTGGCCTATGCGCTGCTTGCCGATCAGATGCGGGCACAGATCAGCCGCGTCAGCGTGCTAAAAGGCCTGAACCGAGCGGGCGGTGTAGCGCTGATTTCCATGGGGTTGCTCACCGCCACAATCAATCACTCCCCATAACGCACATCATAGTTTCAAAAATACTCAACCCGCCGCGCAGCGGCTAAAAGGAACGGCCCGGAACGGGCCTCCGCTTGCTTACCTTCCATGGCTGCGCGAATAGGCATTAACCGATGGCGGCTCCCAGCCGTCAAGTGCGCCGTCTTTGGCGCGAAACACCTCGACAAGCAACGGAAAACAGGCGGTTGTATCGCTGGAATGCTCGGCCGAACAATCGCCACCCGGACAGGCAGACAAAGCCCCCAAAAGGTCGATCTCGGCGAAAAACTCGATGAAATCACCGGGCCGAACCGGGCTGGCCTTCATGAAGTACTGATGTGCGTCGAGCGTGAACCCCGTGCACATGAACACGTTCAGAACATCATGCACCTGATGTTCCACCGCGGTAACTGACCGCCCCGTATGATCCGCCAGCGCCCGCGTCAGATTGCTGTGACAACAATGATGGTAATCAACCCCGTTCAGCAAGCGGTTGGTATAAGGATCGCAGCGGGTGCCGATCACGTCATGCACCGACCCGCCATCCTGATCCCAGCCGTACCAGTCAAGTGTGTCATGCGTGACCGTCGCCATCGGTCGCATATAGGGAAAACCTGACCACATACTGTCGCCGGTGGACAAATGGGTGCCGTGCAACGCGCGGGTTTTACCGGAATAAAACCGCTCGGACAGATCATTGGCGTTCCACAGGTTCAGATCGCCAACCTGCGGCCCGTCAACGCTGGTGACGCGAAAGAAATGTCCGGCAGGAACGGTGAAACAAGCCGCCTCGCGCGCCGGGGCCAGCACTTCGTTGATTTTCTCCAGACCCGCCCGCGCCGTGCGGTACAACGGCATCGGGCGAGCTGGCAGAGTGTCCACCGGATAGCAGATCACGGGTTTGACGGCGCGGCGGTTCGCAGCATCCCCGGGGGCCGGTGTTTCGGGGTGGTTTTTCATGACCAGATACTCCGTTTGGGCAACACTTTGATCTTAGCTTGCGTTGCCCCATGGGCAAGGTGCAAACCGCTTGCTGTACAACGGCGCACCGCGGTAAACGGGTGCTTTCAGCGACCAAGGCATATTTCGTGTTCCAAAAGCCCGCCAGACGACTGACCATTCTCGCCCTGCTGCTGTTGGCTGGATGTGCTGCGCATCGGCAACTGGATTATGCCACTGCGCCGGTTAACAACGCCGGGGTCGAGCAGATTTTTGTCGCCACCACCCGGCTGAAAACCACACCGGATCAGGCGTTTGACGCCAATCGGGCGTTCGAATCCGCCTATGCTGAATTTGCGGTTTCAATCCCGGCCAGCCACGCATCCGGCACGATCGAATGGCCCGGCAGGAAGGTCAATCCGGGCACGGATTTCGTCACCATTAAGGCCAATGAAATCGTCGGTGCCACCCGGTTTCGCAGCGCGCTGAATGCGGCGTTCGCCCGGCTGCCCGCTGGAAAACGCGACGCTGTCGTTTTTGTGCATGGTTTTAACAACACCTTTGTCGAAGGGCTGTACCGCGTCGCACAACTGTCCCATGATATGCAGGTCGGCGGCGTCAAGGTGCATTACTCCTGGCCCTCGGCCGGCACCGAAAGCGGCTATGCCTATGATCGCGACAGCGCCACATTTGCGCGCGACGGATTGCAGGAGCTGCTGGAAACGCTGGCTGCCAGCAACGCCGATCATGTGCTGCTGGTCGCCCATTCGATGGGCGCGCAGATCACGGTCGAGGCGCTGCGCCAGATGTATATCGCGGGCCACCCCCGGCTGGCGGGCAAGCTTAGCGGGGTGGTGCTGATGTCGCCAGATATCGACGTGGACGTCTTCAAAAGCCAGCTGATGAAAATCAAACCGCTGCCGCGCCCGTTCGTGATCTTTTCGTCAAACAAAGACCGCGCCCTGCGTCTGTCGGCGCTGATCCGTGGTGAGAAACAACGGCTGGGCAATCTGATTTCAGCCGATGCGCTGGCCGGGCTGGGGGTGATTGTCATTGATCTGTCAAACTTTGATACTGGCGGCGACTGGCTACGCCATTCCAGCATCGCAACCTCGCCCAACCTGCAGGCGATCCTTGGGTCACTGCCGGATCTGGACAAACGGCTGGAGCCCCGCAAAACCGGGGCGCATGTGTTGTTCCCTAATCTGGTCGAGTTGCAAAAAAACGGTTATTGGCTTGTTCCCGGCTTTTGAAGACGTTAGCAAGACACGGTTTGAACCCTAAGGAGCCACTCATGGCCGCCGCGCGCACCGTCAAAGATTACATCCGCACCATTCCTGATTTCCCGCATCAGGGGATCATGTTTCGCGACGTGACGACGCTGTTTGCCGATGCACGCGGGTTTCGCATCGCCATTGACCAGCTTTTGCACCCCTATGCCGGCGAGGAAATCAGCAAAGTGGTTGGGCTTGAGGCGCGCGGTTTTATCCTTGGCGGTGCCATCGCGCATCAACTGTCAGTTGGCTTTGTGCCGATCCGCAAAAAGGGCAAACTGCCGGGGCGCACGGTCGAGCAGGCCTATCAACTGGAATATGGCGAAGCGGTGATGGAGATGCATGACGACGTGATCCAGCCCGGCGAAAAAATCCTGCTGGTCGATGATCTGCTGGCCACCGGCGGCACGGCTGCGGCCGGGATCAGCCTGATCGAGCGTGTCGGGGCCGTGGTGATCGGCTGCGCGTTTGTCATCGACCTGCCGGAACTTGGCGGGCGCGCCAAGCTTGAAGAAATGGGTATGGCGGTTCATGCGCTGTGCGAATTTGCCGGGCACTAGAGCGATTTGCGTTTTATCAGAAGCGCGTGGCGTTTTGCGACCCGAGACAGCCTTTGCACATGCGGTCGCGTCGCAAAATGTCTCAGAATAAACTCAAAACGCTTTAACCCCGGATTAACCCTTCTTTAAGGATTCAGCGAAACAATCACACTTGTAACGAGTTATTGAGGCGTACAGGCAAACCTGCCCCTTCCCGGCCAACGGGAAGGGGAGCCCTTGCCTTAAACCCTTATTCACGCCACCCTGCCCCAAAATGATCCGCAGGAGGCCAGCATGATCCACCCGAAACTTGACCATATCTGTACCCTGACTGTGGAGCTGGCCGATATCATCGAAATGGGTCAGGGGCGCGGCGGGCAGCGGCGGATCATTCCGATCATTGGCGGCACGGTGACCGGCGCACATCTGAACGGTAAAATCCTGAACCTCGGGGCCGACTGGCAGACGGTGTTTGACGGCGGGTTGGCGCAGCTTGATACGCGGTATGCGATGCAAACCGATGACGGCGCGGTGATCGAGATCATCAATTTTGGCCTGCGCCACGGCCCGGTTGCGGTGATGGCCCGCGTGGCAGCGGGTGAGGCGGTCGACCCGTCGGAATACTATATGCGCACCCATGCGCGGCTTGAAACCGGCGATGCGCGCTATGAATGGGTGAACCGCACGCTGTTCGTCGGCACCGGCCAGCGGTTGAAACGGGCGGTCAGCATTGATTTATTTGCGCTGCGGTAAAACTACCTTCGCAAGAGGCGAAACACTCAAAATCGCAATGTTGACACTATTAGTTTTTTTTCGCTACAACTTGCGTTGCTGCATTTTCAACCCATTATCACCTTAAAGCGAGGCGTGGATTCAACTTGCAAGCGCAACAAGCTGGTGCTGCTGTAAGAATAGCTGATTTGGGGTCTTGAAGCCAAGGCATTTTCTGGGCCGCATGTTAATCTTCAATCCGGACGGAACGACGTCGGGGGTTGAATTTCTCGTCAACACCACGACCTCTGGCGGCAAAGTCGCGCCGTCAATTACCGTGCTGGCCGATGGCCGGTTCGTGATCGGCTGGCAGGATGACAGCGCCACCGGTGGCGCCACCAGCGGCAGCGCCATCCGCGCCCAGATCTTTGATCCGCGCGAAAGTGGTGTTCAGCTGATCGGGTCGATGCTGGATGACACATTCGTCGGCACAAGGTTTGGCGACGTGATCACCGGGTTTTACGGCGATGATATCATCTACGGCTGGATGGGCGACGATGTCTTAAGCGGGCAGTTTGGCGATGACCAGTTGTTCGGCGGCTATGGCCGCGATTTCTTGGATGGCGGCGGTGGCAACGACAAATTGAACGTTGGTTTCGGTCTGGATTTTATGGCTGGTGGTGGAAATAACGACACCTATACCGTTGACCGCTTGGGCGACATGGTGGTCGAACTGGCCGGCCAAGGCGTTGATTGGGTGAAATCGGCGAATATGAGCCTGAGTTTGATGAACTATGCCAATGTGGAAAACGCCGGTCTGCGCAGCGGCACCGGGCTGCATACGCTGGTGGAGGGTGACTTTATCCTGTAAGCGGCGGGGTCGCTACGACCGGCCATATCACAATTCAGGGCCCAGCCTTGATCACCTCGGCCAACTTTTCCGCCAGCATCAGCACTGGCGCGTTTAGGTTGGCCGTGACGTTGTGGGGCATGATTGATGCGTCGATGACGCGCAGTCCGTCCAACGTGTGAACCCGTCCCTGCCCGTCGGTCACCGCATTGTCCCCCGTCCCCATCCGGCAGGTGGATGAGGGGTGGAATTCTGTCGAGGCCGTGGCGCGCAGCCAGTTGAGGATCTCGGCATCGGACTGCACGTCACCGCCCGGTTCCAGCTCGGTTGTTCTGAGGCCGTCAAAGGCCTGTTGTGCCGCCATCACGCGGGTACGTCTGACGCCGTTGATCATTGCCTGCTGGTCGCCGGGCGCTTGAAGGAAGTTGTAAACAAGCGCCGGTTTGGCCAATGGACTGCCGGATTTGAGCGTGACACTGCCGCGGCTTTCCGGACGCATCAACCCCATGGAGAACATGAACCCACTGCCGAAATTCGCAGTTCCACCGGTGATCAGCGAGGTCAGTGCGTAAAATTCGTGTTGAAGGTCTGCATAGGCGACGTCGCTTGAGCTTTTGAAAAAGCAGCCGGTTTCGCACATGGTTGACGCACCTATGCCGGTTTTGAACAGGAGCCATTGCAGCCCGACCCGGTATTTGCGCCAGCCGTTCAGTTGATGCGCCAAGGACACGCCGTTCGGTGCATCATAGGCCACGGCAGCAATAACGTGGTTTTCAAGGTTCTGGCCAACGGCGGGCAGATCGGCAATGAGCGGGATGGTGTGTTCGGCCAGATGCGCCTTTGGCCCGACGCCTGACAGCAACAAAAGCTGCGGCGAATTGATGGCGCCACCGGAAAGTATCACCTCGCGGTCAGCCTCGTACCGTTTGGGCTGGCCTTTGTGCAGAGTGTGGACGGCAACGGCGCGACGACCGTCAAATTCGATCTTTTCGGCCAAGGTGTGGGTCATAACCGTCAGGTTCGGGCGCGCCATCGCCGGGTAAAGCCAGGCGCGGGCGGCGCTGTGTCGGCGGCCGTTTTTGGTGAAGCTTTGTGCGACGTGAATGCCCTCGTGTTGTTGGCCGTTCTGATCCTCGGTATAGGCATAACCGGCTTGCTGCCCGGCTTGCAGGAATGCCTGATTTAGGGGATGGTCGGCTTTGCAGGTTTCAATGCTTTGCGGCCCTTCCCCGCCGCGCCAATGGCTGGTGCCTTTGTCCGAGCTTTCGAGTTTGCGGAAATATGGCAGGCAGGCAGCATAAGACCAATCGGTCAGACCCTCTGCCGCCCAACCGTCATAATCCAGTGGATTGCCGCGGTTCGCGACCATGCCGTTGATCGAACTTGACCCGCCCAGCACCCGCCCGCGATGTTCATGGATTTGGCGGTTGTCGCAATGGGGTTCAGGTTCGCTGAGATAGGCCCAGTCAAGTGCCGGATTTCGCGCCGCCATCGCGAAGGCCGCCGGCATGTGGATGAAGATATTGCGATCCACCCCGCCGGCTTCGATCAATAGAACCGTGACCGACGGGTTTTCCGTCAGGCGGTTGGCCAGCACGCAACCGGCCGAACCCGCGCCGATGATGACATAGTCAAATGTTTTGTTCGGTGCCATGCGTCCCCCTGCCCCAACTTGGCAAAAGGCGACGACTGGCGCAAGCATGTTGCGGTCAGGTATAGCTGACGACCTCGATCTCGATCCCATCGGCGTCATTGAAATAAAACCGTCGGCCCGGTTCGTAATCTGCATGGCTGTGGGGTTCGAACCCGGCGGCGATGACTTTTGCCTCGACCGCATCAAGATCGTCAACCACGACGCCGATGTGGTTGGCTGCACCCGGGGTTTTGTAACTGTCCGGTGGTGGCAGGTTACCGCCCTGGGTGTAGATCGCCAGATAGGTTTCGTCGCCGCCCACATGCCAACTTGTACCGCCGTGAATTGAGCCGCCGGGCGGATCCTGCCAGCGGACTTTCCAGCCAAACAGATCGGCCAACATCGCGGCAGTGCGGGCAAGATCGCTGACGGTGATATTGATGTGCTCAAGAACAGCCTGGGCCATTTGTCCCTCTGGTAAATATTGATTCTTTGAAGGTAATTTCTAAAGCTTGGTTCAGGTCAAGGAAAAACGAGGTATCTTATGAAAGGCAGCGACGCAATCAGCATCGGTCAATTGGCGCAGCGCACCGGTCTGGCGGTTTCGGCGATACGTTATTACGAGGCGCGCGGCCTTGTGCACCCGACCCGCAGTTCCGGTGGGCAGCGGTACTTTCGCAGGTCTGACATTCGCCGGTTGTCGTTTGTGCAAATCGCCCAGCAGTTCAGCTTTTCCATTGAGGATATTCGCGCCCAACTGGCAACACTGCCCGATGCGCGCACCCCGACCAAGGCGGATTGGAGCCGGATCAGTCGCGCCTTTCGCCGCCAGTTGGATGATCGGATCAATGCGCTGATGCGGCTGCGTGACAATTTGGATGGCTGCATTGGGTGCGGATGTTTAAGCCTGAAATCCTGCAAGCTTGACAATCAGGATGACCGCGCAGCGCGGTTGGGAAGTGGCGCACGTTATGTGATCGCGGAACGACCCAAAGACCCGGGTTCCTAGGTTCCCAGGAACCTAAATAGGCACGGGGACAGGTTGAATTCTTGTGGGAAAGTTAACTGTCATCGCGCCACTTGTTCACAATCGGATATCGCCGATCCAGCCAGAAGGCTTTGCCTGACGTGCGCGCGCCGGGGGCTGACTGAAAACGCTTGTATTCCGAGATGTAAATCAGGTGTTCGACCCGCTTGACAGTGGCGCGATCAAACCCGGCGGCGACCAGTTCAGCAACCGACTGATCCTGATCAATCAGACGCTCTAATATGGCATCCAACACCTCGTAAGGCGGCAGGGAATCGCTGTCTTTTTGGTTATCCCGCAGTTCGGCGGTGGGCGGTTTGTCTATCACATTTGGAGGGATCACCACGCCTTTGGGTCCCAACATCCAGCCGCGGTGGTTATCGTTGCGCCAGCGTGAGGTTTCAAAAACCCGCATCTTATAGAGGTCTTTGATCGGGTTATAGCCACCCGCCATATCGCCATAAATCGTTGCATAACCGACCGCGACTTCGGATTTATTGCCGGTGGTCAGCAGCATCTCGCCAAACTTGTTGCTAAGCGCCATCAGCAGCAGACCGCGCAGGCGGGATTGGATGTTTTCTTCGGTCACATCAGGTTTGGCACCCTCAAACATTGGCGCCAATGTATCAGTGATCGCTTTACGTCCGGCAGCGATTGAAATGGTCTCAAGCCTGATGCCCAAAGCCGCGGCCACCGCAGCCGCGTCATCCACCGAGGTTTGCGAGGTATATTCCGACGGCATCATCACGCCGCGCACATTTTCCGGCCCCAATGCGTCGGCGGCGATGGTCGCCACGATGGCCGAATCAATTCCGCCCGACAGACCTAGCAGCACTTTTTTGAAGCCGGTTTTGCGCATGTAATCACGCAAGGCCTCGACCATAACGCGGTAATCCTGTTCCCATTCATCCGGAAAAGTCTGCAAATGGCCCTTCAGGGCGCGCCAACCGTCAGGACCGCGTTCGAAATCGACATGCTGGATATCCTCGTCGAATATCTGCATTTGCAGCGCCAGATGGCCGCCCGGGTTCATCACAAACGACCCACCGTCAAACACCTGATCGTCCTGTCCACCCACCATGTTGAGGTAAACCAGCGGCAGGCCGGTCTCGATCACACGCGACACCATCGCGTTCATCCGGCGCTCGTATTTGCGCCTGAAATAAGGCGAGCCGTTCGGCACCAGCAAGATTTCAGCGCCCGATTCCGCCAGGGCTTCGCAAACTTCTTCGTGCCACGCATCCTCGCAAATTGGGGTGCCGATCCTGACGCCATTTACCGAATAAGGGCCAGATAGCGGGCCTTGATCAAACAGGCGGCGTTCATCAAACACATGTGTATTAGGCAAATCATGCTTGCGTACAATCGCGCTGATCTTGCCTGCCTGAAGGATGAAATAGGCGTTGAAAAGCTGGCCCTGTTCAGCCAGCGGCCCGCCGACTCCGACCGCAGGACCATCGGCACAATCAAGCGCCAGTTGTTCAATATGCTGCCTTACATCCGCCACAAAGGCAGGTTTCAGCACCAGATCCTGCGCCTGATAGCCCGCCAAAAACATCTCGGGCATTGCGACCATATCAGCGCCCGCCGCCTTGCCCGCAGAAAAGGCTGCGCGCACCTTGTCGGCATTGCCGTCAAGATCACCGACCGTCGGGTTCATCTGCGCCAATGTCAGGCGAAAGCGATTTGTCATGGCTGTGGACCCTTGATCGAACGTATCCTTGCCGCATGTTTAGCAGAACCGTGCCCAAGGGAAAGGTACGGCGACGGAAAAACATTGTCAGTCAAATGCCAAACCCCTAAAGTCTGGCTTGGGCAACCAACCCACCGGAAATGCCAAAGGCGGAGGTCGAAGCCATGCTTCGGGAACAGATTTGAAAACACAGAATAATGTGGTTCGGGCAATCGCCCTGTCAGCCATCCTTGCCACCGGACTTTTTGCCGGTGTTGCTCCGACATCTGCGCAGTCAACATCCGAGATTGTCACCAAGCAATATGTCTCTACCGGCGGCGTCTATGAGGGCACGTTCAAAGACGGCAAACAGCACGGGATTGGCACGTATCGCTTGCCGAATGGGTACGAATACAAAGGCGAATGGTTCGAAGGCGAAATCCGTGGCAAGGGCGTGGCGAAGTTCCCCAACGGCTCGATTTTTGAAGGCGATTTCATTGCTGGAAAACCCGAAGGCAAAGGCAAAATAACCTTTGCGGATGGCGGCAATTATGTCGGCAGTTGGGTTGATGGCAAAATCGCAGGCAAAGGCGTGGCGAAATACGCCAATGGCGTGAAGTACGAGGGCGAATTCAAAAACGCGCTGCACGATGGCAAGGGTGTGATGACCAGCCCGAACGGCTATATTTACGACGGCGACTGGAAAAACGGAATCAAAGACGGGCAAGGCAAGATCACCTATCCCGATGCTGCAATCTATTCCGGCTCGATCATCAATGGGGTGCGCGAAGGTCAGGGCGAGCTGAAAATGCCTGATGGATTGGCCTATAAAGGTGCTTGGAAAAACGGTCAGATCAACGGCTTGGGGGTTCTGACCCAAGCGAATGGCGATGTGTACGAAGGCTTGCTGGTCAACGGCCAGCGGCATGGCAGCGGCATTGTGCGGTATAACAATGGCGACGTTTACGAAGGTGGTTTTGTCAACGACAAGCGCGAAGGCAAGGGCCTGTTTACCGGCAAAGACGGCTATATCTATGACGGCGACTGGATCAGCGGACGGATCGAAGGCAGTGGCACGGTCACTTACCCAGACAAATCCGTTTATACCGGTGCTTTCGTCAACGACCTGGCCGAGGGTCAGGGGTCGATCACCTATGCCGATGGCTCGTCTTATGAAGGGGCATGGGTCAAGGGCGTGATCGAAGGCAAAGGTGTTGCAAAATATGCAAACGGTCTGATTTATGACGGCGAATTCAAAGACGCCAAGAATCACGGCTTTGGCACTATGACGTACGGCGACGGGTATAAATATGTCGGCGAATGGAACGATGGATTGCGCCAGGGCAAGGGCATTGCAACCTATGCCGACGGCACGCTTTACAATGGCGAATTCAAGTTGGGCCAGCGGGCTGGCTTGGGCAAGATCACCATGCCGGACGGATTTCAGTATGAAGGCCACTGGAGCGATGGCGATATCGACGGCGAAGGGGTTGCGACCTATGCCAATGGCGATGTCTATGCGGGGTTCTTTATGAAAGGCAAACGCCAAGGCAACGGCAAAATGACCTATGCCAGCGGCGAAGTGAAAGAGGGCACCTGGAAAGATGGGCAACTGGTCAAGGAATAGGCCCGACCAGTTGCACCCTTCAATCCGCTAGATGAGATGGCGTTTAATTGGCAACATACATTTTGACCGAGCTGCCCGGTTCCAGCCGGTGTTGGGTATGAACAATATAAACGTCACCTTCGACCCGAACCCGTGACTTATAATACCTCAAGTGGTCATTGACGAAATCAACCACGTTACATTGGGTTTCAAGACGATAGCCCACGATTTCGCGATTTCCCGCGTTGGCCCCGGCCGCAGCCCCCAGAATCGCCCCGGCAGTTGTTCCGGCCTTGTTTCCGGCGGCCATGTTACCAAGGATACCGCCGATGACCGCCCCGGCCAGCGCGTTGCCGGTGCGTTGGTTCTGGTCAACCCCACCGTAAATCGGCACCCTAACCTTTTCGCAAACCTCTTTCTGACGGGTTTGCGATCCTGAATAGACGGGGGACGTATCAAGCACCCGCGCCGTGGTCTTGTGCAAACCCTCAAACCACTTGAATGACGGAACATCGCTTTGCGCCATAGCCTGCGAGGCGATAAGCGCACCCACAAAAGCAAGGCTGACAGTTTTTGCAAAAAGCTTCATGATAACCTCCATTTAAAACGTTGCCGATTTCCTCGACATGTATGTATGGAAATACCGGTTTAAAGCCCTGCCAAACTGCAATCCCGTTACCCGGCAGCGCTATTGTGTCACGTCCTCGTTTGCGAACTGGTACGAGGCATGGCAGGCGGTGCAATTCAGCAAAATATCGCCGATTGCCGCCGTCAAAATTGTCTGTGTTGCGCCAGTCTGGGCCAGATCGGCAATGGAATCCCAAGCCTTATGGGTGCCAAACCCCAGTGTTTTGAATTCAAGCGGCAGCTTTGCCATCATCGCGGCACTTTCGTTGGCGGTCGCCGCCATTCCGACGGCACGTGCCACGGCCTGCACTACGGCGTTATCGCCCGTCGCGGCGGCCTCGGTAACGCTTTGGACCGCCTCTAACATGCCGCGCATTTCGCCCAGAACTTTGATCCGTTCGGCCTTTGACAACAAGATAACGGTGCGCCCGTCCTCACCTTCAACGACGTTGCCGCGGACCAGAACCACATAGGCCCCGGCCAGAATAACCGCGGCCAATATCAGACTGACAAACCAGCCTAGTTTTCCAAGAAATGTCATTTCATTACTCCTTTCGCCATTCAGGCGTTCAATTACAGGTTCATCTTACAGGTTAGGCGCAAGCCGCGTACAAACAAAACCCGCAAATTTGGCCTTTTCATCCCCTGATTTCCGGTTATAGTCTTCCCTATGGCGCATAGTGCAAACATATCCAACCTGATCCCGGCCCAAACGGCCCGGTCGATTACTGCACTGCTACTTCTTAGCCGCCTCTGAGCGTGCCTGTCAGGGCGCGTCCGCTCAGAGGGTTCAAAAGTCGCGCCTTTCCAGACAGATAACAGCTAAGAACAAACGGATATCATCATGACAAGTACCGATAAATCCACCCAAGACCGGGTAATGATCTTTGACACCACGTTGCGCGACGGCGAACAATCTCCGGGTGCGACGATGTCACACAATGAAAAGCTGGAGATCGCCAGCCTGCTGGACGAGATGGGCGTTGATATCATCGAGGCCGGGTTTCCCATCGCCTCGGAAGGTGATTTCGAGGCGGTTCGCGAAGTTGCGCGGCAGTCTAAAAATGCGGTGATCTGCGGCCTTGCCCGTGCCCAGCTTGGCGATATTGACCGCTGTTGGGAGGCGGTGAAACACGCAGCGCAGCCGCGCATTCACACGTTTATCGGCACCTCACCGCTGCACCGCGCCATTCCGAACCTAACGATGGACGAAATGGCCGAACGCATTCACCAGACCGTCAGCCACGCGCGTAATCTGTGCGACAACGTGCAGTGGTCGCCGATGGACGCGACCCGAACCGAGCATGATTACCTGTGCCGGACGGTGGAAATCGCCATCAAAGCCGGGGCAACCACGATCAATATTCCTGATACGGTCGGCTATACCGCACCGCGCGAAAGCGCTGATCTGATCCGGATGCTGCTGGAACGGGTGCCGGGGGCAGATACGATCACTTTTGCCACCCATTGCCATAACGATCTGGGCATGGCGACAGCCAACGCGCTTGCTGCGGTCGAAGCCGGGGCGCGGCAGATCGAATGTACGATCAACGGTCTGGGCGAACGCGCTGGCAATACGGCCCTGGAAGAGGTCGTAATGGCAATGAAAGTGCGCAACGATATCATGCCTTACCAGACAGGCATTGATACCACCAAGATCATGCAGATCAGCCGCGTTGTGGCCACCGTGTCGGGCTTTCCGGTGCAGTTTAACAAGGCGATTGTGGGCAAAAACGCTTTTGCTCATGAAAGCGGCATTCATCAGGACGGCATGTTGAAAAACGCCGAAACCTTTGAAATCATGCGTCCTTCTGACATCGGGCTGGCAGAAACCAATCTGGTGATGGGCAAACATTCCGGTCGGGCGGCCCTGCGGTCAAAGCTTAAGGATTTGGGGTATGAACTGGGTGATAATCAGCTGAAAGACGTGTTCGTGCGCTTTAAATCGCTGGCGGATCGCAAGAAGGAAGTGTTTGACGACGATCTGATCGCGCTGATGACGGATACCTCAACCAATGCGGCAAACGACCGGTTGCAGGTCAAGTTCCTGCGGGTGGTTTGTGGCACCGAGGCGCCACAAACGGCTGATCTGATCCTGACAATCGACGGCGTGGATCATCAGGTGCAGGCCACCGGTGACGGGCCGGTCGATGCGACGTTTAATGCGGTGAAAGCCCTGTTCAGTCACACGGCCAGCTTGCAGCTTTATCAAGTCAGCGCGGTCACCGAAGGCACTGATGCGCAGGCGACAGTGTCTGTTCGGATGGAGGAAGACGGCAAAATCGTCACCGGTCAGTCGGCGGATACCGATACCGTAGTTGCCTCGGCCAAGGCCTATGTCAACGCGCTGAACAAATTGCTGGTCCGGCGGACAAAATCCGCCCCTAAGGGCTAAATCAAACGGGGCGTGGCGGTCACATTCCGCGCCCTACCTGTCTCTTTTTCAAATATCCAATTCGCAACCCGCCAACAGGTCTGTGGATTATCGGTCGAAAACCGCACCAACCGCCGCCGCCGCGTCTGCCAAGCCATAAGGCGGGTTGACGATAAACATCCCCGACCCGATCATCCCGTGCCCGGCGCGCAGGGCGGTAAATTTGACCTCGTGGCGCAAAACATCTTTGAACCCTGCATGCTTCAAAGCCACCAACATCGGCACGTGGCGATTATCGGCCAAGATTGGATACCACAGCGCGATAACCCCAACATTCCATTTGCGGTGAATTTGGCGGACGAATTCCGGGATCGTCAGATAATCCGATTTCACCTCAAAACTCGGATCAATCAACAGCATGCCACGGCGCGGGGTTGGCGGGCAGATGGATTGCGCCATCTGAAAGCCGTCCTGATGGTATATTTGCGCATATTTCAGCGCAACCAACCCGCGCAACGCCGCGTGTTCTTGTGGGTGAAGCTCGGCCAGGTGCATCGTATCACCCGGTCGCAACAATTCGGCGGCGACAAGTGGCGAGCCCGGATAGGCAGTTGCACCGTATTTGGCGGAAATAGCAGAGACCGCGCGCAAATATGGGTGATCGGCAGCGAACCAGTTTTCGTCCAATACCCGGGCGATACCAGCCGCCGCTTCGCCGGTTTTCAGAGCAGCTTCATCGTTTATGTTGTAAAGCCCGCGGCCAGCATGGGTTTCCAGATAACTTAGTGGTTTGTCTTTGCGTGTCAGGTAGTCAAGCATCACCGCCAAAAGCGCGTGCTTGTGGACATCGGCCAGATTGCCGGCATGATAACTGTGTTGATAAGAAAGCATGCAGCAGCCATAAGCAAGTTTATGGCCCGAGGCAATCTGTCCTTAGCCATCAAAACGCCGCAATAACCGGCGAAAAAAATGTCGGCGTCAATTTGCCTAACCAATTTGGTGCCCGAATTTCCTGCGGCCTGCCCCTTTACGGCTGATGTAGCAACCGCCTATAAGTACTTAGTTTTGCGACCACAAAGAGTCGCATCAAAATGCCGCGCAGTTACAGGATTACACCTTTATGTTTTCGTTCCTTTCGGGTTTGTTTGCTGCCGATATGGCCATTGACCTTGGAACGGCGAACACGCTGGTTTACGTCAAAGGCAAAGGCATCGTGCTGAACGAACCTTCGGTTGTCGCCTATCACATCAAGGATGGTCGCAGGCAGGTGCTGGCGGTTGGCGAAGACGCCAAGTTGATGCTGGGGCGCACGCCCGGCAGTATCGAAGCAATTCGCCCAATGCGCGACGGGGTGATTGCGGATTTTGATTCAGCCGAGGAAATGATCAAACATTTCATCCGCAAAGTGCATAAACGAACGACGTTTTCAAAACCGAAAATCATTGTCTGTGTGCCTTATGGTGCCACGCCGGTTGAAAAACGCGCGATCCGTCAGTCGGTACTGTCGGCAGGCGCGCGTAAGGCTGGTTTGATTTCCGAACCGATCGCTGCGGCTATTGGTGCTGGCATGCCTATCACCGATCCAACAGGCAATATGATTGTTGATATCGGCGGCGGAACAACCGAGGTTGCGGTGCTGTCGCTGGGCGATATCGTTTACGCGCGGTCTGTCCGGGTTGGTGGTGACCGCATGGATGAGGCGATTATCAGTTATTTGCGGCGCCAGCATAACCTGTTGATCGGCGAAGCGACTGCGGAACGGATCAAAACCTCGATCGGCTCGGCCCGCATGCCGGATGACGGGCGCGGCGCCAGCATGGAAATTCGTGGCCGTGATCTGCTGAACGGTGTGCCGAAAGAAACCGAGATTACCCAGGCGCAAATAGCCGAGGCATTGTCCGAACCGGTGCAACAAATCAAAGAAGCCGTGATGTCCGCCCTTGAGGCAACCCCGCCTGATCTGGCAGCAGATATTGTCGATCGTGGTGTCATGCTGACCGGCGGTGGCGCGTTGCTGGGTGATCTCGATCTTGCGCTGCGCGAACAAACCGGGCTGGCAATTTCGGTTGCCGAAGAATCGCTGAATTGTGTGGCGTTAGGCACCGGTAAGGCGCTGGAGTTTGAAAAACAGCTGCAGCATGTGATTGACTACGACAGCTAAGGCTGAAGCCGGCTCGCAAAGGAAACCAAGTGGCCCGGGACCGATATCAGGAACTAGAGTACGGACGCTCGATCAGGCGAGTACTGATCGGGGTTCTGGTGTTTGTGTTGCTGGTGGTGTTTTTATTGTGGCGTATTGATAACCCGCGCGTCGAACGATTTCGCAATGCTTTGGTTGATCAGGTAATCCCAAGCATGGACTGGGCGCTGGTGCCTGTAGCCGGGGCTGCACGCATGATCGGCGATTTCCAGTCATACGCGAATATTTACGAACAAAATCAGGAACTGCGCCGAGACCTGCAACGCCTGAAAGGTTGGCGCGAAGCGGCGATCCAACTGGAGCAGGAGAACGCCAAACTTCTGGATCTGAACAAAGTCAGGATCGACCCGAAACTGACCTTTATCACTGGCGTGGTGTTGACTGATTCAGGATCACCCTTTCGCCAATCAGCCCTGATAAACGTCGGGCGGAGTGATGGAATCATTGAAGGCTGGGCGACGATGGATGGTCTGGGTCTGGTCGGACGGATCGCGGGCGTCGGCGAGTCCACGTCGCGGGTTATTCTGCTGACGGACAGCAACAGCCGCATTCCGGTTAAGATACTGCCGTCCGGGCAAAAGGCGATTATGTCCGGCGTCAACAGCCTCTATCCGGCGATTGATTTTCTGGAAAATCCAGAACTTGTACATCCCGGCGACCGGGTTGTCAGCGCTGGCGATGGCGGGGTTTTTCCGCCAGATTTGTTGGTTGGGCAACTAATTATGGCCAATAACAGGCGTATTTTGGTGCAATTGGCAGCGGATTATCAGCGGCTGGAATTCCTGCGCATCCTTAGGTCTTCTCGGCCCGAGATGATTGGCGACACGAATATCATTATCGGCAACCCGACTTTGCCACCAACCGTGCTTGTGCCAACTGGCGGGGATGGCAGCGATGGCTGACTCGCGGTCTGCAACGATTTGGCTGGGCCGTCTGGCGTATCTGATCTGTGCAACCCTGCTGCTTTTCGGGGCAATGATCCCGTTGCAATTCACACCGTCCACTATTCCCCGCCCGGACGTAACCCTGTGCCTGACATTGGCGATTGTCCTCAGAAGGCCAGAATTTGCGCCGGTCTGGCTGGTTGGCGGTATTTTCTTTCTGGATGATATTCTACTTAATCGGCCTCTGGGATTGTGGACTGCAATTGCAGTTTTGTCCTGCGAGGGCATCCGCAGTCAGGAATACCGCTTTCGCGATTTGATTTTTCCGTTTGAATGGGTGTTTGTCGCTGGAGTGATGTTGTTGGCGCTTTTGGTGAACCGCCTGATCCTTAGCTTAAGCTTTGTGCCAGTGACCGGCTTCGGTTTTGTGATGTTGCATTTCTTTGTCACGGTTGCCGCATATCCGTTTGTCGTGTTCTTTTGCGGCTACGTCCTTAGAATACGCAAAGTCACGCCAGATCAGGCGATCCAGTTCGGGCATCGTTTATGAACAGCGCCAAGCGCGAAACAGAAAAATCCTTGTTGCGCCCAAACCGGCGGGCGCTGGTGATGTTTGGCGCACAGGCTGCGTTTGTCGGGCTGTTGGGCTTGCGGCTTAGGTATTTGCAGGTGGATCAAGGCGAGGATTTTCGCCTGCTGGCCGAGGAAAACCGGATCAATATCAGATTGTTGCCGCCCGCTCGGGGATTAATTTTCGATCGCAATGGCGTACCTCTGGCAGAAAACAACCAGAATTACCGCATTATTATTGTTCGCGAACTGGCGGGCGACCCGGAGGAAGTTCTGGCGCGGCTGGCCAAGATTATACCGATCAGCGACAGTGATATGATGGACACCCTGAAATCGCTGAAATCCCTTCCGGCCTTTGTTCCGGTGACGGTTGCCGAGCAACTGACGTGGGAACAATTGGCGTTGGTTTCAGCAAATTCGCCAGCCCTGCCGGGGGTTTCAGCCGAGGTCGGCTTGTCACGGCACTATCCTTTGCGCGATGATTTCGCCCATGTCGTAGGATATGTCGGACGGGTCAATGCGGATGATCTGGCGCGACTTGATGATCAGGATCCTTTGCTGCAAATTCCGAAATTCCAAATCGGCAAAACCGGTGTGGAAAACAAACTTGACCGCGTTTTGCGCGGTTTTGCCGGCACCAAACGCATCGAGGTCAACGCAGTGGGGCGGGTGATGCGCGAGCTTGACCGCAACGAAGGTCAGGCCGGTGCCAAAGTAACCCTTACGGTGGATCAGGGTCTGCAAAACTATGTGCAGGCGCGACTGGCCGGCAATAGTGCTGCGGCTGTCGTCATGGATGTGCGCAACGGCGACTTGATGGCCATAGGTTCGACTCCCGGATTTGACCCGAACAAATTTGTCACCGGCATTTCAATTCCTGAATATGCCGAGTTGCGGGAAAACCCGTTCAACCCTCTGGCCAACAAGTCGGTGCAAGGCACCTATCCGCCCGGCTCGACCTTCAAGATGATGGTGGCACTTGCCGCCTATGAAGATGGGTTGATTACTGAAAGCGAAAAAATCATCTGTCGCGGCTATACCGAAGTTGGCACGCAGCGATTTCACTGCTGGAAGCGCGGCGGTCATGGGGCAATGAACCTGCGGGACAGTCTGAAGCACTCGTGCGACGTTTTTTATTATGAAATCGCCCAAAGAGTTGGGATCGAAAAGATTTCCGCCATGGCCAAGCGGTTTGCCTTGGGCGAGCGGCTTGATTTACCATTGAACGGCGTTGCAGCCGGGCTGATGCCGACCAAGGCGTGGAAGCGCGAGAATACCACGCCAAAGGAAGATTGGCGCATCGGGGATACGTTAAACGCGGGCATTGGTCAGGGCTATGTACAGGCCTCGCCGATGCAACTGGCGACAATGGTGGCGCGGATTGCGACGGGTAAAGCTGTGTTGCCCCGTCTGGTCAAAGACGTAGACGGCGTCGCCACCCAGACAACCACGCCCGAGACAATGGGGATCACGGATGAGGCTTTAAATGCAGTGCGCGCAGGTATGTTTGCAGTCTCAAATGAAAACGACGGCACCGCTTATTCGGTGCGCGTTGGGGCCAAGGAAATGCGCATGGCGGCCAAGACCGGCACCAGTCAGGTACGCCGGATCACGGCCAAAGAGCGTGCGCAAGGCATCACAAGCAATGAAGATCGACCATGGGAGCATCGCGATCATGCGCTGTTTGTGGGTTTCGCCCCCTATGACGACCCGAAATATGCGATCGCAGTCGTGGTTGAACATGGCGGCGGCGGGTCACGTTTTGCCGGGCCGATTGCCCGTGATATTCTGCTAGAAGCCCTTTATGGTGGCCAACCACCGCCCGAGGCATATCCAGCAAGCCAGCGCACCCGTATCCAGAATGAACGTAAAAAGCTGATACTGCGCGATCCATCAGGAACGAACTCATGAGTTACCTGGTTCACAACCTTAAAACCATGCCGACCGGATTTCGCAAAGTTCTGTTTATGAACTGGCCGTTGGTTCTGTTGGTAACAGCTGTGGCGTCGGTTGGGTTTCTGATGCTTTATTCCGTGGCAGGCGGTCATGCTGATCCTTGGGCGACAGCGCAGGCCAAACGCTTTGGGGTTGGGTTCGTGCTGATGATGCTGGTGGCCTTTGTGCCGATTACTTTCTGGCGCAACGTATCGGTCCTAGCTTATTCGATTTCGCTGTTGCTGCTGTTAGGCGTCGAGTTTTTCGGCGAAATCGGCAAGGGTGCGCAACGCTGGATCGATCTGGGTTTTATGCGCCTTCAGCCCTCGGAACTGATGAAAATCAGTTTAGTGATGGTGCTGGCCTGGTATTATGACCGGCTGGACGCAACAAAAATTTCAAAGCCCGGTTGGGTGCTGTTGCCGTTGGTGCTTATTGGGGTGCCAATGCTGCTGGTGCTTAAACAGCCTGATCTTGGCACGGCTTTGCTACTGGGGCTTGGCGGGGCGGCGATGATGTTTTTGGCCGGGGTCAGTTGGAAATATTTCGCGGCGGCATTTGCCTGGGTGGCGGGGGCTGTGTCGTTGGTTTTGTCCTCGCGCGGGTCCAGTTGGCAATTGCTGAAAGACTACCAATATCGTCGGATTGATACGTTTATTAATCCGGAGAGCGATCCTTTGGGGGCCGGATATCACATCACCCAGTCAAAAATCGCCCTCGGTTCAGGCGGTTGGTCCGGGCGGGGGTTTATGCAAGGCACCCAAAGCCGGTTGAATTTTCTGCCGGAAAAACAGACCGATTTTATTTTCACCACATTGGCCGAGGAATTGGGTTTCGTCGGGGGAATATCTTTGTTGGCGCTTTACGCGCTGATCCTGACCTTTTGTCTGGTCTCGGCCCTAAATAACAAAGACCGGTATGGGTCGTTGATGACGCTGGGAGTTTCAACGACGTTTTTTCTGTTCTTTGCGGTCAATATGTCGATGGTGATGGGTCTGGCCCCGGTTGTCGGCGTGCCATTGCCGCTGGTATCCTATGGCGGTACAGCGATGTTGGTGTTGCTGTTGGCCTTTGGCCTTGTCCAGTCGGCACATATTCACCGTCCTCGATAGAAAGTACGCTCATGACCCCCAACGCCTTTTTTGCCGGCAATCCACGCGATTGGCCGGTCTATCAGACCGCCCTGCCCGACGCATTCGCGCGGGCCGGCATCAGCGTCAATTTATTGGCCGAAACGGATGATCCGGCGTCGGTTGATTACATCATTTATGCGCCAAGCTCGGCCATTCAGGATTTTACACCTTTCACCCGATTAAAGGCAGTTCTGAACCTTTGGGCCGGGGTTGAAGGGATGCGAATGAACCAGACCCTGAAGGTGCCGCTGACACGGATGGTGGAAACCGGCATGACCGCGGGCATGGCAGAATGGGTTTTGGGGCATGTGATGCGGCATCATCTGGGGATGGATGCGCATATTCTTGGGCAGGACGGCGCGTGGCGCAATGAGATGACACCGCCTTTGGCGAAACAACGTGTGGTCGGCTTGCTGGGGCTGGGCGCGTTAGGCAGCGCCTGCGGTGACTTGCTGAACAAGGTCGGCTTTCAGGTGAAGGGGTGGAGCCGTCGGGCGAAATCCTTGCCGGGGATTGAGTGTCTGTCGGGTGAAGACGGGTTGGAAAGTTTGCTGCGGTCGGCTGAAATCCTGATCCTGTTGGTGCCGCTGACCGGGGAAACCGAGAATGTGCTGAATGCCGCGCGTCTGGCGATGTTGCCGCGTGGGGCGGTTATCATCAATCCGGGGCGTGGTCCGTTGATTGATGATACGGCGCTTCTGGCAGCGCTTGACAGTGGACAGATCGGACATGCGACTTTGGACGTTTTTCGGGTTGAACCTTTGCCGGTTGATCACGCGTTTTGGGCGCACCCACATGTCACCGTAACGCCCCATATCGCCTCAGCGACGCGGGCGCAGAGTGCGTCGGACACCATTGCGGAAAACATTCGCCGTGGGGAAGCGGGTGAGCCTTATCTGTATCTTGTGGATCGGTTGGCCGGGTATTGATTTAGCGGCTGTGCCTGTCAGAACCGGTCGCGCGTGATTTAAGCAAGGGAGTGCTCCCGCCCGTCGTCCTCGCGGTGCTCGGTCTTCCGTTGGGCCCGGCGCAAAGCTGCGCTTTGCGAGACTTTCTGGCCTCCGGCGGGGATATTTGCACCTCTGAGAATATTAGCGCAGTTTAGGCGGACTGGCTGGATCCATGCCCGGGGCTTTGGGGGCAGTGAGTTGAATTGAGACATGAGTCGGAATATCAAATTTTAGGCCGGATTGTTCCAGGCGCGGTTTAAGCGGGCTGTCGGCGGTCAGGAATGTGATGTCCATTGCCAAGGGTTCGGCGCTGAAACTGACGGCCTCGGTTACGGCCTGGCGCAGGGCGGCATGTGCTGCATCCGGCGCGTCAATGAAGCCAAGTATCAGGCCCTTGGTGCCGTCGTCAAAGACGGTGCCTGCGAGATAGGCCGATTGCGCTGCCCCGGGCATGGCGGCAAGTTTGGCGTCAAGTGTGTGCAGGAAATCCGGCGGGATACCGTATGGTGTGGTCAGTTCGGCCAATTGCGCCTCGACCTCGGCGGTTTCATTGGCAAGCGCCTGGTTCAGCCAATCAATCGCTGCGGCTGGCACGAGGATACTGGATGGCGCGACCCCAAGGTTAACCCCAAGGCCCAGCCCCTGCCCGCTGAGCATCTGCGCAAGGCTGCGCCCCAAGATCGCCGCATAAGGGGTTTCTTCGTTGGCAAATTCCGCCAACCGTTCGATGCGGTCAAAGACCAGCGCATAGCGCGCGTCCTCGACCGGGAATATCTTGGGCGCGATGACCTCGCCAGCAGGCTCGGCCTCCAACATCAGGAAAAGTTCACTGTCAGCGAGGCGTTCGTAAAACCTGAGGCGGGCGGTCTGATTTTCAGGTGCTGCTTCCATCGCGTCATGGGCAAGATCAAGCGGCGTCATTACGTGTCCTTAGCTTGCATGGCGTGTTGCACCGTTTGCCTGAGGTCTGGCAGCAGATCGGTGTGAAACCATGGATTGGCTTTCAACCATCCCGTATTGCGCCAACTTGGATGAGGCAATGGAAAAAGCCACGGCGCATGATCGCGCCAGCCTTTTGTGGTGTCGGTGACGTTGGTTTTCGCCTGCAAATGCCATTTATGGGCATAGCCACCGACCAGCAGCATCAGGTCGGGTTGGCCGAATTCTGCCATGACTGACGCGTGCCATGATTTGGCGCAAATCGGTGGCGGCGGCAGGTCAGCACCTTGCGCGTTGTAGCCGGGAAAACAGAACGCAATTGGCAGGATCGCCACCCGGTTTTGGTCATAGAAATCGGCGCGTGAAAGTCCCATCCAGTCGCGCAGGCGGTCACCCGACGGGTCGTCAAACGGCACGCCGCTGGCCTGCACCCGCGCGCCGGGTGCTTGTCCGGCAATCAGGATACGCGCGCCTTTGGCAAACCAGACAATTGGCCGGGGTTGATGGGCGGTTTTGGTCGCGGCAAAGCGGTCCGTACAAAGGCGGCAAGCGGTGATACGAGTTTTCAGGTCAGGCATGTCGCGCTAAGAAATCTGACACCCGTTTAAGCCCCTCTTGCAATATCGCAGGATTGTTGGCGTAACCAATGCGGACATATCCCTCCATATCAAGGGCCGAGCCGGGGGTGAACATCACGCCTGTTTCGTTCAGCAAGGACATGCAGAAATCGTACGAGGACATCGGCAGGTCAAATTTCAACAAGGCTGTGGTCCCTGAACGCGGCTTGATCCATGATAATGTTGGCTGGGTTTCCATCCACGCCGCAAGAGTTGCAAGATTGGTCCGGGTAATTGTTAGGCTGCGCGCCAGTACTTTATCGCGGTTTTCCAACGCCATAGTGGCAAAGTGGTCATCCAGCATCCCCACCGAGATGGTGTCGTAATCGCGGTGCACCGCGACGCGTTCCAGCACATTACGCGGCGCGCAAATCCACCCCAGCCGCAGGCCAGCCAATGAATAGGCTTTGGACATGCTTGCAGTGCTGATGCCTTTTTCATAGATATCCACGATGCTGGTTGTGGTGCCGGAACCCTGCTGATCGGTGCCGCGATAGACTTCGTCACACAGGATATAAGCGCCGACCTCGCGCGCGATTGCGGCAATTTCAGTCAGCATATGTTGGTCGATCAAAGCGCCGGTTGGATTGTTGGGATTGGTTATGGCGATCAGTTTTGTCCCGGAGACAGCAAGCGCGCGCAGATCGTCAAGGTTGGGAATAAAGCGGTCTTCTTCGCGCAGTTTCAGGCGCTGAACGTCGGCCCCGATGCTGGCGGGAATAGAATAGTGCTGTTGGTATGACGGCACGACAGCAATCACACGGTCGCCTGCTGAAACAAGCGTTTTATGAACCAACATATTCGCGCCGATTGTGCCGTGCGTGACGATGACGTTGTCGGGTTTCTGGTCGTCATACAGCGATGCAATGGCGGTGCGCAGGCGCATGGAGCCTTCGATTGCGCCATAAGTCATTTTCATCGCCAGCAGTTTGGATAAATCTGTGTCGTTCTGGCCGGAAAGACGCAGAAGTTGTTCAATGGTCAGGCTTTCAACGCAGGTTTCGGCCAGATTGAATTCACAATGGTTTTCCCATTCATTCATCCACATTTCGACGCCGAAGGGTTCTATATACACGTGGTTTCCTATGATTTGAGTCTCGTCGCGCGGCATCTCGCTTTTGCGGATATAATGCCTATGGCAGAAACCCGAACAGCAATTAATCAATGCATTTCTGAGGTGGTTTCATCAAGCAGTTTAATGCTCAAACTGCAAACCGTCGGGGATTTCGGCTTGGAATCCGATAAATCGAACGCTTGACTTCATTTCGTTATTACTACTATCCTAGTAATATGAAAATGAATCACCCAACCGATATAACGGTCGAAATCGCCGCCACTGCGTTTGCAGCCCTTGGCTCGGAACAACGTCTGGGCGTTCTGCGCGCCTTGGTGCGGGCTGGTCCTGAGGGTCTGAGCATCGGCGAACTGGGTTCGAAAACCGGTATTTCCGGATCGACCCTGACGCATCATGTGAAGTTTCTGACGCTGGCGGGGCTGGTCGATCAGGCCAAACACGGGCGCTCGATCATCTGTGCCGCCGTTGCATATGATCGCGTTCAGGCGTTGGCGGATTTCTTATTGTCGGAATGCTGCGCGGATAAAGACGGCTGCACCCAACACCACGGGGGAGATCATGTCTGAACTGACGCATGACCATGGTCACAGCAAAAGGTTTAAGCTGGATAAGGCCTGGATCGCGACCGGTCTGATACTTGTCGCGGTGGCGCTGCTGGATCGCGCGCAACTGGTGCCAACCCTGCGTTTTGCCACCGGAGCGTTTTAGTCTACGGCGCCGTTCATCCTGTTTGCCATGCTGGCGGTTGGGTATCTGAAGGCCACGGGTGCTGAAAGCACGCTGGCCCGCGCCTTTGAAGGGCGCGAGATCAGAATGATCTTTATGGCAGCGGTGTTTGGTGGCATTTCGCCGTTTTGTTCGTGCGAGGTGATCCCGTTCATCGCGGCCTTGCTGGCAATTGGTGCGCCACTTTCGGCGGTCATGGCGTTTTGGCTGGCCTCGCCCCTGATGGACCCGCCGATGTTCTTCATCACAACAGGCGCACTGGGGTTGGATTTTGCGATTGCCAAGGCACTGGCCGCAGTTGGATTGGGCCTGCTGGGTGGCTTTGGGGTTAAGGCTTTGGGGTTCACCAGGCTGTTTGATGATCCGCTGAAGGCAATCGCGGCGAAATCCTGTGGCTGCGGGCCTGATCCGTTCAGCAAGAAACCGGTCTGGACGTTCTGGCGCGACAAGGCCCGCACGCAGATATTCCGCGACGAGGCGATCAGCAACGGCTTGTTTCTGGGTAAATGGCTGGTTCTGGCCTATGTGCTGGAAAGCCTGATGATCACCTATATTCCAGCCGACTGGATTGCCGGCACGTTAGGTGGCGACGGCTTTACGCCGATCCTGCTGGGGGCATTGCTTGGCGGACCGGCCTATCTGAACGGCTATGCGGCGGTGCCGCTGATCGCCGGGATGCTGGAACAAGGCATGAGCCAGGGTGCGGCGATGGCGTTTGTGCTGGCGGGCGGGGTAAGTTGCATTCCGGCAGCGGTTGCGGTTTGGGCTTTGGTCAAGCCGCGGGTTTTCGCAGCATATCTTGGCTTTGCCTTCACCGGTTCGTTGATTGCCGGAGTGATCTGGAGTTTTGTCGCAGCGGCCTGAACCGCTGCGACGCATTCGTTTTCTACATATCATGCAAAAGAAGATGCACCCAGATACTGGCCGCATATCCAAGCGCCACGGCCCATGTCCACTTCAGATGCCCGATGAATATGTAGACCGACACCAGCCGCCCCTTTTCATCATGCATCTTGGCCACCCCCATCAGGACAGGGGTCGATTTTTCAACTCGTGATGTTCACCCCAGACGACGCTGCCATACGCAACCGCCAGCCCCAAAAGGACAGCCCATGCACCCTTATTTCGTCAGAATATTTTCACTGCGCATCATTTTCGCCATAACCTGTCGGGGAAATCAATGGGTCGCGTAAAAAATTCCTACCTATTGGGTGATACGCTTACATTGAAAATGTCACTTTCAAGATACCTGCAAAACCTAACTCAACCCTATTGGGTCGGCCTTGGCCAATCTGTCAAAATCTATCAGGATTTTTATGACATTCGGCATCTGGTCAAGATAGATCACGTTAGGTCCATCTGACGGTGCGTTTTGTTTGAAGGATATTTTGGTTTCCTGTCGCCTCGATCTTTGTCACCACATTCTGCATGTCCCAAGGTGCCAAGAACTGCCCATTTCAGACATATTTCCCTAAATAGGTTGCCATTTCTTGGTGGCGCAAATATAAAAATGAAAGTGAGCAGGCGGGCATTGTTTTCGCGGTGGGTGACGACTTGTTTCTTTTGGCCGGGGGCATATGTTTCGATCAATACTTTCATTTGCCGCTCTGATGGTGCTCTGGTTGTTGCTTTCCGGGATATACACGCCGATGATCGTGGGGCTTGGTATCGCTTCGGTTCTGGTCGTGAGGCTTGTTACCAGCCGCATGGACGCAGTTGACGGGGATCGCGTTGATATCAGCCTGAAGCCAGTGGAAGTGGCAAAGTATATATTTTGGTTGTTTGGTGAGATTGCCAAGGCGAACTGGGCCGTCACAAAGATCATACTTTCGCCGCGCATGCTAATCAACCAGCACCTTTTCTCGGTCAAATATACGCAGAAATCTGATTTGGCTCAGGTCGCTTTTGCTAATTCGATCACCCTGACGCCCGGAACTATCAGCGTCGAAACTGAAGCTGGTCAGTTTCTCGTGCATGCCTTGGCCTTTTCACCAGCTGACATTGAGGCATTGAGCGAAATGGATCGTCGCGTGAGCGCCATCGAAAGTGGAAGTTTGGCTTGATGTTCGCTATCGCCGCAATCGCAATTCTCGTAGGCATGATTTTGGTGTTGATCCGCCTTTATCTTGGTCCGTCGGTCTATGACCGGGTGCTGGCGGTGAATCTATTTGGAACCCATACGGTCTTATTGATCGGTGTTATGGGGTTCTTGACCGGCCGTCCGGACTTTTTGGATATCGCGCTGTTGTATGCTTTGATTAATTTTGTCGGAACGATCGCAATTCTAAAGTTCTTTCGATACCGCGCGATCGGTGACATGGCGCATCGCCCGCAACGCCAAAAGGCCGATCCATGATTTTGGCCGAAATGACAATTCACTACCTGAGTTGGTTTTTCATACTTGCTGGGTGTTTTTTCGTCGTTGCCGGCGCATTTGGCGCGGTGAGATTTCCCGATTTCTGGTCGAGACTACATGCGGCATCCGTCACCGACTCTGCGGGCGTCATTCTGCTAATTGTTGGTATGTGTCTGCAGGCAGGTCTGACTTTGGTCACTGTGAAGCTACTGATTATCGGGGTGTTTCTCTTTATCACCGGCCCAACATCTACCCACGCGGTGGCGAATGCGGCGCTGGTTTCCGGGCATCGCCCGAAAGAGGGGTTGGGCCTGATTGGCGAAGAACCGACTGAAATTTCCAAACCGCAGACGACGCCAAAAAACCTTGAACTTGAATAGGAAAGGGTAAACTATAAACACCTTCATCGACATTGCTCTGTTCGTCATGCTCGTGGTCACAGCCATCGCTGTTGTGCGCATTAGAAGCCTGTTCGCTGTCGCAATGTTTTCGGGCATTTTCAGTCTGCTTTCAGCCTTGTTGTTTGTGGCCATGGACGCCGTCGATGTGGCATTCACAGAAGCCGCTGTCGGTGCAGGTATTTCAACGGTTCTGGTTCTGACAACGCTGGCCCTGACGACACGTCACGAAAAACCGTCAAAGCGATCGCCCGTGATCCCATTGTTCGTTGTATTCGTTACCGGAGCCACCCTGATCTATGGCACGATGGACATGCCAAATTTTGGGTCGGCAGATGCGCCAGCTCAGACCCATGTTTCGCCAGAATATCTTGAACGCAGCGTCCATGAAATCGGCGTGCCGAATGTGGTAACTGCAATTCTGGCAAGTTATCGTGGATATGACACACTTGGCGAAACGGCCGTTGTGTTCACTGCGGGGATCGGAGTCCTTTTGCTAATCGGCGGCCTGCGCCGGCGAAGAGAAGACGAAGAAGCAGAAGAAAGTCGGGATAGCTGATGCGCCACCACCTGATATTGCGCGTCGTCACGAAGATGCTTGTCGGAACTATTATCCTGTTTGCCTTTTATGTGCAGTTTCACGGCGACTTTTCACCCGGGGGAGGCTTTCAGGCCGGTGTCATCATGGCTGTGGCATTCATTATCTACGGCGTCGTCTTTGGTTTAGATGAAGTTCAGCAGGTGTTCCCAGCTTGGATAGTGCACAAACTTCTGGCACTCGGCGTGCTCATCTACGCCGGAACCGGGTTTGTGAGCCTTTTTCTGGGGTACAGCTTTCTCGATTATGGCGCGTTCACGCCGGCGCATCCTGTACACGGTCAGCACTATGGGATTCTCGCGGTCGAACTTGGCGTCGGCGTTACAGTTACTGGTGTGATGGTTGCCGTCTATTACGCTTTTGCCGGGCGGACACCACAACTTAGCGACGAGGAGTGGTGATGAGCGGCATGACCTGGGATTTTATTGTAGGCCACCTGAATTATTGGCTGATTACGGTTTTGATGATGACTGGCCTCTATATCGTTGTGGCCAAGGGAAATCTGGTCAAAAAGATCGTTGGTCTTAATATTTTTCAGACGTCCATATTTATGCTTTATATTTCAATGGGCAAAATCACTGGTGGCACCGCCCCGATATTCCCGGTTGATATGAATATTGACCCGGACGTGATCTACACCAATCCGCTTCCACATGTGTTGATCCTGACCGCAATTGTTGTTGGGGTCGCGACGACGGCACTTGGATTGGCATTGATCGTCAGAATTAGAGAAGAATTCAACACGATTAACGAAGACGATATTGTCGTGATCGAACAGGCGCTTGCCCGCGACGAAAACGAGCGTTACCACAAAGCAATGGGCGATCAGGCATAATGGCGATTGAAACTGCCCAACATGTCGCGATGACGCTGACGGATCATTTGCCGATACTGCAGGTGCTGGTGCCATTTGTCGCTGCCCCGCTGGTTGTGCTTTTGGGCAGCCGCCAGCTCGCGTGGCCGATTACATTCATCTCAAGCGCGGTGGCCTTCGTCGTCGCCGTGTTGCTGTTGATGCAGGTGATTGACGGAGGCATAATTTCCTATCACATCGGCGGCTGGGCCCCGCCGTTGGGGATAGAGTATCGTATCGACCCAGCAAATGCGTTCGTTCTGCTGTTGGTTACTGGGGTCAGCACAGTTGTATTGCCTTACGCTCGAAAAAGCGTGCAATCGGAAATACCCGACCGGCATCATTCGTTATTTTATGCCTGCTATTTGTTGTGCCTGACGGGTCTTCTCGGCGTGGTGGCCACGGGGGATGCGTTCAACGTATTTGTCTTTCTCGAAATATCGTCACTTTCAACTTATGTGCTGATCGCGCAAGGCTCATACAGAGATAAACGTGCCCTGACTGCCGCCTATGATTATCTGATTATGGGCACTATCGGGGCTTCGTTTTTCGTGATTGGTCTTGGATTGCTTTATATGGCGACCGGCACGCTCAACATGGCGGATATCTCTGACCGAATTGCCGAACAGGGCAGCAATCGAACTGTTCAGGCTGCATTTGCGTTTATTGTCGTTGGGGTTGGTCTGAAAGTCGCGGTTTATCCTCTGCATACATGGCTGCCCAATGCCTATACCTATGCGCCTTCAGCGGTCACAGCATTTTTAGCCTCCACTGCCACCAAGGTCGCTATCTATGTCCTGCTTCGGTTTATGTTCTCAGTATTCCAGCCTGCGTTCCTTTTTGAAGTCAACACGCTGGAATTTATTATCTTGCCGTTTGCTGTCGTCGCGATGTTCGCGGCATCGTTCATTGCGGTATTTCAGTCGGACTTTAAGCGTATGCTGGCCTATTCTAGCGTGGCCCAGATTGGCTATATCTTGCTTGGGATATCATTTCTTACCGAGACTGGCCTTACCGCCGCAATTGTCCACCTGTTCAACCATGGAATCACGAAAGCAGTCCTTTTCATGGGTGTTGGCGCACTGGTTTTGCGGACTGGTGGTTCGTTCTATGACCGCATCGCCGGAATGGGGCCGGCAATGCCTTTCACCAGTGCGGCCATTGTAATCGGCGGTTTAAGCCTGATCGGAATCCCCGGAACCGCCGGCTTTGTGAGCAAGTGGGCGCTGGTGCAGGCAGCTTTGGAAAAGGGGTGGTGGCCGGTCGCTTTGTTGATTGTTGCTTCCTCGCTTCTGGCCGTGATTTACGTTTGGCGGGTGATCGAGGCGCTCTATCTTCATGCGCCCACCCAGGATGTAAAAGGCGGGGAAGTTTCAATCTGGATGCTGGGGCCGATCTGGGTCATGGCGCTTGCCTGTATCTATTTTGGATTGGCGACAGAAATCACGCTTACAGCGGCCCGTGCCGCAGCCGAAGGGCTGCTGGCGGGGTCTGCCGGAATGCATTGAACAGGACGACAGGTGGAAACGAATACAGCCATAATACTGACAATGTTGATACCGGCCGGTTCCGTCGTGACAAATATCCTGTTCCGCAATCGACCTAATCTTCGGGACGGGCTGACGCTAACGGCGGCAGTTGCCACGTTCCTGACCGTCCTGTTGATATTGGCCAAAGTGGGCAACGGCACAACCGAACAGCTTGTCTTGTTCGAGGTGTTCCCGGGCCTTGATCTGGCATTCAACGTGGAACCCTTGGGATTGTTGTTCGCGATCGTTGCGTCTGGCCTTTGGATCGTTACCCACCTTTATGGTATCGGTTATATGCGTGGGAACAATGAAAAGGACCACGCCCGGTTCTTTGCCTGTTTTTCCTTGGCAATATCGGCGGTCATGGGCATCGCGTTTTCCGCCAACATGTTCACATTGTTCCTGTTTTACGAGCTCCTGACCATATCAACCTATCCTCTGGTCGCTCACAAGGGGACACCCGAAGCAATCAAAGGTGCACGGACGTATTTGGGCATCCTGATCGGCACGTCAATCGGCCTCCAGCTTGTTGCAATTATCTGGACCTTCCTGATCGCCGGAACACTCGATTTCACCAAAGGCGGCATATTGGAGGGCCACATCGCGGGGCCGATGGTTGCCGTGTTGCTGGGGCTCTATGCCTTTGGCATCGGCAAGGCCGCGCTGATGCCATTTCACCGTTGGTTGCCTGCGGCTATGGTCGCCCCGACGCCGGTCAGTGCGTTGCTGCATGCCGTGGCCGTGGTCAAGGCTGGTGTATTTACGATGTTGAAGGTCGGCATCTACATTTTTGGCATCGATTTTCTGGCGGAAACCGGAGCTTCGGAATGGCTGATGTGGTTGGCCGCATTCACGATCGTTGCGGCATCAATCATCGCCTTGACCAAGGATAACTTAAAGGCGCGGCTGGCATATTCCACCATCAGTCAGCTTTCCTACATCACACTTGGAATAGCATTGGCGACATCCATGGGGGTTCTTGGCGGTGGTATGCACATTGCCATGCACGCAGTTGGAAAGATCACGTTGTTCATGTGTGCGGGCTCAATCTATGTTGCCACCCACAAGACGAATATCAGTCAGATGACCGGTTTGGGTCGCACGATGCCGATCACGTTTTTCGCTTTTTTCATTGGTGCAATGTCGATCATCGGCCTGCCGCCTCTGGCTGGGTCGTGGAGCAAATGGCTGCTGATCGTCGGGGCCGCCGATGCAGGCCAGCAAGCCATGATCGTCGTTCTTGTACTCAGTTCCTTGTTGAACATCGCCTACCTTATGCCGGTGGTTGCCAGAGGGTTTTTCCTGCCATCGCCCGACATGGCCACCCCAACCAAAATGGCAGAGGCTCCTTTATTGTGTTGGCTGCCGCCCGCCATCACCGCTGCAGGCTGTCTGATCCTGTTCTTTTACGCCGGGGCATTGCGGGATTTCCTGATGCCATTGGTGACACCGTGAGGATGAAAAAATGAGCGAGCATCGGCACGAAGATACATCGAAATTTCCGGCGCTTGGACAGAAGTTGCTTTGGCTGGACAGCAAGAAAAATGTCGATCTGGTGGTCCGAGGTTTGTATCTGCTCTGTGCTGGGTTGTTCGCCGCCGACTTTTTCTATGCAAAACATGTTGAACTGGGGATCGAGAAAATCTCAGGGTTCTATGCAATATACGGGTTCGTCATGTGCGCAGCACTTGTGATATGCGCGAAAGGCTTGCGTGTGTTTCTGATGCGTCCCGAGGATTATTATGCACCACGCGACGTAGACTCCGAGGATTACCCTGCTGACCAACTGGAAAGGATCGACCATGATGCTTGACCAGTTCCCAACCGCATTTCTGTACTTCGGAGCGGCGGTAGTTCTTTTGGCGCTCCCAGTGGGACGCGCGCGCGCCGCGTTTCTGCTGGCTTTGCCGATCTTAGCTGCCTGGCAGGTTTGGACATTGCCTTTTGGCATATACGCGCAGCAGGAATTGTTCGGTTTTACTCTTGATCTGATGCGCGTCGACAAGCTGAGCCGGGCGTTTGCCCTGATATTCTGTCTCGCGGCGTTCATCGGCAATCTCTACGCGTGGCATATTCGCGACACAGTGCAACAGGTTGCCGCTTTGCTTTACGCAGGTGCTGCGATCGGTGCGGTGTTCGCGGGCGACCTTATCACGCTGTTTTTTTATTGGGAAGGAACAGCGGTGACCGCAGTCTTTCTGATCTGGGCGCGGCGAACCGAAGGCGCTTATTACACAGGTATGCGGTATCTCATCATTCAGGTTGGATCGGGTGTGATCCTGCTGGCGGGCACTGTCCTGTTCTATCGCGACACCGGATCGCTGGCGTTCGACAAGATGACGCTTGGAACGCTTGCAACCTGGTTGATTTTTCTGGCTTTCGGGATCAAAAGTGCTTTCCCGTTGTTGCACAACTGGTTGCAAGACAGCTATCCGGCGGCAACGATTACCGGCACTGTGATCCTGCAATCCTTCACGACAAAAATGGCGATTTACGCGTTGGCCCGGGGTTTCGCCGGGACAGAGATCTTGATCTATATCGGAGCCGTTATGACGCTGTTTCCGATTTTCTTTGCAGTGATTGAGAATGACTTGCGCCGGGTGCTGGCTTACAGCACCAACAACCAGCTTGGTTTTATGGTCGTGGGCATCGGCATCGGAACCGATATGGCGCTTAATGGGGCGGTGTCGCATGCCATTGCACACATTTTGTTTAAGGGTCTGTTGTTCATGAGCGTCGGTGCCGTTCTATTTCGTACCGGAACCGCCAAGGGGTCCGAGCTTGGCGGTTTGTACAAAACCATGCCGCTGACGATGCTGTTTTGTGTCGTCGGTGCGGCCTCTATTTCTGCCTTTCCGCTGTTTTCTGGGTTTGTGTCAAAATCACTTATCCTGTCTGCCTCGGCGCACGAAGGCTATTACATCGTCTGGGCAATACTTCTGTTTGCCTCAGCCGGTGTGTTTCACCACTCGGGCATCAAGATCCCGTATTTTGCTTTCTTTGCCCATGACAGCGGATTGCGGCCAAAAGAGGCACCGTTTCACATGCTGCTTGCGATGGGCATCGCTGCGTTTCTATGCATTGTCATTGGCATCTTTCCCGCGCAGTTTTATACACTCTTGCCCTTCGACGTGGATTACGTCCCATATACAACGACACATGTTGTAACCCAATTACAGCTTCTTTTCTTCTCGGGACTCGCATTTGCTGTGCTGGTGCGATCGGGCATATATCCGCCAGAGCTGAAATCAGTTAACCTTGATACCGACTGGACATACCGGCGTTTCTTGCCATCCGTCATTGCCGTTGTGGCCCGTGCCATGTCCCGTATATGGGCACATCAGGCCGAGTTTTGGTTGCGATGGCTGAACGGATTCATCTCTCGTTTGTCTTTGACCTTTGGCCCAGAGGGCAGGATGGCGCAAAGTGCCCCGACAGGTTCGATGGTGCTTTGGGTAGCGGTATTCTTGGGTGTGACGCTGATTGTTAGTTTTCTTAGCTAGTCGGGAAACCCCCAGCCTGATTGCTGCAACATTTGGGTAGGACGTTGGTTTTCGGGCAAAACCAGCCAAAGCACATCGGCCAGCGCTGAGCCAAACATGGCAATCGGTAAATGGGTAAAAATACGCGCGGTTTGATCCGCGTCCAAACGGCAAACGCCACAGGAATAAAGCCGACACCACCGGCGATCATAAACAATATTTCTGCGCCATTTGACATGCCCAGCGCCAGCACAGCATGAACAAAAGCGACCGGGCACCAAGCCAAATCCCAAATCCTCTCACCGTCGGTTTACAGATCAATTGAAAGTGCACAAGTGCGGGCGATGTCTCGCCCCTGTGACCGCTGATCCTGGGGGTCCGGAGCCAGTAGGCTGGACTGTTGCGCCTATTCTCCAAGGAGCTTGTGTTGTGTCTTGCAGGACAAAAGTGCGAACAGAACGACCGTCATATCAAATATCCATGGCTTAAACCGCCACATTCGCCCAAAAACCGCCCTTTGCCGAGGATAACAGTTGCCACACCTATATCGGCCCACGCATAATGCACCAAACAGGCCCAGTCGCGCGCTTAGCGTTTGTTAGGACCTGAACGATAGGCTTGCACCAAGATGCAGGCGGGGCAAGAAATGAGCGGGATTTTTCCCAATGCTTGAGTTTGTGAATGTCAGCAAGTCCTTTTGGACGGGCAAACAACGCAAGATCATCCTTGATCAGGCGAGCTTTCGCGTGGAAATCGGGCATTCGGTTGGCATACTTGCACAAAATGGTACCGGCAAGACCACGATTATCAACATGATGGCGGGCCTTGAAAAGCCCGATGAAGGCCGGATCATCCGAACCTCGCGCATCTCTTTTCCTTTGGGGTTTATGGGCGGCGTTGTGTCCAAGCATACCGGCACCGAAAACGCCCGTTACATCGCTCGACTATATGGCCTTGATCCCGATTATGTCGAAGCGTTCTGCCGGTATCTGACCGGGATTGACGAATATTTCGACATGGCTGTCGGCACCTATTCGGCGGGGATGCGCGCCAGGTTTTCATTCGCCTTGATGCTGGCCCTGGAATTTGACATTTATCTGATAGATGAAGGCATGCCCGGCACTACGGACGTGGAATTCAACCGCAAAGCCGGATCGATCCTGCAAGACCGTCTGCAAAGCTCGACAGTAATAATCGTATCACATCAAGCGAACATTCTGGAAAAATACTGCCGATCTGCTGCGGTTCTGCGGCATGGTAAACTGGTGATGTTCGACACTTTGGAAGAAGCCAAACAATTATATGACTATGAAACCCAAAGCTAAAAAATTCCGTATCCGTCGCACAATCGGCGGTGCCTCGGGCGCTGTCCGGCCTAACCAAGCCAATGAGGCCGGGTATGACGAAGACGATTTTGATGATGACGAACAGGAACAACAGCCTGAAAGGCTAAACCGGCTGTCGCCGGATGCGGAATCGTTTCTGACTCCGGCCGAAGAAATCGAAAAAATCAAGGCTGAGAACCTGACGGGCCGCCAATTGCGCATAGCGCGGCGCGAGGCGCAAAAACACGGTTTCAATGCGGCGTCGGATCTGGATGCAGTGCGGTTGCTGCGTAAAAATGGTGTTGATCCCTTTAAGCGCAGTGATTTGCTGGAACTCGTCGTGTCAGATCAAGGCTCGGGGCCTGCCAATCTGCCGGCGGCAATCCGCCATGCTCCACCGCCTTCGACGCATGTTTCGGACGCAAATTCGCGTGCGTCGGAAGTCGCAAAAATCCAGCGTGATCTGGCTCGCCGACGCAGCCGCCGTTCGATGCTGTTGCTGATCAAGCTGGCGTTTTTCGTCTTTGTCCCAACATTTCTGGCCGGGTATTACTATTTCAAAATCGCCACGCCGATGTATTCAACGGAATCAGAGTTCGTGATCCAACAGGCAGACAATGCCAGTTCCGCCGGGATCGGCGGGTTGTTTTCCGGCCCAACCAGCCCGCTGAGCATCCAGGACAGCGTCACGGTTCAATCCTATCTGAATTCCCGCGATGCGATGGCACGACTTGACCGGGACCACGGCTTCAAGGCCCATTTCCAACAGTCCTTTATCGATCCAATTCAAAAGCTTGAACCAAACGGCAGCAACGAAGCCGCTTATCGCATTTACCAAAAACGCGTGCGCATCGGTTATGACCCGACCGAGGGGATCATCAAAATGGAGGTGGTCGCAGCCTCGCCCGAAGCCAGTAAAGAATTTTCGCTGGCCTTGATCCGGTATGCAGAAGAACAAGTCGATCAACTGACCCAACGCTTGCGCGAAGATCAGATGTCAGGCGCTCGGCAAAGCTATCAAGAGGCTGAAACCAAGATGTTGGACGCGCAGCGCCGCGTCGTTGACCTGCAACAAAAGCGGGGTGTTTTAAGTATCGAAGGCGAAATCAGCGGCAAAATGCAGCAGATTTCTGCGCGCGAAGTGCAATTGCGCGACCGCAAACTGGAATTGGCCGAGTTGTTGGACAATAACCGTCCGAATCGCACCAAAGTTTCAATCGCTACACGCAATATCGACAGGCTGGAATCCGAAATCACGGTGATGCGGGCCGAATTGACCGATGGCACCACCTCAACCAGTTCTATCGCCAGCATCGCCGGTGAATTGCGCGTCGCTGAGGCCGATTTGACCACGCGCCAACTGATGCTTAGCCAATCTTTGCAACAGTTAGAAACCGCGCGGATTGAAGCCAACCGTCAGGTGCGATATCTGTCCCTTGGCGTAAGCCCGGTGCCGCCCGATGAAGCAACTTATCCAAAGGCTTTTGAAGATACTCTGCTGGCCTTTCTGATCTTTGGCGGCATATACCTGATGGCGTCCCTTACCGCGTCAATTCTGCGCGAACAGATAACGGCTTAGGCAATGAAACATGTAACCATCGGCAATCTGACGGTCGGCAATGACCGCCCACTGACCCTGATCGCAGGGCCGTGCGAGTTGGAAAGTGTTGATCACGCGCAGATGATCGCGGGCTTCATGAAAGAAGCCTGCGCAGCTGTTGGTGCCGGATACATTTTCAAAAGCTCGTATGATAAGGCCAATCGCACCTCGCTTTCGGGCAAGCGCGGTATGGGAATGGACCAGGGGCTGAAGGCGCTGCAATCGGTTAAGGATGTCATCGGCGTGCCGGTTTTAACGGATGTGCATTCCGCCGATCATTGCGCTGATGTGGCCAGCGTCGTTGATGTGCTACAAATCCCGGCGTTTTTGTGCCGCCAGACGGATCTGTTGCTGGCCGCCGGTCGAACCGGTGCCGCAATCAACGTCAAGAAAGGGCAGTTCCTTGCGCCTTGGGAAATGCCCAACGTGGCGGCGAAAATCGCCTCGACCGGCAATGAACGCATCATGTTATGCGAGCGTGGAACATCGTTTGGATACAATGCCTTGGTGGTTGACATGCGCGGCCTTCCACAGATGGCAGCGACGGGATATCCAGTGGTGATGGACGCCACCCATTCCGTGCAACAACCGGGTGGTCAGGGTGGCTCAAGCGGTGGACAGCGCGAGTTTGCGCCGGTCATGGCGCGCGCGGCGGTTGCCCTTGGCGTGGCGGCGGTTTTTGCGGAAACCCACCAGGATCCGGATAATGCACCCTGTGACGGGCCGAACATGATTTACCTTGACCAAATGGCCGATCTGATCGCCAGCCTGATGGAATTTGATCGCCTGGCGAAGGCCAACCCAATTTTAATCTGATTTTCAGCGAAGGCATCACATGCCCAAACCCCGCCCTATCGTTACCCAGAACACATGGGATTTCCTGCTTGAACCAATGATCGCCCCAACCGGCTTTCGCGAATATGACGCGCGTTGGAAGTATCCCGACGAGATCAATCTGCCCGGCATCACCGCCCTTGGCATGGGCATTGGCACCCAGATGTTCGAGGCCGGGATTGGCCCGGTTATCGCGGTTGGCATGGATTACCGCGACTATTCCCTGTCAATCAAAAACGCTTTGGTTCTGGGGCTGATACAGGCTGGCATCCACGTGAAAGACATTGGCCCGGCATTGTCCCCAATGGCCTATTTCGCCCAGTTCCACCTTGACGCGCCGGCCGTGGCAATGGTGACGGCCAGCCATAACCCCAACGGCTGGACCGGCGTTAAAATGGGCTTTGAACGGCCCTTAACACACGGTCCTGACGAAATGAGCCGCCTGCGCGATATCGTCCTGTCAGGCATGACCATCGCGCGCGACGGCGGCAAATACGAACACATAAGCGGCGTGATGGACGCCTATCTTGATGATCTGTGCGGGGATTTCAAAATGACCCGCAAATTGCGCGTGGTCTGCGCCACGGGCAACGGCACGGCCTCGGCTTTCGCACCAAAAGTATTGGCGCGGATCGGGGTAGAAGTTGTGCCTTTGCATAATGAACTCGATTACACATTCCCAAACTACAACCCAAACCCCGAGGCAATGGAGATGCTGCATGACATGGCGGCGGCAGTGCGAAACTCAGCCGCCGATCTGGCATTAGGGTTTGACGGCGACGGTGATCGCTGCGGCGTCGTTGACGATGAAGGAGAAGAGATTTTCGCCGACAAAGTAGGTGTCATCATGGCCCGCGACTGGGCAAAGATGTATCCTGATGCGGTTTTCGTTGCTGACGTAAAATCAACCGGCCTGTTCGCGTCAGACCCGGAACTGCTCAAATACGGCGCTAAAACCGACTATTGGAAAACCGGCCACAGCCACATGAAACGCCGGGTCAAAGCGATTGGCGCCTTGGCGGGGTTTGAAAAGTCCGGGCATTACTTTTTGGCCGAACCGATTGGCCGCGGCTATGATTGCGGCATGCGGGTGGCGGTCGAGCTGTGCAAATTGATGGATCGTCATCCGGACATGTCGATGTCTGATCTTAAGCGTGCGCTACCCGTAACCTATTCCAGCCCGACCATGTCGCCTTGGTGCGCGGATACCGAAAAATACGCGGTGCTGGACCGTATCGTTGCCAAACTGCTGGCACGAGCTGACGCCAGCGGCAGCCTTGGCGGCCGCAAAATCACATCGGTTATCACGGTCAATGGCGCCCGCGTCATGCTCGAAAACGGTGGCTGGGGCTTGGTGCGCGCCTCAAGCAACACACCCAACCTCGTTGTCGTCTGCGAAAGCCCGGAAAGCGACGTGGAATTGCGGGCGATTTTTGCGGATCTGGATGCGGTCATCCGCACAGAACCCGCCGTAGGCGCCTACGACCAAACACTTTAACCTGCCAATACCCTAAATATCTCAGAGGTGCAAATATCCTCGCCGAAGGCGAAATCGCCATGCGCCGGCGTGGCACAGTTTTGCGCCAGCAAAACTGCCGGGCGCAACTGAAATTGACCGCAGGTCGATTTCAGGCGTGAGAGCCCCGGCTGGCATTTGCGCGCAGGCACCTGCAAAGGCGCGACCAGTTCAAACCACCTGCCCTGCCGCCCAGCCCGACGACCAGGCCCATTGGAAATTATACCCCCCCAGCCAACCGGTAACGTCAACGACTTCGCCAACAAAGAACAGCCCCGGCACGGTCTTTGACTGCATGGTTTTTGCGTCAAGCGAATCGGTTGCAACCCCTCCCAATGTCACCTCGGCAGTGCGGTAGCCTTCGCTGCCAACCGGTTTCAACACCCAGCCACCAATTGCCGCCGCTTGGCGCAATTCCGCCTCGGTATAATCCGCAAGGTTCTTGACGGACCCAAAAGTCTCGGCCATCAAGGCCGCCAGTCTTTTTGGCAGAACGTCGCAATAGGCCTGCATCAGGCTCTGCGCGCCGCGTGCTGCCTTTTTACCGCGTAAAAATGCCAGCGCATCCTGACCGGGCAAAAGGTCAACCGAAATGCCTTCACCTTCGCGCCAATAAGACGAGATTTGCAGGATCGACGGCCCGGACAATCCGCGATGGGTAAACAGCAATCCTTCCTGAAAACCGGTTTCGCCAGTTGAAACCCGGGCTTCAACCGACAGGCCTGCCAAAGGCGCGATATGCGCCAGATCGTGCGGCGCAAAGGTCAGGGGCACAAGACCCGGGCGGGTTTCCACCAGCCGCAATCCAAATTTCTCGGCTACGCGGTACCCAAATCCACTGGCACCCATTTTCGGAATGGATTTACCACCTGTGGCAATAACCACCGACGCCGCCCGAACACTTCCGGCGCCAAGGCGCAGGGTAAATCCCCCGCTGGTTTTCACGATATCCTCAACTATGCAGCCAAGCCTTAAGTCGACCGCAGCTTTTGCCATCTCACCTGTCAGCAAAGCAACGATCTGTTTGGCAGAGCCGTCACAAAACAATTGCCCCAAAGTTTTCTCGTGCCATGCAATGCCAGCCTGCGATAGAAAATCAATAAAGCTCCATTGGCTGTATCTCGTAAGCGCTGAAATCGCAAACTTCGGATTCTCTGACAAAAACGCCGCCGCATTCGTGTGCAGATTGGTGAAATTACAACGCCCGCCGCCAGAAATTCGGATTTTCTCGCCGGGTGCTGAATTGTGATCAATCACCATAACCGAGCGCCCACGACGCGCTGCCTCAATCGCGCACATCATGCCCGCCGCCCCGGCCCCGACTATGATTACATCAAAGTACTGCATAGGTCCCCTTTAAGCAGCCAAAGATTCTAACGCAAGCCGACCATTTTGGGGCTTGAAGCCTTAAGCAGTGTTGCGTAAATAAGCCCGCAGAGTTGGGATGTGGCCTAGTGGTAGGGCAACGCTTTTTGGTAGCGCAGATCGTAGGTTCGAATCCTACCATCCCAGCCAGTTTACCTTTTTATTGTTAATTCAATGACTTAAAGGACGGCACACAATGTCAAGTGTTACAGTTCTGTGTGTGCTCCATTTGTAACAGTTTTCATCCGATCTGAATTGCTGCGACTCAAAAAAAATATCCATCAGCTTGCAGGTGTGGCTTCATAATTAGATCAAGGTAATTCGTCAGGCTTCAACCCATTCAGTAGAATCGACAAAGTCCAACTACTACAGATAGATTCTTGGGAAAGGTTGCCATATCGGTGTTACCCGCTACAAAAGTTCGCCCCGCTAAGTCTTTATTGATCAACGCTCACAACGACCGGGAGTTCCACACGGATTACGTTCAACTTTTCGAGACTGGGCCGCAGAGCGGACCGACTATCCGAGGGAAATGGCTGAGATGGCACTGGCGCATCCGGTTGGAAGCACTCCCGGCAAATGGAACTACGACTGTTTTTAGCTATCCAGCTACCTGGCTTCCCCTTGTTTCATTTTCACCGTCTAATCGACTGCACAGGCAGAGTGACGCTGAGAACGTCGCCCAGAGTCCTCCAGAGAGTCACTGGCGGGCAATTCCATATCCTTTTCCATCGTCGCGCTCACTTCCCAAAAATCGTATGGATGGGCTATCGACAACCTGTCAGTTACGGCCAACCTGCCAGCCACAGGTAAGAAAGCATGTGCACATCGGTCGAAGCGCATAGCGATGCGTCGCCAGTCTTTGAGTTTAGCGAACATGTTTTCCACCTTGTGACGTTGTTTGTATAAGGATTTACAGTATGTAGCTGGATTTTTACGCTTGGCTCTCGGGGGAATACAGGGAGTGATACCTCGTTCAATCAGGGCCGCTCGATAGGCATCGCTGTCGTAACCTTTATCGCCCAGCATTTCAGATGAAATGGGCAAATCAGGCAGCAATGTTGCGGCCCCTTTGTGGTCGGACTGCTGGCCTTCCGTCAGCAAAAGTCGCACCGGACGCCCATCACCGTCACATACCGCGTGCAACTTACTGTTTAGGCCGCCCTTTGTGCGCCCAATAAGCCGGGGAACATCCCCCCTTTTAACAAGCTGCAAGCCGTGCGATGCGCTTTGAGATGGGTCGCGTCGATCATCAGGCGATCCGGAGGGCCATTCTCGTCCACAAGGGCGGTGAATATTTTGTCGAATACGCCCATGCGAGACCAACGTATGAACCTGTTATACAAGGTTTTAGGCGGCCCATAGACCTCCGGCGCATCTCGCCAGCGTAGTCCGTTGCGTATCACATGGATAATTCCGCTGACGACCTTGCGATCATCGACCCGAGGCACCCCGTGTGATAAAGGAAAATAGCGCTTAAGCCGAGCTACCTGCTCCTCGCTGAGCCAAAAGTAATCTGACATGTTGCCCTCCTCGTTGCGGAAAGCATTGATTCAGAATAGTCTCAATTGCACAAGAAATTAATAGGTCCTGACCCTAGCTTTGTTAGTATCCATCATTGCCATCGTGATTCTATTCAACCGTGTCTTACGCTGGGTACCGTTTCGTGACCGCAGGGATCAGTTTTCCCTACGTGTGCCTATTGTTGGCAGGTTGATCAGGCTGGCCACTGCTGCGCAATATTTGCGTACGTTGGCCTTGATCATCGCCAGCCGACAGACGTTGCCAAGTGCGGCCGATGTCCTTGCAATTTCACGATACCGGACCGAAGCCGACAAGGTCGTCGAGGCAATCCGCGCCGGTGAAACCCTATCCAATGCGCTGCGTCATTTATCGGTTGTCCCGTCGGTAGCCCGACAATTGATTAGCGCGGGCGAGACATCAGCCCGCTTGGTCAGTATGTCAGAACGGGCCGCGATTTTGGTTGAAAACTGGTTGGGAAATGATCGCAAACGTTTTGCAGCCCTGCTGGATCCGACATTGATGATGATTGTTGGCGGTATGGTCTTGGTTATCGTTCTGTCGGTATTGCTGCCGATTTTTGATCTGCAAACTGTGACAACTTCAAAGTGACCCGGTCACGCCGGATCACTTTTCCCTTTTTAAAAAACTATCCTGCAGCCGTCAAATTGGCGGTCTTGGCTGCCGTAACCCGACACGCCGAAAACTTGAATTCGGGTATCTTACCGTAAGGGTCCAGTTTCGGATTGGTCAGCACATTCGCCGCTGCCTCAACATAGGCGAAGGGCAGAAACACCATATCCTCGGCCACAGCCCTGTCCGCCCGCGCCATGATCTCGATCCTGCCACGCCGCGTTTCCAGCGTGATCATCTCGCCCGGATTTACACCCAATGCGCGCAAAGTCTTGGGATGTAAGGATGCGTTTGCTTCAGGTTCGGCCCAATCAAGTACCGTCGCACGGCGGGTCATTGACCCCGTGTGCCAATGCTCAAGTTGCCGGCCAGTGGTCAGGATCATCGGGTACTGCGCATCCGGTATTTCGGCTGGCGCGGTGACATTTGCCGGCGTAAAGCGCGCGCGACCGTTCGGGCGGGGAAAGCCGTCAGCGAATACAATTGGCTGGCCGGGGTCATCTGGAGTCAGGCTGGGATAAGTTACCGCAGCCTTTTCCAACCGCTCCCAAGTGATGTTGTTCAAGCTTTTCATGTTCAGTTTCATCTCGGCAAACACTTGCGACGGATGCGTATAATCCCAGTTCAGGCCCAGACGTTTGGCAAGTTCTGTCGTGATCCACCAATCTTCTTTGGCTTGACCGGGGGGGGGCACAGCAGGCCGACCCATCTGAACCTGACGGTTTGTGTTCGTCACAGTTCCGGTCTTTTCAGGCCAGGCTGATGAAGGGAACACCACATCCGCATAGTTCGCGGTTTCGGTCAGGAAAATGTCCTGAACCACAAGGCAATCCAATTTGGCCAAGGCATCGCGCGCATGTTCAACATCGGGGTCAGACATCGCAGGGTTTTCCCCCAGAATGTACATACCTTTGATCTTGTCGTCATGGATTGCATCCATAATTTCCACGACCGTCAGGCCCTTTTGTGACGAGAAATCTTCAGTGCCCCAAACCGAAGTAAAGGCCGAACGAACACCATCGTCTTCGACCGATTGATAATCCGGCAAAAACATCGGCACGAGTCCGGCATCAGAGGCGCCTTGAACATTATTTTGCCCACGCAACGGATGCAGACCTGCGCCCGGGCGTCCGACCTGTCCGGTCATCAGCGCAAGCGAAATAAGGCAGCGCGAATTGTCGGTGCCATGAATATGTTGGGAAATACCCATCCCCCAAAAGATCATCCCGGCCTTGGCACCTGCAAAATCACGGGCAACCGCGCGCAAAGTCTCGGCAGAAACGCCACAAAGCGGGGCCATCTTTTCGGGCGTGAATCCTGCCAAATGTTCTTTCATCGCCTCCCAGTTTTCAGTGAAACCGGCGATATACTGCGCATCGTAAAGGTTTTCTTCGACGATCACGTTCATGATGGCGTTCAGCATGGCAACATCTGTGCCCGGCCGGAACTGCAACATATGGGTGGCATGGCGCTTCATTCCAGTGCCGCGCGGGTCCATGATGATCAGTTTGCCGCCACGTTTGGCGAATTGCTTGAAGTAAGTCGCTGCGACCGGGTGGTTTTCAGTAGGGTTTGCGCCAATAACTATCGCCACATCGGCATTTTCAATTTCGTTGAATGTCGCGGTAACCGCGCCTGATCCTACGTTTTCCAAAAGCGCTGCAACCGATGACGCATGGCACAAACGTGTGCAGTGATCGACGTTGTTATGGCCGAAACCCTGACGGATCAGCTTTTGAAACAGATAAGCTTCCTCGTTTGAACATTTGGCCGACCCAAAACCGGCGATTTCTGTGCCGCGGCCTTTCAGACCACGTGCAGCGGCGTCCAAAGCCTCGTCCCATGTAGCTTCGCGGAAATGCGTCAACAGATTGCCCGGGTCAACATTCAAGCCTTTGGCGGGCGCATCGTCACGCCGGATAAGTGGCTTGGTCAAGCGGTGCGGGTGCGCTATGTAATCAAAGCCAAAGCGACCTTTCACGCATAACCGGTTTTCATTTGCGGGGCCATCAATGCCATCGACCCAGGCAATTTTGTCATCCTTGATCTTGAATGAAAGCTGGCAGCCAACACCACAGTAAGGGCAAACGCTTTCAACCTCGCGATCGAAGTCTTTGCTGCTGCCGGTGCCGTTTGCATCAAGCACAGTTGCGGGCATCAGAGCACCGGTTGGACAAGCCTGAACGCATTCGCCGCATGCAACACACGTTGACGCGCCCATCGGGTCGTTAAAGTCAAAGGTGATCTGCGCATCATGGCCGCGACCTGACATACCGATCACATCGTTGACCTGCACCTCGCGGCAAGCGCGCACACACAAATTGCAGTGGATGCAGGCATCAAGATTGACCGACATCGCCAGATGCGAGGCGTCAAGCAGCGGGATACGCTGCTTTTCGATCTTGGGAAACCTGCTGGAAGTTATACCCTGCGCGGCGGCCATATCCCACAGATGCGAGGCGCGGTCATGCGCGTGATCGTGGTCAGGCTGGTCGGCAACCAACATTTCCACAACCATCTTGCGTGCAGTTTTGGCGCGGACTGAATCCGAAGTAACGACCATGCCCTCTGTAGGTGTGCGAATGCAGGACGCCGCCAAAACGCGCTCGCCGTCAATTTCCACCATACAAGCGCGGCAATTACCGTCTGACCTGTAGCCAGCCGAATCCTTATGGCAAAGATGCGGGATCGTTGTGCCCTGACGTTTGGCAACTTGCCAAATCGTTTCGCCGTCGTCGGCTGCAACGCTTTTGCCATCCAATGTGAATGTTACTGTTCCGCTCATGGTTTAAACCTCGTTCGCAAAATGCTTCATCGTCAGGCGAATCGGATTGGGCGCTGCTTGTCCCAAACCGCAAATGCTTGCGTCGCCCATCGCCTGACACAGTTCTTCCAACAACGGCTGATCCCATTTATCCGCCTGCATAAGCCTTACTGCTTTGCCACAACCAACCCGGCACGGCGTACATTGGCCACAGCTTTCATCCTCAAAGAACCGCAGCATATTCAGGGCAGCAGACTTGGCGCTGTCTTTGTCAGACAATACAACAACGGCGGCAGAACCGATAAAGCTGCCCAAAGGCTGCAATGTATCAAAATCCATCGGGATATCGTTGATTGATGCTGGCAATAATCCGGAGGACGGCCCACCGGGTTGATAGGCCTTAAAGGTATGCCCATCGGTCATTCCGCCAGCGGCACTGATGATATCGGTAATTGTCGATCCGGCTGCCAGCAAATGCACGCCAGGGTTCTTTACCCGACCCGAGACTGAAAAGCTGCGCAATCCTTTGCGCCCGTTCAGTTCGGTTGACGACAGAACCTCAGGGCCTTCACGGCAGACTTTGGTCACCCAGTAAAGCGTTTCGACGTTGTGCACCAATGTCGGGCGGTTAAACACGCCGACCTGTGCCACGAACGGCGGCCGATGCCGCGGGATGCCGCGCTTTCCTTCGATGCTTTCGATCATCGCGCTTTCTTCGCCACAGATATAGGCCCCGGCCCCACGGCGCAGGTCGATATATCCGGGGGCGACGATCCCGGCTTCTTCCAGTTTTTCGATCTCAGCCGCAAGAATGTGCAAAACCGCCGGGTATTCATCGCGCATATAAATAAAGGCGGTTTCCGCCTCGACCGCCCAAGCGGCAATCAACATGCCCTCAAGAAACAAATGCGGGGTTCGTTCCAGGTAATACCGGTCTTTGAACGTCCCCGGTTCACCCTCGTCGCCGTTCACAGCCAGATAACGCGGGCCGGGATTTGCGCGAACAAATCCCCATTTCTTGCCCGACGGAAATCCGGCACCACCAAGTCCGCGCAAGCCCGAGACCAGAACTTTATCCTGCACAGCCCGCCAATCACCCGAAGCGCGAATGGATTTGAGGGTTTCATACCCACCGCCTGCGGCGTAATCCGCGTAGGTTTCGTAAGCCGGGATAACGACATGCGTATCATCAGCAGCAATCGCCGCCAGCACTTTTTCAGGCGTTGCATGGTCAATATGGTTATGGCCGATTTCCAGAACCGGGGCCGTGTCACAGCGACCCATACAGGGCGCACGCAAAACCCGTACTTCAGCGGGGTCCATGCCGTCCTTCAAAGCCGACAGCAATGCCTGCGCACCGGCCATTTCACATGACAGGCTGTCGCAAACACGGATCGTCAAAGCCGGCGGCGGTGTTTCGTCTTCTTTGACAACATCAAAATGAGCATAAAAGGTTGCGACCTCATAGACTTCGGCCATCGATAGCCGCATTTCTTCTGCCAAAGCGCGCAAATGCGCGGCACTTAGGTGTCCGTATTTGTCTTGGATCAGGTGCAAATGCTCGATCAACAGATCGCGGCGGTGTGGGGCATCACCCAGCAAAGCCTTGATTTCAGCCCAAGCAGTATCATCCAGCTGACGACCCTTCGTCACATGCCTCCCTTTGCCTTTGCCTGATTTCCAAACACCGGGTTTTGAGTTCTGCACGTTCATTTCGGCCTCATTTGTTGATCTGGGCGTTATCTCATCAATCTGATTATAATATCAAATAACCATTTCGGAATACGCAATTTGTTTTTGTTATAATGATGCAATCACCGCAACCCTCAACGCTTTGATCATCGGCAGCATTGGCGATTGTTCGGCAATTGATAGACCAATTGCGTGGGTGACCACCGGATCAACCAATTGCAACTGCACTGACTTTTCAGCAAAGAATGTCTCGGCAACGCCTTGAGGCGCAATAGTTGCAGCACTGCCGCTTGCCACTTGCGCCAGTGTGGCGGTAAAGCCATTAGCCTCCATAACAATTGTTGGTGTAGCGCCAATTTCGGCAAAAACCTCATCAACATAGCGGCGATTTTGCATATCGCTGGTCAGCAAACAAAGTGGAAGTTTCGCCGCCTCTGCCCAAGACGCAGTACCAGTTAAACGCGGAGCCAATGATTTTGGCGCAATAAGAACATAACTTTCCTCGAAAAGTGGTTCAGTTGTGCCGGGATCGCTGTCCTGAACATAAGTGATCCCGGCATCCAGCGAAAAATCATTTAGCCGGATATCGATTTGTCTGGAGGAAAGCGACTGTATCTCAATCGACAGGTTGGGATGGGCTTTTCGCAAACGCGCCGAAACCGTGGCCGCAAACGGCAGGGCGGTTGGAATGACACCAACCACCAGTTTACCAGTCAAATTGTTGTTGAGCGCGTCAATTTCCTGACGCATGCCTTCCACATCAGCCAACAGCTTACGCGCCCATTTCAGGACAACTTCGCCTTCGGGTGTGAAACCCATGAACTTGTTGCCACGTCGCACCAAAGGAAGCGCAAAATCTTGTTCCATCCTTCGAATGCGTGCTGAAAAAGCCGGCTGCGATATGCCACAAATTTCTGCGGCGCGCGAGAAATGTCGATGTCGCGCCAGAGCCACCAACAATTGCATATCGCGCAATTCAGACATTTACCAAATTATCCCCTGTCAACCGTTCCGAACCAGCAGGTTGGTTGGCGACAGACTAGAGTCAGCGGCGGAAATGATCCAGCGCTGACTCGATGTCTTAGGTGGCCGTCCCGGCGCGGTTCCCGCGCAGCTTGTCGCGTAGAAACTTGACCAGTGGCATGAGGATCAGAACAATCGCAACCAAAGTGATCGGTCCGGCAATCGGTCTGTTCAGAAAGATCGCAGGGTCGCCAGACGATAAAAGCAATGACTGCCGCAAAGTCGGTTCAGCGATCGGGCCAAGCACAATCGCCAGAACAGCGGGCGCCAGAGGGTAATCCAGCTTGCGTAGTGCCATCGCCCCTAAACCGAATACCAACATCAGCCAAACGTCGTGCATATCGCGGGTTGCTGCATAGCCACCGACGACAGACAAAACAAAAATCAGCGGCGCAAGTACCGTGAACGGCATTCTCAACATCCAGATGAACAGCGGAATGAAAGCCAAATTCACAACGAGTGCAAATACATTGGACACATAGAATGACCCGATCAGACCCCAGACAAATTCGGGTTGATCGGTGAACATCCTCGGCCCTGGTGTCAGGCCCCAGATCACCATTCCGCCCAGCAGGATCGCGGTTGTCGGCGAGCCGGGAATACCAAGCGTCAGCATTGGCAACATCGAACCGGTCGAGGCGGCATTATTTGCAGCTTCCGGTGCCGCGATCCCACCCGGGTGGCCTTGGCCATATTCTTTCGGGTTTTTCGCCGTCATTTTTGCCACGCTGTAGGACATCAATGACCCAGGCGTCGCCCCGGCTGCGGGAAGGATTCCCACGAAAAAGCCGATGCCGGATCCGATTAAGGTCTGCCGCCAGCCGCGTTTCATCCCTTCTTTGGAATCCGCGATAATGCCTTTGAAAGACATCTTGGCCTCGGTGGAAGTAATCTTTCCCCGCGTGGTTTCGATGGTCCAAAGCATTTCGCCAATCCCGTAGACGCCAATCGCCAAAACCAAAAAGTTGATGCCGTGCAAAAAGCCGGTGATGCCAAAGAATACCAGTCGCGGCTCGCCTGAAATTTCGTCAAACCCCACTGCGGCGAAAACCAAACCCAAACAAATCGAAAAGACGGTTTTCGGAATATCATCGCCGCCTAGTCCGACGAAGGTAGCGAAAGCCAGCAGCATCAACGCAAAGATTTCCGGCGGTCCAAAGCTTAGTGCAACCGAAGCAAGCAACGGCGCGAAGCCTGTAAACAGTACGACCGAAATCGATCCACCGATAAACGATGCCAAGGCCGCTGTGACCAATGCAAGGCTTGCCCTGCCCTTTAACGCCAAGGGCCGCCCGTCAAATGTCGTCGCGACCGCTGTTGAAGCGCCCGGAATACCCAGCGTGATCGAACTGATCGCCCCGCCGTACATCGCGCCGTAATAGATTGCGGCCAAAAATATGATCGCTGAACTCGGCGGCACAAGAAACGTAATCGGCAACAGGATTGCCACGCCGTTCACCGAACCAAGGCCCGGCATCGCCCCGATAAACAAACCAAGCGTAACACCGATCAGGATCAAGATCAGGTTTATTGGCTGCAACGAAAGCCAGATTCCGTCCGACAGATTTGCGAGGATTTCCATCTAAAACTCCTTCTTATTCATGAGTTCTGCCGCCGATCTAATAGATTAGCGTATTGAGATAGTTATAGAACGGCTCGGTGAAATTCAGGCCTTTGGGTAGAGTGATCCGCATCAAAGCCTCGAAGAAAATGAAGAAAATAATCGGGATTCCTACCGACAAAACCAGCGTTAAACTCCAGGAATGCCGCCCCAGGAATTTGAGGTAATAGAGCAGAAAAATCACCATTGCCCCGTACATCGAAATGATGCCGGTCAGCGCGATAAATCCAAACAGGCCGCCGCCAACCAAAAGCACCATGCGGAGCGAATAACTGTCAAGAAACGGCTGATCAGATCGGGACGGTGGCGAAACTCGCTTGACCCAGTTAAAGGCGATAAAGCCGGTACAAATCAGCATTAGTCCAGACAGCCAAAACGGCCAGGCACCACCGCCCGGCCCTTCGCCTTTGATATAACCTATGTCAAGTTCGGCACTTTTCCACATAAGATAGATGGACAGGAGGGCCAGAAGCCCTGCGGTAAATATTTCTGCAAAGCGCATCTGGCCCTCCCTAAAAGCACGAACAATCTGGTTGCGGCGGGCTTATTCGCCCATTGCCGCAAGCAGTTCCTTGTGGCGTTCAACCTGCGTCTTCCAATAAGCGCGCTGGTCATCAGCCTTCAGCCAAAGTGGCGACAAGCTTTCAGACGCCATGTAGTCCTGCCATTCGGTTGTGTTGTAGATCGTCTCAAAAAGCTTCTGATAATAGGCCGCAGCATCATCAGACATTCCCGGCGCACCAACAACCGCACGTTGGTTGTAATAGCTAAAGTCTTTGCCAAGCTCTTTGACCGTCCGCACGTCAGGCATCGCCGCCAGACGTTCGTCCGAGAAAGCCAGCAAAGGCACAACATCACCGCTGGCATAGAACCCTTTTGCTTCGGACGGGTTGTTCACAGTTGCCATGATCTGCTGACCAGCCAAATCCTTGGCGACAGCACCGCCGCCTTTATAAGGGATATACTTGATCTTAAGGCCAAAGGTCTGCTCGAGGAACGTGATAACCAGACTATCTTCCTGGCCCTTGCCCGTGCCACCCATGATATAGCCGCCCTTTTTCACTTCATCCAGCCACTGCTCGAATGTGGTGATACCGCTGTCCTTGTGAACCCACAGAACGAACGGATCGACGCCCATCATAGCAACCGGTGTAAAGGTCTGGATGTCGATGCCAAGACCCGGCTGCCGGAGTGGTGTGGTGAAAAACGAGTTCAGCGTCACCAGAATAGTGTGGTCTGGATCACTTGCACCTTTCAGCGCAATCAGCGCCTCGGCGCCGGAACCGCCACCTTTGTTATTGGGCACCAAAGGACGGGTCATCAGACCCTTCTTTTCGGCAACCGACTGCAAAAAGCGAGCGATCTTGTCGGCACCGCCGCCAGCGCCCGCCATGATCACGAAATCAATCGGCTTTGTTGGTTCAAACGCCGTGGCCGGGGCCGCGATCAGGCCTGACAGTGCAACTGCACCCGCCAGCTTTATCAATGTTCGTTTTGTAAGAGCCATTTCATCCTCCCAGATTAAACTCTATTACGCGATAGCGCCGCGCCGCACTTGCCCACTGTTGTTCAGCGGATCATTTATCTTTTTTCATTTACCCGCCAATCGGCGCATTGCTCAATGTACCAAAATAACCGGCATCTTTGCTTTATCAACAATATGTTGAGTATTGCCGCCAAAGACCGTTTCACGCTCGTGGCTATCGCCATAAGCGCCCATTATTAATGTATCTGCGCCTAAATCCGCCGTTAGGGACAACAGTTTCTCGCCCACGTTTCTGGTCTTTTCAAACCGTTCAATCGTCGCTTCAACCCGGTGCGAAAGCAGATAAGATTTCAGATCACGGGCCGATGCTGCATTGGGCTCGGCCCCTGATGATAGGATCGTGACCGCGTTGGTTCGTTGCAGCAAAGGCAAAGTCATTGTGACCGCGCGCGACGATTCAAGTGATCCGTTCCATGCAATCGTGACGTTGCGCCCCAGTTGGCTTAAAGGCTGCAACGGGCCGTCATTTGGCACCATTAAAACCGGCCGTCCGGAATGGAACAAGGCGGCCTTTAACGTGTTCGTCCCAAGGTTTCTGTCTACATCCGGCTGCGGTACAACGATAATATCCGCCAGTCGACCTTGGCGACGGATAACATCAACTTGCCGCCCGGTTTCCTCGACCCATTCCGCGTTAATCATTCCATCAATCGCCGTGCCGCTAAGGTTAAGGTTCAGCGATTTCGCCAGAACCTTCAACTCGGTTATCAGACTCTTTTCTTCGACATCCGCTAAGGTCGAGGCTTGCTCAAGTATCTGCTTGCGCAAAATTTTCGGCAGTGGAATGCCATACGGCAACATATCTTCGGGGCTCGGGCGACAATGAACAATCACGATATGATTGTCGCCGCCGCCCGCCAAGGATGCGGCATAAGCAAGCGTTTTATCGCCTTTACCGTCGCCCCGTACAGGAACAAGTATTTTGTGGGTCATGACCACTTTCCTAAACGAGCATATCTTACGCGGGCGTGTTCAACCGACATGGTCTGCCACTGCTTTTCTGCTGACTTACCCTTGCGGTGAGAAACGCAGTTTATGGTGATATGGTTTGGCACGATACTTTGTTAAGTCCCTAATTCTGTTCCGGCGGTCAGCCCTGATGCGGCTGCCCAAGCTGTGGCTGGCTGTTTATCCTGACCGTCAGGTTTTACGCGTTTCAACACGATCCGCCCACCGACGCACTGAACGGTGACACCAACCTCAGAAACATCGGTCACCCGTCCTGAAACACCGTCACCACTTACCCGCACGCTGTCAAAAACTGTGACCTTTGTGCCGCCAACAGTTGTCCACGCCCCGGGTGCCGGATTTGTCCCTCTGATAAGATCATAGACTTGTGCGACCGGTTTGTTCCAATCAATCTTACAATGTTTTGCGGTGCATCGCCGTTCATATGTCGCAAGCGCTTCATCCTGCAAAATATGTGGCGGATTACCCGTCCGAAACAAATCACAAACGCGCAGAATCGAGTCGACTGCAGACGGGTAAATCTTCTTAAAGTAAAGATCGATAACCGTGTCATCGGGGCCGATTTCACATTCCCAATTCATCAATACGTCGCCTTCATCCAGTCCATCGGTTGGATAGAACCAGGAATAGCCTGACGTGGCCCGCCCCATGATAATCGGCCAATTGACCGCAGAAGGCCCACGATGGAGCGGCAACAAAGAAGGATGAAAACAGATTGAACCTTGCGCGGGCGTGTCACGCGCCGCTTCGGGAACAAAGACGTTTACAAAGGCCATGACCATTAAGTCGGCATTAAATCCAGCCAGTGTTTCAAGCGTTTCCTGATCCTTGAAATGCGCCGGCTGATGCACAGGCAGTCCCTGCGCCAACGCGAATTCTTTGATCGGGTCAACTGGCTTACCGTCACGGTCAGGCTCGCAATAGACCGCAACAACCTGATCGGTTCCGGCGTCTATTAACTTGGCCAGCACGTCCTTGCCAAAAGCCTGTTGCCCCATCACGATCAATCTCATCAGCCGACAACTCCGACAGCACCGGATGCGATGACTTCTTCAAGCTCGGCACCGGAATAGCCCAGCACTTCGGTTAGGATTTCCCGCGTATGTTCGCCCAACAAAGGCGAGCGTTCGACGTCAACCTGACTATCAGAAAACTTGATCGGGCAGCCAACGGAAATGTATTCACCGCGCTTAGGATGCGGGACGCGCACCAGTGTTCCGGTTGCGTATAACCCTTCGTCTTCGGCAATTTCCTTCATCGACAGGATCGGGCCGACCGGGATATCATGCGGGTTGCAGATATCCATCACCTCAAATTTTGTCTTTGTCATCGTCCACTTCTCGATGCGCTCAAAGATCAGGTTCAGTTTGTCCAGGCGGTCTTTGGGCTTGGCAAAGCCATCAGCGGTTTTCCAATCCGGTTCGTCAATAACGTCACAGACTTTGTCCCAAATCGCTGCCTGAATGATGAAATAAGTATAGGCGTTCGGATCTTGTTCCCAACCTTTACACTTCAGAATTCGCCCCGGCTGGCCACCACCGCTATCATTTCCTGCGCGAGGCGTCGCCTCGCCAAACGGAATGCCCTCGCCGTGCTGCGAATATTCGGTCAGCGGGCCTGCTGCCAATCGCTGCTGGTCGCGCAGTTTCACGCGGGCCAAATTCAATACAGAATCTTGCATTGCGGTCGAGACTTTTTGCCCACGCCCGGATTTTTCGCGCTGGAAAAGGGCCGTCACAATGCCAAGACAAAGGTGCAGGCCGGTGCCTGAATCCCCGATCTGTGCGCCTGTCACCAAAGGCGGGCCGTCACGAAAACCGGTGGTCGAGGCGGACCCACCAGCGCATTGCGCCACGTTCTCGTAAACCTTGCAATCCTGATATTTACCGGGTCCAAACCCCTTGATAGATGCCAAAATCATCCGCGGATTGATTTCCTGAATCCGCTCCCAGGAAAAGCCCATGCGGTCCAGCGCGCCGGGTGCGAAGTTTTCGACAAGGACGTCGCATTCTTCGACCAGACGGGTCAAAACCTTTTTGCCGATTTCGGTTTTCGGGTTCAGTTCAATCGACCGCTTATTGTGATTTAGCATCGTAAAATAAAGGCTGTCTGCACCTGGCACATCGACAAGTTGCTGGCGCGTTGCGTCACCGACGCCCGGGCGCTCCACCTTTAGCACATCCGCACCAAACCATCCCAGTAACTGCGTACAGGTTGGCCCTGATTGGACATGCGTGAAGTCCAGTACTTTAATTCCTTGAAGTGCCTTCATTTGGTATTCCTGTTCACAAGAAGATTTTTCCGTCGGCGGGTGCTATTTCTTGGACACCACACTTTGCGGGTTTAGGTTGCCTATGCGGCCACTTTCGGTGCCGGCCATTTCGTCTATCACAGCATTGATCAGCGTCGGTTTGCCCGAGTCGAGCGCCTGATTGACGGCTATCGAAAGCTCATCCGGCGAAGTCGCGGTCACACCAACGCCACCGAAGGCTTGCATCATCAGATCATAACGACTGCCTTTAACAAACACAGTTGTCGCAGGATCATCGCTGGTGTCATTGGTATCGGTGCCGCGATAGATACCGTTGTTGTTGAACACAACCACGCAGACCGGCAAATTGTACCGGCAGATTGTTTCGACCTCCATGCCGGAGAACCCAAAGGCGCTGTCGCCTTCGATCGCTAAAACCGGGTGGCCGGTTTCAACAGCGGCAGCGATTGCCGTTCCCATTCCGATCCCCATAACGCCCCACGTGCCGACATCCAACCGTTTGCGGGGTCTGGACATATCAATAATCGAACGAGCAAAATCCAGCGTGTTCGCACCTTCGTTCACCAGCATTGTTTCTGGCCGTTCTTTGATGATCGTCCTTAACGCTCCAAGTGCGCCGTGATAATCCATTGGCGAATTGTTGTTCATCAGACGCGGCGCCATTTTGGCGACGTTGGTTTCAACTTTTTCGCGGATTGCGTCCGTCCAGCCTTGTGGCGGCTTTTGCCATCCATCACCCATCTGGTCCAAAAAGGCCGCCAAAACTGATTCTATATCGCCAACAACAGGTGCCGCAATTTCAATATTGCTGTCCATTTCCTTGGGCTCGATATCAATCTGGATAAACCTTTTTGGCTCGCTACCCCACTGCTTGCCCTTACCGTGCGACAATAACCAATTCAGCCGCGCACCGATCATTACGACCACGTCTGCTTGCTGCAAAACCATGGATCGGGCAGCGCCGGCGGAAAGCGGGTGATCGTCAGGCAACAGGCCCTTTGCCATACTCATCGGCAGGTACGGCACGCCACTTTTCTCGACAAAACTTCGCACTGTTTCGTCGGCTTGCGCATAGGCAGCGCCTTTACCGAGGATTATCAACGGACGTTTTGCATCCTTGAGAATTCCAAGCGCCCTTTGAACTGCACTTGGTGCAGGCAATTGCGCCGGGGCAGGATCAATGACTTTGACCAATGATTTTTGGCCTGCCGTTGCTTCCATAACCTGACCGAACAGCTTGGCTGGCAGGTCCAGATACACGCCACCCGGCCTGCCCGAGACGGCTGCCCGAATTGCCCGCGCGACCCCAATACCAATATCTTCGGCATGTAAAATCCGATAAGCGGCTTTACACAATGGTTTGGCAATCGCCAGTTGATCCATTTCCTCGTAATCGCCTTGTTGTAAATCCACGACCTCGCGCTCGGACGAGCCTGAGATCAAGATCATTGGCCAGCAATTGGTCGTCGCATGCGCCAAAGCGGTAAGCCCGTTCAAAAAGCCCGGCGCTGAAACTGTCAGGCATATACCCGGCTTTTTTGTCAGATACCCTGCTATCGCTGCAGCGTTCCCAGCGTTCTGTTCGTGGCGAAACGAGATCACACGAATCCCGGCAGCCTGCGCCATCCGGCCAAAATCAGTTATTGGGATGCCAGGCACGCCGTAAATCGTGTTCAAATCATTAAGCTTAAGCGCGTCAATTATCAGGTGAAACCCGTCGGTCAGGTCTTGCATTTTTTCACTGTCGGTCATGCGTTATCTCCGGTGGGGTCAGCTGCTAAAGCGCTTTTCTTGATTGTGCCGAAATGCGGCTTTCCAGCTTGGACCACGTCTTGCTGATATGGTCATGCAATCGCATCGTATGCTCGCGCACCCGCGTCGACACCAAATCGGCATCCCGCGCCGTCAAAGCCTCTATAATTCCCATGTGATCCACGACCGATCGGCGCGCCCGATCGCTTTCGCCCATCGCACGCCGCCTGACCGCCTTCATATGGATGAACAAACCTTCAGCCATCGTGCCCAGCAACGAACAGCCGGAAAGCTCCAGGATCGTCTGATGGAATTTGATATTTGCGTCGGAATATTCTTCGATATCCGCGCGCATGGCGTCATTTCCATGTTTCATTGCAAATTTTCGCAAGGCGCGAATGTCGCCGTCGCTGGCGTTTTCTGTGGCCAAGCGTGCGGCCATGCTTTCAAGAGCCGCCCATGTGACGACCATTTCAAGGATTTCCTCGCGCGATTTGCGATGCACAAAAACGCCCTTGCGCGGAACGATCTGCACAAGACCTTCTTGTTCCAGTCGGGCAAGTGCTTCGCGAATTGGGGTGCGGGAAATGCCCAGCCGTTCTGCCATGTCCCGCTCATCAAGGCGCAGATCCGCGTCTGGCGCGTAGATATCCATGTTCAGGATCGCTTCGCGCAACAGCTTGAAAGTATGATCCTTCAACGTGAAACTTTCCGAAATCGGAAACAGCTTGTCGCCTATAGACACAAATATCCCCCTTGTCCGGTCCATCACTTGTTGCGCATTTTGTCGCACTTCTGTGGTATACCTTACACCCGATACATTACACGTCAATCCGAAAAAGCGGCCAAAGACACAGGAAATTCGTTGACTTTGCATTTGTGGTATACCACATACACAGTAACACGTCTCAATTTCGCCCGCTCAGTCACCTCTGAACCAAAGGAATACGTGATGAACATTCACGAATATCAGGCAAAAGAGATATTGCACGGCTTTGGTGCCCCGATTGCCGAAGGCATAGCAATTACTGCCATTGATCAGGCGGAAAACGCGATCGCCGCACTGCCCGGACCAGTCTGGGTGATCAAAAGCCAAATTCACGCGGGCGGACGCGGAAAAGGCAGGTTCAAAGAACTACGCGCCGATGCACAAGGGGGTGTCAGAGTCTCGTTTTCCAAGGCAGAAGCCCTGTCAAATGTCGGCGAGATGTTTGGTAACACACTGGTCACGAACCAAACCGGGCCCGGCGGCAAACAGGTTAACCGGCTTTACATTGAAAGCGGTGCTGACATTGACCGCGAACTCTATCTTTCAATTCTGGTGGACCGCGAGACTGGTATGACCAGCTTTGTCGCCTCTACCCAAGGCGGCATGGATATCGAGGCTGTCGCCGAGAAAACCCCTGATCTGATCCACACTTTTTCGATCAAAGCCTCGCAGGGCTGCACGGATGCCGATGCTGCGTTGGTTGCTGACAGCTTACAATTAATTGGCACGGCAAGGGCACAAGGCATAGCGTTGTTTAAGTCCCTGTATCTGGCTTTCACAAGCAAAGACATGAGCCTGCTGGAAATCAACCCGTTGGTCGTTACCAAATCCAATGAAATCTTGGTGTTGGATGCAAAAGTATCCTTCGACGAAAACGCACTGTTCCGACATCCGGACCTTATGGCTTATCGCGATGAAACCGAAGAAGACGCCAAAGAAATCGAGGCGTCCAAACATGGTTTGGCCTATATCGCCCTTGAAGGCCAAATCGGTTGCATGGTGAACGGCGCGGGCCTTGCGATGGCCACCATGGACATCATCAAGCTTTATGGGGCCGAGCCAGCCAATTTCCTTGATGTTGGCGGTGGTGCGACGACCGAAAAAGTGACGGCAGCCTTTAAAATCATCACCTCTGACCCAAACGTTAAGGGCATCCTTGTCAACATATTTGGCGGCATCATGCGCTGTGACGTCATCGCCGAGGGCGTCGTTCAGGCAGTTAAAGACGTTGGCCTAAAGGTTCCTTTGGTCGTGCGACTGGAAGGCACGAAAGTTGATGAAGGCAAAGCGATTATCCGCGAAAGCGGCCTGAACGTCATCGCTGCCGACGATCTTGATGACGCTGCGCGCAAAATTGTTGCTGCGGTGAAAGGATAAAACCATGTCGATACTTATCAACAGACACACCAAGGTTATGGTTCAGGGCCTAACCGGCAAAACTGGAACCTTTCACACGGAACAGGCGCTTGCCTATCACGCAACCAGGATGGTCGCGGGTGTGCACCCGACCAAAGGTGGGTCAAACTGGCAAGGATCAGCCGGTCAATCCCTGCCCATTTTCGCGTCGGTTGCCGAAGCAAAAGCCGCAACCGGGGCGACTGCCAGCGTAATCTATGTACCGCCTGCAGGCGCTGCTGCCGCTATTGAAGAGGCGATTGATGCCGGAATTGACCTGATCACCTGCATAACCGAGGGCGTGCCTGTTCTGGATATGGTGCGCGTAAAAGAAAAACTTGCGGCTTCTTCCAGCCGACTTATCGGCCCCAACTGCCCCGGCCTGATGACGCCTGATGAATGCAAAATCGGCATCATGCCGGGATCCATTTTCAAAAAAGGTTCGGTCGGTGTGCTGTCCAGATCGGGAACGCTGACTTACGAGGCCGTGTATCAGACAACCATGGCGGGCTTGGGCCAAACGACAGCCGTGGGAATTGGTGGCGATCCGGTCAAAGGCACCGAATTTATCGACATACTTGAATTATTTTTGGCTGATCCTGAAACCAAGTCGATCATTATGATCGGTGAAATTGGAGGCTCGGCCGAAGAATCGGCTGCTCAGTTCCTGATCGACGAAGCAAAGCGCGGCAGGTCCAAGCCTACGGTTGGTTTTATCGCTGGATTGACTGCGCCAAAAGGGCGCACCATGGGGCACGCTGGTGCGGTTATTTCCGGCGGAAAGGGCGGTGCCGAAGATAAAATCGAGGCTTTGAAGGCCGCTGGCATTCGTGTGTCGCCTTCGCCAGCCAAACTCGGCGAAACACTTATTGATTTGCTAAAGTAATTTTATTACCAAGACACGGATCGGTTAGCCAGATTGCTACCGTTCCCCTGTGGTCTGCAAGTGAGGCTTTGCCGTGGTTTATAAAATTCTTATCCTTGGGGCCTCGTACGGGTCTTTGCTGGGAACGAAACTGCTTGGTGCCGGTCACGATGTGACACTGGTTTGCCGCGAAAAAACTGCGGCGCTGATCAACGGGCATGGCACCGAGGTGCGGATCAAACTGCGCGGCGAGGATGAACACCGCAGTTTCCTTTCGGCGTCCCTTAGTGGCAAGCTGAACGCTATGACGCCCGATCAGGTGACGCCTGAAAAGTATGATCTTGTCTGCCTTGCCATGCAGGAACCCCAGTATTCCGACCCATCCCTGAGGGATCTTCTAGCGCGGATCATCAAAACCGAGCGGCCCTGCATGTCGATCATGAACATGCCACCGCTTGCTTATCTGAAACGCATACCATCGCTTGATTGCTCGGGCCTTGTCCGCGCGTTTACCGACGCCTCGATCTGGGAAGCATTTATGCCCAGCCTGATGACCCTTTGCTCGCCTGACCCCCAAGCCTTCCGACCACCGGAAGAGGCCGCTAACGTGCTGCATGTCGGCATGCCAACAAACTTTAAAGTCTCGCGGTTTCACAGCCCGAAACTCGACGCAATGCTGGATCATCTTGAACGCGATATCGATGCGTTTCAAGTTGACGGCAAAGACATCCCGGTAAAGCTGCGAGTGTTTGACTCGTTGTTTGTGCCCTTCGCGAAATGGAGCATGCTGGCCGCCGGCAATTACCGCTGCATCACCAATGATGGCCCGCGTTCAATCCAGGAGGCGGTTCACTCCGACATCAAAAAATCCGAGTCGATTTACAATTCAGTCCGTGACCTTGTGGTTCATCTTGGGGCCGATCCCGAAGATCTGGTGCCGTTTGCTAAATATGCAGCTGCTGCCCAAAGCCTGCTGAAACCATCATCCGCAGCCCGCGCCGTTTATGCCGGAGCGGTGAACATTGAACGTGTGGATAAGTTGATCAAACTCGTCGGCGATGCGGTTGGTATGCAGAACCCTGACATCGACGAGGCAGTGATGATCGTTGACGCAAAGCTGGCAGCAAACCGCGCCTGACCAGCTTCTATAGCCTTTTGCATTTGTCTTGAATCTGTATTCGCCCAAATTTGGGGTGAATACAGTTATTCGTTGGTCAGATTAAATGCAAAATGCTTTTAATCGACAACCTAGTGTATTGTCGTTAACGTAAGAGTCCGAATTTGGATTTCCGAACTTTTGCGTTTGTGCGAGTCTTTGGCATGCGCAAAGGAATTTCATTTACTGTCACCGCTGATGATCGCCGTCGTCTGGACGCGATTGTTGCGGATCGTTGTGCCTCTCAGAAGCATATATGGCGGGCTCGGATTGTTCTTTTTAGCGGCGACGGATTGGGCACGAGTGCGATCATGGCCGCTACCAGCAAGTCGAAAACCTGTGTCTGGCGCTGGCAGGAACGCTTTATGCGCGAAGGGGTGGCGGGGCTCTTGCGCGATAAAACGCGGCCCTCGCGGATCGCGCCGGTGAGCCGGGCGAAGGTCGATGAAGTGATCGCCCTGACGCTGAAGGCCCCGCC
>FLOH01000098.1_pt1 | contig 250766 bp, 218 predicted proteins | sample 756751 | NCBI WGS metagenome assembly FLOH01 (sample SAMEA4026879, study PRJEB14308) | marine metagenome | biome: coastal water; material: water | depth 74 m
AATTTTTGTTGGTAAATCGATTCCAGTTTTCTGGTTTCGGCGGAAAGCGCGTCAAGTTTGGCAACGATGGATTTCTGTTCCTTAATACTTGGAATTGGTAGAATAACTTTTTTAATAAGATCACCGCTGATATTTTTCACAACTGATCCACTTGCTAAAGTAGTAATTTGTTTTTGAATTTGAGGAGAAGAAAGTAAATCGTAAAAAAATTCTGGATTGATGTTTGCGTTAGGATGTAAAACAAACCAACCATCATGAATATATCCCGAGGTTTTCATTATGTATGGCTTTCCAAATGACATTGAATTAGAAATTATAAGATCTCCTTCTTTTACATATCTAGATTTTTCTGCCCCTTTTTTTGTAATTTTTTGTTTCGTCGTGCATAAATAACGATCAACATTTTTCGTATCACCAATCTTGATCCAATTCACGCCGTCAGAATCATCGGTTATAAAATTTTTAATGGGTCTAGGAGAACTCCCTCGTTCTACGATACAAATATTATTTAGACTTTTTTCTTCCCAATCTCTCCCCGGATTCGCAAAAACATTCTGCAAATACGATTCAAAAAGTTCTTTGGCATTTTGGAGATTTTTTCCCGCTTTTTCTTTCGCTTTTGCAACATCCGCAAAAACCTCATCCAAAATTTTCACAATGCGGTGTTGTTCGGGGAGAGGTGGTAATAAAATTTCAATTTTAGAATATTCTGAAATCCAATATCTTTTATGAATACCCGTGTGATCAAAACTAATATTTTGTATTAAATAAAAAAGAAATTTTGCATCAGATATATCTTTGACCGGATGTAAAATTTTCATCGCAGATGATTTTACCTTAAAAGGAAAATCAACAAATTTTGTTGCTGTTGTAAAATCATCAAAAATAATTACAGGCAATTTATCTTTCGGAAAAATACCATTTTTTTCTTTTGTTTTTCCTAAAATAAAAGATTTACCGGCAGTCAAAACAGGCGTTTCGTAATCATCTTTGTAATTTTTAGAGCTTACAATATAAAGCGAGGGTTGCTCGTATTCTAAAACCTCCCCAAGTTTTTTTCTTTGCCAGTTATTTTTTTTAATATTTTTATTCATAATTCAAACGTTATGAGGCAATAACACTCTTCACAAAATCAACTATTTTTTTATAGCCATCACTTTCCGTACACTTATTATTGTTCTCTTCCAAACTTACATAAAACTCAACATCGGCGCATTCTCCTTTGGTCAAGCCAATACTATTTTCAAGATCTGGATCAATCCTCAAGCAATCCATGATTAGCCCGTCGGTTTTCAGCTTTTCAATATTCTCGTTAAGAATTTTATGCGAAATAGAATGTTTGCAAGCGTCATTATCGCCGTCATACATACACCAAACTTTAATTCCAAATTTATGGAGTAGGTTTGCGAATTTATGAAAATGATATTTGCCGACAGTATCTATAATCGTTATTTTTGTAGTCCCACTTTCATCATAAAATGCGCCTTTGGGATTATTGAAAAGAAATGAAAATAATGCTTTTTCCGTAGAGCCTTCAACTAAGATAACTTTTTGTGATAAAAAAGCATTTGCCCGTGTTGGATCAATCCATAGTAAATATCTAAGATGATCGGATTTTGCGATTCTTTCAGCCTCTTCTGTGACTGCTTGTTCTGTTAATTTTGGATTTTTACACTCATTTTTTGCCGAAGCCATTAAATTGCCGTTGTTTGTGCAAATGTCGTCAATTTCTTTATCTGATACTTGGGAAACTTTTGAAATAATTCCATCCATGTATACTCTTTTAATCTGAGAATATTTTTCAACATGATTTAGGAAATATGGAGAATGAGAAGTCAAAATTACTTGCGCATCAGATGAATTGGCTATCTCTTCAAGCTTATTGCGAAAATATGTTTGATGATTAGGATGCAAAAATAGCTCTGGCTCTTCAATTATATAAAAAGTGCAGTCATTTTTTGCCAGCTTCTTTCCGGTTTTTGGCTCCCCCTTATTCAATTCAGCCAGATTCGCAATAAGAGAAAACATCATTGAGCGCTGGAATCCATCACCTTGCGACCCAAGTGGCAATTTATCACTAATTCCTGCTACGCTCGTGTGTGGTCTGAAACATGATTTAATAAGATCCTCGGCATCGGGTGGCACTAGATCAAAACCAATTTGTACATTGCCATAATCAAGCATTTTTTTCGAAATATCTTCTTTTAGTTTTTGAATTGCGCTACCTTCACCCTCACTAATAAAATTTGATAATGCGCTGATAGATTCTACAACTCGACCATAATGCTGATTTTTTTCGTCCTCCGCTTTAATTCGTGCGATAATGTTTTTTGTCACCAATTGATTCAATGACGAATTTGCCGTGAATTTCAATTCTTCACTTAGCGGTCTAACCGATGGCATATAAATCACGTCGCCAAAACTTGGTTTGGCAACAGTTTTCCACCCAAGCAATTTTGTATCTTTTATGTCTTCATCTGCATTGCCGGTATAGCCATAATACTCACACGACAATGCTTTATCGCTAATTTTACTTCGCGATAAGACGGCACGAACTTTAAATTTTCCATTTACCAAATACTCGTCTGGATGAGTAAACTCTTCGTCTTTTTGTAATTCAAATTCAACCTCAATGTATGGATCATCGCTTATACTATTATTTACATCTTTAAGAGAGATTTTTTCCTTACAAAAAAACCAAAGTAAGGCAAATAAAATATTGCTTTTGCCAGAGTTATTCTCGCCAACAAAAACTGTATAATTTGCCATATCAACACTGCTGTCAGTGTATGACTTTATGCCGTGAATTTTTATCTGTGAAATTTTCATAATATTTTATTCAGTTTTATTTTCTTCATCTTCACCCTCACCTAACTCAAGCAATTTAATTTCTTGCATAGTGCCCCCAGTTAAGCCTTTCAAATCGCCATAAATTCCGAACGTATTATCTATAACTCTTTGAACTTGTTTCTCTCTCTTCGCCCAAATGGCTTGATATGATCTTTTTTCTTTATCAATATCATTTTTCATTTCAATAAAAGCTTCCGCAATAGTTTGAATTCTTTGCTTGAAATCCACGCTGTTTACATAAGCGTAAACCACATCTCTTTTCTCATCTTTCCCAGTTAAAGCTCTGTTCGCTTCGGAAACTTTTAATAAATCGTATCTTAATGAAGAAGCTAAGTTGATAGCCAATTTTACATCACAAACAAAAACACCGTCGCGAAGCGAAAATCCTTTTACGTCTATCGGTAAAACTATTGATACAATTACCGCTAAATCAGCTTTAATTGCGCGTTGATCATCTTTAAGTTTTTGAATCCATCCTTCGCTCCATGCCTTAGTTTTTTTCGATTCCCAAATTATCTGCCCACATAAACGACCGGAACGATCAATAATTTTATGAATAACATCGGCACCTTTCACGCCTTTTGGCACAGGCACGATTTCATCCTGTGGGAATTCTGTTTTTAAGATTTCTTCAAGTTCTAATTCTAAAACCTCGCCTTGTGTTTGTTGTGATCCCTGTTCAAGCTTTCTAGCCAAATCATCTTTGGCTTTTGTCGCATCGGTTAGCTGTTTTTTTAGTTGAGCAATAACATATTGCTGTTCCTCGGTTGCTTTCTTGTTTGCTTCTTCAACGATTGTCTTTTTTGCTTCTTCCAATTGTCTCATTTTCTCTAGTTCGAATGCCTGTTTTTCCTCGTCCAGTTTTATTTTTTCTTTACGTAATTCGATCTCATTTTTTGTTGCTTGAGCTAATTTTTCTTCTTTATTTTTGAGTTGTTCTTCAAGGAGGGCTGTTTTTGCACTTTGCTCTTTTTCTGCTTCGGTCTTGGCATCTTTGTAGAGCTTTAACCTTTCTTCGCTCATTTTATCGTTTACTTGCTTTGCGACGACCGAATCAATTTCTTTTTTACTCGTGGCAAGCGCATCAGCTTGTTTCTTTAAATCTGCTTCTTTCTGCTCTAGCTCCGCCTCTTTTACCTTTTGTTTTGTTTCAAAATCTTTTTTAATTTTTTCCTCAATTTGGTGCGTCAAAACATCATCAATTGAGATTGATTCTCCACATTTAGGGCATTTAATTTTCTGTTCAGTATTATCCATAATTATAAAAATTGATTGATATTATCTAAAATTTTCTTACTCTCTGAATCCAGTTTATTCATCTCCTCCAAAATCTCTTTCGGCTCTCTTAAAACCACCTCGTCATTTTTATTCGGATTTTTTACCGATAAATCAAAAGTATTTTGATCAACATTTTTCACATCTATTGACCATGAATTTGTGCTGTCCGCCTTCGTTTTTTGTAACTCCACAAATTCCGCCAAGTCGGTTTCACTTAAGGGCTGACCTTTGCCAAGATTGCGCGCGAGATTAAGCTGATAAAACCAAACTTTTTTTGTTGGCGCTCCTTTTTCAAAAAATAAAATTACAGTTTTTACTCCTGCACCTTGAAAGGCGCCTCCGGGCAAATCCAAAACCGTGTGCAGATTGCAATTCTCCAAAAGCAGTTTGCGAAGCGATACGCTGGCATTATCCGTGTTGGAAAGAAAAGTATTTTTAATGACGATTCCAGCCTTTCCGCCAGCTTTCAAAATCTTGATAAAATGTTGCAAGAACAGAAAAGCGGTTTCGCCGGTTTTGATAGGAAAATTTTGTTGGATTTCGCGACCAATACCAGCGCCAAAAGGCGGATTGGCAAGAATAATGTCAAAACGATCCTTTTCCTGAATATCATTGATATTTTCCGCCAAAGTATTCGTGTGGCGGATATTCGGCGCTTCAATGCCATGCAAAATCATATTCATAATGCCGATGATGTAGGCAAGCGATTTGATTTCTTTGCCGTAAAAGGTTTTGTTTTGCAAAGTCGCCATTTGGCTTGAGGAAAGCTTGGATTGGTTTTCTGTGAGATATTTATAGGCTTCCACCAAAAATCCAGCGCTTCCGCAAGCGCCGTCATAAATCGTTTCGCCAATTTTTGGATCCACTACTTTGACAATGGTTTTAATCAGCGGACGAGGAGTATAATATTCACCGCCGTTTCGTCCGGCGTTTCCCATATTTTTAATTTTGGCTTCGTAAAGATGAGAGAGTTCGTGTTTTTCTTCGTAAAGCCGAAAGTGCATATCATCCACAACATTCAAAATTTCTCGCAATTTATATCCGCTAGAAATTTTATTTTTGAGTTCAGAAAAGATTTCGCCGATTTTGTATTCAATTGTGTTTGGATCCTCTGCTTTGAATGATTTTAAATATGAGAATAAACCTTTTAGTTCATTTCCATTTTTTTTGATTAAAGAGTTATTCACGAAATCTTTCAGATCATCACCATCCAGCGCTTTGTTATGGTCCAACTTCCCGTCACCGTTTTTAGGGCAAGCCCAGGTATTCCATCGATATTCTGGTGCTAAAATATATTCATAACTTTTACCCGATAATGTGGCTGATTTCTTTTTGTCTTCCTCCAAATCATCAAGGTATTTTAAAAATAAAATCCAAGAAGTTTGTTCGACATAATCCAGTTCGGTTCCACAACCAGAATCAGTGTGGAGTATGTTATCGATATTTTTAAATGATTGTTCAAACATAATGTTTTATTTTAGTAGTGTTATTGTATTCGTTTTACCCTTATAAATAAATGTTTTCGGAGCGGAGCGGAGAAAACTCCTTATATTCCCCTCATATAATAAACATTTTTTGCGGAGGTACGGAGTAAAAAATATCCACTTATCCCCTCTAAAAATAAAGAAAAAGAAATTTGAAAATTTTTTTAAACAATTGGGCGATAGCCCAGAAAAGAAAAGGGATATTTCAGCTAATAAGTGCTATCCGAACTCTATTTTAGAGAATGCAATATGTCAGCCCGCAGGGATGCTCTTACATTCTCGCTCGCATTTTAGCAAATGCTTGCTGTGAGGTCGAGTTCTCAAATAGTCTCCCGCAGAGGGCGGGATCCTTTTTCGAATCGAACCCTTCGGGTTCTTCATCCCTTGCACATCGAACAATTTGAAAAAAGAGAGGCACTCACTACGCAAGCACTTCTCTTTTTTCAATGGCTGGCTACTCGGGTCTAGTACCCTTTTGAACCAAAACTGGACTTAGTGTACCTTTCGGCGTGAAATGAGACAAATAAGACAGTATAAAAAAGAGAATCAATCAATTTGAACATGTAGATTATCTAGCGCATCTTTGAATTCTGATGCACGATCAACAATAAGATCAGATACTCCTTCATCATCTATTCCTAACGTTCCGAAAAAAGACTTTAGTTCAGCTTTGTTGACATTTGCAAAATCTAGAATATATCCAACTTCAAAGCGCTTTTTAATCTTTATTTCATTTTTTTCAAGTTTCGCTTTAAGTCTTGAATCCACACGATCCAACAAGAAACATATGTCTGTGTGTTTGAAAAAGTCCTTTATATTAACTTTTTCACTCTTTTCAAGTTGTAATTCATTAAGCTTTGTACCAGCAAGTAGTTGAACCAGAAAATCATCATTCTTATCTGCAGGAGCAATGCCAATACGCGAGTTATTAACAAAGCCAATGTGACCAGCATTCATTAGGCTTTCTGTTAACAAGAAATTTATTGGCAGATAATTATCGTCAAATGATGACGAATACTTAGAATAAAGACCTTTGTTAGCCCCCTTAAAAGATTTTAAGCAATTTAAAAACAGGTTCCATTCCTCTTCCCTAACCCTTTGAAATTCAACCATCAAATGCTTCTTTAGGAGTGATATATCTCTAAGTTTTTTAGCTAGAGAATTTTTATTAACGACAAACGAAGAACCGGAACGAGTTCCGATCCTAACAAAGCCCAATTCACCTAAGAAATCGGGGTATAAACGTTTAAGAGAATCAAAACTTTTCTTTTGCACTTTCGTAAGAGATTTTCTCTCTGTACTACTAAGAATACTTGCATAAGAATAACTGTAAACAATTAGTTGATAATACTGACAAGTTTTAGCCACTGATAGGATCTCTTTTTCCTTAATTAGACTCTTCTGTATTAATTTATTTAGTAAAATCTGTGAAGATTCCTTCTTTCTATATTCTTTTCGAAACTTTTTGTTCTCCAAGCGGTCTAGCTTAGCTTGTTTACGGTCTTTATCCTCAATTTTCTGTCTGTCGATCATCTTGCGTTCGTCTTGCCAGGCAAAAAGGTTCTTAAAAAATGACAAAACGACGTCTATCCCTGTTGCAATAATTACAAGCCAAAAAAGCATTGAAGCATACCAAGAAGCGCTATGATATTCAGTTTTCAAATAGAAAATGCTAAAAACCAGAACTATTTTCAGATATTCAGACACACCAAGGAAAAGAAATTTTTTCATAACAATGACAATTTTAGCAAAAAATAGGATAAATGCGAGAGTCTAAAAGAGAGATTTCGCCCAAGCTTCTACTTTCTCGTTATCTTCAATCACAAATTCCTGTCCTATCGCAACAGATTGGAAATATCCGTCTTTACTCCAATGTTTTTCTGAATGCCTACTTATCCGCACATCTTTGAAAAAAAGCGGTAAATTCCATCTTGATCTAGGTTCGCCGTCTTTTGTTAGAACAAACTTATCTGCAAAATTAAACACTCCAGCGCCTGGCCTGTTTTTATCCCATGACAAATGATTTTTCCCCAAATAGACAGTGTTTGTAACACTTTTCTTTAGATCAGCATTAGTCGCATGAGGATGCATCTTTATGTGATCCGGAACTGTAGACTTTTCACCAATAGGTATAACATCCTCGACTTGAAGATAACCAAAGATTATATGTAAATCAGGAGCGGATTTTTCAAACATCAACAAACCATTTCTTAAAACTGTTTGCCTGAACCAACCAAAAAACAAAAATAAATCTCCCTTACCAACGCCTTCATTACGCAAATGCGATTGTGATTGGATGTTTTGTCCGAAAGCAGGCTTCCAGTGGTTGCTTCGCTTCAGGATGCTGCTGTTTAAATCAGGATCACAATGACATGTCGTGTTGCTGCACAATTTGTGCCACTCATGGTCATATCTTATTTTCATGTTCAGGTCTTTCATGAGGTCGTAATAGGTTCGATTCTCATCAATCATTAAATCTGAATACTTTATCGATTCACTCGTATAAGGAATCGGTAAAGAAACTAATCTTCCATCAGGCAAAATAGGACTTGGGTAACCTCCATAGCCAGAATCAAAACCTTTGCGACTTAAAATGATTTTCATAAAAATATTTATTATCTTCGAGAAAAAACCTCTAATTCCCATTCCGCCAGAGATTTGTGCGGAGCTTTTGATCTAGCAACACTCACCAATTTATTATATTGCTCAATATCATCGATCTTGGTCCAACTAACGCCTGATCCCAATTTAGAAATAATAATCCTATCAAAAGGACAATGTGGAGGCTCTGGGATAACTCCCAAACACCATAAGTATTTAAGATAAAGATTGAGTATTTTTTGACCAATACCTATCCTAAATCTACCTTTCTCTAATATTTTGCCGAATTTTTTACTTACATCATCGCAAAAAACAAAAATGATTTCCGAATGAGTAGCACTGTTAGGGCATTTCTGCGCATATGACGATTTAATTAGTTTACGAACGTATTCTTTGATAGAAGTTCGTAATTCATTTTTCTCAATGTCGGATGCAATTTTTTTATAAATTTTGGCTCTTTGAAATCCAGCACCAAAGGTTAAGACCCAAATCTCATCATCGATAAATGCTTTTTTAGACCGACTGTACATAGTAGTAAACAATGATAAAAATTAAAAACAAACACATTCTATCTCAATTTTCACATTTAATAAAATTCCTGTAAAATATAAGCATTAACTCAATAGCACCATGACCAAATACAAAAAATCTTCTACACATGATCTTTTTCAAGATTATGCTGAAATCATGGACGAGTTAAAAGAAAGGAATGTAGTAAGAACCTTTAATAATCCTGTAGCTGATTATGCTGAATGGTTAGTTTCAAGTAAGCTTAAGTTGAATTTAGAGACAAACTCTAAAGCCGGGTACGACGCAAAAGATTCAACAGGTACACGCTTTCAGGTTAAATGCAGAAGATTGAGTATAAGTAATTCGTCGCGACAATTGGGGGTGATAAGAAAATTGGGAGAAAAAGAGTTTGATTACTTGATTGGAGTAATATTCAATAGAGATTTTTCAGTTAAAGAAGCATATCAAATTCCACACAAGGTAATTGAGAAGTATGCAAAGTATAGTAATCATCAGCATGGTCATATTTTGCAGTTGAAAGGAGGCTTACTGAAGGATCCAACTGTCAAAGATATAACTGAAAATTTTAAATAAATACATAATGATCTCTCTCGTAACAAAATCCGACTATGTCAGATACCTAGACTGTCCAGCATATTTTTGATTTTTCAAAAAGAACACAGAAGTTTTGACAGATCAAACATTGAGCAATTTTCAGAAGGAATTAGTAAAAAATGGGCAGGAAGTGGAGTTATGGACAAGAAAATTATTCCCCAACGGAGTTCTAGTGGAGAGTAGAGAAGAAAAAGCAGTTGAAGATACAAAGAAATACTTGCAAAAGCATAAAAAAACTTCTGAACGTGATGTGGAAGCCAAAAATGGGAGTTAATTCCATGTGGGAGCTACGCTTCTGCTGAACTTCCTTGTAGATAAAATCGCTGACAGCGGAAGCGTAGCTCCCACATTGATGTTTGTCAATATCCAAAGTAAAGATGTTGCCCCAAGCAACGATTTCAACAGGCCAGATTTAAGTGATTTGTATGAACTCATAAAATTTTTAGTCGACCAAATTATAGCGAAAAAGCGCATAAGAATCAAGAAAAACGGCGTTTTGAATGCATGCATTTTTATTAAAAAAACACATTACAATAAAAAAATACAACTACATTTTCAGGGAAGAAAGAAAATTCCCCCGTAGAATAAAATTTCCCATCATGCCCGTCCCCCTATAGTAAGCGGGTCTGCTACCCTCACAAGAGCAACAAGGCCTCCATTCAATCAAAACAGCGCATTTCAAAGCCGCCCGTCATCCATAGGCCTACGGATCAACAAGACCGACTTAGTTTTTTTTGGCTGGGGCGCAGGGATTCGAACCCCGGAGTGCATGGACCAAAACCATGTGCCTTACCACTTGGCGACGCCCCAGTAAATTTGCATTGAACAATCAGTAGAGTAGGGTGCCTTACCACTTGGCGACGCCCCAGTAATGTTGAAATGCGGGGGTTAGTTTAGCTTTCACTCAGAAGATCGTCAATAAGTATTTTATGATGAAGGGGCCGATGAAGTAGGATATGGCGTTTACCGAGATGGAGGCGAAACAGGCCCTCCAGAAGCCCACTTTCAGAAGTATCATAAAAACCATTGCCTCGACCGAGGTTATGATTATCTCTCCCCACAAAATATAGTTATCCGCGTTGAAGTAGTTTGGCAGGACAAACCACAAGTAGGGGAGGGTAAGCGTGCTTGCGAGTATTCCGACAAATATCAATCTCCAAATCGCCAACTTTCCATCATAAAAAAGGGGAAGTAGGACCAGCAATAAAGGGACCTCTAAAAGAAGCGTGATGAATAGAGCCAGTAAGAACTTTGTCTCGTAAATCATTTACCAGTCTTGTGAAGGATGAGCACTGCTCTTATCTGTAACGTTTGCCTTCAATCGATAAATCATCTCTGCCATCTCTCCTCGTGTAAGCGCATCAGTATAATCTCCCAAGCTCACAGGGATCGCATTCTTTGTTTCCAATACATCCACAAAAGGCTTGTACCAAGGTGATCCAGCTCCAGCAAATTCAAATCCAAGAGTCGAAACCATTATCTTAGACGCCTCCGCGAAATTAATTGTATTTCCTGCACCAAAAGTTCCATCACCATAACCGACAATTATTCCCTCCTCCTTTGCCTTGCAAACATATGGAGCAAACCAACTGTCCGCAGGGACATCAGAAAAACTGTATTCGTCGGTATCACACTCGTCAATGTCATATTGGCTATAAGCAGCAAGCATCAAAATCTTAGTAAATTCTGCTCGGTTCATTGTGCTCGCAGGCTTAAAAGTTCCATCCTCATATCCATTCACAATTCCCTGACGACTAATGAATTTAATCGCATCAAAATTTGTGTGCGCACTGTCTACATCTTTGTAAACCATCATTCCAGTAACAAGATCGAAGAAAGCCAAATATTTCTGCTCGAATTCACCTTCTGGTTCACGGCTGACAGGTGGAACGGGAGTTGTGTCGTATTTCTTCAATTCGTACACTGAGTCGCCAATTGTCGCTTTCAGATCACAATAATCAATAACTTTGTAGTTCAAGTAATAGCTATTTTTGCTCTCACACCCAAATTCGTCACATACCTGAAGGGCGGTAAACATCTCTTCCTCATCATAAGTTCCAGGTGCAAGCCCCGAAACATAGTCCTGCGATCCGGGAATTCCGGTGCTATATCCATAACAATGAATTTCGTAATCCAAACTGTCGTGAACTTCCTCGCCATCCATATAAAAATGAACAAGTGTTTGAGTAGAGAATGCAATATCCGCAAATACAGCGGTTCCAGCAGCGGCGAACAAAAGTCCGGCGATCACTAGCTTTGATAAAAACTTCATAGGTAAGGGGTTAAAGTACTTTTGGACTATACGGGAAAGTGCGGGAGAAATCAAAAATTGATATTTTCCGAGAAGATCTTTAGAATCGGGAAGACATTAACTTCAATTTATGGCTAATACAGTTTTTATAAAGGACCTGCGAGATCACGTTGGTGAGGAGGTTACGATTCGTGGATGGATGTACAACAAGCGCGGCGGGAAGGGGATTTTCTTCCTTCAGTTGCGGGATGGAAGTGGGGTTGTGCAGGGGGTGGTTTTTGATAAGAGCGAGCAAAGCGAGCTCTACCTTACTGCCGACAAACTTACTATGGAGACGTCACTTAAGGTTACGGGAGAGGTGAGTAAGCATCCAAAGCATGAGGACGTGTTTGAATTGCAGGTGACAGGAATAGAGATTGTTCAGCTTGTAGAGGAAGATTACCCAATCGCGAAAAAGGAACACGGCCCCGACTTTCTACTTGAAAATCGCCATCTTTGGCTTCGTTCTCCGAAACAGCGGGCGATTCAGGTGGTTCGAAACACGATAATCAACGGTGTCTACGAGTATCTTAATCAGGAAGGATTTATAAAGATAGATTCACCGATCCTTACACCAAATGCATGCGAGGGAACTACGACCCTTTTCGAGATGGAATATTTTGACGAAGGAAAGGCATATCTTTCGCAGTCAGGACAGCTATATATAGAGGCAGCGATCTTTTCAGTGGGGCGATGTTTCGATTTTGGACCGGTTTTCCGTGCGGAGAAATCAAAAACTCGTCGTCATCTGACAGAATTTTGGATGATGGATGCGGAGGCCGCTTTTGTTGAGCACGATGAGAATATGGACATTCAGGAGGGACTGATTTGTCACATTGTAGAGAAGGTTTTGAAGGAAAACATGAAGGAGCTTGAAATTCTTGAGCGTGACATAGAGCCACTTAAAAAGATCAAAGCACCATTCATTCGAAGAACCCATGCGGACGTTGTGAAGGAATTGCAGGAAATGGGATCAGACATTAAGGAGAAGGATGATCTTGGTGGAGATGATGAGACAATTTTGACCGAAAAATACGATAAACCAATTTTCGTGGAGAAATATCCTTCAGAGGTAAAAGCATTCTACATGAAGCGCGACCCTGAGAATGATGGATTGGCACTTTGCGCCGACCTGCTTGCACCCGAGGGCTACGGCGAGATTATCGGAGGATCCCAGCGTGAAGATGATTACGATACTCTGCTCGAGCGTGTGAAGGAGCACAATTTGGATATGGGGGCCTTCCAGTGGTATCTCGATTTACGAAAATATGGCTCAGTCCCACACAGTGGATTTGGTATTGGCCTCGAAAGAATTACTGGTTGGATTTGCGGAATTAGGCACATCCGCGAGACGATTCCATTCCCAAGACTGATAAATAGGATTTATCCTTAAGTCTGTCTTATTGCATTCACCAAGCCAGGCTTATTGTCTGCACGCCTTTTTGCATTTATCTTTTTGCATTCCCCCCTCTCGCCTTCACACTCTTGCCTTCATCCTTCCTCATTTGCGCTTGCCCTGCCACAAAAATAAAATTTTACATGCAACTACAACATGTAGTACAATCCAAAAGATTTAATAACTATTCCTATGGACGATAATACTCAAAATACACAACAGGGCGGAGGATCACAGCCTGTAGACCCTGCACAACAAACACCAGTAGCGCCTGCTCAACCAGTAGCCCCTGCTCAACCAGCAGCGCCCGCTCAACCAGCAGCACCAGCTGAGCCAGTGGCACCAGCTGAACCAGTGGCACCCGCAGAACCTGTAGCACCTGCTGAACCAGTAGCGCCTGCTCAACCTGCAGCACCTGCCCCAGCGGCACCTACTCCCGTTGAGCCAGCCCCAGTGGCCGAGCCAACACCAGAACCAGTTTCAACACCAGAACCACAAGTTGACACTCCTGTAGAATCTGCTCCAGCGCAAGAACCTGCTCCAGTAGAGGCGCAGGAACCCGCAGTAGGAAGCCAAGCTCCAATCGGCGCCGATGAATCAGAAAGCAATTCTGGAATGACGCAACCCGCAGAAGTTGAGGCGGCGCCAGCGTCTCCAGGAGCACCAGCTGAGCCATCAGTGCCCGTAGAAGCGACAGTCGCAGCCACTACCGAAGCGGCAGCCCCAGCGGCAACAGCCACAGAAGCTCCAGCCCCAACGCCAGAAGCTCCAGCGGCAGCCCCATCTTCATCCGACCACGAAGACAAATGCCCAACTATCAACCCAGCAGAGTGGGACAAGCAAACCAAAACTATCGACAAAACTTTCTATAAAACTTTTTCTCCACGTATTTTCTTCTTCCCATTCTCCTTCGCAATCGATCTTTCTAGAGCAGAAATGGGCGCAAAGAATGCAGGAATGACAGTCCCAGAGGCACCAATGATTATGGATACCGGTGGAATGTTCTGGAGCAGTCTACTTGTTGAAGTACAAGGAGCACCTGAAGGAGCGAAGAATGTTGTTTCTCTAGCAGGAAAAGAAGTTTATACCAAGGTTTCTACCCGTCACTGGAAAGAGCTTAAGCAAGATGTGATGGAGTTAGAAAAAGAGCTTGGTCAAAAACCAAAAGAGCTATACTTCTGGTACACAGCATGCCCAAAATGCATGGACACCAAAGAAGTAAAGACAGTTCTGATCGCAGTGAAATAGAACGGAGATCGCCACGCGACATTCTCGCCGTGACACTCGCTCGCCGGACACCCTCTCTGCGCGACAATCTCACCGCGAAAGCTTAGCCGAAGGACACACCTTTTTAAGCACGCACTCTCCACACTGCGGGCGCCTTGCAATACACACTTTTCGGCCATGACTCATTAATAGATGAGGAAAAATGCCCCAATCCTTCCGAGGGACAATCTCCATCAATTTCCTCTCGATCCTAACTGCATTTTTCACCTCCACATCCTTCTGAGGAACTAGCCCAAGCAATCCAGAAAGCCTTATTACGTGAGTATCAACCACAATTCCTTCATTCACACCAAACCCACTACTCAAAATAACATTTGCAGTTTTCCTTGCCACGCCCGGCAATCGCAATAACTCTTCCATACGAGAAGGAACCTTCCCGCCAAAGTCACCAACCACCATCTCCGCCGCGCCCCTTATACTCCGAGCCTTATTTTTGTAAAACCCAGTCGAAAAAATCATCTTTTCCAAGTCCTCAATATTGCACCCTGCAAAATCTTCAACCCCCGGCCACCTCTCAAAAAGTGGGGGAGTCACCATATTCACACGCGCATCCGTACACTGAGCGGACAGAATCACTGCCACCATCAATTGCCAATTATCAGCAAACTGAAGAGCAATCCCAGAACCGGGATATTCCGCACGCAAAACATCAATTGTCTTTTTAATATCAATCACAAAAGGATTCTAAATGAAAGCCACCTATCTTGCCAATCGATCTCTGGTGAGGGCCCCTCGATCATCGAGCCCATCACGATCGCCGAGGCCAGCACGCCTATCGAGCCCATCCAGCTCCTCAAGCCCATCAAACCTATCTCCCAACACCGCAAGCTCCCAATCATCCCGATACTTCTCCGGAAGATTTTCAATATCCTCTTCCTGCAAATGCTCTAGCGGAAGGTAATCCAGCGCATCCACATACATTCCATTCAACAACACCTCAAAATGCAGATGAGGCCCCGTTGTCATGTAGCCCGCACCAACCGTTCCAGGCATTCCTCCTGAAAGCCCTATAATGTCGCCCTTACGCAAAGTTGTTCCCTCCTCGACAAGAATACTACTCATATGTCCATACACAGTCATAAACCCGTTTGCATGAGCCAGTATGATATAGCTATAACCGTAACCATTATCACGAGCGGTATAAACAACGCCATCCAGCGCCGCACGGACAGGGGATCCCTGATACTCGGGAATATCTGTAGCATTGTGACGAACCCCAAAAACAGAGACATAACCTGGATCCCTAAAGTAAGCACTAATCCCAAGATCCGGCTCAACCGGCCAAATAAAGTCAGTTCGAGCGCCCCCAGGATAATTAACATGAAAATTATAAAGAACCTTAGTTCGGTCATCCAGCATGGAAGCATAATCATCAGGATCGAAATCCGCTCCCTCCTCAGCAATTTTGTCCTCCATAAATGTCAGCGCATTTTGAAGACTATGAATTTCGGCAACCATATCCTCCTGCTCCTCGTAAGACTTATCAAGGAGTTTAGAAAAGATCTCCTCCTGCCCTTGTGTAAGCCGCAAAAGATTCCCCTTTGACTCTTTTTGAAGTTCAAGTTGGTCCTTTTCTTTTTGAAGTAATTCCTGAAGCCCAGCCAGATGATTTCTCTTTCTCTCTAGCTCGAGCCCCTCAGATTTTAGGTTTTCATTCAAGTCAGTCAATCTCTCCACAATCTGTATTCCCGCCTCATTCAACATATCTATATATTGAAGTTCACGCAGGTTTTCCCCAACAGAACCATCAGCAAGAAGCATCTTAAACGCATCAATCTGCCCCTGATCATCAATAATGAAATAATTGCTCTGTTCTTTGTAAAGAATTCGCAAATAATCCTGTAAAAGATTTTTCTGATAGGCGAGTGCGATCTCCCTAAGCTCAATCTCTTCAAGAAGGACGCGAATCTCATTTTCCATTCCAACAACATTTCGAATCACTCCAACAAGTTTCGTTGTTGATTGTTCAATCATCGAATCAAGTGTTCGAAGTTGCCGCTTTAAGGAAATTTGTTCGTCCTGCACATGCTCAATTCTTTGTTTAGTATCGGTAATATTATTAAGAAGCTGTTTGTAATCAAGCTTTCCAAAATTGATCTCGTCGTGAAGCCTCTGCAAGAATTCCTCTTGTTTAAGGGCCATTTCATCGTCTGCCTCCACCACTTCCACGGCTTCAACCTCCTGATCCCCACTGGTCACGATTGATTCATCCAAATTCGCAACATCCTCAAAGTCATCTTCGGCATAAGAAAACGCCGCATTACCCGCGAAAATGACAATCATCAGCAGAATTCCTATAAATTTATCGATTTTTGTTTTCATAGATATACTAATATCACTATATTCTAGCATAAATAAGCGGTTTGTTCAATTCCGATATTACGAAAATCATAAAAACTCTTGCCAAAAGCCAAGTTTTTCCATAAAATCACCTAGCAAATTTAATTAAAAAGCCATGTCACATAAGAAAGCGGGAGGATCAACCAATAACGGACGCGATTCAGTTGCAAAGCGTCTAGGAGTCAAAGTATTCGGAGACCAAGCTGTAAAGGCTGGGGGAATAATTGTTCGACAAAGAGGAACAAAGTTTTTTGCTGGAAATAACGTTGGCATGGGTAAGGATCACACACTTTACGCAACAGTTGCTGGACTTGTTAAATTCCAAGAGAAAGCGATGAAAAAGTACGACGGACGAGTATTCAAGGACAAAGTTATCAGCGTAGTTCCAGTTACAGAGGCTGCTAAATAAGCTTTTCAATGTCATTAGAGTCGTTTGCAGGATTAGACCAGGGAGAAGGAATGTCGGAGGCAGCCTTCGAGATTTTTAAGGAAAAGATGAAAAGGGCCGCGGCACAGATAGCGGCGATCAAGAAAGAAGAGAAAAAACAGAAGAAAAAGGAACACGAGCTACTAAAAATTCTTTTAAAATTCGTAAAGACAAGCCACAAAAGTGATCTCGTCCTTTTGATAAGTCGAGTGCTTGAGGAAAATATCCCTGCCAACTTTGTACTAGCGATTGTATTACTAGGAAATGAGGATATTCAGAAGGAGGTTGGGCATTTTCTTATGCTTAAGCCAGGAGAAGCTACTCCGGACGAAAAGGCGCTAATATTCTTCACAGAAGACGACAAAACAACTCCACTTAAAACTAAGATCGAGATTGATAACTGGCTCAAAAACCTAATGGTCCAGGCGGACGAAACTCCCCAAAAACTCGTTGAAAAATCATACAAAATCGAATTCATCCGAGAAGAGGACGAATATGGCCTCGACGCAGCGAAAGTAACAAAAAAACGCACCCTCAAGATGGTGGTAGTGCAGCTTATGACCTACGTTCTCCGTGACTTCCTTGAACAAAACAAGGTCCACGAACCCTACGACAAACTCTACGAATTCTGCCACTTCATCTTCAAAGGCATAGTCGAAAAAACCGAAGAATCCTTAGACAACAGAAAAGAACTTAAGGGTGAAGTCGAGGAATTATAGTCTCTCTGCTAAATCAACTCCTTCCTCTTCAACTCCTCCAGAATCTCCTCTGCAGGTTTTTCCAGTAAATCCATCTCGCAGATATATTTTGCAATCCTCTGTGCCTCACGACTATCAACCTCCGCAATCCCACATTGATAAATCATATCAACAATCTTCGAAATCTGCTGACTAGAAAGCCCATATTTAATGCTGATATCTATAAGAAATTTATTTTCCATAATAATTTATTAAATTCTTCTCCACAATTCTATCATTCTCCAGTCTTAACGCAAAGAGTTCGATTATTAAACCCTAGAAATCTCTTAAATAAGGGGATATTTACATGTGTGTTGTTGAATTATCCGCTCCAATATGGTACAATTAGACGAGTAATAAAATAAAAAATGGCAGAAATCAGCGATCCAAATAGAAAATTAGGTGCCCCACAAACCGCACCTGAAAAAGTAGATACTTCATTCCGCAGGAAGGTTGAAGATTATTTTACTGCGAGAATAGCAGTGGCAGAAGATCTTGCAGGAGATGAGAAAAACACTGACATCTCTGACGAATATGCGCAAATGGTGGAAAGATACAGATTCTATGAAGGTGATCTTGCGGAGTTGGGATACCCAAATAAAAAAAAGACCATACAGCAAAATCCTCGCATGGTGGGGGAGGCACTAGGGTCATTGGCGGGATTTATGCGTCGAACCAACCCAAGTAATGAACATAACGTAGTTGGAGAAGTGGCAATAGATAGAGAGAATGCAGCACTATATGAAAGTTCTAAGCAGGTGTTTATGGATTCATGCGCGAAAACATTTCCATCAGTACGAATTCCACCAACTCATTTATTAGATAAAAGAATGAGGGAAATGGAGGAATCTATGCTTGAGTTAAGAACCTCACACTTACATCAATTGCATCACAATTTTTCTGAAATGCAAAACCTTGGAATGTTGAAACAAGGCAATCCTCGCAAGCTGATCGAGAAATTGGATTATATCATTCATGCAATTGGGGTTGGGATTGATTCTACAGTTGACATGGGGGATTTAGAAAAGGAGACTCAACAGGAACTCGCAATTGTATCAAAAACAATGTATGAGCTTCAGTTATTGCGCGATAGCATTCAAGGCGATGTCTATGGGCACGAAGGTACAGGGCCTGCAGAAGCCGACGCCATCATTGACACCACCAGAGAACAGATACTGGAGGAAAAAACACTCACACCAGCAGAGGTAACAAAATTATTTTCAGACCCATCAATAAAAGATTTAGAAGGAATCAAAGCGGTTGTAACTCCAGAGGCCAGGGCATCGATTTTAGCCGAAATTCTTGCGGGGATAGATGCAAAAGTTGAACAGGGAAAAGGGATTGCCGCAAAACAGCCTGGAAGTGCTGTGGAAGCGCGAAGCATGGCTGTCACCCTCGGGTTTGGTGTTGGCGGTAATCGGAAATTCCAATTTCTTGCAAGCATAGGAGAGGGTCGGATTGTAGACGCAACAAAAGTTGGGGCTATGAGTATCGCCTTATTCCTGAAAAAATACCTCGATTACGATCTTCAGACGGATAAAAAGCGCAGGCATGATCTTGAAACCTACACCAACATGATAGGGTGAAATTATCCGCATCTTTCAAAATTGCAACAAGATTGACAAAACAGGGCATAGGTGTAATACTCACGCCCAAAAATAATCAAAATATAATGGGAACACCAGAAAAAGGGCCAGTTGCAGCCTATGCATATGAACAGCCAAAACATACACCGGTATTCATGGTAAAAAACCGAAGACCTGCGGATGATAAAAAGGAAGGCCTAGAATTTCTTAGAGGAATATCAGGAGGAGTAGAAATGCTTAGTGTATTGAAGGAAAGAGTAGACCAAGCAACAGCGGCGGGAAGAGAGGTTGTATTCCCATCTGACTCAGAGGTAAGAGCAATGATTGTACAAAAGGGCATTTTTGACGCTGAGGCGCAAGTTTCGCGTCTTCGCGGGCTTACCTATTTGGAAGTCGCAAAAGTACTCGAATGGAAAGAGGAACCAGACAATATAGACGAAGAAATTGGACGAAAATGGGACAACGTTTACTTTGATGGAAAAGTAAAAAGCGTGAAATCACAGATAGATGGTGTAAGAGCAACTTTTGGCGAAATAGATGCTGGCGAATATGAATTCCCAACAGGGGACTTTACAGAGGAAATAACTATACTAACAGGAAAAGTCACTATAGTCCTCGATGGAGTAACAACCACTTATGGCCCACAAGATAAAGTAACAATCCCCAAAAACAAGACATTCCAAATCTCAGTCGACGAAGAAACCAAAACTGCGACCTACCTCTGCAAATACCTGTAGAAGTATGGGGTGAGACTCTGAACGCTGGGGGAGGACCTACTTTATCTCCATTTGCTTTTCCAATTTATAAAGACAAAGTGGATTATTTGCAGTTTTGCCTGTTCTGCAGAATGATACGTCACTACATCCTCCTCTGCATTTTTTACCAAATTTACAGCCCTTACAGTTCTCACCTAAATCTGATTCAGAAAAATTCCTAGTAAAATTGAAAGAATTACTATCATTCCATATTTCAATAATGCTCCTGTCTTTGACATTCCCCTCAATAAAATCATCTGGAAGGGACAAGCATCCTTTGACATTTCCATTGCTCTGTATGCCTAAAACATTTATTCCCGCTTTGCATCCATGCCAATCATGATCTGCTGAAATGAAAGGGGACAAGCAACTTTGATTGTATCCTATATCGTCTGCTCCCAATATTGTTAATTTGACTGGGTTGTATTTTTTTTCTTTCTGACTATCATCAATAAATTTGCATACTTTTATGAAGTCATGTTTATCAACCAATAAATCCTTGGTTAATTTGTGGCCATGCACTGCAGTTTGTATTTGCCAGCGGATGTTGATGCCCAAAGAATATATGAATTCTTTCATTTTGGATAATTCACCTATATTCAATTTGCTCAAAGTAGTGATTAAACCAATTGAAATTCCCATCTTATCTAAATTTTTTATACTCTCTACGACCTTTTCAAAAGAACCAACTCTTCCTCGGATTTTATCATGGACCTTTTCTAGCCCATCCAAAGATAAAGCGACAGTATAAGGAGATAGTTTATCGATTTTCTCCAATACATCTTCATTAAGACTGTAGCCATTCGTGATTATTATAAGTTCAATGCCACTTTTCTTTATGTGCTCGCAAATTTCGAACCAATCCCTTCTTAGTATTAGTTCTCCTCCCATCACTGTGATGTACTGGCACTTCAGAGTTTTTAAATCGTCTATTAGCTTGAAAAACTCTTCCTTCGTTAACTCATCTCCCCTAATTCTTCCTGCATAAGATCCACAGTGAATACACTGCAAATTACATGCAAGAGTAATTTCAAATATGCAACAAGTCAAACTAGGTATCAATCTCGCGGGATTGATAGAGATCTTAATTTCATTCTTATTTTTTAACCCCATCAGTCTTGTATATTATTGCGTACCTTGTTCCTGGTCCCATATTTAGAAATGCTCCTCCTCCACCTGGTCTCTGCCCTGATTCAAAATGAGCCTGAGTAGTAGTTGAAAATTCTCCTCTTGAAAAAGAATAATATTCAACAGCTTCACCTTCTGGGTCATCAGCCGCTTTAGTGTTCTCAATTTTTAATAAAACATCTTCACCAACTTTTCTGTATTCCATGCTTTTAGTGTTGGCATCGATATCAGCCATTTTCTCACCATCTTGAAAAATCTCCATTCCTTTAATAAGAAACCCGTTTTTACCTAACGCAGTAATAATTTTTACATCTGTTGGTTCTAAGGATTTTCCCTCCGTACTTTCAACAGCATCAAATGGTTTTTCTGGCATGGTATTAAATTAAGAAATATTAATTAATTGTTTATAGGCATAGGCTGTCAACTCTTTCATTTCCACCTTAATTTGTCCAACCTCTGTGTTAAATTTACATAAAAGATCCTTGTGAAGCAAGGATAAGTGACCTAGTATTTTCTCAGTAGATGCGGGGGATCCGCCCATTTTTTTTGATTTGCTGGATATTAGATCTTCCACCTCCTCAGTGAATAACCCAACTTCCGCAATACTTTCCTCAATCGTTTTCATAAGGATTTCCAATCGATGATTGCTTGTCCCCCTACTTAATTTGTCTGACTTTATGCTCATGACTTTATAAATTATCTAATGACCTCAACATTTCCTCAGCTAATTCATCATCACTTCTCACTTGAGTTGCGGAAACCTCCTCTTTCAATTCTTTAAAATATTTCTTCCATTCCTCTCTTATCAAATCCTTATATTTAATTGTTACAGAATATATTTTGTTCAAAAGAAAGTCATATTTATTCATGTAATTTTCAATCTCATCCTGGAAAAGCCTAGACTGATCCTCGTCTAATCCTTGAAGCTTGTCGACAAGTTGAATTTTTTGGTCATATGAAAAAAGAGGAGAATTACTAATGACCTCTGTAAGCTCTGTTTTTGTCATGGCGTGTTAACTATTTATGGGGTGAATGATGGGGCTCGAACCCACGACCCTCTGGACCACAACCAGATGCTCTAACCAACTGAGCTACATTCACCATAGTTCATGCTACTTCGCAAAGCAGCCAAACAATTCTACCACCTAAAGGCTAAAACTCAAGTTGAATTTTAAAGGCGAGGCGTAAAAGCGAGCACACGGTGCGAGCGCGAGCAAAAGGAAGAATCTGGCTCTGCCAATTCTGAGTCGCAGCAAGCCTATAAATTTAAATAAAATAACCCTCCCCACTTGGGGGAGGGAACCAATTTGAATTTAGGAGTAGTAACGCCCTAGAAAAGCCAAGCCTCAATATCCTAATCCAGTAAGTTTTTGTGCTAGATGAAACCAGCAATAGTATTATATAGATCAAATGAAATAAATCAAGTGATTTTACTTTTTGGAGTGATGATGGTTAATACTATCAACCATAATCTTGTATTTTAGCTTCACTCTGCTTTCCTGCAAATCTAGCTTGTCATTTTCTTCACGCTCTAGACGTAGAGCTTCAAAAGTATTTTGCAGTACGTCAAGCTTCATCACGGGCAATAAGATCCGAACCATTTCTTTGTCATGATCCGAGATAGAAGACCTCCCGAGGAGTTTTGTTATTTCTGCTTGAAGTTGTGTTTTGTCCATTATGCTCCTAGTTTTTCATGGATGTGACGAAGATCCGCATTATCGATCAAAAAGCTCAATTTAGCGAATGTAGCAGGATCGATAGAGTCACTTCCACTATTGATTAGCTTATTTATTTCAAGGATAAATTCTGCAGTTTTGTTTTTGGGTGTATTTGGTAGAAGCTTGCCACCAAGAACAGTTGCTACCTCTTGCGCACCATTTGGTGTCAAACTCTCGTTTTGAACACGATCTAAAGCATTTTTCAGGTCAAAAGCCTCACCTCCACCAAGTAAATTCGCGGCCTCCATCTCTATTCCAAAGTTTCCAGCCACGTCTATGGCCTTCATAGGATCCACATAAAAGATTTCAAGAAGTGGTTTTCCAAGAACCTTGCGTAGGGGATAGTCGGTTTTGTCAGAAGCCTTAAAAATTTTACCAATACCATCACGGAATTTATCCTCAGTTCCATATTTTTCTTTAAGATCCAAGATAGTTTTAGTAGCAACCTGCCCAAAAACAAGAGATTCTTCTCCATCCATCTGCTCATCTCCACCATCTACAGTGTCAGCAATTTTATTCAATGCAGATCTCGCCTGCTCCTGCTCTCCTTCTGGAAGTGCATCAAGATTAGCAACAATCATAGCCTCCGCCTGCTCGAACGCCTCTTTCTCATCCTGCGCTGTATCGGGAGCCAATTCCACCTTTTTTCCACCAGTTTTCTCATCAAGAGTCTTTTTAACTCCATCCTTGACAGAGTCCCCAGTCTTTTTCTTCACTTTCTCGCGTTTTTTCCCAATGTCCCCAAGCTCAGCCATGAAAGTACTGAAGAATACAGAAATTTTTTCAAGCGGATTTTTGGTCTTAGTCTTAAGAGATTCCTTAAAGGCAGTTCCCACAGCTTGAATCGGCTTCATGATGTCCTTAAACTGAAATCTTGTATTTGGTTTGTCTGCCATGCTGATATTTGTAATGAAATTAAATAAAGTTATAGACCATATTTCTTTTTGAACTCATCAAGTGCAATATTTCTCGCATTAAAATCATGATTATACGTAATGATTTCTTGTAATTTCCTAAGTGCTATTTTTTCCTCAGGCTTCCCGCTGTATTTACTTTTAATTGAGGCCTTTATGCTATTTTGTTTCTCAAATACTACTTTAGCAATATCGTTTACATCAAGGTTTCCAGCTCCAAGAGAACCTGAAGATTTCCCTTCAGGAAGCATTGCGGCCCGGACAGCATTTTGGCGGATCTCTTCGGACTGTGTATTATATTCAGCCTGCTTTTCCTCCATTGTCATTGGTGTAGACGCCCCCCCTGCACCAGCTCCTCCACTCTGAAATCTTCGTTCTCCACCACCACCACCGAACATTGAGGATATGCCCCAAACATATAACGCTGTTAAGCCAATCGAAAGAGCACTCCATCCTCCAACTTTTGCCCAACCCAACCTTCTCTTTAGTAATTCAGTTGTAGGAGCTAAAGCCTTATATGCTCGATAAGCATTCCGACCATACAAAATTGGCGCCAAAGCAGCCCACTTAGTAATAAACTTTATACCCTTCCAAGCCAAGGTCATCCCTACACCTCCAATCATCATAGGCATTTGGCTAGGATCACTAAGAGCACTTTTAAAGTCCTTACAATTGAGAAATTCTTTTACATCAAATCCCTGTGCAGTCATTTCTGCTCGGAGTTCGGGGTTTTTCTTTACCTCTGTTTGAAGTTCTTCGAGTCCGGCAACAAGCTGGTTCTCGATTTCAACAACATCACCCATGGGAAGAAGTCCCATTTTTTGGAATGTGGCGATAAATTGTTTTGAATCTTTTATTTCATCTAGTTTAAAGTCTCTATTTAAGGCGTCTTCGTCGACGATTATAATTGGGTCATCACCAAATTTCTCTGGCCTGATTACCTTTACATACCCTCTTAGCTGGGTTGGCAAGGCATCAAACATAGCTTTTACCCTAGGGGCAGCCTGTGGGCCTAACCCTTCAATTAAACCAGAGAGAGTTGTTGTAGCTCCAATTATTTCCGGGGCAACATTTTTTGGAGTCGGAGATTTGAATAGTCCCGACACCTTTCCACCAGCAGTCTTTGCCATTCCCCAAACTTTACCAAGTGAAGATGGAGCAGTAGCTTTTTGTGGGAACATTTCCGCTTGACCTTTCGCAACTGAAGAAGGAACAGCACCCTTAGCCGCACTTGATTTTGCCCATCGTGTAACAAGTCTTGGCATGGCCATAATCCCTCTTGCTGAAGCAGAAATAAGGGCACTTTGCATAATTACTGGGGCGATATCTCTTTCATGAACGCCTCCTCCCAATGTGGCCTCCCATCCAAGGTGAGATGTTGTAATTGCAACGGTATCAAGAGCTACTGTAGTAGCTCCCTTTGCAAGCATACCCTGCCATCCAGCACCCTTCATTAAAGAAGAAGCACTTCCTGCCAAACCAGCCATAAGTGTGATCATTGTCCCTTTTCCTATTTCTTGAAGAGAGGCATTATATTCTAATGAGTCGAATTGACCTGTTGCCATTTGATGGACAAGGCCCTTCATTGCGAACAGATGAGTTCCTGCTGTAATCACACTAACTGCTCTAAAAGGAAGAGTTTTGAGAAATAATTTTTTAGAACCTTCTTTAAGTAGTGTGAACCCTGTCTTTTTCATTCCTTTTGAAACCGCAAGCCCACCAAATCCTCTTACTGCCAATTTACCTGCTAGTGCTCCTACTCCTGCAGATAAAGCAAATGCAACACCCCACTCCATTGCTTCCATAACAGCTGCAGCCTCAAAAGTCTCCCATTCCTTGTCGGTGAACCTTCCAAGTTGCCAAAATCTTCTATCCGTTAATAGTAATTTTTCATTATAAGCGAGCCATTCTCTTGCAAGGGATGAATTAACCTTCCCCGCCTTACATTCATTAGTTATTTTTGTTCTTACTGCAAGTAACCAGTCCTCATTAATGAACCTGTTTCCCCAATATAAAAACTCCTCTTGAGACAATGTTTTTCCCTGACTTTCAGCAAAGTCATTAACTTTTTCGAGGTACCCTTGCATTTTTTCGGTATCTCCACCAACTCTATCATGGAAAGATCCTTTTGAAAGAGATCCAACAGCATATTTATCATATAATTCTTTAAATGCAGTATCATAGTAAAGTTCACTCATTTCATACATTCCTCCTTCTTCATAATCAGAAGCAAGTTCAACTAAAGCATCACGATCTCCAGATTCCACTATCCTATGAGTGGCTATAGCATCAAGTGATTTAGGATATTCTTTCCCCTTAAGGTTTTCTCCCTTTAAGTTTTTTGATCCAAATTGGCAAAAATAATATGTGAGCCCATGTGCATCGCTTCTACCAAGTTCTCTCTTGAAATCGCGAGCATCTGTATATTCAAGCCCAAGTGAGAGTAAGAAGGATTCAAACTCATCATATCCAAGGGTCCTTACACTATTGGATGCGGTGTTATAAGCATCCTCAAAGGTGTATACATTGTTATCAGCCTCAATGATTTTTTTAATTAAATTTATAGCAAGTCTTTGAGCTTTAAATATTTTAGGTAGTTCCGCCTTTGAAGCACCATGCTTCATTTTGTCAAAATATCCCTTTCTCCAAACAGAGTAATTAGAAGCATGCTCATCTGTTTTGGTAAGTCGAGCAACTACCTTTTCTGCCTCCATGGATGCAAGTGATTTGAGGGATTTTCTTACCATATCGACAATAAGAACATTTTCAGGAGAATCAGGGAGCTCACCCAAATTTTTCATGAATTCAAGATAATGGCTCTTTGCCTCTTCAAATTTACCATTATGGTAGGCAATATTTCCCTTATAGAATAATTGTACAGCGATATTTTCCTCTAATGGAAGCAACGCCTCCTGAGTAAGAATTGTTAACCGTTCATCAGCAATATTTTTTTGTGCATCAACAAGAGCCCTGGGATGAATAGTGTCTCCCTGCGCCGGTTCAAGCGATGTATAAGCCTCAGTAGGTTCAACAATATATTGACCATCAACAAGAGTAACCGAAAAAAACTTTTCTAAGTCCTTAACACTTTTTTTAAATTGAGGCCCAGCCTTTTCCATTGCAAGCTGGACAAGCGCCTCTCTAACAGAAGCCTCAAATTGGCGGTAATCTTCTCCAATCATGTAGCAACCCTCTGGTAGAGCTGAACGCAGTTTTTTACACCAGGCAACAAGCTCTTTTGACGTGTATTCAGAGTTTCTCTCTTGAGCCTGATCCACAAATTCCTTTCGTAGCCCAAGGTACTTATTAGACTTCTTTAGTGCGGCAAGAGACTTTTTATGAACATCAAGGTCGGTGGTAATGTCGGTAGTTAAATCTGTCCCTGGCATAATGTCATAATTTGCAGTAGTAAACACTTTTTCAATTCTAGTAGCTTGCTTCCCCCAAACTTTTAGTCGAGTCTCCTCTACTTCAATTGCCTTTGTATCAACAGCAAAATTGTCTAAAGCTTGCTGAGCAATAATTGCATCAGGGACCATGTAATTATCCATTTTTACTCTCAATACTGCATAATCCTCCAATACTTTTGCTAGCATTACTAGATCAGTCAGAGCAATTAGGTCCTCATCCCGAACATTTTTCACTTTTGAAAGCGGGCCCAGAAGCTCCTTTTTGTCTCGAATCATTCCCTCCAATTTTTTTGCGCTTTCCGCAACAACAGGACATGACTCTTCCATACGCTTTTGGATCTCACGCAGCGATTTATTCGCTACCTTAATATCACCCTGAAGTGACTTATAATCAAAAAGAGTTGGGTCAAGTGATACCTCAAGATCTCTATCAGCATCCTCAGCATAATCCTTTAATAAATCCCTAAGTTTTGCTTCATTAGCAAGCTGGGGATTTTCAAAAAGACTATCTGCCTTTTCTGGCATTTCTGATGTCTTTTTGTACATTAATCGTGCTTCTTTCATTGTAAGTTATAATTAAAAGCTATGAAAAGAACCTCTCACCGTTCCTCCCGCTCCACTCCTTCTTTTTTCCTCTTCCTCAACCCTTTTCCGCAAGATTTCTCGTTTTTCAGAATATGAATAATACATTACATCATCAACATATTGTCTTGGGAAAGAAGGTTTCCAATTTTGAGGCCTCAAAGCTAATTTAAAAGATTTAGCTTGCTCTTCTAGCTTAAGTGCACCAGCTATAAATTCATCCTGGGTAGATTTTCCCTCAAATTCCTTGAGTTTTTTTAACTCATTAAGAGCATAAGCATTTTTAATCATCTCTCCTCTATATTTATCTAGCCTACTTGCATAGTTTGCCTCAATAATGTGGCCTTCTAAATACTTTTGGAGTTCAAGAAGATCAACCATCCTCATCTCGGACTTATCCTCCATGTATATAGACTCAGTCCCCCCGTTAGCTGATCCCCAAGGATATGTTTCGCGTGCGTATAATGGAGCAGGTCGTTCCTCAATATAGTCGCAATTATCCTGTAATTGATCCCTTTTAGCTATCAATTTTCTGATAATTAATTTGGTGTTTATTCTTTCCGGCTCATCCCAGTCTTGAATATGTGTTAAATAATCCTCTTGTAACTCAATTTGCTCATTTAAGCCTCTGATTTTCGTATGGAATAGAGCTTTTTTTTGATTAATGATGTTGATTCTTTGTTCAACCTCAGCAAGAGAATGGACCGCCTGTTCATGGAAACGATTTAGTTCATCAATTTTATATTGGAAAAAGAGAAACCTTGCGTGGTAAGCAAGAGCATCGGAAACACATACACTACTGGCCGGTGATGTTTGCACAATATTATCTAAATCGCTATATTTGTCCTCCCTAAGCTCAGGTGTTGAAAGGTTTGGTTGTCCGGGACTACTAACATATTTTACCCAGAGATTTGTAAGCTCCTGTTTTGAAAAATTGACACCACTCTTAAGCATTATCACACCATCGGACACTGCCCCAACTGCTATATTTAGCAAGCTGGTTCCAGCTGTTAAAAGCTGGGGGACAGCGCGCAGAGCCTCTCCAAGCCCCGCAGCAGCAACCCCCCCCCCTTCTGCAAGAACTCCCAATCCACCCATCAGCCCAAGTGGCTCGGGTGGTGTGCCACCAACCTGGTTAATAGTCCTCGCCTCTTTAAAAAGTGACTTATTTACCATATCTTTCTATACATGTTAGATAACCACATTGTGAAATCCTCCCACTCTTTAGTAGCCCATCGCTTAACATTAAAATACTCGCTGATCTTTGCCTTATGTGACAATTGCTCTTTGATTAATTTAACAACAGCTTCATGTACAACTCTCTCTTGCTCAGCACGAGGCACCTCTTTTTTTCCTCCTTTTGACATAGAATTTAACGTTGTTGTAATTTGACTTGCAAAAAGAGGAAAACTAGACGACTTAACACTAAAATCGTAGACATGTGCCCTTTTTCTGGTGCTAGTAATAGGGTCAAGCGGTAATTGTATCGTTTGAACATGTGTCATCTCAAATGTAGGCATGGCATACTGGCTCTTCACGGCTTTCCACGCCTCTGTTGGAGTACCCCCAACCTTTCTCTCTACCTCAATTAATGCATTTTGTAGAACACCCTGAGTATAATTATTTAGTTCTGGGATGTGCGGCTGTGGAATGTTGCTTGGCTCAGTAATAGGCTTATTAGTTTCATAATCTAAATATGGAGTAATATCTTTATGCTTCATCAATGGATCTGTTATCCTTGAGTTTTCGAGCTCCATTCTCTTTGTATATGTCTCATAGTCACCAATCTCAGAAAGCAAAACATAATCATCCTCACTTAAGGTTAGAGGACAATCATGAAGAGGAAGAATTAACTTCTTCTTCAATTCATCCTTTGGTAATTTTGCATATTTTGCCTTATTAAGAAGGTATTCATCAAAAGGGATGTAGTAATCCTTATCTGTGCTCATCTTCATTCTCTCGGCAGTTCCTGCAACCACCTCTGGGGTAGTTGGGTATGGAGTTGATTCAAAAGATTCATATGGAGTAATTCCCCATGCATCTGCACCTGGGTGTGGAAGCATAGTGAAAGTAGGTAACTTTCGTTTTATTTGTCCTGCAACGTGGTTCGCATACTCTTTTCGCTTTATTTGTTCTACTCCACGGAGAGCCTCCTTGTAATCCTTAATAGTATAAGCTTGCTTCGGGCTTTTTAAAGAAGGGACTCTTGCAGTTATTTCTGCATCTGTAGCTTTTCCACCTGATTTTTCAATGCCTTTAATAGCTGTTTTTACTTCATGCATAGTATCCATGAAGTCAGGGTTGGCATAAGGAAAGAAAGTGCTTACTCCATCCAAGTCCTGATTATCTATAACTCTTGTGTGCCAAGCAAAAACCTCAATAGCACGATTCGCGTCAATTGCGTTTTGCTCTCGAAGATCATCTTTTCCATATCCAAGATACATCTGATCAACAAAAGATCTGTACCAATCATTGTAGTCCTTACTCTTAATTCCCACGCTAACAAGACCTGATAATATCTTTTCATCAAACTGGGCCGCAGTAAATTCCTGCCCCTTTTCCGCATTTGAAACATGCAAATTGGCAAAGTTAGTGTGAAGATCATTCAATTGTTTTATTCCTGCTTGATAATCTCCAGTTACATCACCAGCAACCTGGTCGAAGGTTGTTGCTCCTTTAAGAGATCCGGCAGCTTTTGCCCCAAGATAATTAAACTTAGCTTCCAAAAGACCTAAAAAGTAATTTTTAGGTACAGAACCTGTGAAGTTCTCAAGCTTAATTCCACGTGCTGGATAGTAAATAGTAAAGTCAGTAAACCAATTTGGCACACTCTTAAGGAAGTGCTCGAAATATGACTCCGGAGTGTTCTTTACTAAAGATGTAAAGTCCCTTCGGAGATTCTCTAGCTGAGAATTTTGACGCATCGCATCCTGTAAATGTCGTGTGAATTTGTGATCCTTAAGAAGTTCTTCCTCTCTTTCAGGATGTTTAAATTTATATTTTCTAGCTTTTTCATCATATTCAAACTTAATATCCCCACTCATATTAGAAATTCTTATTGAGAAATCCTTAGATTTGTTCGCTCCAGGAACATAAGAAAGCATTCCTGCAGTATTGAAGTACTGAAAAAGGCTAAGGTCTGGGAATCCATCACTGGCCGTTTGTCTTGAGAATCTCGCAAGAACAGTGCTTCCATGCACCTCGTCCATGTTTGCAACATCCTTCATATGAAGTAAAATTCCACCATCTGGCTTGTATATACTCATAGATCTTCCAAGATTCCCCATCCTAACAGTTGCATCAACTGGAGTTAAATCAGCTTCAGGAAGATGTGGATGGTTCTTTTCTGTTATTTTAACTCTCCATTTTCCTTCTTCGTATCGAACACCTTCCATCTCATGATCAACGATGAACAAGGCCATGTTGGCCTTCATTATGTCAGTAATCTTGTCCTCAAGAATAGTAAGAGCTCCATCTGCCTCGCCCTCCATTGGGACACTAGCAATTCTAGCCCTAGATGTTGGAACGTGTCGTAATTCCTCATAAGTATTTCTTCTAAATATATCGTATGATTTAGTCTTAGAGTTAATGCGAATAACAACAGGGTAATCCATCATTCTTGCAGCAAAAACTCCCATTCCTGTTTCAAGCTCGGTAGTTGTAATGTCCAGCCCCATGTCTGAATTCTCAAACAATGGGTACATTTTCTCTCGAAGCTTCTCTCCAGCCCCTGTTTCAAGAACATTGTCTCCAAGATCCTCAGGTACATAATCAAATAGAGCAGAAGCGAAATCCTCAACAGTAGAGTTTTGAAGAACAGGATCTCGCGAAATTGCCTCCTCAAAGCTCATTCCACTGTGATCCTTCATTGTTTTATCATATGCATATTGCAAAACCTGATAACTTGCATAGATTTCCTGTCCAACTCTTAAATATTCTGCCTCTTCTGTAGATAAAGGAGTTGTCTTTTTTAAGTCATTTGCTCGAAGTCCACCAAAGTTTTTGTCGGCGAATGCCCCAGAGAATTGATTAGGATCAATCCACTCAGGAACAGCACCATTTGTACTATAAAATTCTTTACTAATAGAACCAATATTTGTCTTTGAAAGTGCCTGTGTAACAGTAAGGTCAACAGGTTTCTTTCCTGGAATATAAAAATGTTTGAAATATTCGATTGGTGTTCCCTTCACACTCTCCCAACTTTCTTTAAATCCAAGCTTTTCCATAATGTCGTACCCGGCTTTTTTAGCCATGTAGGCACCTGCATAGGCAGTAGCACCCCAGAAAAACCACTTCTTCATTTTACTCTTACTGAAAAAACTAGTTTCGTCATCAGGGAGACCGCTAACTGCATTCCAAGCCGCCCAGATTCCAACCACATATAGTCCAGCAGTCGCATAATCACGACGCTTTATTGCATTTTTAAATTCATTAATATTTGATTTAACAATTCTTCCGGCCTCTTCCAAGAATGGCTCAGAATTCTTGTCTTGTCTTGCTTTTTCCCCAGCAGTTTGTAGTGTTGTCTGCTGAGTCACAAGGCCCTTAACATCTCGAAAATATCCATATGCTTCGGCAAAAGTGGAATCAATCCCCGCAATTTGATTCTGAGTTTTGAGATGCGGATTTCGAAGCATCATTGAAACCTTGTCGGTTGTGCCAGTATTTTTTTTCGCCTCATGACACCTCTTCATTTGCTCCTCGATCTTCAAGTAGAAAGGGTTGTTTGGTGGTGTCCAAAGGCCCAGTGTAATCCAGTCCTTCTTCACAACCGCCCATCCCTCCTCGGTGCTCGGGTCCCACTTATCAGCATTCATGCTTTTTGATCTTCTTATGATATTCATCTTCCAAGCATTAAGCCCCTGCATGTTCGTGTCTAATTCACCTCTTCGAAGGTCCTCAAAGTCTTTTACGTGTTGGTCAGTCTCTACTTTTATAGCACCTCTAGCAGATGTTCCTGCTCTTAAAGTCGCAGATTTTTCCTTAGTCTTCTCAACCTGTTTTGCAGTTACCTCCGCCTTAGCGGCCTGCGTGTCCTTTCCTTCTTTAGCCTCTTTATTCGCCTTTCCCTGAGCCATTATGTCGGCTGCATCCTTCTTCTGAACTAAAAATTTCTCCCGGAAGAGGGAGCCAAAAGCAATTGAGAATAATTTCTTTGTATTTTTCATGTTTGTTTTTTTGAAATTTATCGTTGTATTATATCAAAAATTCGACTTTTTATCAATACCCTAAAAGGAAAAAATCATTTGACCAAGAGGGGATCGACCTATACCATGCTTTTACGTGTATTTAACCCACAAATATGGAATATAAAATCAAGAAATTAGCAAAGTCTGAAGTAGAAATTACAATTACAGTTTCCGATGAGGAAGTTGAGAAGAATAGAAAAAAGGCCTGTGAGGACATCTCTCAAGACGTAAAAGTTGATGGATTTAGAAAAGGGCATATCCCAAGGGAGATCCTTGAAAAGCACGTAGACAAGGCACACATAGACGCGCATACACAGGAGCTTGCTATGCAAAGAGCCTACGCGGAGGTTGTTGTAAAAGAGAAACTTCAGGTTGTATCACGTCCAAGAGTAAAAGTTGAAGAAGAAAAACCATTTAAATTCACAGCGACTGTTGCAATTTTGCCAGAGGTTGAAGTTAAGGACTACACATCTATCAAGGTGAAAAAAGGTGAGACAAAAGTAACCGAAAAAGATGTGGAGGAAGTTATCGCAGAGCTAAAAAAACATTCAACAATTTATAAGGAGGTAGATAGAAAAGCTGAGAACGGGGATAGGGTAGAGGTGGATTTTGCAGGATTCGAGGGAGACAAAGCGGTTCCTGGAACTGATAGCAAAAATCACCCAATCATTCTTGGAGAGAAAACAATGATTCCTGGATTCGAGGAGGAGATTGTTGGAATGGAAAAAGGAAAGGAAAAAACATTCGACATTGTCTTCCCTGAAACGTATCACAAAATTGATTTTAGAAAGAAAAAGGTGACATTTAAGGTAAAACTTCATCGTGTAGAGGTGCCTGAAGTTCCAGAGCTAAGTGAGGAAATGATAGAAAAACTAACAGGAAAGAAGCTGGGAATTGAGGAATTCAAGGAGGATGTGAAGAAAAATATTGAAGCGAAAAAAGAGCAAGAAGCAAAACAAAAGCAGGAAAATGATTGGATTGCGGAGCTTCTGAAAAAAGTTACGGTTGAGGTTCCAGAAACAATGATTGAGGAAGAAGTTCAATATATTGTTCACGATATGCAGCGCGATCTCGAGAGCAAAGGAGCGCAGTGGGATCAGTTTCTTGAGAAGGCGAAGACAAATGTTGATGAGTTAAAGAAAAAATATTCTCCCGAGGCAGAGAGACGAATTAAGATAAGACTTGCGCTTCAACATGTAATTAGAGCGGAAAAAATTGAGGTTACAGAAGAGGAGACAAAAGTGGAAATGGAGAAAATGAAGACTTTCTACCCGGAAGACCAGCATGCAAAAATTCAAAGCGAATACGATAAAGGAGATCTTAAGTACCAGCTACAAAACAGAATGGCGCTACATAAGCTTTTCGAAAAAGTATTATCATGATAAGATCTTTGGGAAATTAACTCTTCCCTATGAAAGCTTTATATCTCACGCTCTCAATAATCTTCACAGTAATGTTGCTTCTGATATCTTTTGAGAATAATGGAGCACAGTGCAGTAATGTTCTACTTTTCTTCTATCCTGTAAGATCAAATCCAACAATTCTATTTTTATTGATCGCAGTCCTTGGAATAATAACTGGAGCATTTTATCATGCTTTTGTTTCAAAAGTGCTTGAGTCCACTCCAGAAGAGGACGAGGCAGATTTTGAATAAAAAAATGTTGCAATCTGTATAAAAAAAATGTACATTGCCTTCGCGATGTGCATTTTATGTGTACATATCGCGGGCAAACAAACTAAAGGACATGCTTAAAAGGCTATTCACGTCAAACACGAGAATCAAGCTTCTTACGGTTTTTATTAAGAATCCCGGAGAAGAATTTTTTATCCGGGAACTTACCCGTAATCTTGATGAGCAAATTAATTCCATTAGAAGAGAATTGGATAATCTTAAGAAAATGGGATTTTTGAGAACAAGAACTAAGAACAGAAAGAAATATTACTATGTAAATAAGGGGTTCATTATTTTTGAAGAACTTCAGAACATCATTCTAAAAGTTGCATCGGGGGATAATACTGTTGCAAAAGAGGTTGAAAAGATGGGGAACGTGAAACTTCTGGTCTTGTCAGGACAGTTCATTGGTGAGCCAACCACAAGTGTTGATATGTTGATTGTAGGAGAGGTTGAGAAGGAAAGATTAGCGAATTATTTAAACAATGAGCTAAAAACAGAGAGGGCCGTAAAATTCACAATTTTGTCTGAAGATGACTACAGATACAGGATTAGCCTAAAGGATAAATTCATTACTGAGATCATTACATCAGAACAAAGTTTGATTCCGATACAAAAAATCTAAAATATACTTGATTTTAAATATTGGCTTCTATATATTGCTCTAGCGTTTTAAACAAATACAGATGAATATTTTACAAGATGTACAAAAATTAGCAGTTAAGAAAAAGATGCCTGAAATAAAGGCAGGACTAACAGTTCGTGTCCACCAACGTATAAGTGAGGGTGGAAAAGAGCGTATCCAGATCTTTGAGGGGCTTGTTATTAAAGTTAACTCAGGTTTTGGAGCAGATAAGAGTATTACCGTAAGAAAGCTTGTTCAAGGAATAGGAGTTGAGAAGGTATTCCCTTTACATTCAACAAATATTGTAAAACTTGAGATTAAGAAGAAATCAAAAGTAAGAAGAGCAAAACTTTACTACATGAGAGATAGACAAGGTAAATCTGCAAGACTTAAGGAAGAATTTATAAGTTCAAAGGAGCTCGAAGAGTCAGTAGAAGAGCTCGCTGAGATAAAGGCAGAAGAAGCTGAGGCCGAGGCACCAGTTGAAACTGCTGAAGAAGGAGTTCAAACTGAGGCTGAAAAACAGGACGAGGTTAAAGAAGAGGCACCAGAGGAAGCTAAAGAGGAGGAGCCTAAAGAAGAAGAGAAAAAAGAAGAATAGTCCAACGGCTATGAAAAAATTTCTACCAATTGAAACCAAGCTGAGAAAGCTTGGTTTTGTTTTTATTGCGGGAATTGATGAGGCGGGGAGGGGCCCGCTCGCGGGCCCCGTGGTTTCAGCGGCAGTAATCCTAAAGAAAGGGGCAAAACTTACTGGTTTAGCAGACTCAAAGCTCCTCTCGAAGAAGGTTAGAGAGCATCTATACGACAAAATCATTAAAAACTCACTAGATTATGCAATTTCCATAGTTCCACACTTCACAATAGATGAGATTAACATTCTAAACGCAGTTCGATTGGCCAATAAATTGGCGATTGACCACCTGCGGGTAAAGCCCGACTTCATAGTAATAGATGGAAAGGACAAGCAAATTATCTCAGAGCCATTCCAAACGATAATAAAGGGGGATATGAGGGTTAAGTCGATTGCTGCAGCATCAATCCTTGCAAAAGTATTTCGAGACCGACTAATGGAATATTACTCAAAGAAATTCCCGAAATATGAATTCGACAAGCACATGGGCTATGGAACAAGAAAGCATAGGGAAATAATCATAAAACACGGATTTTGCGAAATTCACCGGAGAAGCTACAATGTCAAAAACACATTATGAAATATGTAATTGCGGGAAATTACGGAGCGAACAACATCGGAGATGAGATGATTCTTCGAGGCCTCTTAAAAGATCTTAAATCAAAGGACAAGAAGGCAATAATCACTGTTCTATCAGCTAAACCAGAAGAAACTGCCACTCTTCATAACATTAAGTCCTTAGAGAAATTACCAGCAGGCCTACGAAGCCTTGCTACCTACACTTTCAAAGACAAAACAACCAAAAAGGCCATCAAAAATTGCGATATTTTTGTACTTGGAGGAGGTGGGCTTTTCGGTAATCTGACATTCAAGGCTAATATCATTTGGGCACTTCAAGCACTTGCAGCAATTCGCCACAAAAAGCGCATATTCCTGCTTGGACAAAGCATTGGGCCACTAACAAACCCCGTTACAAAGTGGATAGTAAAGAAGGTTTTCTCAAACGCTGAAAAAATCACAGTAAGAGACAAAAAATCGATTGAAAGGCTTTCAAAAATTGGGATTACAAATAATGTCATCCTACAAAAAGATTTTGCATTTAAAACAACCATAAAACCATCAAAAAGAAAGAAACAAATTGTTATTTCACTAAGGAACACACATCTTCCCAAAAACTTCGTGAAAAACACTGCAAAATTTATCAACGAAATTGCGAAAAAAGGCTATAAAATTATATTTATTGATATGCAAAGTGAGGGAAAGGAAGGGGACGCCTGCCTGCACAGAAAGATAATCGACGAACTTTCACCCAAGGCAAAAATTATGCACCTAACCGCCCCTACAATTGAAGAAGTAGAGGAGGCAATATCTCAGTCTAAAGCGGTTATAGGAATGAGACTTCACTCGATTATTACTGCAATAAAAGCCAAAACTCCATTCATTGCAATTTCCTACGCCAACAAAGTCGAGGACCTACTAGAATCACTGAACATGAAAGAAACAATGATTCATCTCAAAGACGTGACCGCAAAAAAACTAAGTTCTATTTTCCATAAAACTTTATAAGCCGATCGTTAAATTCCTTATAAGAGAATTTGTGCATCTGAGTCCCTTCACACTCAACAGCAAAGGATCCAGCGGTATTTGCCATCTGGCAACATCTTTCTATCCCCTGGCCAGAGATCAGTCCATGAATAAATCCAGCTCTAAATGCATCGCCAGAACCAGTTACATCCACAGGAGTAATATGATCAACAATTGCTGGGACATGTTTATGGTTATCCTGCTGATAAATAAAGCAGCCATCAGCCCCTTTTGTAACAATCAGAAATCCAGCTCTCTTCGCAATAGCATGAATGTTAATACCAAGTTTTTCTTCAAGCATCTCGATCTCGTACTGATTTGTAATAAGTCCAAGGCAACACTCAATCATCAAATTTAGATAGTCCGGCGATAGAGCAGGAGTCGCTTGTCCTGGGTCGAATATGTAAGGAATCTTATTATCAATACAACTCTGGACCATTCCTGCCATCCTTTCGGGAAGATCAGGTGCAACTAGTGCACAAAAAGTCTTTTTAGGGGATGGTTTTACCAAACTCATACAAAGTTCCTTATTCTGCATCGCAGCAGGTGAAAAAATCGTTATCTGGCTCTGGCTTTTATCATCTAAAATATAAGCAGAAGCGGTCATTTTGGACTTATCTATTAGGATACCTTTTGTGGAAATACCGTTTTTCTTCAACCATTTTTCATATTCGGCAAAATCATTACCGGCAACACCATAAATAGCAGGCTCCTCCCCGAGAAGCTTAAGAGTATAAGCAATATTTGGTGCACATCCACCATAGAATCTTTCGATAGAGTTAGCCAAAAAAGAAACGCTCAAGTGATCCAACTGTTCAGCCATCAAGGAATCAGCGAAAAGCCCCTCATAAGCCATTATGTTGTCATAAGCTATTGAACCAGTGACTATAATATTTTTCATCCAAAAAGTGTTTTAATAGATTCAGAAATTTTTTCTTCTTTTCTGATACTATCATGTTCTCTATCAATCATCGACCTTTTATTGGAAAGAGCTGAAAGACGGCTATCTCTAACCAAAAATGAGGCTTCAAGTAGGCTGTCAAAAGACTCTCCACCGTCACCCCAGAACCCCTCCAAAACACTATGTGTAAGAGTTCCTTGCTCAATATAAAAATTATTAACATCTGTAATTTCCAACTCATTTCGGTCAGATGGGCTTAGCCCCTTAATAATGTCAAAAACCTGAGGATCGTACATATAGCAACCAGTCACGGCAAGATCAGATTTTGGGGACACCGGCTTCTCTTCGATATTAAGAACCTTGCCATTCAATACCTCCGCAACTCCATATGATTCCGGAGTTTTTACCTTCTTTAAAAAGACTTTCGCCCCTCGTGGCTGCAACTTAAAGTCCCTAACAGCAGCAGAAAGATCATCCTCAAAAATATTATCTCCCAAAATAACCACAACTTTTTCATTGTTAGCAAATTCCTCTGCAAGTGATAGAGCCTGAGCAATACCGCCAGCCTCTTCCTGCACCTCATAAGAGAGCCTCATTCCAAGTTCGGCACCTGACCCCAATAACTCTAAGAAATCGCCAGCATGACCCTTCCCAGAGACAATAAGAATACTATCAATACCTGCCTCCTTCATAGTGAAGAGGGGATAATAGATCATTGGTTTGTTATAAACCGGCAATAAATGCTTATTAGTGACCTTTGTTAGGGGATGTAGGCGACTACCTGTTCCTCCAGCTAAAATGATTCCTTTCATATAATTAAGTTACAGCAAGAATTAAACAACAAAACGGGATATATATCAAGCCCTTGTGTCCAAATAAATTTCTAAGGCATCACGCCAGCTTCGCATATCAAGATCTAGCTTTGTATTTAAGAGAATTGAATACTGCGGCCGCCTTGCGGGTCGAGGAAATTCCTCAGTAGTGACCTCCTTAATATCAATATGGATGTCAGACAGTCTAAAAATTTCCTTAGCAAACTCAAACCAAGTGGTATCTCCCGTGTTGGTAATGTGATAAATCCCAAAATCTGCATAAGTACCGTCAAAATTGTTAAGCAGTTCATCTAATACAGTATGCGTAATATCCTTTGTGTATGTTGGTCGTCCGTGTTGATCTCCCACAATCGAAAGTGCCGTTTTTTCCTTCCCAAGCCTGATCATGGTCTCAACAAAACTACTTCCTCCAAGCTCACCAAATAGCCAAGAAGTACGCACAATAAAATATTTTTCACAGTTCTCTTGTATCATCTTTTCTCCCAGTAATTTTGACTCTCCATAAACATTTATAGGATTAGGAACATCATCCTCTGTGTACCCAGCCTCCTTTTTCCCGTCAAAAACATAGTCGGTACTAAAATGAACCAACACCGCATCAAATTTTTTGCTTAGGCGGGCAATCCAAGCAAGACATTCGCCATTAATTGTCATGGCAAGATCCTGATTTGTCTCGCAATCATCAACAGCAGTATATGCCGCACAATTTATAACAACATTTGGAGCGATTCTCTCAAATGCCTCCTCTACCATTTTTTCATTACAAATATCTAAATCCTTGTCGTAGGAAAAGATGTCCACATCCTGTCCCAATAAAGAACTTTGGATATGTGAACCAAGCATCCCAGATTTACCAAGAAGTAGTACTTTCACAGTTATTTTAGTAATTGATGTATTGAATTCTCCAACTCCTCAAATTTTACAATTTTACCCTCATCTTCTGAGCGAAGTTTCCACTCAACTCCACCAGCCTCAATGCTTCTCTTGCTTACAACTAATCGTAAAGGAATACCAATCAAATCCGCATCATTAAGTTTTACACCCGCCCGCTCATCTCTTTCATCAAACAAAACTTCAACGTCTTGTCCAAGCAAATTTGAATATATTTCCTCTGCCTTAGCGAGAGTATTTTCATCATTCCCAAGTGTAAGAAGGTGAACAGAATAAGGGGCAACAGATAGTGGCCAGATAATTCCTTTTTCATCGTGTTTTACCTCAACAATTGTTCCCATTAGGCGAGTAGTTCCAATTCCATAACAACCCATTGTTACTGGCTTATTTTTGCCATCTTGATCTGTAAATCCAAGGCCAAAAGCATCGCTAAATCGTGTTCCAAGCTTAAAGATATTACCAACTTCAACCGCTTTTATCTCGCGTAGACCAGATTCACATTTAGCACACTTAAATCCTCCAGCTACCTCAGTAAAATCAGCAAAATCCTTTATCTGAAAGTCGCGTCCAAGATTTGCTCCTCGATAATCCTTTGCAAACTCATTTGCCCCAGTCACCCAGTTTTTGACATCCTTAACAGAATCATCTCCAATAAAGGACAACCCAATTCCCTCAGGTAGGCCAACAGGGGATATATACCCCTGAACTAGGCCCATTTCCTTTAATTTTTCAGGAGAAGCTGCTCGAAGGGGTTTCTTTAAATAATTCTCAAGCTTAACCTCACTAACATTGAGATCACCACGAATAACAACCCCAATAAGGCCACTTTCCTCAACCTCGTAAACAACTGTCTTTAAAATTTTATATTCAGGTACATTGTGAGCCTTTGCATTTGCAGCAATTGTAAAATCTCTCTCCATATCAACCTTTTCTAAGGGCATTTCTTCCTCATTCTCATCTGGTGCAGAAACTTTTCCCTCTGCAATTTCCAAATTCTGTGCAGTTTCACATTTATCACACACAATTATTGTATCCTCTCCAACCTCAGTCTCTACACTAAATTCATGTGAATATTTATCAGAAAAAGGACCTCCGGAAGCCTCAATGATATGTGCATGAAGGTCACAACGCTCATAGACACGGGTATAGGCAGCCATTGCACGTTCGTAATACGCGTCCAAATCCTCGTCACTGGTATGAAAACTGTACATATCCTTCATTCCAAACTCACGACCACGGAGCAGCCCTGATTTTGCACGAGGCTCATCCCGGAACTTGGTCTGAATTTGATAGATACTAAAAGGCAAATCCTTATAAGACTGTGTGTATTTTTCAGCTAGGGGAGTAACAGTTTCCTCATGACTAGGCCCAAAGACAAACTTTCGGTTTCCAGAAGCAGTTGATTTATACAAAATGTCATCCATGGTTTTAATTCGTCCGGTTTTTTCCCAGATTTCAATAGGATGAAGAGCCGGCATCAAGATCTCTTGGCCCTCAATAGCGTCCATTTCCTCCCTTACAATTGCCTCAATCTTCTTCATAACCCTCTTTCCAAGTGGCAAAAAGTTGTAAATTCCTGCACCAAGCTTATCAATAAATCCTGCCTGAGTTAAAAGTCCAGCATTTACACTATTGGCATCACATGGGGGATTGTGCCTCGTCTTTCCAAAAAGTTTTGAATATTTCATGTATATTAATTATTTGTTTTTTCAACTAGTTTGCTCGCCCATTCCTTGTGGTTATTATACCAATCAAAAGTCTTTTGAATTCCCTCTGAAAAATTAACAGATGGCTCCCAATTAAGCTCTCTCTGCAACTTACTAGAATCAATCGCATAACGGCGATCATGAGCCTTTCTATCCTCAACATATTCAATCAAACTCTCATCTTTCCCAAGGAAATCTAACAAGAATTTAGTGATTTCCAGGTTAGTTTTTTCATTATTCCCTCCAACATTATAGACCTCACCAACTTTTCCATCCTTCAGAATCATGTCAATTGCTCGGCAATGGTCTAAAACATAAAGCCAATCACGAACATTTAATCCATCCCCATAAACAGGAACGGGCTTTTCCTCACTAATTAGGTGAAAGAAATAGGGGACTAGCTTTTCTGGGAACTGATATGGTCCATAATTATTGCTACATCTACTAATTGTCACTGGAAACTGATAAGTCTCAAAATAACTCTGAACAAGCAGGTCGGCAGCAGCTTTAGAGGCAGCATAAGGGCAATTTGGGGAGATAGGAGTGTCCTCTCTAAACAACTCCTCCGGGTTGTCGTCTCCCAAGTCACCATAAACCTCATCAGTAGAAACCTGATGGTATCTTTTAACTCCAGTTTTATTAGCAGCCTCCAATAAATTGTGAGTTCCAACAATATTTGTCATTACAAAGATAGAAGGACCAGTGATACTCCTATCAACATGAGTCTCAGCGGCAAAATTAACTACCGCATCAAATTTTTCCTTCTCAAAAAAGGCCTCAATAAATTTTTTATCCGCAATATCTCCCTCAACAAAATGCACTCTTTCATCTCCAAGGATCTCCGAAAGATTGTCCTTGTTCCCAGCGTAAGTAAGCTTGTCTAAGACGAAAATCTCATCCTCGGGATAATTTTCATATCTAAAATGAACATAGTTACTTCCAATAAATCCTGCACCACCAGTTATTAGTATTTTCATGCGTTTACTTCTTTAATAAATTCATCAAGATCATAAATATAATCCTCCGGAACATAATTTACCGAAGAAATTGCCATCAGTACAGCATCTGGGGAAAAATCATAAAAATCACGAAAACACATTCCCTCCATCTGAATTCCATCATCCGGGCCATTAAGCTCAAATTCATGCCATTCCTCCCCATCGTGAAGACGAGCCTTAACTGTCCCTTTTTGGCAAATATATAGTTTTTTCTCGCCTCTAACAGCATGCCCTCCACGCGGAAGAACAACATCAGTAAGGTAATAAATGCGCTTAACAGGCCAATCAGCGAAATCCTTCATCTCGACAACCGACAAAACGCCGCGATCATCTTTATGAGAACTTAGTTTAATTTTCTTTACCTTTTCCATGTGATTTAAGAGATTGTCCTGTGTTTTTCCTCCTCCTTGAAGATTACAAATACGTCATCAGGCTGAACATCAAGATCTCCTGAAAATTTGATACCGCAATCATTTCCCTCGTTTATCTCCTTTACATCCTTATCAACCTTCTTCAGCATTTGAATAACACCCATTCCAATTACATTATCCTCGTCTTCCTCTGTTTTACCACGAACCACTTTGACCTTAGCTCCCTTTTCAGCCTTACCGCTTAAGACAGTACATCCAATAATAATTTCCTTCTTTTTTGTAAGGAAGACCTGACGAACCTGGGCCCTTCCAAGTACAACTTCTACAAGCTCTGCCGCAATTAATCCTGTCAAAATCTTCTTTGTGTCCTCGATTAGATCATAAATAACTGTGTATTTCTTAACTTCAATGCCCTCTCTGTCTGCAGTTTTTCCTACATAAGGAGAATCAAAATCAGCATGGAAAGCCATCACAAGCCCGCCACTAGCTGCAGCCATCATAATGTCGGACTTAGAAATAGTTCCAACACCACTATGGATGATCTTAATAGCAACCTCCTCATCCTTGATTTTCCCGAGTGACTGTCTAATTGCCTCAAGTGAACCCTTTGTGTCGGCCTTAAGAACAAGTTTAAGGACCTTGTCAGCTTTTATGTTTGCTAACACTTGACCCATTCCAGACAATTTTTTGTCATTTTCTTCCCTAGTAAGAAGACTAATTTCCTCAGCCTTTTGCTTAGCAGTTTTCTCATCCTTTACAACCTGTAGAATATCTCCACTTTTAGGTGTTTGACTCAGTCCAGCAACCAAAACTGGTGTAGATGGAGGAGCAATTCGTAGAGCCTTCTGATTATGGTCACACATCATCTTTACTCGGCCATATGTATTTCCAACAATTACATTATTCATTATCTTTAAAGTTCCAGTATTAACCAAAATAGTTGCAACGGGACCATGTCCACTATCAAGATGAGCTTCGATAACAGTTCCTACAGCCTCTCGATTTGGATTAGCTTTCAAGTCAAGCATTTCAGCAGTAAGTAAAACCATATCCAAAATATCATCAACTCCGTCTCCAGTTAGTGCAGAAATCGGAATCATTACAGTATCTCCACCCCAGCCCTCAGGCTGCAGTCCATGTTCTGCAAGTTCAGCCTTAACCTTATCCGGATTAGCATCAGGCTTATCCATCTTATTTATTGCCACAATAATAGGAACGCCCGCCTCTTGCGCATGATTTATCGCCTCAATAGTTTGAGGTTTAACCCCCTCGTCTGCAGCAACAACTAAAATAGCAATATCTGTAACCTTAGCACCCCTAGCACGCATAGAGGTAAAAGCCTCATGCCCAGGAGTATCTAGAAAAGTTATTAGTTTTCCCTTTTTCTCAACCTGATAAGCACCAATGTGCTGAGTAATTCCTCCAGACTCTCCAGCCACAACATTTGCGCTTCGTATAAAATCAAGTAGCTTAGTTTTTCCATGATCAACATGCCCCATAACACAAACAACAGGGGGGCGTGTCTTTAGAAGAGTAGCGTCATCTTCTTTTATTAAATTCGCAATGTTTCCCTCCATAAAGTCCTCGGCAACCGCTGCACCACGAAGCCTCATAATTTTGACATCAAGATCCTCTGCAATAATTTGTGCAGTTTCAAAATCGATCTCTTGATTTATGTTAGCCAAAATACCATTTTTCATAAGTTCTCCAATGATTTTCGGAGCTTTAATCCCAGTTTTCTCAGCAAATTCCTTAACAGTAATAAGGTCAGGGATCATAACGCCCTTTGATACATCAATGGCTACTTCCTCCACAACAAGCTTTGACTCTTTCCTTCCAGAATCCTTTCCTGCCATCATTTTTCTCTGACTCTGAACAATTTCTCTGTCTCGTTTTTCAGATATTATTTCGTCATAAATCTCTGCAACATCACCACTATCGGTATCTTCGTCTTCCTGTTTAAACTCCTCCAAAATGAGTTCGGCCAAATCATCATCAATAGTTCGAGCTCGTGGAGATATCTCAAAACCAAGAGCAGAAATCTTTTCTTTTAATTTCTTGCTATCCATTCCAACTTGTTCTGCAATATCTGCAATTTGTACCGACATAGTTTTTGTGATCAGGAAAAAAGCACAGGAAGTCTACTTAAATTGTGAGCTAAAGTAAAGTAGCTCTTAATCTTTTTTTATGATAAATTCATGTCGTAATTCAGATAAACATGGAAACCTTACTAATCGCCTTAGCAATCATCGTAGTTGCTGCCCTTGGGTATGTAATTATGAGGCTTAACGAGATCAAAAAGCCTGATGACAACAAACTCTTTTTTGAATACTTCGAATCCTTGCGCAAAGAAATACAGACCTCAGGAACAGAAAGTAGGAAGGAAACGCAGGAAAAACTTGATAGAATTCAGGATAGAATGGCAAAGGGGCTTGAAATGTCTACAACAACCCTGCAAAAACAGTTTGGACAGAGCTCAAAGATGATCCAGGAGGTAACAACAAAGCTTACACAGTTGGACGAGACCAACAAGCAGGTCCTTGGCTTTTCAGAGCAGATGCAGAGCCTTGAGAACATCTTAAAGAATCCGAAACAGAGAGGAATATTGGGAGAATACTTCCTTGAAACTCTGCTTGGCCATGTTCTTCAGCCAAATCAGTACAAAATGCAGTACAAATTTAGCAATGGAGAGATTGTGGATGCAGCGATTTTCTTTAAAGATAAGATAATTCCGATAGATGCGAAGTTTTCATTAGAGAAATACAATAAAATAATGGAAGAGAAAGAGGCATCTAAGCGTGAACAGTTAGAAAAAGATTTCAAGTTGGATATAAAAAACAGAATTGACGAGACAGCAAAATATATACGACCAAATGAGAACACAACCGATTTCTCCTTTATGTTTATCCCTGCAGAAGGGATTTACTACACCCTTCTTATATATAAGGTTGGTAGTCTAGACATCAACGCCAATGACCTTATTGAATACGCATTCAAAAAACACGTGATCATTGTTTCCCCAACATCGTTCTTCGCATACCTCGAAACGGTAATGCAGGGCCTAAAAGCATTGAAAATGGAAGAATCTGTGAAGGAAATTATCAAAAAAGTTGGCGACCTCGGAAGGCACCTGGACAGTTATGAGGTATACATGCAAAAGCTTGGAGGAAACTTGGGAACCACAGTGAATATGTACAACTCAGCCTATAAAGAATTCAACAAGATAGATAAGGATGTCTACAAAATAACAGACGGAGAAAGTGGAGGAAAAGCGGATCCGCTTAAAATCGATAGGCCACAACCACAAGATTAATAACTAACAATATTTTTCATGACTACAAAAGCAAAAACAATATCAACCCTGTTAATTGTTGCAGTTGCAGTAGCTGGATTTGCATACAGCTCAAGCAATAAACAACTATTCCAAGGGAATCTACTTGGAGATAAGACCATTGTCACCTCTGACACAGCAGAGGTTCTATATCCCGACCTTGCCGGAACGCTTGTTGTAAAAGTATCCAAGGAAGGCGATTTAGTTGCCGAAGCTAGCATCACAAACAAAGGAGAAAGAGCAATCGCGGCAGGGGAGCCATTTAGATATTCAATCACGGTTGGAGACCAAGAGGTCCTTACAAATAGTGATTCCTATAGCTCTCTTGAAGTTGGGGATAGCTTTTCATTCGACTACCCAATCCCACGAGCAATTTACGAATATCCAGAGGAAGGAGAAGTAGTCTTCACTGTCGATATTGATGACACAATTGAGGAGTTAAATGAGGGGAATAATGTTGTTGTAAAGGAATACAAACTATAGTTGCATAATAATAGGCCGCCCCGGGGCGGCCAAAAAAGCCCCATCGGTCCAGTTTAAGCCAAATCACAACCAAAAAATCATGACAAACAACGGGGAGGAAAATCAGGAGGCGGCAGAAGATGCACCCACACCAGAAGTTGAATCTAAGCTAGATACACTGAAGGCCGAGGTAGAAGAAAGTCCCGCTGCAAAATTGAGTGTATTACAGGATGAGCTAGAAGGCGCACAGGCAAAGGATAAGGTTTCAAAGAGTACAAGAGAAAAACTTGCGGAAAACAAGAATAAAACCTTCTGGGAAAACCTTTTTGGTGCAAGTGTAGGAGGATTTTTCGCAAAAATTTCAACAATGCTTTTCGGCGCAAAAAAATCAAAAGGATCTGAAGTTGCGGACGCAGATTTTAAGTCAGAGGTAGAAAGTGCAGGAAAAGCTATGGGTAAAGATTTCGATATTGATGAGTTTGTAGTTGCACATAGAGCACTTGGGTACGGAAGGGAAAAGGAAAACTCGCGTGAAGCTATTGAAAGTGCATTAGCAGGAGGAGAAAAGCAGATTGAGATAGATCTAAGGGTTAGCAAAGATGGAAAGAAACTATATCTAGCTCATGACTCAATTAAAGACGAAGAGAATCCAGAAGATTACTATTTTCCTGTTGAAGAAGCCCTAGAGGTTTTTGCAAATCACAAAAGTCAGGACGTTGCCCTATTCCTTGATGTAAAGGAGGCAGCAGTAATCCCTTTGTTAAACACAGCAATTGACGCGATTGATTCAAAGAATGAAGGCAAGGAAGGATATGAACCAATAGCTGATAGGCACTTCATTCTAGGATTTGACGCTCAGATGCTTGCAGATTCAAGAGAAAAAAAGGAGGATAGACCAACAATGTTTTGCTACATACCTACTTGTTCAATTCCGGGTGTACAAAATCTAGTGGAAGGTGTGGACAGGGGGAGTTTGGCGACAGTCTGCGAGACTATAGACCAATATGCCGGAACCTCATTTGCGGCGGACCTAGAAAACACGACAATACATGTAGGAGATGAGACTATGGAGGCAGAAAAAGATTCCCTTAACACCCTACATATAATTGATGAGCTTCCACCTGATGACATTCTTGCAAACGTAAATTACATATGTGTTCCAGCAATGCTTGCAACAGAAAGCCTTGTAACTAAAGCACACGAAAAGGGGATAAAAGTTGCAGTTTGGGGAGCGGAAGGTGACCAAATTCAAAAAGCCCTGGGAGTTCAAAATGTTGATCTAGTTATTAGCGATAACGGATTTAAGAAGGAAGGAGAAGTAGAGATGCAGATGGCTGCCTAAACCGCAGGACAAATCAGCTTGTACTCACAAAATCTACACATGAACGATGGAGTTGGTGAAAAATCCGACCCCTCAATTTCCTTTACAAGCTCATCAATTCCTATTCTTAGCTCATTTAGCTGAGCCTCAGTTCGCACAGTAGAGATTTTTACATTATCCTCAAGGAAATACAGGCTCAATTTAGAAACATTAATACGAAAGACGTTTTTACAGGCAAGAGCATAAATTGATAACTGAAGATCCCGGTCCAAATCCTTTTCTTCCTTAAGCTTTCCTGTTTTGTAGTCGATTACCTCATAGGTTCCATCTGGCAACTTATCAATTCTGTCTATTCTTCCTGTGAGTAAATAATCGCCCAGTTTTACATGGAACATCTTCTCCAAAAATGCAGGAATTATCCATGGTGAAGAATTCTTCTCATAGAACTCTTCCAGTATTTTCCACCCAGCCTCTTTTCGCGTCTCCTCATGCTGTAAATTATCGTAACCACCAGAAACCCAACTTTCATCATAGAGACGCCTCATAAGCTCCAGTGAGACCTCACCGCCACCCTTAAGAACCTCATAGAAGGAATTCAAAGTTTCATGGACGCTAGTTCCAAAATTCGCCGCATGCGCTGGAGGAGTTGGAACCTTCATCATATAACGATAACTATACTTCAATGGACACATCTTAAATGTATCCAGCTGACTGTAGCTCAACCGATGAGATTTAAAAGGAGGAAGATCAAAAATCGGGCGACTTACTTCCTTAAACTCCTTTAGCTTCGCAATCGCATCATCGGTTTCCTTGTGGTCGGTCGATATACACTCATCACAATTGGCAATTTCCCCAACAAAAACAGAAGGCTTCCAAGTTTTATTTCCCTCATACCTGTCACTATAAGTAACAAACAACCGCCTCCTAGCCCTAGTCATCGCAACATAAAAAAGTCTTCTCTCCTCCTGCAGATGAAAATCACCCTCAGGATAAATTTCGTTAGTCAACTCTTCCGGGATCTCGAATGTATCTCTTCTCCGAGAGGAAGGAAACCGCTGATTAACAGTATTAACAATAAAAACATAATCAAATTCGAGCCCCTTACTTCCATGAACAGTCAAAATCTGAACTGCATCTTTATCAGTAAAATAATCACTATCCGAAGGAAGCGAAGAATTCGATTCTTCCAAAATATCAAGATATGAAACAAAATCACGTACAGTGTTGTCCTCGTTATCCCTTTCAAAACGCGAGATGTGCTTAGCAAAAGTATTAATATTCTCCATTTGCTCAAACATTTCCTTATTCACAAGGTATTTTAAGAAATCTGTTCTCTTCATAAACTCATTAATAACTGCTCCAATAGAGGTTTTTTTCGAAAATTCCACAAGCTCTATCAAAAGGGTCGATGCGTTTATAAGGCCACTCTCCATTCCAGGAATTTGCGCAGGCTCATCCTCAGATAAACCCTTTAAATAGGTAAAAACCTTCTCTTTTCCATGCTTATGCAAAATCTCGAGGATCTCACTCATCTCCACATCAAAAATATCCATTCTCAAATAGCGAAGGAGGGCAATGTCGTCATAGGGATTAGCAACCACTCGAATTACTGCAATCAGATCCTTTATTTCATCCAAAGATAAAAGCCCACGAGGACTTTTTACCTGAAAGGGGATCCCTGAACCCCTAAACTCCTCAACAAAAGGATGTGTTTGCATGTTCGTCCTAAATAAAACGGCAATTTGTCCGTAATCAACGCCCTCATTATCGTGAAGATTTTTAATCGCCTCTGAAACAAAAGAAGTCTCCTGTACAAAAGAATTAAAATGATGAATCTCGACAGGGGAGTCGTGATCTACGTTTACAGCAAGCTTTTTATTAACACCCGCGCGAACCTCTAAACGATCGGGATTGTTATTTTGAATAAGTTTATATGAAGAATTTAAGATGCTTGCACTACTTCTGTAGTTCTCCGTTAGCACAATCTTCTTATGCCCCTCAAATCTATCTTCGAATTGTAAAATGTTACTTAAACTCGCCCCCCTCCACTTGTAGATACTCTGATCATCATCTCCCACAACAACAAGATTTTTGTGTGCCTTGGCAAGCAAAGTAATAAGCCGATATTGGGAGTAATTTGTATCCTGAAATTCATCAACCATTATATATTTATACCTGCTCTGGTATTCCTTCAGCACGGACTCCCTCTGGGAAAATAGCTTTATCGCATAGTAAATAAGATCACCAAAATCCAAATAGTTATTCTCTATCATTATTTCTCCATATTTCTTGTACGCACGAGCAACCTCAAGAGTTTTCTCCTTCTCTTCACCCTCCAATTTCTCCGCAAATGCAATATATGCCTCGGGAGTAATTAGTTCATCCTTTAGCTTATTAAAATGACCCAAAAGATCAAAAAGAAATTTATTTGGATTGCCCAGCGGACGATAATAATCCAACTCAAATTCAAAAAGGTGTTTCTTCATAAAGAACCACTGATCCGGACCAGATAAAATCTTGAATCCACTATCCAGCCCAATCTCAACACAAGATTCCCTCAATATCTTCTCGCAAAATGAGTGAAAGGTCTTTATACAAACCTCCTCATAACCAAGGGGCATGTTCAGATCAATTCTCTCTACCATCTCGTTAGCTGCCTTCTCAGTAAATGTAAGGGCTAGAACCTGATCCGAAGTGGCCTTCCCAGAATTGATCAAATCAATGATTCTTGAAGAAATCACATGAGTCTTTCCGGTTCCTGCACCCGCAACTATTAAAAGTGGGCCAAGATCATGATCAACCGCCTGTTGTTGTTGAGTATTTAGGTTCATAGGACTCAAATTTTATAACAAAAAGAGCCCTTATTGTAAGAGCTCTTTTGAATTTCTGATTGAGTTTTTACTCTTCTGTTTTCTCCTCTTCTTCTTTAGCCACTTCTGCCACTTCCTCCTCAGCAACCTCCTCTTCCTTTTTCTTCTTAGCAGGTGCCTCCTCATTCAAAGCCTTTACAGACAGCGCAACTCTGTGGTCATCGGGATCTATAGCGATGATTTTAGCCTGGATCTTCTCTCCTACCTTCAAGGTCTCGTTTGGATCTTCACCCTCATCATTAGTAATCTCACTAATGTGGATTAGACCATTAATGTCGTCGTCAAGTTTAACAAATGCCCCAAATGGAGTAATTCTATTAATCTCGCTCTCTATCACAGTTCCAACTTTATATTTTTTTGTAGCTTCAATCCATGGATCTGGAACTAAACGTTTCATTGATAGGCTGATCTTGTCGTCATCTTTACCAATTACAAGAACGTCTACAGGGTCACCAAGTTTTCCAAACTCATGTGGATCCTTAACATGCCCCCAAGCAATCTCAGAGATATGTACAAGCCCTTCAAGTCCCTCGAAAGTAACAAAAATACCGAATTTAACGATTCCTGAAATCTTTCCTTTAAGTTTCTGTCCAACAATAAGTTTATCAAGTGCTCCTTCACGAGCAACAGATTCAGCCGCCTTCTCAGAAAGAATTAATTTACCACCTTCATAATCAAGGTTGATAATCTTAACATCAAGCTCAACTCCAACGAGTTTTTGAAGTCTTGAAAGGATTCTCGCGCTATCCGCACCATCCACACGTGGGTAGTGAAGAGGAGCAAGCTGAGAAACAGGAATAAACCCCTTAATCCCATCAATACTAATAAGAAGTCCTCCCTTGTTTGCCTCACTTGGAGAGATCTTAATAACCTTTCCATTTTCGTAAGAATCGATGAATTTCTGCCATGTTTTCTTCTGGCTTGCCTTTCTAAGTGAAAGAACAGTTAGTCCATCCTCATTCTCATCTTCAAGAACATAAGCGGAAACACCGTCTCCGGGTTGTAAAGTGTCAACAGTTCCCATACTGTCATGAGCCTCTTGTCCCTTGATGATTCCAGTAGAAAGTCCACCAAGATCAACGAGAACATTGTTTTTCTTTATAGAAATAACAGTTCCCTCCACGAGGGTACCGGGCATGGGTAATTCGATCTCAGCAGCATCTTTCATTAACTGCTCCATAACTGAACTAGTAGCATATACTTGAGCCATAAGCTTATTTTAGCAAGACGTTTTAAGTTTATTAGCTATTCCAATATAGACTGTCCTGCTAATTGAATCGTCACATAAAAGAAATAGCTCGCTAAGTATATGGATTGAGGGCTTTAAAGTCAAGCTTTAGACAACTCAATGGTTTTTCCCTTCTTTACAAGCTTCACTGTGTCGCCAGCCTTAAACTTACCATCCAAAAACTTATGAGTAAGAGGGTCTTCAATTAGGTCCTGAATAGCACGGCGGACAGGCCTTGCTCCATATTTAGGGTCGTAACCAACATCTGCGATAATATCTATGGCCCCATCACTTACAGAAAGTGAAAGATCCTTGTGCTTAATACGAGTTTCAAGGTAACCAAGATGAAGCTTGACGATCTCCTTAATGCTTTGACGAGTAAGAGGTCTAAAAACAATAACCTTATCTACTCTGTTCAAAAACTCAGGTCTAAAGTGCTCTTTTAGGTCTTTAAGGATGTCGTCCTTCATTGCATCGTAATCCTCGGTGGCCTTTTCCTGCTCATCCTTTGATGATGAAAATCCGATTGGGGCAGCCTTTTCGGTCAACTTTTTAGCACCAATGTTAGAAGTAAGGACAATAACAGTATTTTTGAAATCAACCTTTCTTCCCTTCGAATCAGTCAACTCTCCATCTTCAAGTATCTGAAGCAAAAGATTAAACACATCTGGGTGTGCCTTCTCAATCTCATCGAAAAGTACAACGCTGTAAGGCTTGGTTCGCACGGCCTCAGTAAGCTGTCCGCCATCTTCATATCCAACATACCCTGCAGTTGCTCCAACAAGGCGAGAGGTATTATGTCTTTCCATAAATTCACTCATGTCGATCTTGATAAGTGCGTCTCTGTCGTTGAAAACCTCCTCTGCTATAGTTTTTACAAGCTCAGTTTTTCCAACTCCAGTCGGCCCCATAAATATAAATGACCCTATAGGTCGTTTTTCGTCTGCAAACCCCGCACGAGACCTTCGAATGGCCTTAGCGACGGACTGAACTGCTTCATCTTGACCAATAATTTTCTTTTTAAGTGCAACTTCAAGGTTTTGAAGCTTTGCGATATCATCCTTAACCAATTTTGTAACAGGAACTCCTGTCATTGAAGAAATAATATCCGCGATATCATCTTCCTTAACCTTATCTCTCTTTGAACGAGGGATTTTTACAAATCTCTGCTCCTCAATCTTCTTTTGAACCTCAAGCTCCTCATTCCGAAGCTCTGCAGCCTTTTCATAGTTTTGAGTAGCTACACACCCCTCCTTATTTTTTATCACTGATGACAGCTTTTTTTGAAGCTTCTTGATTTTATCATTATTTCCTTTTGCTCTAATTCTCTTTTTTGCAGCAGCCTCATCAATAAGGTCGATAGCCTTGTCTGGTAAGAATCGATCATTCAAATACCTCTTTGATAATGAAACTGCAGCAGCTAGTGCATCATTTGTAATAATCAAATTGTGGTGATCTTCAAATGTCTCACGAATTCCAGCCAAAATATCCAACGTTTCTGAAGGAGTAGTCTCCTCAACAGTTACAGGCTGAAATCTTCGCTCTAGTGCGGCATCTTTCTCAATATTTTTTCTGTATTCGATTGTAGTAGTAGCTCCAATTACCTGCACCTTCCCTCGTGAAAGGGCCGGTTTAAGTATGTTTGCAGCGTCCAAGCTTCCCTCGGCACTTCCTGCACCCATAACAGTATGAAGCTCATCAATAAACAAAATTACATTTTCCTGAGAAGCAGCCTCCTCTAGGATCTGTTTAATTCTCTCTTCAAATTCACCTCTGTACTTTGTTCCAGCAACGATAGAAGCCATAGAAAGAGATAAAATCCTTTTGTCAGCAACGCTGTCCGGTACTTCATCATTTGCAATCGCAAGAGCCAACCCCTCACAAACTGCAGTCTTTCCAACTCCTGATTCTCCAATAATTACAGGATTATTCTTTGTTTTTCTAGAAAGGATACTAACCACTCGCTCAATCTCCTTTTTTCTTCCAATAACTGGATCAATTTTCCCAGTTCTAGCGTCATCAACAAGATCGGTTGTAAAATAATCAAGTGCGGGAGTATCTGATTTTGGCTCACCTTTTTTGCCTTTTGCAGTAGGAGTAACATCCTTCTGAAAGCCATCTTTTTGCTGTTGTCCAGACATCATTCCTTGAAGTCCTGTAAGAAAAAACTCGATAGGATTCATCATCTGTGAATTTTTCGGTGGCATCTGAGCAGAAGCAACATTTGTGTCTGCAGAAGATGGATAATTTTTCGCTCTCTCAAAAATCTCATATACTTGTTCCTTGATGTCAGAAGGGGATACCTTCATATTTTCCAAAATAACGGTTGCAGCAGTGTTGTCCTGAGAAACCAATGCAAGAAGCAAATGCTCGGTGCCAACAAAACTGTGCCCAAAATCATGAGCGTCCTTTACGGCCTGCTCAATTACTTCCTTTGCAAAGCCACTAAGTCCTCCAGGTGCAGCTTTACCCTTATCCTGTGAAGCACTAGAGCGCCCGACAGTTTTAAGGACAAGGTTTACATTATCCAAAGAAACCCCAAAGTTAAGCAAAATAGAGGCCCCAAGCGAGTTCTCCTGAGCCAAAATACCGATAAGTAAGTGCTCGGTTCCTACATAATTAAGACTCGACTCCTTTGCAACTTCTTGCGCTACAATAAGAGCCTGCTTTGCCTCCTTGGTAAACTTATTAAAATGGTTGAAATCGTTCATATTTGTTTTTTAAATTCCATATATTCTATCACAGAAGATTGCGTTGTAGAAGCCGTAAGCACAAGGACGCCTTTACAATGAGTAGAAAAATGGTAGTTATACTATTAGCACTCACCATTATAGAGTGCTAATTATTCGGAGTCAACAACTTCTTTGATATTCGCAGCAATAAACAAAATTAAATCCTCTTCCTCTCCATAACCATGCACCCAGAAATTGTGGCCACCAACGCTTGTGTAAACGTTAGACTCAGAATTTCGCACAAGTACAAGGTCATTGCCAAGCATAGAAATCTTCTTTCCATTAGGGATATCAACCGTTAAAACATCAACAGAAATTAGAACATTGTTACCATCGATTGGATCACTACCTAAGTCATATCCATAACTGACATTTGGGAGTTGCTTTGAACTTCCTGAGTAGTACCAGCTAGATGGGTAAACGGTCTGGAAGTTATAAGGAGCACTAGCAAATGTAGAGAAGTTCGCTATGTCGTATTGAGAAGCGGCATTCTCCATCTCCTCAGCATCCTCATTAGACAAAAGGTCACTCTTCGCCTCCTCCTGTTTTTCTTCCTCCTCTGTCACAGGAACAAAAGTAAAGGAAGAAAGAAGATCGTTGAATGCACGACCATTTGAAGCCAGATAGTTATTAGAAGAAATAAAAGAAAGAGTGTAAATGAATCCAGGTCGATAAAGATAGTAGTCGGTATCTCTAGTTCCGGCAGTCATTTTAACTGCCTCAAGCTTATTTGGACCAACGTAATTAATATAATCAGTTATCTCCATCATACTGTCGAAATGTAGGCGGAAGTACTGCTTAAGTGCAGATTCCTCCTCGCTGAATTTATAATCGAACGGTGCTCTGGAAATTACTATCTGATCCCTATCATCAGCCTCCGTAAAAGTAGAAGGTGATAAAAGAGTTACAACGTCAAGCACCTCACTTTTCTCCCAATCATTTCGATAGTCAAAAATAACACCAAGCTCTAAATTTTTATATGTTTCAGTCTGAATAATGTCATCGTCTCCGGAAAGCCTTTCAAGAATAGAAACTCCTGTAACCTCAAATACATCGTCAGCGGGATTTACAGCCCCAACAACCTTTACTCGGTTATCAAGGTAAGTCCCGGATGAAAGGTTTATAGTCAAGCTTCGAAGAGGAAGACGATCACCGTTATCAAGATTAAGAAGGTGAGTCCCAGGCTCAGGGTCAACATTTTTCTGAGCGAGTAAAATTCCCTCCTCAGCAGAAATTTCGGGATTCTTCTCAAAAGTCTCACCAAAGGAACATCCAAAAAAAGTGAGAGAAAAAATTGTAAGTAACAAAAAACTAAATAGATTTTTTATGAGTTTCATATTGAAAAATTAAATGCGCGAAAAGTATAGGGGAATGACACTTATTTCGCAATACCAAGATGTTTAAAGGCTCTTGGAGTAGCTATGCGCCCACGCGCTGTTCTCTCTAAAAATCCTAGCTGAATTAAGAAGGGTTCGTATATGTCCTCAATAGTCTCGTCTTCCTCACAAGTAGCAGCAGCAAGGGTGCTAAGTCCAACAGGGCCACCGTCGAATTTTTCAATTATAACTCGCAAAATCTCACGATCTGAAAAGTCTAGTCCAAGCTTATCAATTCCGATTGATTCAAGAGAATCAGCGGCAAATTTAATATCAATTACGGTCCCATCGTGCACCTCGGTGTAATCTCGAACACGCTTCAATAAACGATTTGCTATACGAGGAGTTCTTCGAGAACACAGAGAAAGGATTTCAGCGGCATCGTCATTTATCTTGCATCCCAGGATATCAGCCGAGCGAGAAACAATTCTTTTAATATTATCATCAGTATAAAAATCCAGCTTAAACATATTTCCAAACCTTGCACGTAGTGGGGCACTCATCATGCTTATTTTTGTAGTTGCACCAATTAGAGTGAACTTAGGAAGATTAATCCTCATATTCCTTGCAGAAGGCCCTTTTCCAATAATAATATCAATCCCAAAATCCTCCATAGCAGTGTAAAGAACCTCCTCAACCACGGGTTTCAAGCGGTGAATCTCATCAATAAACAAAATATCCCCCTCCTTAAGGTTAGAGATAATAGAGGCAACATCTCCCTGTTTTTCAATAGCCGGACCGGAGGTAATTTTCATACTAACCCCCATCTCATTAGCAATAATCCCAGCTAAAGTAGTCTTACCAAGCCCGGGCGCCCCATGGAGTAAAACATGATCAAGCACGCTCCCACGCTTAGTCGCAGCCTTAACAGCAATGAGTAGGTTTTTCTTAACCTGCTCCTGCCCAATATATTCATCAATATTACGTGGGCGAAGCTTGTTCTCAAATTGCTCGGGCGCAGAACGCTCAAGGATTTCGACAACATGTTTTTTAGAGTTCATCTGACTCTGACTTTCTATCATTAATTTTAAGGTTTTTTGCGTGATATATAGCCTGTCGAATCCCCTCAGGATTCGGTGCATCATGGAATTCGATTGTGACATAAGAAGAGGCGGTATCCAATCTGAAATGTCCATAATCAAAAATCCAAAAACGAGAGAAAATTCCATGCTCCTCCGTCTGAACATCCTGAATATCCTCAAGCGGCGCCTCAGCTTCATCCCTCACAGTCAAATACTTCCAATCCTCGAAAAACACTCTTTGAGTAGTAACATACAACTTATCCAACCAATAAATCAAAGAAACATAAACAATAACTAAAGAAAAAAGGAAGAAGACAATAAGATGCAAAATAACAAACCACTTAGTTGAGAGAACCCCCTGAAACAAATACAACAACATGAAGAAAGGAAATGTTCCAAGAATAACCTTCAATACATCAAAAACAAATGGAAGAGGATGATGATGATAGACCTGTAAAATTTCTTCGCCTTCCCGTAATTTCATATTGATAGTAAAATAATGATCGTTTGACCCATTTACATATTATCGTATGAAAAAGTATTTTCAAGCTCCGTGGCGAAAAAAAGAGGTTTTTCTAATTCTTTTTAGCACACTCACACTAGCATTTCTGGCACTACTAGGACTAAAACTATCCGGTGTCGGAGATAATATAAAAGACGAAAACAGCAAGAGCTTTTTTAATTTCATGGCATTTACTGTCCAATCGGCAATAATTTTAGGGCCATTAATTTATCTAACATCTAAAAAGTACAATCTTAATCACGACACATTTGGCATTAATAGAATTCCAATTAAAACAGCAATAAAATCAGTACTTGGAGCATTTGCCCTATATTTCTCAATAATGTTCATAATTACAGCCGTAGTTATTTACACAGATACGCATATTCCTGGATTCCAGCCACAAGAATCAATCCTTCCACAATTTGGAGACGACCTTCGATCGATAGTGCTTTTAGGCTTAATGGCAGTCCTATTTGCTCCAATAGTTGAAGAGATATTCTTCCGCGGTTTCCTTCTTCGAGCCTTTACGAATTTTTGGGGAATAACAATAGGAAGCATCGCCTCCGCAGCCCTCTTCGCAACAGCTCACGGCCAATGGCAAAACATCCTACCAATATTCATCCTAGGCCTAGTAATAAACCGCACGGTCCTCCGAACAAAATCCATCGTCCCCGCCATCATCTTCCACATGATCAACAACGCTCTTGTTCTCGGATTGGAAATCTTCCTCTTGAGCTAGGTAGACTCAACAAGGAATGCGGAACCGTCAACAGTGAACTTACCTTTTTTTGCGTCTTCCCCTAAAAAAGAAGAAGGGCCCTTCTCTCCTAAGATTGCAAAGCCACCTCGCTTCAAGCACATTTGAACAAAACGGGTATTTTGATGTGTTAGTTGCGGTTTTACTCGTTCATCTTTTCCAGGAAACCAGCCCATCATATGCTCAGGATATTCAAATCCAAGATCACCTGTAATTACCTCAGGGGCAAAAAGATAGGGAACACCAGGGGTCTTCTTTTCAAACTTATTAGGCTCATGTACATCCAGTGGAGAATAAATTGGAAGCTCAATTCCTTCAGGAAAGTTATATCCAAAAACCCTATGCCTAGAGAGAAAATGATCTAGAGAATGATCTAAAGAAAAAGTACGTCGTACTTTTTCAGCAAAAAACCGAATCTGCGTAAGTATTGCACTACTAGCTGATGTTCCCCCCTCATATTGAAGAGCATGATTATCAGGTAAAAAACCCATTTCACGAATGGCATTTCTTAATTGTAACATTGGGGCAGCAAAATTTTGAACAGAACTAGAACCACTCAGAGCCATTTCAACAGTTTGAATCTCCCCATTAACAGCATTGTAAGAACCATAGTAAGATTGGCTCCCATCAATTAATTGAACGTCATCATCATGGGGATGCTCGGTTAGGGTCATTATTCTTTCCTCAAACAACATCGGAGCAATAGAGATTGAGAATTTTTCTGGGTCAAGATCATAGCCTTCCTTTTTAGCATAGTTTCTTAGGGCAGCACGCCGAATTTCCTTCCTCATCTCGGTAATATTCTTTGAGATAAGGTGAACAGGTACATCAAGACGAGTTGGCTCGACCCCAATCATTCCTTCCCAATCTCCAATATCCCCAAATCGAATTGCCACCTCCTGAAAACCACCTGACTCGCGACAATAGCGTGTTATTTCCTGCATATGAGCACCTGTAAAACTATCGCCAGGCCTCAAAAAAACCTGATTAGCAACATACTCAGCACCGCCTTTAATAGAATCCCTGATGTAGAGAAGGGTTCCATTTTTCCCTCCCATCTCCTCAACAAGGGCACGATGGTCTGCTCTCAATGATTCAAATGTATTAAATGCTTCCATAAAAAAATTAGGTGGAAATTTTTATAGCAAATTCTATGCCACAAGTAAAGAAATCCCAACAAAACACTTGTCTATGGACAATCTAGGTGATACCTTTTGCTCCATTTATAAAAAAAACAACATGGAAAGAAGTGGAGATGAGACATCCGAGGCAACTCCAGAAATGACTGAGGCAGAGGTAGAGGAACTTAAAATGCTTGAAAGAGGAATACAAACATACATGCATTCATTTTGGAAGCCACTATCACTAGCCTTTGAAGGTAGAGATGATAATGAAGTTATTCCGATAATGGCAATTACAGGTGGAGAGGCATTCAATATGATGTTTTTCGTTAGCTTCTTCTTCGAAAGGGTTAGAGACCCAGAACTGGTACGATTATTGAAATTGACTCTATTTCCTATGAATATATTTTACTCATCAACGTTTGGTGTTCCCGAGGAATGGATGAGAGAAAACATTCCAGCCAATCTAGACATTTTTGAAAAGGCGGCAGAATCTGTGCTTAAGAAGTTTGAGCGTGTATTGAGACATTTAAAAATGTTAATACCTGACGACACAGAGTGAGAGAGGAAGATCACTCAAAATCCCCGGGGATTTTCGCCACTTCCCTGGCTTGAGAAAGCGATTTTACCTGTTTTTCACGAGAAAGATTTATAGATTTTCTAGACTAATCCAACAAAAAACTATAGAATTTTCGCCGATCCACACATATCCAATATGCCCGAGTAGCTCAGCTGGATAGAGCAGCGCCCTTCTAAGGCGAAGGTCACAGGTTCAAATCCTGTCTCGGGTACCATTCAAAATTGGCGGACCCCCAGGATTTGAGTATGCCAGGGTAAGCTGCGAAGAAGAAACGAAGTGACTGATTGAGCAGGGTACATCGGTACGCAGAGCGCCAAATCCTGTCGCGGGTACCACTCATTCTTGACAAACAAGGGTTTTGTGCGTAGTTTCGCATCATGGAGAAGCCTAGAAACTATACTAGACGTAACTTTTTGGGGGCTGCAGCAGTCAGCCCATTTTTACTAGGAAGCATTGGCGGAGAAATAAAAGAAGGCCTATTGGATGTGCTAACAGGTGGAAAAACCCCATTAGCAGAAACTCACCTGCATCTATCGGGAGCACATACTGCCGAGAGGGTAAAAAGCGCTACAGAAAAGCACAATATTGAAAGGTTCAAAGGGAAAACCCTAGAAGAAATAAGGACGATTATTCAAGCTCCAACGGGAGCGGACTGGGACACCTGGTATAAACACCTAGTGGCAGTTCGAGGTGCATATGTTTCACCGGAAGCCATAGGGGATCTTACAGAAGGTGTTATTAGGGATGTGGCGAAAGATGGAGTCGATCTACTTGAGCTTAGGGTAAGCTTGCTTTCAGCGGTCAAAATCCTACTGAAAAACATAGGAGCTAAGGCAGATCCACAAACCTACTGGAGATACGCACAACAGGTCTTTGACCAAATAATTCTAGCAATTGAAAGAATGAACGCCGATCCGGACGTACATACACAGACGGATTTAATCATGTGTATATCGTGCCAGGAAAAATATCGTCACCTAGTAACTGATTACGTCCGACTTTGTATAGCTCATAAGGATAAAATAATTGCACTTGATCTAACAAATGAAAAAGACAATCCACCCTCAAAATACAAAGATCATATCGAGAAAGCGCGCGGAGACATTAAAGGATTCACTGCTCATTGCATGGAGATAATGGGCCCTGAGCGCGGACGGGACCTTTTAAGCCTTAATCCGGATAGAGTTGGTCATGGAATAAATATTGTGCAAGATCCAGCCCTAGTTGAGATGTATGCAGAACTAGGAATCCCTTTTGAGGTCTGCATTCATAGCAATGTTATGACTGGCGCTGTAAAGAGTCTTGAAGATCATCCACTAAGAAAAATGTATGACGCAGGGCTAAATGTAATGCTTGCAGCAGATGGAATGAATGACGGATCCACCCTCAGTCACAACTATCAATTGGCAAAACAAATGAGCTTCTCACCAAAAGAAATAGAGAACATGAGGTCTAACAGTTGGCGCTACGCCTTCCGAAACCTACTCCATCGCTAACATCAACTTGTAGATAGCAAAGGAAACCTCTCCACGAGTCATTCCGCTTTCGGGTTTGAGCTCTTTTGTTCCTTCTTCAATGATGCCAAGCTGTTTAGCATAGGCAACGTAAGGTGCAAACCAGGCGTCTTTTGGAACATCCTTGTAGGGTTTGTTCTCAACAACTGGATTCACATCTACATCCATTCCATTAAAGAGAATCTTGTAGAACTCCGCACGATTTACAGTATTTGCAGGTTTGAATGTTCCATCGGAATATCCATCCACAACACCTCTGCTGTAAGCGGTATAAAGATATTTACCATACCATTCGTTCAAAGATGTGTCTTTAAATGGAAGAGTTCCACTTGATAGAGCCTGTTTAATTCCCTCAAGGATAAACTTCAATGCCTCAACACGACTAACTGTCTGGTCAGGTTTGAATGTTCCATCAGGATAACCTGCGATAACATCCTCCTTAGCTAGATACATAATCGCCGCATAGTACTCATGTTTTGAGTCGAGATCTTTGAAAGATAAAGACGATCCGTCGTCAACAATTTGGAACCATTCTGAGTAATAAGTCTCTCCTTCATATTCAAGTTGTAGTCGCTCTTTTCCTTCTTTCATTCTTGTGAAAGAACTTTCAGCGCGACCTTCTCTATCAAAATTTCTAAAGTTCATAATTGAATTTTTCGCAGTTATAAAACCTTGATCTCCAGAGACAATTGCGTTTCCAGCAATTCCATCTTCAAATTCTCTCCCATATTGATCTTTCAAAAGAACAGAAAATGTAGATGGTTGACCAACGTAGTATTTATCCATGATATCAAAATCGAATGTTAGAACAGGGGGATCTAGTACGACCTCCTCAACAACAGGAGTAACAACCTCTGGTTCTACGACTTCGGGAACTACAACTTCTGGCACTACAACCTCCGGTGCCACAACAGTCTCAACTACCTCTGTCTCAGCAACCACAACAGGTTCAACTACCTCAGGAACATATGAAGCCGTTGAATTATTCGCCTCGTCTTCATCAGATGCAGATACTACAACAGAGCTTCCGTCTAGGTATTTTTGAACCCACATCATGGGGTTTTCAGTTGCAGCTAGCGCCTTGCTTTTACCAAGACCTGCATTTACCGCTTCGAAAAAGCTAAGTCCTGCGGCCTGCTGTTCCTGCCAAGTAAATGGCCAAAAAGGATGCCAAGGAGCATTGTCATTATCTAACTGAAAATGAAGATGGGGAGTAGTGGCGGTTCCAGTATTTCCGGAAAGGCCAATTTGCTCACCACGAGTAACAGTGTCTCCAAGTTCAACAATAAGACTATCCATGTGTGAATAAGATGAATAAAGAGTCTCCTTCGCAGAAGAACTATTCAGTGTTGGTACATTATTGTGTTGAACCACAACGTGGTTTCCAAACCCTCCACCTTGAATAGAGGCCTTAATTACTGTTCCATTTGCAACGGCAAAGATAGGCGTTCTCATAGGGAGCTTAATATCGAGCGCAAGGTGAGACCCCGCGTTTTCTTTTCCATCTAACTCATAGTTCCCCATATAAGGAACGGAATATGTGATTTTTTCATTTCGAATTTCATCATCATTTGCATTTCCCCAAGTAAGTGTATCTATGCTCCTTGAAAGATGACTGGCGTCATAAGTAGGAGTTGAAGTTAATTCACTTGAACGAAGATCGGTGTAGCTTAAGTCCCATCTAGCAGAAGAAAGTGAAACCCAATCAGGAACCTTCTTAACTGGAAAACTAGTACCATCAAATGGTGCATGATCCGGGAATCCAAGGACAGATGTTCTTAGTAAAAACGAAGCAGTATCGTTTAGAAAAATGACTGCAGACATGATCAAAGTCACCATTAGTACCAAGCCCGCTTTTAAATTCTTATCCATATTTTTGTTTTTAGGTTTGTTTTTATTCAGAAACATCATAGAATTATACCAAATTAAAGCGAAAAGATCAACACATGAAAATTACTAAATCAGAGGAAGAAACACATAAAATCGCTCATGAGGTAGCGGAGAGAGCGGAAAATGGAGGCCTTATTCTGCTTACCGGGGATTTAGGGACCGGAAAGACAACATTTACCAAGGGGCTAGCGCAAAGCCTGGGCATTGAGCATTTTACGATTAAAAGCCCGACCTACACCTATATAAGGAAGCACAAAACCGGCGGGGGAAATAATTTCTTTCACATTGACCTATACCGAATCGAAGCCCTCGACGAACTTCTCCTCGAAGAAATCCACGAAATAATGGCCGACCCCACAAACATAGTCGCGATCGAGTGGGCTGATAGAATGATAGACCATCTTCCAAAAAAACGAATAGAGATAACGTTGAAATACATAGGTGAAACATCTCGCGAAATTTCAATAAATGGATAAAGAAAAAATCCTTCAAATTTACGAGAAATTCGGCACCCCGGGGAATGTGGTGGCCCATATGGAAAAAGTGGGGTATTTGTGCGGCGAGATTGCAGATGGATTTATTGAGGTAGGCGTTGAAATAAATAAGCCTGTCCTCCTCAGCGCCGCCCTCCTCCACGACACCTGTCGAGCCAGCCATACAGAGGCACACGCACAGGTGATTTCGGACTACCTCCGCGAATGTGGCGAGCCCAAAATCGCTTCAATAATCGAAAAACACGACTTCTTTCGCATCGATGACCTAGAGACATGGGAAGAAAAAATCCTGTATTACGCGGACAAGCGTGTCGAACACAACCAAATCGTGCCACTCTCCGTGAGATTCGAAGAGGGACGAAAGCGGAATTTTGATGGGGCGCCCCCGGAAAAAGTGAAAGAGACAGAGGAAAAGGTTTACGCGCTCGAAAAAGAGATTTTTAAGATCATTCCAAACAACAAACCCCAAGCACATTTCCAAACACATTCCTAGAAGCATCCAAAAACATCAACTTAATCTGCGATAATCACGGGCAACAAGACGGAAAATATAGCAAAAAACATAGACCGAAGTAGATGAAGTACTAGTCGAGGGTGAGTATATGCTCACCATACAATGTTCTAGGAAATTTTCAAGTCTGAATAGTTGATTAATGGCTTGTTTGAGATAGAATAAGCGTGCTTTCGAGGATTCATTAGGGAAAAATTCTCTAGCTCTCCTTCTCATTAATGACTTAAATAATTTCTATGAAAAAATCAAAAATGACAGACAGTGATATGGAAATTTATCAGGATTTTGCGTTGTGTGGGCAGAACGCGAAAAAGTGGATGAACAAGTGTGTAATGATGTTGCCCGAGGTTGATCGCAGGCGGATTTGGGAAAAGAAAGGTTTTTCTTGTATATATGAATTTGCTGCAAAATTGGCGGGGATGAGTAGGGATAAAGTCAATGAGGGGTTGCGAGTATTGGCGCGGACGGAAGGATTGGAGGAGTTGAGAAAGGTGATAGAGAAGAAGGGAATTTGGGCAGTAAGGCCTGTTCTACGAGTGGCAAATGAAGAGAATCAGAAGTTTTGGGCAGAAAAAGCGAAGACTATGAGTAAAGGAGTGTTAGAAACTTATGTAAGAGATACTGTTAATTTTGAAAAGAGCGGTGAAGCAAGCAATGGCCGTCCTAGGACGGTGAAAAACGATGGGGCGCCAGTAGGTAAGCCAAATCAGTTGTCAAAAATTAAGATAAAAGTGAGTGAAGGAACGGCAAAGAAATTGATGGAGGTGAAAGGAGATGATAGCTGGGAAGACTTGATGAAAGAGTTGATTGACTTGAGACGGCAGAAGGAGCATGAAAGAAAAAATGAGTTGGTAAGAATAAGGGCAGAGATTGAAAGGGAAAAGCGTATGAATAAGCCTGTTTCGCGATATATTCCTAGCCAAATTCAGCGCTATATAAAGCTGCGATCTAGAGGGAAGTGTGAGGCGCCTGAATGCCGGCGTGAAGGAAGAGAAATGCATCATACCTATCCATTTGCCCTAAAACGCGAGCACGACCCAGATAAAATCAGGCTTCTGTGTGAGGAGCATCACAAGATCGTGCATCAAGGATTGATTGATGATGCTGGGCCGCCTGAGAGGTGGAAGTGGCTGAAGAAGCTGGATATTTTGGACTTTAGGAGTGCAATTAATCAAAGAGTGCTTGCACACAATAGAATACAATAGAATGCCAACGTAGATACTCCTGCTAGAGGCTCCCGCATAGCCCCGAACTGGTTGACTCTCAACAATTAAGCGTATATCTTTCAAACATAATTAACCCAAAATCCAATGAAAAAATTTCTAGCAATTACTCTATTAATATCCCTTCTAGCACTTAGTGGATGTTCCGTTAATGTCGATTTTGACAGTGACATGGATGACGATGCAGATACAGATACAACTACAGAAGCTACGGATGACGACACCGCTGATGATACAACAGCTAACAACCCAGCTGACACCCCCGCAGAAGAAGAATCAACTGAAACCGCACCAATGGCAGCAACAGTTACAGTAACCATGGACTACGAAGCTATAGCAAAAAAGCTACTTGCTGAAAAACACGGGAAAGAGCTTAGCGAGGTCGAAATTATGATGACAAAAACCAGCCAGAATCACATGAGAGGTGGAGTTGTATTTGCACCAGGAGGACCAGGAAGTGGAGGACTATTCCTTGCAACAAGCATAAACGGATCATGGGAGATAGTTCACGATGGAAACGGCCAAATAGAATGTGCAACCATGAACAGCTACAGCTTCCCTGCAGACATGATCGAAGACTGTGCATAAAGGAAACAGCCGCTACTAAGCAGCCATTTGATTTATAACCTTAAGCGTTGAAGGTCCGATTCGGCCTGCACCAGTATCTTCTCGACTTGAGACAATGCCATTTTCGACCTGGAAGTTATAAACAGCCTCTTGAGTAGCGAGACCATAGTAGTTCGTAATTAATGGGCTGTGAAAATACCCTTCATCTCTTAAAAATTCCTGCACTAATCGAACCTCAGGACTAACAAGCCCGAAATCCATATGACTTGAAAGATATGCCACCTTTGTGTCAGCTTCCGCACTTACGTTAGCAATTTCTGGCGCTACCTTTTCTTCAACAACAACTTCAACAACATCCCCTGAATCACTCTCAACTTCAACCTCCGCAATCAATGTCATTTTGTCCAAATAATTTGCAGTCGCCTGAGCAACCAAAACATTTGTATAATTTCTTGAAGAAACAATTTCGTTCAATCTTTCACGAGTCTTTGGGCCAAAAACCCCAGCCCCTTGTATAGAATTGTCCAAAACTATCAACTGAGACTGCTGAAACTTATACACAGCATGCTCTGTGACTTCATCGTAAACCCCATTTATCTGCCCCTTATAATAATTCAATCTTCTAAGCTCTTCCTGTAATTCCTGCACACGGTATCCTTCACTTCCAGGATTCAAGTTGTAGGTAAACCATGCCTCAATTACCTCCTCTGCATGAGTTTCCTCAACCTCACTGGTAAAATAAGGAACATCAATTGGACCATCACACTGATTTGGTACAGCCTCACCAGGATTGTAATCCATAAGAGTAATCTGCTCCTCGATTGCATCATTAATTCCATATACGGTTGTATCAACGACTCTCTTTCCCCAATTTAATGCACGAGCAAGTCCCTTATCTCCATATCCCATCCATACATCCAGGCGGTCAAAGTCCTGACCTCGTTGTCCTGCAGGAACAATAGCTCCACCCCTATCGTGAACGGCAACAACTCCAATAGAAGGAATATACATCTTGGTTCCAAATAAATAAGTTTTTGGAGCCGCAATCATTCCTGGATAAACAGGAGTTCCATCGGCACTATTAACTCCACTTCCATTTAGACGAATATCTCCAGCATATGAACCAGTAGCATATTTTGCCTGACAAGGTAGGGGAGAGTAGTAAGCCGAAATCTTAAAAGTCTGCGCATAAGGGAAGCTAACAGCGTCAGTACTCTCTAGATCAAATCCATCAACCTCCTCAAGCACAGCGTGCTGTGTTGTGGATGGAAAAAGAGAAATTACAATCGCCATAGCGACAACAAAATCTATCGACAGCCAAATTAATCTTTTTAGTATTTTCATGTTTGTTTTTATTTTTGATATTTTTAGATCATATAATTATACCAAAAAACAAGAGAATTGGCTTTCTCTAGGGCTTGCTAAAAAAGAGTAAATGTTTTTTAGATATAAAGCGCAAATTGAGGTCTAAACTGCCCCAATACGCCTTAAAATCTCTCGCTCAACATAATCGCGGTCACGACCGTATTTGAGCCTGGAAAGTTGTTTATAGGCCTCTGCTGCCTCTTTGTCGCCCTCCTCAAGGTATGGATTCACTGGAACAATACTGAATGGACGAGAAGGCTGGGTGTCGATAGATAGCTTCATTACACCCTTAAATTTATCCTGATTAATTAAATCTTGATCACTGAAAACCGGGGCCATTTCCTTTGCCATAAACTCCGCATCCTGTGCACCAATCTTATATGCCATAATAGTACCGACATTTCCAAAGACTGCATCCTTCAAGTTCGCCCCCTTCTTTTTCCCACCACCATCCTGCTCAAGCTGCGCCAAATACTGATGCGCAATAGTTAAACCAAGACGGTATTTTCGAGCCTCAGACAAAATCACCTCGATACTATCAGTAACGTAGTTTTGGAACTCATCTATATAAAGGAAGAAATCCTGACGCTCATCTTTTGGCATTTTTTGTCGCTTAAGGGCAGCCATCTGTATCTTTTGTACAATGATAAGACCTAGTAGTTTTGAATTGATTTCTCCAACCGTACCTTTTGAAAGATTCATAAGAATGATCTTGTTTTCCTGCATCGCTTTAGCAAAATCAAAAGCAGAACGTGTCTGCCCAATAATATTGCGCATCATTGAGTTTGTAACGAATTGTCCAAACTTAGCCGCAAAATAGGGGATCATTTCCTGCTTTTCACGCGCTCCGGTCTTCGCCATCTGGTGATCCCAGAAAGAAGCAATAATAGGATTTGTGACATGCTGACGTTTAAGTTTCGCATAATCATCATCTGTAAATAGTCGCACAACATCAGTTATAGATGCTCCCGCAGGGTCGGACATAAGAGTTAGTACACCATTACGGAAGTAATCCTGAATACGTGGCCCAAATACCTCCTCATCAAAAAGCTTAATCATAATATTCATGGCATCAAGTGCAACTAGCTCTTTCTCTTCCCAACTGTCTCCCTCTAGAATATTCAACCCAAGCGGCCGTTCAAGATCTGCAGGATCGAAGTAAATTACATCATCAGCTCGTTCCCTCGGAACAAATGGGATAATGTCATCAATAAGAGATCCATGCGGATCAACAACACAGATTCCAGCACCATTCTTAAGATCCTGACGAATCATTACCTGTAAAGTAGAAGATTTACCTGTACCAGTTTGTCCAATAACATAAAAGTGTCTAAACCTATCCTCATTCTTCATTCGAATCTCTTTCTTTGTTCCACGATAAACATTGTGCCCAAGCAAAATTCCCTCAGTTGGAATATTTGGTGGAGCAGGTGCAATCTTAAAGTTTTGCCAAGCAATACAAGGATATTTATTGAACCGAATATTAGGAACATGGAAGACACTAGCCAATTCCTCAGCAGAAAAAATCATTCTCTGTCTAAACATCCACTGATTAAATCCACGCCTAAAATTTCTAAAAATGTAATTCGTAATAAGATGGCGCTCGTTATGCCAACGGGTATAGTCGAGCTGATTTCCATTAGATGTGTTGTATTGATTGAAAGCGCCCCTCATCGCGATAAGGTTTGTCATAGCCTCTCTCTTTGATTTACTAGAGGAAACAAGACGAATAATAGTCTCGAAACCAATAGTCGAATTCTTCTCCTCCATCGCCTTAACCTCTTCATCAGTTACTGGAGTAGTTCTCTCACTCGCATCCTGTTGAGCCATACCAAGATTTTCATGCCTGAAAAGAAGATCAAAGAAAGCTGTAAACCAGCTAATTGGGTTGTAAATAGCAAACCCTCCACTTTTTTTGTTTTGAAAAATTTTATTAGCCTCAGCTCGTCCTTTTTTCTGCCAATTGTCCTTTTTAGGTCTAATCATTATCTGAACGGCCGCCCCCTCATCCTCCTGAATTTTAGAAAGCGAATTAATAATGCCGTTAATTGGATCAGAATTCATACGTGTATACCCTTTAATTGGGTACCAATATTTTTTAAGAGGCACGATATAAGTTGAAACAACTTTTCCTTTTGGCTGGAAAATGTTGTAGTCCTCTACCTGCTCAACATAGGCCTCGGGATAAAAAGCTGTAAGCTGCTTTTCAATAATTGGCAATAAATCTCGAGGACAGACAAGGTAGAAGTGGACAATGCCGTCAATAACAGCATACTCGAAGGATAAAAAGTCCTGAGATTTAAACACCTTGTACCACTCACGCGTATAGATACTATGCAATGATTCGTAAAATTGAGTCATAATTCCTCCACAAATCTCCTTAAAATCCCTCTGGTTTGAAAAAGCCTCTCCTTCCACCTCTCTGTCTTCCTTCGACTCCTTCTTAGGAACACGAATATCAAGAAAAACCATATTAAATGACCTCTCAAGATTGTTCTTGTATCGAATATATTTGATTACAGTAGCAATAATAGCTGCTGCCAAAAGGGAAATTCCAAATATAATCAAATAATTAAGCATTTATATATAATTTTATCGGTATATTTTACCATAAAACGAGAATATTATCAATTCACATACAGCCTACTTTGACTCCTTTAGGTTCACCTTTATATGAAGTTCCTCAACCTGAGAATCAGGCATCTCTGAAGGCGCACCAAGCATTAGATCTTTTGCCTTTTGATCCTTAGGGAATGCAATTACTTCTCGGATATTTGGCTCATCAGCGAAAATCATTACAATTCTATCTAATCCCCATGCAATTCCACCATGTGGAGGAGCACCATATTCAAAAGCTCTCAAGATATGCCCGAATCTTCTCTGAGCATCTTCATCAGAGACATTAAGTATGTCAAAAATCTTCTTTTGCGTATCACGATCATGGATTCTAATAGAACCTCCAGCAATCTCTGTACCATTTAATACAAGATCATATGCTTTTGCCAATGCCTTTGTGGGGTCGGTTTCAAGATCTGCAGGATCAACTGGTGCAGTGAAAGGATGGTGAACAGCAGCAATTTGCCCGGTTTCCTCGTCCTTCTCAAACATTGGGAATTCAGTAACCCAGCAAAAAGCGAATAAATCATCATCAATCAGATCCATTCGTTTAGCAACCTCAAGTCGGACATTCCCAAGGGCAGCACAAGTAGTATTAAAGTCATCAGCCACAATAAAAACAATATCTCCTGGCAAAGCTTGCACTCGCTCAAAAATGTCATTCAACTCCTCTTCTGAGAAAAACTTAACAATAGAAGATCTTGGCCCCTCTTCCTCAAGAATAAGGTAGGCAAGCCCCTTCGCTCCATAGATTTTTGCTATCTCCTCAAGCTCATCAATATCTTTTCTTGTAAACTTAGCTCCTCCCTCAATCCTTAATGCCTTAACGGTTCCTCCTCCGGAAACAACTTTTTTGAAAACCTCAAACCCACACTCCGAAGCAATATCTGTAATATCAGAAAGAGGAAGGTCAAATCGAACATCGGGACTATCCTTTCCATATAAATTCATTGCCTCGTCATATGTAAGAACAGGGATGGGTTCATCTTTGATTTTCTTCTGTGGGGCAAATTTCTTAGTTACTTCAAGGATGAGTTGCTCATTTACAGCCATAACATCAGACTCCTCCACAAAAGACATCTCCATATCCAGCTGAGTGAACTCGGGCTGTCTGTCTCCACGCTGATCCTCATCTCTGAAACAACGAGCAATTTGAAAATATCTATCAAAACCAGCTACCATAAGAAGCTGCTTCAACTGCTGTGGTGACTGAGGCAAAACGTAAAATGTTCCAGGATAAATTCGAGAAGGAACAAGATATTCACGACTTCCCTCTGGAGTTCCCTTGATCAAAATTGGCGTTTCAACCTCAATAAATCTCTGTCGATCGAGATTCTGACGAACTGTTTTAATTAGCTCATACCTAAGAACCATGTTTTTCTTTACGCGCTCACGGCGCAAATCCAAGTATCTATATGTAAGGCGCAATTCTTCAGAAACCTCCTTGTCCTGATCTATTTCGAATGGGGGAGTCTTGGCAGGATTCAAAACCTCTGCCTTAGTAGCCAAAACCTCAATTGCACCGGTTTTCATGTCATTGTTAGCATTGTCTCCAGGCCTTAGGCGAACCTTCCCTGTGACCTTAATAACAAATTCCGGACGTGCATCATCAAGAATATCATGCGCATCAACAAACTCGACAGGATCAGAAACGACCTGAGTGACGCCATATCTATCGCGTAAATCAATAAATATAACACCGCCATGATCACGACGACGATTGACCCAACCAGATAAAACAACCTCCTCACCAACATTAGACTCATTTAGCGCATCAAGGGTATGTGTACGATACATAATTCATTAATTAAAAACTTAATGAAATCTTACTAAATACTAGAGACTATCGCAATATAGAGTCGATAGCCTTTTTGAGTTTGTCAGTGACAGCGAGGCCAAATGGAAGTTTTATACGCTTATCCGCAGCTGTTAAATGAATCTCAGCAGGAGTATCTCCCTTATTCGCAGCGAGAAGATCCTTAAGTTGACTCATTTTCTCAGCACTCAAAGATTTTGGTATACTTATTTTAAGGAGGTTGTCCTTTGTGACAGCATCGTCACCGTCTTCATCATCCACTTCTTCATCCGCCCAAATATCATCTAAAAGTCTAACTGCCAAGTTTTGAGGTTCATCAGGATCAAAATAACCATCCTCCTTAGCATTTTTGATCATTGCATCTAATGAAAGAATTTTTGCAGAATCAGTGATTACCTGAACGCTACCTCTCTTATTATCGAGCTTTCCTCCGATACTTATGATCTTATCAGGAATAACCATTTCGCCATATTGTGCAAAGCTTCTTGGGAACATGATACAGCTAATCTTTCCTGAAGGATCCTCAATTTTAAAAGTTAACATATAAGTCCCACCTCTTGTCATTATTTTCCGATAATCAGAAACAAGACCAGAAAGTTTTACAGTTTTTCCTACACTTTTAGGAGTCAGCCTCCCTATCATATTTCCTTTTCTTCCAAGATATCTTGAAAGGCCATGAAGTGGATGACTAGAAACATACATACCCAAAAAGTCCTTCTCCCACTTAAGCCGCTGAATTGGATGGGCTTTTGGGAACAAACCAAGCTTTATCCCTCCTTCATTCATCCCATGATCCTCAACAACTCCAAATATTGAAATCTGATCATCCATCAGTGTGGACTGAACGGATTTTGCATAAGCAGAAATAATATCAAAACTCTCGGCTACCTGGTTTCGATCACCAAAAGAATCAAAAGCACCACAATAAGCCATAGCCTGAATGAGTTTTTTGTTAATGACTTTAGCGGGAACGCGCTCTGCAAAATCTTCTAGAGAAGCAAACGGACCCTTTTTGTTACGTGCCGCAATAAGCTCATTTATAGGACCTTCACCAATTCCCTTAATCGCACACAGTCCAAATCTAATCTGCTTGTCTCCTACTACAGTAAAATTACAATCAGATTCGTTTACAGATGGGGGTAAAACCTCAATTCCCATCTCCGCACATCTTTGAACTTCCAACACTACCCTGTCTGTATTGCCAGAATCACTACAAAGCAATGCTGTCATAAACTCAACAGGATAATGAGCCTTCAAATATGCAGTTTGGTAGGCAATCATTCCGTAACACACTGCATGAGCCTTATTAAAACCATAACCTGCAAAAGGCTCGATAACCTTCTCAAAAACTTCTTTCGCGAATTTTTTATCATGTTCGTTCTCAACAGCACCCTTAATAAATTTCTCTCTTTGTTCAGCAAGTAGTTCGGGATCCTTCTTACCTACAGCCTTTCGCAAAATATCTGCCTGTCCGAGAGTAAATCCAGCAAAATCACGGGCAAGTTGAAGGATTTGCTCCTGATAAACCGCAACACCATACGTGTTTTCGAGGATAGGTTTAAAAGATTTGTGCAGATACTTAACCTTACCAGGATTATGCTTTCCTTTAATATAAGTAGGAATCCACTCCATAGGACCAGGCCTATAAAGAGCTCCCATTGCAACGATATCATCAAATTTATTTGGCTTTAGATCCTTTAAGTATCTTCTCATTCCACCAGACTCAAGTTGAAAAACCCCTGTCGTATCAGCAACCTTTAACATTGCAAAAGTATCTTTGTCATCAAGTGGAATAGTTTGGATATTAATATCTACATCGTGCCTTTCCTTAACAATCCTTAGTGTTTCAGCAATAATAGTCAGATTCCTAAGGCCCAAAAAATCCATTTTAAGCAAACCAAGGGCCTCAAGTGGCTTTGCCGAAAACTGAGTAATGATTTCATTATCAGAATTCGCACCATATTGAAGGGCAGTATATTCAGTTAAAGGCTTTTCTGAAATCACAACCGCACAAGCATGTGTCCCTATATGACGAACAGATCCCTCCATTTGCACCGCATAATCAAGTAAAACCTCTGCTCGTTTATCCTTACGATATATAGAGCTGAGTTCGGGATCATCCTTAATAGACTGCTCAAGGGGATCATATTTACCCAGAACTGGAGGGGGAACCGCCTTCGACAATAGATCAACCTCAGCATAAGGATAGCCCAAAGCACGGCCAGCATCACGAATTGCAGCTTTAGGAGCCATAGTTCCAAAAGTGATTATCTGAGCCACATTATCCCGCCCGTATTTCTCAATTACATACTGTAAAACTTCATCACGCCTATTATCTGCAAAATCAATATCAATATCAGGCATACTTATCCTCTCCGGATTCAAGAATCTTTCAAAAAACAAGCCATAGGCAATTGGATCCAAGTCAGTTATGTCCAAAGTCCATGCAATGATAGAACCTGCCGCAGAACCTCGTCCTGGACCAACGAGAATTCCTCTATCTTTAGCAAACTTCACAAAATCAGAAACAATCAAAAAATAGGTGTCAAACCCCATTTCATGGACCAATGACAACTCATAATCAAGACGCTCAGTATATTCCTTCGTAAAACCCTTATCTCCAAATCTACGCGCGAGACCCTCCTCACACAATTGACGCAAATATTCATCAGCCTTTTCATTGTTAGGCGTGTTAAAAGAGGGGATTAGGTTCTTCCCAAACTCGAAATCCACATTACACATATCAGCAATTTTCAAAGTGTTCTCAATCGCACCAGGATAATCCTTAAAAGCGACCTTAATATCCTCAAACTCCCTAATCGAATAGTCACCGGTGTACCTTAGCCTATCCTCTTCGTTAACTGTTGTGCCGGTTTGCACACAAAGCATTACATCATGAACATCCTTATCCTTCGAAGCAGGATAATGAGTATCATTTGTAGCAACAAGTGGAAGATCAAATTCCTTTGCAAACTCCCTCAATTGTTCATTCACAATTTGCTGATTCTCGATTAAAGGATGGTCCTGAACCTCTAAAAAATAGTTTTCCTTCCCAAAAATTTCAATATGCTGACGTATTACATCCCGGGCCCCATCCAAATCATCAGAAAGTATGAGACGAGGAACATGACCAGTTATACAACCACTTAAAGCAATCAGCCCCTCACTATGAGCCTTTAATAAACCATAATCAATCCTCGGTTTGTAGTAAAACCCTTCAAGGTTAGCCTTCGAAACAAGCAGTAGTAAATTTTGATATCCAACATTATTTTTTGCAAGAATAGTTTGGTGATACGGTTTTACATCAATCTTCGCCTCCTTATCAAATCGCGTTCTAGTTGCGATATACATCTCACATCCAAGAATCGGCTTAACTCCAGCCTTTTTGCACTCATTGTAAAACTCAATGAGGCCATATGTAACGCCGTGGTCTGTCAGTGCACAGGCGGGATACCCCAAATCTTTACATCTAGCTGCAATTTTAGCAGGGGATCCAAAGCCATCGAGAAGGCTATAGTGCGAATGTGTATGTAAACTAACAAATGACATTAAAATTGTGACATTAAATGAACATGTAGATGGAAAATTTCCTGGCCCCCATCCTTACCAACATTGATCAGCAACTTGTATCCGGACAACTTCCTCTGCTCTGCAAGATTCTTAGCGATTCGAAAAAGATGACCAATAATCTTCTCATCTCCCTCTTCCATATCGGCAATTGAGGGGATAGGTTTGCGAGGGACAATTAATAGATGTGTTTTCGCCTTTGGATATAAATCTGGAAAAACAACACAAATTTCATCTTCATAAAGAAAATCGGTAGGAATTTCCCCCCGAATTATCTTGCCAAATATGGTATCTGACATAAAAGATTTATTAATAAGTAGCCCAAATAAAATTAGCCAGAAAAGGAATATATATCAAGAGCAGTTGGCTTTACTTTTTAGCCTTTTTCTTGAGATCTAGTTTATAAACAGCACGTCCCACTCTCACAAACTGAGTGTTTTTCTGAAGATTAAGGGAGATTGTCCCTTTTTTGACCTGCCTTTTAGCTAAAACTCCCTCGATGATCTCCTGCTTTGTCATTGGAGAAGTCTTTGCAAGCAAAGCCTCAATAACATCTGCAACAGTTCCTCTATCGAACCCGAATTCCTTAAGAGTGTAAAGACCACGTCCAACAAGAACAAATTGATCGTATCTGATCAACTCATTGTGAACGGCCTGAGTAGTAACAACTTTCTTATCGAATCCAGCCTCGGAAATCTTATTAGCAATCTCAACAAAGTGAAGTGGCTTTTTCTCTCTTTTAAGTACGATATAAGCCTTATCTCTAATGCTTTTAGGATTAATATGTCTCCAAGTCATTAAACCAAACCCACCTGATGTTCTCTTTAAACGTTTGTCTGTCTCTAATGTCGAAACAATCATTGGATCACTGAAAGCCTCAACTTTATCTCCAAGTCCCTGTCTAATCTGAACAACAACTTTAGAATCAGACAAAACATCAGCTTTTTTCTTAAGAACCTTAATACCTGTAGCAATAATAGATGCAATCAAACTCATCTCAATAGTCTTCAACCTCCAGAATGAGTGATATAGGTTACTCTTCTCAGATTCAGTAAGATCAGAGTTAATATTTAGTGCCAATTTAATTATATGTTTGTCGATATCCTCCGCAGATTTAATTACATTCAAAATCTCACTTATAAGCTTATTCTCCAACAAAACACCACCATTCTCAGCAACTATCTTGTTAGCAATCTCGTTTACCATGCTTAGACGTGTAGCAGAAACAGTTCTTCGAAGTTTTCCAAGAGCTATCTTCTCAATCTGACGAATACGTTCTCGAGTCACGCTAAATTGTTGACCAATACTTTCCAAAGTACGTTTTGGCTTATTGTCCAAACCAAACCTCTTTACAATTACGTCCTTCTCCTTATTAGTAAGGACCATAAACATTTCTTCAACAATTTCAGAGAGGTTTATATTTGCGGTATCGAGATCCATATAATTAAGAATTAATAATACATAGTTAGTCTAGGGCTTCCACAAGATACTTTCTTGCATCAAGTCTTGTCAAGCAAGAAATTTGATACAAACGCAAAATTGTTATATAAACCTAGATTGACTGGGGCGTCATCATATACCGAAATATTATTACTTGTCAAAGCTTTTTTTCTGTTGCAATTTAGTACGCAATAAGTAAAATACTTAGGCGTTCTTCAAATCTGGGCGAGTGGTGGAATTGGTAGACACGCTAGTCTTAGGAACTAGTGCCGCAAGGCGTGAGGGTTCAACTCCCTCCTCGCCCACCAGATTTATATGAAAAAGACAAAGAAAATCGCTAGACTCTCACTCCTCGGAGTATCAATCGTACTGCTTATATTAGGCGGTATTTTTGTGTCCAAAAGCCCCTCTCACGATAGAGAATGGGACACAGAGCATGCAGTTCTTCCGCATGTAGAAATAGAGGGGAACACAGCAACAGTCTACGACATTCGCAACTTTTCATATAAAGAAGACCAAACACCAATGATTCAATATTACGATAGAACCATAAGTCTAAACAACATAGAAGGGGTGGATTTCATTGTATCATACTTTTCTGAATACAAAGGAATAGCACATACATTCCTAACATTCCGCATCAAAAATTCCGACCCAATTGCCATATCGATAGAAGCGCGAAGGGAAAAAGGAGAGGAATATTCACCAGTGAAAGGCCTATTCCGCAATTATGAAGAGATATATGTAGTAGGGGATGAACGTGACCTAATTGGAATCAGAACTAATATAAGGAATGAAGAAGTCTACATTTTCCCTGGAAACACCACCCCAGAAAAGGCAAAAGCTCTATTTTTATCAATGCTAGAGCGAATCAATCATATCTACGACACTCCTGAATTCTACAACACCCTCACAAACCAATGCACCAACAAGATCGCCCGCCACATCGCATCTATCACAGAAAAAGAAGTCCCATTCAGCTACAAACTCCTCCTCCCAGGCTACTCTGACGAATACGCCTACGACCTTGGATTCATTGGCAAACCACCCCAAACTCTCGAAGAATTAAAGGAAGCCCACAAAATCTCCCCAGAAAACACACCACTAAACCCTTCCAGTTTTTCTAAAATGATCAGAAGACCATAAAAATAACAACTTGATTGGCTTAGGCAGGTGCACGAGGGCAACTTTCACCGTCCTGGGACGGCCTAGCTGACGACCTTTAAACTCATATCAAGGGAATTTGAGCCGAGGGTAAGGGCTCCCATAGAAATGATATCGACGCCAGACGCGGCGTATTCAGAGATGTTGTTTTCGTCTATTCCACCAGAGGCCTCAAAAAGAAGCTCGCTGTAGACTCCAGCCTTTTTAATCTTGGCCAAAGCTGACTCAATGTCCTTCGGGGACATATTGTCGAAGAGGAGAACCCCCATATTTCTTATCCTCTTTTCTCGAATATATTCAGCAAAGATTTTGCCAACCTCAAGGGCCTCAGCCACACTCTCAACCTCAACCTCGACAAACCTCCCGTCCACCCCCTTCTTCGCTAGGTTTTCGAAAAGTTTTTCATAATTTCTTCCAATTAGATCCAAATGAGTATCCTTAACCATAATCGCATCAGCAAGATTAATCCTGTGAGTCCCGCCACCAGCAACTAACACAGCCCTTTTATCAAGCAATCCCCAAAGAGTTTTCCGTGTAGGAACAACCAAAACGTCATTCTTTTTTACTTTTTCGACAATAGAAGCGGTATATGTAGCAATACCACTCATTCGCATAAGAAGATTAAGAACTGTACGCTCAACAGCAAGGATATCAAAAACTCCACCACTAATCTCACAAATCACATCCCCCTTCTTCACCTTCTCTCCATCCTTAAAATTAAATTTCAAAGAAAATCTATCTTTAACACTTGGTCGGAAATTAGGATCACCCTCCTCAAGGAAGTATTTCACCTCGTCAGCCCCGCAAAGCACACCATCGGCCTTCGCCACGATTTGAGCCTCAACACGCTTATTCTCAGTAAAAACAGCCTCAGAAGTGATGTCTCCGCGGGGATATAGATCTTTCTCAAGCTCAAGAAAGGTAAACCTAAAAACCCATTGCTTATATGTACTGTTCGTAATAGATAAAAAATTGTCTGCCTTATGAGTGAACTCTCTAAGGGATTTTCTGTCCATAAAAAGGGATTAAACTACCTTCATCATCTTATCAATAGCAGATTTCGCCTTATTTGCAACTCTTTTGTCAACCCGCACAACTGGCTTCTCGCTAATCAACGCAGAAAGAACCGATTCAAGAGTGGTCTTCTTCATGTCAAAACACATATTACATAAGCCAAAAAACTCTTTTCCAGGAATCTCACGGTTTAATCGCTCAGTCATCCCACACTCTGTAAGAATGAAAAAAGTTTTCGCCCTCTCCGCGCGGGCCCTAACAATCATTCCACTTGTACTTTCAACATAATCAGACAAAGCAATTACCTCGGGCTTACACTCTGGATGAGCGATTAATTTAGCCTTCGGATACTCTTTCTTAATCTCCTTAACATAATCTTCATTTACAAAATGATGCACCGGACAGTATCCCTTCCATGCAATAATCTCCTTATTCTTAACCTGTGAAGCCACATATGAAGCCAAATTATGATCCGGAACAAATATGATTTGTTTGTTTGGCAAAGATCGAACTACCGAAATCGCATTAGAGGAAGTACAACAGATATCAGACACAGCTTTTACCTCCGCGGTAGAATTTACATAACAAACCACGGCCGCATCAGGATATTTTCGCCTAAACTTCTTCAAATCATCAGCATTAATCATCTCAGCCATTGCGCACCCTGCATCAATATGAGGAATAACAACCTTTTTTGATGGATTAAGAATCTTTGCGGTCTCAGCCATAAAGTGAACTCCACAAAAAACAATCATGTCGGCATCAGTGGCCGCAGCCTGTTGACAAAGCCCAAGCGAATCTCCAATTGCATCAGCTACCTCATAAATCTCGGGCCTCTGATAATTGTGCACCAAAATAACCGCATTCTTCTCACTCTTAATGCTCTTAATCTCTGAAATAAGCTTTTTTTGTTCGCGTGTAAGTTTCATAACAAACGTAATCTACATCACACCATGGACAAATCTCAACCAAAGAGTTTTTAGAGTTTCGAGAGATGCCTTTAAAACCTTAGATAAAATATCCTTTAATTCACGAATTTTCTTCATCAAATTAGCCATCTCAAAGTAATTTAACTCACCTGGAGAAGCTATCATCTTAATTGCTTTTTTATGTAAATAAGCGATTTCTTTCATTATTTCCTTTTCTACCTGACGGCGCACAGTTTTTTCACTTGGAAGGTTTTCTAAGAGTTTTGCTCGGATTATAGCAGGATCAATTGGCTGACTCTTTTTTGTCTTAGCCTGTCCTCCACCAGCACTGTCTCCCTTTAACTCACCAGCATCACTAATTACCTCCGAAACCCTCCCTGTAGTTTCAGTGGACTCATCAAAACCAACAGCCTCACGATATGCATCAGCACCACGCTTTGCCTGATTGATCTCCTTCATATCCACCTTTGACTCAGTATTTTTAGGCTGAGATTCGGGTGAAGATAATGGACCTTCAGACACCTTGTTTGATGAGGAAGTTGTACTCATTAGAATTGTTTAACTTATTTAATTTTAAACTACCTGAAGCCATTTGTCAATCACGGTAGGGCAAATTATTTTAGTTTGAGCGAAAACTATATACACGCTAGAATGCAAAAAGTAAATCAAACATATGACATTAGAAATCGAAAAAGCCTACGAGGCGAAAAAGTACGAAGACTCAATCTATAAAAGATGGGAAGAAAGTGGTTCATTTATACCAAAAGTGGACAAGAAAGCTCAGCCATTTTGCATATCAATGCCACCACCAAATGCGACAGGGGTGTTACATCTTGGCCATGCCGCTATGCTTGCAATCGAAGATATAATGGTTCGACACCACAGAATGATGGGGGACAGCACACTTTGGATTCCTGGAACCGATCATGCTGGAATCGCAACACAGAACAAAGTGGAGCAATTACTTGCAAAACAAGGAAAGACAAAATACGACCTAGGAAGGAAAGATTTTATTGAGGAAGTTAAAAAATATGTTGCCAACTCACAAGACACAATTAGAAATCAAATAAGAAAAATGGGAGCCAGTTGCGACTGGACTCACGAAAGGTACACCTTGGACAAAGGGCTTTCAGATGCAGTTCAAGAGGTGTTTCTAAGAATGTATAAAGATGGGCTGATTTATCGTGGAGACCGTATTGTAAACTGGTGCCCGAGATGTGAATCGGTACTTGCAAACGACGAAGTAGAATATAAGGATGTGAAAGACAAGATGTATTGGATAAAATATGGGCCATTCATTCTCGCAACAACGCGACCAGAAACAAAACTTGGAGATACAGCAGTTGCAGTCCATCCATCAGACAAGAGATATAAAGATATGGTTGGAAAGAAATACATGATTCCGGGAGTTCTCGGAGAATTTGAGGTAACGGTAGTTGCAGATCACGCCGTTGACCCAGAATTCGGATCAGGTGCTGTAAAAGTAACTCCAGCTCACAGTTTTACCGACTTCGAAATCGCACAAAGACACAAAATCGCTGTGAAATCAGTTATTGACGAAAAAGGGTGCATGATGAAAAACTGCGGTAAATATGCAGGAATGACAACTCATGACTGCAGAAAAGAGATAGTGAAGGATATGGAGAAAATGGGGTTAATCGAGAAAATTGAGGATTACGACCACAACCTATCTATTTGCTACAGATGTGAAACAACAGTAGAGCCACTAATTTCAAAACAATGGTTCGTAAACGTGGATAAGCCAATAATTAAAGATGGGAAAAAACTAATTTCAATTAAAGAGAAATCAGTACAAGTAGTAAAAGATGGGAGCATAGAAATCCTTCCAGCAAAATTCAACAAAACCTATTTTAACTGGATGGAAAATCTACACGACTGGTGCATATCACGCCAAATTTGGTGGGGGCATAGAATCCCAATGTGGTATTGCCGAGAATGTGGGGAGACAATTCCAGGTAAGGAAAAACCGGCAAAATGCCCGAAATGCAACGAAACATCACTTAAACAAGATCCAGACACACTAGATACATGGTTCTCATCCGGACTTTGGACCTTCTCAACACTTGGGTGGCCTGAAAAAACTAAGGAATTAGAGTATTTCCATCCAACATCAGTTATGGAAACGGGGTACGACATTCTCTTTTTCTGGGTAGCTAGAATGATAATCATGTCCACCTATGCGCTCGACGAAATTCCATTCAAAACAGTTTATCTGCATGGGCTAATCCGAGACATAAACGGGAACAAGATGAGTAAATCCCGGCCAGAAACATGCATCGATCCGCTCGAAATGATCAAAAAATATGGAACTGACGCCGTGAGGTTAAGCCTAGTAATAGGAGGAACTCCAGGAAATGACATGCGGCTTGGCGAGGAAAAAATTGCAGGATACAGAAACTTCGTAAATAAAATCTGGAATGCAGCAAGATTTGCACTAATGAATGTAACCAAGGAAGACCTAAAATGTGAATTCGACCCTTCTCAGGTAAAAACACTCGCAGACAAATGGGTATTAACCGAGCTTCAATCACTAATAAAGGAAGTCGATAAAGGAATGAATAACTACAACTTTTCTGAAGCAGGAATGAAAATATATGACTTCATATGGAGCCAATACTGCGACTGGTACCTCGAGATTTCAAAAGGAGAAGACAAAAATCCAGCAGTGCTCGTATACGTATTAAAAACTGTGCTCAGGCTAATTCATCCATTTGTTCCATTTGTTACAGAAAAATTATGGGAAGATGTCCACGGGGAAACAATGCTTATAAACGAAAAATGGCCAGAATATGACAAAAGACTAGTTTTCAAAAAAGATGCCGAAGCAATGGAACTAATACATGAAATTATTGGGAGAATACGGCGCATAAGATCCGAGCTTAAAGTTGAACCTTCAAAAATGATTCATGTAATTATATATGGAGAAAAACACACAAAAGAACTTGAGAAAAACAAAGAAATCCTAATTCGCCTAGCACGACTTGAAAACCTTGAGATCATGGAAAAAGGGCCTAAGGTCAACAATGCAAAGGCAGAATTTTTGGCAGGAATGGAAATATACCTACCTCTCAAAGACCTAGTTGATGCTGATAAAGAAAAGGCACGACTTGAAAAGGAAATAGAAAATAAAGAAAATTTTACTAACTCTTTGGACAAAAAACTTTCTAACAAAGGCTTCACTAACAATGCTCCTGCCGACGTAATTGAAATACAGAAAAAACGACTAGCGGAAGAGAAGCAAAACCTTCAAAAACTAAAGAAACAATTAGCCGAGCTTTAAGAAAAATGGTATAATAAGGGCGAAATAAAAACAAAAATGCCTGAACTTGCATACCTATATCAAGTAGAAAAAAACATAGACGTTCTTTTGGGTGAAAAAGAATTTAAAAAGGCGCATGACCTTTGTCTTAGACTGATAAATAAATATCCAAACGAGAAAAAACTTAGGAAATTAAAGGAAAAAATCGAAGATGCAGTAAGGGAAAACAACGACAGAGTAGTAAAGAACAAGCTGGAGGAAATAGATGACCTTTGGGGAAAAGACGATTACGCTCAGATTATTAGAGAACTTGAGCCACTTCTTAAGATTGCACCAGACAACAATAGACTCAAGAAAAACATTAAGAAGGCACAAGGAAGATACAAAGAAAAAATTGCAAATCTATCAAAAGAATTTGAGAAAAAAAACAGAGACAACCTAGAAAAATTATTCAAAGAAGACACAGAAGGGTTGCTCGATGAGCTTTTTGAAATGGAAAAAAACAATCCAGGGAACAAACAGGTCCAAACCATTGCCCAGGAATATAGAGATCGAATAATTGAGGACAAAATAAAAAAGAAAGCTGGCCTGTTATATTCAGAGAAATTTGACGACATTAAAAACCTACTTTCACAACTAAAGAGAATAGACGAAAAGAATAAGCAAATTGAAGGATTAGAACGGCTATGCAGGATTAGGGAATACGGATTTCAAGTAGGAGAGAAAAAAGACTTTGTATATGAAGCGCTTGGCCATTTGCAAATCCTAATGCAGCTAAAAAAATACGAACAGGCAATAAAAGTTGCGGAAGAAATCCTTGAAATAAACCAAACTAACATACAGGTTGTAAAAACTCTTAAAAAAGCCCAGAACGAATTTTATAAAGAAACTAGGGAGGAAGCCGTAGAAAAAATCACAAAGAATGCAGGTGCTCTAAAACAAGAGTACAAACAGAACAAGAAAGCGTTTGTAAAGATTTAAGCTTTGAGCTTGTACATCTTTCGTCCTATTCTTTCAAACTTATCGTGATTCTTAAGTGCAAGAACAATGGTTATTTTCTTAACCTGTCTTCTTTTAAGAACTTCATCAACAATTTGGTCCTGACTCATCTCATTGCCATCTGACAGGATCTTTTGAATTACATCGGCAACAGTGCCACTCTCGTAACCCCAGTCTGCAAGGGCATATATTCCGCGACCAATAAGAACAAATTGCTCATGGCGAATAAGTTCATTGTGAACAGCCTGAATATTTACCTTTCTAACATCAAAATCCTCTGCTGAAATCTTCTCAGCGATCTCAGAAAAATGCATAGGCTTCTTAGATGCACGTAAAATGTAAAGGATTTTATCGCGAAGAGTTCTTGGATTGATATGACGCCATTCAAGAAGAGCGACTAGGTCGTCATCCACCATAGTCAATCTCTTATCAATGTCCACCAATGACTTTATCTTTGAAACATCAAAACCAAGCTCAGAAAACACATCTGTCATATCTCTATGAACCTTCTCAATACTTTTAGTGTTCCCATATTTTCGCATCTGATTAACTAGCTGATTTGACGCATATTTTAAAGAATAATCAGAAATCTTAGTATCCCGAAGGTATGGGAAAAATGTAATTGTATTTCCAACACACTCAAGCTCATCATGTAAAACAATAGCAAGATGCATAGCACCTGCATCAACCCTAAAATCGCTTGGTAAAACAGCCTTTATTTCATCAATAAGAACGTCTTCTCTTACAAGCCCTCCGTGTTGTCGTAGGACAGTAGTAGAAAAATCATGAAGATTCTTCAAAGCAGTGTTAAAAACATTTCTCTTCATCTTTGATAAGGCATTTTTTTCAATTTGCCTTACTCTTTCACGAGTAACAGAAAATTCTTGACCGATTTCTTCGAGAGTGTGTCTGCGATTACCTTCTAAACTGAATCTTTTTGAAATAACATTTTTCTCCTTCTCAGAAAGAAGTAGTAATAAATTATCTACAAGACTAGGCAATTCCGCCATTGTCTTAACGACAGAGGAACTAGTATCCATAATGAATGAGGTTAGGTTACTATGCGATTATAAAAACATTTTGCCACATGAGCAAAGAAAAGGTCTTGTTAAACTTGTCAAAATGATTGATTGTTAAATAACTAGTAGTCAAATAAATAGCCAATTGAGTGAATTGTGGTTATGCGAACAGGAGATTTAATGCTCTTTAAGATCCTACGCAAACTACTTACATGAACGTCCAAAGTGTTCGTTGAACAAAACATATTAAATTCCCATACATCCTCCAAAATCTGAGTCCGAGTGAGAACACAGCCCAAATTTCTAATAAAGTAGCACAGCAACATAAATTCCTTATTCCTCAAAAAGTGAGTTCGCCTCCCCCTCACAACCTTTCGCGAAGCAGGGTCAACCTCGAAGTATGGAGTTTCGGCAATCATTCGTTTTTTCATCATGTCAAATAGTTATAGTTTAATACAATTTCACCACGAATTTGAAAAATTTAAACTCATAAAATATAAGGAGTAAGAAAATCCTCTTAAAATAAAGCAATACAGGGAATAAAAGTGTTGTTGAAAAATAGTCAACAGGTTTGTACACTTAGATGGTAATTAACCAAAAAAACATGGGAGAAGAAAAAAAATTCAAAGTAGTACTAAAGAAAGATGCGGAAGAAGGAGTATACGCAAATGCAGTATCTGTTCATTTCAATCAAAATGAATGCGTTATCGATATGGCCTACCTAATGCCAAATGCAACTGAACCCACACTTAAAATTGTAAGCAGAATAAACATGAGCCACAGAACAGCGGAATCATTTCTTAAAGTTCTATCAAATTCATTACTAGACTTTAAAAACAAAACAAAAGATAAAACTAAGGAGTAATGAGAGCAATAATCCAAAAATCAGGACCGGCAAAAGTTGTAATTGAGGGGAAAGTAAACGGTAAAATAGACGAAGGGTTGGTTATTCTTGTTGGGATAACAAATACAGACACAGAGAAAGATATTGAGTATTTAGTCGAGAAAATTGCAAATCTAAGGCTCTTTGAAGAGGGGGAAAAGTATTTCGAGAAATCCATTCTGGAATCATCAAAAAAAATACTGGTAATTTCCCAGTTCACACTCTATGCAAGTTGCAAAAAAGGAAGGCGACCGGATTTTATTGCGGCCGCAAAACCCGATTTCGCAATTCCTGTGTATGAAAAATTCATCACATCATTAAAAGAAAAAGGACTTAGTGTGGAAACAGGGGAATTTGGTGCTATGATGGAGGTAAGCCTTGTAAACATGGGGCCAGTAACAATTATATTAGATAGCCAAGAATAATATGGACCACTCAACAATGGAAAAAGTCGTTGCACTATGCAAAAGAAGGGGATTTGTCTTCCCTGGATCCGACATATACGGAGGACTTGCTAACACATGGGACTACGGACCATACGGATCCCAACTAAAAAAGAATGTTAAAGATTTCTGGTGGAAATATTTTGTCAGAGAAAGAAATGACATTGTAGGACTTGACTCGGCAATACTGATGAATTCAAAGGTCTGGGAGGCATCAGGACATGTAGGGTCATTTTCAGATCCACTAATGGATTGTAAGGAATGTAACGAGAGAATTAGAGGAGATAAGTTGATAGAGGATAACATCAGTATTGAGGCAGCAGTTGGAAAATCACTAAAAGAGATCGCAGAAATAATCAAAGAAAATGGGCTTAAATGCCCAAAATGCGGTGCGTGTGAATTCACTGAGCCAAGATCATTTAACTTAATGTTTAAGACTCACCAAGGAGTTGTAGAGGAAACCGCATCAGCAGTATACCTGAGGCCAGAAACCGCACAGGGTATTTTTGTAAACTTCAAGAATGTAATTCAATCAACTCGTCAAAAAGTTCCATTCGGAATTGCACAAATTGGAAAATCATTCAGGAATGAGATCACACCTGGGAATTTTACCTTCAGAACAAGAGAGTTTGAACAAATGGAAATTGAATACTTTATTGGAGAGGATCAAACGAAAATGAAGGAGACATTTGAAGAATGGAAAAAAACTTGCTGGAACTGGTATCTCGCACTTGGCGTAAAGGAGGAAAACCTTAGATACAGAGAACATGATCAAGACGAACTATCACATTACTCCACAATGACATCGGATATTGAATACAAGTTCCCATTTGGATGGGGCGAGTTGATGGGGCTTGCTTACAGAGGAAATTTTGACTTAACACAACACCAAAAGTACTCAGGATCGTCAATGGAGTATATTGACCCAGTTACAAACGAAAGATTCCTTCCACACGTTATTGAGCCTTCATTTGGTGCCGATAGAACGATTCTAATTACTCTATTAGATGCATATGACGAGGACGAGATAGGCGGCGAGCAAAGAGTAGTGATGCGATTTTCTCCGAAAATCGCCCCAGTAAAAGTCGCAATCTTCCCCCTTATGAAAAAAGAAGAACTTGCCGGCCCAACACAAGAAATCTACAACGAGCTAAAGCAACTCTTTGAGGTTGAATACGACGAATCAGGTGCTATTGGAAAACGATACCGTCGCCAAGACGAAATCGGTACTCCATTCTGTATTACATTCGACTACGACAGCCTAGAGGATAAAAAAGTAACTCTAAGAGAAAGAGACACCACCAACCAAGAAAGGGTGGAGATTTCTAAGCTAAAAGAAATCTTGTCGGAAAAACTTAAATAAGACAGACCCGACCTTCTCAAATTACATTCTTGACCCTTTACCAAGGGGCAGTTTTCTGCTACAATATAGGGAATAATTGAATTTGAAATGAAAGAATTCGCCCTAAAAATATGGGAGCTAATAATCGACCACCCAGTATGGTTTATTTTGATACTAGTTGGTGGATTCGTAGGATTCAAATTTCTACTCTGGTTACTAAGATATCTATTCCACATTCATCAAGGAAAAAAACTAGTATACCTAAGAATAACGCTCCCACGCGAAGATTCTCAAAAAGACCAACAAAAACAAAACGAAAAAGACTTTAGGGAAAAGATATCAGTAATGTCACAATTCTTCAGGAATCTACACGAAACCAGCGAGTTAAATTTATGGAATACTCTTAAGGTAAAATTATTAAAGAGTAATATATTCACATTCGAATTAGTTGCGCAAAACAAGATCCTAGACTTCTACATCGTAACTCCGCCTTACTACCAAGGGCTAATAGAAAGACAAATAACCTCATACTACACAGACGCAGACATTGAAAGAGTGGATAGGTATGAGCAAAAACTTCCAGAAGCAAAGATGAAAGGATTTTATGCATTCTGCGAAAAAGACTATTGGTGGCCACTCAAGACCTTCAAAGTTATTGAAAACGACCCGCTAAACAGTCTTACAAACATCTTCTCAAAGATGGATAAGGATGAAACAGCGGTAATCCAACTTGTAGTGAGGCCAAGGGGTGACAAGTGGATGGAAGAAGCAACAGCAAAAGGAGAAGAATTTTTTAAGGGTAAAAAAACTGGTGGAATAAAAATCCCAGTACTTGGGCCAATCCTAAACGTATTCAAGGGAATTTTCCTTGGATTCGATAAAATGAACATCGAAAACAAACAAGGCGGGGATGGCTATGTGCGAATGCTTCAGTCAAAAGAAGAAACAGCAAAAAGACTTGGAGAAAAAGCTTCCCAGTCTGGATTTGACACAGTAATTCGACTGTTTTCATCAGCACAAACAGAAACAAGAGCTGAAGAAATCAGCAATAACATGGTTGTTGGACTGTCACTATTCAAAGATCCATCATCCAACTGGCTACAAACCCGACGTCTCTTCTTTATCGATTTCATCAACGACATGTGGTTTAACTTCAACTTCGTCCATAGATTGTTAGATACTAGAGGATTTGGACTTGGGGAAAAATCAACAATCCTTGCGGAAGACGAGCTATCAAGCCTCTTTCATCTCCCATGCAGTAAGTACAATACTTCCCCAAATATCAGGTGGCTTTCTTACAAAGTACTTCCTGCTCCAGCAGATCTGCCAACAGAAGGAATATTGATCGGGCACAACACATTCAGAGGAGAACAAAAAGAAGTAAGATTCCAGAAAAAGGATAGATCAAGACATCACTATATCATCGGAAAATCTGGATCAGGTAAATCTGCACTTCTATCATACATGGCAAGACAGGACATAATTAACGGCGAGGGAATATGCGTTATCGATCCTCACGGAGATCTAGTCGAAGATATTCTTTCATATATACCAAAAGAAAGAGCCAAAGACGTGATCATTTTTGACCCCTCAGATACGGGAAGACCAATGAGTATTAACATTCTTGAGGGAAAGACCTCTGCAGAAATGGATTTAGCCTCATCTCAAGCAACCGAGATCTTTATCAAACTATTTGGTGACGAAATATTTGGACCACGTATCCAGCACTACTTCAGAAATGCCTGCCTAACTTTGATGGAAGATCAAGAAGAAGGAGCAACACTGATCGATATTCCAAGAATGTTCACAGACGATGCCTTCATGAAATACAAGGTGAAAAAACTCAAAAACCCAGTGGTTAAGTCCTTCTGGCAACATGAGTATGCAAATACTGGTGACCGTGAAAGACAAGAAATGATCCCATACTTTAGTTCAAAGTTTGGGCCATTCATCACTAATTCAATAATGAGAAACACAATTGGGCAGAAAAAGTCATCTTTCAACTTTAGAGAGGTGATGGATAATAAAAAAATCCTGCTTGTAAAACTATCAAAAGGTAAAATCGGAGACCTTAACACACAGCTACTCGGACTGGTGATGGTAGGACGACTACAAATGGCGGCAATGAGTCGTGCCGATATGCCAGAGGCCGATCGTAAAGATTTCTTCCTGTACGTGGATGAGTTCCAGAACTTTGCGACGGACAGCTTCTGTTCAATTCTTTCAGAGGCCAGAAAATACAGGCTCAACCTACTTATGGCGCATCAATACATTAACCAGCTGGTTGTATCCAAATTTGGAAATAGCTCAACACAGATAAGAGATGCAGTGTTTGGTAACGTGGGTACAATGTGCTCATTTAAGGTAGGTGCGGACGATGCCGAGTACTTAGCAAAAGAGTACGCCCCATTACTGTCAGAACAGGATGTAATCGGGATCTCAAACTACAAGATGTACATGAAGCTAAACATAAACAACACAACCTCAAGACCATTTTCAGTATCAACAATTTGGGACACAGCGGGACAAAATCGCAAAGTAGGTGAAATAATAAGGGAATACTCAAGACTAAAGCATGCAAGAAAGCAGAAATTTGTAGATGAAGAGATCACTACAAGAATTGGAATCGATATGGACGCTCCGCCTGTTGATGTAGACAAAATGCCCGGGCAAGCAGGACAAAAATAAGAGAAGGAGAGGGGTTTGACATACGTCAAAATCATGTTGACATTTTTCAGTGAAGGTGGTAAATTGGGATACATTTTTGATTTATGTCAAAAACGTTCATTAACATTCTAGTAGGGAGTGATCTGTCTTCACCATGACCATTGGCTCACATTAGTGGCGCCACGGTATCGAAGATGGATCCTCTCTCTACTTAATCGACTAGCAACAACATATTAGGCATTAACTTACAAGCGGCAGGATCCCCTAAGGGTATCTCAAAAGTACTTTTTGGGGATTCTGCCGTGGCCTTAGGCTGCGGAATTTCAGGATCCCAGGTGTCTCGGCGTGTGCGCACGCGTCGGGACCATTGCATACACCAGGAGGCACCATGCGCAATTCGCGAATCTCCGCTCCTAAGGCTGCCATGCGCTTTGCGCTGGCTGCCATCCTGTTCATCGGGGTGGCGTTCATCAACCCGTCGACTGCGTTCGCGCAGGCCGACACCAACCCCGCCACGTCGGCGGACACCGACGACGGCGGCACCGTCGTTCCGGGGGTGGCAGCCCCCAGCACCGGGCTCGAGACCTTGACCAAGGCAGAGTTCGCGGAGATGCTGCAGGAAGCGCTCGTGGCCGGCATGGTGCAGGTCGCGGCACAGCAGGCTCCGAACCCGGCCCCCGCACCCGTTCCGGCACCTGACCTGTCCGCAGCCAACCTCGCGGCCATCCAGGCCCACGCCGAGGCCATGAAGGTCCCGACCTTCGCCTCGTGCTCCGACCTCGTCAACGGCGAGATCTCCGGAGACGAGGGCTGCGTCATCATGTCCGAGTACGACCTCACCGTCGTCGCAGATGACGTGGAGAAAGTCAAGGACTACATCGCGACCTGGAGCTCGACGAAAGCCCGCCTGTACTCGCGGAAGCTCCTGACGTTCAAGCGGCGGGACTTCTGTGCCTCGTGGGACTTCGCTCACGGCCTCGATTGCTCGACGTTCTCTTTCCGTCAGATGCACGAGTACAACGACAACCGCCCGATGCTCGAGGCCACCACGGCCATCGAGCATCTCCGGCGCGACGTCGACCGCCTGATGGGGAAGCGGAAGGCCGCGGGCAAGAAGAAGGCCAAGGGGACCATCAAGGCCACCCCGGCCAAGAAGGGGAAGACCCCGGGCAAGAAGGGCTGCACCTCGTGTGGCCTGGAGAAGGCGAGCCTCAAGCCCGCCAATCCCGCGGCCCCCGTTCCCGCCCCTGCGCCCCCCGTGGAGTAGCGCCCTGCCAGGCCAACTCCACTTCCTACGTTGCTAGCCGACACCCGCCCGCCGCATACCGCGTCGGCTGGTGACATAAGTAGGAGAGGACAGGGCCCGGAACCGCATCACACGCGACCCGGGCCCTTTTCTCTATAGAGAAAAACAATTAAACAAAGCTAAAAACTTTTTCGTGAAAAACACCTGAAATGGCTTTCTTGTGTAAAAAGATTAGTGAAAATCCCCGGGGATTTTTTGGGTAAATGAATCTTTAATAATTTTATCGTCCTCTGCAATCCCAGTGCCGCTCGTGCCAACCTAATTTTTCCGCATAACTTGATTTTTTTCAATTTCCAACCTCAACTTGACAGAAATTTTAAGAAGTTAAAATCCTTTCATGTTTTCTTTCTCACAAATTTTCACAATCTCCACGGCACACAAATCAAAATCCTTAGAAAAATCGATGAGGTGAGCGTTTACTCACCCCTGCTTTGACAATAATTCTTTCATCTATCCTTCCTCCAAAAACCACTCGCAAAAACATTGTGTAATCGCATTTGGAAGCCATTTTTCACTTGTCTTGGTGTGTGGATTTGCTACAGTGAAATCGACAAAACGTAGGGCAAAAGCAAGAAAGTAATCAGAAAATATTTAGAAAATATTCAGAAAATAACCCTAAAAACATGACAACAAAACCTACAATTAGGAAACTCGCAACAAGTCAATTCCTGGCAAAACAATCTTCAAAATCTTTACAATTGGATTGTCAAAATCTGCATCGCCAATTCGTGCAACTCGGGCGGGAGCGAAACAAGATTACGTATAAGCTCCTGGCGCTATTGCCGAAAATTCAGAAAGAGAAAGTTTACGAGCGCGAGGGGTATGCAAATATCTACGACTATGCGGCGAGGCTATCGGGATTGAGTCCGGGAGTGGTGAGTAAGGCCATCGCAGTGCAGAAAAAGATCGAGGATAAACCGCACTTGCAAAAAGCTATTGAATCGCAGGGGATAAACAAAGTAGCGATTGTGGTTGGCGTTGCGACCAGGGAAAACGAGCGAGAACTCGCAGAAAAAGTGGAAAACATGAGCAAACCAGCGCTGCAGGAATATAGTAAAGAAATCCGTGGAAAAGTTATAGATAAGTGGCAGGTGGAAATGGACGAGAAAATGATGTTTATGTTTCTGAAACTAAAGAAAAAGTTTGGGGAAAATCTAAGCAACAAAGAAGCGCTGAGGCGAATGTTGGTGGAGATGGATGGAGGAATAGTCGAAGGTTCAAAAAAGAGAGAGAATAATAAGGGGAATGGCAGTAAGCGTTCTCGTGAGAATTATACAAAATCGCTTTCTAAAGCCAAAAGGGCAGTGAAAATCCCCGGGGGTTTTGCGGGAACTACAAAGAAGAATAATCTGGAGAAAGATAGGTATAGCGTAAAGAATTTCAAATTGGCAGAATTTGCGACAATGAAAAAACCAAGCCGCTATATTCCAGTTGCAAAAAAACGAGAGGTGCTTCAATCCACAAACGGTCAGTGCGCGCATCAGGGTTGTTGCAGGCCAGCGGAGGTCATCCATCACAAAGAAAGATTTGCGGCAACTGGAAGCCATGAAAGACTAGAGGGACTATGCAAAGCGCACCACGAATTTGCGCACAATGGCATCTCGGAAAAAATGCAAGAGGAGGATTATCGATATCGTGAACACAGGAAGCAGGCGTTTGGAGGGGAGGCATTGGTTCGCACTACATCCCCCCAGTCATGCTGGAAATGTTCATGATTGGGATCATGATTGCGGCGACGACGGCACCGACGGAAAGGCCGATTGCAACGAGGATAACGGGCTCGATGATCTTTGAAATTCCGGCGACGGCAGTGTCTACCTCATCTTCGTAGAATTTTGAAACTTTTGTCATGATCTCCGGAAGTTGCGCAGTAGATTCACCAACTTCGATCATATTTACAAGAACTGGAGGGAATAATGGGCTGTCCGCCAAACTTTCCCCCATAGGGATTCCCTGTTTCACATCCTCACTCGAAAGGAGAAGACGTTTTCGGTAAACCTCATTTCCCACTGAATTTCCTGTAATCTCTATCGCTTTTACTATTGAAAGATTACTATCCAGCAAATTGCTCATCGATCGTGCGAAATTCGCAAGATAGGCTTTCTTGTAAAGTGCTCCAAAAATTGGGACGCTGATCTTGAACTTATCAAAAGCATATTTTCCAGGAGCAGTTTTTTTTGCGAGAGAAAAAAGTGCAAGAGTACCAAAGACCCCAATCGACATTATGCTCTCGTGCGCTACGAAAAAGTCACTTATTCCAACAACAATTCTTGTAATCAGCGGCAGCTCGCCCCCCATCATTGAGAAAAGACTCTTAAGCTTTGGAACCACAAAAATCATCATCGCAGCTACAACTCCTATAAGAAGAACAAAGACAATAATCGGATATAACATCGCCATCTTAACCTTTGACCTGATTGCATTAGATTTTTCAAGATCCTCACCGAGGTTTTCCAAAATCCCACTTATCTGACCAGAAGCCTCTCCCGAACGAACCATTCCAACCTCCGATTCAATAAAATCATCAGGCATCATAACCATCGCCTCGGAAAGACTCGCCCCAGACTCAACATTATTTCGAATTTTTTTGATAATCATTTTCATCTTCGGGCTCTTTTCCATTTGCTGAATCAGCGAGTTTAACGCCTTAATCATAGGCACTCCGGCATTAACCATCACAGAAAGTAGATGGAAAAAAGTTGCCTTATCCTTAATGGTAACCTTTGAGTGTGAAACCAAGTAGTAATTGATTCGAAGGAAAAAATCCTTGAAAACATTTCCTGAATATTCAAAGTCCTCCTTTCTTTGATCCTGTAAAGAAACCCCAATGTCCTCAGTCTTTTCTATATTCAAAATCACCTCTTTCTTTTCCACTGGCGCAGAAGCCTCCTCACCATCAAGTTCAAAAGAATCGGTGTGAGCATGAGCGAAATCCTTATTTTGAGGTCTTTTATTTGGCATATCAGTCTGATTTACGCGCTACTCTGTATACTTCCTCGAGAGTTGTTACTCCCTCAAGAGCTTTAATAATTCCAGCTTGTTCAAGCGTCACCATTCCAGACTTTTGAGCAGCATCAAGAATATCTAAAGTAGACGCACTTGCCGCAATAAGCCTTCTAAGTTCGTTGTTCATTCGGAAAACTTCGTAAAGTCCAACTCGTCCATGATACCCAACCCCGCCACATTGATCACATCCTGGGGCCTCGTAAAATTGAAGACCCTCCGCCAAAGCAGGATCGATTTCCCCCTCTGCATGAAGGTGTTCAAGCGCATTTTTCACAATTTGAACCATCTCAGGACCGGTTTGCACAGGCCTCTTACAATGTTCACAAATACGTCGCACAAGACGCTGGGCAATTATAAGTTCAATAGTTGAAGTAATTAAGTATGGCTGAACTCCAATATTTATAAGACGAGTGATAGATTCCACCGCACTATTTGTATGGAGTGTTGAGAAGACAAGATGACCTGTAAGAGAAGCCTCAATCGCAGTGTCCGCAGTCTCTTTATCTCGGATCTCACCCACCATCATAATATCGGGATCTTGTCGAAGGGCCGCACGCATACCCTTCGCAAATGAGTAATCAATATCATGGTGGACCTGACTTTGGTTAAGACCATCCAACTGAATTTCCACCGGATCCTCAATTGTAAGGATGTTAACCGCATCAGTATTTAAGCGAGTTAAACATGAATAAAGAGTAGTAGTTTTACCAGATCCAGTAGGACCAGTATTGATTATAATTCCATTTGGAGACGCTAGCGCCGCCTCAAGATTCTTCAAGCTGATTCCCTTAATTCCAAGATCAGGAAGATCAGGGATTTCTCGCGATTTATCCTGAATACGCATTACGATCTTTTCTCCGTTTACAGTTGGCAGAGTAGAAACACGAAGGTCCATCTCTTTACCGTCTTTGGTTGTTACATCGGCACGTCCATCTTGCGGAATTCGCTGTTCGTCGATCTTCAAATTCGACATAATTTTAATTCGAGAAACCACAGCAGGATGAAGATTGCTTGGATATTCTACAATTGGTTTTAGCACTCCATCTACACGATATCTTATCCGTACATGTGTTTCGAGTGGCTCGATATGGATATCACTAGATCGAAGATCAAGCGCATAGCTAATGCTTATCATTACAAGCTGCGGAACGTTCGCAGAAAGAATGCAGTCTTTAAGTTGTTGAAGCTTTGGGTCAGGAACTGGCGCCGCTGGAGTTGGCACGGGCGTTGGTGCCGCCGTTGGAACCGCCGTTGGAGCCGGAGCCGCCGCTGGCATAACAACTTGCTGTACCTGAGCAGTACCTGTGACCTGAACTGGTTGTTGAGTTTCAGTATTTTCCACTATTTTTGGTAGTAAGCATTTAGTTGAACCGAGAAATTGATGATCTCCTCTTTTTCACTCTTATCGCTGGAGCTATCAAAACTTAGACGGATTGAAGAAATATCCATCAGCCGAATTCTGTCTGTGAGAGATCCGGAATTTTCCATCATGTGAAGGAATTTCTGGAAGTTCTCATTGGAGGCCCTAATGTTCATACGTAAAGGCAGAATGCTATATTCATCCTCAAGTATTGGATTTTGGAAGCTCAGACTAGAAACCTCGAAAGGATTATTTTTCTTCGCAAGCTCTGCCTCTATTTCATCAATTTGTTTTGTGAGAGATGTGTATTCATCTTCGGTTGGGAAGATATATGTAAGATTTTCCTGGACCTCTTCGCTTAGCTGTTTGAATCCATCTTTTTCTGTTTCATAAAGTTCCTTGGTGGCGGTTTTAGCCTCATTTATTTGTTCAATTTTTACATAATTTCCTTCAAGAGCATTGGCCGCAGTTCCATAAATATCCCACTTAAAATAAGTGTAAATCCCCATTCCAATCGCAAGTACCAAAATAATAATGGCATAGGCCTTGATATAGGTTTTTTGTCTCTGTTGCTCTATTTTGTACGATACATTTTCCATAATATTTAAATTAGATCTTATTCAAGCATCATCTCCTCCATCAGCAGATCGTCCATCATTTCAGGTGAAACATCTACAGGAGTGTCACTGCTTTTGTCCGAAAACATGTTGCTCTCCAGCCCAAGATTAAGGCGTAAAGAAGAAGTATACCCTTGTTCTAGTGAACCGGATTTTGAGAATGACTTCATCTCTGCACCATCAAAGAAATCTGATGAGTTCATGGCATCAATTAGATCTGTAATAAGTGTGAAATTTTTGGTATCAACAACTCGCTTCGATTCTCCTGTGATAGATATCTGGCGATTTTTCTTGTCAAAATTGTAGCTTGTATATCGAATTCCACCGAGTGTGTCATAAAAATCTTTACTATAGTGAGGATCAATACTCACGGTGATTGCATCGAGTTCATTCATTATCTCCGACCACTTGATTCTCTGGTCCTTAACCTTTTGAATTGCTGTTAAGTCGTTAACGATAAGGCCGCTAGCCTTCTTCAAAAACGCATATTTATCAGCATCCGCCATCGCCTCGTAAGAAGTATTTATAAACATATTTGCTAGCTGTTTATTGCTAACAAGCCTTTTTGTATGGTCAAAATTCCTAATATCGATCTTTGCGCTCTCACTTCCATCATTTTCAATATTGTTCATCTTTGAAGAAAGTTCCTTAATCAAACTGGCTTCAAAGACATCGTCCGCAACTGGCTCCTCTGCATAAGTTAAAACCACAACAAGCGGAGTACTAATCGCATGACCAAATTCCTCTTTCAAAAGCTTAAAATCCTCTGTAATGATCTCGTCAACTGTCATTAGTGCCTCAGATGCATCTTGCTTAGCGGATGTTGGTGCAGTTTGACTGTTGGCTATTTCATAATTTTGTATGTATGAATCTCCATAAAAGCTAAATTCATCGAGATACCCCTTAATCAACAAAAATCGATAGAGATTATACTCGGTTTGGTGAGTGATTATCTGAGTATTTGTGGTAGAAAGTTCCTTCGCAACATTTGGAAGTTCCGCTTTCTCTAACACATAGTCGAAGGTATTTGTAAGCTGTGAAGTAAAGAAAAGATAAGACGCAAGACTTGCAAGAACAAGTATTCCAAGTACGAATTTTAGGAAAATTAGGAAAACACTTCTTGGTGGAGCAATATCCTGCAGAAGAGATTCGTCAATCTCCGGCGCATCATTAAGGATTTTTTCAAGATTCCCCGCAGCACTATTAGCATCAGCAATAGTCTTCAAAGCCTCCGCCTCTTGCGGTTTTTCATCCTTTTTCTTGATGTCTAAAGGATTAACCTCCTTTGCTACCTCTACTTTTGTATTCATTTTTGTTATTTAATCCTACTATTCTATCATTTTTTCGGCTTTTGGTAAAGGCATATAGAGTGTTTGCACAAAAAAAGACCCCTCCACAATGGACGGGCCTTTTCTAGTTTTTTAGATAGAAACCGATTACTGTAGTTCAACAGTTGCTCCAGCCTCTTCAAGTGTTTTCTGAATCTCAAGAGCTTCAGCTTTCTCAACACCTTCTTTTACAGCTTTTGGTGCAGCATCAACTAGATCCTTAGCCTCTTTTAGACCAAGACCAGTGATTTCACGTACAGCTTTGATAACAGCGATTTTCTGACCACCAGCAGCAGTAAGCATAACGGTTTTTGTTGAGCTTCCTTCGTCTGCACCAGCGTCACCACCAGCAGCAGGACCAGCAGCCATCATTGCCATAGGCGCAGCAGCTGTTACACCAAACTTCTCCTCAAGAGCTTTTACAAGATTTGCAAGCTCAAGAACAGGTAGTTTTTCAACAAGGTCAACGATCTTTTGAGCGTCTTTACCAAGTTCTACAGAAGACTCTTTAGCTTCTTCCTTCTTAGCAGGAGCTTCTTCTTTAGCAGGAGTCTCTTCTACGACTTCCTCCTTTGTTTCTTCATCAGCCATAATTATAATGGTTATTTATTAATAAATGATTAAGCGGCTTGTTCTTGCTTTTCCTTAACTGCGTTAAGAACACGAACAAATCCACCAAGGGTGTTATGAAGTACACCATGAAAGCCTTGAATAGGCGAGTTAAGAAGATAAACAAGTTTAGCAAGTAGTTCTTCTTTCCCAGGAAGCATTGCCAATTGCATTGTTTCAGCAATAGTCAAAACTCTTCCTTCGAAAAGAGCACCACGTAGCTTAACTTTTTCGTTTTTCTTCCCATAGTCGTGCAGAATTTTTGCAGCTGCAATCTCATCATCCATACTGAAAGCGGCTCCGATAGGTCCCTCCATAACTTCATTTGGGATCTCCTCAAAACCTGCATCCTTAGCGGCCAACCTCATTAGAGTTTTCTTACATACCTGAAATTTAACTCCACTCTCACGAAGCTTACCTCTAAGAGACTCAAAGTCCTTTACAGAAACGCCTTGATAATCGGCAAAAACAACCGATTTAGCATCTGCAAGATTTGCTTTAAGCTCATCTAGGATAACTGTTTTCTGCTTTTTGGTTAGTGACATATGTTAAGTGATTAAAAAAAATCTCAATAGTGTCATAGACTATCGAGATGCTCCTCTGTCCAGGGTGCACGCACCGGGGACAATGTGATTAAGAAGCTATATGTTTAGTCTCGGCGGGTCTTATCTTTCATGCCCACTGTCTATGACAAAAGGATTCTACCAGAGGCGAGCCTAAAGTCAAATAAAAAAGATCTACTCGCCGAAGTAGGGAGGAATTTTCGTGAATCTTACCTGAAATGGCTTTATGAAGCCGTTGGGTCCTGCAAAATCCCCGGGGATTTTATTCCAATGAATGAAGCCCCTCAATTTTTTCATGAAAGTGTCCTTGAATCTCAAAAATGTCCGCCGCAGTGATCTTGGGGAAAATAACTAAATGTGAGTGGGAGTTATTATTGGCGGAAATTTTGTTTGTTCTGAAGGGATGATGACTATATCGAGACATTGAATGTGCTGCGGAAAAATTCTGTCTAAGATTTGTGGCAGCAGCCCTAGTTAATTTAGATGGAAGACTTCCCGAAAAGTTCCTTGATTCACTTTTATTTCCTCTCATAAGAAGAAAAAGCATGATGAAATCATCAATAACCTCTTGTGCTTTTGTCCTTTCACTCTCGGAAATATCTTTGGTCCTTAGTGTATTCAGAGCCATACGTACATGATTTGGGATCACAAATGAGGATTGATTTCTGACTCCAACAAAATCCGAGAACAAAGAGATGAAACGAGAAACCGAACCATCTAGATCAAGACGATTTGTGCCGGTAGGATTACTAAAACCAAGCTCGTTAAGATAGATAAAAAGTGGGTGATTTATATCTTTAATGTTTAGCCTTGCGCGTTTTGAGGTGGTATTTGTTTGAGCCTGGAGCTCTCCCTTCCAAAATTGAACACTTGCAAGGAGGGAAATTGTATCGAAAAGCGGGTGATTATAGTCAAAATTCTCAAGGAGTGAGGGGGGAATTGGTGTTCTACCACCGTCCTCATAAGGTAGATACTGATACCCATCCTTTCCAGAGAAAACTCCAAGAAGGTGAAGTCTAACAAGGCCCTGAATACTTGGTGGAAGGCCCTCGTTTTTGTGCCATTTAGTAGCTTCGTTTCGGATAAGTCCATATTCTGGGTCCTGTCTGGTATATCCAAGAGCTTTTGCAACCTCTGTAGGACTGTTTTCGATTAGGTCAATCACTGCACAATATCGCTCAAAACGTTCATTACCATTATGAAAATCCTCGCAGAATTGCTCAGGAGTTATCACCAAATCCGATAATGTTTGCTTATTTGTCTCAGGTGCCATAAAATTTGTGAGAAATAGACGACATTAAACATGAAAACAGAAAAACTGTCAATCGAGCTAAAGACATTTCTTGCAAAGGCAAAAAAGCCTCTTGTTGTTCTTCTTGGGCCAACAGCGTCCGGGAAAACCGCCCTTTCCCTTCAAATTGCACACGGAATTGGTGGAGAGATCATTTCTACTGATTCAAGACAGATATATAAGGGGCTGGAAATTGGCTCAGACATACTAGATGAGAAGGCTCAGGATGGAATTCCTCATCATATGATGGGAATTACAGCGCCTGACAAGCCGATTTCCCTCTACGAGTACCATCGCCTAGCACTACAAAAAATCAAAGAGATCCGCGAAAGGGGGAATATCCCAATGTTGGTAGGTGGAACCGGACTCTATATTAGTTCAATAATCGATAATTATGACATGAGGGAGGCTCCTGGAGATCCAGTCCTCAGGAAAAAACTTGAGAAAGAGCTTGAGAAAAATGGAGCAAAAGCGCTTCACGATAAGCTTGTACAGCTAGATCCGGAATCGGCGGAAAAAATCCATCCAAACAACACTAGATATGTAATACGCGCACTCGAAATTAATCTGACAACAGGTTCTCAGAAGATTGATGCAAAGGCCTCCCCACAATTTGATGTTTTTATGATTGGGATTAAGTGGCCACGCGAGGAGCTTTATGAAAGAGTGGGCCAGCGTGTCGAAATTCAAATCAAACGAGGACTAGTAGAAGAGGTGAGAGCACTTCTCGACGCAAAATTTGACGAATCTCTTCCTGCAATGTCATCACTTGGAGCAAAGGAAATATTTCCTTATATAAGAGGAGAAATGACACTTGAAGAGTGCAAAGAAATCCTAAAAAGAAGCACTCGAAGATATGCAAAAAGGCAGATGACTTGGTTTCGAAGGTATGATAATGTGCACTGGCTTTCACCAAAATAAATGCCAAAAAGAACTTTCAAAGAGATAATGAAACTTGCAGAAGTGCTGCGGTCCGACAAAGGATGTCCGTGGGACAAGAAACAGACCATTTCGAGTATGTTGACCTACATTGATGAAGAGGTGGATGAGGTTAAGGAAGCAGTCGAGAAATCTGACTATACAAACCTCGCTGAAGAGCTTGGGGATGTCATTTTTCAGCTTATTATGATTGCTCAAATTGCGAAGGAAGATGGGTATTTTGAAATGCAGGATGTTCTAGATGGAATTTATGATAAGATAACCTCCAGACACACTTGGGTATTCGGAGATGACAAGGCGGCAACACCTGAAGAGGCTATAGAGATGTGGAAGAAGAACAAAGAGAAAGAAAAAAACGCTAAAAAATAAACTCACATATAAATGTCGGTACTTGGTAAGGAGTGGATAATCAAAAATTCCTCTCCAAATAAGACTGCGCTTGAAAAAGTGTTGGAAAACAGGGACTCGCTTGCGGATGGAGGCGAGGAAATTTTACATGACCCTTATTTATTTGAGGATATGGAATTCAGTGTTGAGCGCATAAACAAGGCAATTAAAGACAAAGAAAGGATAATCGTTTTTGGAGATTACGACGTGGACGGAATTACCGGAACTGCAATTCTCGTGCATGTTCTTGGGCGTCTTGGAGCACAGGTTTCCTACCGTTTACCAAATAGGCTTGAGGATGGGTATGGCTTTACCGAAAAGTTCATCCCTGAGTTTGTGGATGCCGGAGTTTCATTGCTTATAACAACAGACTGTGGAATTTCTTGTGCAGATACAATTACCGAGGCAAAACAAAAGGGGATAGAAACAATAATTACAGATCACCATACAGTCCCAGAGAAATTTCCGCACGATGCTATAGCAATCCTTCATCCAAAGAGTGAAAAAACGGCTTATCCATACAGAGAATTAACAGGAGCAGGGGTGGCGTTGAAACTTGCACAAGCTCTAATTAAAGATTTGCCGGAGAAAGACGAGCTGACTGCAAGTCTCATTGATCTTGCAACTATGGGAACCATCGCGGATTTAGGGCCACTAACTGGAGAAAACAGGGCCATTGTGAAAAAGGGGCTACAGAACTTAAGAACTACAAGTTGGGTGGGTATAAAAAAACTAATGGAAATATCAGCAGTTCCTGAAAACAGCGAAATTGATGCACAAACAATAGGGTTTAGATTGGCCCCAAGGATCAATGCAGCCGGAAGGATTGGAGACCCTTATGTGGCATTATCGCTTATTCTTCAGGAGGAAAAAGGTGAAAAACTAAATTTACTTGGTCAAAAACTTGAAAGTCTTAATGTTCAAAGACAGGAAATGATGCAAGAAGCCATTGATATGGTTGAGATAGAACTTGCCGGGGGAGAAGCTCCATTTATTGTAATTAAGAAAGATGCAAAATGGCATGTGGGAATAATTGGACTAGTGGCAGGAAGGCTTGTTGAGAGATACGGAAAACCTGCGATAATTTTGCAGGACTTTGGGGATGAATTGGTTGCTTCCGCTAGGAGCCCGGAATATTTTGATATGATTGAGGCCATTACAGAGTCAAAAGATCTTTTGATATCCTTTGGTGGGCATGCACAAGCGGCAGGATTCAATTTAAAAAAAGAAAATTACGAGGAGTTCTGTAAAAAAATATCCGCATATGCTCGGAAAAAACTTGCAGGGAAAGCGATGAAGCCAAGGCTGAAGGTGGACTGTGTAATTGGAAAAGATGAGGTGACAATGAAACTTTTGAAGGAACTTGATGAGCTTAAGCCTTTTGGAATAGCCAGCTCACGACCTATGTTCGTTCTTAAAGGAGTTGAGCCGCTATTTGTTAATCAGGTAGGTAGGGAAAGAAGCCATCTAAAATTCTCTCTTCAGCTAGGAAATAATAGAACAGAAGTGATTGGGTTTAGGTTGGGAAGCCATGTTGATGAGATGAGAAAACATCGAAAAATTGATGTTGTATGTCACTTGGATTTGAATAGCTGGAAAAACAAAAATTTATTGCAACTACAAGTACTAGACTTCCGCAAAAGCGAGCAGTAGAATTTAAATATGAACAAAATAGCAAAGACAATTCTGGTGTCCTTGGTGCTTATGGTGATGGCTCCAATAGCCCTCGCTGTAGATACATCAAATTGGTATCAATACAATGGAGAGACGCTGAATCATTCATATTCTATCAAGTACCCTGTGGGATGGAAAGCGGTGGTGTCCTCTTCAGGGGAGCAGGTAGGGTTTTCTCCAAGTTCTGTGTATGGAAAACTCAATTTTATTATTGAAGAGTTAGAATCTCAGACATATGATCAAGCGATAAAGAGTGAAACATCAGGAACAATTAACCTTGTTTCTGTTGAGGATTTTATTTTTTCAGGAAGAACGGATTTAGTGGGAAAGCGCGCTACCTTCAAGGATAGTTCAACTCAAAAAGAGACAGCAAAAACATTTATAAAAAGAGGAAATGTGATAATTTCACTAACAGATCCATCAAAGGAGGGGAGTTACAAATCTGAGATTGAGGGGATTTACAGCTCTTTTGGATTCACCGATAATTGGCATCAGTATATTGATTTTGAGGATCAGTACACCTTCATTTTCCCCGCAGTACTTGAAATAAACAACGTAGATGCAGGAGTGAGTTTATGGGATCCTGAACACTTTAACTCTGGAATCTTTGAGATATTTAAGATCAACAACACAACCGTGGAAAATGCAGCGCAGTTAGCTATTCGAAACGATGAGAGCCTTGTTTCCACCGATGAGGTTTTCCTTCCCGGCGCAGAGAATTCAATAAGAGCAGTTTACAAAGATGGTAAATCCACAAAGACATTTAGTAAGATTTTAGCAGAAAACAATGGGGATAGTTTTAGCCTGACAGATACAAATCTGGAGAGCAATTATCCGCACATGAATTATTACGATTCATATATTTTGGAGATGCTGCAGAGCTTTGAGTTTTTCAATGTTGAGGGGGAATACACTTCCTACGAGCATTTTCCGGACGTAAGGGAGGACCATAATAATGAGGAAGCAATTAATTATCTAACAGCAGTTGGAACGATAAATGGATATCCCGATGGGACTTTTAAGCCGAATGGTGCGATAAATCGTGCAGAACTTACAAAGATGATAGTTGCAACTAAAAAGAGTCCAGATCAGGCAAAGTACAAGGATTGTTTTGATGATGTTGCTACAGAGTGGTTTGCGCCTTATGTTTGTTATGCAAAAGCGCAGGAGTGGGTTGAAGGATATGACGATGGGACTTTTAAGCCGGAAAAAAACGTTAATAGAGCAGAGGCCTTAAAGATAATTTTGGGAGTTCTTGTTGGTGAGATAAAGATGGAAGTATTAAAAGATAAAACAATTTTAGATGTGGATTCAGAGGCCTGGTATGCGAAGTTTTACAATTATGCGGACAATCACGACCTACTCGATAGGGATCATATTGTGTTGAAAGAAGATGGTTACAATTATCTCCCTGCTGAAGCCATTTCTCGAAAGGAGGTTGCTGAAACAATCTACCGTACGCTTGAGAAATAATTTTATTAGGAAAATCACTCCTAAAGAGGTAATATTACCTCCTTGCTTTTACTATATGAGGGTTGACTAAAAGGAAAAAGTATTTTATAATGTATAGAAAGCATTATTTCAGAAAATGTCGAATACAACACAAAAACAGGTAATAGACCTTTTAAGAAGAAGTAGTAAGATACTTGTTATGCCGTCGTCCCCTCCGGATGGAGACTCGATAGGTAGTGCTCTTGCGTTATACCTATCCCTACACAAGCTGGGGAAGGAGATCACCATTGTTTGTAGGGATCCAGTTCCCGAGCTTCTTAGATTCCTTCCAAATATAAAGAATATTGGAGACCAGATGTCTTCTTCTTCTGATTTTGTGATAGAAATTGATCCGAAAAATGCTCAGATTGGAAACATAAAAACGGTTAAGGAGAATGGGAAGATGTACCTAGTTATTTCACCCTCTGAGGGGAAAATTACTGAGGAAGATATTATTTTTAATAAAGGAAAAGTTGAATACGATCTGATCATTACAGCTGATACCGCTGATGTTAGTCAGCTTGGAGACCTTTATGAAAACAACATAGAAATGTTTCACCAGGTGCCAGTTGTGAATATCGATCACCATGTATCAAATAGTCATTTTGGGAGGGTGAACCTTGTGGACATTATGGCATCCTCAACGACCGAGCTTTTACTTCCACTCCTTGAGGATCTTTCAAAAGAAGAGGGAATAGATTTGATAGATGAAGACATAGCAACACTATTGTTAACAGGAATAATCACAGATACAGGAAGTTTTCAGAATGCGAACACAACACCAAAATCTTTTGGAAGGGCGGCACAGCTAATTTCTTATGGTGCTCGTCAGCAGGAGATTATTCAACACATATACAAGACAAAACAATTGAGCCAGTTAAAGCTTTGGGGAAGAGTTCTTTCAAAGATTCAAACCGACGATGCATACAAAGTTGTGTGGTCTGTTGTAAGTCAGCAGGATTTTAAGGATACCGAAAGTTGTGAGGAGGAAACTGGTGACATTATAGATGAATTGATGACAAATGCGCCGGGAGCGGAAATTGTCCTTCTAATAAAGGAGAAAAAAGATGGAACAATTTCAGTGAGTGTAAGGACAACAAGTTCATCAATTGATGCATCTGGATTTGCAGAACAGTTTGGTGGGGGAGGACATACTCAAGCAGCAGGATTTAGGGTTGATGGTAAATCTCTTCGAGATGGTGAATATGATGTAATAAAGGCGGCAAAGAAATTCCAGGCACATAGACTTGGAATTGTTGAAGAGGAAGAAGGAAGCGCAACACTTGAGCCAATGATAAATGTTGAGGAACTTATGAAGAGAGCACATGAGGCCCAGGTCGCAAGCGATATGATAGAGCAGGCTAACCATAAAGAGGAGGAAAAAGAAGAGCCAGAGCCAGATGAAATAATTCCAAAACCAGAAGTAGAAAAGGCAAAGACCAAAAAAAACTTCATTCCTACAAAACAACCTAAGGATGACGGGCGCTCACCTAATTACAAATTTGAGAGCTAAGAAAGCTGTTGAAGTATCTCCTCGGGTATGTCAAAATTTCCGTATACCTCATCTACATCATCGTCTTCTTCAAGTGCCTCAACAAGCTTAAGGATTCTTTTCGCATCATCAGCACTCTCAATTTTAAGTTCTTCCTTTGGTAAATAACTGAGGACAGCTTTTTTGACGGCAAATCCAGATTTTTCAAGGTTATCCCTAACCGCCATAAGAGATGTGGGAGCAGTAATAATTTCAAAATTTTCTCCATCAAACGCAAGGTCCTCTGCGCCTGCTTCGATAATTTCTAGTTCGGAATCATCCTGAGATTTATCGGAAGCACATGCATCAATAACTCCCTTTTTCTCAAACATCCATCCAACCGTACCTGCCTCGCCCATATTTCCTCCATTCTTTGTGAATATAGTTTTAACAGCGGCAACAGAACGATTCTTATTATCAGTTATGCACTGAACATAAATTGCAGTTTTGCATGGACCAAACCCTTCGTACATATATTCAGTATAGATAGCTGCATTTTTGTCAGTACCAGAACCTTTTTTAATAGCCTTATCAATATTATCATTTGGTACATTGTCAGCTTTTGCATTTATAATCGCAGATCGAAGGGAAGGATTCATTTCAGGATCTCCTCCACCGTCGCGTGCGGCAATAGTTATAAGTTTTGCATGTTTCGTGAAAACTTTTCCTCGTTTTGCATCAGCAGCCCCCTTCTTATATTTGATGGAATGCCACTTAGAATGTCCTGACATAGTATATGTTAATTATTTGCTGGAGAATTCTACCGCATGTGCCACGGCATCACAAACATGTTTATTGAAAACTCCAGGGATAATGAGTTTTGGATGAGGTTTTTTAACAAGTTTAGAAAGAGCTATTGCTGCAGCAAGCTTCATATCATCAGTGATTTGTGTCGCTCTTGAGTTTAATGCTCCTTTAAGTATTCCAGGAAATACTAGTACGTTGTTGATTTGATTTGGGTAATCACTTCGTCCAGTTGCAATTATTGCTGCACCCGCACTTTCTGCATCCTTTACGCTTATTTCAGGATCAGGATTCGACATCGCAAAAACAATAGGATCCTTTGCCATTGTTTTAACCATCTCCTTAGTAAGAACTTTTGGCTGAGAAACACCGATAAAGATATCAGCATCTATCATCGCATTTTCTAGCCCCCCTTTAACTTTTTTCTTATTTGTGAGCTTAGCAATTTTTTTCTTGTAGTCATTTAGGTCCGGTCGTCCATCATAAATTAGGCCACGACTGTCTTGTAACATAATATTTTTGAATCCATATTTAAGTAAAAGTTTTGTGATAGCAATGCCTGCAGCACCAGCCCCACTAACTACAACTTGAACTTTTTTGTGATCCTTCCCCGTGACTTTTAGAGCATTAATGAGCCCTGCAAGACAAACTATCGCAGTGCCGTGTTGATCATCATGGAAAACAGGAATGTTTAGAGCTTTTTTAAGCCTTTCTTCAACTTCAAAACAACGGGGGGCAGAAATATCTTCCAAATTAATACCTCCAAAACTTGGAGCAATTCGAATTACAGTTTCAACTATTTCATCAGTGTCCTGAGTGTCGAGACAGATAGGAACTGCATCAACATTCGCGAAAGTTTTGAAGAGTGCAGCCTTCCCCTCCATAACAGGGAGGCCAGCAAGAGCACCAATGTTTCCAAGTCCAAGGACGGCCGAGCCGTCAGTAACAACAGCAATTGTATGACCCTTTGATGTGTAATCATAAGCCCTCTCACTGCACGCGGCAATCTCTTTACACGGCTCGGCCACACCCGGAGTGTAGTACAAGCTCATGTCTTCCTTATTGCGAAGAGGCACTTTTGATACAACTTCTAACTTCCCCCTATATTTTTTATGCGCGGCCAAGGCCGCGCTTCTCAAACTCTTCATCATATTTATTTTACTGGTGGCGGGGAAAGAGGAACTGGTACTGAAGGAGGCCCGGAAGGGAACATAGTTTCCTCAGGACTTGCTCCAGGTTCAAACACAGGAACATCCTCCTTGTCCACCTTCACAAGGGAGTAGACCATTGATCCAACAAAAACCGCAATAACAACCAAAATGGTGTAAACCATTGTTCCCAAACTAACCAGTCTTTTTTTGTGATCTGTCATTTATTGTAATTAAAATGCAGTTGTTTGCCCTTCGCGGGTGTCCAAAATAGTATCAAGCCCGCGCTCATATTTAAATGTATAATTCAAATTTGCGCTAAAGTAATAATCAACAGGCCCGCTTCCAACTCCAATTGCGTCAGTCTCAATTATTATCTTGTCATCGACTTTATTCAACATCTCCATTCCCTTTTTCTCAACAAGAACAGCCGCCAATATCTGGCTCAAAACCTCAGAGTAATCCTCCTGATTCATAACTAAGCTAGTTGGCTGAAAGGTTGAGAGCATAGTTTTAATATATTGTTGTAATTGGTAATGAAGAACACCATCTCCATACTCTGTGTAAATTGTAATGACATCACCATTATTACGATATATATACCAATCAACTGTGCGATCCGCAGGGAATAGGACCTCAAGAGCCGAGAGCCCACCAATAGAAAACTCAGAAAAAGTCCCTCCATTAAAAGCTCCTTTAATATTGCTAAAATACTGACTATCAGTGAGTTCTGACTCATTATAATCATAAGTAACTGTCACAACGGCAGAATTAGGATAGACTCTTTCAGCAGAAAATTGAGCAAATTCAGTATCAGGTCGCAAAAACACGATCTCATTTTCATTTTTAGTAACTGTCCATTTTTCGTCATCATATTTCATGGAAAAAGGAAGATTTACAGCAGTATAGTTTGACCATGTAGTCTCAAGAGGGAATGCTTTCCCGCCTTCCTGGACAATCATCATTCGATATATAATTTCAGCAAAATCCCCTCTATTCATCTCGCTATTAGGAAACACTTCACCATAATCATTAGGAAAAACGATATTGTTGTTTCGTGAATAAAAGAAATAAGGAGCGAACCAATCGGCAGGTTTAACGTCTACAAAAACTTCATTCTCAACGGTGTCCGGTACAGTCTCCCCTGCAGAAATCACCATAATTTTTAAAGATTCAGCAAAGCTAACTGTATTCTCTGGGCGATAAGTTCCATCATTGTATCCCTTCACAATCTCTGCCTGCTGCATTCCCATAACATATGAGAAAAACCAGTCATCAATTTTCACATCTGGAAAAAGGACTTCATATTCTCCATCATGAGCCACGTCAAAAGCTCCGGCCATGATTTTGGCAGCCTCGGCCCTGTTTACATTGTTGTCCGGCCCAAAAGTCCCATCCTGATAGCCGTTAATGATTCCATGATCAAAAAGATATTCAATCGCAGTAAAGTGAGCATGATCATCTGAAACATCAGGGAAATTCTGCGCATACACAGCGCTTCCAAGAAGTAAGAAGCTACACGCAAACAAAAGTAATTTTTTCATATGATAAGATTAACAAAGGAAATATATCATTGATACAAACGCATGAGTAGACTTTTTATTTCTTGCCTAACCGTATAAAAGTTCCCCAGGATGATATTGATCAAGATTTTCCTCTCCAATAAGCTTAATTAGACGGGCTGCTACCTTCTTCATTTCAACCTTTTCCTGAACACCTTTTTCCATATTTCGGATAATAGCAACTCCCTCTCGGACCTCAGTGAGCCCAATAATAACAGCATAAGGAGCATCGAATTTATCAGCGAGTCTAAGCTGAATATTGATTGATCCCTTTCCAAGAGCCCCCATGGTTTTTAGTCCAACATCTCGCAATTCATCTATAAGAACCAAGCATTTCTTTTTTGCCTCATCCCCAAGTTGCGCAACAAATACATGAAGTTCATCCTTACAAGGAACGCGTATTTTCTCCTTTTTCATATTTGCAATAATACGTTCAACACCAGCGGCATAACCAACTGCAGGGGTAGGTTGTCCTCCCATTAACTCAATGAGCCCATCATATCTTCCACCTCCACCTATCGCATTTTGAGCTCCCTCGGTTTTATCCCAGAACTCAAAAACAGTCTTGGTATAGTAATCAAGCCCACGAACAAGACGATCGTTTTCAGTATATTCAATCCCCATTTCATCAAGATATCCTTTCAGGTCTTCATGGAATTTTATAGATTCTTTATCCAAATAGTCACTCATTTTTGGTGCAAGCTCAGCCAAAATCTGGCAATCCTCAGCCTTGCAGTCAAGCAGGCGCATAGGATTCTTTTTTAAACGATACTGGCAATCTTCACAAAGAGACCTTTCCTTTCCTGTGTAGTAATCCTCAAGGACCTGCATGTATTTTTTGCGTGCCTCAGGAGTTCCAATTGTATTTAGTTGAAGAGAAAACATATCTGCAATCCCAAGATCTTTGTGGATCTTATTTGCTAGTTGAATAATCTGAGCATCAAGCGCAGGGTCGGTCTCTCCAATCATTTCGAAACCAAACTGCCAAAATTGTCTAAATCTCCCTTTCTGCGGGCGATCATATCTAAAATGTGGCTCATAATAATAGACCAAAACCGGTTGAGGAAGCTGTTGCATTCCGTGTTGGATATAACTTCTTGCAACTCCTGCAGTCCCTTCAGGTTTTAGGGTCAGGCTTCGTCCTTTTTTGTCCTCAAATGTGTACATTTCCTTACTCACAATATCGCTCGCATCCCCAATACTTCTCGCAAAGGCATCGGTATATTCAAACATCGGAGTCGAAATACGACGGAATCCCGCCTGTCTTGCGCGATGTCTAACAACTTTTTTTATATATGTGTGAAAATCATGATCAGCAGGAAGGATATCATGTACTCCCTTCGGTGTTCTAAAGGGCTCAAGTTTCTTAGGGGTTTCAGGATTATCAGCTGGCATATATTTATGTTAATTATTGAAGCACAGACGCTAACTTGCATTCTACACCAAAAAACGGATGTTTCAAGCTGGAATATTTAGATCTCAAACGAAGTAGTTGGAACAATATTTGTCTTTGGCAGATATTTCTCCGGCTCAAGTTGATACATAAAGTACGCTGCAGCGCCTATCATAGAGGCATTATCGGTACAGTATTTGATTTCGCCAGGATAGCGAAGCTTGATTTTTCCCCCCAACCTCTCCTCCACCATCGCCCTCAACCTCCGATTAGCACTTACCCCTCCCGCAATATGAACCTCTAGAACGCTGGGATTTTGCTCCAAGGCACGCATTAACTTCAAGCTCAACGCGTCACAAACCGCCTCCTGAAAACTCGCAGCTAAATTCGCCTTAAATTCATCATCAATCTCACTTTCATCCCTCGAACCATTTTCTGCAATGTACTTTTTAACCTCATTCAAAACAGCCGTTTTAAGTCCAGAAAAACTAAAATCTAAACTATCTTTTTCTAACATTGCTCGAGGAAGATCAAAGGCATCTACAGAGCCATTTCCCGCAACACGCGAAATAATAGGTCCGCCTGGATACCCAAGCCCCAAAATTCGAGCAACCTTGTCAAAAGCCTCACCCGCAGCGTCATCTCTACTTTCTCCTAAGACCTCAAAATCATGGTGGCCACGCATAAGAATAATCTCATTATGTCCACCAGAAACAGTCAAAATCAGCGCAGGAAACTCAATTTCTTCCCCACTACCAATCCAATTTGAATAAATGTGCCCAACAATATGCTGAACCGGGATTAATGGCTTTTCCTTCACAAAAGAAATGACATTCGCAGTCTCGGTTCCAATGATTAGCGAACTAACCAACCCAGGACCACGAGTAATCGCAAGCGCATCAATATCATCCCAGTCACATCCCGCATCTTTGAGGCACTCATCCAAAACAGGAATCATCTTAAGGACATGCTCTCGCGCAGCAACCTCAGGCACAACGCCACCCGTCAAAGCGTGGATATCAATCTGCGATGCAACAGTGTTTGCCAGCACCCGCTGGCCGTCCTCCACCACCGCACATGCAGTCTCATCACAAGATGTTTCAATAGCTAATATCTTCATAACGCCGCCATCTTACTGGAAAAAACGGCAAAATTAAAGTATAATTAGGGCCATGAAGGTAACCTCAATCGACATTATAGAAATTCTTAGGAAGGGTGGCCATGAGGCATATTGGGCTGGTGGGTGTGTTCGGGATATGTTGCTAGGGGTTGAGCCGAAGGATTTTGACATTGTTACATCAGCGAAGCCTGACGAAATTGAGGAGCTACTTGAGCATACTATCCCAATTGGGAAACAGTTTGGTGTGATTTTGGCGATCCAGAATGGTCATCATTTCGAGATTGCCACCTTTAGATCAGACAGTGGTTATAGTGATGGACGCCGCCCCGACGCAATTGAATTTACCAATGCTGAAGCAGATGCACAGAGGCGCGATTTTACGATAAATGCACTTTTGTACGATCCAACTACTGATGAGATTTTTGATTATGTGGATGGGCAGAAAGATTTGAAGGATGGGATTATTCGGTTCATTGGAGATCCGGAAAAACGTATTAAGGAAGATCATTTAAGGATTCTTCGCGCAGTTAGATTTAAAAATGCATTCAATATGCAGTACCATCCCGAGACATATCAGGCGATAAAAAAACATGTAGAACTTATTAAGGATATCTCCGCAGAGAGAGTTGCGGATGAGCTTAACAAGATGGTGATGAGTGGCTCGCCGGGTCAGGCCTTAGAAGAGTTGTTTGAAATAGAGGCATTGGAAATTATTCTTCCAGAACTTTGCAAACTTAAAGGGCTCGCCCAACCCAAGCAATACCACACCGAGGGAGACGTTTGGGATCATTCGATGCGAGCAGTGAATTCACTTACTATTGAGAAGGGAGATGGAATTCCTCTTCCTGCAGATCCGCCATCAATCGAACTGAAATGGGCGGTGCTGTTACATGATATTGGAAAATACGACACTTTTTCGATAGATGATGAGCGAATTAGATATGATCATCATGCAGAAAAGGGGGCAGAAATTGCAGGAAAGATATTGAACCGACTTAAATTTCCAAAAAAATCTATAAAAAGAATTCAGTGGCTTATCGAGCATCATATGATGGTCGTTCCACTTTTCGAAATGTCGGATGATAGGCGAAAACATTGGTTTATGGAACCGGGATTTGAGGAATTGCTAGAGGTATATCGAGCCGATGCGCGCGGAATCCTTCCTACAGACCTTAGTCAATATAGCGAACTGAAAAAACTTTACCGTCACGAGATTGCAAAGTTGGCGCTTATGCCGAAAAAACTTATCAGTGGGAAGGAGGTAATGGAAATGTTAGGAATGGAGGAGGGAGAAGAGGTAGGAAAAATTCTAAAAGAGATAAGAAACTTACAGATTGAGGGGAAAATAAATAATGCAAAAGAAGCTAGAGTTTTCATAAAGGAAAAGTCTAAAAAAGATTGATATATAGAGCGATTTCGGTATGATACCTTCCTCTGTGTTTGCTTTTTGTACGTGCAGAAGTTCTGACGCGTACAAACTGACCAGAAGACCTTTAAAAACTCGCATTAGATTTTGGCAATTTGCCATTCAAAATAGGGGACTCCAAGTAACCCGTGATGAAAAGCCTCTGAGGAGGGGCATAAAACTCATCACAACAGGGAGTCCCCACAAAATTTCGGAACCCGAACTGAACCCAGAAACCGACGGAAGGAGACAAGATGAACGAGATGAGCGACGACGACAGAAGAGAGTTAGAGAAAGCGCGAGAGACCATGAAGGGTCTCAATTGGTTTGCGTGGATCGTGATGGTGCTCTTCCTGTGCATCTTGGGCGGTGCCATGATGTGCAACCGAGCGTTCGACGAGGACCCCAAAACGGGCGACACGCTCGGCACCTCGGACGTGAACACCACTGAGACCTATGGAGGAGGCCCACGATGAAGAAGACCAGCACCGCTCCCCAGGTCAACTCAACCGACGAGGCCAAACAGAACGGATGGGTCACGGTGTTCGTGGTCCTGATGTTCATCGGGGTGTGCGTGATGGGCCACTACGCTGAGGCCCACCGCCACCAGAAGATCTCTCACAACCAGGAGACGCAGGAGGCGACCCGATGAACAAGCTGCAGCGACGACCCCAGAACTGGATCGAGCGCAACTTCAGCTGGCTGCTGCCGGCCCTGGTGCTGGTACTGCTGATCGTGTGCGTCAAGGCGTACTTCCCGATCGTGGAAACACCCCAGCCGCCGCGCATCCAGCCACCTGAGTACATCGAGACCGGCTCGACCATCCAGAGCGATGCGCCCGCGACGAAGCCCACAGAGAATGAAGGAGAAGAACCATGAGCAAGCAACAATTCAAGCAAGAGCGGCAATTCGGGCTGCTCGAGGTGATGATGGTTGTGGCAATTCTTGCGATTCTCGCAGTCGTTGCAACCCCGGCAATCATCAAGTACATGCGCAAGCAGAAGACGGAGGCGACCCTCGAGAAGATCGACGAGATCTACAGGCCGTCCTACTCCAACACTCCTGTTCTGACGGAGCCGGAGGTGGTAGAACAGGACACCGATCCCAAGTGGGAAGCTCACATGGAGGAGCTTCGAGCGAAGCACGCCGAAGTTCTTGCGGGAGCATCAAATCGCTACGACTTCGGTGTCGGCGAAATGGTGCTCGGATCTGGAGAACCTTTCGGCCGCATCGGAGACGGAAGCGGGGGAATGTTCTTGGCTCTCCGACATCCTGCGATGCACAACGATCCCACGATGCTGCCTGGAGGGGAACCGTCACGATTCGGGACTCTCGACATCTGGGCTGTACGAGAAATGCTACGGGCCAACGAAGGGCCGGTAGACATGGACGTGCTCGCAATCGTACACGGTGTGGACATGCGACCGCTGACTTCCCTGGACGATTCGTACTTCTCCGACATCGAGACTCAACTCGGGGTCGGCGTCGTGCGGGTTAACAACATGCTGTTCGAAGGGGACTTCTGCACGCCACTCCATTGCGACAGCGACGATGTCTGCCCGGACCTGTGGATGTGCAGCCCCATGGAAGAGGAGTGTACCCCACGGATCTGCGAACTCGTCGAGTGCGGGCAAAGCCCTGACGGAACCCTTTGCGGGAACTGCCCGGATGACCTGTACTGCTGCATGGGGGAGTGTCTCAGCGAAGAAGAGATGACTCTCACCCACGGCATGCCCTGGTGACCGAACCTCGAGGATGGGCGGCGGGGGTGCGGTCGCGAAAGCGTGCCGTGCTTCCCGCCGCCTCCCCCCTGGGGAAGCGACAACACAAAAGACAACACCAAAATCTAATGCGAGTATTTTTTTAAAAATCCCCGGGGATTTTCCTCAAACAAACCGCATCCCCCTGCGATTTCAGCCAAAACCCACACAAGTCTATACCAACTTTTTCCCCTTCATAAACATGAAGTAGTCGAGTTTAGTGAGGACCATTGCCCCAACTCCAATCAGGAATAGGATGATATTCACAAACCATCCAACAAATGGAATCATGCTAACTAGGAAATACCCAAGTAGGACAAGCGCCATAAGTCCAAACAAAACCCCCCTATGAAGTTTCTTCATCTTTTTTCCTCTACTGAAGTAGTAGCTCGCAATCCATCCCGCAACAAAGATTTTTGATAGATAGAAAGCAATAAGAAGGACGGCAGAGATAATTAGGGCCAAAGGAATTCCAACTATTGTAACCATAAGAATTAACGATCCAATAACTCCAATAATCGCAGACAATAATCCAACTCCAAAGCATTTAAAGATATTTTCACGAGTAAGCGACGCAGACTTCATCATCATTACTGGGAAGAAGAAAGCAAAAACAAAAGCCAACACCAATGAAGCAAGATAGCTAAAGAGTTTTTGGATAAATGTCAGATATGTAACTGTTTCAAGAACAGTCTCCCTTTCAAATTTATTGAATGAAACGTCCCCAGCAACAACTCCTGAAGGGATTGTCGATTCAAGAAGGCCACTGTATTTTAGGTCACCTCCAATCACAGCACTTTCAGAGATACTCATTGTATCTTCAACGGTAACAACAACATCTCCAGCAACACTTCCATTCAAAATTAGCATCCCAAGACCGCCATGAATATCTTCACTCACACTTCCATCGATTGTCAGAATACCTGCTCCAGCAATAACGCTCCCCCCAATTACAGAATCAATTCCTATATCCACCTGGCCACCACCAACCAATAAATCATCTCCAACATTTCCATAAACTGCAATCTGCCCACCTGCACTTCTTAAATCCCCAAGGACATTACCCACCACATTAACTCGGCCCCCAATTACTACAAGATCCTCATGCACAGTTCCATTTATTGTGACAGATCCTCCAATGATATATAGGTCTCCAAAAATATCAGATTCAATATCTGCATTACCAGCCACCATATATGCATCGTCAGTTAAATTTTTTGATGAAACGATATTCTCCGCAACTTGCAAAGAAACCGCCATAGCAGGAAGGCTGAGCATGGCAAAAAGACCAAGACCCAAAAGAGAAGTAATTAATTTTTTCATAAAAAAGAGGTTAAGTACCTCAATTATTGCAAATATCTACCTTTCTAACAAGCAAACGTTCTCAATATGGAAAGTGTGGGGGAACATGTCGACCGGCTGAATGCTCTTTACACTGTATCCGTACTGCTTTAATTCGTCACAATCCCGCGCAAGAGTTGAAGGATTACAAGAGACGTAAATCAGCTTATCCGCCCCAAAATCATTAATATCTTTCATGACTTTGTTAGTCAGTCCAGCCCGAGGAGGGTCAACGACAATGAGTGTTGGTTTGTCTCGTAGAGATTTTAAAAGCTTTCCAACGTCACCAGTATAAAAGTCGATATTAAAGATGGCATTCTTTTGTGCATTTTCCCGAGCGATCTTTACCGCATCTTCATTCAGCTCAATTCCATAAACCTGCTCACAATGTTTTGCAAGAAATAGCCCAATAGTTCCCGTTCCACAATAAAGATCAAAAATAACCTTGTGGCTTTCCTGCGTTGCAAGTTTTACCACCTCACTATAAAGCTTCTCTCCTTGAAAAGTATTAACTTGAAAGAATGCCTGCGGCAAAATTTCAAACGTAAGTTCATCTCCAGTGTCCAAAATCATCTTCTCACTGTATACCCGTTTTCCATATATCACTCTCTCCTTTTCTTGCCGCCTGTGTCCACGCCGACTAATAACAGTTGTCCAAATAAAGGAAACCAACCGCTTTTCGTCCGTATCCACTTCCAAAATTTTATCTACCAACACTTTTAAATCCTCTTCAAAATTATCCGGCAAATCCTCCCCAGTAGTAAGATTTATCATTACCTCACCAGTCCGCTTTCCCTCTCGAACAAAGAAAGATCTCAACAATCCCTCCCCATCAGAAAATCTAAATGGAGGCCAGTTTTTCTCAACTACAAAATCCCTCACCAAATTCACCAACTTGTAACTATATTCAGATTGAAGATGACACTCCCGAAGGTCAATCTTGTCATATCTACGGCCCGGCATGTGCATCCCAAACGCGAATTTCATATCTGCATCATAGCCAAAAGTGAACTCCATCTTGTTGCGATAATAGAACTCCTCTTCACAAGGAATTACCTCCGCAACTGGCGGATCATATATCTTTCCAATTCGCTCAAGCGCATCTATCACATGCTGACGCTTAAAATTAACCTGCTGGTCATATGGCATAAACTGCAACTGACACCCGCCACAGATTTCACTGTAGGGACACTTTGGCTTAACTCTGTAAGACGACTCCTCCACAATCTCAACCAACTGAGCCTCGGCAAATTTTTCCTTAATCTTTGTGAAAGAAGCCCTCACCTTGTCTCCAGGCATAGTCGCATCCACAAAAACAGTCAGCCCCTCGTGCTTACCAATCCCGCGCCCCATAAAAGCGAGCGCCGTAATTTCAAGTTCAACAATGTCACCTTTCTTCCTTTGCATAGCCGCAAAAATCTATCACTACTTCTCCATGTTTGCAACTTTGTGATGGAAGCGTTGAGAATATTCACTTAGATCAAGTTCAGGAAAGACTTTTTGAAAGAACATGAATGCCGCGAGTTGTTCATTCTCCTCTTTCCGAGTACTAATATAAAAGCGATCATAAAGATTAAAGATGGACTCATATTGTCCGCGATAATAAAGATTGTAGATTTTTTTTGACATGAAATCAGTATCCCCACCGTGAGAGATTCTTGTTAAGAATTCGCTGTAGTTTGTGCAAGCCTCGTTGTATTTCTCCGTAACCTTTAGGCCATCCTCCTCTCCAGTAAAACCTAGAACCTCAGCATAATTTTCCGCAACCGCCTCACTCAAAACCTTTGTTTTTGCATGTGAAAGTTCATGTGCAAGAACATGCGCGAGTCTGTGAGCGGGATGCATTAACATTATTGGATCGATCACAGCACCCTGTGTTGTCGATTCTCCAACAATATTTCCGGGAAATTGTTTAAAATAAATATCGCTAATTGGAAAGTGTTTCTTTGTCAGTTTAAGAGCGGCTTCAAGATTGGCAAATGCACGTTCTGGATCCAAAATTTTGACATCAGCAACCTCCATAGGGCCATCCCCATCTTTATAAGAATACTTAAGGGCTTTTCTTACCTCTTGAAGTGTATGAAGACTCTCGGGATATTTGGGTTCTGATCCCTCAACTTCTTCGGGGTTAGTATCTTCAAAACCTGATTGTGATGTTGCGTGTTGATTCATATTGATATTTTCGTATAATTATAGCATAAATCAGCCCATGAAAGAAGTCCTACTAATCATTCTATCAATAATTCCAGCGATAATTTTGCTGATATATTTTGATAAACAGGACAAAGGAGAGAGGGAGCCAATGAAATTAAAGTGGAGAGTTTTTTGGTGGGGAGTTATTGCTACCTTTTTTGCAGCTGTTATAGAGCTGACAATGATGACAGGATTTGACTATTTTGAATTCACACAGAAGTCACAGCCGGTTTTGTATGCCTTTGTTTCTGCATTTATTGTAGCTGCATTGGTAGAGGAGGGGCTGAAACTTTGGGTAGTCAAAACACAGGTTTACAATGAGAAAAAATTTAATGAAGTGATGGATGGTATTACCTATGCAATAATTGCCAGCTTAGGATTCGCGACACTTGAAAACATTATGTATGTGTTAAGTGGGGGGCTCACGCTCGCATTCATTCGTGCATTGATTTCTGTGCCCGCCCATGCACTTTTCTCAGGAATAATGGGGTATTACATCGGCCTATCGCGCTTCGCCCCCACCCCCAAAAAACGCCTCCTTCTTCTAAAAGGACTTCTCATTGGCATCTTTTACCACGGGCTCTTCAATTTTATTCTACTCGCAGAATCAACGCTAACGGTTCTTATAGTTCCATTAATGTTAGTAATGTGGCTCCACCTTAGCCGTCTAATCACCCTTGTGCAAAGTGATCACGGAAAAACCATTTAATAAGGTTCCAGTCGTTATTACGTGGGATCAAAGTGTAGGCATTTATTCCCTCCGTACATAATTTCTGCTGATTTTCGTTTAAGCCTGGCGCTCCTTCAGCAGGAACCTTCGCGCATTCTTCCTTCGCAACATATGGCGGAACAGTCAAAATATTCCCAGTCGAAATTACCGCATTCCCAGAAATCTCATAATCCTGATATTTGAAGTAGTAGGCAATCGCCTCGTTCAATTTAATATCTGTCTCCGTCCGCTTCAGCACCGACTTAATAATTTCATAAATAGTATCAGTATCACCAAACCCAAAATTCCTCGCCTTACTCTGAATTGCTTTTAGAATCATCTGCTGCCTCTCCGCCCTAGCAAAATCCGATGAGGTATGACGCGTCCGTGCAAGTCTAAGCGCCTGCTTCCCTCCCAAATGATAGTCCCCAGGCTCATAGTGCAGAGTTCCCTCAACACCATTGTCGATAGTTTTATAAGTAGGATCCACAACCGCCTGGTCAAGATGAATATCAATTCCTCCAATCAGATCCACCACCTCAATAAACGCATACATATCAATCACAATATATTTATCTAACTCATACCCACTAATCTTGCTAATAGCCTTTTTCAGCTCTTCCAATCCATAATAATTTGCCAGCATATTAATTTTCCGACCATTGTAATAAAGATCACGCGGAATACTAATCATCCTCACTGTGCGATCTACCTCATCGATATGGGCAAAAATCAGTGTGTCAACAAGCGCCCCATGCTTTCCCCCAATCAGTAAATTAAAGGTTCCATCTCCAGAAAGAACCTCATTTCCATAGTCAGGAATGTTATCCGGCAACGTTAGAGTTTTTTTTTTTGAACTCCGGATCAAAGAAGAGAACATTTTCAGGATTTGTGCCATCCGGCCTCACAATATTCACAACCCCCGTGGCTTTTTCCATCACTATCATATTCACAACCCCCTTTCCATCAAAGATATCATAGTAGACTCGAACATCATCCTCTCGCATCTTTCCAACAGAAAGCCCAGCCTGCTTGAGCAACAGTTGAAATCCTTTATCCTTCATAGTCTTCTCCAAGCTTTCCTGCGCAGACTCAACCTTATCCGCAATCACCGCACCCTCATCAACTTCTTCCTCCGCAACCTCCACAGCATGTTCTTTAAACGACTCAATAAACGCCACCACCTCTATTGCAAAAGCTCCAGTGCTTCCAGTGGGGGAGTTGTACTCCTTTGTTTCAAAATCATTGATCATCTCAATAATCCCTGTGCTTTTGTCTAACTGCAGAGTCAAAACGATGTTCTCTCCCTCAGCAATTGTCATAAAATACATCTCGTCATCCTCAGCTAACGGAGAAACAATATATCCGCCAGTAGCAATAAACTTCGCAAGCGTCTCATTGGTCAACAGTTCCTGCAAAATTGGAACATTCCTACTCAAATTATCATCAAGTTTTTTTTGTAAAGATATATGATCCGCATATTTAAAAAGAGCCAACTGCAATTGATCGGTATTCTTATCTTCGTCAGAACTTGTAGAAAGTTCATCAAACCCAAGATAAGTTTTAGTTGGAAGATGCAAAAATCCACGAATCTCATTCATATCATTCCCGATTTTTGTGTAGGCCTCCTTAATCTGCCCAATCTCCGTAAGCAGCGAACTATCCCTTCCCTCAAGGAAAGAAAAAGTCCCCAAAACACTTTGAATCTGCAAATAAAAGGACAAAAAGAAAATTATACCAAAACCCCAAAGCCCATTACGAACAGTCAAATACCTCTTTATCATCGGTTTATATTTCGCAAGCAGACAAACCCTTCCACTTTTCTCCTTTTTGGAATCCTTTATATCCATAGAAATTTTATGAGTGAACAAATTCTATGCAAAACCCTCCTAACTAGCAAATGAAATTTTAGTCTCCAAATTTTCCCCGGGGATTTTCGCCTGTCTTTCCCCACAAGAAAGCCATTTCAGCTTTTTCTCACGAGAATAATGTAAAATAGCTTGAAATTTCCTCCTCCCTCGGCTAGATTATCCAAGCACTAAAACTTTGACAATAAGCGGGTGTCGTATAATGGCTATTACCTCAGCCTTCCAAGCTGATGATACGGGTTCGATCCCCGTCACCCGCTCCAGAAAATCCAGAGAGGGGCATCTTTCACCTCAACTGCGATATTTTCTTCAAACACCTACCATTGTAGGCTTATTTCAGAAAAATCTTGTTTCGTCGAAATCTGCTCCCTCTCTGGATTTTCTCTGGGAGTGGAGGTTGGCTGAAGAGAACCCGTAGGGTGAGATATTCCCGTTGCTTGATAGCGCGACGAACAAAGTGAGGCGGACTAGCAAGTACGACGATGCCTAGGCTAGCTATGAAGAAGGAGTGAAGCGACTGATTGAATAGGTAGACATGGTACGCAGAGCGAAGCGAAGCGAAGTGCACCCGCTCCAAGAATCCCAGAGATGGGCTTCTTTTACTTCAACTGCAGATATTTTTTCGAACGCCTACCTATGTAGGCTTATCTCAAAAATTCCTTGTTTCAGCAAAATTAGCTCCATCTCTGGGATTCTTAAAGTTGGGACCGCAGAGTCGATCCCGTAGGGTTGCCTTAAGTATGCGATGAACGAAGTGAATCGGATAATTAAGGACAGCGAAGCGAACGAAGTGAGCGTAGATCGATCCCCGTCACCCGCTCCAAGCACTCTACCGCTTCAAAAAACGGTTTTTTTGTGATATAATGTAAAGAAGTAAAAATACCTATGAATGAAAAAATAGACAGTAGTGTGGAAGAACCAAGACCTGTTACGGCTGAAAAACCCGAGGGGAGGCTATGGGGAATAAAAAAAGTTCTGAAGAGCATAAGAGAAGCATTTTCAAGGGTAGAAGATGGCAATTCTGTAGATACTCCTGCCCAGCGTGAAGCTCGACTACTTTCACAAAATGAAATTTCTGACTACATGCCTACCGAGCCTCAAGCTCAAAGCCCTAAAGAAGATGCAATTCCAAGGCCCGGAGGGGAGGAAGACTCAGAATATAATTACCAATTTGATTGGATGGATTCATATCCTAACGATGTAGAAGACATAGATAGATTATCGGAATGGTTTGATAGAAACTTCCAAAAAGGGCTAGATGGACTTGAATTATACTATCGTAACGGTGCAGAGTATGTGTCTGATCAAATTCTAGCCATTGGTGAGAAAATGGGGATTTCTACTGAAAAAATGAACAGTATTACAAATATTAAGTACGAACCTAGTGGGCAAAATTGCTCCTCAGAGCTGCTAAGTATTAGAGTTGAGCAGTTGGATAGCATGCCTCATGAGTATGGGAATTCTAGGGTTTACTCCATAGATCTAATGGGTCAACAAATCTATACAGTAAAAACAAGTAACGAAGGGGAAATAACAGATGACAGCCGAAACGAGGGGAATCTAAAGATTGCCCTAAAATTATTGGTGGAAAAATTGAAGGAATAACTAGATTCCATTCCGCACTTCGTTCAATGTGGAGCTCCATGCAAATCAGAACCGACTTTTCGTCTTACCATAAACCAAAAGGCGATTTTTTATGCAGGGGGAATGAAAAAAGCCCAGCAATTAAGCCAGGCTTTTGGAACTCAATAATAAGATTCTACCTTGTCCTCATTCCCATCTTCGGTGCGCTATAATACATAATTCCAAACGCCAACAAAATCATTGCGATATATACATAGGTTGAGAATTCAGGGACAGATTCGCCACCACCACCTGGAGCAGTAAGACCAACTGTTGTAAAGTCATATACATTAATTGCTGCTGCAGCGAACTCTTCGGAAAGACCTGAATTAACAACAAAAAGAGAAGACCCATCAACCATGGAAACTCCTGAAAGCAGTAAGTCTGGCATACCTGCTTCCCAGACAAGAACATCTGGATCAGCTGCCACCTGGTCTGTTGCCCAAGTGGCACCACCATCATTACTATTTGCAATCATAAGTTTTGGATTTCCATTTGTAGTTGAATCGCCATAACTTATATAAACATTACTTCCATTAACAAAAAGTCCATTCTTCATACCTCCCACCATGTTTGTTCCTGAGGCAACAGTTGAAGATGTCCAGCTTGTCCCATTGTATTTGTAATAATAAACATAATCAGTATTGTCGCCATCATTAATATCACTAACCACAAAACTAAAATTACCACTCGCGTCCTCAAAAGACTCCAGTTGCAAAGGACCATCAGTTGTTTTTTCAAAACCACTGGCAATCTCGGTTATAGACCAGTTGTCTCCTGCATCAACAGACTTATAGTGGTAAATTTTACCATTGCCTGCTACAGAGGAAACTGCCACAGCATTTATGATATCTCCATAAATTTGCATGCTGCCATAAGATTCTCCTCTTGCGTGTGATTCAATACTAACTGGTGCATCGAATGTTTGAGAACCGTTATTCCATTTAAAAACATTAGTACTATCACCAGCGAACTCAATAATATAAGGATATCCAGTGACATCAAAATAACCCAATTGTGGAGGGTAGGAATAACTCCCAATATCCACAGGCGTAGACCAATTTGCTCCAGAATCAGATGATGCTGAATAATAGAAATGGGGGGCACTACTAATATTAACCGCATAAAGAACCCCAATATCATTCCCATTCATTGCAATAGAGACATCTGTTGTTTCATTATTTCCCGATAAGGCTAAAAAATTATGATAAGTGGACCAACCTTCTTCATATTTATTGTGACCATAAAATGAGATACCACCCGCAGCCCCATCATTTATTTCAGTCAATAAAAATACATTATCACCATCAGTCGCCATATCCATTCTAGAGCCAACATACGTTGATTCCAGTACAGTTTTTGTTGCAGATAGGGCAAATGCACTTTGCGCTAGAAGGAGAGAAGCCATAACGGCAACCACCACAAAGGAAATAATTTTTTTCATAGAATGAAGTTAAAAAATTTTCATGATGAATTCTACAATAAATAAATAAATAAATAGGGCGCAGGTCAAACTCTCAAATAGCCACATTCCCAGTTCGAACAACTTGCTCGCCGTAGGCGTGGCTCTTTAAGGGTGGAGCTTTGCAAAAAACGGTGAATTTAGGCAAAATCCAGCCTAAATTCACCACTTCTTGACAAAAAACAGGGAATTTGTTAGGATGTGGGCATGATTAACAAAAGCTATAAAACACGAATATCTTCTCTAAAAAAAGAGTATGAAAGGCTTAAGAAAGGAAAGGAGTCTCTTTTAACCCTCATTACTGAAGCCGAACTTCCCGAGAGCGTATACAACTCAAACGCAATTGAGAATTCAACTCTAACAATAAAGGAAACAGAAAAAATTCTGATGGAACTTGAAGTCTCCAGGAATGTTTCACTTAGGGAAGTTTTCGAAGCCAAAAATTTAGCAAGAGTGAGCGAATACATACAAAAAACAGCAACAATAAACGAAATTGATTCCGAAACAATTCTACTTCTCCACAAAATGCTCATAACAAACATAAATGATGACATTGCAGGAAGATATAGAAAAGCAGGAGAATATGTAAGGGTGGGGACGCACATCGCTCCACCACCGGAACAGGTCGAGAGAATGATAGAAAATGCAATTTTAGAATATAAAAGTGACACAGAAGGATACTTCTTAGAAAAAATCGCAAAATTCCATCTCGAGTTTGAATATACTCATCCGTTTATAGATGGGAATGGGAGAATAGGACGAGTATTAATTAATCATCAACTATTGAGACAAGGGTTCCCCCCAATAATTGTTAGGAACAAGGGGAAAGAAAAATACTATTCTTGTTTCAAAGAATATGAAATGAGCAAAAAAACAAAAAACATGGAAAAACTGCTTGCTTTAACACTGATTGAATCACTACACAAAAGAATTACATATCTAAAAGGGCAAAAAATAATCAAAATGAGTGAATTTGCAAAAAGAGAGGGAAAAGCAAGTAACACTTTGTTGAATGCAGCCAAAAAACAAACAATTCCAGCTTTCAGAGAGAAGGGTGTTTGGATGACTGGAGTCTAGCTCTCCAGTTGAACATCCTTCTTAACAATGCTTTTAAGTTTTCTAGTCGTAACCTTCTTCCCATCAATCTCAAAAGGAATTGTATAATCACAAACCTTAAAATTTGTGCAGCCATAAGAGGCTCGGCCTTTAATTATTTTTCCTTTTTTACATTTTGGACATACTAACTCATCACTATTGGCTGGTTTTGTGTCTTCTTCCTTAGGGATATGTGCAATTTTTCGCACAACAGGAGCCTTTTTTACGGAATCAATCAATTCTCGAATCATAGCCTTTAACTCATTCATAAAAATGATTGGATCGTATTTTCCTTTTTCAATCTCTCTAAGTTTTTTCTCCCATTTACCAGTAAGTTCAGGGGATTTCAAAAGCTCATTTTCAATTACCGCAATAAGATCTATGCCAGTTTGAGTAGGAAGTAATGCTTTTCTTTGCCTTTCTATGTAATTACGGCGAAATAGCGTTTCAATAATGCCTGCACGAGTTGACGGTCGCCCAATACCATTTTCCTTCATGACTTCACGGAGGGATTCATTATCCACCTGTTTACCCGCCGTTTCCATGGCACGAAGAAGGCTAGCCTCTGTGTATGCTTTAGGAGGAGTAGTGTTTTTCTCCTGGAGAGATGGCTTGTGCGGCCCCTTTTCTCCTTTTTCAAAATTAGGTAGTATTTTATCTTGAGATTCAGCTTTCTTGGGGAATAAAGTACGCCATCCTGGCTCAAGAATTTGTTTTCCCGTAGCTCTAAATTTTATTTTGTTCGATATCCCATCAACAGTAGTATTAGAGATTTCAGCCGCAGGTGAAAATGCTGCAATAAAGTGTCTAGTAACAAGATCGTAAATTAGTTTTTGATTTTGATTAAGGCCATTAGGATAATTTCCAGTAGGGATAATAGCATGGTGATCCGTTACCTTTTTATTATCAAACACTTTTTTAGATTTGCTGATTTTTTTAGCAAGCAGAGGTGTTATATATTTCTCGTAAGGTGTTAGTTTTGTAAGAATTCCCTTAATTTTGGGATAAACATCATCTGGCAAATATGTTGTATCAACACGAGGATAAGTAGTGAGTTTTTTTTCATAGAGAAACTGAATAGTTTTAAGTGTCTGGTCAGCAGTAAGGTTGAATTTTTTATTGGCCTCTACTTGTAGAGATGTAAGGTCAAATAATTTTGGAGGATGTTCTTTTCCTTTTTTAATAGTGAAATCTTTGATTTCAAAATCTTCTTCTTTTATGGAATCAATAATTGTCTGTGCCTCTTCAATAGTATTGAATTTCTTTTTTGTGCTTAAAAAGGTGGTCTCTTTATAAAGAGTAGTTATCTCCCAATATTTTTTAGATTTAAAATTTTGTATTTCAAGATGGCGGTTAACAATAAGGGCAAGAGTAGGAGTTTGCACTCTGCCAATAGAAAGAAGCTGCTTATAGCCACCATATTTAAGAGTGTATAAGCGAGTTGCATTAAAGCCAAGAAGCCAATCTCCAATTGCACGAAGACTTCCAGCGGCATAAAGATTATTGAAATCATCGCCAGGCCTTAAATTTTCAAAACCCTCCTTAATTGCTTCATTTGTTAGTGAAGATATCCAAAGACGTTTCATCGGAACATTGCAATTAGCTTTTTGCAAAACCCATCGTTGGATCAGCTCTCCCTCCTGTCCGGCATCACCACAATTGATAACTAAATCAGATTTTCCAACTAAATTTTCAATGACTGCAAATTGATCTGCAATTCCAGGATTTGTTTTTAGTTTTATACTAAATTTTTCTGGAATAATAGGAAGCTGGGGTATGTTCCAGTTCTTAAATTTTTTATCGTAATCATGTGGTTCCTTAAGTGTGCATAAATGACCGAAGGTCCATGTGACAAAGTAGCCATTCCCCTCAAAATAGCCATTTCTTTTACTATTAGCGCCAAGGATTTTAGCGATTTCACGAGCAACACTTGGTTTTTCTGCGATACAAAGTTTCATTGAATTGTCTTAAGGGAGATTCAATATACTAGACTATTCTAATGTTTGACAAATCAGCAATAAAATCAAATAGACAAGAAATCTTAGAAAACATACCTCAGCACGTTAAAATTTGTGCTGATTACAAAATGGCAATAAAGTGTGGAGCAACAATGGTAAGAATTGGCTCATGCCTTTTTGGTTAATAAAAAGGGCTTTTTGTGGTAAAATAAAGGGAAAATAAAAACAAAAAATGGAGGTTCAAAAAGAAAATCCAAGAGACAGAATTCGCACGTATTTAGAAAGCAGACATGATTTAATCAAATCAACAGATCCAGAGTCTTTAGATTTTGCAAATCCAGGAGAATTTGAGGAACGAATGGTTCAAGGTGTTGGAAGCACTGTAAACAGTTACATGCAAATTCCTATGCCAGAAAGTCACCAAGAGGGACAAGACAGGCCTTTCGTTTTGTTAAATAAAGTAATCCTAGATGAGTCGATTCCAATTGCTTTAGAAGTATACAAAAGTGCAAAATATGAACATGGAAGATTTATTTGTGACCAACTCTATTTCAAACTTGATAAAGGAGGTGAGTGGCTAGGAGAATTCGTGCTTCGTAATTATGAAAATGAATTTAGATTTAGTCATAGAAAAATGAATCCATCCTATAGAGGAGGAATAATGTCTGGTAGTGCTATTAAAGCAATGGATGAATTTGTAAAGCAATATGTTAAGCGCAATCCTCATAGGGAAGCAGCCATTCATTCTAACGCAGCCCAATTAGACGTCATTAGTTGGTTCTCAAAAAATGGATATGAGGAAACTGATGATGACTTCCCAAACCCACATGGAGCGGTAAAAATGAACAAATTAGAGGACATTTTGACTTCTCTTGAAAGTGAAGATGGAAATTATACGGTATCACCAGGAGAGTATCTTTACGTTTTCCCAGGAGACTTCAAGGGGGATCACATGCTTCCAGGCGGAACTAAGGCAGATGAAATGAACATGGATGAAGCTGCACTTGTTCATATGAAGAAAGAGTTAAAGCTAGGTGAGTCTATTACTGAGCAAAGTGTAGTTACGGACATCGATTCCGCAATCACGCAGACTAATTCAAAAATAGAAGAGTTAATTCAAAGAAAGGGACCAATTGTCATTCACGTAACAGGAAAATCAGGAGCAGGAAAAACTGTGTACAAGGATAAGCTTGGAATAGAATTGGAGCAAAGAGGTCTTCAATACGTTGCTATTAGTACCGATGATTATGTCGAAAAGATTCCTGGGCTGGAAGAATACAGGCACAACATGGCTAAATTAGCTTCCGATATAGAGAGTGCGCAAAGGCAGGGGAGAGTAGTGATTGTTGAAGGAATTATTCCTGAGTCTTCAGGCACATTGTCTTTAGAGTCAGATTATCAAGTGTTTTTTGACGCTCCATTTGAAAAGAGAATGGTAATGAGAATGTACAGAGAGTTTGCTTCAGATGGGAAAAGCCCAGAACCAATAATGAAAGGGGTCGCATCCGCAGCTGGAGAAGATGTCAGCTCTTTCCAGAAATATGAATCAATAAATCCTACAGAAAAAACCAATTTGGTAGTACAAAATAATTATGAAATGGAAGACAAGCCCCAACTATATATTTCAGGAGACAAATTTGTATTTGAAGCTGAAGGAGCTCCAAAAACCGAAATAGATATCACAGAGGAGCAAAAAAGAGGATTAACCGAATTAGGTATACGAATAACGTGCGATGCTCCTCCAGAAGATATTGATCGCCTCATTGGTGAAGGCATAATTGCAAAACCAAGTGAGTTTAATGCGTTTGCACATGAGGGGGATGATGTACAAGGATATATTTTAAAGAGACAACCAAATAAAGGAGAAAAGAAAGAATTACTAGGAATAGAGAAGGCTTCAATATCAGAAAGAATCAGGAAATATTTAGAAGATCATCCAGAGATAAATGAAGAAGATGGTGAGGCAGAGAAGAATGATGATCCTGTAGTAATTGAAAATAAAGATCGTTTTGAGAAGAGAATGGTGTCTTCAATTCGAAAAATAGTGCCAAAGTATCTTAAAGGAGAAGGTGAAAAGTTATTAAAAGTTGTTCGACTTGATTCCTCTATCCCTCTAGATTTGAACATATATAGAAGGGAGAGAAAGGTTGATGGGGACCATGTTAATAATCTTTTGTATTTTGAAATAAAGAAAGAAGGTCAAGAAGCACATGTGGCAGAATTTGCACTTCGAGACTATGACAATGAGTTTAGATTTAGTCACAGAAAAGTGCATCCAGATTATCGAAAGAATGGAATTGCGACATTTGCCATGAAGGCGATAGAAGAATTTGTTAAAGAATACTCACGCAAGGTCCCCGGGAGAAAAGCAGTAATAGAAGCAAACGCAGGACAATTAGATGTGCTTAAGTATTTTGTTGATAATGATTTTGAAACAACAATGGATGATGTTCCAGTGTATGGTGACGAAAATGAAATTGTTATTCACAATATTGAAAAGATTTTAACAGATTTAGAAAAGAAAAAGGGGAAGTACGAGGTGGGAGAATTCAAGTATGTTTTTCCTACTGAATACGAAGGCCCACGTTTCCAAAAAGGAGAAGAAGAAATAGCAGATAACATCGAAATCGATGAGTCAGCCTTAGTTCATTTCAGGAAAGAGCTGAATGTTGAAAGTAGAGAAGGGTGGTTAAGGAAAAAGGCAAGGGCATTGTTGAGAAGGAAAAAAGAATCCAAAGACGATGAGTCACCGTTACCGCTATATCATGCAAAGTTATCAGAAAAGCTGAAAAACTCTCCTGAATCATTGCGTTTTGGGCCAACATATAATGTAGAAACCTCACAGGGAGAACCTTTAACGGTTAGCACTGTTTTTTTGGATAATGAGGCATTTAAAGAAAGGCTATATGACGACATTGGAAGAGATAATGTCACAAGACTTTACTTCTTAATAGCCCAGGATAACGAAGGGAACATTGTAGGAGTTACAACAATGCAGGTGACATTTAGGTCAAGTATAAGCCCATTTATGCAGACATTCGCACAAGGGAAAGGGATATCAACTCCACTGTCAATGGTTGCCAAAGACGTTATCCAAAGGTATTCAAATGAAATTAATGAACCAGTTGAGACAGAGGTGACCAATTACAATTTGAGGAGGCTTGGTGAAATCAGGGAAGAGGCTAGGGGAAAAATAAGCGATACTCAGGCCGCCAGAATATCAGATGCAGAAGGACAACAGGAAAGATGGAAGGCAAACTGGGGTAATGAAGGCAAGCTGGGTTTAAAAGATGGGAAAAAAGTAATTTCTCCTAATGAGCTAAATCACGATTTGGAATCCATTCAAAGCATAGATTTACAGAGACAGGAGGGAGAAAAAGATAAGGAGATACTCGCAGTCCCTGTGAGAGAGGCTTACTTACCAGCGCAAAAAGCAAGTATTAGGAAAGATCATCTTGAGCGCTTTAAGCCTCTTCTAGACAGGATGGTATAATAATGAAGGGCATATATGTCTAAATAAAAGACTTAATGATAAAAATACTATCAATCAAAAACAAAGAGGAGATACTGGAATTTTGCTATGAGAGAGAAAGGGAGAATTTATTTGCAATTGGTAGTTTCTCAAATTATGAGCATCCATTTTCTAGGGTCAAATACTATGGTTGTTTTGATGAAGGGAAAATGGTTGGGCTTGCAACTTATTACATAAGGCACAAGAATCTTGTGATAAATGCGGCCCAAGGTGAAGTTATTGATGAGCTTGTTGATTTCGCTATCAAGGACAAAATTGAGGTCGAATTTGTAGCAAATTTTGAAAAGTATGCACTTCCAACAATTAAAAGATTAAAAGACAAGCACGGAATAACTGCTAAAAAAATAAGCTATGAAACGGTATATGTCCTTTCGAAAGAAGAGTTCAAGGATTTTTCGGAAGGAGATGAAGAAATAGGAACAGCAAAAGATATCGACGAAATTGTTAGAGTACAGAACGGGGATGAGAAGAAAGAAATTACAGATAAGGAAAGGGCCAAAATCATTCCAAACCAAGAATTCATCTTAAGGAAGGAAGGCAAAATTGTTTCAAAAGCAAATATCCACGGGGTTTCAAAGCACTATTTTCAAATTGGAGGTGTCGGAACCAGAAAAGAATTCAGAGGGAAGGGATATGCAAAACAGGTGGTGAGTAATTTGTGCAAGACCTATTTCAATGAGGGAAAAAACTTTGCACTTCTATTCACAGACAATGAAAACAATTCAGCAATAGCTGTTTACAAAAAACTCGGCTTCAAGCCTGTGGATAAATTTATCATAGCTAGGTACAGATAAAAAGAGCCCCACTCTTTCAAGCAGGGCTCTTCAATATAACTAGATTTCTATCTTGCTTCCATCTTAGACTTCGGCGCGGCATAATACATAATTCCAAACGCTACCAAAATCATCCCAATATATACATATGTTGAGAACTCAGGAACGCTTTCTCCTTCTCCTCCTCCACCTTGTTCCACATCACCAGTTCCAGTAATAGTCCAGAAATATTCGCCTGAGAGTGCATCAAGTTCATCAAACCAAGAAGTAAAGGCTACTACTTCGTCATCACTTACTGCAACTCCAGCATAACTATAAGAAATGGGATTAGGAACAAGCGTCTCATCCACCATTACTTCGTTCCAGGTTGTCTGGTCAGTACTATAAACAGCATAAAATCCTGGAGTAGAAAGATCATTGTATGCAACATAATCTGTTGTGAGGTCTGTCGCTAAAGAATAAGTGGTGCCTCCTGCCTCAATCATGTCCACTGCAGATGCAACCGTTACTTTTTGCCAACCCGCATCATAATAACCATAATACAAATAGTCCATCGTTCCTTCTGTGTTGTCATCTCCAATTAAAAAACGGAAGTTCCCGTCAGTATCAATTGAAGTGGAAATATTCTCGTCAGAAGAATCAGAGTTTATAGTGTCTGACCATATTCCTTCATCAGAAGAAAAACTTGTTCCACCATCGCCAGAAGTGTAATAATTCAAGTCACTTCCCATCCCCTTGTGCCCTGTAATAATATGAACACTCCCTAATGATGAGTTCCCCCTAGTTTCAACTCCTAGAGAATTAGCGCCAAGAGTTACACCTCGCACAATCTCAGTAGTAAATGGAGCACTATTCCCTTCGTAGTATATGATGTCTCCAGTGATAAGAGTTTTATCATCGATAACAATAGCAGCAACATCATCTGAGTAATATGAGATATCAATTGAAGATCGATCATTAATAGAAGAGTCTACAATTTCAGCACTGTCCCAAGAAGTCCCATTATATTCTCTTAAGTAAACATTAGTACTTACATCGAAATCCTCTCTCTCAATGTAAACAACACCAGGATTTCCTGAAGCATTAACATCGATTCTTGCCTTGTGCCAATATCCAGCAGCAGCAGTATGAATAACTGTGCCCAAGTCACTCCAAGTGCTACTTGCAGCAGTCCATTTGTAAACCTTTAAAGCAGAAGGATCATTTGCATCAGCCAGGACATAGATATCACCATTAGTATGGGACTCTGAGTCGTAATAGTATGGGGTGTCGTCAGTGACACTCCCCTCCAACGAAACAGTGGTGTACGCCGCAAAAGTAGCTTGTCCAAACAGCATGGACGACATTACTCCTACAAGGAGAAATGAAAGGAATTTTTTCATAGGAAAGAGGTTAAAAAAACTTTCAACAAGAACTATACTATAAATAAATAAATAAATAAATAAGGTGTGGGTCAAGCTCTCAAAAAATCACTTCTTCTTGATCGTCCCATTTTGAAGATGGCTATCCCCTGTGTGAATGGTGTGTTTTATGTAGGGAAGACTGTCTTGAACTACTCGGATATCTTCCACTGATAAAAACGCATGTGGATGATATTTTTTTATTAAAAGATAAACTTGGTGAGCTTTCTTTCTTTTTACTACAACGTAAATAATATTCACCGGACCATTATCTCCTTGTGCTTTCATGGTAGTAAGACGCGCATCCGATTCGTGCAATTCTTTTATCAGTTTTGGAGCAGGTGTTTTTGTGATTACATGAAACAAAACTGTTCCTACCGCAATTTTTTCCTCGATTACCATCCCAACAAAAGTCCCAAAGCTAAACCCTAGGGCATAAGCAAGATATGCCCAGATATTATCCAGGTTTTTCATGATCTGGCTTATCGCCAAAACCCAGATAAACACTTCAATGAAGCCCAAACCTGCAGACACAAATTTCCACCCCCTAGATATAAAAATAATCCTGATGGTTCCCATTGAAACATCAACAACCCGCGACAAAAAAATCAAGAGAGGAATCAACCACAGCACTAAAATTTCATTTTCAAACATAATAAGCAAAAACTAACACATTAAAAAACTTACTTCAATATTATAAGTTAGAACCCAGTTCGAACATCCTGCCCACCATAGGAGCGGTTCTTTAGCGGTGGAGCTCCATATACAAGCCTGCCTTTTTATGTTAAAATAATATGAAATAACACATATAAATGCAGTCACCACAAAGTGAACCAAACATAAGGGCAATGCGTGTGCAAGGTGTTGAATGGAATATGGACAATATAAATGCCACCTATTCAGAGGAACTGGCCGACGAAGGCCAAAGAATGCAGTTTACAGAAAACAACGGCCTACTTTGCTATGTGGATACAGAGGGGAGCAGGTTCATAGCAAAAGCAACAGAAGGAAACAGAAAAAGACTTGCAGAGGCAGGATATGTCGAATCTAGGGAATTAAACGTGCCATTCTCAAGCGGAGAGGCTGCGATAGAACACGAAATTGGGGTTAGGCTCGAAAGCATAAGAGAAGGCGTTGAAGGAGTCCTCCCTCCAACTGCACAAGAAATTGTTAAGGGAAAGCTTGGTGTAAGAGAAATTGAAGATGAAGAAGGAATAAAAAGATTTGTATTCAAGTACGAGGACAAGGAATTTAGTTTCAAATCAACCGAAGAACTACCTCCGTTAGGGAATGTTGATAATTCAACCGTAGAAATAATAGGGGGAGATCCAAAACATAAGGAAGAAGGAGAAGCACAAAAATACATCAGTAATATATCTACAGGTGAAGCAAAAGAGCCTCTATTGCTAACCAATAATTCTCCAAGAGGGGTGCTAGAACTCCTAGCAAGACTTGGCCATTCAACTCAAGAAACACAACAAATGCTTGAAGAAATGTCTCGAGGCGAATTTTCAGATAAGACAATTGAACTAATTGATATGATGGTAGCAGCGAATCAGGTCATGGATATAGGCAAAACATATGAAGTAAAAAAAGAGCCAGATAAAAACGGCAGTGCACTTGTCGTACTTGCATTGCTCGGAGACGAGGAGGCAAAAAAATCAATAGAAAGAAAAATGGAACATTTGAAAGACTATGATGGTAGAACAGCACGTGAAGTTGAGGAAATGGAAAGAAAAAGAAAAGAACTACTAGAAACAGACATTGACCGTTACGCAGATGAAAATTGGGACTTGATGGGTGAACAAGATAGAGAAAGAAGATTCGAAGAAGAAAGAATAAGACCAGAAGACCTGGTAGTCGTTCATGCAACAAAATACGAACCAGCAAAAAATCCCGACGGCAGCCATTCAATACAAACATCCTATGATGCGACAGGAGGGAAAACAACGATAAGAAATTCTATTCACACGGCACTTAATCACAGAGTCGAATCACATGAAGGAGGCTCATGGGACAGCGCAGGATACGTAATAGTTTCGCCTTTTTCAGACATGATGAAAGAAAACGGAACACCAGCGGGAATAAACACGGTTGACACATGGTGGACCCGAAACCCTGGAGAGGCCTTAAGATTCCCAAATACAACAATTGTAAGAGTAGTAGATGAAGATGCAAAAGATTTAATAGAAAACGGGGAGCAAGAAATTTTAGTAAAAGGATCTCCATATACAATTGCTGATTTGATTAAACTAATGGAAATGGAAGAAGAGGAGCAGAGCGACTCAAGTCTAGGAAGGGGGCTTGAACAGGCGATGAACTTCTTAAACCAAAATTTAAATCTAGAAGGACAAGAATATATTTCTATTTCAGATGAAGAATTTTTACAAATATTATTAAATCAAGATCCTTCTAATAGTATAGAATTCGCAATATCAAAAATACTCGATGAAAGTGGAGCAAGAGATCGACAAAGGGAAATAGCACAAGAAAAATTAACAGGGGATGTGCAGTCTCAAATCCAAGGAGGTTTAGTAAGAATCGCTACAAACAGGGCAATAAGAGAAAAAGGAGGAGAAGCAAAACCAGGAGGTAACTATGGATGGGGAGGGAGTATGGATGCCAGTGAAAAAATAGGTAGGCTCGGAAGGACAATGGGGCTAGAAGGATTTAGTATCCACTTCTACTCTCCAAACCACCAAATGGAAGAACACCTTGAATTACTCAAAAAAGGAAAATTACAAAGAGGGGCATTCGCTCACCTTTCTACTAAACTCGATGCAAAAACACGCAGGGTGATATACGCAGAGGGCTTGGTGGAGTAGTTCCCAGTTCTTTAGCGGTGGAGCTCCATAGTCTTACTCATCAATCCTAAATCCAATTTGTTTTTTAGGTTTCTCTTAACCGTTTGGTTTAAACCCTTCGTCTCCACTCCATAAATCTTAGCCAAATCTTCATCAAGCATCACCCTTTGTCCACGAATTGTATAGATTTTGATATTCACATAATACGAATAGCACACAAATATTAAATATTCTTAAAATTTTCTAAAATGTCCCCCCATATCAATCAAACAAAAACAGCGCCAGGGGCAATACGAAAAAGACAATGATTATGAAAAAATATACTGCCACAATTCCATAGAAGATTGAGGTTTGTTTGTCGTTAGTAAGGTCAGGGGTTTTAAGATCCTTTTCGGCAATTTTGTTTGTGAAGAGCTTTCGAAGGTATTCCTTGTCATTACTCAAAGAATAGAATATGTAACCGAATATTGTAATTACGGGCATAAAAACAAAAAGAACATAGGGGAGATCATGAGGAATGTTTTGAAGACACCTCCTTGTACACGAATCGCTATACACATGTTTGTAATAACCAATCCTTTCCAGAAAATCAAAATAGTGGGAAGTGAGTTTTTGATAAAGGGGGTCGAAGACAACCATTACAATAAAAAAAACAACCAGCAATGCAATGGTTGATAGTACGAGCCAAGGATGTATTTTCTTTTTCTTCATGATAGGAGGATATCCCAATTTTATCAGTCGTCAAAATAAAAATTCGAGAAACTTGCCAGCCGAGGAGATCCCTTTGTAAATGAATAATCTTAAGATATACTCTGTGCATGCAAAAACAATGTGCCAAATGCCCCCAGCAATTTTCTATCACCGAAGAGGATGAGAGTTTTTTGAAAAAAGACGGAATTCCTTCTCCAACACTTTGCCACGATTGTAGAGAGCAGAGAAGGTTGGCACAGGGGAATCAAATACATCTTTATAAAAGGAAATGCGACCTCACCGATAAAGAGATTGTTTCAAATTACCACCCAGAGTCCAAATTTAAGGTTTACGATCAGTATGTTTGGTATAGTGATAAGTGGGATCCACTGGAATATGGGAGGGAGTATGATTTTACGCGCCCATTCTTTGAGCAATTCGAGGAGCTGTCATTAGCAGTGCCAAGGCCATCGCTCCACAAGGGATTTCAATATGACGAGAACGCGGAGTTTACAAATTATGCGGGGAAAAATAAGGACTGTTACATGATTTTCGATTCCGACGAGAATAGAGATTGTTATTACTCATATAGTGTAAACAAATCGGAGAATTGTATGGATTGTTACAGAGTTAGAGACTGCCAACTATGTTATGAATGTATCGATTGTGAAAAATGCTATAGCTCAGCTTTCCTAAAGGATTGTACTAATTGTTCCGACAGTTATTTCCTTGAAAATTGCATCGGATGTAAGAACTGCATTATGTGTAGCAACATTAGGAATAAGGAATATCACATCAATAATAAACCGGTTTCAAAGGAGGAATTCGAGGCGCAAAAGACAAAGTGTTATTCAACTTCAAGTATCAAGGAGGCGGCAGGATTTTTCGATACTTTCAAACTAAAATACCCAAGGAAATATATTCACGGAATCCAGAATGAGAAAGTGGTAGGGGACTATTTAAGCAATTGTAAAAATGCACATCATTGCTTCGATAGCGCGGGACTTTGGGATTGTAAATATATTTTCCAGGCCTTCAACCCACTCAAAAATTGCATGGATATCCAGGAGTGTGGTGATGGGGAATTGCTCTATGAAAGCGCCTTTTGTGGATATGACGCCTATAATCTGAAATTTTGTGCACATTGCTTGGGGACATGTTCCGACCTGGAATACTGCTACCACTGTCCACACTCATCCAATCTGTTTGGCTGCATTGGGGTTAGACACAAAAAATTCTGCATCCTTAACAAGCAATATTCAGAAGATGAATACAAAGAACTAAAAGAAAAAATCATCGAACACATGAAGGAAACAGGAGAGTACGGGGAATTCTTCCCGATCAAATTATCCTCATTCGCATATAATGAAACTATTGCACAAACACACTATCCAGTGAGCAAGGAGGAAGCGCTAGCATTTGGTGGCACTTGGAGGGAAAAAGATGAAGAAGATTATAAGGAGGCGACATACACTCCACCTGATACTATAAAAGAGGTAGACGAAACTATATCGAAGGAAATTTTGAAGTGTGAGGTGACCGGAAGAAACTACAAAATCATAAAGGCTGAATTCGAACTGTTAAAAAAGATGAATTTCCCCCTACCAAAAGAATGTTTCTTTCAAAGGAACAAAAGAAGAAGCGAAAGCAGAAACCCATGGAAGCTATTCGACAGAAAATGCCAAAAGTGCGACCAAAACCTGCGCACAAGCTACTCCCCAGAACGCCCCGAAACAGTCTATTGCGAAGAGTGCTACCTAAAAGAAATCTACTAGAAGGGGAGGTTGTGTTCAAACCTAAATCCAATTTGTTTCTTTGATTTCTCTTCGGCGCTTTTACTCTGTAAACGCAAATGGAATCTTTCTGCGGGCTCCCAGCCTTGAAGTCACAAATTGTGACTTCAAGTTTTCACAGTGAGAATATGCCACAATGGCTTCCATGAGCAAAAAATCACGAGAAAATCCCCGGGGATTTTTTTTGGAATAAATGTTAAACTCATCATACGCCTCACCACTATTCCTACATAGCACGCTGCAATGACAACACTTTGTATTCGGGGTATACAAATGATCTCCAGAAACGTGAAGATTCCCACAATGCAGGCACGGGCGCCCACTACACGCGCACAAGGGGGCCAGTCAAAATAGTCTACTACGAGGAATTTGGAACTAAATCAGAGGCAATGAAACGAGAATACGAATTCAAACAGCTCACCAAAAAGGATAAGGAAAATCTAATAATCTCCAAATAAGTCGCCTTCCATTTCTGCCTCAAATAAGTAAAATGGACAAGTAAACAATTCCTCATGAAGACTTATAAGATAGATAAAATATTGCTCAACAAGTTCACGGGGATACCCATTTTTTTCCTTGTGATATGGTTTATTTTTCAAGCCGTTTTTACGATAGGACACTACCCCATGGACTTAATTGATCTAGGAATTTCATCATTGCAAAATTGGTTAACGCCAATCTTGCCCGAAAGCCTTTGGAGTTCTCTTTTGATAGATGGAGTGATTGGGGGCGTTGGAGCAATGCTGGTATTCTTGCCGCTCATTGTTCTTTTGTTCTTTTTCATCTCGATCCTTCGGCAAAGCGGATATCTGAGTCGTATTTCTGTTCTATTTGAGAAAAGTTTAAAAAAAATTGGGCTAAGCGGGAAGGCGATAGTTCCTTTATCAATGGGATTTGGATGCAATGTCCCAGCCATAATGGCGCTTAATACACTTGAGACAAAAAGACAAAGAATTATCACCGCAATGATGATCCCATTTTTAAGTTGTAGCGCAACACTTCCAATTTATACACTATTCATCGCAGCATTCTTTGAGGAAAAATGGAGGGGGACAATATTGTTTGGGTTATATGCAGCAGGAATCATTCTCTCCATGATTACAGGAATGATTTTTCATAAATTCTTAAAGGAGGAGAGATCAACCATGCCTTCAGTTCTTCCTAAATATAAACTTCCAAAAATTAAAAATATACTTATCTCAATTTGGGGAACTACAAAGTCATTTTTAACCAAGGCAGGAAAAATAATCCTACCATTTTCAATAATCATGTGGATGTTATTTACATTCCCACAAGTAGGTGGAGTTTCACCACAAATTGAAGAATCATATGCAGCGCAGATAGGGATGTTTGTAGAGCCAATATTTGAGCCTATTGGGTTTGACTGGAGAATAAACACTGCCTTGTTTGGTGCATTAGGGGCAAAGGAAATATTCATTTCAACACTTGGAATCTTCTATTCACTGGAAACAACTACAGAAGATGGATTAATTCAGGCCCTGCAGAATGACAACAACATTACACCCCTAACCGCATCACTGATTCTTATATTCATGCTCATCTATTCACCCTGCATTCCCGTAATCGCAACGATAAAACAGCAATTTGGGGCAAAATGGGGAGGAATTGCATTCATCTATCCAACACTCCTAGCATGGGTAATATGCTTCGTAATCTATCAGACATCACTCTTAATGTGATTTGAGAGTTGACGGAATTGTCAAATGGTGATAGAGTTCGTTAGTCAAAACACATTGTTGTCCAAGGGGAGCATAGTCGAGTTTCATTCTAGGCATTCAAGGTTTGATCATCAGTTGATTATTTAACACATTACAAAATGCAAGAAGGAATTATTGCTCGTCTTACGGACAAGGGATTCGGTTTCATTTCTCGAGAGGGAGAAGAAAAAGATCTTTTTTTCCATATGAACGAACTTGTAGGTGTAGCATACGATGACCTAAATGAAGGGGACAAGGTAACTTTTGAAGTTGCTGAAGGTCCTAAGGGTCTAAATGCTACCAAGGTTTCACTAGTAGCCTAGTTAGACATTTACAATTAAAAACACCCCCAATTATTTTCCACTGGAAACTGAAAGGGGGTGCTTTTTTTAAGATAAAATACTAAGCCTCGTCCTCAATATCATCGTCTTGCTCCAAACAATCCTTGAACTTAAGTCCTTTCCCATCTTTATCCCAATCACCAAACTTTGCCATAAGAAGGGAGCTACCTGCCATTCCTAATACCCCAACAACAAGCAGACCAATAACCCATTTCTTAAGCTGTTTTTTGTCGAGTGTACGAACAGCCCAAACAAGAAAAAGAATCACGCCTAAAGCGAATAGGAGACAGAAAAACCCACCAAGGTGAAACCCCGCTCCAAAGTGTCCATATCTCATAATAATGTGGTTAATAAAATATGACTAAGCGAAGCATAGCAAGACCATGACTTTTTGTCTATTTATAAAGCTTATTTAGCTTTTTTAGCTGCAACTTTTTTCTTAGCAGCAGGCTTCTTAGCAGCAGCTTTTTTGGCAGGTGCTTTCTTGGCAACTTTCTTCGCAGGTGCCTTTTTCACAGCAGTCTTTTTAGCTACTGTTTTCTTAGCTTTAGCCTTCTTTTCAGCTTTCTTTTCTGCCTTCTCCTCTTTTTTAGGCTCTACTACTTCGACTTTAACGGCCTTTTCAGCTTTTACAGCTTTACCACCACCCATCTGCTCTAAAAGATGGATTATTTTGTCTAGCTTTGCCTCAATTGCATCATGTTTTTTGCTAGATTTGTCTGGACGACTTAGCCCTGAACCGGAACCGCTGTCTCCCTTCCCAAAACAATTACTGCAGTAAACAGGTTTGCTTGGAGTTGGCTTGAAAGGAACTTCACAACTTTTTCCACAATCATCACAAGTTGCTCTGTGCATTTCTGGACGACCTCTGTCATCCCTTCTGTCATCTCTTCTATCGTCTCTTCTATCGTCCCTTCTGTCATCTCTCCCACCTCTTCTCTCTCCACCACGTGGACTTTCTTCCCTCTCAAAACAATTGCTACAGTAAACAGGTTTGGTTCCACTAGGCCTAAAAGGGACCTCACACCTTTTTCCACAATCTGCACAAGTTGCACTGTGCATTTGACGATCCTCGCGGTCATCTCTACCCCTGAAAGAACTTTTTCGATTAAAATTTATCATATTATTGTTTATAAAATTAATAGCGAAAAATACTCTATTCCTATTTATGCTTAAACACAAGCGGTAATCCACTTTCAAAATTACCCATTTACATTCCTCCAAAAAAGAATATAAAAATAATGTACTCATTTACAATTTTCAACATTGGATAAGAAAAATTTTCTTTTTGTTTCTTTATCAGCGCTGATTGGGGACATTGCTTGGCAGGTGAAGAAAGAGGGGCATGCAGTCAAGTATTATATTGATGAAAAGCCGAATAGGCAGATTGCAAATGGCTTTGTGGCAAAAACAAACGACTGGGAGAAGGATGTGGATTGGGCGGATGTGATTGTCTTTGATGATGTACTTGGGCAGGGGGCGAGGGCGGAAGAGTTAAGAAAGATGGGAAAGTTGGTTGTCGGGGGAAGCGCTTATACGGATATGCTTGAGGATGATCGTGCATTTGGACAGGAGGAGTTGAAGAAGCACAAAGTCCCTATCCTTCCTTACAAAATTTTTAACTTCTTCGATGATGCGATCGAATATGTGAGTAGCAATCCGGGGAAATATGTGATCAAACCTAGTGGAGAAGCGCAAAATATTAAGCGTCTTCTTTTTGTGGGACAGGAGGACGATGGGGGCGATGTAATACGCGTCCTTGAGGCATATCGTAAAACATGGAGTGAGGAGGTTAAGGAATTTCAGATCCAGAAAAAGGTTGCTTCCGGAGTGGAGGTTGCGGTTGGTGCATTCTTTAATGGGAAGGAATTTATCTATCCAATAAATGTGAATTTTGAGCACAAAAAACTTTTCCCTGGTGACCTTGGTGTAGCGACAGGAGAGATGGGAACTAGCATGTTTTGGAGCGGGCCGAACAAAATTTTCAATCAGACACTTCTGAAAATGGAGGCTACACTCCGCCGAGAAAACTATGTTGGCTATATTGACGTAAATTGTATCGTAAATGGGCAGGGCATATATCCTCTGGAGTTCACATCGCGCTTTGGCTACCCAACAATAAGTATTCAGCAGGAATCAATGATAACTCCGATAAGCGAGTTTCTATATCAAATGGCCGCGGGAGAAAAGATAGATCTAAAAGTAAAGAAAGGATTTCACGTTGGCGCTAGGATAGTAACTCCGCCATTCCCATACAAGGACAACAAAACTTTCAATTCCTTCTCAAAAGACGCGGTTATAGTGTTTAAGAAAAACAACAGAGATGGAGTGCACATCGAGGAGGTTCGTTCATACAAAGGACAATGGCTTGTAGCTGGGCATCGCGGAGAGGCAATTGTTGTAGTCGGATCCGGAATGACAATGAAGCAGGCGCAACAACAAATGAAACAGCGCATATCAAACATCATCATTCCAAACATGTACTACCGCACCGACATTGGCGACAGATGGTTTGAAGATTCAGACAAACTTCACAGTTGGGGATATTTGAGGGAGGTGTAGGAAGAGTGGAATAATAAGCCAAAAAATGCTATAATTAAAAGAATTTAGCTGTTATTTATGCTATCAGAATCATCCGAAAAATCGAACAGAAATCCAAAAGCCGAGAAGAAGAAAGGTATTATTGAAGAGGCCGAGAAAGACTTAGATTCAGTGAAGGTGATAATCCTTGCTGCTGAGGCGACAAAGCACAGTCAGGAAAAGATTGAGGTTAAGTCCTTTGAGGATTTAAAAGAAAAAAACCCTGCACTTGCAACTCTAATAGATAAGGTCGCAAATGATTTCGGAGTTCCACGAGAACTACTATGTGCAATTTTCGATCATGAATCTAACTTCAAACATGGGCTTAGAGGGGATCTTCATCTGAAGGGAAATTCGGTCGGCATCGGACAGTTTCGAGATGGAACATGGGGAGATATTTATGGAAAAGATGCAAAGGAGTTCGCTGAGTTTAGAGAGTACATGGACAAATACTATGCAGGAAGAACTTTTGAAAGAGGCGAAAATATTCTTGCAGATATTGCCGCGACCGCAGCATATTTAAAATACCTAGGAGGATCACGAACCAATTTTGAACGGCTATCAGAGCATAGACTTGTATACCTTCGCGCTAGATATGTTGGAGATAAGGAATACAAGGCTCAAATGAGGTACTACGTTGGAGGACAGTACGATAAAGTCCACCCAAGATATAAAGAATTCATTCAGACTTGCAAGAAGTTTGAAGAGGGATAATAACAAAAACAAAAATGAGTGAAATTGCTCCTGACGGAGAAGAAAAAGGATTTGAGGTGGTAAAGGTAGATAATCCTGCTGAGATTAGCGATGAGGTAAGACAAAGATTGGTAAAAAACCTTGTCAGTTTTACATTCCTTCCTGATAACGGGGTTAGTGATGATGTTAGGAGGAGAATAGAGGATGCATTGGAGGATCCTACGGGAGAGAAAATTAGAGAATTGGATGATGAACAAAGTGAAGGTTATACCCTCACAGAGGTTTTGGAGGGGAATGCAGCAAGCATCAGGAACTTGATGGAAAAGGGGCAAATGTTTGCAGGGAAAATTAATGGTGAAACGGTTGCCATTGCGGCAGTAAAAGAAGTTGGACACATGCCGGACGGAAGAGAGATTCTGGAGGTTTCCAAAGTGTCTGCATTGCCGGAATATCAGGGGAAGCATCTTGGATCGAAAATTATGGATGCAACAATCAAAACTTTGATGGCACAAAATCCCGACGCTGTAATTATGAGTGCATCCGCAAATCCAAGGGTGATCAATCATTTTAGAAAAAGAGGATGGGATGAGGTTGAATGGGGAGAGGATAGCGAAATGGGGAGATTACTTTCCGGAACGGAGCCGGATTCATCAAACAAAAAGTGGCAAAGTGAATGGCAGAAAATGAGAGATAGCGGATATAAGTGCTTGTATTGGGATCCAATGGAGGCGGAGGATTCTCAAGAAAGAGAGGAAAGAAAGAGGGAAAAAGCAGAAAAGGCAGAAGCACATCTCGCACAACTGAAAAATGCACTACACCCTCCATCAATAGTGACAAGAGTAGGAATGAAAATTAAAAAAGTTATTATGAGAAAAGGTAATGAGCGAAAGGAAAAAGAAAAAGGGAAACTGGAAAAGGAAACTAAATATAGGGAATTTGCCAGGCATGAAGGAGGACATTTAATTATCGACATCCTCAATGGAAGAAAAGTTCTTGGATATGATTTAAATCCTGGGGCGGAGGATAAGTGGGGAGGAAAAGTGACAGCCGAGAATGTGGAAGAAGATTACACATTGGACACAGGAGTCTCTAAAGAAAAAATTGTAAAAAGGTCCGCGGGATTTCTTGGGGGAATGGCACATGAAGGGGCCATAATTATTAAAAAACATAGTGTGGATGATACATTTGAGGACATGGCAAGTGTTGTTGGAGATTATAAGGTTGTTGAGGAAGAGTTAAAAAACAACCCCGAAATAACAGTGGGTACACGGGAAATTTTAAAACCCATATACGAAGAAATAGTGCAATTTTTTAGAGATAAGGAAGTCCAAAAGGCGATGAAGGTATTAGAGGAACATATGGCACGAACAGTGACACAGAACAATGAAGATGATGGAATAAATGAAGAAATAAGATCTTTACTTGAAACAAAAGGGATTTCACTAGAAAGGGTTGAAGAGAAGTATAAGGAAGTTCTAAAAAGATGTATAGAAAGAATCAAGCTGCAATAAAAGCTGAAACGAATTGGCCGTGGCGAATGCGACTTCGGACATATTTTACATTGGGTTTTTTCTCGAGGCTTTTTGCTAGTCGGTCTGTTTCTGTACCACCCTTAACATATATCTCTACCTTAGTGGTTTTTGGCGCACTTCTGTGAGCACGTTTTACCCAATCTCCATATGAGGCATCAAGGAATTTTACCTTGTCTGGTTTGAATCCTGATTCAAGAATATTTGTAAGTGCGATTCCTCCAGCGCTATGTCCGGAAACTGTTACTGAGGGTTTTTTGATCTGAACTCCAAGCATCTCCTGAACCTTGGCAAAAGTACTATCATGAAGTTTTTGCATGTCATCTCCAGTGTTGTTTCCTTTTTTCATCCATTCAGTGTCATAAACATTTCTGTATCCTGCTCCAGATTTTCTGGTTTCTCGGCGGCCCTCGCTAAGAGGATAAATCATAATCACATTTTTACTTTTCCTAGTAGTCGCTTTTCGTGCAGAAGAAAGTGCAGCGGAAAACCTTTGGTCTCCAACACCCTTTTTGCCCTGCAAACTTTTGTAATGATCCGAAGTTCCCGGGAGTTTAGGTAATGGAACATCGATCATATGACCAGTTGTTCCATGGAATTGATAGATGAGTTCAGTAGGAGCACTTGGGTCAAATCCTTCAGGAATGTAGATAGAAACTCTACGCCCTCCATTTCCCGGTAATCTGCCCACATACTTTTTCCCCTCATACTTCTCAAGTATCGCCTCGAGCTTCGCTCTCGGCGTCTCCCCTGGCCGGTCCCTATCCTCCGGTGCAGCCTCAACCGCAGAGTCTACAACGGCACCCGCGGGCTTATCTTCTTCCTCAAAGAACATCCCCTTAACAGTATCAACCAAAGCATCCTTTCTCTCGGTAACAGCTTCTACAAAAGAATCCACCTTTTTCTGAGCATGCTCGGTATACGCATTAAATTTCTCAAAAGTATAGGGCCCAAACATCCCATCCTGCCCTTGCGAACTATCTTCCTGAGGAAGTCCAATTTTTGCCTGAATCTGGATGACAGCCTTAACAAGCTCGGAATCATCATCAAATTTGGACTTATCAAAAGCCACACCTAATTTTGCGGCATTCGAAGCAAACGTCTCGTCGTTAATTCCCTCTCCCTTCAAATATTGCCGATTAAAACCAGCCCGAACTCCCAAATTCTTTCGAGTACTTTCAAGCACACTCTGAACATACTCACCTTGAGTTTGTTTTACACTTTCCTGTGATGGCTTTGCTGCCTCTTTCATAATATAAATTAATCTATTAATTATAACAGAAAATGTCACTGTAAGCCATCAACAACGGCGAGGATAAACAAAATTTCCGAGGATTGACTAAAAGAAGGAATAAGGGTAGAGTAGCATGCCCTAAAATCAAAAATGAAAGCAAATACAACTGATGTTGTACAAGAAGAAGCCCCATCTCTCTCACCAAAAGAGGTACAGCGCCATATTCGACTTCTTTCTCTTGCAACAGTTGGCGAAATTATAAGGGGAAAAAATGCTGCAGCTGAAGAGGAGGATAGAATTATGGAGACAATCATGAGGGCTCTTGAAAAAACTGCTGAGGCAACCCGGGCTTGGATTGAAATTGCACTGGGAAACGAGGGAATTGGCTGGAAAAAGATCGAAAATGTAAAAGAGTACTTTGCGAAGAAACTAAAAGAACGAGACCTTAGGTTGCATATTCATGAGGCACAAGAGGGAAGCCCGGAATTGTGGAGTGTAATGTCAGACAAAGTCCACATTGTGGGGGAGAAAGACATAGGAGAACAAAGGGTAATGGAAGCTATAGGGATAAGGATGCAAGAAGCAATTGAAGAGTCACTCTCAAAAACAAGAGGACGGATTACTGCAATGAATGCTCTCAATATGCTTTTAAAACCTATGGAATATGGATTGCAGACTGGTACTCCAGAAATGGTTGAGGTGTGGGAACCCTACGACTCGCGGGGCGCAAGTCAATTAACCGGACAGGGAAACAAAAGTTTAAAGAAAAGAAATCTTAAAGCGCATATAAGGAGAAATACTGCAGTAATAGGATCTCTAGATAATATTTATCTTCCTGATAGTGGAGAAGAAATGTCGCCACCAACCACTCTGGAAATTTTTGAACAGATTATTCATGAGGGAGTAAATAAGGATGTATCTAAGTTTGTTGAGAGTTTTATAGAAGGAGGAATGGAGCTGAATTTTAAAAGAGCTCAGATGATGCTTGGATTCGATGAAAAAACCATGAAGACTTTCCTAGTTTCAATTAACAAAAACAAATTAAGATATTTTGGTCTAAAGCTTGAGTATAAAAGAGGAACAATAGTAGTGAGAAGACTAAATGGACCAGAACACATAAAGGGAATTGAAACACTTACTGAGGAATGGAAAATTGCATTTCTTACTATTTGTAAGGCTTCAAGAGAAGAAGTCACTGAGAGATTTTTGAGATATCTTTTGGTTAGTGAGGGAGACGCAGATGTGGGACAGGCTGCCGTATTGCTGGGGAGAAGGAAGGACTACATATATGAAATGATAAACTTTTTAAACTACAAATCTTTAAGTCCACATGGAGTTAGAATAAGCTTAAATTCAGCCAAGACAAGAATGCGAGTGATTGAGGAGTATTCACAGAGTGGAGTAGTTCTTCTTGCTGAAGATTTGATGAAAGAGGGGAAGAAGAAAGAAGGGCAAGATAAAAAAGATCATGTGGCAAAAGATTTAAATGATGCTCGGGAGGATGTAATAGTGCCAGAATTATCGGAGAAGAGTCTCAAGATTCTTGAGTATGCAAGAGACAAAATTATAAGGAAGGAAGATGGAAGAAAACTGGTGGATATTCTGATAAAACACCCTAAAGGGATTAATAGGGAAGATCTATTGAAAGAACTAGGAATGAAAAATGGTGAACTAATTAAAAAGATACAGAGTATGAATTTCTCAGTTCTTGTAAGTGTTGGGCACAGAGTAAGAAGTGTGAGGGGTAAGGTTTTTCTGATCAATATTTTCTTTGAAGATGACTTGGAAACATTGATGGAAAAGTGTATTGAACGGGCAAAAACAACTCTTGCAGGTAAAGAGGATGAGGTAAAAATTGAGATTCCAGAATTAACAGCAGATGACCTTTTCATCCTAAATAATGCAGTTAACAAAAGAATAAGAAATGAGAAAAAGAAGAAAATAGTAAACATGCTTGTTGAACAGCAAGGAGGGATAGAAAGGGAGGAGTTTTTGAGGCTAACAGGAATAAATAGTGCAGACGTAGGAGATATCCTGTCCGATATGAATAAGGTATTGGGAAGATCTGGTCACAAAATTGTGCAAGGGAGAGGGAGAATATATATTGCCCAGGTATTTACAGAAAAAGAAATAAAAGCAGAAGTAGAAGCACTAAAAAATAAAGATGAAGCGAAGAGGAGAAGAGAAGAGGAGAAAAAAAGGAAGCCTGTAAAAGTAGAAAGGAAGAAAGTACCCAAAAGGGATTTAAAGAAAAAGAGAGAAGAAGCTAAGAGGAAAAAAGAGGAAGAGAAAGAGAAAGCTGCAGAAGAAAAAGCACAGCAGCTTAAATCTGCGCGCAAAGCAAAATCGGAGCCAAGGCCAAAGCCAATAAAGGAAACGGTGCCTCAGGTGGTTGACGCTGCAATTCAAAGGGAGAAAGAGCATAAAGTCTGTCCATTTGATGAAATAGCTGGAGAGGAGCTTGATGTTGAAGAGATAGAAGAAGATTTGTACATGCCACAACCTACTCATTTGCCAAAAGCAATGACAAGAGAAAGCGTGGATAATGACACCCTTGAAAGGGTAAGAGACCGAATAAAAACACTGACAGAGATTTTCATAGTGGAATATGTTCTGGGCGAAGAGGCTATATCCTCAGAACTAAGAGTAGACAATGGGAAATACACAAGAGTGTTAATTATACTTGCAGAAATTGAGAGGAGAATAGAGAATAGGGAACAGGTTGATCAAATAGAAGTGTTCAAAGTTCAGAACAGGTTTAAAAGAGTGCTTTCTTTAGCGTACTAACTCCCAAATATTCTTGCAATCGAAGCATTGGAGTTTGATTGTCTTTGGGTCTTTGTTGGCGAGTTCTTTGATTGTTGACCCTCCACATTTTGGGCATTTTAGGTGCATAAATTCAAGCTGATTAAGGAGTTTTTCCTCAACCTTTTCCTCCTCCTGCTCTTCTTTGAGTTTTTTAAGTTCCTTCGCAGCCTCTTGTGCCTTTAGCTGCTGTAGGATTTCTTTGTGCTCGCTAATATTGCTCGCTTTATCAAGGGCATTGTTTATTTTCTCATACCTACTTTCAAAGATATCCAGCTTTTTACGCTTACTTTTTTCTGGCCCTTCTGGAACTGCTTCAAAACTCATTTTTTTATTAAACTTAAGAATTCACTACGGGTTGCGGAATTTTTGCGGAAAATACCTAGCATTGTGGAAGTTTGCATCACGGAATTTTGCTTTTCTACTCCTCTCATCATCATACATAAATGCTTTGCCTCAACAATTACAGCAACACCAAGAGGGTCCAAGTATTTCATCACAGACTCTGCGATCTGCTTGGTCAATCTCTCCTGAATCTGAAATCTTCTTGCATAAAAATCCACAATTCGCGACAACTTAGAAAGACCTATAACCTTTTTATTTGGAATATATCCAATATGACACTTCCCGATGAAAGGAAGTAAATGATGTTCACACATCGAATAAAGCTCAATATCTTTACAGATCACCATGTCATTACACTCTGCATCAAACACAGCTCCATTAACAAGCTTGTCCAAGTCCTCAGTGTAACCCTTTGTCAAAAACTTCATGGCCTTGGCCGCACGTTTAGGTGTATCGACTAGCCCCTCCCTTGAAGGATCTTCGCCCACTGCCTCAAGTAATTGTTTGTATATGTCTTCCATAGCCCGCCCATTATACTATCCTAGACATATTTGGCAACAACCCCGAGCAAATCTGCAGCATCACAGTCCTCAAGAAGAGGCCCAAGAAGTCCAAGTGCTTTAAGAAGATGTACGAATTCATTACTCATCAATAGCTTATTTTGCGCACAGAACTCATTGAATGAATTAAGAATGTTTTTCACATCAAACTCTCCATCCATCTTTATTTTAACCCATTCATGGATTGCATCCTTTGTGTCACCATTAGTTTTTGCATGAGTTTTATCAAGAACTCCATACAAACTATCTGTGATCATTCCTTCATCTCCACCAAAAATCCCCTTAATAATTCCTCTCAAACTCGCCAAATCATCACCCTCAAGTTTCCTCACATTCCCTCTGTCAATCCATCCAACTGGCCCGATCTTTTCTCCTGCTGGAGCAAAGAAATTCCCAAGGTTTGGGTCGGCCTGATAAGGCTTCCCTGCTAAAATACAATCAAGAATTTCCAGGCCGACCGCATTCCGATAAGCTTTTTGGTTTTCAGGGGGGATTTCATTACTATCCAAAGGAACACCAGGGCAGTGGTCCATTACTAGGAAATTTCCCATACTAACCTCTGCCCGTACCGGAGGAACAAAGAAAGGAACACCATTTCGTGATGGAGATAAATTCGCTGTAAGGCCTGCTGTATTTTGAGTCTCTTTTTCAAACGAAACCTCTTCAAGCATATGCTCACGAACAACTTCAGGAAGATTCTCAGGAAGGTGAATGTCATATTCTTCAGGATGAGAATTTATGAAATTTACAATTACCCTGAGGAGTGCAATGTCTTCTTCAAGCTCTTTTTCAATGAAGGGATGCCTAACTTTAACTGCAACATCCTCACCACTCTTAAGCTTCCCTTTATAAACTGCTGCCATAGATCCCTCCTTGATCTTTTCTCCAAGAGTTTTGAAAGGGGATTCACCGCCATATGCTGAATGCTCATACTCATAAAGCAAGGTTTTTTCAGAGACCTCATTTTCATCACTAAGTGATCGAAAAGCTTTAACCCATTCAGGGGGAAGATCTGCACTTTGGGTAGCAAGATATTGCCCTGCCTTCACAAATACAGGGCCATATTTTTGCATAAGTTTTGCAACGAGCTGGGGGAGAGTTTTTACACCTTCTTCCTTTATGTACCAACAATTCAAAAATAATTCTGGGAGTTTATCGTGCGAGCAGTGTGTAAATATTTCTCCAAGAAGATTAGCAATTTTGTCTCGTGATCCGGCGTCTGCTTCTCCGTCAAAACTTGAATCAGTAATAACCCTTGCTGCTTTTTTTAAGAAAAGATCAGAGCTAGGGCCATTCAAGATTCCGTTCTCTCCAGTAAGTACATCTGCAAGTAAATCTTTCTGTTCACGCATAGTGCTAATTTGTCTTTGGCTCTCAAAAATCATATCCAGGGGAACTCCAGCATATTTTGTTGCAAGGATTAATGAATCCGGACAATCCACCAGATATCCATGATCTGCTCTGCGGTGAGGACGAAAAGCACTAGGAATTGCTTCAATTTCTTCTTCTTCTAACAGCCCATCATTATTAGCAAAGTATTCGAATCCATCATAGTAAAGAGCTGAGGTTCGATTAGCTGCAACTGTGTCAATATTTCCTCCATCTCGGCGTTCAACATCACCAGGAATAATTCCTCCATAAAAAACTCTATGACCAAGCAGGTAGAGAAGGATTTCCTCTTTGTCGATTGATGGAAGAGCCTTCATAAAGTCTAAGGACGATTCAGCAAACGATACAAGCCCATCACTTCTTGGCCTGATTTCACCCGGAGGAGGTTCTGTTAAGAGTGATGAAAGGACTATGGTTGAGTGCTCGTCAGGTGCAAGGCTAATAGCATTTCGAATAAGATCATCCCTTCTGTGACAACAAAAAGGGAAACACACTAGAACACAAACTAACTCATCTGTGGCCAGGTTTTCATCAACACCTTCTAGCAAAGACTTTGCCTTCTCAAAATACTCACTTTCTAATCCCTCAATAAATTCTTGAGGAGATGTTGTTTTGAATATTTCGAAAGCTCTTTCAGCACAGTTTAGACGTAAATATGTATTGTGAAAGACAGAGCTCAAAAGAAGTAAAAGATTCTTGTCGTGTATCTTTGCGATACCTGCGTGAACATCCTTTGCATCCTCAGCATATTCCATTTCGGAAATCCCGAGCTCACGGCAGATAAGCTGGTCCCTGTGGAGACATTTGAATCGGAACGAAGAAGCAATAAATTTAACTCTTTCTATTGGATCTGAGATTCGTCGTGTTTCAATTAGTCCTCCTGACCTTCTCCATGCGTCAAAAAATTGATGGTATTTGCTATTGTTGTCCATTGAAGTAAATCGAACTTTTGAATATTCATGGCGATATTTGCCGTAGTATTTGTCATGGAATTCATCGTCATCCAAATATTGGGAAGTACGAGAGGGGTCTTCATCAAGTGCTCTCTCAAGTTCTCCACTGGATTCAGCTCCTTCAACCATTCCATCACCAATAACTAGCTTATTCCCAAAACGGAAATTGTAGGGGACACTGGATTCAAGGTCTTCTAGTATTTTTCTTCTATTTTTCCCGTGTTTTGCAATAAATTTTGGGAATTCTTCGGTTACATCCGCAATAATAATTTTTTGGACCTTTGCATTAAAAGATGCGAAAATTGGATCTGATTTAAGAGTTGCAAGTACAAGATCAATGCTCAGAGAAGGATTAGTCAAAGGTAAACAAATACTCATGTTTCCATATTCATCCAACTCAATTTCAACTTTATCTGTTTCTGAAAGTGCAAGTTCAGTGGAAAGGCTGTCAGTAATTGTAAAGAAGGAGTAACCATATTGATCCGGATTTTTTTTCGAGGCCCTAAACGCAATCTGCTCTGCAAGGAACTTCCTAGTGACACTATTATAAAATGCAAAGTCTTTGTCTTTAGATATTTCATCAAGGATTATTTGCTCAGTGTCCGACGAGATAGCCCCGCAGAGCTTTTTCGGAATTGAAACAACAATCTCCTCATCATCTTCCTCTTTTCTCCTCTTTAATGGCCGCGTGCTGATTTGGATTGTATCTCCGGGATGCCTCTCAACCTGAATATGAATGGGGACAGAAAGAAGGGTTTCATTCATAAGAGGTTCAATAGTTCTATGTTGCAGAGCGAGATTGGTCTCGCTAAAAATGTTTCTCTGAGAGGCTGCAAAAGAAGGGTGTTTTATAACTGGAAGAAGATACTCAAAAAGATAAGAACTCATTTTTGTATTTCCTCGAAGTAGTAAAAACAAATTATTCGATAGGTGAGAGGCAACTTTGGATTGAGTCTCTTCATCCCCATTTTCGAATACTTCTAAAATAAATTGAGCGATTTCAATGAATTGAAAAGGCATAAAGGCTCCAGAAGAAACTCTAGAGTTATGTACGAGTTGTGTGACTTTTTCAAGATCTTCAAATGTTCTACTATCTCCAATTCTTTTCTCAAACCACTTTTGGAATATATTTCCAGTGATATACAAAAGGGTTGTAGGAAGGTCTTCTAGATCATCTCCACAAAGTATGGACTGCTTTGCTTCCTCTTTGGCCTGTGTGGAGAGACTTTTTGGACCAAGTCGGTTTTTTTCTATGAAAGGCAAAAATAATTCAAGAGTTGGAGTGCAGAAAAGTAGAGTCTCAAGATTTTCAGCAGAGAGCTGATCTAGTTGCTCAAAAAGATCTAATCGATAATCAGAATCAAGAGGAGCTTGAAGAGCCGAGAACCACCACTCATGAATTCTTTCGCGATCATCAACAGAAAAGTTTGAAACCTCTTCATATTCAAAAAGATCAGTAACATCGTCTAGTTCAATATCCTGATTAGTGCACATATATCTTTCATCTGGATCATCAGGGGGGACTAACTTATCTTTTAATCGTATATTGAAATCAGCATTTGAAGGGGTGATTATTTCATCATGAGCATTTGCCTTTGCCATCCAAGGATATCGTTTTTCCCCATAGGGAGTTCCTCCGTCATGATGGTTTGAATACTCGAATAGGCGGAGCGTTGAAAAATTTACCTCCCTTGGTTTTGAAATTTTATTAGATTGATGATTATTTAAGGATGCAGGAAGAACGCGGTTTAAGTTTTTTAGTGCACGAATTCTTCTGTGAAGATGAGGATGAGAGTACAAAATCCATGCATCATGGGTTCCTTTTTCGTATAAATAGTCATCTTCATGCTTTTTCATTATCTCATCAGTATGAGCTTTTAACTTAGCAAGACAGTCGACATATGCGGAGGGGTCAATCCCCATTCTTGAAAGAATAATTGAAGAAATTCGATCTGCCTGATATTCCTCTTCAAATCCGGAAATTCTCTTATCAAGAAAAGAGACTTCAAAGGACTCCCTGTCAAAGTGTCGCATTAGCATATGCCCCATTTCATGAGCGATGACGCCAGCGATCATATTTGAATCATATTCCAGCAGGTCAAGAAGCGCGGTAGAAATACGGATTTCTTGTTCTCCAGGGCTTATTCCAGCATTTGGGAATGGGGATTTATAAACGGAGATAGTTATAGCTCCTTTTGGCAGATTAACGTGTGATGCAACATCGTCAACCAAGCCCTGCAATTCAGTAATTGTTTCAGTGTCTTTATCAAGATTTTTGTAGATTCCATGATGAAGAATGCTTTCAACTCTATAAAGCCCCTTCATGTATGGAGATAGCTGCGATTGATAAACCTCCAGATTTACAGAAGGAAGGGCATAATGCACACTATCAGCCTCTCCAGCACGTGCAAAAATGTCCGAAGCATCCAGTCCGCGCAAAAGCGCTCGTCCGGTTCCCTCACGTGTAGGAAGATGCAGGTCATCACCCTCATAAGTCGTTTCAGCAGATGTCCCTTCAGCCGAAGGAATGGCCTCAACTTCTTCTAATTGTGGGTTTTCATCGTCAGGATTCATAGGTATATTTTAGCCTAACATAATGACACAAAAACGCCAACACGTCAACCTTTGCGTGAACAAGAATAATCTAGCGGCTCTTATTTTCCATGTTTTGAATTGCGGCATCCAAAAGAAGGTGAAATTTTTCCTCTGTCTTGATATCTCTAATGAATTCTTCACCAGTCATTTCTAGTGCATATAAGATTGCATGGGCATTTTCAATTTCTCCCCCAAAGCTGATGTTGAATGACGACTCTCCTTGTTCTTCCAATTCTGCTTGGTGTATACAATTCCTAATAAACATTTCAGAAAAGGAGAGTGGCATCATTTTTGCCATTTGAAGTTGATAAAGAATCTCATGAGGTGGCCTTGCAGCCGTATAGATTTGTGTGTCTCCGATATCGACAAGTTTTGTAATTCTCGACATACTTGGTTCGCATACAAACCTTAGTCTATACATGCTATCTCCCTTCAAGACATCAAAGGAAGTAAGTCCATTAAAGGCAACTGAGAACAAGCTTTGATACTTTTCATACATTTCTGCATCATTTTCATCTCCATCCTCAAATAGGCAGGCATATATCCACTCAAGGACCTCGGTCTTCACACGAAGGACATTTGGTGGCTCCAAAAGACGAGCATGATAAAGAGTGATAAGCTCCTCCTCAGAAAAGATTACCTCCCATGATTTTCGGATTTTATTATAGTTGCGAAGAGCTTTTTGAAGGCCACGAACGGCTATTGACTCAAGGTTGTGCCAGTTATCCCCGAGTTTTATTAGTTTAATGATGAGTGGAGCAGTTGAAAGATTCTTCCACATATCCGGATCTTGCTCCTCCTTTGGAAGGTGATGATTCTTTGTGAGGAGACGAATTCCATCTCGAATATAAGCGATTAGACGTGGATGGACATCACATTCTTTTAGTTTTTCCTCCAACTCCCTGAAGAGAGAATTACAAATCTGATGAATTCTCCCATTTAGGGGACAAGCATCTTTACACATTTCTGACATACAGTCTTCAACAAGGTCGTGGCAGATTGCGATGATTTCAATAACTTCCGGATGGTGCTCTACAATTTCATTCTCATCCTTGGGGACATGTACTATTTGAAGGAGGAAAGCAGCTCTTCGAGTGACTTCGGTAATATGAGTGAAGTAGTCATAGGGGGCACCATCAATGATGCTACGCTGTTGGCGTTTTTGACCTTCATGATGATCTCGAGCAAATTCTCTGATTTCCTCAACTGCCTCCTCCGAAATTTTAGGGATATCTTTCATAATTTTGATACAAGAAAGTATTTTCGCTACCAAAGGGTGAAAAGTCAAGGCGTAAAAAATCCTTTTCTGCTATAATCGAATCGCCTTTAACAATTCAATATGGATCATTTCCAAGCGTTGCTCATCTTGATGGTTGTGGTGTGGGTTATGGGAAAGGTTTTTCGTATGTTGAAGCTGCCTGTGATTTTTGGTGAACTTTTGGGGGGAATTATTGTGGGGCCACTGGTTTTTGGGCTCGTAGATCCAAATAGTGAGATGATTAAAGTGTTGGCGGAATTGGGGATATTTTTCCTAATGCTACATTCTGGTCTTGAAACCGATCCACACGAACTTTTTAAGTCGTCAAAAAAAGCGATGTTGATAGCGATTGGGGGAGTTCTTCTTCCCTTTGTAGGAGGATATTATGTTTCGATTGCATTTGGACAGACGGTCACGGAATCCTTGTTTATTGCGATGGGCCTTTCGATCACTGCGATTGCAATTTCTGTAAGACTCTTCAAGGATTTCAAAATTCAGAAAACGAAGGTTGCGCACATAACACTTGGTGCGGCTGTGATAGATGACATTATCGCGCTTATTTTATTTTCAGTAGTTCTTAGTGTCGCAGAAACCGGAAGTGTTAGCGTCATGGAGGTGTTAATAATGCTGGCAAAAACTGTGGGATTCTTCGCGATTGTGATTTTTGGAGGGATGTATATATCAAATCATATGGGGAAAATACTTAGAAACAAGGGGTTTACCTTTGCGCTTATAGTTGCCCTTACTCTTGGGCTGGTTGCGGAGGCAATAGGCCTTCATATGATTATTGGAGCCTTCCTTGCAGGCTTATTTATTAGGGAAGAGATATTGGATGAAAAAGTATTTAACAAAATTGAGGATAGAATTTATGGGCTTAGTTACAGTTTCTTGGGGCCAATTTTCTTTACTAGTTTGGCCTTCCACCTAGATTTTACCTCATTCTACACACGCCCATATTTCCTTATTGCAATAATACTTGTGGCAATTTTGGGAAAGGTAATTGGAGCGGGAGGAGCTGCCTACATACAGAAGATGAAGCTTAAGCAGGCTGCAATTGTTGGTCTCGCCATGAACAGTCGTGGGGCCGTTGAGCTTATCATCGCATCTATTGGATATGATAAAGGAATAATAGATGCGGACGTGTTTTCGATTCTTGTCCTTATGGCATTTGCCACAACTTTGTTTTCCATATTCGCGATTAAACCATTCGCTAAGTACGCAAAATAATGAAAAAACTATTACTGATTCCATTGTTCGTTTTTATATGCGTCAGCCCAGCATATGCTGAAATGCTACTTTTTGTAAAAGAAGGATGTAGCTTTTGTTCAAGCCTTGAAGGTGAGTTGACTAGTCAAAATTTATACCAGACATTTGGTATTGAATCTTTTGACATAAGCAAAGACATTTCTGCGTTGGAAATGTACGCAAGGGAAGGATCAAGAGTTGGGTATGTGGGGAGTTCAGTTCCATTACTGATTGATAGAAATGAATACTTTATTGGAGTGAATGATATTCTTACTCATCTTTCCGCCTTGGAATTAGCTACAAAAGAGCCATCCACAAAACTTTTGACCTCAAATGACTCAGAATTACTGAACGACATTTTAAAAGAGGAGGTGGAGAAACAAAAAGGTCAAACAACAAACAAGATAATTGGAGTTTTAACAATAGTCTTCGGGCTAACCTTGTTTGCCTCAATAATAGGAAGAGCTAGAAGACGACGTCACTAGAAATCTATTTCGACCTCTTCTCCGAGAGTTGGTATGTAAACGTCTTTAAAGTCATTTTCCTGAAGAGCATTCTTAAATGCCTCAAGTTGACGTTGCTCACCATGCACAAGGAAGATTTTTTCAAGACCCTTGATACGACCAATATAATCAAGAAGATCACTTCTGTCTGCATGTCCGGAGAACGCATCCATTACATAAATACTCGCACGTACTCGGTAGGGGTCTCCAAAGATATTTACCTGTTTTTGACCCTCCACAAGCTTTCTTCCTAAAGTGTGTTCAGCCTGATATCCAACAATAAGAACAATGTTCTTTGGGTCATCAATATTATTTTTCAAGTGATGAACAATTCGTCCATGCTCACACATTCCTGATGCAGCAATGATAATCATTGGACCAGGCTTTTCATTTAGTGACTTTGATTCTTCAACATCACGTGTGTAATTTAGATTACTAAATCCAAAAGGATTATCTCCATGAACAAGAAATTCATCTGCAGTTTCTTTATCAAAACATTCCATATGAGATCTGAAAACTTCAGTAACATTTCCAGCCAATGGGCTGTCAACATAAACAGGAATTTTAGGAATCAGTCCTTTATTATAAAGTTTATGAAGGTGATAAACAACTTCTTGGGTTCTTTCCAACGCAAATGCGGGAATAATAAGTTTTCCACCTGATTTACATACTTTGCTTACTATTACGGCCAAGTCGTCATCAACAGTGTTGAGGGCGGCGTGGAGCCGATTTCCATAAGTACTCTCTGTGATTAAAACGTCGGTCTCTGGTATTGGTTGTGGGTCGCGCAAAATAGGAAGCCCACGCCGCCCCAAATCCCCAGTAAAACAAAGTTTCAAATGCTTCTTTGTTTTTTTATTGTACATAATGAGATGCACAAGTGAAGATCCTAAAATATGACCTGCATCGTAGAATGAAGCTACAATTCCATCAGCAACTACAAAACTTTGTTCGTAATTAACCGCATAAAATTTCTGCATAGTTTTCTTTACATCTTCCATTGTATAAAGCGGCTCATTGTATTTTGATTTGCTAAGTTTTTTCTTCTTTTTCAACCACTCAAACTCACGCTCTTGTATATAAGCGCTATCCGCTAGCATGTAATTACAAAGATCTCGCGTAGCATGTGTAGCGTAAATTGGGCCATCAAATCCCTCTTTTACGAGGTATGGCAAAATTCCACTATGGTCCATATGTGCATGCGATAAAATAACGGCATCAAGCTCTTTTGGATCGAAATAAAACTTCCTATTCATCTCATCTTCATCTTTTCTGTGCCCTTGATAAAGACCACAATCAAGCAAAATTTGCTTGCCATTAAATTTAATAAGGTGTTTAGACCCAGTCACTCCACCAGCCGCACCTGCAAATACAATTTTCATAGAATTTAGGTTTTTATTACCTCCATTATAGCACAATTTGCCCCTTCAAGGCTAACTCTTTAGGGACAAACAATCTCGTGAAAAACACCCGAAATCGCTTTCCCAAGCCAAAATACCGCCGAAAATCCCCGGGGATTTTTAAAGGGAAGAGGCTAAAGACCTTCAGTCACTTGACAATCATGAAAAGTGGCATAAAATACTAACTCAATTAACAAATATAATATGAGTACACCAGATAATTTCTTGAAAGTAGTATTGGAAGCTCCGATAAAACCATCGGGAGAAGAAAGTGAACAGCTTACAACTGTTGTTGAAGGAATTTACACACAAAGTAAGGGCGCGGGCGGGATCTCTCATGCTATAAGAATTGGATTTAGGGGAATTGGGCCAACACTAGGAGACAACATTATCGAGGTTGCAGAAGAAGGCCGAACAGAGGAACGCCAAGTGCAGGATTCAAGAGCTGCAAAATCTGTGGCATTCTTCATGAACGGAAAGGCAAAAGCATTAAACGATGAAGATCTTCTACTAAATGAAGAGGGATCAGTGCTATTTATTAGAAGAGCAGTTGGAGATGAGGCTTCAAGGGTGTTTGCCGAACCACTCGCTGGTATAAGCAAAGCGTTTGACAATGGGTCTAACACTGTAAGATTTGTGGAAGAAAACAAGAGAGATATACTAGAAATGATAAAAAGAACGCTAGCGGCTAAGGGGTAGTTGATACAACCTTTTCCCTAATCATAGCCTGCATCTCCTCATCGTAGTTTCCGTATGAGATAAATTCCTCCACCCACTTACTAAACTCTGCTTCAGTCATGCTTCGAGGCTGAGATTTTTCACTGACCATTGGGAAGAGATAGACCTTGCTAAGAATGTCTTCATCGTCCTTGTCCATGATTATTCCAAGACCAAGTTGCTCCTGTGTATCGCGGGACCAATATTGATCGAAGACAAAGTTTCCAAGTGAATAAAAAATAAATCGGTCGTTATAAATTTCGAAGCTTTGGACTACGTGGGGGTGGTGACCGATGATAAAATCCGCTCCAGCATCCACAAAAGCTCGTCCGGGCACCACCTGACTATTAACGTCAGGTGAATGTTTATACTCATATCCCCAGTGAATCGAAACAAAGGTGAAATCAACTTTTTCATCAACTTCTTTCACTAGAGCAATAGCCGCCTCGTCATCCAACTTGCTAGTTACATCTTGAAAACAAAGCATTGCATAAGTTTTTCCAGCCTCTTCTCCATAATAAACACTATCACCATCAGCTTCAGAAGGGTGGCCACACCATCCAATTCCAGCCTCCTCGAGCCCCAAAATTGTATTGTCCCTACCGTCCCATCCCTGATCCAGAGCATGATTGTTGGAGATTGAAAGAAGATCGAATCCATACTTTTTCAAAAACCTCGCAATATCTTCGTTAAAAGAAAAAACCATAGATGTTCCACCGCTACGACCTTTACCATTTATAGGGCCCTCCAAATTCCCAGTCAAAACATCTGTTCCCCGGAAAAAGTTATCATCAACTCCCGCAATATTTTCAAAAATATAGTCCTTACCATAACTGTCCATGAGTGTTCTCACATATCGACCCAGCATCATGTCTCCAAAAGCAGTCATAAATAGGGGGCGCGTATCATTTTCACTGTCTCCGTCATAAAAAACAGTTGTCCCATTGCTTGTAAAAGATGTTTCCATCGCCTCAATCTCCGCCAAATATTTCATTAAAATCTCAACACCGACCCTGCTATCCACACTTAAATTTTTCGCACCATCCACATCGAATGAATAAAAAATATTATTTGAATATTCCTCTTGGAATCTAACCACCTCTTCTGAAAAATCCTCAGAAAAATCAGTCAACAAAATCACGACTGTGTTCCTGTCATAGTCCTCAACTAGCTCCGCACTAAAACTCTCCACTACTTCCTCAGAAGCGATATCTTTTACAGAATAAAAAGCCTTCTCAACCTCCGGAAAAACAGAATCGATCTCGCTCTCTGCTATATCTTTCCATTTTTCATCGCTAAACGCATAATAATTCCCCTCATCCTCAAAAAGCGCAATTTGATCCTTTCCTCTCCATAAATGATTTTCCCCAAGAACCACAATCTTATCCACCGTTTGTTCATCCTCAAGTGCAAGCAGGAACTTCCTTAAAACTGCACTATCTGAAGGGATAATCGCCCCGTATGCATGCTCATCAAGCTCCTCGAAGGAATCCAGATCCGCCCCAATATCAATAGCGGTAAAAATATCATTCATCCCAATTTTACCAATTTGCACAAAGTACAAAAAAGTAAAAGCAAGCAAACTTCCTGCAAGAATCGTCCATTTATTCATAAAAATAAGCTAAATTTATTACTCGTGATGATACTCTTTTCCGGATATTATACAATTGACGCGATATAGTTGTTCCAGTAAAAACAGCCTAATCATTTGATGGGTGAATGTCATTTTTGAGAAAGAAATAATTTTGGAAGCTCGAACTCGCACAGCCTCACTTAAACCATAAGGCCCACCAATCACAAAACATAAATTCTGGCCCATGTCCTTATTTTTTTTATAATAATCAGCAAACTCCAAAGAAGACAATGACTCTCCCTTCTCATCCAAAGCAATGACAACGCTGTCACCAGATGCCTTCAATATGTCTTCCCCCTCTTCCATTACACATCTTTCCTGAGGGAATGTTGAGCTCGCTCGCCGCTCTTTCACAATAACAATTTCCATCTCACAAAAACCGCTAAGCCGCTTCACATACTCCCTAACTCCATCCTCAATAAACCCGCCCTTGTCTTTTCCAACCTGAATAATTTTAATTTTCATAACCCAATAGTATGGTAAACTTATTCCACATGCAAAATGAAAAGATAGAAATATATACGGATGGAAGTTGTATCGGCAATCCTGGACCCGGTGGATGGGGCGTGATTGCGTTTATTGATGGAAAGAAAATTGCGCTCAGTGGCGGTGAAAAAGATACAACAAACAACAGAATGGAGATGATGGGGATAATCGGAGCACTTGAACTTCTGCACAAAACTTTCCCAAAAGAAGAGCTTCCAAAGAAGGAAATAATTCTCTACAGCGATTCAAATCTTCTTATTCAAACCCTTAATCTTGGATGGAAGAAGAAAGCAAATACAGATCTTTGGGCTCAGATTGATGCCCTCCGTGCATGGCTAAATATTAAGTGGACCTGGGTAAAAGCGCATGCACAAAACAAGTACAACAACGAGGTTGATGTACTTGCTTATAAAGAAGCTGAGAAAATGAAAAGAACTACTGCATCTTAGCAGTCAAAGCATCTTTTGATTGGAATCCCATTGTTTTATCTACAACCTCTCCATTTTTGAAGAAAAGAAGTGTAGGAATACTCTGAATTCCATATTTTTGAGAAATTCCAGGAGCATCATCGACATTTACCTTTCCGACTTTCCACTTACCAGTGTATTCAGTCGCGACCTCATCGATAACCGGAGCCATCATCTTGCATGGTCCACACCATTCTGCGTAAAAATCAACAAGAACAGGAACATCGGAATTGATGACCTCTGCTTCAAAGTTCTCGTCATTGAACATTACAGCCATATAAATAAGGTTAATAATAAATAAAATTATTTCAACTCAGCAGATTTGAATATATCCATTACTTGTTTCTGCCATTGAGTAATATCCTTTGCAGCCGCCCTTCCACAGTAAGATTTTCGTAAAATTCGAAGGAAAGGAAGCTTGCGAATTGCATATTGATAAGGTGAATGTCTAAGGTCACGTTTATCTTTATAGCATGGGTCTTTTGCGAAACTAAGAGTAACAAGGGATTGGTCAATTTCCCTAACCTTGTCCTCAACCTTTTCTGCAGGATTTCCCTGCTCCATAATTATCTTAAAGAAATAGGTGTCGTGCTCAAATCGTTGATCCTCTCCTTCTCCAGCCTTTTTCCATCTTGGAAGGATACTGAAAGCAACGATATTTTTTGAAGGAACAGCAAACATTGCCCATTTAATAAACCCTTCTTTAACAGTCTCATCCTTAGCAATACTAAAATAAACTCCATAATCATCGGTCTGTTCTCTCAGGATCTCTGTCTTTTTCTTAAACTCCTCATCTTCGAAAATAAAAGACTCTACCTCCTCGGCAAGGTCCTTATCCATTTTCTGAATATCCTTTAGACACACAGCCTTTCCGCCCTTCATCTTGTAAGCAAGTTTAAGCAAAGTACCAGCATTAAAATAAGGAATAGCCTCCTTTAAAGTGCCATTTACAAGGTTTTCATACATACCGCCTAGCATTTCATTCATCTTTTCCTCAAAAAATTCATAATCATTTCCCATACGAGTAATAAACAAATTACATCCATCATCAGAAACAACCTTCAGGCTGTACTCCATATCATCAAACTCATAAAAGTTCACAAAATCATAATGAATACTAAAAGCATCCTGATCAAAAGGAACAACAATCATGCTCTTCTCAAACAGCTTAACCTTTGCGCGACCTTTGTTTATAAGCTTTCCGAATTTGCTTAGCCTCTGAAAATCGCACTCATACTCTCCACGTAGACGTCCTCCTTTCATAAACAAAGCATCCATCAAAAACTCGTTCCGTGCTCTGTAGATATCAAGAAGAAGCTGATCAAACAGCGTACCAGAGTCTAACAGTGTATATTTTTCCTTTGCAAAAGTGATGAAACAAACCCTGTCCTCACGGTGGTAAAATTCCTTTATCTCAGCGAAATTTATAAGTTCTCCCTTGTCTGTTGCCCCCTTTCCTTTAAGCCGAAAACCTTTTGTATAGATTATTACCTCTCCCTCTTTATCGATGAGAACTTTATTAGTAAAACTAGATTTTTGGTACCTAAGGTTGTATGAGACCTCCATATGTGAAAAAGGTTTCTATCCCAGTTGAAAACGTATTTGAAAGTGACTGGAGCGCACTCTAATAAAAAAAAGAAACATTGTAAAGGAAATCTTTTCCCGAACTGCGTATATTTTCCCATATTTTATTGCCAATTGCAAGCCTGTGTACTGCTTAAGAAAGCAAAAAAATGATATAATAATAAGACAAATAAATTTTATATGAACACAATTAAAAGGATTCTAATTGGCTTTGCACTTCTATATGGGCTTTTTGTACTGAGTCTTATCGGACTCAGTGATCTCTCCAAAAGTAGCGGGCCGCAAGTCAGTACATTTAGTGGTGAGGAAGAGATCTCGATTGATGCACGACAAACTGCATTTCAGCCGCTTCTCATCGCACCATACAAAACTTACAATGCGTTTCTTTCAGATATAAAAGAGTCCGCCTTCGATTTCACCTCCGTTGGAGGATCCTGGATTGAGGAAACTCCACAAGGAACCAACCTAGAAGGGTATATAAGGTTTGAGGTTGATGAAAAATGGAGCGAATGGCTAAAGTTAGAGGGAGAAAAGGATGTGTATGAGGAAGACAGGCAAGTCGCAATGGCCTCAACCAATCCTGCTCAAGCAATGCAGTATAAATTTGTGATGTACGGGGACGGAATATCAACGCCTTCAGTGAAAGATATCGAGTGGACATATATAAGGTCTCACGAAACAAAAAGCATAACTCCTACTCCGGTTCCGGCTTATGGTGGGTCTGGAATTGAGTCTTATGCAACATATTTAGCTCTCAATGTTAGCAAGAAGAAAGTGATACAGCGTTCATCTTGGGGAGCAAATGAGGATTACAGATATTTGGAAAACAATACCTCAGACCCTGTATTACTAGAGGTCTCAGATAAATACTATGATAATTACAAAAACGAACTCAAATATAAAAGGGTTGTAGGAGAGGATTCAACAGGGGATCAATATAAGTGGCCACTTCAGTATCCTGTTAAGGTGGATAAAATCATTATTCATCACACTGCATCAACAGGGAATTTAAGCAATCCAGCACAGGCAATTCGAGACATGTACTACTATCACGCAGTTACACGAGGATGGGGAGATATTGGTTACAACTATATAATTGACACAAGTGGAAATATTTATGAAGGAAGATATGGAGGAGAAGGAGTGGTTGGTGCACATGCCGGTGGAGCAAATACAGGATCAATAGGAATTGCTGTTCTTGGAAACTATGAGGATAGTCCAGTTCCAGAAAAAGTGGTTACATCAATCAGCGAATTTATCGCAGAAAAGGCAAAAATTAACAAAATAGATCCAGTGGGAAAATCATCCTTCCGAGGGGAATTCTCAAATAACATTATAGGACATAGAGATGTAATGAGCACAGCTTGCCCTGGAGAATACCTTTACGACAAGCTTGCGGTAATAAGATCACTCGCTAAGAAATACATGAATGCAACTGTTGAAAGATACAAAAAAGACTACGCATTCATCGATGATTCGGATGTTTACTACATTGAGCTAAAGCCCGACGAGGAAAAGAAAATAACACTCAAGTTGGAAAATATTGGGAAGAAAACGTGGGGGAAAGACACCTTCCTTGTAGTGGATAAAAATCCATCTTTTGAAGGAGTAATAGGTTTTGAAAAAATCGACAGTATCAAATTAGCAAAAATGAAAGAGAGTTCTGTCGCACCTGGAAAGGACGCCAGCTTCACATTTACGGTAAGGGGAGGGAAGCGGGGCGGAATGGTGGATATGACATTCACTCCTGTTGTTAATGGAAAAGTGAAAACTCGCGATAGTGTTTCCATTCCGCTAGTTGTTCAACAGGTGGACTACACATACAAACTTTTAGACAGCAAATTCCCACCAGAGGTGATGGAAAAAGGTGAGGAGTTCAAAGGATGGATAAAACTTCAGAACACCGGAAACATTACATGGAGAAAGAAAGGAGACAATACCGTGTTGATTGGAACAGACCACCCTCGTGATAGATTGAGTGAATTTTTCTCAGGAAATAAGTCAAGAATCGCGACATTGAAAGAGGAAGAGGTCGCACCTGGCGAAACTGGAGTATTTGAATTTTCAATTAAAGCTCCAACAAAACCAGGCTATTATAAAGAATACTTTTCTCCTGTAGTCGAAGGTGTGACATGGATGAAGGACACAGGGACCTATTTTGAAACAACAGTTGCAGAAGGAGCAATTGCAGCAGAGATTGGAGAAATTTCAGCAAAGGCAGATTGGGAAAAAGGAAAGAAATATGTGGGGAGAATAGCAATTAGAAATATGGGGACAGTAGAGTGGAAAAATTCTGACATCTCAGTGTCTTTCCTGAAAGATAACGACCTAACTATTACTCAGGCAAAACTAGTAGAAGAAAAAGTTGCTCCTGGAAAAGTAGGAACAATTAGCTTCGTTGGACAGGTATCAACCAAGGAAACACTGGGAACAAAAAACCTTCTAGTAAATGTAAAATACAAAAAACAAAAACTCACAAAAGTTCCTATAAGAATGAAATACAAAGTGGTCAGCGCCATAGTTAGCAAGCCAAATAGTCCTGCAAAGACCTCATCAAACAAGGCCTCATCAAGCACAAAGAAGGCAAGCGGCGCAGAAGAAGACATTAGGGTGAAGCTTTCTTTTTCAGGAAATCCAAAAATCACATCAACAGGATTCTATGAAATATATGGAGGAAGTTCATTACTAACTGTAATCGGGGAAAAAGCAGTCGAGGTGAAATACGAAAATTCTAAATATAAAATCATAACTTCAACAAAAACATACACATCATCTTCACCGGTTCGATTTGTGCCAAAAGACGGAGCAATAATGGAGATAGAAAACTTTGAGAACAGGCCGGAATGGAAGCAATCTTTAAACGACAACACATATCGTGGAGTCCTTGAAGTGCGACAAGACGACGGAAAACTAATTGTAATAAACGAACTTCCATTAGAGGATTATCTTAAAGGCCTTGGTGAAGTATCAGGGACAGAGCCATACGAAAAAGTAAAAGCGATTTTAATTGCCGCACGATCTTACGCATACTACTATGTAACATCGGATGAGAAATTTCCTGGGAAACCATACAACCTAGATGACGATCCGGATGTGTCTCAAAAATATATTGGATACGGATTTGAACAACGCGCCCCAACAATTAAAAAAGCAGTCGAAGAAACAAAAGGAGAAGTAGTTACCCTTAACGGAGTTGTCGTAAAAACTCCATATTTCAGCCAGTCTGACGGAACCAAAACCAAAAGCGCAAAAGAGGTTTGGAACTGGAACGCATCGTATCTTGTAAGCGTTGATGACTCCGCTTGTGACGGAACCTATTGGGCCGGGCACGGAGTTGGAATGAGCGGATGCGGAGCACGAGGAATGGCTAACTCAGGAAGTGATTACATCGAAATTCTCGAACATTATTATACCGGCACATTCGTGTCTGACCTTTATTAACATGGACCTAATTCCAATACCACAAGAAGTCGTTCTACAAATAAATACTACTCATAAAAAAGTATGTACACTGACAGCTATGCGCAAAAAACTACAGAAGCAAGAAGTTTCACGCAACAACAGAGTGCTGAAGAAAACAACTTTGAAAATGGCGGAATACATCGATACAAATCTTCCTCTCACCGAGCTTGATGAGTTAATAGATGACATGCACCGCTCGACTCTTCTCCTTCAGAAAGAGAAATTAAAAAGACAAAACAAGAAAAATAGGGTATAAAAATGGCATGTTCACTTTGGCCATAAATACCGCTTCATCATCTACTGCAATCGCTCTTTTTTCTGAGGGCAAACTAATTGCAGAGAATTCATGGAAAAGCCACAACGACGAAGCTGAACAATTAATGCCATTTATCGACGCACTGCTCACCGAAAACAAAAAAACCTTTTCGGACATAACCGCAGTGATTTGCGTAAGAGGGCCCGGGTCTTTCACAGGTCTTCGTGTTGGTGTAACCGTGGCAAACACAATTGCATATCTTACAGGAGCCGACCTTCTTGAAATCGACACCTTTCAATATCACTGGACAGTCGCATCTTCAGAATCCTCCGCCACAACAGCCCTGCTTATTTTCGCAGGAGCTCGTGGTCTATACATATCTTTTGCACAAGAGGAAGAACCACACCTAATCCCCCTCGACGAAGCGGAAGCCTTCCTTAAAGAGTACAAAATTACAACAATTTTTGGAGACATCACAGAAGATCAAAAGAACGAACTTGCTTCATTTCCATACAAAGACACCACCCAAACTTTTGGAGAAATAATAGAACTAGCCCTCAAAAACAATCCAAAGAAGGTAAAAATAATCCATCCTCGCTACGTAAAACCTCCTGGGATTACCCAGAGTAAAAATAAACTATTCTAAATGCTATACATCGTTGCAACACCAATCGGAAACCTAGAGGACATTACCCTTCGTGCAATCCGCACACTCAAAGAGGTCGACTATATCGCGGCAGAAGACACCCGTCACTCCGGCATCCTGATGAAAAAATATGAAATCCCAACACAAGTTCTCAGCTACCACTCATACAGCAGTGACTCAAAACTTAGAAAAATAGTAGATCTACTCAAGGATGGAAAAGAAGTCGCACTAATATCAGACGCAGGCACCCCCGGAATATCAGATCCTGCCTACGCGCTCATCCAAGCAGCGATAGAAGAAGGCATCCGAATAGTCCCAATCCCAGGAGCCTCCGCCCCACTCGCCGCCCTGGTAATGAGCGGTCTCCCAATGAACCAATTCCTCTACCTCGGATTCCTCCCACTAAAAAAAGGACGCCAAACCCTACTTAAATCCCTAGCCGACGAAAAGCGCACAATCGTAATCTTCGAATCTCCCCACCGTATCAAAAAAACCCTCGCCCAAATCCTCGAATTCATCGGCAACGTAAACATAAGCATCTGCCGTGAAATCACCAAAATCCACGAAGAAACCCTCCGCCTAACCGTCTCCGAGGCCATCTCCCACTATGAAAAAGTCGCACCAAGAGGGGAGTTCGTTTTGGTGCTTCATGGGAGAGGAACGGTGAAAGATTCATCATAAAGTGGTCCCTCCTCATCTCCCCCTACTCCTTTTATCCAACTTGCCGCACCCTGATTTTTCACATCTTCTATAGGAGGATAACTATCCAATTTCCCCACAATCCCCGCCGCAACCGTAGTCTGAATTGTAATATCCTCAAAATCCCCAGGATAATTTTCCGCAGCAGCAGAAGACAACCCCACCGTCATAACAATTGTCACCGAAGGATGCACCCTCATCTCCGGCTCCGCATAAGCCTTATAAGGATCCTCCAACGGATTGATAATAAACTGCAACTCCTTAATATCCGCCCGAAGAGGTGAGAATGGAACGAAGGCAGAAGCCGGCGTTTCTATGTCGAATGTGTCTCCAAGGTCTTTGCTATTTGGAGGGGAAGTACACACATAACCTTTACTACAAGTAAATGTATCAATAATACCATTTTGGTCGGATTCATCATCTTCTTCTTTTTCTTCTCCATCACTACCTGTCAATCTAAGAATTCCAATTGCATGGTCGTCGTTTATGGAAGTTCGCTTTCTACCAATAATAGTTTTCGTAGTTCCACTACTATCAATCAAGAATAATTGATCGGAAACTCCGGGGTTTTCACAATTACCCCTGGCTTCATTATAATTTTCACAAAAAGCATTAGCTGCATCCGGATCCGATCCATCAAAAGGATTTTGCCCAGTATTAAGGTCAATAGATAAGGTGTAGGTCACTTCGCACTCCTCATCCTCTGCAAGTGGACTTGGGAACGAACACTCTACTCCAAGATCATAAGGATTTGTTGACAAGTAGTCAGGGTTTTCATTTTGCACCAAACTCTCCCCAGGATCATAAAACCTGCTCGCATAAACTCCATAATTCTTACCATAAACAACATCTCCAGCTCCATCGGCCCCTCCTCCTTGAATAACATAATAATTATAATACTCCTCATAATCGATAGTTCCACTTTGCACCATATAAGTAATTTGCTGCAGAATCGTTCTCATGTCCTCATAAATCGCATTCTGCACTGAAGTTTTCTTTTCAAGATTCACAGTGTCCACCAAAATAGTAGTAGAAAGCACAGCAACAACAGAAAAAATACCCATAGCAATCAATACCTCTATAAGCGTTACTCCTCGTTTTAGATTCTTCCAAACCATTACTAAAAATTAAATATTGTAGCTGTCCGTTCTATCTGCCTCACCTTCATTCCTTCTTTCCATGCAATGGTTACGGTGTAGGTTGCCTTATCGTCATCCGCTAAATCAATTTTTAATTGTCGATAAAAGGGGGAGGGGATGCCATTACTATTGTTCACATATGTGTAAACACTTCCTTCACCAGAAAGATTATCTAAATATAGGCGATATTCATTGTTTGCATTTTCATTCCCATTTTCAAGATCAAGACTAAGGCCAGAGGGAACACTAAGCTGCCAAATATCTTCAGGTTTTTCTAGTACATAATCACTATCAGAATCAAAAGTTAAAGCACAATCTTCTGAAACTGAGGGGATTCTTCTCCTCCAACAATGATAATCATCAGGATCCAAAATCCAGTTTGTATTGCGAATAATCTTCACTCCTTCAAGCCCTTCGGTGGCTAGATTCTGCGCGATCATCATGTTTTTAGAAAAGGTTGTCATTGAAAAAGCCGTGCTAATAGTAGAGGCAGTTACAATAGTTCCAATAGCTAAAAGTGCGATAGAAAGAAGTGCCTCAGCTAAAACTAATCCTTTTTTCATAATTCTGGTCCTTGGTTAAATTCTTCTGCCAAACCTGATGTATAGTTGATTGCAATAAATTGTTCGTGATCAGGGTCTCCGTCTTCAGTGAAGGATAGCCAGAAAATTATCTGATTGCCCACTGGTATGTTTGGTATTTCTTGCACCTCATTTCCGAGATAATTATTCGCAGTAAGCTCTCCGGTCAAAGTTTCATAAGAAAGATAAAGTGGGAGCGTTTTCCCTTCTGGCAATTTGTAGCCTACAATGTTATACGCAGTCCCCTCCAAATTCACACTTGCAGGGACAATTACATTCGAGAGCTTGTTCCTCGCTGGACAGTCCGCCGCACCCTCCATAGCAGCATAATTCGGAGCTCCTCTTCCTACAGTTACACATTTTGTATCCAGTCTCACAAAATATACGGGCTGATCTCCACCATCCAAATTGTTCACCGCATAGGACCTGGTAGCTCGAATAGATGACATCACGGTCTTATACGAACCAAAATATTCAAAGGTCGAACTGCTGTCCAAATAGGTTGTTAAAGCCGCAATCCCCAGCATTCCAAGGAGCGCTCCAACAAGTAAAACCTCTATTAAAGTGAAACCACTTTTTCGGTGCATGTACTTATTATAATAAAATTTTCACAGGAACAAAAATATGCTAACATAAATGCGAAAAAAACTCACCTCACTCTTATGGCATTGCCAAAATTGAGATCATTCAAAAAAAATCAAAAAGGCTTTATTTCAATAGTCGCCCTTGGTATTTTCGCCCTCCTTGTCGTTTTCGGCATGATAGTGCAAGAATCCACCGGTGACTCTGTCGAATCCATCAAAAACACCTCCAAATACTACGAAGCTCAAGACATCGCCGACAGCGTAATGGAATACCTCCAATACACCATGAAAGACATGGAAGCCGGCTTCTCTATCGTAAAAGAAACCTGCAGCTATAGTGGTGGGGAGTATGTGGGGGATGGGGGTGGGGCTGGAAAAATGTTGAACTTTGAGGATTGGATAGAGAAGTGGTGTCCGAATGAGTATGGGCCCAATGGGAATGGAAGTGATATTTATGCCTACTCTGGATGTTATCAAACGGTGAATAGCCAGTTTGGAACAGGATGTGATCCCGGAGATAATATTCAATGCCTTCAAAAATGGCTTCAAGCTAATCCACAGGATGCTGATGATACTGTCGGAGAAAATAACCCCGTAGTAACACCACAAGCTTGTAGCGATGTCAAAAACAGTTTAGCCACCCTAATCGCTGGCAAAAATGTCGAAATCACTGTGAATGTGGAAGGGAAGAGTGAGCTGGATGATGTACTAGAAGGGTGTGGAGATATTGATAATGGACTTGATAACACATGTTACTCAGTGCCAATTCCTGGAGAAGGAACTGCGGGGAAAAACTGTACTGTAAGTAGTACGGATACCGAAGACCCATGCAACTGGAACAAACTCGAATTCGGTAGTAGCTCAAGTGACCGAGTATCCATACCTTTTTACTATGTTGGGGAGACTGGAGATATTGTGAATCCATATTTCCAAGAGCAGCCTGGACCACCTGGAAGATTTGTATTAAGAATGAGAACTCCTTGTAAGGATGGATCTAATTGGTGTCAAGACAATGAAAGATATTGGATTTCGGAGCCTTCCGAAGGTGCTGTCGTTCAATGGCAAATTGAAGCAGAGTGCGATAATAATAATTGTGGGTTAATACCATTTAAAGGGGTTAATGATTTACAGTCTTCCATCATTGACGCAGGTAAAATAAATACTAATGGGGAGGAGAGTTTTAGTGTACTGAGGTATTTTTCTCGTGCCATTAACACTAGTAATTATCAGGGAAGTGAAAGTTATATACATGAAGCACTGAAGGCAATGAAGACTCCTGTCTTTACACTCTATATATCTGGAAAAATGAAAACTTATAATGATCAAAATAAGGAAATAAACATCCCCTACCTCGAATACCAACTCCTCACAGATAGACAAATAGGAAGCCCAACAACAAAAATGGAGGTAATAGTTTCTGTAGATGGGAATACATATAAGAAAGTTCTGTACCAGCAAGAGCAAAAGGAATTGGTAGACTTCGCGATACAAAACTAAGTTTGACATAATTGGCACACCTTGGTAAAATCATACTCCTAACTTATTACTATGAGTGAAGTCTCACAGGAACAGGAAGCGTTGGATAGAGATGATGCTGTAGAACGGCCAGAAGTACCAACCGTAGAGGTAAAAGGTCTTGTTCAGGGAGTGGCTCCATCGGGGTCTCCTTTTACACTAATTAAGATTGGAGAAGCAAGACCGCTTGGTGAAGGAGATGCGGTTATTTCTGAGGTAGTTTTTGTTGGAGATAAGGCAGAAAAGATTTCTACTACTCTTGGTATTGAGCCAGATATCCCAAGAAGAGAAATTTCTATAATCAAAAGGGCAGTAGCGCTTGGATGTGCAGCTGCATTCTTGGCTGTTGCCTGTGAACAGCAACATAGCGCAAGTGATGATGCATTGCAGAAAATGTACTCACAGCTTACATCTGACCAGATGGCCAATTTACTTCCACCAAGTGTTATTTGTGGGACACAGCTTGGAGACAGTAAATTCGTACCAGGAACACTCCCAAATGGAGATAAGATTTTGACATTTATTAGAAACAACCCAGAAACCGGACATGATTCTTGTTATTACATTAAACATGCGGATGTTCTAAAAATGGTAGATGAAGTGTGTGAGGCAAAGTTGATCGAGCTTCCGGGTACGGGTAATAATATTTCACAATGTGTTGTTGATGGGGATAATGCATATTATTCCAAGTGGTCTTTGGTGGAACAAGTTGCAAATATACAATTTGACGCAGCAGAAAATGCGACAGTGGAGAATAATGAAGATATGGTGGGGTGGATGTCTCCATCTCATGCGGTAATAATATTTGAGGATGGAGTAGCACATCTTTTGTACGATGCTCCAGGGGGCTTAGATAAAAGAAATCTTCAAACAGGAGAAACAACCTCCACGCCATACGACACAACCTGTGGAATCCCCCACAAAGACCCAGACAGTGATACATGGGTGGGGTCAAAGTTGGTTGGTTTTGGGGGAGTGCAGCATTGTATGCTTGTGACTTCTTCGACGTTGGAGGGGTTGATGTCGAGTTTGCAGTTTGTGCCTGGGATTATGATTGAGAATAATCAGATTATAGGGGATGCAAAAAATCCAAGGATTATTGGAGATATGCTGATTTTTGAAGGAGATACTGGGGATGGGACCATAGGGTATTATGCAGTTGTAGCTCCACCAGACAATCCAGATGTGGGTCCAGATGTACAAGAACAAGATTTAGGGGAACAGGACACAGGAGTATTGCCAGACCTTGGGGAACCGGACCTTGGGGATCCCGACACGGGAGTATTGCCAGATCTTGGTGATCCAGATACAGGGGTAGAACCGGATCTTGGAGAACCTGACACCTGGGTAGAACCAGACCTTGGAGATCCAGACACAGGGCCAGAACCAGATATTGCGGAATTACCAGATACTCAAGTTAACCCCGAAGATACCGCAGAGACTAGCGATACCTCAATCCCCGGGGATGAATCAAGCGGGCCTGAGGAAATTAGTCAACCCGATGAGATTAGTGATGCGATTGATGCGGCCGAAGAGGCATGGAAAGAAATAATTGAAACATCACAGCCAGATGAGTTAGAAGGGCCGGATGAACTTACAATTCCAGATGAAGCATCAGCACCAGATGAGTTTACACAACCAGACGAGGTCTCAACTCCAGACGAACTTGCACAAGCAGACGAAGCAACACATCCAGACAAAGGACAGAAAGATCATGGCACTTTGCCCGAGTGGGGATCAGAAACAACAATAGTAGACGTAGTAGGAAAGGACCTACCAGGGCCAGACAACTCTGGGCCAGAAGTTTCAACAGGGACGCCGGGAGGAGGATGTTCATCAGCATCAGAGGGGCAGGGGCAAACAAGAAATTCGTTATTCCTTCTGCTTGGATCAATTGGTGCTATGATGGCTGCAAGACTTAGACGAAAAGAAAATGAAGAAGAACAAGTACGCTAATCTCGCATTGCCACAGGCCCAACTCGATTTTCACGGGAAGGGGATTTTGAATAAGGTAGAAATCATTCAACTGCTTGAGAGTTTTATTGGTGGGTGCGTTGAAGAGGGACATAAGAAAGTGATGGTGATTACGGGAAAGGGGGTTCACTCGAAAGAGGGGAAGTCCATTATTAGACCAATCGCCATGGATTTTCTTGAGAGTCATAACAATGTGAAAAATCTTCAGAGAGGAAAGATCAATGAGGGGGCGGAAGGGGTGATTGTGGTTACATTACAATAGTTTTGAAGTTATGAAAAAGGAGGACATTTCTGTCCCCCTTTGTTTGTTGAATGTCTTGGTGTGTTTATAAGGTGTGGGGAAGGAAGAGCAGAGCTTCCATGTTGGGTTTGCTTGTGAGGATGTTGTAGGCAGCGTGTGGGTACAAGCCATATGGCGCCTGTGGCTCAAATGTCACTGGCGCAAAGTAAGGGGTATAGAACTTGAAGGCTTGGAACCCCACAGGATGTAGCACGGTGTAGCTTCCTCCATGAAGGCGAAAGGCGATTGGGAAAGCACTGCAGTCGAAAAGGATATACGTGTTCTCGTCAGGAAGTGTCCCGATATAAAGGACTCCCTGCGAGGTCAGGATTTCATAAGTTCCACCTGGAGAGATCACAAAAATTCCATGGTCTTTCGAGTTGTCGCAGACAAAATCGTCCGGTAAAGCAGGTGGCGATGAAGTCTCCGGGGGGTCAGGGGGATCAGGAGTTTCTGGGGGATCCGGAGGGTCATCAGGAGGTGGTTGAGTCTCCTCAATACACATCAGGAAGATCTCGGGCTCCACATCTATCACGGCCACTCCTACCCCTTGGTGCTCAAAGACTTGTCCATCTATGCGCTCTTTGAGATCGAAATTCACCGCGATTTTGTGAAGAGTCAGGTCTTCGCAGACTATTTCGAAATGCCCATTCAGGTCTAGCTCATCTCCAGAGTCCACATTTTGAGTCCCGACGCCACTGTTCTTAAGGCTGTTGTCAGTGATGGTGCAAGAATCGTCTCCATCTCCTTCCATCATATCTGACATGTAGAGGTTGTTTAGCTTCAACTCTTCAATCCCGCAGTTTTCAAGCGAGCACTTGATGTAGAGAGACATTGTGTCGCTCACACAGGAAGTGTTGTCTTCCTCAACCCAGCAGTCGATTTCGACACAAACGTCTGTTGGGGAGGCCAGATCGGGGACAGGATGATAGTCTTCTGGCTCCTCCTCGGGGGGCTCCTCAGGGATGTCCTCAGGGGAGTCCTCGGGATCATCCTCTTTGTCTCCGCCAATTCCCATCACATTGATTTCGTCATCAATACACGAGAAAAAAGCCTGCTCACACTTGCATCCTCCGCTACAGAGAACATTCTTGCAGTAGCAGGGGGAAAGTGAGGCGACCATGACGATGAAATCTCGTCGCTCCATTACCCTGTCAGCATCGTAATACATGAGGGGATGAACAAGCCCTCCATACCAGGCCAGTGTCGCAAGATAGGGATAGGACCAGTGAGATTTGCTGACTTGAAGGTCAATAGGAGGCGATTCCTTCATTTCAATCGTGTCAGCCACGAGTGCTGCTTTGACGATGATTTTCGCCGCCTGAGCAAATGTGATCGACTGGTCGGGATCGGCCAGATATGAGGCATTGTTCAAGATGCCGTGATCGACCGCAGTGGTAACCGCCTTATGAAAGAAATCATCCTCATCGTGTTCCATAAGACCGAAAAGGATTGTGGCGGTCCGAAGCGCCTCCTCGATAGTAAGTCCTTCGAGGGGGTGAAGGGCACCATCCTTATCGGGATTCCACGCACACTCACTGTAGAGATAGGCCGCCGCATGAGCTGTTGCCGTAGTGAGGGAGTAGTAATCTCCGAACTTGTGGCCAGATTCCCGTCCGCAATTCGTGACGATGGGGCAATCAGGAAGCGCACCACATGAGGCGAAATTCCATCCTCCGTTGTTCAGAGAATAGTCGTCTTGTGTGGTAAGGTCATTGTCACACTGGTCGCGCTGGGCATTGTTCAAAATCAGAAAATCGTACTTTCCACCAGAAAAAACAGCATTGCCCATCGTGCAGATTGGCGCGCCATTTCCATCCGTAAACTCATAACGAATGCTTTTCCCGGTATCACATTCCTCGAATTGAAAGTGCAGGTGAGGCCCCTGGGAGTAGTCACCAGTGTTTCCGATCTCTCCGATTACAAGGCCCTGACACACATCCATATTCTTGTAGATATGGTTGGTTGAGTTGTCTTTCAAGTGTCCGTATCGGGTGCAGAGATTGTCTCCGTGGTCCAGAACCACATGGTTTCCCCATGAAGAGGAATACTGAGATTTAAGCACTTTCCCATTGCCACTTGCCAGTACGGGTTTGCCGAGATCAGCGTTTCCAGGCAGGTTAAAGTCCCATGCGAATTTGCAGCAGTTCCAGGTGTGGGTCTCGCTGCAGTACTCCCAGTTGTAGTTCGCCGTACAGTACTCGCAGTCTTCTCCCCACGACTGAGTCACCTCCCAGCTGTAGCCGGGCGGCAGGGGAACTTTGAAGTCCTTTCCAGCACCACCGTAGTCGAAGTTCTCATCTCTACTAGCCTCCTTGCTAATCTCCTTTTTCGGGTTTGTTGAAGAATCGAGCTCCCTTTGACAACTCGCACACACGAACAGTACCAGCACTAACACTTGCCATTTCATGGCATCCTCCAAGGTTGTTGAGCGGCCCACGTTTACACACCAAGATGTCAAAGAACATCTTGCGAACTATTTTGAAATGTCCACAGGAATGAGGCAGATTTGGATTGAAAGGTATCGATTGGGATCCAGACACTCACATTAATCTTCCGTTGCATAACCACCTTATTCCCACACAAAAAACATGCAAAAAACAAAAAATCCTTCATCCCCCAAATCCCGCAAGCAAAACAAAATTCCCACCAAAAAACTGTTGACGAAAAATGTTCAACACTAAATGATTGATATTTTTTCTCACTTTGCTACGATCATAAACACTCTAACCAAACATTATGAAAAAAATATTATCACTGTCTGTAATTGCCATTTTCCTACTCAGCGCATGCAATACTGTTGAGGAAGAAGTGGTGGAGTTAACTATTGATTCCACGGAGGAGCAGAACGTATCTACGGTGAGAAGGCCCAGGCTTCCAGTTCCTGACCACACTTCTCCAGAGGTATTTATCACGGAAACAGAAAGGGATACAACAGTAGAAGGTTTCCCAAATTGGGAACTTACAAGAGGAATCCTTCCATATCCAGATCCGGAGCCACTAATTTTTGAGGGAGAAGAGGTGATTGAAGGATGGGTGGAATACGTGCCTTTCTATATAGAAGACGAAGTCGCACACTTTCACGTTGCGGAGCAGTCGCAAAGCCTAATTCCCTATAAATCAAAAACCTACGATTTTATCCTAATAGAGGAAGATCCAGATAACCAATGGGGAAGGAAGTTTGAAGACAAGGACTACGAACCACTTTTAAAATATTCCGAAGAAAATCCTGCCAAAATTCGCATCAACAAGCTTTTATATTCGATGGAAGGTAGTGGAAAGATGCAGATCGTGGAAATAGTGGAGTAATTACTTCACCACAAACCCAATTATCTTTCCCGGAACATAAATTTCTTTAACTACCTCTCCTTCCTCTAGGTATTTTGCGACGTTGTCATTGCTTCGGGCAAGGGCCAGCGCATCTTCTTTCGAAGCATCAGCAGCAACCTCTACCTCTCCACGGACCTTTCCATTTACCTGAACTCCCAGCGTGACTGTGTCATCAATTGTTAGGGCTTCATCATATTCAGGCCAACCTTGATCAACTACACTGTATTCTCCTCCCAGTTTTTCCCAACATTCCTCGGCAAGGTGTGGAGCAATTGGTGCGATTAATCTAACTACAGTTTTCTTTGCTTCCTTATCAATTCCATTTTTTCCTACAAAATTCACAAATTCCATGAATGCCGCTACGGCAGTGTTGTAGTGCATCTTTTCAATGTCGCCACCAACTTTTTTAATCAGTTTATGGACAAACTTTTGCAATGCGCCTGCATCCTGAACCTCCGCTTCATCCTCAATCATTCCATAGAATTTCTCCACAAATCGTGCGATTCCAGTTATTCCTTTGTCATTCCAATCTCCACCATCTGTGAAGGGACCCATAAACATTAGGTACATGCGGAAAGTATCGCTTCCAAATCTTTCAACAAATGCGTCGGGGCTTACAACATTCCCCTTCGACTTACTCATCTTTGCTCCGTCTTTTGTAACCATTCCTTGATGAATAAGACGAGAAAATGGTTCCTTGTGTTCAACATGACCAAGATCATGCAAAGCCATCATGATGAAACGCGCATACAACAGATGCATACACGCATGCTCCGGCCCACCAATGTACATGTCTACAGGAAGCCATTTGGAAGTAGTTGCGGGATCAAAAGCACAATTATCAAAACCGGTAGAAGGATATCTTAAATAATACCAACTACTGCATACAAAAGTATCCATTGTATCTACCTCAGGCTTCCATCCTTTACCAAAAATTCTTTCAGTTCTCTCTAAAAGCTCCTTCGAAAGTGCTAAAGGAGAAAAACCAGTCGGCTTAAACTCAACGTCTTCCGGCAACATCCACGGTAAGTGTTCCTCGGGCACCGGATGAGCTTTTCCTTCTGGATCATAAACAACCGGTATCGGTGCCCCCCAATACCTCTGCCGCGAAATCAACCAATCTCTTAACTTATAATTCACGGTCGCGGCCCCCTTCCCCTCCTTCTCCAACCACTCAATCATCTTAGGCAATGCCTCGCGATTCCCCATCCCGCTAAATTCCCCAGAATTGAAAAGCACACCATCTTCCAAATAAGCCGCATCAAAATCGGTAGGATCTATTTCCTTCCCATCCTCAGAAATAACAAATTTTAAAGGAATGTCGTATTTCGCCGCAAACTCAAAATCTCTCTGGTCATGCGCATCGGCCATAACCACTCCAGTTCCGTACATAAGAGCAAAATTTGCTATGTATACGGGGATTTTCTCACCAGTAGCAGGATTTACCGCATATTTCCCCAAAAACGCTCCCAGCTTATCCTTGCCTCCCTCTGAGGTCCTCTCAATATCTGTCTGGTTGTAGATTTTTTGTCGCACAGTCTCCACTTCATTCTCAAACTCCGTACCGCTCACAAACTTATCCACAAGTGGATGCTCAGGCGCAATCACAATAAAAGTCACACTGTATAAAGTATCAGGACGCGTCGTGTAGCAAGTCAAAACCTCGCTCCCATCCTCAAGAGGAAAATCGATATTGCATCCCTCACTCTTCCCAATCCAATTTGCCTGCATTGTCTTTGTTTTTTCCGGCCAATCTAGCCCGCTATGATCCAGCAACTTCTCCGCATAATCTTTTATCTTAAAAAACCACTGCGCCAAGTCCTTCTTAGTCACAGCTTCCCCGCATCTATCACACTTACCATCCTGAGCCTGCTCATTTGCAAGAACCGTGTGGCAGCCATCGCACCAATTCACAGGAGCCTCTTTTTTGTAGGCTAACCCCTTTTCGTAAAGCTTCAAAAATACCCACTGAGTCCACTGATAATATTCGGGCGATGAGGTTGTAACCATCTTATCCCAGTCCCACATCGCACCCATCACACTCAATTGCTCCACCATGCTTTCCACATTCGCACTTATACTTTTCTGCGGCGGAACACCAGTCTTGATCGCATAATTCTCAGCAGGAAGCCCAAAACTATCAAACCCCATCGGTTGCAAAACATTTTTCCCATGCATTCGTTGATATCTTCCCCAACTATCTGCAGGTCCAAAATTGTACCAATGCCCAACGTGCAGCTTGTCCCCACTTGGATAGGGGAACATCACGAGGTTGTAATACTTTTCTTTATCTGAGTTCAGGTCAACCTTGTAAAGATCAGTCTCTTTCCACTTTTTTTGCCATTTCTGTTCGACGGCGGGAGCATTGTATTTGGCCATGAGAGGTAGTTAGTAACGGCCAAAGTGTAATATTTAAAGCTCTATTTCGCAAGAGGAAGCCTATTTTTCTTCAGTTTCAACACGTGCAAAGCTAATTTTATCAACGAATTTTCTGGTGTCAGGAAGGATCTCTTTATCCTTATCAAGATTTGGATAGTTGTTATTGATAGATTCCTCTTTCTTCCCTTCATTCGGAGCAGAAAGCCCTCCAGCCTTCTCTGTAATATCTTTATAGCTAAAGATTACCTCTTCTACTTCGCCGTCATCATTCAACACAGGATATGCATTGTATAGATACAAAAATTCCCCTTCGATATTCTTTTTCATGACCCTAAATGGACCGATCCCCATTATCGGAGTTTTTCCTGTCGCAATTTTCGTAAGATATACTGCCATATCAGGGACATCAGCAGAATTAATGAAGTTTAACAGCTTACTCCCAACATATTTTTGGCAACGCTCTACCTCTCCATTACACGCATTTTCACTTACAAAGACAATTTCAGAATCAAGATTCACAACAGAAAAAGGAGAATCATCTTCTCCCATTCCCTCTCTATATGCCTCTTCCTTTTCAGGGTCTACAGAATGGATAGTATCAACAACCTCTTCCTGATGACCGTTTAGTCCTAGGACATCAGCACTTCCGTGATGGATACCATCCTGCGCTTGTTCAAAGAAAAGAAGAACAATCGATAATGACATTAAGAACAGAGCAACAGCCGTTACAGCAATCTTCCTGTTCTGCGTAAGTATTACGTTAAACATAGGCCTTTTGTTTTTGTTTTTAAGGAAACATTACTTTCCCTATGATTATTATAGAACAAAACAGCCGAAAAGTCAACCCTTCAAAGAGTAAAACTAGAGGTTTTTATGGCCAGAATAACTGTGATCGTGGGCCTCTGGAGTCTCGGCGAGAGTATCTTTGAATATCTCGCGAGCACTTACATTCTCTCGTGCAGAAATTTCCTGTTCTGAGGAAACATCCAAGAATGTATAGGTCCATACCGCATATGAAAAGATGTCAACAATACCATTCAAATAAGAAGCCAAAATTAGCGCAACAAAGCCGAATATTCCACCAATTATAAGGCCAGTCACGGGTAACGTAACTGTTGCAAGATATCCACTTATAACGATTATCAGTGCTGGAATAAGGAATACCAATAGGGCCTGGATAACAATCCTAACTCCAATCAAGATCATCAACACAGCTATCAAAAAGGTGTGCTTCCAGTTCATAATCACCAATTTTGCACTTTTCCTCATTGAGTCAAAAACCTTTTCTCCATCTACTACAATGAAGAAATCCGTGTAAATAAACAAAAGCGTAAGCAAAAAGCTCAAAAACGAGAAAATAATAAATACTGGCATTAAAAATTTAAAAATAACGGGCCCCAAATTCCTTAATACAAAAGAAATCTCTATTAAGATAGCGAAAATTGAGAAGGTTTTTATTAGCAAATGATACTCAAAAAGAGGAAGAAATGACATGATTCCATAGCGAATTCCTCCTGAAACTCCAGTCTCTTGCCCATTTCTATTTCTGGCAATCATCTGAATAGCGCCAGCCTTAGCTATTGTTGGGATAAACAGGTTGCAAAGGTAAAAAATGACTCCAAAAACAATCAGAGGCACCGTCCAAGAAACATGTGTCCGAATAAATTCCCAAATAAAAGTTGCAACTACATGAAGAAAACTCTCCTCATCACCACCACTGAATATGTATGACCTCTGGAATGCGAAGAACTGATACGCAATATATCCTGCTCCAACAGTAGTAGTGAAAATCGCCGGGATAAAGCCAAGCCATACGATCAAACGCTTGTTTTTTTGAGTGTAAACCCACGATTCAACGATCAGTTTTCTGTAGTCCATGCATTCAATTTTAGTACACCGCAGATTAAAGTCAATTATTTGGTTTGTTGACTAAGACATGCGTTACATATTATATTGGTTTCATGACAGTAAAAAATCAAATAGAAAGGTTGAAATTAAAGGAAAATGGATTCACCTGGATTTCTATCAATAATCCCGAGGAAAAATCCATTGCCTACCTTAAAAAGAACTTCAAATTCCACCATTTGGACCTTGAGGACTGTATGTCCGAGATTCAGCGGCCAAAAATCGATGATTATGAGGATTATCTATTCATAGTACTTCATGTGCCGGTGAGGAAGGGGAAGAAAAAGGAAGTAGAAACGGCTGAGTTAAACATCTTTATCAGTCAGAACTATGTGATAACCCTGCACGACAACAATCAGATTATAAATAGCGTCTTCAATAAATGTAAAAAGAAGAAGAAAGATAAGGAGGAATACCTAGGCAAGGGAAGTGGATATTTTCTGTATATGATAATTGACGACATATTTGAAGCTGTTTTTCCACTTGTGGACGAGATGACAAAACAAATGAACGAGATGGAGCGTGAAGTTTTTGAATATGACTACTCAAAGGATCGTCTAAAAGACATTCTCTCACTAAAGAAGGATATTATTAACTTCAGACGCATTATTATGCCGCAACGTGCCATTATCGCGCAGTTGGAACACAAAAACAAGAAATTCCTTCCCGAAAATCTGGATGTTTATTTCGACGATATTGTGGATAAGATAGAGAAAATGTGGAATAGCATGGAGAATTTGCAGGAACTGGTGATTTCGCTTCACGAAACAAACGAATCGATTATTTCGCACAATACAAACAATATCATTAAGGTTTTGACGATTTTTTCAGTAATTATGCTTCCTCTGACCTTTATTACCGGGTTTTATGGGATGAATGTAACAGGTTTGCCATATGCAGAGAGCGGGTTTTCAGTTGAGATAGTAGCTGGATTCATAGTTATGATAGCTGTTACAATGATAATATATTTCAGGTACCGCAGGTGGATATAATATTTTATCTTGCCAAAAAAACGATATCTATGTAAAATAGTTTCGCTGATTTTACTCACTAAGTAACAACATGGACAGAGACAAGAAAAAGAAAATCATGGGGAAATATAGTACTCACCCAAAAGATACTGGATCATCACACGTCCAGGTTGCAATCCTTACAGAGCGCATTAACGAGCTGTCTTCACATCTTGAAACTCATCCTAAGGATGACCATTCTAGAAAAGGACTATTAAGCTTAGTTGGAAAGAGAAGGAAACATCTCAATTATCTTCGTTTGAATGATAAGGAGATATACGAAAAACTTCTAAAAGAGCTTAAGCTCAGAAAGTAAAAATTGGCTGATCTTTAAAAGTATTTCTTTCCGGTGGCGCCAAACGGGTAAGTTGCAAGGTTTAGTGTACAAATAGCTGTATGTTAAACCTTGTTCACTTACTAGGGTTCCGCCGGGTTAATATTTAACCCATTAATTTATGGAACCAAAAGAAATTTCAATCGATCTTGCGGGCCGCAAGATGACTATTAAATCAGGCCCAATTTCGACGTATGCAAGCGGATTTGCAACTGTTTCTCTAGGAGATACGGTTGTTATGGCGAACGCATCAGTGTCGGAGAAAGGAAAAGAGGGAGCCGAGTATTTCCCAATGTTTGTAGACTACGAAGAAAACATGTTTGCAGCAGGAAAAATCAAAGGAAGTCGATTCATCAAGCGTGAAGGACGACCTTCTGATAATGCGATTTTGATCTCAAGACTGATCGATCGCCCAATGCGACCACTTTTTCCAAAAGGAACTACAAATGAGGTACAGCTTATCTGTACTACACTTTCAGCAGACCTCGAGGTAGATCCTGGAACAACTGCAATCAACGGAGCATCTGTTGCGTTGATGCTATCTGGTGCACCTTTCGAGGGGCCAGTTGGAGCTGTAAGAATTGGATACCTAAACGATGAGATTATCGTTAATCCAACATATAAACAGTGTGCAGAAGGAAAATTAGACCTAGTTGTCGCTGGAACTATTGATGCAATCACTATGGTGGAGGCAGCAGCAAAGGAAGTTACAGAGGAAACTTTACTACAAGCACTAGAGGTAGCTCACAAGCACATCAAAGAGATTTGCCAAATGCAGCTAGACTACGTTGCTCAGTTCGAGCTAAAACCTATTGAGCTTACAGTCGTTGGACCTGACAAGGATCTAGTGGAAGAGGTTAAAGGACTTGTCTCAATGGATGAGCTAAACACTATTGAAGGAAAAACAAAGATTGATGTTAAGGCGAAGATTCACGTAATTGAAGACAAACTTTTCACTCATTTTGCTGAGAGAATCGAGGCAGGAGAGGTTTCAAAGGGAACACTTGCAGAGATTTTAAACAGCCTTATGGAAAAGAACATGAGGAAAAACATCCTTGAGAAAGAGGTGAGAATTGATGGAAGAAAACTTGATGAAATTCGACCAATAACTGTTATCCCAGATGTCCTTCCACGTACTCACGGTTCAGTAATTTTCCAAAGAGGAGAAACTACTGCACTTACAATTACTACACTTGGAGGTCCTGGAGATGCGCAAATCGTAGACACAATGGAAGCTGACGTTACAAAACGTTACTTCCACCACTACCACTTCCCTCCATATGCCACTGGAGATATCAAAATGCTTCGAGGAGCAAGTAGAAGGGAAATTGGACACGGAGACCTTGCGGAACGAGCACTTATCCCAGTCCTTCCAGATGGAGACAAATTTGCCTACACAATGTGGCTTGTTTCAGAAATTATCAAATGTAATGGATCAAGTTCAATGGCTTCTGTTTGCGGGTCAACACTTTCATTGATGTTGTCAGGAGTTCCAATCAAGCGTCCAGTTTCTGGAATCGCAATGGGACTTGTGTCAAACAAGGAAACAGGTGATTACAAGATTCTTTCAGATATTCAGGGACTTGAAGATTTCGCTGGAGACATGGACTTCAAGGTGACTGGTACATCAGAAGGAATCACAGCTCTTCAGATGGATATCAAGATAAAGGGCCTTTCACTAGACCTACTTCGCAAGGCTCTTCAGCAGGCGAAAGAAGGAAGACAGTTCATCCTTGATGAGATGTTAAAGGTAGTCCCAGAGACAAGAAAGGAAATGTCTCAATTTGCACCTCTAATAATGAATCTAGCAATAGATCCAGATATGATCCGAATTATAATTGGTAAGGGTGGAGAAACTATCCAGGCAATTACAAAGGAATGTGAGGTTGAGATGGACATCAATGATGATGGAATCGTTACTATCACAGCACCAGATCAGGAGAGAGGACAAAAGGCAATCGAGTGGGTTAAAAAGCTTACTTACGTGCCCGTTGTAGGAGATACCTTTGACGGAAAAGTTGTTAAGATAATGGAATTTGGAGCATTTGTAGAATTTGTTCCAGGAAAAGATGGACTTGTTCACATCTCTGAACTTTCAAACGATAGAGTTAACAAAGTTGAAGATGTAGTAAAAGAGGGAGACTCACTAAGAGTTAAGTTGATGAAACTTGATGACAAGGGAAGGTACAGCTTATCTCACAAAGCTACTCTTGCACCAGATGCAGCTACAGCTAAGCCTGCAGAAGGTTCAGCTCCCGCAAAATCTGATGAAGTACACGGAACAAAAGTTGAAGGAACAACCTCAGTAAGAGAGGTATAATCAAAAACAATTTGACGATTAAGGCGGGGACTACTATCATTGTCCTCGCTTTTCAAATCATCGAAAACACGCGGGTATAGTATAATGGCTATTACGACTGGTTGCCAATCAGTAGACACGAGTTCAATTCTCGTTACCCGCTCCATGGTTTTTGGCTTACTTAAGCCATTTTTACTAATACCCCTAACTGAATATTGATTAGTTTGATATAATCCAAACATGGTACGGAATTCTGAAGGCAAAAATCAAAGACCAAGTATTGGAATCGGCGTTTATATCATCAATGAAGATGGTAAAGTCCTGCTTGGTAAGCGTAAAAGCTCTCACGGAGAAGGTGAATATGCTCCTCCTGGAGGTCATCTTGAATTTGGTGAGTCTTTTGAAGAAGCTGCTCACAATGAAGTTGAAGAAGAAACAGGACTTGATATCGAAGCTATTGAATTATTTTTCGTAGATAACAATCTTCGCTATATTAAAAGTGATGGTAAGCATTATGTGACGCTTTCTTTCAAAACAAAGTACTTAGGAGGCGAGCCAGAAATGTTAGAACCTCATAAGTGTGAGTCTTGGGATTGGTATTCGCCTGATAGTCCACCTTCTCCTTTAGCTGAATTTGCCGAGAGAGCTTTGAAGAATTTTAATAACAAGCCCTAAAACCCTTCCAAAAAGTCCTAACATACTACAATCCCAGTCCGGATGCTTAATAAATCTTCACCCTTTCATGCAACCTGTATTAACAATCAGAATTTTTTTGTCCTTTCCAATCAATTCAGGAGATTCATTTAGAAATTTCAAAAATAAGGCTAATCCAGAAATACCAGATGGTTCACATTTGAGGTTTTGGCTGCTGGCGATTTGCATTGCCTGTTCTAAATATTTCTCTTCAAAACAGATAATTCCTGAATCTATTCCGCATGAACCAGACAATTTAAAAACTCTTAGCCATTGATCGTTTATTCTACTAAAGGGCAAATTTGGAGAATATAATTTTGTAGCTTTAGAGTCAGCGTTATTGGTGGTGGCTCCAAAGAATGAGCATTTTCTCATTCTAGTTAAATCACCACGGAATCGGGGGTCATGTAATTTAGTGCCTATCTCTCTTTTGTTTACATTTAAAGTATTCTCAAATAAATGACCTGTTCCATACGGGATAAAAACAATATCAGGTTTTTCATTTACAATCTCATATGAAAGCCAATCATAATACCTTGTGCCAGGCTCAAGGGCATCCGAAGATGTGATATCTATTCCTTGCGGATTTTCAGTGGCCTCCAAAATATCATCAGCATCTAAGGATTTTTGGGATAGGTCGGTTTGGTAAACTTCACCGCCCAACTCCTTTATTTTTTCAACAGTTGAAGGGTCTGTATTATTATCTACTAAAACTTTCAAATTAGGCAGTCCATGTTTTTTGAGTCTTGATTGGATAGCGATAGCAGCAGACCCCGAAGAAATTAATGACATCTGAGGAAGGGGTTTATTTATATGTCCGTGCATTTTGGCCCACAGAAAAGATTTATAGGTGACGGCTATTTCCCAGGCCATTCGGTCTTTATGGGTCCCAGTAGGATTAGTGCTCTCGTCTTTAATATAAATTTCTCCAAACCCAGGAATATCAATTTTTTTAGTCAAACTAGCTGGAAAGCACGGCGCCTCAGGTGGAAATTCTGGATTGTTAGGGTCATTCTCAGAGGCGACGTTGATTGATTCAAAAATACCAACCTCTTGTTCGGTTAAGTTTTCATTCTTAATCGCAGATTTCAAATCTTCCTTACTTGCATCCAAATCTCTTTTTAAAGGATTTGAGTGTTGTACAGGGAGTGTTAATTGATCTCCAATAGGATCCAAAATTTCATTATTGAGTTCAGCCATACAATAGAATTATAGCATAATTAGTTAAAGCAGTAAACTCACTCCAAGTTACTTATTCCCTTGCTCTCGCTAAGAAATTCAAGGATGGGTGAGGTTAAAACAAACGCAAAATACTAAACATTCACTATTGGCTCAAGTTTTCAAGAAGCTCTATCAAGAACATAGTAAGCCACACTAGGTGGTATCCACAATCCCAGTCCGCACTTCGTTCCATAAGGAGCTCCAGGAAATTCAGAGAGGGGCATCTTTGACTTCGTCTGCAGAAATTTCTCGAACACGTACATTAGTACGCTTTTCTCGCAATTTCTTTGTCTTAGCCAAATCTGCTCCCTCTCTGAATTTCCTCTGGGGAGGGGACGATTGAAGTGAAGTCGTAGAGTTGTGCTAGAACATGCGATGAACAAGGAGTGAGCGACGAAGTGAATCGGATGGTCCCGTACGACGAAGCGTGCAAAGCACGCGTAGTGCAAATTCTCGCTGCTTGAATACGCTGCGAATGTAGTGAGCAGGATAGTCAAGTACGACGGAGCGAAGCGGAGTGTACCCGCTCCATACTATTCAACCTCAAATCCAATCGACTTCTTCGGAGTGTTATCAAATGGTCTCGATAACTTATCAATCGCATTCCAGACCTTCTTAAACTCTCTATCGGTTTTGCTACTTTGCTTCAAAATGAAGCTGCGTATCTCAGAAATCTGACTAAATATATCCTCCTGAGATGCAAGAACGCGACGAAGGCGAACAAACGCCTTAACAACTTCAATGCTCATTTGAACAGCGCGTTTGCTACGAAGAACGGTAGCAAGCATGACAGCTCCATGCTCAGTAAACACAAATGGCATATATCTGCGCCCTCCCCAACTTGAGATCACAATTTGTGATCTCAAGTTCTCATACTCATTGTCAGTCAATTGGAACATGAAATCCTCAGGAAATCTTCCTCTATTTCTTTGGATTGCCTGGTTAAGAATTCTGGTTTCGACTCCATATATTTTTGCCAAATCCTCATCCAACATCACACGTTGTTCTCGAATTAAATGGATAATTAAATCGCTCATAGTAAAAGAATTAGGTCCTTCAAAGAACATATACCAGACAAATCTAAAATATTCTTAAAATTTTCTTCAAAAAGTTTGCTTAAGCATGCGTATGAGCGAATCGAATCGGATGATTAAGTACGACGAAGTGCTAACATTGTGGAGCTCCAGTAGAGCCAATTTTCCTGTTGTCAATTCTTCATCAACACAAAATCAAAAACTACTCCTTGATAATGGATACAAATATAAGCTATAATTTAACTAGAAATATAATAGTAAATTTACCTACATGATTACAGACCAATGCATATCAGTTACAGATCTTAGGACAAAGACCAAGAAGTGTCTTATAGGGTTAGAGAAAGAGCCAAAGTACATATTTGTTAACAATAAACCAGTCGCTGTTATTATCGATATTGGCAAATATGAGAAGCATTTTGCGAAAACTGAGTTAATAGAAATGCACAATGATAGTGTTAGTGATGGATTGAAAAAGGAGGCGGCTGAGGTACGCAAAATTAATAAGGACGATCTAGTGGATATATAGTTTGGATGTGAAGAAAATACTTAGAATATTCGAGAAAAAGGAAATAATCCCATATCTACAAAGAAGGGGAGTATTGAAACAATACAAAAAAGCAAAAACATATCTTTTATCTCACAATCTCCTTCCCATAAGATTCAAAGAAAGAAAACCAAAAGGTAGCGGGATATGGTGTTTCAGAATTAATAGACAATATAGAGCAATTGGAGTTTTTGATGATGAACGCAATCTAATCGTATTCAAAATTGATAACCATCAATAGATTTTTCTCTCCCCGTCCGCACTTCGTTCCATGTGGAGCTCCAGAACTTTATAAAGAAATCCATTTTGACAAACTTTATAAAGTTTGCTAACATATAAATATGAACATTCAAGAGAAATTAAAAATCATTCAAAAGCTTTCAAACCTGACTCAAACGCAGTTAGCTCATATGTTAAACGTTTCTTTCCCCACGCTGAATAGCTGGATTAATGGGAAATCCACTCCGCATCAAAAAAAGATAAAAACCATTGATGAACTTTATTATAAATATACGGGGCAAAAAATAATCCCAACAGATGATCTTGAAGCAAAAAAGGACATTATAATCAACAAAAGTAAAAAATACGGGAACATAATAAAAAAAATCACAAGCAGGCCGGATATTTTTGACCAATTCATTCTTTCCCTCACTTACAACACAAACAGTATAGAGGGCTCTACATTAACGGAAAATGATACGGCAGCAATTCTTTTCCAGAACATTACACTGAAAAACAAGAAGTTGGTTGAGCACCTGGAAGCCAAAAATCACCAGTCAGCACTTGAATATCTTTTTGGCGAAATTAAACCAGATTACAAAATTACGGAAAACTTCATACTAAAACTTCATCAAATTTTGATGAATAGTATAAGGCCTGATGCGGGAATATATAGGAATCATGGCGTAAGAATAGTTGGAGCAAATGTGCCAACGGCCAATTATATGAAAGTGCCAGCACTAATGGAGGATATTGTGATTGAGGTTAACAAAAAGCCAAAAGATATAATTACTCATGTTTCTGTAATCCATAGTAAATTTGAACAAATTCATCCTTTTTCTGATGGGAATGGCAGAATAGGAAGGCTTATTATGAATGCTATGTTGTTAAAGAAAAATTTACCACCAGCAATTATAGAACAGGCACAAAAGAGGTATTACTATAAATATTTACAAAAAGCACAGCAAAAAGAAGATTATAATGGACTCGAGGATTTTATTTGCGATTCAATATTAAACAGCTTCGAGATTTTGGGGGATTAACTTGAACGGTTCATAGTGAAAGCGGAATAACCTTTGAAAAAAGTTTTAACGTCCTCCAATGTGCAGCTCCAAGGTTTACAAATATATTTACAAAAACCTTTACAATTATTCCTACTAGATATATAATTAAACTATGTTTAATCCAAATTTTAAATTAGATACAACTCTTTTTCAGGTTATTAATGAGTGTGAGCGTTTCTATGGGCAGCTAGAGTCTTTGCAGATTCCAAAGGAAATTGAACTAAATCTTGAAAGAGATACGAAAATCAAATCCTCTTATATTTCAAATAGTATGGAGGGGAATCCCTTATCACTGCCTGAAGTAACAAATCTACTTCTAGACGATAGAGTTCCCGCTAATAGAGATGAAAAGGAAATTATAAATTATTTCAATGTACTAAAAACATTAAATGAACATGCAGGCGGACAATTATCTTTACAAAAAGTATTACAAATACATAAGACCTTGATGTCAGGAGTTAATGATGAAATTGCTGGAAAAGTAAGAAATAAGCCTATAATAGTCGGTAAATATAAGGAAGAAGACGGAAAAGTTAAACTGGATATCAAGCATAATCCACCAAGTCACAATAAGAAACGGCTTGAAGAATTATTGAAAGAGTTAATAAAATGGACAAATGAGGCTGACATCCCTGCAATATTAAAGGCGGGGATATTCCACCATCAATTCGTATACATACATCCGTTTGAAGATGGAAATGGACGAGCGTGCAGACTTATTACAGCATTATTGATGATAAAAGACAGATATCAGATTAATAAATATTTCGTACTTGATGATTATTACGATGTAGATAGAAAGGCATATTCAGATGCTCTACACACAGCAGATAGCGGGGAAAAATCAAAGTGGCTAGCGTATTTTAGTTTAGGATGTAAATATTCACTTCAAAGTGCCTTAAGTAGAGTGAAAAACTCTCTAAATACGTTAAAAGTAAGCGAAAGACCAAGTACTCGTGAAAAAGAAGTATTAGCACTAATACAAGAAAGGATTGAATTAACAGCCCCTGATGTAGGGGATATATTGAATATTTCAAGACAGCAGGCACATAACCTATTAAGAGGACTAGTCAATAAGGGTTTTGTTACCAAAAAAGGATCTACAAAATCTAGCTATTATAAATTAAATAAGTTTGCTTAAGCATGCGATGATGCCTAGGCTAGCTATGAAGATGCTAGATCATGCGATTTGACCTTCGGCCCTCGAATAAGCTAGTACGCAGAGCGAAGAGCGCAGCGACTGATTGAATAGTTAGACATGGTACGCATCGCGAAAAGTGAACCGGATGATTAAGTACGACGAAGTGCTAACATCTGCGACAGCTCCTCCTCCCCACAATTGCATTTACCAGCCAAAAATGATATAATAATAGGAAGATAATATCATTTTTATTCATGGGTAATCCAGAAAACACACCAGACGAAGAGAGATACAGCAGAAGAACTTTTCTGAAAAAATTTGCACTTGGCGCGGCTGCATTAGCGGTCCCAGGAGTTCTTGCCGGCTGCGAGGCAGACAATATGGAAGAATATATTTGTAGGGGCGAACCAGATCACTCTATCAAAGAGATCAGCAAAAACACAAAATACGGAGAGATTTTGGCTTCTTCCCCGAATTTGGCAAAAGTTGTGGATTATTTGCGCAGCATAAAAACAGAGGAAGCTGACGGGTATGACATTCTAATGAACGTATTGGAAAACGGGTATGAGCCTACAAAAGGACTAGAACACACGGAACAAGTTATAGCTGAATGGGAGCAAAAATATCCAGGATTGGAGGCTTCAGAAAAACAATATATCCTAACTGTCGCACAGTCTTTGTATGTTGAAGCAAATCAATTAACCTCATGGTCTCTAAGGGATTATACGGAAGAAGAAATCGATTCTTTGTTTTATGTGAGCAGATTTCACGGAGCTTCACATGATTGCAGACAATTGCCAAAAGGAGTTCCTTTGAATGGAATGCTCTATGAAAGCAAACAAGTTGAACTAGAAACAGCATATAAAATGTTACCTTTAGCCCTAAAGCTTGTAAGAGAGAATCCAGATGCCACTGTCGTAGATTTAATAAGATGGGTGAAAAGTAATTTTATACATAACTACAATGATTGGATTACAGGAGTGGAGTGGAATTTTGATGTCTATGAGGATGGTGTCCCGCAGAATCTGGATCGTCTTTTTGACGAAAGAATTGGAGGTTGCAGAGAGCCATCGATGGTGTTGACAGGACTCCTTAGAGCTTTGAATATACCGGCATTCTTGATGGAGACCCCCGAAAATAAGCACCACGGAGGAGTGTATTTGCCCACTTCAAACAACATTGTTCACGGAGATCATATGGCTTTTGGAGCCACTTTATATCCTTCGGAATTATTGCTGACAGACTTGGACGAAGTATCTGGCGAATTTGGAGAGGATTCAATGCTTAGTGGCCATTTGGAAGAAAAATTAACGGAAAAATTTGGAAATAATCCAAATGCAAGAAAATTGAGCTCAAAATTATTCCGTGACGGAAATAACATGGGATTTAGACAAATAGACGGGGACAAACTTAATCCTGGCGTAATTTTAGACACAATGCAGCAGGAATGCCCTCAATATAATATTCGTTTAAACAAAGCAGGGGAGATAGAATCGGATTTTGTAAGGATCAAAACTCTTAAGGAATTTTCAGAAGACGGCACCGATGCGTGGGCTTAATGTCACTCAGGCTACCTTGAACCACCCCCGAGTATTGTTTGCAACTCGGACTAACATAAGCATCACGGGGACTTCAACTAAAACCCCAACAACTGTGACTAGTGTTGCTCCCGAATTAAGCCCAAATAGGGCGATAGCTACGGCAACAGCCAATTCAAAAAAATTACTTGCTCCAATCATTCCAGCTGGTGCAGCTATATTGTGAGGAACTTTCCACTTCAACGCCCATAAATAAGCGACAAAGAAAATAAAAACAGTTTGGATAATAAGAGGGACGGCAATCAGCATAATATGTAAGGGATTCTTCAAAATAACTTCACCTTGAAACGAAAATATTATTACTAGAGTAAGGAGAAGACCGATTTCTGTAATATGTTTAAACTTTGGCAAAAATTGTTTCTCAAAATACTCATTACCATTCTTTTTTAACTGATGTTTTCTTGTAAGGAAGCCAGCCAAAAATGGAATTACCACAAATAACCCTACGGATAGAAAGAGCGTGTCATAAGGTATAGAAATACCGCCAATTCCCAAAAGAAGAGACACAATGGGCACAAAAGCTACCAAAATAATCAAATCATTAATTGCTACCTGTAAAAGCGTATAGCTCGCATTTCCTCTCGTAAGGTAGCTCCAGACAAAAACCATTGCAGTACAGGGGGCAGCTCCTAGAAGTATTGCTCCAGCAACATATTCCTTTGCTAACTCTGGGCTTATTAAGTTTTTAAAAATAAAGGTAAAGAAAAGAAGAGCGAAAAGAAACATAGTAAAGGGCTTAATAAGCCAATTGCTAACCAAAGTGATGGAGAGTCCTTTTGGATGCTTAAAACAGTCCTTAATACAGGAAAAATCAATCTTCAACATCATCGGATAAATCATCAGCCAGATTAAAATTGCTATGGGGATTGAAACATTGGCATACTCAAATTGCCTTAAGGTCTCTGGCACAATAGGTAGAAATTTTCCTACCAAAATTCCAGCAACAATACAAAGAAACACCCAAAGTGTTAAGTATTTCCCAAAAATTCCAAGGCCCCCTTCTTTAGCTGTGACAATATTTTTATTATCATTCATGCCAGCATATTAAATCAAACAGCCCCGACGAACAAGAGGGCTAATGGTGACAACACCCATATACCCTCCAAGATGGAGCTCCAATAGAACCATTTACTCCACTTCTTTCACATAGAAAACGGTGTCGACCTTCATTCTAGGGAAGTTTTCTGGCAATTCAGCCTCGGAGACTTTTTTGAATTCATGTTTTTCGTAGAATTTGTGGGCGGCAAGAAACTTAGAAGTTGTGCCGAGATATATTTGATTACAACCCTTCTCTTTTGCCCATTCAAAGGATTTATCAAGGAGTGATTTTGCAACCGGTGTCCCTCTATATTTTTCATTTACAAACATTTTTCTCATGACTAATTGATCATTTCCAATATCAATTAGGGCGATTGTACCCACTACTTTTCCATCAACAATTGCACACCAAAAATTACCATTATTTACCTGATAATATTCAGGGATGTTCATTAAGTCTGGTTGTTGATCCCTTGTGATTTCCAGTTCAAATTCTTGAGTTTGGATTGGAAGGATTAAACCAATAACATCTTCCTCCATTCCTTGTTTAAACTCATGTATCTCTAAGCTTTTAACTTGTTCCAGAATTTGTTCACGGGTCATATAAAAATTTTAAGTAACTTACCTACCCCAACGCCACATCCAAAGTCATCATAATCGCGAAACCAAGAATAGCACCCACGGTAGCAAAGTCGCCATTTTTGTTGTATTGAGATTCAGGGATTAATTCCTCTATCACTACGAAAATCATCGCTCCTGCTGCAAAAGAAAGGGCATATGGCAGGATGGACCTCATGCTGGTTACTGCTAGGAATCCAACCACTCCAGCAATTGGTTCAACAAACCCGGAAAGTTGTCCGTACCAAAAACTCTTGAACCGAGAAAGTCCCTCTCTTCGAAGTGGTACCGCGACAGCAGTTCCTTCCGGCAAATTTTGGATACCAATTCCAAGTGCAAGTGCGACTGCTCCAGCCAGCGTTGCTGATGGAAGTCCAGCAGAAACCGCACCAAAGGCCACTCCAACGGCAAGTCCCTCGGGGATGTTATGCATTGTAATTGATGTCACAAGCAGAACAGATCTATGCCAACCGGTTTTAATTCCCTCTGCCTCGCTTTTTGGAAGGCCAAGATGTAAATGAGGGATAATTTTATCTAGGAGGTATAGAAATCCAGCCCCAAGCAAAAACCCTACAGTTGCAGGGATCCAAGGCATGTCACTTGTCTCTCCAGCCATCTCAATTGCAGGTGCAAGTAGTGACCAAAAACTTGCTGCGATCATTATTCCAGCGGCAAGACCGAGCATTCCATCTAAGGCTTTTCGATTTATTGTCTTAAAGAAAAATACAAAACTAGCTCCTAGTGCAGTCAATCCCCAGGTGAATCCAGTTGCAATTAACACTTGTGTTAGGGGCTCAAACCCCGCAAACCATTCAATCATATTAACATTCTACCACATTACAGCTTTTTCATTGAGAATTACGTCACAAATAGGTATCCTCCTCTAGTCTTATCTCTGAAAAAATCATGGAAACTTTACTGCAAATTAGTGGCTTATCTAAAGCCTATGGAGGGCAAAAGATTTTGGACAACGCGGATTTGGCCATCAATGATAATCAGAAAATTGGTGTAATCGGAAGAAATGGGGCCGGAAAATCCACCCTATTCAAAATCATAGTTGGTGATGAAGAGCTAGACGAGGGGAAGGTAAATATCCACGATGGGACAAGAATTGGATATCTGACACAGCATTCTGACTACACAGAGGACGAAGCCGTCATGGAATATTTGATGAGATCGAGTGGCAAACCAGATTATGAATGCGGAAAAGTTGCGGGAAGATTTCAGGTGAAGAATGAAATGCTTGATGCGAAAGTTGTTTCCCTAGCAGGAGGATATCAGATGAGAGTTAAGCTAATCGCAATGCTATTGCAGGAGCCAAACTTACTCCTTTTAGATGAGCCGACAAACTTCCTAGATCTATCTACCCAAATCCTTCTGGAGACATTTTTAAGGAATTATAATGGGAGTTTCATGTTGATTTCTCATGATAGAGAATTCCTTAAGAGAACCTGCACTGAAACTCTAGAGATTGAACATGGAAAAATGACGATATTCCCACGACAAATTGAGGAGTATCTGGAGTACAAGGAGGAGCAATTATCCATGGTAGAAAGTCATAATATAAGAATTGAACGCGAGAAAAAGCATCTGCAAAAATTCGTCGATAGATTTGGAGCCAAAGCCAGTAAGGCATCTCAGGCTCAATCAAAAATGAAGCAGATAGAAAAGTTGAAGACGATTGAGGTCCTACACCCTATGAGTACTACCGTTATAAATATTCCTCGAGTCACAGAAAAAACAGGAATCGCTTTACAGCTAGACGACTTAGAAATTGGTTATAGTGATAAATCTATCGCTAAGGGCATAAATTTGGATATTGAGAGAGGGCAGAGAATTGCGGTCCTAGGGGATAATGGACAAGGAAAAACAACATTCCTGAAAACGATTGCAGGTGAACTCAAGGCGCTTAATGGAACTTACAAATGGGGTCATCAAATCAGTATCGGCTACTATGCACAGCACATTCCTGCAGAATTAAATTCTGACGAGAGAGTTGATGAGTATTTGAAAAAAGTGGCGCCAGCAGATACAAGCGAGCAGGATATCTTTAAGATGGCAGGAAATTTCCTCTTCAAAAATGAAGCCTTGAAAAAGAGAATCTCAGTGCTAAGTGGTGGAGAAAAATCTCGACTATGTTTGGCACAAATATTACTACAGAAAAACCAGGTTATTCTACTTGATGAGCCAACCAACCATTTGGATTTTGAAACAGTAGAAGCCTTGGCGCTAGCCTTGAAGAATTCAAATGTGACAGTGATTTTTGTAAGTCATAATCGTACATTTGTGGAAATTGTTGCCAGTGGAATTATTGAGGTAAAAAATGGACAAATCCGAAGATATAACCACAATTATGAGGAATATGTATATCATTTACAGAAAGATATTGAGGAAGATTTAGGGATGAGTGATGATCCAAAGATGGAAATGGGCAAGGATGAGAGAAAAGAGTTGAAGATAAAACTAAGGGAGGCAAAAAAACAAATGACCTCCTTAGAAAGGTCGATCGCCAAACTAACGGAAGAAAAAAAGACCCTACTTGAATGGTTTGAAGAAAACTACAAAGAATTCTCCGAAGAAAAAACCAAACGCCTCTCCGAGGTCGAGAAAAAAATCTCCGAAAAAGAAGAGGAGTGGATGGAGCTAGAAATAGAGATTGATGTGTTGACAAAATAGGAAGAAAAAAGTAAAGTCACACGCTATAAAAAAGATTTATGCGTACTCAAAGCCAATCCGAAATATTGTCCACCGGCGATATTTTTGAACTAGTTCCAGACCTAGATCGTGAATTTCTTATGGTAGATGAAAAAATTGCCTACATTGTATTAGGGTTCCGCGATGCATGCATGGAAGTTGCAGAATTGGGGGGTCAAAATAGAGACAGCCGTATCGTTATGGCAAGGGATATTCCTGCCCCCGGAGAATTTACAAAGTGGAGATTCACTCAATCACTCACCACTTTGAGAGATCATTACACTAGTGCCGTCCTCGCTGTGTTGAGAGAATCCATGGATGATTTACGTACCGTTGAAGGAATTGAGGGAGCAAGTTTAAGATTGGAGAATGTTGATACGCAAAAAACAGGGAAAGGGGATTTTTCAGCATATGTGAGATTAAAAAATGGATTATTTAGCCAGGCATCATATAATTTTGGGGGGAAACAACCAGTGCGACCAGTTTTAAGAGGGGTTGATCCAGTAGAGCTTGGTGTAATTCCCGAGCATCTAATAATTAGAAGGGATGAAGAGGTATCATTTGATCCAGGCATTAACGATTTAACCCTAGGAGAACAAGACGCAGCGGCTATAAAAGCCATGGCTCAGGAACGAGGATTACTCATGTACCCAGAATCCTACATTGGAGGGCGAATTATTAGGCAAGGCCATAATGATAATGCATTGGTACGGATTGAAGCCTATCTTGCAAGTGATACTCCAGATACACCTGCAGAATTCCCAGATGTAAAGTCAGCTCATGAAGCAGTGGTAGCTATTCTAAAGGTCATACAAATCTCTAAGCCTAGGACCAATAGTGTGCCCACTACGAAGCCTTTGGCCCGGCTTTAAATTCTGCTTTTTAATCAGCCACCTTGAAAAAAGACCACATAGGTCATCATCTCCCACATAGAATCCGATTCCTTGTTGAGAAACAAACGACTTTAGAAAAATCTTTGCATTTGTGCTGAGCCTCTAGATAAAGATCCTCATTCATGCGAATTGTTAATTGCTTCTGCTTAATTAGCGGTTGTTTAGTCATACTGCTTAGTTGATAGTAATATATTATTAATTGTGTCGAATATTATACAGCAAAAAGACAGCAAATATTCGATGATTTTAGAATTAGAAATATAAAGGATGGAATCCTTGATTTAGGCATGTCGCAAAGACATTTTTCCCGCTAAGATATAGCCATGCAATTCACGATTCAAATAATAATATCCTTCCTTGTTGGGGGACTGACAATAGCCCTTCAGACACTATTTGCGGAGAGGGTTTCGCGGAAGTGGAGGGGGCTTGTTCTTACAATTCCAACCACATTGGCCTTGGGCCTTTTGTTTATTGGGATTGCAAAAACATCTGTGGATGCGGCAGAGGCGACTATTGTAGTTCCTGCCTCAATTGGGGTTACATACATTTTCGTGACAGTGTTTTCTCTTCTTTCAAGATTCGGGATCACCATAAGTTTACTTGGGGCCTTTTCAGTTTGGGCCTTGCTTGGAAGCTTATTAATGAAATACCCTCCAGCAAATTTTGCCGACTCGATTCTGTATATGCTTCCTCAAATATTTGTTGGATATATTTTGATAAGAAAAGTAGCACGAGATCACAAGTTAAAGGTATACCCAATGAGCTGGCGACAACTTGTAATTCGATCAATATTTGGAGGAAGTGTAATTGCCGCGGTTATGGTCCTTGCAAAATATCTCGGTAATCACTGGGGTGGGCTTTTCTCCGCTTTTCCAGCTGGATATACATCAACATTCATAATTTACTTCATCGCTCAGGGAAAACAGGTTATCCCTGATGTCGGAAAAACCTTGTTTTTCCCCGGAGTAATTGGGTTCGTAGTATATAGTTTTGTAGCCGAAACAACCTTCCCTGTGAGCGGCATCTGGCTCGGAACCCTATACTGCTACCTCGCAGTAGCTGTATTTTTCTGGCTTTGGTATAGCATAAGAAATGTTATTTAAAATCTCCCTTGCAAACATTTGACAAAAGTTATAGAATCCCTCCCTATAACATAAATATATGGAAGATTTTTATATGGAGAGGGAGGATCTCCCCGAAGATGTACAAGCGCAGTTACAGAAAGCACTTGAAGCAAGAGATGAGGCACATGCTCCAATCTCAAATTATCATGTCGGGTCTATGATTGTGATGAACGATGGCACCGAGCACGAAGGGTGGAATCATGAAGACGTTGCTTGCGCTGGATTAATACACGCTGAGCAGGGAGCAATTTCACGAGTGAAAAGAGCTTCAAGAGCCTCAGGTATTATGAGAATAATTGTGACCGGTGGGCATAAAGATGGAGAGTCAGAGGAGCCAATAGGTCCATGTGGACAGTGTTGCCAGGTTCTATCAGAGCATGTTCGACCAGAAGACAATCCGGAACTAATTATGGCAGGAGTAAAGGGTAAGGTAATTGTTTGTACCTTTAGAGATGTTTTCCCAGCCCCTTTTAGACCAAAGGAACTAGCCAGCTAAATACATTACGTCGTTAATTATGTCCCTCGGATGAAAGAACACGCCCTCCCTTTCTCAATAATAAAAGGTGTGTTCCAACTATATTAATCATTTGGGTTGCTCGTCCAATAGAATCATCCGAGTCTGAGAATAATTGGCTTAGCATCATTTGAGATCTAAAATAACCGATAATTTTTGAAAGCCCATTTTCAGATTCCAATTCATGTCTAAGTTTTCTCAACCTAAATAAAACATACTGACAGTCATTAATGTCAAAATCGCATATATCCATGTTGCTTGGTTCGAATCCTCTCATGAAATCTGCAAAATATAAGTCTAATTGCTCAAAACGAGATCTAGCAACTTCTGATGTCCGAATTGGCTCCCTCTCACCCATATGTTTAATTAAGGAGGCCAATACTACAAAATAATGTCAAACTTGGCAAGGGGGATTATTTGTAGAAAACATATGATCCATATCCAACAACTCGGTCCTTGCCTCCAGCAGTATCTCCACTGTTGGCGTAGTTGAGCATTTTGACCTTCCAGTTGAGTTTTTTTGCTAGGAACATGGCCGTGAGGATTCCGTGGCGGCCGCAAGCATCGCCAATTTCGGCCATTGCACTAATATCTAGTTTGCAGATTGCCTCACTGGTGGCAAGGTCTGTATTCTTTGCGTCTTCATCATTTTGGAAATGGCTCAGATCACTGCTAATTACAAGAATTACGTCATCTCTCATTACAAAGTCGAGAAGATCGTCTGCCAAAGAGTCGGATCTAACACTTCCAAGCACAAGTGGGTATATTGTGAAGTTTTTTAGACTAATCTGAAGGAAGGGGAGTTGTACTTCTAGGCTATGTTCCGATGCATGTGCATCTTCCAGCTCGATGATGTCCTCATTGTTTGAGGAAATTACATCTCGTAGATCTCCCGTTTTAACAAGTCCAAGTGGGGTTTGCCAGTTGTCATAAGTGCTTACAGCGGCTCCAGCGAAAGGAAGATGATGAGATGGGCCAATTAGAACAACCTTCCAATCTTTTTCCTGCTGTTGATCCAGTTTTTTGAGAATTTTGTATGGATATGCGGCGGTGTATCCGCTGTATATGTAGGATGCGTGAGGCGCGATGATAGCTTTTACTTGACCATCGAGATCCCCAACTCGCGCCTCCTCAAAATACCGGAAAATATCACTTTTCAAAATATTTTCATTGCCCGGATAGAACTGATTTTTCACCGCTGGTATTCGAATACTCATGCTTGTATTTAAACACATTTGACGCATAAAGCAAAAACCTTTAGGATGGCCTCCTTAAATTTATTCATGATATTAAAGGCAGACACACACATACACGTTGACCAGAAAGGGAATCACGGCATAGACCCGATTGCTTTGGCAAGACGCGTAAACACTACAGATTTGGATTTAATTGCTGTTTTGGAGCACAACAAAATTACAACAAGAGCATTGATTGTCGAAGCGGAACTACAGAGGCTAGCAAGCATTACAGGGAAAAAGGCAGCACAAGTACTCTGGGCAATTGAGGGTGGACTTCGGTATAGAAATGGAGGAGAAAGGGATGGGTACTATCACTTCGTTCATTTGTTCGAAGATAGCTTCACCAAGTACAACAGACCAGACAATTTTCCTCACAAAGGTGGGCCAAATATATTAGAGCAATATAAGGCATCATATCCTGGCAGAACAATTGGGGCACATTTAACATGGCTCGATTATGATGGGAAAAATCCCAGATTAACAAATACCCCCGAGATGACAGAGGATCTGATGGGAAGTGGACTTTTTGAAGGGGTAGAGATAGTTAGCGCAAGTAACATCGCTTTTCTAGAGAGAACTCCTAGAAATCAAAATTTCATAGATGCAATTGATGCCGTAAGGGACCTTGCAAGAATGTACTCTAGAGTTAGAGAAAAATTACACAAAGCAGGAGTGACCCTTGCACCAATGGCAAGTAGTGACGGACATTTTGAAAGAATTGTGGGAGGTGTATTTACAGAATTTGAAGGAGGCGAGACCTCTGACATTTTTGGCCAGATTGATGCTGCAGGAACAAAAGCTGTAATTGATGTAGAAACTCCACGTCAATACAAGAGACACATAGGAGAGAATAGAGAACTAAGGGATGTAGTTAGATTTCAGAAGTAAGATAGAATGAGTGAGGCGCGATGATAGCTTTAGGTTAAGGTCTAACAAATCCACGCTATTGACGTAGGTGGGGGAAAATGGTATAATTAGTGCGAAATAAAAACAAAGATCATTTACATTATAGTTTATCTCGAGTGTGCTGTACTTAAGATGGTTACAGTCGCTTACAGACTTTGTAAGTTAATGTTAGTTTGAATGGCGCCTATCCTAGGTCAATCTTCTTACTTTCTTAGCTTCCCGTCTATTAAGTATTGTAATCTCCTATAAGTGCAGCACATTCCAGATAAACAACTCTTAAAAGCCTTGCACAGGCTTTTTTTTGGTATAGGATATGTACGCTAACCAAGAATATGAAAATCGCAGTCTTATTATCAGGGGGAGTCGACAGTTCTGTTGCGCTCAAACTTCTAAAGGAAGAGGGGCACGAAGTTACAGCTTTTTACCTGAAGATATGGCTGGAGGATGAGCTTCAATTCCTCGGAGCGTGCCCCTGGGAAGAAGACCTCCAATATGTCCGCGAGGTATGCGACCAGGAAAACATCCCTCTTGAAATCATTCCTCTTCAAAAAGAATACTTCGAAACTGTTGTTTCCTACGCGATAAACGAGGTGAAAGAGGGAAGAACACCCAACCCGGATGTGATGTGTAACAACAATATCAAGTTCGGCCTCTTCCTAAACCACATCGACGACAGCTATGACAAAATAGCCTCCGGCCACTACGCACAAGTAATAGAAAAGGATGGCCACTTCCTCCTGCGCACAGCTCCCGACCCAATAAAAGACCAAACCTACTTCCTATGCCGACTAAGTCAGGAACAACTATCAAAAATTATTTTCCCAATTGGGAATTTATCAAAAAAAGAGGTTCGTGATCTTGCAGAAAAATTCGATCTCCCCAACAAAGACCGCAAGGACAGCCAGGGGATCTGCTTCCTTGGAAAAGTGAAATACTCAGAATTCATCAAGAACTACCTCGGGACCAAAAAGGGAGACATCATCCTTGAAGAGACAGGAGAAAAGCTCGGAGAACACGAAGGGTTTTGGTACTACACAGTTGGTCAAAGAAAAGGAATCGACATCGGTGGACGCAAGGAGAGCACAGGAAACCCCCTCTACGTAACCAGAAAAGATACTGAAAAAAACATCATATACGTCTCAGACAAATACCATGAGGAAGACAAAACACGCCGCAACTTCAAAGTGAAAAACTTCAACTGGTTCGCCGGCCCTCCATCCCAAACAACTCTCAAAGTAAAACTTCGCCACGGTCCCGATTTCCACGACTGCACCATCGCAATCACCGATGACACCGCAGAGATCACATTAAAAGAAGACGACCAAGGAATAGCCGCCGGCCAATTCGCAGCTTTTTACCTCAATGATACCTGCATTGGGTCAGCAGTCATATGCTAGTGCGCGCCAAACTCTAGTAAAGTTAGCCCATACATCAATCCAACTCCAAGTAGAATACTCATAAGTTGCCAGAAGGCTTTCCAGTTTCCGGTTTGTTTATGGAGCTCGGGGATCAGGTCGGATCCTGCAATGTAAATAAATCCTCCAGCTGCAAACGGAACCAAAAAGTGAGTAAGTTCATGTGATTCGGACCCGATTACAAGGGCTACAACCGCACCAAGAACTGAGGTCAAAGCGACAGCAAAATTCAACAACAATGCCTTTCCTCTCGAAAATCCTCCGTGCACCAAAACCCCGAAATCCCCAATCTCTTGTGGGACCTCATGCAAAATAACCGCTAGGGTAGTTGCAATTCCTAAGTGAGTATCAACAAGAAAAGTTGCACCTATAAGCAAGCCATCAATAAAATTATGAAAAACATCTCCAACCAAATTCATGAATGCAAATGGATGTGGATGGTCTTTTGTGGTTGGATGGTGGCAGTGTCTCCAGCAGATGAATTTCTCCAAGACAAAGAAGAAAATTATTCCTCCAAGAATATACAGGGAAACATCAAAGGTAAATCCACTCTCTTCAACTGCCTCTGGAAGCAAGTGCAAGAATGCTCCTCCAAACAGAGCTCCTGCAGAAAAACTAACAAGGTAGATAAGAATCCTATTTAAAAATTTTTGCGAGAAAAACACGGAAAGTACTCCCACAAATGAGACCACACTAACAACTACAACTGCCGTAAGTGAATAAATCCAAGCCTCAACCATAATTAACTAGTTATATATTCCTTGATAAGTTTTGCCGCCTTCTGCAAATTCGAGAATGTTAGATTTGGCAACGATCCTCGAGCATATGATCTGTAATCCTTTTTCTCTCTCTCACTTTCTGAGAAGAAAAGATTGGCAGGAATCAAAACAACTCCCTTCTTCGCCAAACCGATATATAACTCCTCGGGCTCAAGTTCCGCCTTTTTACAGCCAGGGATTTTAAGAAGATCAAAGCAGCTGTAATATAGATTTTTGTTATAAGGAAGCCCCAAAATCTCGTAAAAACTCTCCATATTTACACGGATTCTTCGCAAATATTCATCCCTGTCATCATCTCCAAAAACCATATGGGAAAGCCCCAGATACTGAGAAGGCCCAGTCACAAAAGTAACATGCTGGAACTCTCCACGAATTCCTCCTGGAGCCTTGGCAAAAATAAGTAACTGCATCAAGTCCGCCGCAATGTCCAATTTCCCCCCAAGAATTCCCTCCGCAATATACTTCTGCGCCTCCTTTGCAATAATGTACTCACCAAAACGCAAACCAGTCGATCTCTCAATTTTACTTCGTCCCGCAATCATAATAGTTCGCTTTCGCGCATACTTCATAATGTTCTCAGTTCGCTCGTAAAAGAAATCGGTATAAACCTCGTCTGAGACAATAAGCGAATTTCTCTTCTCAGCGAAGGCCGCGACCTTCTCCAAAAACTCCTTATCATTTATAAAACCGGTTGGGTTGTTTGGGTCAATCAAACAAATCAATTTAGTATTCTCCGGAGCGGCCTCAAGAATCTCATCAAGATCTCCAATTACTTTCCCAGTCTCCGGATCGACAGGAATCGAATAGGTTTTAAGTCCTCGATTTTCAATAATAGTGTTGTATGGTGCATAAACAGGGGAGCCAACCATTACGTAATCTCCTTTCTGTAAAAAATCTATCTTCTCATCACATAAAACCTCAAAAATCGTCCCAATCCCATGCGAAACTCCCTGCATAAAGATTAAGTCCTGATAATCAATACCAAGGCCCAAAGTTTTGTTATAATGATTAGCTACAGCAAGTCGAACCAAGGTCTCTCCTTGTGGATCCAAATATGACCCTCCAGAAGGAACAGCATACTTGAACATCTCAAAAATAATCTTTTTCTTATCCCAGTCCAATCCCTGCGCACCGGCATACTTCTCAATTCTTGTAAGGAAGAAATAAAAATCCTCAATCAATCGTTCCGCCCTCTTCGCACTATAAACACTTTTCGCGCGCTCCTGAATTTTATTCCAAAGAACTTCAAAGCTATCTCGGTTATCAGAAACAAAATGATGACCAGGATTGTTCAGCATGGTGTCCACCTCTAACAAAAATGCATAGAACTCTCTTCCTCTAACAGAAGGCGAAAACCCATATCCAGGATCACCTCGAGAAAGATCTACAACATGTTCTTCTCCAACTTGTTCAATCGCGACCTCACGCAACAGACGAAAGATCCTAAATGGATTATCGAGGTTTAGATCAAAACCCCACTTATTATCTCTGAGTTTCATAGAATTATTAGATTACATTCCTTCAATTGTAACATCACCATTAACCTTACATTTACATGCAAGACGGTGATCGTCATCATTCATTCCCATTACATCAAGGGTGCCAGACTCTTGTTCATCTTTTGGGGTTAAACTTCCCATTCCGGTGTCGATCTTCAAGATGCAGGTGCCACACATCCCATCCTCACATCCAAATGCGACAGGCCATCCCTTATCACGGATAACATCTTTCAGCTCAGATCCAGCTTCAACCTCCACCTCTTCACCTGTGGTTTTATTAGTAACTTTTGGCATATTGTAATTGTTATTTATGCTTTACCTAGTGTCTTATCACCCTTCTTCCATCCAACAGGACACAATTCCCCAGTTTGAAGAGCGCCAACAGTTCGAAGAATTTCATCAGTGCTTCGACCAATTTCAAGATCATTCACAGTCATGCTCTTAAGAACTCCATCCGGACTGATAATGAACACTCCACGAAGAGCGATTCCTTTTTCATAATTTAGAATCCCGTATTCATGACTCACGTCCTTTGTCATATCTGAAAGAAGTGGGTAGTTAAACGCCCCAATATCTTTTGACCAAGCTTCATGTGAGTAAACACTATCCACACTCACACCAAGAACCTGAGCATTAAGCTCCTCAAATTCTTTGTGTCTCTTGCTTAGATCAAGAAGCTCAGTTGGACATACAAAAGTAAAATCCAGAGGATAAAAGAAAAGAACAACCCACTTGCCTTTGTAGTCCTCAAGTGAAAATCTCTTCATTTGCCCTTTGAAATATCCCTCCATTTCGAAGGATGGAGCTTTTTCTCCAACCATCGCAAAACTGCATTCTTCCCCACAATAGCACTCATCCCCACAGTTGCCCCCACAACATTCATCATTACACATAATAATATAGTTAAAAAATATGCACAGGAATTCTACCTGTCTTCCGTGAAATTGCAAAAGGAATTGGTGTATACTCACCCCGATCTTATTACTTTCTAACCCAAGAGTCATGGTAAAGATATACACAAAGAACTATTGCCCCTATTGCACACAGGCAAAGGCTCTACTCAAATCTCAAAATATTGAGTTTGAAGAGATAGATATTACAGACAAGCCAGAAGTGATGGATGAATTGGTGAAGAAGTCGGGAATGATGACTGTACCTCAGATTTTTGCTGGAGAAAAACTTCTCGGAGGGTATACTGACATAGCAAAATTAAATGATGAGGGCAGCCTCACCGAGCTATGCAAATAAACCGGTCGTACAGCAAGATGATTCAACTTTTTTCCGCAGGCAAGAATGCGGAGTTGTTGAAAGGATCAAAACACGGCCTAGAGCGTGAGTGCCTGAGAATCAATAAAGATGGAACTCTTGCAGACACTCTTCACCCAAAAAAGTTTGGAGCAGCTCTGACAAATCCATATATCAGTACAGATTTTGCAGAGGTTCAGCTTGAAATGATCACTCCTCCATTTACATCTGAGGACAAGGCTTTGAAGTTTCTGTGTGATACGGAACTATATGTTCAGGATAATCTAAAGAATGATGAGATCCTCTGGCCAAGTTCTATGCCGTGCATTTTACCAAAGAATCCGCATGATATTAGAATCTCTACATTCGGGAAATCGGAGCTCGCAGCTGAGAAAAATCTTTATCGAAAAGGCCTTTCCAATAGATATGGAAGCAGAATGCAGACAATTTCAGGCATACATTACAACTTTTCATTCTCAGACAAATTTTGGAAATACTTAATGAATGAAATGAAGTTAGATCTACCCAAAAAGGACTTCATCTCACATTCCTACATGCACATGGCACGAAATTTCATCCGTCTTAGTTGGCTAGACAGCTACCTTTTTGGAAGTTCACCCATGATAGACAAATCGTTTTTGGATCACCCACACAAGATACTAAAGAAACACGAAGAAAACACATTTTACGGCCCATTCGCGACATCTCTTCGCACCTCTGAAATAGGTTATTGTTGCGCAGCGCAGTCAGAATTAAAGGTTTCATTTAATGATGTGGACAGTTACATAAGTGATTTACAGAAGGCTACAAAAACAGCACACCCTAAATATAAAAACATTAAGGATCAAATATCCGATGCGGTTATTCAATCTCCAGCAGAATACTACTCTGGCATTCGCCCAAAACGAGTTGTTCCCTTCTATGGAGATATGCTTGAAAGAATAAAAGACGAGGGGATTGAATATCTTGAGGTTAGGAGTGCTGATCTTTCCCCCGAACATCTCTACGGGGTTGATAGGGAGCAGCTACATTTCTTACATGTTGTACTAGTTTACTCTCTGTTTATTTCAAGCCCCGAAATGTCCACAAAGGAGCATGTTGATTGCACTATGAATCACAATCAAGTGTCTTTGTATGGGAGAAAGGAAGGATTAAAGATTAAGAAGGAAGGGAAAGAGATCCTTATGAAAAAATGGGGGAGAGATGTACTAAAAGAGATGTTGCAGATTGCAAAGATATTGGACAAGGCAAACAAGACAAAGAAATATACCGAGAATATTCTCGCACAATTAGAAAAGATTGAAGATCCTGAGAAGACTCCATCCGCAGTAATTATGAACACCGTAATTAACTCCAAGAAGAGCTTTGTTGAGTACTGCACCGATAAAGCGATATCTTATTCTGAAGAGTTTAAAACGAGGCATGCCTACAAAGATAAATGTGAGATGTTTGCGATGGCGGCTGAGTATTCAATGGCAGAAAGGGATAGAATCGAATTTTTCGATTTCCCTGTAAGGAAAGAGTACGCAAAACTGGAGCTATCAACCCAGTTGTTAATTAAGTCAGCGAAAAAGAGAGGGATAAAGGTGGAGATTTTAGATGCAGGAGACAACTTCATTAGACTTTCAAAAGGGCGTCTCTCACACGTTATAAAACAAGCAACGCATTGTAGCGCTGAATCATTGCTCTCATATTTTGTGATGGAAAATAAAAATGTCACAAGAATACTTTTGAAAGAAAAAGGAATTAATGTGCCGGAGGGAGGAGGTTACGACTCAGAAGAAGAGGCACTGACAGGTTTTTCTAAATATAAAGGCAAAAAAATAGTTATAAAACCCGCAACAACAAACTACGGAATTGGCATCAATTTTCTGCAAACTCATGAAATTGAAGAATACAAAAAACTAATTGAAGAGGCATTCACGCACTCAAAATCAGTTGTTGTGGAAGAATTTGTAGAAGGGAATGAGTACAGATTTTTTGTAGTCGATGGAAAAACAGTAGCGGTAGCGGAAAGAATTCCAGCGAGTGTAACAGGCGACGGAATAAACACAATCCGCGGCCTTATCAAGCAAAAAAACACAGACCCGAAATTCAGAAGAAGTTATGTCTATCCTGTAAAAATAGACGCAACAGTTCACAAAACACTCAAAGAAAATGGCCTAACACTTTCATCCATCCTTCCTAAGAACAAAAAACTTTTCTTGAGAGAAAACACAAATGTCTCAACTGGTGGAGAAGCCGTCAATGTAACCGAAGAAACAAAGCCAAAATTCAAAAGAATAGCTGAAAAAGCAGCCAAAATCCTCGATTCCAAAATCTGCGGCGTCGACATGATAATCAAAGGAAACTCCTACTCCATCATCGAAGCAAACTTCAACCCCTCCATCCAAATGCACGCCTACCCCCACCGAGGCGAACCAATCTATATTGCTGAAAACATCCTGGATTTGCTGGGGTTCTAGGGGTTATGAAAAAACCAACAAAAGTATATTATACCACTTCGGTTTTCCGCATATTCCGTACAAAAATTTAACTTCCTTTTCTTTAGCCATTTTTTGGATTTATAAGAACACAATTTGACAAGGTTTTGCTACTCGAGATGCTCGATATTATGGCTTGTTTGAGCTAGAATCAAAGAGCCAGGTAACCAAGTAAATATGATTAAAATCAACAAAATTAGCGATCAATTTCTCTATGATCTTTGTCGAAAATATGGGGAGGAAGCGCTGACAGCTCGCAGGAAATTCACAGGACTTTTGCCGGAAGTCTATAAGCGACAGCTATACAAAAAGAAGGGGTTTTTCTCTATCTATGAATTCGCAGCAAAGTTGGCGGGGTTGAGTCATGAGCAGGTGGATAGAGTTTTAAGACTAGAAAGGAAATTTGAAAAAACACCTGTGCTTAGGGAAGCTCTGGTTCGAGGGGAGGTAAGTGTGAATAAGCTTGTGCGAGTGGCTTCAATTGCCAGCGCAGAAAACCAGGAGGAGTTGTGTGAAAAAGCTAAAATTCTGCCAAAATCTGCTTTGGAAACTTTTGTGAGGGATGTGAAAAGGGAAGACCAGAATGGCTTATTCAAGGGGGATACAATCCGAGAAAGTGTGCCCGGGCACACTTTAACTAGTATCGTGGAAGAGAAATTTTCAGAAGAATTGAAGGGGAAACTAGAGGAATTAAGCAAAAAAGGCATTGATATAAACGATCTTCTTTTGGAGCTTTTGAAAAAAAGAGAAATAGAGATCGCACAGGAGAAAGAGAGAATTTCCTCAGAGATTAATGAGGGTGAAAAAGCTACTGCCCCATCCCGCTACATACCTGCAAAAATTAAAAAAGTAATAAAAAAAGAGTTTGGGGACAAATGTTCTGTGCCGGGATGCTGCAAAAGCTCTACAGCCCTTCATCATACTCGTCATTTTTCCATGGTCCCCAGCCATGATCCACAATTCCTAGCCCCGCTCTGCAACGACCATCACAAGATTGCTCATTTGAAAGATATAACATTTGCACGGAGGCGGGATAGACAGGTTTAAGAAGGCTTCAATATTGCAACCGCGGCCTCTTCCGCGTATCATGCAGCCGTTAATATTGGATTATGAAACAAGCTAGACGGAAAACACAGACAATTAGGATTGGAGAGGTGAAAATGGGAGGGAGAAATCCTGTGGTGGTTCAGTCTATGACGGATACGAAGACTTCTGAGGTTGGGAAGACTGTTGCGCAGGTGATTCAGCTGGTGCATGCAGGGAGTGAGATAGTGAGAATAACAGTGAATGATGAGGCCGCGGCAAAGGCTGTCCCAAGGATTAGGGCATCGTTGGATAAAAAGGGCTACTCCCGCATTCCTCTAGTTGGGGATTTTCACTTCAACGGGCATTTATTGCTAGAAAAATATCCAGAGTGTGCGGCCAACCTAGACAAATATAGGATCAATCCAGGTAATAGTGGCAAGGATGAAAACTTCGAAAAGTTTATTGAGATTGCGATCGTGAACAAGAAAAGTGTTCGTATCGGGGCAAATGCTGGTTCACTAGAGGCAAAAGCAGTTAAGACCTCTAAAAATATTGTTGATGCAATTGTAAAGAGTGCGCTTTCCTCCGCCGTGAAAGCAGAGAAACTTGGACTTCCAAAAAATAAAATAGTTCTCTCCGTCAAAATGTCAGACGTACAGGAGACAGTGAAGGCTTACGAGCAATTGGCAGCAAAGTCCGACTATGCGCTTCACCTTGGTATTACAGAGGCAGGGGCAGGCGAGCAGGGGATTATCTCTTCAACTGCTGCGCTTGCAATCCTCCTTCAAAAAGGAATTGGAGATACAATAAGAGTTTCAACTACGCCAACGCCTACCACCCCACGTTCTCACGAGGTTTATCTCGCACGAGAAATCCTTCAAGCCCTCGGCCTTCGAACCTTCCACCCAAAAGTAATCAGCTGCCCAGGATGCGGAAGAACTTCGAGCAAAGCATTTCAGTCTCTTGCAGGGAAGGTCCGAGCGCATCTAATGAAAAAACATCCAGCCGCAACAATCACCGTTGCCGTAATGGGCTGCATCGTAAACGGACCAGGGGAATCACGCAGTGCGGATATTGGCATCAGTTTACCGGGAAACAACGAGGATCCAATTTGCCCAGTCTATATGGGAGGTAAATTTCACAAGAGCCTAAAAGGAAAAAACATCCCTCAGCAATTCATAAAACTTCTCGACGAATTCATCAAAAAAGGCTAAGTTAGAGCTGCACTAACCTAGATCTCATGAAACAATATCTCTCACTAGTTAAGGAAGTTCTCGAAAACGGTGCCGAAAGAACCGACCGCACAGGTACGGGAACCATATCGATTTTTGGGATGCAAAGAAAATATGATCTGCGAGAAGGATTTCCAATGGTTACGACAAAAAAAGTTCGCTTCGACGCAATCTTACTGGAACTTCTCTGGTTTTTGCGTGGCTCAACCAACATAAATGACGACCTTACACAGCACACTCCAATCTGGGATCCATGGGCAGATGAAAACGGGGAACTTGGTCCCATTTACGGATATCAGTGGAGAAAATGGGAATCATTTGAACCAACCGGAGATGGCAAGACATACACAAAAACTCACATCGACCAGATCGAGCAGGTACTAGACATGATAAAGAACAATCCCGACTCTCGAAGGATAATTGTGAACGCCTGGAATGTCGCAGATGTGCCAAAAATGGCCCTGCCACCATGCCACACATTCTTCCAATTTTATGTGGTAAACGGACGCCTTGATCTTCAACTCTACCAACGTAGTGCAGACATTGCTCTCGGTGTTCCTTACAACATCGCAAGCTACTCAACTCTCCTAATGATGGTCGCGCATGAGTGCAACCTCGAGCCAGGAATCTTTGTTCACACAATAGGGGACGCTCACATCTATCTAAATCACATTGATGGATTGAAAGAGCAACTAACAAGAACTCCGCATGCCCTCCCAAAATTAGAAATTGCTGACAAATCATTCTGGGACTTAAAACCAGAAGATTTCGAACTCAAAAACTACGAACACGATAAATTTATTAAATTCCCAATTGCAGTATGAGCCATCAAATCTACATCATAGTTGCAGTCGACAAAAATAACGGAATCGGCAAGAACGGAACCCTTCCTTGGTCTTTGAAAAAGGAGATGCAATTTTTTAAGGAAACAACAACAACGGTGAAGGATCCCAAAAAACAAAATATGGTTATTATGGGACGAAGGTCTTGGGAATCACTTCCTGAAAAATATCGCCCGCTCCCGAATCGGGCAAATGTTGTTTTGACTAGTCAGGATGATTACGAGGTGGAAGGAGCCGCAGTTGCACTATCCCTTCAGGAAGCAATTTCGCTAGCCGACGACAGCATCGAAACAATATTTATTATTGGTGGAGGACGCGTTTACTCAGAGGCGATAAACAACCCAGACCTTACGGGAATTTATATTACAAGAATCGAAACTGAATACGACTGCGACACACATTTTCCTTCAATCCCCGAGGAATTTTCATCAGAAACAACTCTCGGTGAAATCGAGGAAGATGGGGTCTATTACACCTTCAATTTGTTGATCCGACAGTAAAGCGCGATCTTTCAATCTACTTTGCCAATTCTGCTTCAATTAGTTGAACCATTGTATCGTAAGGATAAAGACCTCGGTACAGAGTTCCATTTATGAAGAATGATGGTGTTCCACCAACGCCATTTTCCTTTCCTTCTGCCTGGTCCTCCTCAATTTCATCTGCGAATTTATTGCTCTCATAGCAATCTGTAAATTCATCCATGTCTAGACCAATTTCTGTAGCATATGCAACTAAACTCTCCTCTGGAATTGGGACTGTTGATGTCTCACTAAGCAAATTCTGTCCATCAAAGATTCTATCGTGCATTCCATAGTATCCTTCATTTCCTTTTTGATCTGCAGCACATTCAGCAGCAAGAGCAGCAGGCTTTGCATCTGCATGGCTTTGAATAATAAAATCTCTGTAAACGAACTTAACGGTGCCATCAGCAACAAATTTCTCCTTCAGTGGAATTAATGTCTCAGTATAAAAAACTCGGCAATATGGACACTGATAATCACTAAACTCAACGATTGTAACTGGCGCATCTTTGTCTCCAAGGAAGTAGTCATCTCTCGCTATATCAAAATCAACTACAACAGGTGCATTTGCCTTTGCCTCAGCAGCAGCATAATCCTGATTCATTTTTGCAATGTAGTCCTCTATTCCCTGATTAAAATCCTCTGCCGACATTTTCGTAATTCCAAATTGATGGAACGCCAAAACAACAACTACCGCAGACAGAAGCGAAACTGTGAGCATTAACAAAGTATGCTGAATATGATTTTTCATAATAATGAGGTTAATTATTGCTGACACTATAATGGAACGCCTTCTCGAAGGCTAGTGATATTGATCACAGTGCCACACCTATGGTACAAGTAGACGCCTTATATGTGACCCTACCTGTACTTGGTACAAGTAGACGCCTTATATGTGACCCTACCTGTACTATCTCACCTGCCCATCTCCTCGCACCACCCATTTATAGCTTGTGAGTTCTTTGATGCCCATTGGCCCACGGGCATGGAGTTTTTGGGTGCTGATACCGACCTCTGCGCCAAGGCCAAAAATCGCCCCATCGGTGAATCGGGTTGAGGCGTTTGTGTATACGGCAGCTGCATCAACTCTGCGGAGAAACATCTCTGCGGATTCCTCATTTTCTGTAACTATCGCCTCGCTGTGACCAGAGCCAAAGGTATTTATGTGTAAAATCGCCTCATTCAAACTTTCCACAACCTTCACAGACATCTTTAAACTCAAAAATTCTGTTCCAAAGCTTTCAGGTGTCGCAGGCTCAAGGAAAGGGTATCCTTCAAGGACGCCATAAGAAATTACATCTGCGAAAATCTGTACTTCTTTTTCCTTAAGCTTCTCACATAGTGCAGGAAGGTCACTAACGCGACTTTTGTGAATCAATAAAGTATCAAGGGAATTGCATACGCTTGGGCGGCTGGTTTTAGCATTAAAAACGATATCACAGCCCTTTTCAAGATCACCTGTCTCATCAAAATATGTGTGAACAACGCCAGCACCAGTTTCGATCACAGGAATACTCGAATTTTCACGCACAAATTTTATCAGACCACTACTTCCACGTGGGATAATAACATCTACGTACTCATCCATCTTCAAAAATTCTGCCACGAGTTCACGATCATTTGGTAGAAGGATGCAAAAGTCTTCCCCCTCGATAACCTCCCTAATAATATCTACAAGAACCTCATTTGAGTGTTCAGATTGAGAGCCACCCTTAAGAACACAGACATTTTGAGACTTAAAACAGAGCGCGAAAATATCTATTACAACATTTGGGCGTGCCTCAAAAATTATTCCAATTACTCCAAGTGGAACGCGTACTTTGCTTAAATGAAGGCCATTATCCAGTTCTCTACTCTCAAGGTTTTCACCAATAGGGGAGGGAGTATCGGCAATCTCACGTACACTCTCTGCAATACCTCGAATTCGATCATGATCAAGTAAAACGCGGTCATAAATTGGATCGTCATTTTCCAACTTCTCAAGATCTTTCTCGTTTGCAGCCAAAATCTCATCGGTTTTTTGCTCTAGCATATCGGCAAGAAGCATCATTTTTTCACGAATGAAGTCATTATCAAGTTTTGCAAGCTTATGACTAGCGGATTTAGCTTTGATAAGTTCTGTCTTGATATCCATATTATTCATTAAGTTCCTTTGCACGCTTATAAGCTTTTTCAATTGCCTCGCCAAAGGCCGCCTCAACATTCTTCTCTTCCAAACAGTTCAGTGCAGCCTCAGTTGTTCCGCCTTTAGAGGTGATGCGCTCCATTAGCTTGCCGCTACATTCCCCACTCTTCTCAAGTAGCTCTGCCGCCCCCAAAAAGGTCCCACTGGCTATTTCCCGCGCCTCCTCCTCACTAAATCCCATCTCGAGCGCTTTCATTCGCATACATCGATTTAGGAAATAATAATATGCAGGGCCACTCCCGCTAAGTGCCGTAATCTTATTAATCTTATCCTCCTCAGTAACCTCAATTTCCTTTCCAAAACTCTTCAAAATTTCTCGAACCACAGCCTTCTCCTCCTCCTCAACAGCCTCACTACAAAACCATCCGCTCACTGCCTTTCCATATTTCAAAGGCAAATTGGGCATGACACGAACAATTTTTTTGCACAACATCGCCTCTCCAATTTTCCCCACACTAACTCCAGCCATTATTGAAATCACAAGTTTGTCTTTTACATCAACCTCACCCGCCATTGTCTCAAAATCCTGAGGCTTTACTGCTAGGACAACAGCATCAGCACCCTCAACACAACGCGCAACATTATCTCCTCTATCGCAGCCATTTACCTCAAACTTTCCCTCAAGCGCAGCCCCAATTGCACTCCCCATATTTCCCATACCAATTATCGAAATTTTCATTATTTCTTTGCTTTAAAGTGTGTTCCAAGCGCCTCACCATATACAATTTTCATGATCACATCCTCAATCTTACTACTTGTGATATACACATCAGTTCCATGGGCCGCAACATCCTGAGCAATCTTAAATTTTGTCTGCATCCCCCCCTTCCCAAACGAAGATTTATCAGTAGTTACAATATTTGGAGGAATCACCGCATCATGCCCAATCTCCTCAATAACCTCTCCATTTTCATCAAGAACTCCTCCAACATTACTCAAAATCACAAATTTATCAGCAAAAAGCATCTTGCAGATCATTCCAGCAAGTTCATCGTTATCCGTAAACATCAACTCCTCAATACACACAAAATCATTTTCATTCATGATTGGGACAATTCCCTCACGAAAGAGAGATTCGATACAATTCTTAGTGTTCAAGTGATGGGAACGATCATCAAAATCATTCTTAGTAGCCAACATCTGCGCAACATTGATTTCGTGTTCTTTGAAGAAATCCGAATAAATCTGCATCAATTTCACCTGACCAACAACGGCAAAAAGCTGCCGACTGGTAACCTCATCATACTTCATCTCTTTGCCAAGAAGAGCACGCCCTGCCCCCATCGCACCAGAGGTCACAAGAAGAACATTGTACTCCTTCATTACATTCGCAATCTGCCGCACAAGATCCTTGATTAGCTTTGTATTTAGCTCTCCATCTTCGAGCGTCAGCGCATTCGTCCCAATTTTTACTACTATAGTTTTTGCTTTCATATGCGAAAACATTATAGAAAGATGATGAAAAAATCAATCACACCGCGCAAATTTGCGAGACTGACAGTATTGATGGTCAGCAAAACCACGATTATCAATTTGGGTAGAAATTTCCCACTGCGAAGACTCATCCTGTTCGTTCAGAATTAATCCATTGTGAGCAAATTCATGATGTTCTTTGCATAATGCGATTACAGATTGATGGTTATTATTCTCAGAGAATCTATCGATATGGTGTAAAACATCATGTGGGCTATTACAGCCAGGATAGGCACATTGTCCATCAGTTTTAGACAAAGTTTCATGTTTTTTTGCAATGGGAATATGTCGGGAAATCTTACCAAAAGTCTCCCCGGTGACACTTTTACCATTCCGCGCTTTTTTCCCTTTTATTTCAGTCAATTTCTCCTCAATATTTACTTTCTCTAAGATTTTTTTCATTACCTCAATGTTTGTCATGTTGTTGCCTATCTTTTTCTTTATTTTCAGGAAAAGAAATGTCATTTCAGCATTTAGTTCAAGTCGAATTGTACGAGGAATAGCCTTTGCTACAGTGTGCCCCAAAAGGACCTTCCCAAATTCATTATCGCCCAACTTCATATTTTTTCTTCTCAACTCTTTCGACAAAATCTGAACCGCAGATTTGCTCATGGAGATAACCTTATTTGCCAGAGCAGTATCGGTCTCAGGAGTCGCCAATTTCGCCACCATTGCAACTTTGTGAACTCCAGCCTGACCAATTGCTCTTCTCAACTCTGGTTTGTCTTCGAGATTTCGCTCTAATCTAAGCCTCTTCAAAACTGTTGATTTCGCAATATCACCATACTTCCCCGCATATTCAGTTATTGAACCGGCATACTTGCGCCAGATGGCGCTTTCATAAATCTCCGGAAGAATTAGCAACATTTTATTTTTGAGCTTGTGCCGCTGTGATCCCCACTCTTTGAATTGTTGGTGAAGTTCCTGCGGAGTTTGTATTTTCATAAAGGATAGTTAATAATTTTGTACCAAAATGATAGCAAAAAACTACAGCCAAAACTAGCCAAAAATGGCTTACAAAAGCGGTAGTACAACATTTTCACGGAAAGAAAAACTATCAATCGGTAGCCCCCTTCAAAACTACTATCCATGGTTCAATAAATTCCTCCATGTAAGGACAATCCAAAATCCCAACACCAACATCAAAATTTTTCAAAAAAGCTTTAAAAATCCAATCCCACGAGGATTTTAACTTCTTAAAATAATCGTCAAGCCGAAGTGAAAAGTGGAAGGAGGGGTTGATCCATACTTACGTGGATAGCAATTGGATAAGCCATTGGTTTATAAATTGGTTCACTAATTGTGCCAGGAATAAGAAATAAAAAAAGTCTCCCCGGTGATACTTTTTGAAATATTACTCGGACAAATGCTGACAATGTATCCAGTAGAAATGGATTTCTTCCAAAAACTATTTGCCTTTTCCATAGATCCAAACTAAAATCTTCACCGTTGATCTTTCAAATGTGCCGGGGTAGCTCAGTGGTAGAGCAATGGATTGAAAATCCATGTGTCGGCAGTTCAATCCTGCCCCCCGGCACCACCTTTTTGACTTTTGAACAAAAAAGAGTTAAATTAGCCCCCCACACGCGTGAAGAGGGGCTTAATTCAAAATAGTATGAGTTGGCAAACTGACATGCAGAAGAACATCAGATCTTTTGAGGAATTGAAAAAAATAGTTAAATTCAGCTCCAAAAAAGAGGAGGAGGCAGTGAGGCAGGTGATTGAGCAAAGCCCTCTTAGTATCAGTAGGTATTATTTGTCACTAATCGACAAGAATGATCCTAACGATCCAATTAAGAAGATGATTGTTCCATCTGAAAAGGAACTTTCTGCTATAGGGATCTGGGATACAAGCGGAGAAGAGAAAAACACAAAGCTCACTGGACTACAGCACAAATACAAGCAAACGGCTCTAATCCTCTGCACAAATCACTGTGGTTCTTTTTGCAGATATTGTTTTAGAAAAAGAATGGTTGGAATAACAAATCAGGAAATTGTAGGGAATGTGAAGAATGCAATAGAGTACATTAAGGAGCACAAGGAAATTAATAATGTTCTTTTGAGTGGTGGGGATCCTCTGACAATGGATTCATCAATCCTTGATGAAATCCTCTCAATGTTAGTAAAAATCGAACACCTAGACTATATAAGAATTGGGTCTCGTATGCCTGTTTTTATGCCAAAGCGCATATATGCAGACAAAAAACTTCTGGAAATGTTTAAAAAGCATCTCAAGAAAAAACGCATCTACATAACAACCCATTTTAATCATTCCAACGAAATTACAAAAGAATCCATCAAGGGTGTGCAAGCTCTTCTCGATACAGGGGTCCTGGTTAATAACCAGGCCGTTTTGCTTCGTGGAGTAAACGATGATCCTAAAACATTATCAAATGTATTAAAGAAGTTGGTGAAAATTGGAGTGCTTCCATATTACGTATTTCAATGTCGCCCAGTAACCGGAATAAATCACTTCCAAGTTCCAGTCCTAAAGGGAATCGAAATTGTAGAGGAAACAAAAAAACTACTTAGTGGTTATGGTAAAAGATTCAAATACGCCATGTCTCATTTTGAAGGAAAAATCGAAATCCTTGGAAAACAGGGAGCCTCTGCTCTATTCAAATATCATCAAGCGAGAAACCCAAAAAACCTCGGCAAGATATTCTCAAAAAAACTAGACAGCAAAACTTGTTGGTTGGATAAGATTTAATTTTGTCATTTATAGGGGATTATGTAATAATCACTCCCTTTTTAAATAAACATGCCAATAGAAGGATACAGCAAGCACGATCCAAGGGTATTAGCCACTGTTCTACACAACAGGGAAGTTATGGAACAGGGAAAAGGTGAGCTCCGATTTGAATTTGCCTTTGTTGATCTAATTGCGAGGTGCCAATTTGAGTGCCAAGGCTGCTTCAACAAAGTCCTCAATAAAACAGGGGAATCGCTTAGAGAAGAGGAGTTAAGAAAGATTGTAGATTTTCTCAAAGCAAGAGGAGGGAGAAATATTACATTTGCAGGATCCGGAGAACCCCTCCTTGATCCAGAGCTATTACCGTTAATTCAGTACGCAAAGGAAAGAGGGATTAACACGGTATTATTCTCAAGTTTGACTACTCAAGATGATACTGGCGAAATTGTTCCTATCAGCGAGGAAATGGCACAAGAGTTAAATGAACTTGGTGTGCACATAGTAGCTAAGAGAAGTTGCCTTGATAATGATAGACAGTCAGAGTTATTAGGAGTTCCAGGAACAAATGCTGGGGAATTAATGGATACGGGTCTCCAGAGGGTGATGAAAACCGGAATTGCAGAAGGAGGAAGACTCCTTATGGATTGCCCGATTGATAAGCATACTCTTAATGAGATCCCCTCACTTCTTAGATTTTGCAGGTTGAGAGAAATCATTCCATACTTTGAGTCGTATATTATTCACGGACAGAGCAGGGAGACACAAAGAGACCACAGAATTAGTAGAGAAGAGCTTTCATCCTTATTTCAAGAACTCGCAAGAGTTGATAGAGAAGAATTTGGGATAGAGGTGCCACTTACACCTGGAATGAGAATCTATCATGCTGATGCTTGTCTAAAACCCGAATATGGATTTGCCGTAAAAGCAAATGGGGACGTGAGAAGTTGTCCGACAGATGCTAGCAAAGAGATTGGCAACATAAGGGCCTCCGCCCTTTCCTCAATACTATCCTCACACAATGTGGCTTATAGAGCGAAATTCGGAAAATTTGGATGTTGTACTAGTTTAAAATAAAGAAAATATGAATAAACCATCACTAGATCACACACATAAGAAGGAAGCTATATCGCGGAGCAAGCTTGTAAGTGCATGGGGGATTTTGGCAGGGGAGCGGGCACATCAGTTTGATGCTTTTCTTGAAGCGGCCCCAACAACAGAGCGCCTTACAAAGGTTATAATGGCACTTCGAAAACAGCCCGTGATGAATGCTATTTTCGATCTTGATGGAACACTAGTCCGGCCATACCAGCACATTCCCCCTGAAGTGGTGGGGATGCTAAAAGAGTATCAGGTTCATGGAAGAAAAGTAGCTATTTATACTAACAGCAAGCACACACCACGGCTTGATGTCTTAAAGGATCACGGGATTACAGTTGCAGAAACCGGGAAGGGGAAACCGAATCTAGAAGCATTTCAAAGACTCTGCGATACTCACGGATTTGATCCCGCCCAAACTGCAATGATTGGGAATTCACCAATTACAGACATGCCTTTGGTACCCAACGGAGAAGAGCCATTATTCAATACAAACATCCTCGTTAATTCTATCCCTCCAAACAAAGAAGACATACCGAGCACACTTTGGTATGTTCGCGCACAAATAATCCATTGGATTGCAGCCGGAGCAGCAAAAATAGTTCTAGCAAGAAATAAAGAAATCTACCGAGGATAAAAAAAGACCTCCTTCGCTATCCAGAACACTCTTCCATCCTTTTCTTAAAAAGTTTTTTAAGCCCTTCAACGTCCATAACTCCTTCATTTGTAATGATTTTCGTAAAGAGATCTGCAGGAACACGATCGTGAGAATACTTAATTCTAGAGTATTTTATGTCTTTTGTGTGATGTTCTCGAAGATGCTCGTGGATAAAGATCTCACCACGAGGACGGCTTTTCCAGAGACTGAACTTGTTGACGTCTATAAACATATAAACAGGAGTATTTGCTACATGGAACTCGGAAATAATCCCATGAGTTCCTGGATCCATCACAAATTGCATGTTGTCTTTCAAGGTCAAAGCCCCAAAAAACAGCATATCGATACGATCATGAACATGTGAAAGCATATAGGCAGGAACAACCTGAAAACTGATTCCCGCGCTGTGCATCCTTTCAATATTGCCATGAGTTTTATCAAAATCCTGCTCCGCAATGACAACCCTAAAGTTTTTCCCCTGACGACGATAATGGACAAGCGCATCCTGCACAGTATGACTGTGGTCGTGGATTAGAATGGTTTTTCCCTCTACGTCGATCTCGTCAGCATATTTGATCAGATCATTGCACTGGTTCTTCATTCCTTTCAATATATGATCAATATGCTTAACCAGGCTTTTCTTCCAATCGCAGTTGTGTAGTTGCTCATATCCCTCCTTCTCTAGCGCACAAATCAGACCCTTAAAATGATAGATCAAAATACCAAACTTTGGCTCAGTATTTTCCACACAGTGAGATAAGTTCTTAAACTGCTCGCAAAAATCTTTAAAACACCTCCCCGAAAAATTCCGGATAGAATCCTTTAGAGCTCGCAATACAAGATAAGAAACATCTCGGGTTCCAATCTCGGCCTCGAGGTCTCTTAGCAGAAGCGATATGTGTTCCGTCATGTGTTTCATAGTCCAACTTTAAAGTAGAGATAAACGCTGCAAACACACAAAATCCCGATCGTAAGAGGTAGTGCGAATTTCATGTAGTCAATAAATGAGAAATGGACACCATTCTTGCTGGCGATATCGGCTGAAACCACATTGGCAGAGGCTCCAATAAGGGTTCCATTTCCTCCCAGGCAGGCACCAAGTGAAAGAGCCCACCACAATATAGTTGTATCGCCCGGTAAATGCGTCTGAATGCCAATAATTACAGGAATCATTACTGTTACAAAAGGAATGTTGTCTAGCACCATTGAAACAAGGCCAGACACCCATAAAATAAGAAGAGAAAGTAACAATAGGTTTGAAGTGGATCCAACAACAATCTCACTAAGCATCTCAAGAAGTCCGGTTTTTTCGACTCCAGCTACCATTACAAAAAGTCCAGCAAAGAAGAATAGTGTCGTCCACTCAACAGCCCTAAAGGCATCATGCATGTTAGTTCTTTTGACAGTCATAACCGCAAGTAGTAGTGCTGCAGAAAAGGCTATAACATAGTTGGGGAGGTTAATAATGTGCTGAAAAAGAAATCCCACTAAGGTTAAGCCCAAAATAACAATAACTTTTATTACAAAATCACGGTGAATAGTTTTCTTCACAAAAGTATGCTTAATCTTTCGGATTGTTGCATTGGCAATAAATAACTCTGTTAGGTCTCCGGAGATAGGCTTTACCTTATGCCTGTTTGCAAAAAGTAACACAGCAAAAGCAAAGATCATACTCCCCAAAATCGGGATCCAAAGATTTACGATGAAGTCCAAGAAGCTTAGGCCTGTTGCTCCAGCAATAATAATATTTGGAGGATCTCCAATTAGGGTCAGCGCTCCACCAATATTTGAAAAAATAATTTCCGCAAAAACATATGGGCGAGGATCTTTCCCCATTCCCTTAATAAGCTCTATTGTTAGAGGAACAATTAAAATAACGGTAGTAACATTATCTAGAAAGGCTGAAAGTACAGCGGTAATAAGAGAGAAGAAAACAAAAATGGCTAGGGGATTTCCCCGCGTTAACGCTGCTATCTTTACATTTAGCCATTCAAAGATGCCACTCTTAGATGCAAGATGAACAAGGATCATCATAGCAAGCAAAAGGAGAATCGTTTCAAATTCAATAGCCTCAATGGCAGCTTCAGGGGACAGGATTCTGAAGATAATCATCATCAGTGCTCCCCCCATTGCGATAATGGCTTTGTCATAGATTTCAAAGACGATCATGACAAACGCCAGAATGAAAATCCCAATTGCAATGTAACTTAGCATACAAAAAAGTTCGGATTGATTCTACTCCTCGTATACCCAATGTCTAGACAAAAAAAGAAGGCAGACTTCTGATAATCCCAAGAGATAAAAGTAGCCCACCTTCTTAAGGTATGGAATCCACTTCTAGGGCCGAAGCAATAGAGGCGAAGACCAGAGTGCTATTGATTAGAATCTCGAGAGATCCTATCCAACTGCACATATATAATAGCATAAAAAATAAAAAATAGCAATAGCCTGGACAACTTTTTTCTATGGTGTAAAATAAAGATACAATCCTTTAAACCAATCTTTCTATGGATGTAACATTCTACTACAAGAACCTAACAAAGGGTCAGGAGAAAACGTTTCGCGAATACGTGGAATTGAAGAGGGAAGCTATTGAAGCACTCCTCACAAAGTTTGCGCCTGATGCGAAAATCCTGAATGCTTCCATCGAAAAGTTTGAAAAGCACGATGCGTTTGAGGTAGAGCTAGCGCTTACGCTTCCGAGTAAAGCAATAGTTGCAAAGGAGGCCAGTCACCAGATCTTAAAGGCTGTGGATCTTTCAAAGGATAGACTTATCACACAGATCAAAAAACACATCTCCCTTCTTAGAAAGGAGAGGGCACACAAAACAATAAGAAAGACAGAAACAATTGATGAGACTGCAAGGATTTTAGCGTCAATGAAATAGAATCAATACAACAAAAAACGAAGCATACATTTGCTTCGTTTTTTGTTGGAACTTTATGTCCAGAAGTTTTGACTACTCTGTAACTTCTACAGCGTCTTCAACAGCTGTCTCGTCCTCTGTAGTTGTCTCCTCATCCATCATTGCATCTTCTGCAACAACTTCAAGATCATCAACAACTACTGGCTCTACAACTTCTTCGTCAGCTACAACCATTTCATCGTCAGTTGTAACTTCTTCATCAGTTGCAAGACAACCAGTGAAAAGCATCGCAGACATCATAACTAGAGTCAGTCCAACAAAAAACTTTTTCATGATTTGAAAGTTAATTATATAAAAAAGTGAGTAAAAATCACTGTGGGCCCTATTATAGGGGAAATAAGAAAGTTGTCAAAGAAAAACACTAAACATTGCTCCAAAATTAATCTTCCAATAGAATAGCAAGGATGAACACACATGCTCTCAAGCAAGGTGAAAAAGTAGCAAAGAGTGCACTAATGAGATTAGTGATTCTTGGCTTAATAAAAACTTTTGCCGGAGTGATGACGGGAATGACAGTGATTATAGCTGATGCAATAAGCACATTCGCGGATACGCTTGGGGTCTTCGCCTCCTATTTTGGGCTAAGAATGTCCAGGAAAAGTGCAAACAAAAAATTTGAATATGGCTATTACAAGATAGAAACATTTGCTGCATTAGTCATTTCACTGGGAACTCTTTATGCGGGTTACCAGATTCTTCAAAAGAGTATTGTTACGTTTAAAGCATCGGTTGAGGGGCATCACCGTCCATTTGCTGTAACTGCAACAATAGTTGCGATTATATTTTCATATCGCCTCTACAAGAAATTAAAGATAGCTGGAGAAAATGCGAACTCAATGTCGTTAATAGCAAATGCACAGGACAAAAAGATGGATATATTTTCCGGATTCGCGGTTCTGATTTCAATCTTCGCTAATTACAAGCAGATCCCTTATATCGAGAGCATAGTAACAATAGTGATTGCGCTTGTGATTCTAAAAACGGGATTAAAAAGCGCAAAAGATTCCCTCTACTTCCTTCTCGACTACTGGGATGACCCTATTTTATCTAGGAAGATAAGGAAATTATTCAGATCCGAGCACGTCATTGTGGATAAAGTCACTAAGTTGAGGCTAAGGAGGGCAGGTACATTCATTTTTGGTGAAGCCTTCATCGAGATAAACCCATGCACCTCAATTCAGGATTTGCGTGAGGAGCTGGACATTCTAAAGGCAAAAATCCTCGATTTGGATCAGTACATAAAGGATTTTGCAATTTACACCCACATCACAAAGAAGGATGAAGTGATGGTGGCGGTTCCTGTAAAGAAGGGGAATTCCCTTTCTGCCAAGGTTGCATCAAATTTGGCAGAAACTAAGGGGTATATTTTTTGCGATATTAAAGGGAATAAGATAAAGAAGTTTTACTATAGGGGAATAAAGGGAGCAGAAAAGCATCCTGTAGAGTTAGGTAATTTCTTAAAGAAGGAAAAAATAACTATTCTAATAAACTCGAGGCTGAATTCACTGACTTATTACAATCTCAACAGAACAAACAATATCCTGATTTATCCTCATTTGGAGGACGCTCACACTGTAGAACAAACGATTAAACTACTTCTAATAGATTCATAATGATCTGCGTTCCGATTAACTTCAAAAAGTTCAAGTCTGTATTAGAGACCGCAAAAAAAGCGGAGAAAGTTGCTGATATAATTGAAATTTGGTTTGACGAGATTACCGATCTAGATGCAGAAAAACTGGAGAAGCTAAGAAAAACAACAAAAACCCCAATTATCTATAAGACAACATCTTTTAAGCATGCCGATATTGTTAAGAATATCGACTATGTGGATTTTGACATCTCGATTCCAGCAAAAACTATGAGCAAGATTAAAGGAAAGAAGATAATCTCATACCACAATTTTGAGGCCACCCCTTCGTTGGCAGAACTGAAGAAGATCGTCACACGATTAATAAAAGAGAAACCACACATCATCAAAATTGCCACAACGGCAAAATCATTAGACGATTCTATGCGTATGCTTTCACTACTTTCTTCCGTCTCCAAAAAGCAGAAATCGATATTTTTGTGTATGGGAAAACACGGAGAGATAACCAGAACAACTGGGCATTTATTTGGAAATTTCCTTACTTTTGCCCCACTCGAAGCAAAATACAAAACTGCGGATGGACAAATCCCTCTCAAACAGCTAAAAGATATCAGAAAGTTAATCTAAAATATGGCACTGAAAATTGGAATTGTAGGACTACCAAACGTTGGCAAATCAACATTGTTTAATGCCCTTACGCGAACAAAAAACGCTGAAGCTCAAAATTATCCCTTCTGTACAATAGATCCTAATGTGGGGATTGTGGAGGTTCCAGATCACAGGATGGATGAGCTTGCTCGTGTTTCAAAAGCGGAGAAGGTAATCCCAGCAGTAATTGAGTTTGTGGACATTGCAGGATTGGTAAAAGGGGCAAGCACAGGAGAGGGGCTTGGGAATAAGTTCCTTGCAAATATACGAGAGTGCGATGCAATAGGGCATGTTATAAGGGTTTTTAATGATCCGAATGTGATTCATGTTCACGGATCTGTTTCCCCGCGTGAGGATAGAGACGTAATTGAGACTGAGCTTTTGATCGCCGATATACAAACACTTGAAAAGAGGGTTGATAAGGCAGCATCTGAGGCAAAATCAGGAGATAAGGATAAAAGGAAATACCTGGAGATTGTGAGCAAAATTCTTGAACAACTCAACTCTGGAAAGCTTGCGATAGATATTGAATTAGACGAAAAGGAGCTTGAGAGTATTGCAGATTTACATTTACTTACAATGAAACCGAATTTATACATCATCAATCTTAGTGAGGATGAAATTGCAGGACTCGATGTTTCTGCCTATGCGGAACAACTTGGTGTTGAGGATCAGTCTAAAGTCATTCCAATTTGTGCAAAGGTCGAACAAGATTTAAGTGATTTCGAAGAAGAGGAGGCTGAACAATATCTGCAAGAGCTAGGGCTCAAGGAGTCTGGGCTTAACGCACTTATTAAGTCTGCATACTCAACTCTGGGTTTAATTACGTACTTCACATCCGGACCAAAGGAAACACGAGCATGGACAGTGGAGTTAAACTCAACTGCACCTCAGGCTGCAGGGAAAATTCATACAGATTTCGAGAAGGGATTTATTAAGGCTGAGGTAATAAACTGGGAGGATTTTGTTAACTCAGGTGGAGAGGCAGGAGCAAAGGAAAAAGGAAAGATGAGGCTGGAAGGGAAAGAGTACATTGTTAGAGATGGGGACACTATGCACTTCAAATTCGCGAACTAAATATACTTTCTGAGATTGAACAAACTTAGCGCAAGGTATGCGTATATTATTGCTAGTTCAAGAACAATAACAATCCAGTTAAGCTCTACCTTAAAATAGAGAAGATCAATAGTGAGAGTGGCAACTGCAAGCATTGGAAAACCAAAAGCCGCAACCCAGAGAAGTTTTTTGTTTCGAATATAAGGAACATGGTTTTTCATTAATTGAGAGATAACCACAACCATTACAAAAATCACAAAAAGGCCAGCAACTAACAGAATGTCTGATGCAAAACTGCCTTTTTCTAGAATATTTAGTTTCCAAATTAGCTGAAGAATAAAAGGATGCAAAATCCAGGCACTAAGAGTGAGCCCAACCAACCAAAAAGCACGGCGTAGGACCCTTGAAGGAACCTTATATACTTGTAAAATACTATCAATTTGCTCAAGTTCATCGAAAATGCTTTCTAGGTGTTCAATATCTCTTACCAAAACTTGAACATTAAACTGTGCAGTCTCCAAATCAGGAGAAGTCCAAGCCTTCATATACATCATATCAAGCGAATACTTGTAAAAGGTTGAATATATCTCACGCAGAAGACCAAATCTATTTTTTGCCAAAATCTTAATATCGATCAATTCTTTTTCGTGGCTCTTTGCCTTATTGTCTTTCTGAAGCGATTTTACTATCTGAAGTGGCTTAATTTTACCCTCTCCAACAGCGATGAGAAGGTCTTTAAGTTTATCAAAGCGAATACTAGTTGTCTGTTCAACATTACTTCTAATTTTTTTGAAGGAAATGTTCCCAATCAGCCCTAAGTCTCCAATATCAAATTCTTTCTGAAGAGCTTTACGCCCCTCCTCAAGTTTTCGGTGGGGTGACATCTTTCGAAGATAAATCTGAATTTTATTCTTTGCTACATTGGTTTTAACAAAGGATAGCCATGACAAGCTTGGGTGTCCGATTTTTTTATTAATAATTCTTACTACGTCTCCAGTTTTAAGCGGAGTAGTAATAGAGACAATATCTCCATTTATTTCAGCCTTTACTGCGTTATTTCCAACAGATGAATGAATTGCATATGCAAAGTCTATAGCTGTAGCCTCTTTTGGAAGATCAATAGTTCCACCCTTTGGAGTATAAACAAATATTCTGTCCTGAAGTACATCTTCCTTCAAATCACGAAGAAAACTACCATTAGAACCTACAGTTTTTTCGAGCTCAAGAACCTTATTTAGCCAGGAGGACCTCGCATCATGATCAATTTTATGGTTTCCCTTAAAGAAATTTGAAGCAATTCCATATTCCGCATCTATCTGCATCGATTTTGTGCGGATCTGTACATCGACGGTTATTCCTTTAGGACCAAAAACTACAGTGTGAAGACTTTGGTACTTATTTACTTTAGGATTTGCGATGTAGTCCTTAAATTTGGAAATTTTTGGAAGATAAATGCCATGAATAATTCCCAGAGCCTCATAACAATGAGGGACGTTATTTACAACAATACGAATAGCGACAATATTGAGTAATCCCTCTATCCCTTTTCCTTTAGAGGATAGTTTTTTATGAATTGTATAAAGACTCTGTTTACGAACTGAAACTTCAGCAGTAAGCTCAACTTTTGAAAATGCGGTATTAACCTCCTGAAGAAGAGAAGAAAGAGCTTTTTCATTCTTCTTAATTAAACCCTTAACCGCTTTTTCCATCTCTGTGAATTCCTTGTTATGAAGATGTTTGAAGCACAAATCCTCAAGTTCAGCTTTAAGCCCCTGAATCCCAAGGAGATTAGCCATAGGTACATATATCTCAAGAGTTTCACTAGCAATACGCAGCTGTTTTTCCGGGCTTACGTGCTCAAGCGTTCTCATGTTATGAAGACGATCAGCAAGCTTAATTAGGATCATCCTAGGGTCCTTGGTGCTTTGTAGAAAAAGCCTTTTGAGAGATTCAACCTGACGCTCTCCCATGTTGTGCTGATAATGAACCTTCGAAAGTTTAGTAATACCACTAACCAAAAAAGCAATTTTCTTTCCAAATAGGGCCTCCACCTCGTGAATGTCATGAGAAGTATCCTCAGGAACATCGTGGAGAATAGCCGCTATTAAAATCTCCTCATCAGCATGGAAAGTAGTCAAAATATCAACAACATTAGCAGGATGAGCAATGTAAGGAGTTCTTCCGTCCTTTCGCATCTGGCCTTTATGAGCATTTTCTGCAAATTCAAAAGCCTTATTAAAGTTAGTTGGGTCAAAATTTGGAAGGTAGCTTTTAATTTGCTTAATCAAAGTGGAGAGATCGAAAAACTTTTTATAACCATTAACAGTCATACTAAGCGATTAAAAGCTAGACAAGTATGGCATAAATCCAGCGATTGGTCAAATTGAAATAAACCCTTTAATAGGGTATAATTACAAGGATAAATCAAAATATGAATCATACTCCAGAAGATAAAAAGCAGACCCATTTTCAACTCCATATTGAGCCAACACCAAGGCATGTTGAAACTCATACACACAAAGAACCTAACCATCCACATCATCCTCACACCAACAAAAAATCAGTTAGAGCAATATTGAAAGAGGCTTCTCGCCAAATAATTGCGAGTCTGATTATTCTTGTTGTTGGATTCTTTCTTCTTAACTGGTCTGCATATAAACAAATAGTTCTACACGCGTGGGAGGAATATCGTGGAGTGGATTCAGCCGCACCATTCAATGAAATGGTAGGGGAAGACAAAGATATGTATAGCCAAAAAATTCTTGAAACAGTCGATTCTGCCGAGCAGCAACTTTCTTCAATTCCACCACTCGACATTGAAATAATGCCGAACGATAATCGAATCATTATTCCAAAGATAAAACAAAATCTTCCGGTAATTACGGTAGGCAGTGGCACTCTTATCAACAGGGATTTTTCAAAACTTGAAAAGGAAATGCAGGAAGCTCTGCGCGACGGGGTGGTTCACTACCCTGGAACATCACTCCCAGGAATGGGCGGGAACACTGTAATAACCGGACACAGCTCATACTTCCCTTGGGATGTAGGAAGATTTAAGGATGTATTCGCCCTTCTTCATAATGTAGATATTGGTGATGAAATTATTGTTTACCAAGATCAAGTGAAGTACCTGTACAAAGTTACCGAAAAATATGAGGTTAAGCCTGAAGAGATTGATGTACTAAAGCAAACTCCAAATGATAAGCTTACTCTAATCACCTGTACTCCTGTTGGGACAAATACCAGAAGACTCATCGTAGAAGCCGAGCCGATTGAAATCAACGACATAAAAATTCCGAAGAAGGTAGAACGCTAGACTACACATCCATGTTTTCCAACTGACTTAGAAGTTCTTCTTCCTCCGCCTTTTCACTAGACTCTTGAGCTTTTTCTCTCTCCTTAATTTCATTGAGCCTATTTTTTAGAGCCTCTTCATCGATTTGTGGAGAGTATTTATTATCGATCTTAGAAACCTCCTGCTCATATTCCTTATCAAGCTTCTCAAGCTGATTTTTTTCATTAACAAGAATTTCCCTAAACTTCACAATCTGATCCTCAGTCATAATCGGCATAATTTGAAGCCAATATTCCCGCTCCTCCTCATTCATCGACTCAGTTTCAAATATTAGCTTAACAAGATCCGGAAACTTTTCCCGAATAAGCTGAGGCACAATAAACTTCCCCTCAACATCCGCCATATACTGTTCCTGACTCTTATTCTTATCTACAACAACACCCCCAGTAAAAACCTTCCCCTGACTACTCCCACCCCCTGATTGTCCTTGTGTATTTGGTTCCATCTAGGTGGATTATATCAATTATTTAGATTCAGTTGAAGGGCCTTTTTGGGGTTTGGTAGGATCGCTTTGAGGGCCATATTTAATTTCATCAATAATTTTATCGGTTTCATCAGGAACTCTGGAAACCTGCTCTTCCTCCGGTTTAGCCTCAGGCTTTGGTTCAGCCGCAGGTTCTTCACTCGCCGCAACCTCTGGCGCATCTACGAAGGCATCAGGTTGACGGATGAATACTGAGCGGATATTAACAAAGTTTATCGGAGATCCACCCTTTCCAAGATTAAAACTTTTAGTAGATTCAGTTTTTGGGTCATAGTATACAAATTCATTACCCTTTCCAGTTGCATAGGCGCACATAGTTGCCCCTTCCCACATCTTTGCGAGGTTATCTGCAAATACAATTACACTTCCACGAGGGAAACTGTCAGCTTTGAGTTCCTCATAAACCTCTTTTTCCGTACAGGTTTTATAAAGATTTTTCTCTCCATTCTTTGTACTTTTAAGCCTTGAAGACAAAGATCGAGTTTTACTCATATTTTCTAGCCCAAGCATAGAACAAACATACATTGTAGACTTTTCCTCTGAAGTTTTTGCCGCTTTTAAACTTGTAGCAAGTGTTTCATCAAGCTTCATATCAAGATCTACGGTATTTCCCGCAGTTGCAGTAGCCTTCGCAGCCATCTTTGCGATCTCATCATCACTAAATTTCTCATTTGTAAGAGAACTCAAATATCCACCTGGTGAAAAACTATAAAATGCTGATCCATATTTCTTAAGTAATTCCCCAAGAGCCTTGAAAAACACAGCAACTTGTCCGTCAGTTTCCTTTGCAGTTTCTAGCAAAAGATTTCCCGCTGCAGTAGCAGGATCCTCAGATTCCTCAGCCTTCTCGGCCTCTTTTGGCTTTTCTTCCTCTGCTGAAGCTGGAGTTTTCTCCGATTCTCCTTCAGTAGAAGTATCAGCGGCTCCAGTAGCCAATGATTCTGCAGTAGGATCTGCTGCTTCTCCAAGTTTAGAGGTAGCATCTTTTGTAACTGCTGCTTTAGCTGCATCTTTATCTGGTGCCTTAATAGCCTCTGTTACTTCAGCTGGAGCAGTAGCATCCACTGTTTTTACTTCTGATTTTTCTCCTGTTGTTTCTCCTGGTGTCATACTATTAAATTATGAATAAATCACCCTGATCTTCCTCAAGTCGTTCTTTGGTGTTGCGGACTGCCGCAACCATGTTTTGGATTTGGAAAGAGTCAGTGAATCCTGCGTCGTGCAGGTCTTTTATGTTTCGGATTGAGGTCAGCATATTCACGGCTTCCATATCAACCTTACCGCGAGATTCCTCGGAGAGAGTGTTGTAATAAGCCTCATTGATCAGGGAACTTGGGGAATAAAGGTTGATTTTACCTTCATTTACCAGTTTAAGGATAAGCTCCAAAAATTCCTGATCTTCGTTGTTCACCCCAGTTGGGTCAGCAACAGGAGTATTTAGTGCTTGTTGTGTTTTCTCATCAATTTCTTGTGGATCCATGTTATTGTTGAATTAATCTGTAAATTATAGCAAAATTAAGCAGAACAATCAACCATATGGATGAAAACCAAGCCAAAATACGAATAGAGAAGTTAAAGGAAAAAATCCTCGATCTAAATTACAAATACTTTGTTTTGGACGAGTCAGAGGTGGAGGAATCGGTGAGAGATGCATTGAAAAGGGAATTAATTGACCTCGAAACAGAGTTTCCGCAATTTATCACCTCAGATTCCCCAACACAGAGGGTTGGGAGCACACTTTCCGGGAGATTTGCGAAATGTAAGCACAAAACTCCTAAGAAAAGCTTGGCAGACGTGTTTAGTGAGGAGGAGATATTGGATTGGTACGAGCGCATCCAAAAAATGGACGATAAGAAGATGGAGTTTATTTGTGAACTCAAAATTGATGGGTTGAACATAACTATTCAGTACGAAAAAGGGGTTTTTGTCCGTGCAGTTACGAGGGGAAATGGTGTTGAAGGAGAGGATGTAACTCATTCGGTTAGAACGATAGAAAGTATTCCACTAAGACTTAATAAGGAGGTGGATTTAGAGATTTCCGGAGAAGTATTTATGCCAAAAAAATCTTTTAAGGAGTTGAATGAGGCGCAGGCAGAGAAGGATTTACCGCAATTTGCAAATCCGCGTAATGCCGCAGCAGGAACAGTTCGACAGCTGGACCCTCAGGTGTCTGCAGAGAGAAATTTGGACATGTTTTTCTATCATATTGATAAAACCTCAGTATCTGTTCAGTCTCAGGAGGAGGCTTTGAAAATGCTTCAAGAGCTGGGGCTTAAAATCTGCACAAAGTATAAAAAATTCTCTTCGATCGAGGAGGTGGTAGATTTTTGTAAAAGTTGGCACGACAAAAAAGAGTCAGAGGATTACGAAATTGATGGAATTGTGATTAAGGTTAATAGTTTCGATCAGCAGAACAAGATGGGATATACCGCTAAGGCCCCACGTTATGCAGTCGCCTACAAATTCCCAGCAGTTCAAACGACCAGCAAGATTTTGGATATAATTATGCAGGTTGGAAGGACCGGCGCTGTGACTCCAGTGGCAGTTATGGAGCCGACATTGGTTGCCGGTTCAACTGTTTCAAGGGCCACTCTTCACAATGAAGATGAGATTGAGAGGAAGGATGTGAGAATTGGAGATACTGTGATTATTCAAAAGGCAGGGGATGTGATCCCAGAGGTAGTAGAGGTGATGAAGGATCTCCGAACAGGCACAGAAAAGAAGTTTGTTTTTCCTCATGAATGCCCGGTTTGTGGATCTACCCTTCATCGTAATGAAGGAGAAGCTGCATATAGATGTGTAAGTGAAATCTGTCCAGCAGTCCAAAAAGAACAGCTCGCGCATTTTGTTTCAAAGAAGGGGTTCAATATTGATGGACTTGGGGAAAAAGTAGTTGTCCAACTTCTTGATGAAGGAGTGATCGAAAACTCAGCTGACATATTTGCCCTTCGCGAGGAAGATTTATTCCCCCTGGATTTATTTAAGGAAAAGAGAACAAGCAACTTAATTAGCAGCATAGAAAAGGCAAAAAACATACAGCTTGAAAACTTCCTTTTTGCTCTTGGAATTAGGCATTTAGGAGAACAAAGTAGTTATGATTTTGCGATGTTCTGTGTTTCTCATAAGAAAAAATCAGAAAAAATCCTTGAAAGAAAAACCACCAAAAAATCTCAACAGTTACTTTTTGAGGAGGAGGAAGAGAGCGAGGACGAAGGAGATTTTACAATTTTAGATCTGCTTGAAACTATAAAATCGTTCTCGCCGGAGGAAATAAAAAATATTGATGGAGTTGGGGAAAAGGTTGGAGATTCGGTAGTCGACTGGTTCACAGAGGAGAGTAATCAGAAATTCCTTGAGAGTCTTTATGTGAACGGAGTGAATATCCTTACTGAAAACTTGAGCATTTCAGGGAAGCTAAAGGGTCTTGGATTTGTGCTTACAGGGTCGCTCGAAAAGTTAACTCGGGATCAGGCAAAAATTTTAATTAAGAAGGAAGGGGGCAAAGTTCATTCATCAATCACAAAAGATACGAACTATCTTTTAGCAGGAGAGAATGGTGGATCTAAGTTGAAAAAAGCCCAGGATCTGGGAGTGAAAGTGATTAATGAGGAGGAATTTAATCAACTACTTCTCCTCCAAAAATACTAAGAGCTTCATCAAGGACATCGTTTGTCGGAGTTAGAACTTCCTCTGTCTTTTTTTCCTCAATAACAACAGGCTTAAGTTCAAATTCCTTAACAATCGTTTCGATCTTAACAGAAGACCCCATTACATCCTTAACGACAGACTCCAATTCAACTCGATTCTCAGGTTCCATTATCTTATCGCGATGGAAATTGGTCGCAAACTGAATAGTTATAGTAGCACCATCAACACTTGTGGGAATTGCAGATTTTAAAGACATTCTCACGGATGGAGTCTTAACTCTCTCTGTAATCCGCGGCCAGTTGTTTTTTATATTAACAAGTGTCATCTCAATAATCTTTTTGTGCTCCCTATCTTCCGCAGGGGCAGGGGATTCATCTTTAACTGCCTGTACCTCTTCTTTCTTCACTTCCTTCTTAACTTCAGGAGCTCTTTCTTGAGTTACGGCCTTCTTAACCTCAACAACCTTCTCAACTTTTTCAATCCGTAGTGCACTCTCAGGCTCTCTAACCCCAGACATCTTTATTACAGCAATTTCAAGTGGAAGCTGAGGGATCGAAGTTAAATTTAGGCTTGTTTGTGCCTCCTGAAAGACAGTAATAAGTTGTAGGTGCCGAGGGAGGAAACTGTCGTCACCCTTTGATATGCCAGCCAGCATCTTCATTCTAACCAGATCAATAAACTCATGTACGAATTTTTTAAGATCACTTCCCTGGTCATGTAACGCATGAATGATGTTGATTGACTCCTTATGCGCACCCTTCATTAAATTCTCATAAAGATCCTCAAGGAGGCTGACATCAGTAACTCCCAAAATATCTCTAGCTCTCTCAAATGTTAATTGATTGTCCTGTGTAAGCTGCTCAAGGAGGCCAATTGCATCTCTCATTCCGCCATCCACATATCTGCTAATAATTTCAAGGGCCTTATCTTCAGCCTTAATCTTCTCAAGCTGTGCAATGTAACTAAGCCGAGTCATAAGCGCTTTTTGAGAAATTCGCTTAAAATCAAAACGCTGGCAACGCGAAATAATTGTCTCGGGAATCTTATGAATTTCGGTTGTAGCAAGAATAAAGAATGCATGAGAAGGAGGTTCCTCCAATGTTTTAAGAAGTGCATTAAAGGCCTCCTTAGTCATCATGTGGACCTCGTCGATTATGTAAGTTTTGTATTTTGCTCGTGAAGGAGCAAAATTAATTTTCTCTCTCAGATCCCTAACTTCATCAATACCTCGATTTGACGCTGCATCAATCTCGATTAGATCAATTAAGCGACCATCATTTATGTCATTACAGAATTCACATTTATCACACGGTTCATATCCATCCTGTGGATCTGTACAGTTAAGAGCCTTCGCCATAAGCCTTGCAGTTGATGTCTTCCCAGTTCCTCTTGGCCCAGAAAAGATGTATGCGTGACTTATATGGCTAGTCTTTATAGCATTAACTAAGGTTGTCTTAATGTAATCCTGTCCAACCAGGTTATCAAAATTGTGAGGTCTGTATTTTCGGTATAGTGCAATGTTCTCCATAAATCCTTTAAGGAAGAAAACATTAGCACGACTTGACCTTTTGTTTAAACTTTTTTTCGAATATCTCCCTTGAAAAATTCTTTGAATGTCGGCGGATAGTATGGGGACGATAATATTGCTCATTGTACATCAGTCTTGCCAGTCCATCCTCCATCGATTCCACTGTATCCTCAAAGAAAAATTCACCCGTCTTTCCACTAACAACACTCTCGGTACATCCGCCCTTTCCGAATGCAAGAACAGGTTTCCCACATGCCATGGCCTCTATAGGCGTCATCCCTGCATCCTCCTCTCCGGGAAAAATAAACGCACGACAGTTTTCCATGTATTCCTTAACAGTGTCGTCATCCTTATAGCCAAGGAAATCAATATTGTCTCCTGCAATATTCTCAAGATATTCACGCTGGGGGCCATCTCCAATTACGACTAGTCGCCGCCCGATTTTGTTGAACATGTAGACCGCTAGATCAATTTTTTTATACGGAGTTAAGGTAGACACTATTAGGAAATAATCCTCGCTCTTTCCTGTTGCACGAAACCTATCAGTATCAATTGGGGGATAGATTACATCACTACTAGTTCGATAATATTTTGAAATTCGCTTCTGAACATTTTTGGAATTTGCAATATAGGCAGTTGGACGATCAGCAGCAATTTGATCCCACTCTCGAAGATATTTCATGAGAGGAACGTAAAAAAGTTTCTTAATTCCCTTAATATTATTCTCCTCCATATACTCATTCGACCAATCCCACGCATATCGCATAGGGGAGTGGCAGTAGCATATGTGTTTTGTATCAAGAGTAGTTAGAACCCCATGGCTAAAAGCTGTGTTAGAACTGATAACAAGATCATATTGGGCAAGATCAAAATCTTCGATAAAGCTCGGAAATTTATGAACGAAAAAGCGATAATTGTTACGTAAGAATTTTGGATATTTTTGCAGACGCGAAGTTACTATCCTATCTTTAGGGAAGACATGTCCAACCTTCTCCTCATCATAAAAGAGCGTATGGATTTTTGCCTTTGGATACATTTCACTAAGCACCTTAAGCACACGCTCGGCACCACCAAGTTTATTCAAAAAGTCATGTACAAGCGCTACTTTCATAATTGTTGGATGTTACTCCACCGCCTCCTCAAGCTCTCCAGCAGCTTCATCAGCTTCTGCAGCTTCTTTTTCAAGCTTTGCAAATGCATCACCTAAACATCCTTCAAGCCTTGATGAGATTTCTTCATTCACAGTCACATCAACCTTATATCTGTCAGTAAGCTCCATCATCGCAGCCTCATTATCAGCGTCAAATCCATAATTTTTGTAAACATCTTTTGCCTGCTCAGCAACTACAGGATCCAAGATGTCTCCTGACTCAAGAACAAGACATGAAGCCTCAACAGTAGCCTCGATAAACGCCTCCCGCTCATCCATCTTTCCGCAAGCAGTAAGGAGGAGAGAAGTTGAAAGAATAATCACAACAAGTAAAACGAGCTTTTTCATGGGAATTGGAATTAAGATTAAGATTATACGAATTATAAATAACCCAGTGGAAGAGTCAATTTCTTCGTGTTGCGAAAGTGGCTAGAGTCTTTTTCGCTGCCTCTTTCCAAGAGTATAGTTTTAGCCTTTCTTTTCCTGACTCAGTTAGACGATCCCGAAGTTCATTGTCATTGATAATCTGATCCAGCCCTCGCACAATATCGGAAACATCATATGGATCCACATATAGACACGCATCTCCGCCCACCTCTGGAAGGCAAGAAACATGTGAAGTAAGAACAGGAACGTTGAAGTGAAAAGATTCTAAAAGCGGGAATCCAAAGCCCTCATACAACGAAGGGAAAACAAAGGCCTCAGCATATTTATAAAGTGCAACTTTCTCCTCCTCGGTAAGATACCCTGGCATTACAACCTTATCCAAAATCCTTAAATCCTTTGCCGTTTTCAAAATCCTATCAAATCCAACTCCTCTACTTCCCCCAAGGATTAATCGATATTCAGGATGAAGATGACTAAACTCAGTGAAAGCCTTTATCAGACGAACAAGGTTCTTCTTGCTCTCAAGCCTGCCCACAAAAAGCAAATACTTACTATCTTTGCGAATACCAAAATATTTAAAAGCGTCAGAAGTCCTAAAAGTCTCGTCAATATCACGCGCACTAACACCTTTCATCGTAAATCCATGAGGAATCACCACGACCTTGTCATCCTTGCACTTGAAGAAATGAATCAAGTCTTTCTTGGTCGCCTCACTCGGAACAATAATACAGTCTGCATGCTTCACGGCATATTTTGTGCTCCAATTTAGGTACCTGTAAGCAAAAGGGGAGTATGAACTTTTCAAATACCGAAAAGCCACATCATGAATTGTGATAACACTCCTAGCCGGCCTCTTAAGCGGCAATACATGCGACGGAACAAAAAGCACATCAGGTGGATCATTTTTCATCTCCCTGCTAAGACCACGAAGGGTCCACATCCTTTTCGCATCTATAACCTTATTTGTGACCATCTCCAAAAAGGGGAGAGGCTCTCTTGAATATAAAATAACCTCATCCTCAGTGCCCCTCTCCGCCAAAATCCCATCAATAATATGACGACTATAAAACTCCACGCCAGTCGCCTTTTCTCCACCATACCTTGATGCATCAATTCCAATTTTCATATAAGAAATTAGCCAAACCGATTCTAGCACGACCTCCCCGCAAGAAAAACCCCATAAATCTTATACTTATCAGCTCCCGCCTTCACCAAAACCCTGCTGCACTCCCTAAAAGTCGCACCAGTAGTATAAACATCATCAACAATCACGATTGTTTTCCTCCCTAGTCCCATATCAAACCCCTTTTTCATATTTATCTCCCCAAAAATATTCCGCAATCGCTCACTTCTTTTCATCCTCGCCTGCGGAGGACTTCTTTTACTTCTATCCAAACAATCATAAACTCCCCATCCACACCCACCACCCAATATCTTCCCCAACTCCAAAGCCTGGTTAAATCCTCTATTCAAATAATTATCTCGATTTGGAGGAACTGGAATCACCATCACCCCTCGCCCAAACACATCCCCACCAAAACTTCCACAACCCAAAACCCTCCTCACCATCATCTCTCCAACAATCCCCACTACATCTCGAAAAAACTTATACTTAACAGCTCCAATTAACTTCCTCACCAACAAGCAGTGATAAGGAAAACAAATAAAAATCCTCTCGCCAACCCAAAAACTCTTTTCCCCCTCCACCTTCCCCAAACACACATCACAAACCACATTTTCCAAATCCCCACATCCCACACACTGACGAGGAAAAATCGCATCTAATAATCTACAAAAAAACTTTTTCATACCATCCCTATACCACCCAAATCTTAAATAAATCTAAAATCTTGAATCCCACAAAAAAAAGAGTAAAATCCACAACCATAAACAGAAATCATGATACACCTTGCACTTAGGACAGATTATGAGAGAACTCTTGTCCTCAAAGATGCCGACAAAAAGCCGACAGTTGAGCAAATGAATAGAACTCCTTTCATGGTTATGATGAGGGAGGTCGACAAAGAAATTATTAGAATACAAGAAGAAGTAGAGAAAATAATGAAACCATGCGGAGATATGGAGATAATATTTGCAATACAGGAAGTATGGCTAAGATTATCAAAGTGGATTGGTGAAAGAATAAGCGAATGCTATGGGGCCTCCGAGGCGACTGAAGGAGGGAACAGACTTCTTGAAGAAACAAGCGAAATTAAAGCCCAAGTCTGGGCTATAATAAGAAACGCGCTCTTCCAAGACTGGGTAGATAAATATCCAGGCCTAAGTTGTGCCCAACCTCCTCTTCCCCAAACTCAGACCGATCGAAGTTCCTATGCATGTTCCCGCTAGGGCATCAGAAAGCCAGTGGATATTTGTGGAGATTCCGAAGGCGACATAAAAGGAAAAAAGAAGTGCAAAATATCGCATTCGACTCCCTCGGAACAAAAGGAAAAGTGCTACGCCGATAGCAAAAGCGGTTGTCGCATGCCCAGATGGCCACCCCCAAAAAACTCCTCCTTCCAAAAAACCAAAATTGAAATCCGTACTCCCAAGGTTATCCGCAAGTCCATGCATGACAGGATGCCCCCTTCCAGTGACAGATTTATATAAAGAAGAAATCAAAGTTCCAAGAATTGCCGCCTGCAAACTAAGCAGAGAAATATTTACCAGCCCAGCATTCTTCTTAATCTTCCCAATCACAAATGTAAGAATAATAAAAAGAATCACGCCCGCCCCGCCAAGAATAACCGCAGGGAAAAGAAACGCCTGCATCGTAGGGGATTGGAAAAATGTAAAATATGCCCAGTCGAATCCCGCCAGCACAACCAAATAGGTAAGAAGAATGGCCGCAAGATGCAGTAAAATCCGCCAACCAGTGAAGGATCGAATTAAATTTGAAAGAAGAGAGGAAAGGAAATTTTTCATAATATGTTTATATCAAAACAAATATAGCAAAAGCCTATGGGGATACTTAGTCGTTAAGGTTGACATTTCAAAAGGTTTGTTATAAAGTAACATGCGTACTCAGATTACACCTTTCATCTCAGGCGCTCTAACCGTTTGCGAAAGACAATATTATATTTCAACTACTATTATGACATTCGAAGATTTACAGATTATCCAGCCCATTCTTGACGCGGTTAAACAGGAAAATTACACCGTTCCAACGCCTATTCAAGAACAAACCATCCCAGCAATACTGCAGGGGAGAGACATTATAGGATGTGCACAGACAGGAACCGGAAAAACAGCCGCCTTTGCCATCCCAATTTTACAAAACCTAAAAAAGGAACATATACCTGCCCATGGAATAAGGCCAATTCGAGCCTTAATCCTTTCTCCAACACGAGAACTTGCTATACAGATTGGTGAGAGATTTTCTGCATATGGAAAATACACTGGCCTAAAACATGCAGTGATTTTTGGAGGAGTTGGGCAAAATCCTCAAGTAAGAAGCCTAAGGAATGGCGTGGACATTGTAATAGCAACACCAGGCCGCCTAATGGACCTAATGAATCAAAAATTCATTAATCTCTCCAGACTAAAAATATTAACTTTGGACGAGGCCGATAGAATGCTCGATATGGGATTTATCAATGATGTTAAGAAAATCATGAGGTATGTACCAGTTAATCGTCAAACATTGCTTTTCTCTGCAACAATGCCAAACGCGATTACAGAACTAAGCCGGACTATCTTGAAGAATCCCGTTTCAGTTGCGGTTTCACCAGTTAATCCATCATCAGAGAATGTTGCTCAGGAATTATATTACGTAGAAAAGGCAAACAAAAAATCACTTTTGATCCACGTATTAAAGGATCAGTTTATCTCTTCTGCACTAGTATTTACCCGAACAAAACACGGAGCAGATAAAATTGCCAAAGCAATCTCAAAATCAGGAATCAGTGCTGAAGCTATCCATGGAAATAAATCTCAAAATGCTAGACAAAGAGCTCTTTCAAATTTTAAGGAAAGAAAAACCTCAGTTTTGGTTGCAACAGACATTGCCTCTAGAGGAATCGATATCGACGACCTCTCACACGTAATAAACTACGAAATCCCCAACGAGGCGGAAACATACGTCCACAGAATCGGACGAACCGGAAGAGCCGGGGCAAAGGGAATCGCCCTATCCTTCTGCGACCGCGATGAACAATCCTACATAAGAGATATCAACAAACTAATAAACAAACCAATCCCCGTAACGGAAGACCACCCTTACCACATGTCCGACCTTCGCCAAACACTGGCAACACCAGCCGCACCTCGCCAAAAACCCTCAAGCTATAGAGGAGGAGGAAGACGACGATTCGGCTCAAACCGAAGTGGTGGGCGATAGTGGATTCGAACCACTGGCCTCGTCGAAGTCAACGACGCGCTCTAACCAACTGAGCTAATCGCCCGAATTATCAGGCGGGGGAATTCTATAAAGTATTGATAAAAATGTCTATATGATATTTCTATTGAAAAAAGCTAGTTTTATGCTTAAAATAAAGCCTAGTCATAAATAAAAATTACTATGGATCCACAAGACAGTTCGAATCAACAACAAGGAGGACAGAATACAGGAGGCGCACCAGTGCCACCGGGAGGACAAACAGGAGGAGTACCGACTCCACCACCAGGTCAAGGAGCACCAGTGCCACAACAGGCACAGCCAATGCAACCGGCACAACCAGTACCACCGGCCCCAATGCCTCCACAACCTCCAATGGGAGGAGGAGTACCAGTGCCACCACCAGTTGCTCCACAGCAGCCAATGCAACCAGTACCACCGGCGCCAATGCCTCCACAACCTCCAATGGGAATGGGAGCACCAATGCCGCCACCAGCTGCTCCACAACAACCAATGCAACCATATCCAACTGGATATCAAATGCCACCAGGAGGAATGCCTCCAATGCCCCCACAGCCACCAATGGGTGGAGGTATGATGGGTGATGCAGGAATGATGGGAGGAGGTATGCCAATGGGCGGAGGAGGAGCACCGATTCCACCACCAGAACCAGAAGATACAACTCCTGCGAATTTTCAGCTTGGAATAAAACTCCCACCACAATTGAAAGTTAAGTGTCCAGCGAGCGAGATGAAATTTGACGAGGACTACTTCATTAGATTGCTTGCAGGTTCAATTTCTTTATCAAAAGATGAGAAGAAGAAGATTGTCGAATCGATTCCAAAGCTAAAACAGGCTCAAATCGACGAACTAATTAGAATCTTCGAAGAGGAGAAACAGAAGTTTGCAGCCCTATCCAAAAAACATGTTCCACAGCTTGAAAAACTGGCCGAACAACACTACCAAGAATGGACAGACCTAGAAGCTGAAACAGTAAACACCCAAAAAACCGAACAAGACCAAGGAAAAGCCGACGAAATCCGAAAACAACTCGGCCTCTAACCCTAGCCTGCCACTAAGAGAAAACCAGAAAACAATATCAGTAGCCCTCCAGATGGGGGGCTATTGTTTTATACGGTTCTAATTGCAATCTTCATCAGCTCAAATGTTCTATTGAGGAATAACAGTGCCAATTCTTGGGTTAAGACAAATTGCATCAGCCCGCACAGTTCCAGTTCTCATAGCTGTTACCTCACAATGGTCCAGTCCTATATGTTGAGCACCCACATTTTTATCTTTAGCATAAAATGCTTGAATTGACTTTATTCCTGTTGAAGCATAACCACTACAACTAATCAGAACTGTACCAGCATCGCAAGTCTGAGTGTCTCCAGTCATGTTGAGTCTGTCCGCTGCAGTTTTTTTGTAGTAAGTGCCAAATCCCGCTGCCTTAGCAGATCCCGTTGCCTCAATTCTTCCACTGACGGTTAGATTATCATTAACAGTTAAGGGTAGACCCCCATCATCAGGAGCATCATATTTTATACCATCTACAACTGGACTACCAGTGCTATTAAAGATGGAATTTCTGAAATCACTAACTCCTGAAACTTCAAAATTGTCCTGAACAAGTACAGGTAACTCTATTTTATTCTTAGTAGCATTAGTAGAACTAGGAACAAGATCATATGCATCATTGTAGAGGTACTCTTCAACACTAATTTTCTGAAGAAAGATTTCATTGAAAAACCATTTGAGTGGAGGAGCATCATTATATGGAGGTTCTCCAAATGTTATGTCATTGATTTTACGAGGATAGGAAAACCCCATATTTCCAGCAATCATCATGTCTCCATAAGCAGAGTTGAGCATACCCACTAATAAGAGATTTACAATATCAGTTGAAAGATCTGCATAGTATAAATGAGAGGGGAAAATGTAGCCGAAGGGTAAATTTTGACCGTTTGAATGTAGAAATGAAAAAATTAGTGACGCCCCATTTCTCAGGACTGCCCCATTTGTAGGAGATATATAACCATTAACCTTAAGATTTTTTGTGGAATCTCCCATAGCTCCAATTTCAACACTTCCCGCAGTATATTCAATGTTATTTGTTTCATTTCCGTTTACATCAAGCACCTTTGACCAATGACCTCCAATAGAGGAGATAGCCACGCTAATTGCAGTGTCGATTGCATTGCCCTCCGCGATGCTTGTATTGATTACATTATCAATCGCAGTGTCGATTGTCTCACCATCTACTACGCTTGAAACAATTGTCTCCTTAATCAAAGTCAGGATCTCTCCTTTTGGCATTCCGCCATCTAGTGCGGCACAGTCCCAGGTATTTGCACCAGTTTTTTTGATGGTTTCATCTACTCCACAGGTGACTCCATTAGGCAAAAGTTCTCCTGTGAAGTTTAGGTTTCCATCAATCTTAGTGTCTCCACCAACTCTAAACTTATCTCCTTCATTAACAGTATCAGGAGATGTTCCAATCGCAGCATTTTTTGAAACAATATTGAAAGTCATCAAAGTATCTATGTTTGCTCCAACAGACTCATTTCGTGAATTGATATAGAATTCATCCTCTTCACCTTGGAATAAAAGGGAAATCCCTCGCATTGAACCTTCTTGAAGAAGAGAAATAGTTGGATATGCAGATTGTACAGTAATCCAGTTCTGACCATAGATAGCTCCAAGGACAGTGAGACCACCTTCTAACACAGATAGGCCCGTGAAAGTAGGAGCAATCCCACTTCCAGGCGCCTCATGAGTTGGGGCCTCCGCATCCGCCACAGCCATTCCAACGAAGAAGGTGCTTAGGAGGAAGACTCCTAGGAAGGTTAGAATTATGAATTCTGAGATTCTATTTTTCATATTTGTTTTTGTTATAAAAATATCTTCAAATTCTAGCATAAAATAGCCAAAAAGACAAGAGGGGGAGGGGAAGATAGGCCAATGGAAAGGGCGTCAGCTTACGTTTAGGGCGTCACGGACTTCGAAGTCGATGTTTTCTGTGATGGAAGGGATTGTTGGGGCCCAGGCAGGCCAGCTGTCGATTTCTACTTTGTTTATTTCGGGGAGGTTTTGGATGAAGGTTTTTGCAGTGTCTATGTCTTTGCCGGCTATGTGGTCTTGGATTTTTTTGAGGAGGCGTTCACCGTTTTCTTTGTCGGGATCGATTTCATATTGCTCTATTCCCTTTATGTTTGCAGTAAGTTTGATTTTCCCCTGTGCCTCGTTCCACTCAAAAATTCTATAAGAAGTGGAGTCCTCATTGATGCGGAGAAGTTCTTTTTGCGGGCTCTTTTTTAACATTAATTCACTTTTCATGATTTCTAGCATTTGGTCATGATCGTAGTAGACTCCAGTTACAAAAACGCTTCCTGATACGGAAAATTCCTTTAACTCTTGGCCCTGGAGGTTAGTCGGAACATTTGCAGTTACATCGCCAACCTTTATCGCGCCCTCTCCCTCAAGAAGAGTGTAAACAGTCGCACCCTCAACCAGTTTTGTCTTATCGCTCACGGCAATACGCAGCTGTTCAACCGCATCCTTTAAGAGTTCATCATTAATTCTTGCTCTTGCCGCTTCGATATCTTCTGGGCTTATGAAGGATACGAAATCTGTGATTCCTCCAGTCATTGGCTCGGAGCTTTCGGCATATATTTTTGATCTACTATCTTCTTTAAGACCAGGAAGGAAGAATTTTGTGGGATCGATGTTTCCGCGTTCGCCGACTAGTGCACCGTATGAGTCGGTGGGGTCAGCTGTGACAAAGGCCTCGAGTTTTCCGTAGCCGCTAGAGTTTGCAGCGGGGACAGTGACAGGGCCTTTTATGCGGTAAACCAAGCCATCTTCTGTTTGGAAGCGAGTTTCGGCAATGAGGGGCCAGATATTTGGTTGGGTATTAATGATAGTGATTTTCCCGCTCGAATTTGCACCTCGCTCGGATATTTTTTTACCTGTTGAAAAGTGAGTTATTGTCTTTTCCGAATTCATTTCAATTGGATAACTCGCGATCATATGGGTTGGGCGGGTATCCAGTTCAGATTTATTATTCTGGTAATCGGCTAGGGTAATGTTTACGGATTTTTCAAGGACACTAGCGGCTGGGGTGAGGTAGATGGTGGCGCCGGGAAGTGCAATGTAAACTATTATAAAGAGGATGAATATGCTTAAAACTGTGAGCCCTATCAGTGCATGACGGCTAGGCGCCACCACAACAAATTTAGGTTTCTCTTTCTTATTCACCGTAGGCCTATCTATTTTTGAAACATCCACAGTTTTCATTCCATTCTTTCTACGCAAAATCTCACTAATAGAGATCTTCTTCTCTGTGAGTCTTGTAGGCGCCTCCTCCTGCGCAGCATTCACACTTGCTCGGAGAGGAGTAATTCGCAATTTATCATCATCCACCTGTGCAGAAAATAATGAAGGGCCTCCATCATCCGCCTTGTTGTAAACAGAAATTCCCACTTGTGCTGCAAGATACACTCCGTTTTTATCGTTTGTAATAAAATAAATTACCTTATCGTTATCCGCCGCTTTCCTCTTCAAAATCTTTAAATTCACTACGCTCTGAAAAATGATTGAGCGAGTTGGGATAACCACATACACATGTTTTGAAGGAATTTTCTTTATCTTATCAAATATCTCTGTCACCTCATCGTCTATCTCTGTATAGACCACTTTTTTCCGTGAAATAACCTCGTTGAGCTCTTTATTAAGCGCAACTTTTATATCAGAAGTTTCATCCGGTGTGGTAGATTTTTTCTTGTTTTCGGGCATCTAAATTTATTACATCTGCATGAGGCGAACGACCTTTTTCAAAACTGAAGAAAGCATTTGTTCCTCAGTAACAAAAGAAAGGCCAAGATTAGCAAGCGCAAGAGGAACGATATCCTGATGATCCTTTACCATTTTTGTCTCATCGGAAAGATTGCTTACCATTTTAGGATTCAGGAAGTTTATTTGTGGTTTTTTGCTAAAAGGAAGAGATTGGAACCACTCACGGCTCTCAAGTGCTTCTTTAATTTCAGGTAAATGTGCTCCTCCTCCGGAAAGTAGGATTTTTGAAGGAAGGCTATCCAGTTTATCAAAATCTTCAAGAGTAAGAACCACGCCGGAAAGCCATACGTCGGCATCTGTCTGCATAGCTTCTCTTACTATCTTATTTGATTGTCTTTCAAGATGATCGTGGCTATAGGCCAGTTTAATCTCCTCCGCTTCTTTAAAAGAAATATTCAAACACTGAGATAATCGTTTCGTAAATGTTCGACCACCTAGCGTAAACATCTTTGTCCCCTCAACAGTTCCATCCCTCACAATAGCTATATCGGTAGTGCCGCCTCCTACATCTATAAAAATAGCCCCAAACTGCCCACCATCCTCATGACTCAAACATCTCGTAAGCGCATAAGGTTCGGCGGCAATCGCTAACAAATCTTTATCAATTTCCGCGGCAATAGTTTGTAGCGCTCCATAATGAACAAGTGGAGCAAACGCATTAAAAATGCTAAGCGTAACCTCCTTCCCCTGAAATCCAATTGGATTAGTAACCTTATATCCATCAATCCTCACATCAACAATTACTGAATTCACAAGTTTTACATCGATCTCGTTGTGGCCTGTCTCTGCCGCCAAAGTCGCCCTCGCACTATCAAAAGCCCTCCAAAGAACCTTGTGGACAATATTCTTCAA